>ERZ1370068.3220-contig-2337_pt1 | contig 193821 bp, 233 predicted proteins | sample MGYA00561227_ERZ1370068 | MGnify/ENA primary metagenome ERZ1370068 (study PRJEB38410, sample SAMEA6850437) | metagenome | study: Metagenomic assessment of the ecological functions of the soil: analysis of the soil microbiota associated with the...
CGGGCCGGACGTCCTTGTCGAAGGGGTCAGCGTCCTTTATCTCAGGTCGTGTCCGCGCCGTCCGCCTCGCCCGATGTGCCGGCGGCGGGAGATATCTCGATGCCCCCTCGCCTGCGGCCGACCCGGCTTGCAGGCGATATACTGATCAGGCGTTGATTTATGAATCTGCAAAACGACCCGCAGAGTTTCGCGCTGATGAAATTCGGCATCGGCCAGCCGGTGCGGCGCACCGAAGACCCGATGCTGGTGCGTGGAGAGGGCTGCTACACCGACGACATCAAGCTCACCGGCGAAGCCTATGCCGTGATGGTCCGCAGCCGCATTGCCCATGGCGTGATCAAGGGCATCGACACGGCGGCGGCGCGCAACATGCCGGGCGTGCTCGGCGTCTATACCGGCGCCGATCTTGCCGCCTACGGCACGCTCAAATGCATCGTCCCGTTCAACAACCGGGACGGCACGCCCATGAAGCGGCCCCCACGGCCGGCACTGGCGACCGACAAGGTCCGCTTCGTCGGCGATCCCGTGGCCTTCGTCGTCGCCGACACCCTGTTGCAGGCAAAGGACGCCGCCGAGGCGGTCGAGGTCGACATCGATGCGCTGCCGGCCGTGGTGCGGCCGGAGGAAGCGGCGCGTCCGGGCGCGCCGCTCATCCACGACGAAGCGCCCGGCAATGTCGCGCTCGACTATCACTTCGGCGACAGCGAGCAGGTGGCCGCCGCCTTCGCCAAGGCCGCGCACGTTACCCGGCTCAAGCTCGTCAACAGCCGCGTGGTCGTGAACGCGATGGAGCCGCGCGCGGCGATCGGCATCCATGACCCCGCGAGCGGACGCTTCACGCTCCATGCGCCCTCCCAGGGCGCGTTCGGCATGAGGGGCAACATGGCGGAAATTCTCAAGGTCGAGCCGAAGCAGGTTCGCATCCTGACCGGTCATGTCGGCGGCTCGTTCGGCATGAAGTCGGCGCCGTTCCCCGAATATGTCTGCGTGCTCCATGCCGCGCGCGCGCTCGGCCGTCCCGTCAAATGGACCGACGAGCGCTCGGGAAGCTTCGTGTCGGACAGTCACGGCCGCGACCACGACCTCACCGCCGAGCTTGCGCTCGATGCCGACGGGACCTTCCTGGCGCTGCGCATCACCAATTTCGGCAATATGGGCGGCTTCCTCGCGCAGGTGGCGCCGATGCCCTCCACGCTCAACACGGTCAAGAACGTGCAGAGCGTCTACCGCACGCCGTTGATCGAGGTTTCGACCAAGTGCATGTTCACCAACACCTCGCACGTGTCCGCCTATCGCGGCGCCGGCCGGCCCGAGGGCAATTATTACATGGAGCGGGTGATCGATGCCGCGGCCGCCGAGATGGGGATCGATCGCGTCGAACTGCGCCGGCGCAACCAGATCCGGCCGCGCGAGATCCCGATCAAGACCGCCTCGGGAAGCACCTATGACAGCGGCGACTTTCCCGGCGTGCTCAAGCACGCGCTCGAGGTCGCCGACGTCAAGGGCTTCGCCCGCCGCAAGCGCGAGAGCCGCAAGCGCGGAAAGGTGCGCGGGCTCGGGATCGGCAGCTTTCTCGAAGTAACCGCGCCGCCGAGCAAGGAGATGGGCGGCATCCGCTTCGAAGCCGACGGTACCGTCACCATCATCACCGGCACGCTCGATTACGGCCAGGGTCACGCCGCCCCGTTCGCGCAGGTCCTGAGCGACAAACTCGGCATCCCGTTCGAACGCATCCGCCTCCTCCAGGGCGACAGCGACGAGTTGCTCGCGGGCGGCGGCACCGGCGGCTCGAAATCGATCATGCACAGCGGCACCGCCATCGTGGAGGCCTCCGCCAAGGTGATCGATCAGGGCAAGCAGATCGCCTCCCACGTGCTCGAAGCCGCGGCCGCCGACATCGAGTTTGCGCACGGACGGTTCGTGATCGCCGGCACCGACCGCGCGATCGGGATCATGGAGCTCGCCGACAAGCTCCGCTCCGGCCTCAATCTGCCCGAGGGGTACCGTCCACGCTCGACATCCGCCACGTCAGCGACGGCCCCGGCGCCTCCACCTATCCCAACGGCTGTCATGTCTGCGAGGTCGAGCTGGATCCCGACACCGGCGTGATCGCCGTGGTCAAATATTCCTCGGTCAATGACTTCGGTACCGTCATCAACCCGCTGATCGTCGAAGGCCAGCTGCACGGCGGCGTGATCCAGGGCATCGGACAGGCGCTGATGGAAATGACGGTCTACGACGAGGATGGCCAGTTCCTGACCGGCTCGTTCATGGATTATGCGCTGCCGCGCGCGAGCGACTCGCCCGAGGTCGCGGTCGTCGACCATCCGGTGCCGGCCACGACCAACGTGCTCGGCGTGAAGGGATGCGGCGAGGCGGGCTGCGCCGGCTCGCTCACCTCGGTCATGAACGCGATCGCAGATGCGCTGTCCGAGTTCGGCATCCCGCACATGGATATGCCGGCGACGCCCTACCGCGTCTGGCGCGCCATTCAAGATGCCAAGGCCGCGCGCGCGGCCTGATCGCGCGTCCGAACAAACCAGCAGAATGACCCAGGCCGCCGAAATTCTCGTTCCTGCGCGCGCGAGCGAAGACAAGCTTATCGCCGGCGTGTGCATCGCCCACTTCGTCAGCCACTACTACATGATGCTGCTGGCGCCGCTGTTCGTCTTCATCAAGGACGATTACGGCGTGACCTATACCGAGCTCAGCCTCGCGCTCGCGGCTTTCGGCGTGGTGTCCGCGGTCCTGCAGACGCCGGTCGGTTTTTTGTCGACCGCTTCGGAGCGCGCCTCAATCTGATCGGCGGCTTGCTGTTGGGATCGGCTGCAGTCGCGGCGGCGGGCCTCGTCGATCTGTTCTGGGTGTTCATCGCGATGTTCGCCGTGATGGGGCTCGCCAACACCGTGTATCATCCCGCCGATTACGCGCTCCTGTCCGAGCGGGTCACCCCGCAGCGCGTCCCGCAGGTGTTCTCCTTCCACACCTGCTCCGGCATGATCGGCTCCGCCGTCGCGCCGGGCACGCTTCTGTTCATGCAGAGCCTGGTGGGGTGGCGCGGCGCCTTTGTCTGCGCCGCAGCGCTCGGGATCATTGCGGCGCTTATTCTCGCGCTGCAGGGTGAGCCGCCGCCGCGCCATCGCGCCATGCAGGTGTCGAAGCCGCGCGGCGACGATCCGTCGAGCGCGGCCGCCGACGGCTGGCGGCTCCTGCTGTCGCCACCGATCCTGCTCAATCTCGTCTTCTTCGTTCTGCTGGCGATGGTCGGCGGCGGCCTCAACCAATATCTGGTGGTGGGACTGGGCGCGCTCTACGGAACGCCGCCCGCGCTCGCCAATACCGCGCTCACCGGCCTGCTCGTCATGAGCGCGATCGGCGTACTGGTCGGAGGCGCGCTCGCCACCCGCACCACCCATCACAACCTCGTGACTGCGGGCGGGTTGCTGGTGACGGGCGCGGTCAGCACGCTCATCGGCTTTGTGGATCCGGGCGCGCTGTTGCTGGTCCTGATCGTGTCGCTGAGCGGCTTCGCGAGCGGCCTGACGATGCCGTCGCGCGACATGATCGTGCGCTCGGTCACGCCGCCCGGCTCGTTCGGCAAGGTGTTCGGCTTCGTGACCACCGGTTTCCATATCGGCGGCATGGTGGCGCCGCTGATTTTCGCGCAGCTGCTCGATCATGGGCATCCGCGCGCGGTGTTCCTCTACATCGCGGCCTGCGCCATCGTCGCCATCGCCACCGTCGCATTCGGCATGTCGGGCCGGCGCACGGCCTGAACGATCGCGGGAGCGCATTGGCCGCATCTTGCGCCGTCCGTTTTCTTGTAGAATGACGACACCTGAAAAGTGACGACAGTTGCAGGACGATCCCTGGGAAATGACAACAATACCCAAGGCACGAGGAAACGACGGAGCTTGGAATGTTCGCCCGGCCTGTGTGCGCGCGCGCCGGTCTTGTCGTCACCGTCTCGGCGCTGACCGCCTGCCTGACGGCAGCGCCGGCGCCGGCCGCGGATTTCTACGCCGGCAAGGCCATTGATCTTCTCATCGGCGGGGATGTCGGGGGCGGTTACGACATCTATGCCCGCGTGCTGGCGCGGCATCTCCACCGCTTCATTCCCGGCAGTCCGACGATCGTAACCAAGAACCAGCCGGGCGCCGGCAGCGGACGGGCCGCATCCTATCTTTACGGCGTCGCGCCCAAGGACGGCTCGGTGATCGGCGCGGTCTTTCCCGGCGCCATCATGGGTCCGCTGCTCGATGATCGCGCGCAGGCGCTCTATGACCCGACCAAGTTTCAATATCTCGGCAGCGCCGACAACGCGACGCGCGTCTGCATCAGCCACGAGCGCTCCAGGATCAAGAGCTTCGAGGACACGCTCCAGCACAAGGCGATCATGGGCGCGAGCGCGGCCGGCGGGTCTACCCGCGATTACGTCAATATGCTCAAGAAGACGACAGGGGCGATGTTCGACCTGGTCGCCGGCTACAAGGGAACCGCCGACATTTTTCTGGCCATGGAGCGTGGCGAGGTGGACGGCATGTGCGGCCTGGATTGGGCGAGCCTGAAATCGCAACGGCCTGACTGGGTCCGCAACAAGACCGCCAACATCCTCGCCCAGATCAATCTGGAGCCGGAGGCCGAACTGGCCAAACTGGGTGTCCCGCAGATCTGGAAATTCATCCGGAGCGAGGACGACAGGAAAGCGGTCGAGCTGATCATCAGCCAGCAGGTCTTCGGCCGGCCCTATCTCGCACCGCCGGGCGTGGCGGCGGAGCCGCTCAAGATCCTGCGCGATGCCTTCACCACGACCATGCAGGACAAGGAGTTCCTTGCCGACGCCGAGCGCGCGCGCATCGACGTGGAGCCGTCCTCGGGCGAGAGAGTGCAGCGACTCGTGGAGCAGCTTTACGCCACGCCGAAGGCGACCGTCGAGCGGGCGAAAGACTCGATCAAGCCGTAGAACCTGCGGGCAGACGGCGTGAGCGCGTCATTTCGCCGGGAGGAATGCTTCGGTGTGGAGTTTCGCCGGATCCGGCTCCGACGGCAGCAATTGCAGTTCGACGTATGACTTGGCGAGCGTGGCGAGCGCGCCTGGACTGAATTTTCCATCGTCGGAGAACATCGGCATCAACTCGTCGTAGACGCGTGACGTGATGTCATCGTCCTTGTTCGTGACTTCCTTGGCGATGGCCACGGTCTCCGCCTTGTTCTTGCGCATGAAATCGATGGTCTCGAACCATCCCTTCAGAAATGCGCGAAGCGCCTCCGGACGTTCGGCGATGAGCTTGTCGGCGGCGAAGATCACGTGGATATGGAAGTCCTTGATGTCGGTGAAGCGGACCAGGATGCGGCCTTCACCCCTCTTCTCGAGCTCGAATGCGTTGCCGATATCCATGATGGCGCCATCGATGTCGCCCCGCTTCATCGCCGCGATCTGTCCGGGCATGGCGCCCATGGGCGCGATTTCGATTCCTTTCGGACCCCAGCCCTGCCGCCGCGACGTTTCGCTCACCAGCCAATAGGTGAGCGAGCCGGCGGTCGATACGCTGATCTTCTTGCCCTTGAGATCGGCGGCGGTCTTCGGACCGTCCGGTCGCACGACGATGGCCAGCAAGAGCGGCGGCCCGGCCATGGCGGCCACCCCTTTGATTGGCGAGCCCTTGACGATGAACGCCATCGCCGGCCCGGAGCCGAGCGCGATGTCGAGACTGTCGGACGCCATCGCCTGCTGCATGCGTGCGTCGCCGGCAAAGGCGATCGACTCGATGTCGAGCCCGTTCCTGGCGAAGAACCCCTTCCGTATTCCGATATCGAGCGGCACGAACGAAAACGCCTCCGGCACGGCCTTGCCGACGCGAAGCTTTTCCGCCGCACCAGCGGACGACGCCAGCATCGCGCCCGAGGCTGCGAGCAGAAGCATCACGGCGGTGGAGCGGAACACGGGGCGCAACAGCGCGTTCATCGACATGGCAACCTCTTGGTTCAGGACAATTTCATCTTCAGAAGCCGCTCGGCGTTGCCGACAAAAATCTTGCGTCGGTCGTCGTCCGCAATGTCGAGCCGCTTGATGGTGTCGATCGTCGGCGCGATCGGACCGAGCGGCGTGTCGGTCGCGAACACGACGTGGTCGCTGCCGAAGAATTCGAGCCCGCAGCGCACCGCCTGGATGCCGCCGCCGAACAGCGCGGTATCGCCGTAGAAGTCGTGCAGATAGTCCAGATGCGGCCGCTTCAGCGACGGCAAAATGTTCGAATAGTCCTCGTCGCTGGTGCGGCTGCCCAGAACCTGCAGCCCCGGACCGATCCGTCCATCGTAGTATGGGATCATCCCACCGAGATGATGGGTGATGATCTTGAGCCCCGGATAGCGGTCGAGAAGCCCGGCGAACACCATCCGCACCATGGCCACCGAGGTGTCGTACGGCCAGCCGAAGCACCACCACATCTCGAACCGGGACTTCTGCTCCGCCGGGTAATCCGGCATGCTGGCGGTGCGCGCGGGATGCAGCCAGATCGGAAGGTCGAACTCCGCCATGGTGGCGAAGATCGGCTCGAAGGCCGGATCGTCGAGCGGCCGGCCCGCCACGCTGGTGAAAACCTGCACGCCGCCGGCGCCGAGTTCCTTCACCGCGCGCCGGGCCTCTTTGACCGAACCCTCAACGTCCGTCATCGACAGCGCGGCGACGAACGTCGGAAAGCGCTCGGGATGACGCGCACACAGTTCGGCCATGGCGTCGTTGCCGATCCGCGCCAGTTCAGGCCGACATCGCCGGCCGCCAGGTCTTCGATCGGCGGGTTCGGCAGCGAGACGATTTCGCGGTAATCGCCGAACTGGTCCATCTCGCGGAAGCGCTCATCGAGATCGAACAGCTTTTTGACGCCCCGCAGCCGCGCCGCGATATTGCCCAACCTCGGCGCAATGCGGCTCATCTCCTCGGAGAACTTCTCCGGCATGATGTGGCAATAGATGTCGACGATCGTGTCACTGGCCATGGAAGTTTCATCCGCCGTCATCTACGCAAGCGTCCGTCAGGAAGGATCAGGCGGTCGCCGATTAAGCGGCTCGGTCGCCGCGCGCCGTAGCCACTGCTCAAAACTTGGTGCGATCCGGCCCCTTCAGCCCGAGCGTTTCGCGGGCTTCCTTCGGCGTAGCGACCTGATAGCCGAGTTCCTCGATCAGCCGTCTCACCTTCGCGACCTGCTCGGCGTTGCTCGTGGCGAGCTTTCCGCGGCCGATGAACAGGCTGTCTTCGAGGCCGACCCGAACATTGCCGCCCATCATCACCGCCTGGGTGGCGAACGGCATCTGGAAACGGCCGGCGCCCAGCACCGACCATTGATAGTCGTCGCCGAACAGCTTGTCGGCGGTCCGCTTCATGAACATCAGGTTTTCCATGTCGGCTCCGATGCCGCCGAGGATACCGAAGATGAGTTGCAGAAAGATCGGCGGCTTGAACCAGCCTTTGTCGACACCATGGGCAAGATTGTAGAGATGCCCGACGTCGTAGCATTCGTGCTCGAACTTGGTGCCGTGCCCCTCGCCCATCAGCTTTGAAATCTTCTCGATGTCGCGCGAAGGTGTTGCGAAAGATGGTCTCGCTGGTCCCGAGCAGGTAAGGCTTCTCCCAATCGTGCTTCCATGACTTGTAACGCGCGACCATGGGATAGAGCCCGAAATTCATCGAACCCATGTTGAGCGAGCACATCTCCGGCGACAGCTTCATGACGCCGGCCAGTCGCTCTTCGACCGCCATGGTGGGCGATCCGCCGGTGGTGATGTTGATCACCGCGTCGGTCGCCTGCTTGATGCGCGGAAGGAACTGCATGAACATCGCCGGGTCGCCGGTCGGGCGGCCGTCCTGCGGGTTTCGCGCATGCAGGTGGAGGATGGCGGCGCCCGCCTCCGCCGCGGCGATGGCCTGCTCGGCGATCTGGTCGGGCGTGATCGGGAGGGCGTCCGACATGGTCGGAGTGTGGATCGCGCCGGTGACGGCGCAGGTGATGATGACCTTGTCGGATTTCGCAGCCATGGGTGTCTCCCGGTCTATTCGCGAAGATGACTCTTAGGATCAGCTTGTGCGGGGATCCGCGGCAAGGCGCAAGCGCCGTTCCAGCGGCAACAGTTGCCAGCCGAAGCGCTCCACCAGCAAGCCCCCAGATCCCTTTGGGGCAAACAGCATCACCGCGATCGCGACCGCGCCGAGCATCAGGAGATACAGGCTGCCGAGATCGGCCAGCGTCTGCCGCAGCAGGAAGAATACGATCGTGCCGATGATCGGTCCCTCCACCCGCCCGATCCCGCCGATCACGGTGATGAAGATGACGAAGGCGGTCCAATCGTTGACGCTGAAGGCGGTGTCGGGGAAATCCGCAGCTTCTGCAGGAAAATGAGCGCGCCGACCATCGCGGTGCCGAACGCGGTCAGGACATAGACGACGAGCTTGGTGCGGGTGACGTCGATCCCGCTCGATCGCGCAGCCAGTTCGTTGTCACGAATTGCGGTGAGCGCAAGGCCATAGCGCGAGCGCAGCAACAGGACGATCGCGGCGAGCACGACGACCACGAGGGCCAGCGCGACCCAATAGATCAGGAACTCCCGCATCTGCCGGCTCGACGCCATCGAGGTCACGATCCCCGCCGGCAGGCTGATCCCGGAACCGCCGCCGAGAGCGGAGACCTGCGACGAAAGGAGCCGGAAGACTTCGGCGACGACCCAGGTGCCGATGGCGAAGTAGTGGCCGCGCAGCCGAAACATGAGACCCGCGACCGGCAGCGCGACCACGGCCGCGATCACGCCTGCGACCGGTACGGCAACGAGCGGGGGCATCCCGAACGAGAATGGTCGATGCGAACAGAGACATAACCGCCGAGCCCGACATAAGCCTGCTGACCGACCGAGACCAGCCCGGCATATCCCGCGAGCAGGTTCCAGAGACTTGCGAGCGCGACATAGGCATAGATCTCGGACAGGAGCCGCAGATCGTCGCGGCCGCCCCAGGCCGGCGCCGCCGCGAGCGCTATCAAAGCGACGGCGAACACCGCCATGCCGATTCGGCTCGACCGGCTCGCATGCTCGACGTGGAATGCGGCGCTCATGCCTGAACCTTCGGGAACAGGCCCTCGGGCCGCACCGCCAGAATGACGAGGAAGGCGAGATGCCCGGCCAGCAGCTGCCAGCCCGGATTGATCTGCGCGCCGATCGCCTGCGACACGCCGAGAATGATGCCGCCCGCGAGTGTGCCCCACATGCTGCCGAGCCCGCCGATGATGACAGCCTCGAACCCGAAGATCAGCCGGGCGGGCCCGATCGCCGGGTCGAAGTTGGTGCGCACGGCGAGAAAAACGCCGGCAACGGCGACGACCGCAAGCGACAGCGCCATGGCCAGCGCGAAGATGTGGCGGTTGTCCAGACCCATCAATTGCGCCACCGACTGATCGTCCGACGTCGCGCGGAAGGCGCGGCCGAGCGCGGTGCGATAGAACAGGAGCTGCAGGCCGGCGATGACCGCGATGGCGACCACGAATTGCAGCAGCGGAAGAACGCCGATCCACACGCCCTCCCCGATCTGAAAGCTCGCGACCTCGATGGCACCGGCCTTGAGCCGGCGACTGTCCGCCGTAAACAGCTCCAGGAGCGCATTCTGGATGATGACGGAGAGCCCGAAGGTCACCAGCAGCGGCGGCAGCACGTCGTCGCCGAGCGTGCGGTTGAGCAGGCCGCGCTGGAGCCCATAGCCGATCGCGGCCATGATCGGCACGACGACGACGATGGCGAGCAGGGGATTGAGCCCGAGCGTGTCTGTCGTCATCAGCGCGACATAGGCGGCGAGCACGATCAGATCGCCATGGGCGATGTTGACGAGCCGCATCACGCCGAAGATCAGGGCAAGTCCGGCGGCGAACATGGCGTAGAGCCCGCCGATCAGGACGCCTTGGATGATGATGTTGACCCATTCCATCGCGGTTACGTCCTAAGTGACTCCACGTGCTGGTACCTTCACGCTCCAAAATAGGCGGCCGAGATCGCCTCACGCGTCAGCGTTCCGGCGGAACCGGTCGAGCGCAACGCGGCCCTCCTGCAGGCAGTAGACGCGGCCGGCCGCCTTGAGCGCCTGCACGATGTCCTGCTCCACGATGATGAGCGAGCTGCCTTCCGCGACGATCGACGGACAAGCGGGCATAGACTTCGCGCACCACGATGGGCGCCAGGCCGAGACTGATCTCGTCGCACAGGAGAAGCTTCGGGATTGGACATCAGCGCGCGGCCGATGGCGACCATCTGCTGCTGGCCGCCCGACAGCGAAGTGCTCGGCACGTGGCGTCGCTCCGCCAGCACCGGGAAAAGATCGTAGATCCGTGCCAGGTTCCAGGGTCCCTGCCGCCCGACCTGGCCGCCGATCAGCAGGTTCTCTTCGACCGAGAGCGAGGCGAACAGCCGGCGCCCTTCGGGAACGAGCGCGATACCGCGCCCGACCACCGCATGCGCAGGCTGGTCTCCGATCGGCTCGCCGTCGAACAGGATCGCGTCACGACTCGATCTGATGGCCCCGGCGATGCACTTGAGCAGCGTCGATTTCCCGGCGCCATTGGCGCCGATGACGGCAACCACCTCGCCCGGCGCCACGCGAGCGAGACGCCGAACAGCGCCTGGAAGTCGCCGTAGAAGGCGTCGAGCGCCCGCACGTCGAGGAGCGGTTCAGGCATCGGCGGGAATTCCCATGTAGATTTCGCGAACTGCCGCAGACTTGATCACGGTCTTCGGATCGCCCTCGCCGATGAAGCCGCCTCCGTGCAGCACGAGCAGGCGATCGACCACCGCGATGAGCGCGTGCACGACATGCTCGATCCAGATGATCGAGACGCCGCTGCGATGAATGCTCCGGATCAGATCGACCAGCGCCGTGCATTCATGCTCGGTCAGGCCGCCGGCGACCTCGTCGAGGAGAAGCAGCCGCGGCTGCGTCGCGAGCGCGCGTGCGAGTTCGAGCCGCTTGCGATCGAGCAGCGTGAGCCTGCCAGCCGGCCTGTTCGCCTTGTCGGCAAGGCCGCATTGCTCGAGCAATTCGACGCAACGCGGATAGGCGTCGCGCTCGCCGCGACCGCCGCCGAACGCCGCCGCCACGACCAGGTTCTCGAACACGCTCATGCCATTGAACGGCTGCGGAATCTGAAACGATCGCGCCGATGCCCATGCGACAGCGGCGCTCCGGCGCGAGGCGGGTGATATCGCTGCCCGCGAAGATGACGCGCCCGGCGTCGGGCCGCACCGTGCCGCTCGCGATACCGAACAGCGTGGTCTTGCCGGCGCCGTTAGGTCCGATGATGCCGAGCGCCTCGCCCTCGGCAACCGCGAGGTCGATCGCGTGGGCCACGATCACCGCGCCGAATCGCTTCGAGACTTTGTCGAAGGCGAGGATGGAGGGCATGTGGCCGCTTAGCCCGCGAACCCGGTCGTCCGCTCTCCCGCGTGAGCGGGCGAGGCATGCGTGGGCACGCCGGGAACGATCTTGATGCACTGCCCCTCCTGTCCGCTCGCCGCAATCGCGGGAGAGGACCGCTCCGGCGTCACCGCAACCGTGGCTGGTCCGCTCATGCCGCCTTGGCTACGACAGCACCTGCAGCGGTCCGCCGACCGGAATCTCCGGCGCGGTCTTGTTGGTGGTGATGACCAGGTCGAACTTGTCGCCCTTGCGCTGCCACTGCCCGGCGACGAGCGGCGTCTTGGTCACGTTCTTCACCGGCTGGCCGGTCCATTTCACCGGGCCGACGATCGACTTGTAGTCGGTCGCGACGATCGCATCGAGGATCGCCTTCGGGTTCCAGCGTCTTCGGCGCGCTTGAGCACGTCGATCGCGACCTCGAACAGCGCGTGCTGGAAGCCGATCGGCTGCGTCCACGGCCGCTTGGTGGCGCCGACATAGGCGTCGGTGAGTTCTTGCGCGCTCTGGCCGGTGAGGCCGGACTTGAACGGATGGTTCGGCGTCCACCAGATCTCGGTCGTGAGTCCGTTGCCGCGCGCGCCGAGCGAGTCGATGACCGAAGGGAACAGCAGCGCCTTGCCGATGGTGACGATCTTGGGCCTGAAGCCCTGTTGCGCCGCCTGCGACCAGAAGGTCGGCGAAGTCCGGCGGGATCATGTTGCCGGTGACGATCTCGGCATTGACCGCCTTGAACGCCGAAATCTGCGACGTGAAGTCGTTGTTCATCGAGCTGATAGCGGCCGGGATCGGTGAGCTTGTAGCCGGCCTGCGCCAGCGCCGGCGGCAGGCCGCGCTGCGGATCGCCCCAGCGCGTTGCCGTCGGCATCGTTGGGGAACAGACCGCCCACGACCTTGTTGGTCGGGCGCCGATCCCACAGCGCCAGGAACGCGCCGATCACGTCCTCGAGGCCCCAGAAGAAGTGATAGGTCCAGGTGAAGCCCTTGGCCGGATCGCCCTTGCGGCCGAAGAAAGTAGGGCTGCCACGGGCAATTGGTGGTGATGCAGGGCACCTCGTTGACCTCGGCCTGGTCGGCCACCGGATTGGTGGTGTCGGGCGTCGCTGGAGGCGACGATGAGGTCGACCTTGTCGCCGAGGATCAGCTCGGACGCGACTTCGGCGCGCGCGGCTGCCGCTGGACTGGCTGTCCTTGCTGATGATCTGCACCTGATAGGTACGCGCCGCCGCTCTGCAGTCCCTTGGAGAGAATGCCGCGCACCTGCTCGAGAATGAAGCCATCGGCCTCGCCGAAGCCAGCGAGCGGACCGGTGCGCGGACTCACGTGTCCGATCTTGATGACGCGGCTCTGGGCATTGGCCGGGATCGACCGCAGCACCGCCGGTGCGGCAATGGCGCCGATTCCCGCCTTGACGAGCGTGCGCCGGCTCACGCCCTGCAGTGCGCGGAACTCGTGAATTTCGGATGTGCCTTTGCTGCCATTTGGAACCTCCCGGTGGGTTGGTCAGGCGTCACTGCGCGCCCGCTTGAGATGCTGCAGGACCTTGCTCCGCAGCGCCGCCTGTTCATCGGCGCTCCAGCTGCGGAAACCTTCGCCGGACTTGAAGCCGAGCTTTCCGCTCGCCGCCAGCGCTTCGAGATACGGCGACGGGCCGGGCCGCTGGTCGATATCGGGCAGCACGGTCTTGTGGATCGCGAGGGTCAAATCGGTGCCGACGAGATCGGCGTTCTCGAGCGGGCCCAGCACGGCGAGCCGGCGGCCGAAGCTCGCCTTGACCACGGTGTCGACGGTCTCCGCGTCGCAGATGCCGTTCTCGACCAGCGCAATCGCCTCTCGCCATAGCGCATGCTGCAGGCGGTTGCCGACGAAGCCGGGCACGTCCTTCTTGACGTGAACGGGCATCTTTCCCGCGGCCTTATGCAGCGCGATGGTCCAGTCGATCGCCTGTTGCGACGTCCACTGCGGTGCCGATGACCTCGACCAGCGGCACCAGATAGGGCGGATTCCACCAATGGGTGCCGAGCGCGCGCGAGCGGTCGCGCAAGCCCTCCATGATCTTGGTGATCGGGATCACCGACGTATTGCTGGCGAGGATGGTCTGCGGCCGCACGTGCCGTTCGATTTCGGCAAACAGCTTCTGCTTCAGCGGCAGGTCTTCCGAGCACGGCCTCGACGACATAGTCGGCATCGCGCACCGCGGCGCCGAGGTCTGCGGTCGGACGCACGCGCTCGACCGCCGCTTGATCGTCGCCGAGATCGCGCAGATTGGCCGAGAATGCGCGCCTTGACGCTGTCGAGGTTCGCCGCAACCGGATCGTAGATCGACACGTCGTGGCCGGCGAGCGCGAACACCTGGGCGATGCCGTGACCCATCAGACCCGCGCCGATGACGGCGATGCGCGCTCGGCATGGTTCACCCCGCCGTGTAGCCGCCGTCGGCGTAGAGGATGTGGCCGGTGTAGAAGTCCGACGCCTTGGACGCGAGGAACAACAGCGGCCCGGCGAGATCGGACGGCTCGCCGAGGCGGCCCTTGGGCACGCGCGTCAGAAAGCCCTTGCGCACGTCGCTCGACGCGCTCGGTGTCCTCGAACATCCACTGCGGTCAGCGGGGAGCGAAACACCGTCGGCCCGAGCGCGTTGACCGTGATGCCGGTATCGCCCCACTCGCAGCCGAGCGCCTTGGTGATGCCGTCGACGGCCGACTTCGAGGCGCAATAGGCGGTGTAGCCGGCGGGATGGCCAAGCAGCCCGCGCGCCGACGACATCAGGATGACCTTGCCGCCTTGGCCCTGCTTGAGCATCTGCCGTCCGGCCGCGCGCGCCATCAGCCAGGATTGGGTGACGTTGGCATCCATGACATCGAGGAAATCTTCCGGCTTCTGGTCGACGATCTTGGAGACCTTGTTCTGCCCGGACGCGACCACGAGGATGTCGACGCGGCCGAACGTCTTGACCGCCGCCTGAACGATCGCATCGCAATTCGCTTCCGAGCTCGGTCGCTTGGCGACGACCTCGGTCTTCCCGCCGAGCTTTCCGCACTCGGCCGCGACCTTCTGCAGCTGCGTCCGCGTTGTTGGCGCATAGCACCACATTGGCGCCGGCGCCCGCGAGCACCTTCGCCGCCATGCGCGCCGAACGCGCCGGTGGCGCCGGTGACGATCGCGGTCTTGCCGCTGACGTCGAACAGGGAGAGCGGGTTCTTCAAGAAGTCTTCGGACATGGCGGACTACTCACAGCTTGGACGAACTATTCTCCGTCACCCTGACCCGCGACTCCGGCTGTCTCGAGCCGGCAGCATCGAATGATGACGGCCTGCGATCACTTCGGTGGCGTCGAGACCGCGACCAGCATGGTGCACGACATCATTGCCGCGATTGATGATCTCGCGGCTCTCATTCGGCCCGATGAAGCAGGAATCGTTCGCCTTGCAGCACGGTCTCCTTGCCGCCGACGATGACGCGTCAGCTCGCCCGCGAGCACATAGTAGACCTTTCTCGGCGGGCGAGGCGTCGGGACCCGCGCCGCCGCCGGGCAGGAAATGCGACAGGCCGACCGATGAGTGTTTGCGAGCCCGCCGGCGTCGACGACCGAACAACCGCAGCGAAGCAGTAGGCCGCGGTGATTGGGCGCCTCGTAGGCTTTGGCTTCGCTCGAGATGTTTGACTTGCATCAGAACTTCTCCCCTTCTCGATCCGATAAGCGCCCTTGGGGTCGATGATGGCGACGAGACGAATGATGCAGCCGTCGCCGCGATCCCAGTTCCACGGGAAGAACGCGAAGGTGCAGCGCTTGCCGGTGACCTTGTCGATGTCGCCGCCGACGTTCTCGATGCCGAGGATGCCGTTCTTGAACAGGATGCGGTGCACCGGCTCCCACTCCGGAAAGTCATCCTTCCAGTCGCGCCCGCCCGACCACTTCTTGTATTCCTCGGCGAGATGCGGATGCAGCGGGCCGTTGCGTTGCGGGCCGATCGCGGTGGCGAGCGGATGGTCGTTGGCCTGGGTGTCATGGCCGACGACCTTCACCTGCTTCTCGACGAACCATTCACCGGCCGAGGACACGAAACCGGGCGCCCGGCAGAAATAGTCTTCGCTATCCTCGTAGAGCTTGTGCCAGCCGGTGTTGACGATGACGACGTCGCGCGGACGCACGATCTTGCCGGCAGCCTTTTCCAGATCCTCGTAGGTGATCTGCTCCCATTTCTTCTTGGGGATGGAAACCACGATCCCGGAGCCGAAGAAATGCGGCAGCGGCACCTCGTCGATGAACGGCGTGCCCTGCACCACATGCGCCGGCGCGTCGATATGCGTGGTGTTGTGCATGCTGGTGGTGATGCGCTGCGACAGCACGCCGGACTTGGCGTGATAGTGGATGCGCTCGATCTTGACGTCTTCGAAATAGGGCCAGTTCGGGGACTGGTAACCGAAGCGATGGGACAGGTTGTAGAACTCGAGCCCCATGCTGTTCTTGAGGTTCTCCTCGAATGTCACGCCGCGGATTTTCTTCGTCACCGCAACTCCTCCCTATAACCACATTATGGTACGTCGGTATTTCACGTTGGTTCAACATCCGCACCAGGCGGAGTGGCCGCGGATGCGCGTCATGCCGCCGCGGCCGCGAGATGCTCTTCCAGTGATCGCCGCGTGGCCAACAGGCGTTCCGCGATCAGCTTCTCCCTGCGCGTGGAAGCGCTGCGCCGGCACCGGCACGAAATCGCAAGATCATTGCCGAGCAGGTCGCGCATGACCACGCCGGCCGCGCAAATCCCGAGCGTATGCTCCTCGCGGTCGAACGCCACCCCGGATTTGCGCACCGACTTGAGCTCCTTGAGCAGATCGTCGAGGCGCGTCATCGTGTTGGCGGTTCGCCGCTCGAAGCTCGTGCCGATCAGCCGCGCGACGGCGACCTCATCGAGCTGAGCGAGATAGGCCTTGCCGTTCGCCGTGCAATAGAGCGGGAAGGCTTCGCCGACCGCCGACACCGCGCGCAGCCGATGCGGGCCGATGACCTGGTCGACGAAAATGAGGTGGTCTTTCTTGATGGTCGCGAGATCGACCGTCTCGTTGAGCTCGTTCGAGAGCCTGACCAGGAATGGGCGGGCGAGCGCGACAAAGTCGGTGCGCGCCGAGGCCGCCAGCCGCAAATGGTCGAGGCCGAGGCGAACCCTGCCGGTCGGCGACGCGGCGATCAGCAGCTTTTCCGCCGCAAGCGCGGCGACGATGCGTTGCACGGTCGAGCGTGCGAGATCAACGCGCTGGGCAATCTGACCAAGGCTCAAGCCCGCCGGCTGCTCCTCGAGCGCCCGCAGTATGGCCGCGGCACGGGCGATGACCTGGACTTGACTCTTGTCCTCGCGCTTTTCGTCGCGCTTTTCCCGGCCCTGGTCGTCAGCGATGCGCGGTCCGCTCTGCTTCTGCACGTCAGTCTCCCGAGCGTCCGACCCTTGCGATCGACAGGCGACCTGCGGCGCTTGCCGCCTGGCTCACCCATTGATACGGTTCAACCAGAATACGGTACAGAAAACAACGGTGGGGAACAACCAAGGGCAGGCATGGTCAAGACGATCGCTCTCAAAGAGCACGCCCTGCGTGGCGTGCGGGCTGAGCCGGACGCCAAGATCGCGCGCCACCAAGCGCGCGGCGCGATCGGCACTCTGCTCAGCAGGGCCTTTGATCTGCGCCATCGCTGCGCCGGCCCTGCCCAGGCGACGTTCGCCGCCGGCCGTCCATTCGATGCGACGGAGGAAGCCCCATTTCATCGACAGCGTGGCGCTGGTTTCTAGAGCTCAAAGGCGGTTGAACGCGGCATCGTCCGCGCTACGAAGAAAAGCACACGGGAGGACGAGATGGACGCCGCAAGCGGACGTTCGTCGGTCGACGACATCGTGGCACGGCTCGAGCGCCTCCCCACCTCCTGGTGGCAGGTCAAGGCGCGCATCATCGTGGGCGTCGCTACCTTCTTCGATGCCTTCGACGCATTGGCGATCGCATCGATCCTGCCGGTCATCGTGCCGCTCTGGAAACTGACCCCGCCACAAATCGGGCTGATGATCTCGGCCGGCTTCCTCGGACAATTGCTCGGCGCGCTGTTGTTCGGCTGGATCGCCGAGCGCTACGGCCGAATGACCGGCGATGATCTGGTCGATCGCGCTGTTCGGGGTGATGAGCCTCGTCTGCGCGCTGGCGTGGGACTACAACTCCCTTCTCGTGTTCCGGACCATCCAGGGAATCGGGCTGGGCGGCGAGGTACCGGTGGCCGCCGTCTTCATCAGCGAACTCGCGAGGGCGCAAGGCCGCGGCCGGTTCGTGCTGCTCTACGAGCTGGTGTTTCCGATCGGCCTGGTGGCGGCAAGCCTGGTGGGATTGTGGGTCGTACCGCATCTCGGCTGGCAATACATGTTCGTCATCGGCGCGCTGCCGGCGCTGCTCACATTGGTGTTGCGGCGTCTGCTGCCTGAATCGCCGCGCTGGCTTGCGGTGCACGGACGCGAAGCGCAGGCGCGAAGCCGCGCATGGCATTGATCGAGACGGAAACACAGAAGGCCACCGGTCGGCCGCTTCCGCCGCCCAAGCCGGTCGTGTCCACGTTGAACAAACCCGCGTCCCTCGCCGACCTGTTCGGCCCGCTCTATTTGCGGCGCACGCTGGTGGTGTGGGTGATCTGGTTCTCGTCGTATTTCGTCAATTACGGTCTCTCCATCTGGCTGCCGACCGTCTATCGGACGGTGTTCAAGCTGCCGCTCGACGTTTCGCTGCGCTACGGATTGATCACGCAAGCTGTCGGCCTCCTGGGAACCCTGATCTGCGCCTTGGCCATCGACCACGTCGGCCGCCGCCTATGGTTTGCCTCATCGTTCGCCGCCGCTGCGGTCAGCTTCGGCCGCGCTCGCGCTCTTCCCCGCTCCACTGCGGAGCAGGTGCTGGCCTGCATGACCGTCGCCTATTTCTTCATCAGCACCATCAATATCGGCGTCTATCTCTACACCCCGGAACTTTATCCGACGCGCGTACGCGCGCTCGGCGTCGGGAGCCGCGACCGCCTGGCTTCGGTTTGCCTCCATGATCGGGCCGACCGGTGGTCGGAATGATGCTGGCCGGGGGCTTACCGTCGGTCTTCGTCACATTCGCAATCGTCGCGGCGATCGCCGCCGTGGCCACCGGCCTGTTCGCAATCGAGACCAAGGGCCGCGTGCTGGAGGAGGCATCGCCCTGACGCGCCGCTGTCGCGGCCGCATCCGCATTCGTGGCGACAATTCGACCCTGATCTCGACCCTTGCCAAGGTCACTGCGGCTCTGCAACGTGGCTTCAAAATCGGCCGAAAGCCGAGAAAACCGTCACCAGGAGGAACTTCATGCGCATTTTGAAACTGATGTTTGCAAGCGTCGCTGCCGCGGCACTCTTCGGTGCGAGCGCGGCGCAGAGCGCCGATCCGGTCAAGATCCGCCTCTCCTGGGTCGCGCCGGTCACCAACTGGGCCTCGATCCTGCTGGAGAAGAAGGACCTCGCGCAGCATCTCGGCAAGTCCTACACGCTCGAGCCGGTCCGTTTCGCCGGGACGCCGCCGATGGTCACGGCGCTCGCCAACGGCGAGCTCGAGGTCGCCAACCTCGCCTATTCCACGCTCGCCATCGCGATCCAGAACGCCGGAATGGATGACCTGCGCATCATCGCCGACGAATTCCGTGATGGCGTCGAAGGCTATTACTCGCAGGAATACATGGTGCTGGCGGACGGGCCGATCAAGAAAGTCGACGATCTCAAGGGCAAGGTGGTGATGACCAACGCCGCCGGCAGCGCGGTCGACGTCGCCATGCGCGCGATGCTGCGCAAGTACGGCCTGGAGGACAAGCGCGACTATACGGTCGTCGAGTCCGCCTTTCCCACCATGCGCGCCATGCTGGCGGAGAAGAAAGTGGACATGATTCCCGCCGTCGTTCCGTTCTCCTACGATCCCGAGCTGCGCAAGATCGGCCGGACGCTGTTCATTCAGCGCGACGCGATCGGCGTCACCGACATGATCGTCTGGACCGCGCGCAAGCCGTTCCTCGACAAGAACCGTGCCGCCATGGTCGACTTCATGGAGGACACGTTGCGCATCACGCGCTGGTACACCGATCCGAAGAACCACAAGGAGGTCATGGAGATCGCGGGCCGCGTCACCAAGCAGCCGCCCGAGCGTTTCGACTGGCTGTTCACCAAGCGCGACGCCTACCACGATCCCAACATGCTGCCGGATCTGGCCGCGCTGCAAAGAAACGTCGATATGACGCGCGACCTCGGCTTCGTGAAGTCGGCGCTCGACGTCAAGCAGCAAGCCGATCTGAGCATCGTTGAAGAGGCGGCGAAGCGGCTGAAATGATCGTCCGATACTTTACGATTTATGCGCAGCGCGCCGCGCCGGTGGCGCGCTGCTTTTCATTGGATTGCCGCAAGGGTTGATGATCGCTCCGGCAACGGCCGCCGCGCTATGCCGCCGGGATTCCACGTCTGATTGAAGCGTTTTCCAGCTACCCTGCCTCCATTTCGGCAGAAAACGCGGTAGGATCAATCGGGGAGCGGGATCGCGCGAGCGACAAGTCCGGGGCCAGCCAAAGGAACGTCGATGACGGACTACTGGGTGAGCAAACTGTTCTTCGACCTGCAGCAAGACGGCAAGCTTGCAGCGGAATTTCGCACCGACATGGCCGCCGTCATCGCCCGCTATGAGATCAAACCGGAGATCCGCAAGGCGCTGCTGGAAGACGACGTCGGCACGATCGCGCCGCTGGTGAACGCCTATCTGCTGCGGTTCTACTTCCAGATCCGCGGCATGCCTGAAGCCGAGTTCATCGCGCGCTTGCACGCCATCCAGGAACGGAAAGAGAGCGCCCATGGCTGATCTCGTCGGGGTTTTCGCGGCCAGCCACGGCCCGATCATCGCACGCGATTGGGAAACCATGCCTGCCGGCGCATCGCAACAGGCTGGCGGCCGGGTTCGACGAGATCGGACGGCGGCTCAAGGCGTGCCAGCCCGACCTGCTCGTCGTGATCTCGCCGGATCACTGGGTCAACTTCTTCATCAGCAACCTGCCGGCGGTATGCATCGGCATCGGCGAGGAGCACGACGGTCCGCCGGAGCCGTTCATGAAAAAGGTGTTCCCGCACGAGCGGCTCAAGGGACACGCCGCGTTCGGGCGCCATCTGCTTGAAACCGCGCTCGATGGCGATTTCGAGCCCGCGCTCTCCCACCGGCTCAAGCTCGACCACGGGACCTGCATTCCGCTCTGGCGCATCGGCGTGGACATTCAGTTGCCCATCGTGCCCTTGATCGTCAACGACCTCGAGGAGCCGATGCCGAATATCCGGCGCTGCCTCGCATGGGGCCGGCTGCTGAGGCGGGCGATCGAGAGCTACCCCGAGCCGTTGCGGGTCGCGGTCCTCGGCACCGGCGGCCTGAGCCATTCGATCGGGGAGCCGACGATGGGCTGGATCGACGAGGAGTTCGATCACACCTGCATCAAGCACTTCGAGGATGGCGAGGATGCGCGGTTGGCGGCGTTTCTCACGCAGGCGCTCCCGCGCACCGGCAATGGCGCGCATGAAATCCGCGACTGGGTGATTGCCCACGCGGCGGCCGGCAGCAAGGGCTTCGAGTTGATCGATTATTTTCCCAGTCCGGAAACGCTGGTCGGCGCCGGCTTCGCGTCGTGGAAATTGAGCAAGTAGGGATCGGTACCGGCTGGCGCGGTGCGGCCTGAAGGCGGGGACAGAGAGCGTCCCCACCGCAACGTAAGTCCATCTCCGCACGAGGCCGCCTGGGCAACGGCAGGTCGCCATTCACTCGACGTCCTGGTAGCGACCGTCAGTCCCGAGTCATACGCCCTCGAGTCATGTGCCCCGAGCGGGGCGAGCGTCCATTGTTCGGATGATTCCGCCCTTCTCGCGCCGATGGTGAGGAGCAAGCGCTCGGTCGTTGCGCGATCAGCGGCGATTCCCTTCTCGAGCTGCCCAATCGATCTGCAGCCCTTCGCCGACCGCGGATCATTCAACATCTCTCGAAGGGTCTTCTTTTGGCGCCACTCGACGACAGCTTGTCGCCCTTGCGACATCATATTCCAGAGCATCTACATCCTCCCATGGATTGACGGGCGCCAGACTACCCCAAATCGGTCGCCACGGCGCGTGGCAATATGCCCTGAGGAAGGATTTTCATCCGCCTGCCCGGACTTGCCATAAACACGGTTGGATGGCTTGCGGCGCGCCCTGCCTACCCGGTGACGCCGACCTCGGCCGCCCGGCCCGTTGCCAATCGCGATTTGATCCACGCTGCCACCGCGAAGGTCTGTTCACGCGGCCGCAAAGGTTCATGTCATCTGGTCAGCGCCGCCTTCTGATTGATGACGACGCCCTCGGTCGTTCGTGGCCGCGGCGCATGTCCCGTGAGACCAAAGCGGCGATCTTTCGAGATCGGGCGACGCGAAACCTTGGGTCGCGAACGCATTGACCCATTTCCGTGTCAATCGTACAACCGGTGGTACCTGGTTTTCGGTCTGCCTTGCTTAGCTCCCGGATTTGGGCCGCTCTCAAGTCATCTCCCAAAACTCGGGACACCAGCATCGGGCGCTACGCCTGATCGCTCACGCGACACAACGCAAGGAGACGACGATGGCCACGGGAACCGTGAAGTGGTTCAATCCGACCAAGGGCTACGGGTTCATCCAGCCTCAGGGGGCGGCAAGGATGTATTCGTGCACATTTCCGCTGTCGAGCGCGCGGGGTTGAGCACGCTGAATGAGGGGCAAGTCGTTCAATACGAGGTCGTGAGCAACCGCGGCAAGGAATCGGCGGATAGCCTTAAGGTCGGTTGACGCACTTCAAGGCGATGCGGCCCGCCGCGCCCCTTCGCGGCGGGTCCGGGCACTGTTCCCTTGCTGCACGCGCCGCCGAGGTCTCGCTCGTTGCATAACGCAGGTCAGCAGATGAACGTGATTGGAAGCCCGGCCAATACAGTGATCCTGCATTGGGATGAATGTGAAACGACATGGGCACAACTGCCCTGGCGCGACTGGGTGCGATTTCGAGGGTTCGACGACGGCGGCCTGAGCCTGCTGGCCGGTGCCGAGGCCGGCGAACATTACTTTCTGGTCTGCGTGTTGGATGATCGCGGCGAACTCGCGAACGTGATTCCGCACCGGTACGTGTTGTCGACCGACGGGCGCCTCGTTCACGGTTTCGATGGGCTTCGGCAGGCGGAGCGCGAAGAATATTGCCGCATTCAATTGCTGCTGCATGCCTACGATCGAGGACTCCGAGCGCTACACCGAGCTCGACGCCCGCGGATTCGCAGTCAACCTCCCTCCACCGCACACCGTGCAGCCCCTGCTGCGGGCGCTCCCCGGGCTCGCCGGCGCGCAGCCGAGCGGCGCCTGCTGGCACTTTCTGTCCGCGATCGGAATCTCTCGTTCAAGCGCACGGGCAAATTAGAGCGGCGGCGGCCATTCCTGAGGCGACTTATCCAGCGTCGCGGGCGACAGCTCCTCAGCCCGCCATCACAACCAAACTGTCCGTTTCATTCGTGCGCTGATCAATTCGATCTACACCGTGCTCGGTGCGGTCGCCTCCTGATGCCATAACAGCAGACGGCGGCGGACGAGGCTCATGATCTTGACCAGGGCATAGCCGACCACCGCGATCTCGACGATACCGGCGAACACGCCGCGCAGATCGGCAAAGCGCGACGCCGTGTTCATCGCCCCACCGAGCCCGTAGCCGCCCATGAACATCTCGGTGACGATCGCCACGATCAGCGCGATCGGCAAGGCCACCTGCAGCCCGGTGATGATCTGCGGCAGCGCCGCCGGCAAGGCGATCTGCCACAACAACTCCCGCTCCCCGCCCCCATGTTGCGCGCCGACCACAACAGCTCGCGCTCGACGCCGCGGATGCCGATGATCGTCGCGGTGACCACAGGGAATATGGCTTCCACCGCGATCATCGTGATCTTGGAGACGTCGTAGACACCGAGCCACAGGATCACGACCGGCAGGAACGCGATCTTCGGCATCGGGAAACCGACCGAGATGATGGGATCGAAAACCAGTTCGCAACCGCGTTGCGGGAAATGGCCATGCCCAGGACGATGCCGGCGACGGCGCCGATCAAGAAACCGGTCAAGGCGCGGTAGAGCGTGACGCCGGTATTGAGCAGGAGCTCGCCATGGATCAAGTCATTCCAGATGCGCTCGAGCACGGCGCTCAAGGCCGGCAGCATGAAGGGGTGAAAGCTCCGGAGCGCGCCGCGGCCTCCCAGGCGATCGCGAGCGCGACCACGGAAAACACGCGGGCAACGCCCCAGCCCGCCGACCGCAGCCAGCGATAAGCCGGCGGCAAAGGCTCCTGCGCCAGTTCCGCCAGCGGCCCACCCGGCATGTCGTCCGTTACGCCTGCCACCGCAGCATCCTGTGCATGAGGACGAGATAGATGCGGTCGGCAATGAACCCCAGCATGGCGACCGTGAGGACGACGGCGAACATCGCGTCGTAGGTGCCGCTCGCACCGAGGAAGCCGATGAGATAGCCCAATCCCTCGCGCGCGGCGATCAGTTCAGAGCTGACGAGCAGGATGAACGACAGCGCCAGCGCGGTGCGGATGCCGTTGAGCAGTTCGGGCAGCGCGCTCGGCACCACCACGTCCCACAGCATCCGCAGCCGATTTGCTCCCATGCTGCGGGCGGACCAAACCAGCACCTGCTCGCTCGAGCGCGCGCCGTTGAACGCGCCGAGCGTCACCGGCAGCATGCAGCCGAGGAAGATCAGCAGGATCTTCGAACCGTTACCGAAGCCAAGCCACAACACCGTCACCGGGATCAGCGCCGATTTCGGCATCGGATAGAACATCTCCACCAGAGGACTGAGCAATACGTTCACCGGCCGCCACCAGGCCATGAAGATGCCGAGCGCGGCGCCGACAACGATCGACAGAAAGAGCCCGGCGCCGGCCCGCCACAGCGAAGCAGCGCCGTTGGTGATGAGTTCGCCGTCCTTGAGGAGTTCGATCCAGGCCGTCACGACGGTGCTCAGCGGCGGCAACGCGAGCGTGGACACGAGGCCGGTCCGCGCGCCGACTTCCCATGCGAGTGCGAGCAGGAGGAGCGGCGCGTATCTGAAGAGCCCACTCTTCATGCGTCACGCTCCGACCGTTTGCCCTGCTTTGCGCGGGCGAGCAGCAGCGACACCGGCACGCCGAGGTCGCCAATCCGGTCCGGCCGGCCGGACTGGAATGCGCACGCTCTGCGACGACAGCGGAGCCAACGTCACGATGCCCGCCCCCTGGGCCTTGATCGCTTCGATCCGCACCAGATTCCAAAGCTCATCGACCTTGTCGATGAAACCCTTGTTCTTGAAGATGGCGGGGTCGCTCTTGTCGAATTTCGTGTCGACGATGGCCTTGATGCGACCGGGCCGCGCCGACATCACCGCGACACGGTCGGCGAGATAGACCGCTTCCTGCACGTCGTGGGTCACGAAGATCACGGTCTTCGGGGTACGCTGCCAGATGCTCAACAGTTCCGATTGCATGAGGCTACGGGTCTGGGCATCGAGCGCGCCGAAAGGCTCGTCCATGAGGAGGATTTTCGGATCGAAGGCAAGTGTGCGCGCGATCGCCGTGCGCTGCCTCATTCCACCCGACAGCTGCGAGGGATAGCTGTCCTCGAAGCCGCCGAGCCCGACGAGGTCGATGAACGACTGCGCCCGCTTTTCGCGCTCGTCGCGGCGAAGCCCCATTCGCTCCAGGCCGTAGAGGATGTTGGCGCGCACCGTCTTCCATGGAAACAACGCAAAATGCTGAAAGACGATGCCGCGATCGGGGCCCGGCGCACCGACCGGCTTGCCCTCGACCAGGATCTTTCCTGTTTCGGTGGGGAAGAAGCCGCCGATGAGATAAAGCAGCGTCGACTTGCCGCAGCCGGAGGGGCCGAGCAGCGCGACGAACTCGCGCGCGCCCACATCGAGCGAGACGTCCTCGAGTGCGAGCACCGGCCGCCCGCTGGGCGGCCGATAGAGGTGGCTCACACCCGTAATGACGATTTGCGCCTGCGCCATGGACCGCTGCCCCTCCCGACCCGCCGCCTTCGATGGGTGCGCAAGCTAGCGAAATCCCCGGCGCGGCAAAGCCTCGATGCTCGGCCGCCAGGCCGGCCTCTCGCTCGGCGGTGACCTCGACTGCACAGCCGTAAATCGTCCGCAGCTACGCCACGGCATTCACCAGAACACCATCGGCGCCAGGCTCGGCGGCGGCTCTAACGGACCGGCGTGAGCAACGGCTGGCGGGCAAAATGGGCGCTGAGATTGTCGATCATGAGCTGGCCGATCGCGGTGCGGGTCTCGACGGTCGCGCTCCCGTGATGCGGCTGCACGATCACATTGGGCAGATTGAGCAGCTCGGCCGAGGGATTTGGCTCGTTTTCGAACACGTCGAGCGCCGCATGTCCCAGACGGCCTTCGGCGAGCGCCGCAATCGAGCGCCGGCTCGTCGACCACGCTCCCGCGCGCGACATTGATGAGCGTGCCCTTCGGGCCCAAGGCATCGATCACGCCAGCCGAGACGAGGTGGCGCGTCTCCGGTCCGCCTTTGCAGGCGACCATCAGATAGTCGCTTTGCCGCGCCAGATCGACGATGTCCGGCACGTACTCGTAGGGCGCTTCGAGCTTGCGCCGCGGGCCGCTATAGATCACGCGCATGCGGAAGGCGCCCGCGCGATCGGCAATCGCGCGGCCGATGCCGCCGAGGCCGAGCACGCCCAAGGTCTTGCCCCCGACGCTGCGCCCGAGCGGGATCGGCCCCTTGCTGCCCAGGTGCCGTCGCGCACGTAGCGATCGGCAAACACGATCTGGCGCGCCGAGGCCAGCATCAGCCCGATCGCGAGGTCGGCCACTTCGGCGGTCAGAATGTCCGGGGTATTGGTCACGGGGATGTTGCGCTCACGCGCGGCGCCGAGATCGACGAAGTCGGTCCCGACACCGAAGACCGAAATGACTTCGAGTTTCGGCAGCGCAGCGATCAGCGCGCGGTCGGCGCCGCGGTTGGCCTCGGTCGCGATGGCGCGGATGCGCGCCTTGAGCTCGGCACTCAGTGCGTCCGGTGCGGGCCGGTTGAAGTGGTGGGTGACAGCGAACCGGCTCGCGAGTTCGGCATTCGTCGCCGCCGGAAACGAGCCGATGCTCAGCACATCGATCTTCATGCGCCCCGGAGGTTCGACCATGGGCACGTCCGTCACACCTCGAACACCTGCTTCGGGTCTTGTGCAGGCACGCGCCGGGGCCGCCGGATTCGATGAAATAATTGTCACAGATCACGGCGAAGATGGACGGCGTCTCGTATCCCGGGTGAACCGCGAGATTCATGTGCTCCTCGATGTTCATGGTCTCATCGGCGCGAACCAGCGGCCGTTCCACGAGGTCATAGCCCTGCCCGTGGCAGTAGAGGCGAAGCTCCGCCGGCAAGCCGCGCGCGCGCATGTAGTCGTCGTGGCTGTTGGCGACATCGGCGCAGGATGCCCCGGGCTTGAGCAGGCGCAGGGTATGGGCCTGCGCCTCCTTCATCGATTCGAAGCCGTCGATCAGTTCGTTCGAGGCCTTGCCGAGCACGATGGTGCGGGCGATCTCCGTATAGAAGCCGCCGGGTCCGTTGTTCTCGATCAGCAGAGTGAAGTGCTCGCCGGGCTTGAGCGTCCGCGCCTGCAGATGGCGATCGATGAAGCGCGATGCCTGGCCGAGCGGCGCCGACGACCCGAGGAAAAGGCCTTGCTCGCTGCCGAGGAGCCGGCCTTCGTATTGCGCCAGCGCGGTAACGTCATTGTCGGTCATGCCGGGCCGGATCTTCTTCAGCACGCGGTCGAAAATCTCGTCTTGCATCTCCGCAGCCTTGCGGATGAGGGCCTCTTTCCTCCTCGCTCTTGATCGCCTTGAGGCGGTCGACGAACTCGGTCGCATCCACGAACTTGGCCTTGCCCTGGAGCTCGCGCTCGATGCGCGCCACGAACTTGTACGGCATCGCGCCGACGCCGACCCAGCCGATGGTGCGGTAGCCGCCGCGCTTGAGCTCTTCAGCGACGAGCTCGGCCTGGTATTCGTCGGTGTAGGCCACGCTGGTGAAGGCCGGTGTGAAGATCATCTCCCCGACGCCGCGATTGACCCCGTCGTCGCCGTCGACCTTTCGACGCGCGCCCCGCGCGCCCATGTCCACCACGGTCATCAGGTCCGAGGCCGGGAAGATGACGCTGCGGGGATAGCCGTTGCTCAGCGGCGTGTCGGTGAACCAGCGGACATTGCCGCCGAGCCAATCATTGTTGTTCTGCATGACCAGCGCATCGATCTTGCGCTCCGCCATTTCGCGACGCGCCGCGGCCCAGCGGCGTTCGAGCTCACGCGTCGAGATTGGATTGAGAAGCCGTTGGTCCATGATGTTCCACCATGCTGAAGTCGTTGGCGCTGACGGCCGCCGTCAGCGCAGGCATCCCTGCCCGCCGCCCCGCTAATTCGCCAAGCCGAGTAACGTCGCTGCGTTGGTGCTCAGGATTCGCTGTTTTTGTGCGGTCGAAAGCGCCTCGGTAGCGGTCACGAATTCGATCGGCTTCGTCTCGCCCACGGGATAGTCCGATCCAAGCAGCACCCGGTCCGCCCCGACTTTGTCAACCAGATGCTCCAGCACCGCGGTTTCGTACACGCAGGAATCGAAATACAGCATGCGCAGATAGTCGATCGGCGGCTTGCTCATGTTCACGCGCGTATTGGCCTTCTCGAGGTAGTTGCGATCGATGCGGCCCATGTAGAAGGGCATATAGCCGCCGCCGTGGGAGATGCAGATTTTGAGCTGGGGAACGCTTCCAGCACGCCGTCGTACATCAGCGACGAAATCGCCATCGCCTCTTCGAACGCCTGGCCGACGCTGTTCCAGAGGTGAAAGCGCTTGAAGCGGCGGTCGCGATTGCCGCCAGGGTGGATATACACGACGGCACCGAGCGCCTCCGCCTTGACCCAGAACGGTCGAAGTTGCGGGTCCCCGAGCTCCATCGCTCCCGCCATGGTCGAGATCGCGACGCCCTTGAGCCGCAAATCACCCATGCAACGTTCGAGTTCGGTCACTGCGAGCGAGGGCATATGGAGCGGCAGCGTGCCCAGGCCGACAAATCGCGCCGGATGCGCGGCGACCGCCTTGGCAATCCAATCGTTGGTCGTGCGCGCGAGCCGCAGGCTTGTTTGCGCGTCGGCCCAGTCCAGCCCCTGGTGGACGAGGCTTGCGCTGAGAACCTGCACGTCCACGCCCATCGCGTCCATCTTCGCGATGCGGTCGGAGATGTCGCTCATCCGGGCCAGCACCATGCCGGCGCGGCCCTTGATCTGGCTTCGCATCTCGTCGGTCACGCCGGGGTCGGTGGGCAGCTCGGAGAAAATATTGTGCTCGGCCGCTACCGCATAGACCTCGGGCACGATGACGTGGGCGTGGAAATCGATCGCGCGCGGGCGCGCTGGCGGATTGCTCGTCATTCCCCGGTCCTGTAGGTCTACCACACGATACGATCGTATCGTATCATGAGCCGCTTGTAGGACAGAAAAACCGCGTCCCACAAGTCCGCCCCGCGCGTCGTCAACGGCTGCGGTGGTTATCAAGAGTTTCCGGGAGGTTTCGTGCACAGGCTGATCGGGGCATTGGCGGGCACGCTCGCCCTGCTGACGGCATCGGAGCAGGTTTCGGCGCAGAGCTGGCCGACGCGACCGATCAAATTCATCGTCTCCCAGGCCGCCGGCGGCACGCCTGATATCATCTGCCGGTTGATTGCGGAAAAGCTGTCGCGCGCGCTCGGCCAGCAGGTCGTGGTCGACAACAAGCCCGGCGGCGGAAATGTCATCGGCGCGCAAGCCGCGGCCCGCTCGGCGCCCGACGGCTACACCTTCTTCTTCGCGACCGCGGCGGCGCTCGTGACCAATCCCTATACGTTCAAGTCGTTGCCGTATGACCCTGCGCGCGATTTCGTGCCGGTATCGATGGTCGCAAGCAATCCGTTCTTCCTGCTGGCCAATCCCGGCCTTGCCGCAAAGACGCTGCCGGAGCTGATCGCGCTCGCCAAGGCGGAGCCCGGCAAGCTGCTGGCGGCCACCGACGGACAGAGAAACTTCTCCGGGATGCTCACCGCCTGGTTCAACAAGCGCGCTGGCACCAGCATCGTCCAGGTGCCTTATGCCACCATGCCGCAAGGCGCGCAGGACGCGCTCGCCGGCCGCGTGCAGCTCGTCGTGCTGGCGGTGCCTTCGGCCGCAGCGCTCATGGAGCAAGGGCAGCTGCGCGCGCTGGGCGTGAGCTCGCTCAAGAGACTACCGGGTTTTGAAAGCACACCGTCGATTTCCGAGACGCTGCCCGGCTTCGACTTCATCGGCTGGTTCGCGGTGGTGGCGCCGACGGGAACGCCGGCCGAGGTGATCCAGCGCATGAACCACGAAGTGGACGCTGCGCTCAAGGACGTCGAGATCGCCAGGCGTATGCGCGACGTCGGCATGTACACCGAAGGCGGCGGCACCCCGGAGCAGGCGGCCGCCTATGTGCGGGCGCAGCTCGAGCAATGGGGAAAAATCATCCAGGAGATCGGCCTGCAGCCGGAATGAGCGCCGCGCGCGCAATCTGCCAATCGCAATCGATTCGAACAGGACCGCCGCCGATGTCCCGCTACAAGCTCGTAACCTATCAATCGCCGCAAGGACCGCGCGCGCGGACTGGTCGTCGACCAGACGGTCTTCGACGTCGCCGCGGCAACGGGACGCCCGTCCTACGCCACCATGCTCGACGTGCTGCGCGATTGGGACGCCGCGCGCGGGCTGCTGCCGGACGCCGCCGGCGCGGCCGCCGAAAAGCGGGGGCCTTCCGCTCGACAGCGTTAAGCTGTTGACCCCGGTTCCGACCCCGGCGGGCATTTTCTGTGCCGGCGCGAACTTCACCGACCACATGATGGAAATGGCCCAGGTGCAAAACCTCAAGCCCGAGCCCGACCCGCACAGCGTCGGTCTCAAGCCCTGGCATTTCATCAAGGCCATGCACTGCCTGGCAGCTCCCGACAGCACGGTGAAGCTGCCGGCCTATTCGAACGATGGTGGACTGGGAGGCGGAATTGACGGCGGTGATCGGCCGCCCCGCCAGGGACGTTTCGATCGAGAATGCGCTCAGCCATGTCGCGGGCTATACGGTCGCCAACGACCTCTCGGCGCGCGACTTCACCAAGCGGCCGCATATCGCCGACAACTCGCCGTTCAAATACGATTGGCTGAGTCAGAAATGCTTCGAGGACGCGTGTCCGGTCGGTCCGTGGATCGTTCCGGCGGACACCATTGCGGATCCGCAGAATGTCGGCATCAAGCTGTGGGTCAACGACGTGATCAAGCAGGATTCCCACACCAGCAAAATGATTTTCACGCTTGCCGAGCAGATCGCGCACCTTTCAACGCGCGTGACGTTGCAGCCGGGCGATCTGATCCTGACCGGCACGCCTGCGGGCGTCGGCCTCGCACGCAAGGAATTCCTGCGCTCCGGCGATGTGGTGAAGGTGTGGGTCGAAGGCGTCGGGACGCTGGTCAACACCTGCGCCTGACGCGCGCCTATCCGAGGTTCGGCGATGACCAAGGGCAAGAGGCCGAAGGCAAGCGCGCGCGCCGCCAAAGCCGCAGCGGCAAAAGCTGCTCCCAAGCCGGTACCCGAGCGTCGGACCGCGGAGGATCGGGCGATCGAGGAACAGATCTCGTACAGCGCGCTTTCACTGCACGAGTTGTTCGAGCAGCAGACGCGACAGATGCTCGACCGCGCCGACCTCGACGAGGAGCAGAGGCAGAACATCCTCATCGCCATGAGCTGCCCCTGTTGCGGAGCCGGCGCCATGTCGTACACGGTCAAACTCAAGCGGTGAGACGCGGCTCGCCCGACCGGGTTAACCGCTCAAAAGAAGAGCCCCTTTCGGGGCTCTGGAATGGAGAGGTGAAAGTTCACCGTTACTCGCCGCGCACGGTGTCTTTCAGTCCGCCGATCGTGTTCTGGATCTTGCCCTTCACCTGATCGGCCTTGCCTTCGGCCTCGGTCTTGCTGTCGCCGGTGATCTTGCCGGCCCATTCCTTGACCTTGCCTTTGGCTTGCTCCGCGGAGCCTTTGATCCTGTCCTTGTCCATGTCGCTCTCCTGGATTGATAAGCTCAGGGCATCTAACGTGTCCTTGGGCCTAAGGTTCCAGGCGGAATCGGACCCGTGACGCTGCGCTCCTTGATGCTTGGAAAGCGCGCGCAGATGCCCTAGATGTGCTCGGCGTCATGCCGCCGGGACAAGCAAGGCGCCATCTGCACCGCAACGGTTTGAGGCTTAGTCCATATTGCTAAATTATTGAAATAACTTGCGATTGGGGGATAGTTCAATGGTAGAACAGCGGACTCTGACTCCGTTAATCTAGGTTCGAGATCCTAGTCCCCCAGCCATTTGATATTTCAACGCATACTCCGGTTTTCGAACCGAGAACATCGCAGGTCAGTTGGGAGATTTCTGTTCGCCGTTTCGAGCTTGCGGATGGCGCCTCGCCGAGCGCCGGATCACGCGCAAGGTAATGCGTGTCGAGTATCGCGCGCACGCTCCGCGACGAGTGGCCGGTGATAGTGGCAATCTCCGCCTCGGTGCATCCGGCAATGGCGAGGTCGCGTCACCGCTGTTGCGCGCAGGTCATGGAACGTGACGCCAACTACCCCCGCTCAGATCGGCACAGGGGGTGTGGGGGCACCTCGCGACACGGGCATGGTCTGGCGCTGCCCCGGCTGCTGCGGGCCGTTGCGAATACCGGGAGGAAATGACGCCCGCGACTGCCAGATGACGAGGCCGCCAACTGAGGCGGCCTCCGGACGCGAGTTACCAGACGTATCGCGATGCAAGGGCAATTAGGATCACTACCACAACAGCCAACAAGGTCATTTTGTGCCCACAGATTGTTGGCCAAGCTATGGCCTTTGTTGTCGCTTTGCATAGCCATGGTGATGACCTCCCTTTCAGGACACCATCTTTAACGGTGGCATCCAAAAAACGTGCTCCCGTGAACGGAAAGGGGCATTGACCTAAATCAAAACGGGCCCCGGCTTGATCCGAGCGCGGGCTGAACGGTTCATGGCGGCGGACACGACCCGCGGCCACGAGGCGTCTGTGGTGGGGCCGCTGATGGTTCAGATCCTAGTCCCCAGCCACAAGAATTTCCGTTGCACCACAGTGGGTTCGACAATGCACCTGACGATCAGGTGCAGATCCTAAAGCGCGCCGAGTTCGGTCAGGGCGAGGCGCACCTCCTCGATGCCTTCAGGTGACAACGCGCGGCTGTGGCGGAAGCGGCGTGCCGACCGCATAGCCCTGCAACTCGAGCCCGCCCTTGATACACGCGGCGAGGTTATATTTCGCGAACACCTGGTTGATGCTCCAGAGCTGCCGTTGCAATTGCATCGCCGAATTCCAATCACCACGGCGACAGCGTTCGTAGAGGTCCACGCTCTGCTTCGGCACGATGCAGGCGGGTCCGGCCATCCATCCCTTTCCGCCGATCAGCATCACGCAAGCGGGTATGTGCGCCGAGGCGGCGAACACCGCCATTCTCCCCTCCACGCGGTTGATGATCGAGAGCAACCGCCCCGTGTTGTAGGAGGCGTCCTTGATATAGCGGATATTCGGGATGCGGCTGAGGCGATCGATCACCGGAAGCGAGAGGTCCGAGCGTTGGAAATTCGGGTTGGTGTAAAGCACCACCGGCAGCGTCACGGCTTCCGCAATGGCCTTGAAATACGCGTGGACGCCCTCATCGGAAATCGGAAAATATGCTTCGAGAATGGCGAGGATGCCGTCGCAGCCCAGCTCCTGCATTTCACGCGCCTGAAACACGGCATCGGCGATCGTCGTTGCCGCGACTCCCGCTACGACCGGAACGCGGCGGCTTGCGGCCTTGACCACAACCTCGACCACACGCCGGCGCTGGGGCCAGCTCAGATACGCGAATTCACCCGTCGATCCCAGCGGAGTCAATCCATGCACGCCGGCCGCGATGAGATCATGGCAGAGGCGATCCAGCACCTCGCTCATGACCTCGCCTGATGGACTCACCGGCGAGACAAGGTAGGGAAAGACTCCGTGGAATGCCGCATCAACCATCGAGGAATCCCTCCCGTCGGGTCAGTTCACGTCAATTGGTCGGAAAGCGGTTCGCCTGCCGGTACCTGGCGCTGTCGGCGCCTTTCCCATGCTCTGATCTATGCTCGATGCGTCCTGACGCCGTCAAAGACAGCGGGCACGGCCGAACTCTGCGAACCCTGGACGACCGCGGGCCGCCGCGGCTTGGCGCCCTGAGGGCCACAACGCAGAGCGCGCCGGGCGAGCCGCCGGACCGTTGCCACCGATATTCAACGATATCCGAGCCGTCCCTGCCGCCAGAAGGGCCGCGTGGAAGACCGGTCAGACCGCCTCGACCGCGACGGGCGCGTCGAGCGTTACTTCTCTGAAGTAAGGGAAAGCAAGGCCTACACCGAGCAACCGCCGGCCCCGGCGCAACGCTGCCCCGGCAGTGCGCGCCTCGAGCGCGGTGCGGGCGAGCGCGGGATCTGGCTTGGCTGCCGCACGACCGAGCGCAATACGGCGAGAACATCCGCCGTGCCGTCGTGTCGCAAGCCGGTGACCGCAGCCGGCGGAAGCTCGCTGTGTGCCGGATCAATGACCGCACGACAGGCGGCAAATGGAATCCGGTAGGCGGCCGCGATTCTGCGCAGCGACATGCGATCTGTTGTCGACGGCGACCGCGCCCGTTCGCACGTGAAGCCGGCGCTTTTCCGTGGATGCGCGACAGGCGCATCCGCCCCGATGATCTCGGCATGCAGCGCGCCCGGAAGCGCGTCGAGCAGCGCCCGCGCCCAGGCGCGATCGGTCGGAAAGCATTCCTCGTCGGTCCGCACGCTGGAGCCGACCACCCAGTCGCCCGCAGCGAGATGGGGCGCGAGTCCGCCGGCGATGCCGAAACTGATGATGCCCGAAGCGCCGCGCTTGGCCGCCCGGTCGAGGGCAGCGACGAGTTGCGACGCGTGAGTGCAGATCACCGACACGCCAGGCCCGAGGGCAATGCGGGCCTCGAGCGCGAGACAGGTGACTGCGACTACGTCCCCCTAGTCGACATCCAACTCCCATTCCGTCCGTGTAGTCCGAAGCCTGCCTTTTCGGTTATGAATTCTTTACAAGATGCCAATCAATAGCCTTAGAACGCGAAGATGGTCAACGGCCTTGCGTCTCGCCGCCGGCTCCGGCCTCGTGTTTTCGGGGATATCCTCGCCCCGCCACGTCGAGTATTGGTCGCCCCGGCGGACTGTACCGGTCGTTCTGCGTCCGCCGATCCGCGCTTGCCGGTCGAGGCACACCTGCATAAAATATGAGCTGGGCCTGTGGCATCTCGATGGCACCCGGCACTAATCCCTGTAATTCGCGCGGCTCTGGAGGACTGCGAACGACCTCGTTACGCCAGCGCGAGTGGCGCGCTATTCTTCACGGCAGGCGTGAGTCCGGGACCGCTACACCCCTGCGATGCGCGCCAATTTCGACCGAACGAAACGGTGGCAATCCGGGGCGAAATTTGCTCGCTCCGCGACGGTCGCGCCGGATTTCTCTGATTGGAGGTCTCCACTTTTGGGCTCCGGGCGATCGCCGGTTTCAGTCTCACGTGCGGTCGAGCCGCGCCATCGTGCGAATTGCAGCACGCGATCGCCGCCGTCCCGCGCCGCGCCCCGCTCCAGCGCTTCGCGAACGGACTTTTCCAGAACCGGCAACTGGAACGGCTTGCGCAAGATCGCGAACTGCGATTGCGCCGATTGCACGACGTCGCTGTAGCCGCTGGTGAGAAGAACCGGGATCTGCGGATAGTGGTTGCCGATCTCCTGAGCCAAGCGCGATGCCGTTCATGCCGCCGGGCATGACGACGTCGCTGAGGACGAGATCGATCTTGTCGCCGCGTTGCAGCCTGTTCAGCGCATCGGTGGCGTTCTTCCGCGCGCAAGGTCTGATAGCCGAGCTGCTCGATGAGCGACGCCGTGACATCGGCGACCTCGGCGTTGTCCTCGACGACGAGGACCGTCCCCTGCTCCCGCCACGATCGGCTGCGTGGGAGGAGCCTCCACAGCCTTGACCAGCGCCGCGTGCCGGCGCGGCAGATAGATGGTGATCGTCGGTGCCGCTGCCGACCGCGCTGGTCGCAACGACGGTCCCTCCCGACTGATGGGAAAAGCCGTAGACCTGCGCCAGCCCAAGCCCGGTGCCTTTGCCGAGCGCCTTGGTCGTGAAGAACGGCTCGAAGATTCTCGGCAGCACGTCGGGCGCGATGCCCACGCCGGTATCGGTCATGCGCAAGCGCAACGAAGTCGCCTTCCAGCTGATCGACCCCGTCGCTTTTCTTCAAGGCTGACGTTTCGCGCCGACAGCGTGATGAAGCCTCCGCCGGGCATGGCGTCGCGGGCATTGACCGCGACGTTGACCAGCGCGAGTTCGAGCTCGGCGATGTCGACCTCGACCGGCCAGACATCCGCCGCGATATCGCATTTGAGCTGGACGTTTCCGCGCAGCGAGCCGACCAGCATTTCATGCACGGCCTCGACCCGCTCCTTGAGGTCGGTGACAACGGGATTGAGCGGCTGGCGTCGTGAGAACGCCAACAGCTGGCGCGTCAGGCTCTCGCCGCGATTGGCGGCCGAGTGGACCGCGTCGATGGCCTGCAGATGCTTGGGATCGGTGAGCCGGCGGCGCAGAAGCTGGGCGTGGCCGCTGACGATCATCAGCAGATTGTTGAAATCGTGGGCGATGCTGCCGGTCAGCTGGCCGAGCGCCTCCATCTTCTGCGACTGCGCGAGCTGCTCCTGGGCCCGCTCCAGCGATGCCTGCGCTTCCCGCCGCTCGGTGATGTCGCGCGTGATCTTCACGAAACCGGCGAGCGTTCCCACCTCGTCGCGGACCGCCTCGATCACCACGCTCGCCCAGAACAGGCTCTTGTCGCGCCGCACCCGCCAGCCTTCGACCACGCATTTGCCCTCGTAGGCAGCGACCTGGAGGGCACGCGCCGGCTCGCCGCGCTGCTGCTCCTCCTCGGAATAGAAGCGACCAAAATGCTCGCCGACGATTTCCGTCGCCGTGTACTGGTGGATGCGTTGCGCGCCCATGTTCCAGTTGGTGATGAGACCATCCTTGTCGAGCATGAAGATCGCGTAGTCCGTGACGCCTTGGATGACCATCCGAAAGCGCCATTCGCTTTCCATCAACGCCTCTTGCGCCTTGCGGCGCTCGGCGATGTCGTGCTGGAGCGCGGCCTCGACGCGTTTCCGCTGCTCGACCTCGGTATGAAGGAGTTCGGTGGCCTTGGTGAGACGCGCGGCGCGCTCTTGAGCCGCTTTCTGCAAGTCGTCATGCGCGCGCTGCAGACCTTCTTCGGTCTTGCGACGGGCGGTGACATCCTCCACCACAGCCATGAGGTGGCGCACGGCGCCGCTTTGATCGGTGATGGCCGAGACGTTGTTGCGCAGCCACAGACGCGAGCCGTCGGGCAGCACGTGCCTGATCTCGATGGCGAAGCCCTCGCCGGTCTGGATCGCCTGCCGCAGCAGGTCACGCAGGTAGGGCGCATCCTCCGGGACGGCGATATCCTCGATCCGCATCTGCAGCAGTTGCGGCGCCGGACGCCGAACGATCTCGCAGAGCCGATTGTTGACCAGGCTGAAGCGCCCAGCCATATCGAGCTGGGCGATGCCCACGATCGCCTGGCTGAACATGGCGCGCAGAATTTGCTCCTGCTGGCGCAGCTTGCCTTCGAGGCGTCGTCGCACGGCCACATCGGCGCTCACGGCAAGGCTCGGCGATCGAAACGCCGATCGTGAACATGACGAACAGCAGGAACGATCTGTTGAAAGTGGCGGCCAGAAGGGACCACTGCCCGCCAAGACGCCCCAGGCGGCGAAACCCGAAAGAATGAGCGCCGTCGTCGCGGTGTCGCGTGGTCCGCACCGCAGCGCCGCCCACACCAGCGGCAGCGACGGCAAGGAACCCGAGTGCACTCCTGATACGCGGTCTGCTCGATCAGCGGACTGAAGGCAATGACGCCCACCACACCCGCGGCGGCAAGTGCGGTGGCGGACGCCAGCACCTTGTTCAGATTGAAAGGTCGGAAATCGCCGACGCGCCCAGAGCACGACGACCGGCGCGACCGACAAGCGACGCCGGCCGCATCGCGCAGCCACCACGTCGTCCACGCGGCAATGACGCCGTTCCATTCGAGGTATCCGGCGACGCGACAAGCCGCCGATCGCCGGCGGTCGCGCTGATCATCGTCGTGGCGAGAACGACCAAGGCGAACTTCGCAACGCCGGCCGGCGTATCGAAAGTGTTGCGGCCGCCGGACCAGATGCTGAGCAGGTATCCGCCGACGACTGGCGCCAGCGTGCTGCCCGCTGCGACCGACCAGGACATCATGGATCGAGATCGGCGGCGCTCGCATCGGCGAGGTCGGTCGGCACGCCGGCCGCATATGCCGCCGCAAAAATCGCCGGCCACACGCGAATACCCGCACGAGATGATGGCGGCGAAGCCGAGACCAGCCGGCGCCCAGATCGGGATCACGCCCGAGTGGATCGACGCGACCGTCAGGCTGATATACGCCAAGCCGAAATAGGCTACGCGCAACGACCATCAGCGTCGAGCGCGTAGATCGCCAGACCGCGCGGATCCAGCGTCGGAAAAAACTTTGCCCCCGATAAACGAGTCACGGTATGCCCCCGCATCCGCCAACTGCGCTCTGATCCTGCGTTCTCTCCCGCAATATGCGCGCTGATGTAGTCCCCGGCTAACCCCGCGTTAATGATGAACATAACTGCGGCGAGAACTCGGGCCTCAGGGTGACAAGCCCGCAAAAACGATGGAACTTTGGCCGCTGCCCCGACAAGGCATGCGCCTTGCGCGAGCCCACGCTCACGGTCCGGCAGCTCACTGCCGCCGATTTGGGCAGCAGGCGCGCCGCATGCAGCCGATCGACGTCCTTCGGCGGTGGAAGCGCGACAACGCGCTTCGCAGAAGCTCGCCGACCAGCCTTCCTCGGTGGCCGCGGGACCACGCCAGACATTCGGTCATTGTCCGGCAGGAACTAGGACCGGGATCTGCTTGAGCCGGGCGAGCAACGGCCGATCCTCCTCGCCGCTGTTCTGCGCGGAGACCGCAGAAGCCATCGCCGCCACGAAGCAGGCCACGCTGTCGCAGCGGCTGCCGCCACGTCAGTTCTTGCTGTATTTCATCAGCCGCTTGGGTCCGACTTCCGCGCCGTAGATGTTGCCATTCGCGTCCGCCGCGACGCCTTCGGCCGCGCTCGTGCCCGTCGTCTTCTCGACCGGATCGGGAATGAATCGCCGTCACGACGCCGTCGCGGACTCTTCCGACTCTGATGCCGCGCTTCCAGCCGTCGTGGTTCTTCGGCTACCGATTCCGATTCGGAATCGGCGACGTAGATCATGTCGTTCTTGTCGATGAAGACACCGCTCGGACGGCTGAACTGGAACCACTGATCGATATAGTTTCCGTCCTGATCGAAAATCTGGATGCGGTTGTTCTGGCGATCGCCGACGAACAGGCGTCCGCGCGAATCCATCGCGAGCGCGTGAGGAATGTCGAGTTCGCCCGGGCCCGAGCCCTTCTTGCCCCAGAACTTGATGAACTTGCCGTCCTTGGTGAATTTCACGATGCGCGCATTGGTGTTGCCGCCATGTCCATCGGCGACGAAAATGTCGCCGTTCGGCGCGACCAGAACTGCCGACGGCGCATTGAATTCATCCGGACCGCTGCCCGCGACACCCGCCTTGCCGAGCGTCATCAGCACCCGGCCGTCCGGACTGAACTTGAAGACCTGGTGGCCCTTGCCGTCCTTGCCAAGCCCGTCGGTGACCCAGACATTGCCCTCGCGGTCCACGTGCAGGCCATGCGGAAACAGCAGCAGCCCCGCGCCGAACGCCTTCACCAGCTTGCCGGACGAATCGAATTTGAGGATCGGCGGCAAGTTCGATCCGTCACAGGCGAACGGAGTCCCCGGTTTCATCAGCGAGGGCGGAGCGAACGCGCCGCACCGCTCCGCCACCCAGACGCTGGTGCCGTCGGGATCGATATCCACGCCGCTGGTCGAACCCCACGCGCGTCCTTCCGGCAGTTTGCCCCAGTTCTCGACCGCATGATACGGGTTGGGCGCGGAATTGGTCGGAGCACTGACTTGGGCGCTGGGCCCCCACTGCTGCGATACCCGTCGCGGCAACAACGGCAAGCGCGAACGCACGGCGCGATCGGACGCCATCCGGCATCGTAGCCCTCCCTTGGCAGAACCGGGTTCGGCCCGGCGTTTGTTGCTTGAACCGGGCTTAGACTGCGCCTTGCCCGCACCGGCCGCAAGCAGTCGGCGCGCATGCTTGCCCTGAGCGCGCCGAAGCCGGCAATTTGGGGACCCGCCATCGCCTCCCCACGACCGGAACGGAACAGATGCCGACGAAGTTCAGAGGCGTCATGCAAAGCCCGGTGACGCCGCTCAAGGACGACTTCAGCCTCGACCTGCCGACCTTCGAGCGGCTGCTGGACTTCCACGTACGCACCGGCGCGACCGCCATTTCCTGGCCGCACCACAAGGGCGAGTCGCTCAACCTCACGATCGCGGAGCGCAAGCTCTTCGCCGAAGCCGCCGTGCGCGTCGTCAATGGGCGCATACCGGTGACCATCCATGTGAGCGCGCTCGCGGTCGAGGACACGATGGAGCTCGCGCGGCACGCGCAGGAGATCGGCGCCGACGGCATCCTCGCCATCACGCCCTATTTCTGGACGCCGTCGATCGAGGCGATCCATGCCTATTTCGTGCGGCTCTGCACGTTCGATCGAGCTGCCGGTCCTGTCCTACAACTCGCCCAGCTATCTCGCCGGCGTCGAGATCACCGGCGAGTTGATGTCGCGGCTGATCGAGCAATTGCCCAATTTCGTCGGCGTGAAGGAGGCGAGCTTCAACAGCGAGAAATTCCTGGAGATCTCGCGCGCGGCGCTGGCGATGCGGCCGGACTTCGCGATGCTCACCGGCGTCGAATATCTGTTGCCCTCGGTGCCGCTCGGCGGCGTCGGCTCCTATTCCGCCGCGGGCTCGATCTGTCCGAACCTGTGCTCGCAGCTGTTCGATGCCTGCATGCGCGGCGACTGGCCGCGCGCGCGCGAGCTGCAATACAAGATTTCGTGGCTCTGGCTGCTGTTCCGCGACCAGTATCCCGTCCTCGCTCAAGGGCGGCATGGTGATGATGGGCCGCCCGGTCGGGCCGACTCGCGCGCCGCTTGCCGACCGCGACCGCGGAGCGCCAGGCCTATATCCGCAGCGAGCTCGAGCGGCTCGGCATTCTCGACACCGAGCCGCACGGCTGGTGATCAGACGAGTTGAACGCATGCCCGTGTATCGAGCCAGGCCTCGTGCACACGCCGGTGACGCCGTTCACGCGCGAGCGCGCCATCGACTTCGATCGCTACGCAAAGCTGATCGAGTTCCACCTCGCCAACGGCGCCGACAGCGCTGGCGCTGCCGATGCACGCGGGCGAATCCGTCAGCCTGCCCGACGGCGAGCGTCGCGCGCTGCTGGAATTTGCGATCAAGCACGTGAACGGCCGCAAGCCCGTCATCGCCCATGTCAGCGAGACCGGCACCGCCATCGCCGCCGCGCTCGCGCGCCACGCCGAGGAGGCACGGCGCGACCGCCATCGTCGCCACCACGCCGTATTACTGGACGCCGCCAGCCGCGATGGTGCTCGAGCATTTTGTTCAGATCGGCCTGGCGGTGAAGATCCCGTTCTTCCTCTACAACGCTCCCGAGGAGATGCAGGGCGCCAAGGTGAATGCCGAGCTCTGCCTCAAGCTCATTGCGAAGCTGCCCAATTTCGCCGGGGTGATCGATCTGAGCCTCGACTGGCAGTTCATGATCGAGCTGATGACCGAATGCGCCGCGGCTGCGGCCGGGATTTCAGCTGCTGGCGGGAACCGAGCTGATGGTGTCGGCCGCCGCCATCGGAGCCACCGGCATGTTGGCGCCGCTCGCCGGCATCGCGCCACGGCTGGTGCGCGAGCTTTACGACCTGTGCCGCGACCAGAAACTGTTCGAGGCTCGCAAGGTGCAGGAACAGATCGCGGCACTGCGCCAGGCGCTCAAGCCGGGCGGCGTCGCGAGCCTCAAGGCCGCCATGCGCGCCATGGGTCGCGACTGCGGCGAGCCGCGGCCGCCGGTGCTCGCGCTCGATGCCGCCGCCTACCAGAAGCTCGTCGGTGAGCTCGAGACCGTTACGGCGCTACGCGCCGAAGCGCGCGATTGGTGACCGCGCGCCGGTCCGGCGATCAGCGATCGTCCGGCTTGGAGAGGTGTTGCCGGATCACCCATCTGCTGCGCCGAACTGTCCGGCGGAAGAAGCCGAGATATTAGGGCCGCCGCTGAAAGGATCGCTACCGGGTTGCGAATTCACGCGACGGTGATCCCGCCGTCCAGCACGAGCGTTTGCCCGGTGATCGACGCCGCCTTGCGGACCGGCGAGGTAGCACACCGCGGCAGCCACTTCGTCGACGGTTGCCAGCCGACCAAGCGGAATGCGTGCGAGCATGGCCTGCATGTAGCTCGGATCGCCGGTCCGCGCCGCGCGCGAGGGTGACGCGCGTATCGAGCCGGCCGGGCGCGATCGCGTTGACGCGGATACCGTGCTCCGCCCACTCGATCGCAAGCATCCGCGTCATCTGGATGAGCGCGCCTTTGGCTATGCCGTAGGTCGAACGCTCGGCTGCGCCGACGAGCCCATGGGTCGAAGCGATATTGACGATGGCGCCCGGCCCGGCCGCCCGCGATCAGATGGCGGCCGACCTGCTGGCTGAGAAAAAGGCGCCGCGCAGATTGCTCGCCATGACGGCGTCCCACTCCGCCCAGGTCACGTCGACCGCGAGCTTGCGCAGGTTGCTGCCGGCATTGTTGACGAGCAGGTCGAGGTGACCGAATGCCGAGACGATGCCGGCCATGGCGCGCTCGATGCTGGACTGCGAGCCGAGATCGAGCACGAGGGCACGACCCGCACACCGGTCGCTGCGAGCCGCGCCGTGGTGGCGTCGAGGTTTTCGGCGCGGGTTGCCGACACCGCGACGTCGAATCCGTCGCGGGCAAGCGCCAGGGCGGTCGCCGCGCCGACTCCATAGGACGCGCCGGTCACGAACGCGGTTTGCTTGTCGGCCGATCTGTTCATATCGCGGTGGTCACGGCCCATCGCCACGGCGGCCAACGAAGGCGCCGGCGTGCGAGTCAGTAACCATCGGAGCGGATGCGACACAAGGGCCGCGTGATCGTGCTTTTTGAATTGCGTGGCCTGCTTTCGCCGAGCGGAACGCGCCGCTATGGTGCGACCAACGCGCAACAAGAACGATGACGGAGGAAACGATGTCGCGAATGGGCCTTTCGCCGCTGCGCTCGGGTTGGGCGTCGTGTTTGGTCCATCGGCGCTGGCGCAAACAAAGGTGCGGGTCGGCCAGCCGCAGGTCGGCACGTTCCAGTTCGTCCCGCTCAGGTCGGCATCGAGGCGGGTATCTTCAAGAAGCACAGGATCGATCTCGAGGTGATCAGCTTCGGCGGCGGCCCGCGCGTGCAGCAGGCGCTCGCGGCGGACTCGATCGATATCGGCATCGGCTCCGGGCCGGAGCTCGCCTTCGTCGCCAAGGGCGCGCCGGAGATCGGCGTCGCCGCCATGGCCGATGCGCCCTATTCGGTGGTGCTGGCGGTGCCGAAGGACTCCGCAATCAAGAGCGCCGAGGACCTCAAGGGCAAGACCATCAGCATCTCGAGCAATGGGTCGCTGACCCACTGGCTGGGCCAGGAGCTGTCGCGCCAGATGGGTTGGGGTTCCACCGGCATCAATCTCGCGCCGCTCGGCTCGACCGCCGCGCAGATGGCCGCGCTGAGGACGCGCCAGATCGACGGCATGATCGTCGAGGCCAATGCCGGCTACAAGATGGAGGAGGACGGCAGCGGCCGCGTGCTGGTGCAGTTCGGGGACCGGATCAAGATCTTTCACATCTACGTCTTCTACGCGCGCAAAGGCTTTCTGGAGAAGAACCCGGAGGCGGTGCGCGCCTTCCTCGCCGCCTGGTTCGAGACCATCGGCTATATGCGGCGGGCATCGTGCCGAGACCATCGATATCGTCCGCCGCACCGCCGAGGTGTCGCTGGGCGTCGCTACCCGCGACTACGACGAGCTGATGGGCATGTTCAACCGGACCGGAAGAGTTCGACCCCAAGGCACTCGACGTGCTGGCACGCTCGTTCGTCGAGATGGGCTCGCTGCCGCAAGCGCCCGACATGCGCACGCTCATCACCGAGCAGTATCTGCCGGGAGCGAAGTGAGCGGGCAGCACGTGAGGAGCTTGCGCGGGTGCTTGCTCTCGCATTGCTCCGTCGGGAGAGAGAGAGAGAGAGAGAGAGAGAGAAGCCGAGTTCGCCGCTGCAAGCTTGGCTCCGAGCCTCACTGATACGTAATCGCCGCCGGCGTGCCCGGCGGCAGCGGACGCGGATCGACCTCGACCATGCCGCGCGCGACGCGCACGCGGTAGGTCGCGAGCTTCTCGGTGAACGGCGGCGGCGCGCAGCCGTCCTCCAGCCGGTACTGATAGCCGTGCCACGGGCAGGTGACGCAGCCGTCGATGATGCGCCCCTCCCCGATCGGCCCGTTCTGGTGGGCGCAAAGATTCGAGAGCGCGCCGATCCTGGCGCCGTCGCGAAACACCGCGATGCGCTCGCCGCCGGGCGCCGCGACGATGCGGGCGCCCTGGTCCGGGATCGAAAGCGGCGGTCCGACCAGAAGCCAGCCGTCGTCGCTCCAGCTTGTCGCTGATGTCACCCGCGCGCTCGCGCCAGCCGGCAACGAGATGCAGCACCGTCACGACGAGCAAATCCGCCCGCCAGCATTGCCGGAATGAGCGGGTTGCGGTCGTACTGCATGACGCCGAGCGCGACGTGCATCACCACCAGCCCATAGGCGACGTAAAGCGCCATGTGCAGGCTCTTCCAGACCGGCGGCGTGAGGAAGGCCAGCCAGAAATCGTGGCTGGTCGCGGCCATCAGGAACAGAATCAGCAGCGCGAGCGATGCCGAGCGCCTTGAACGGAAAGCCGATGAACTTGCCGTAGTCGGAGACTTTGGTCAGTTCGTCATAGAGGTTCGGCAGCGCGTTCTGCACCGCGAACCATTCGACCATGAACGAGGCGTGCAGCAGCGCGACGAAGAAGGTCAGCACGCCGAAGTGGCGTCGATTGTAGAGCAGCGGCAGGAAACGGCGGTCGAGCCGCGCCAGCGGCCCGATCGAAAGAATGATGGTCAGCATGAAAAAGGCGCAGGTGCCGAACGCGCGGATGCGCACATCGATCGCGGCCGGCTGCGTCCTTGGGCGGGTCGAGCCAATACCCCAAAACGATGTAGCGTGCCGATGTAGAGCGCCACGCGCCGCGAGCAGGATGCCGTCGTAGACGAGCTTCGCCCGGTTCCACTGCACCGCGCGAAAGCCGGCGCTCATGGATTGACGTCCTCGGCCGCCGGAGGAGCGTCCGCATCGGGCGGCGGTCGCAGCGTCAGCGCCATCACGAAGCCCATCGCGATCGCCAAGGCGAGGACGGGCCAGAGCGCGCGATGAACCGATCGGTGCGCGCGCCTCATCGGAGCGATTTCAGCCAGCGCGACGAGCACGTAGCGGCCAGAGCAAGGCAGCGCCGGGAAAGAGCAGGATGCGCGCGCCCACCGTCACCGGGAGCGGCTCCGGCAGCACCCGCGTGACGCCGAACACGACGAACGCGGCTGCGATCGCGACGCCGGCCGCCGCGTAAAGCGCAAGACCAATCAGCACGATCATCATGCCCGCTGATCCCAAGGTCGGGCCGGAAGAATCGACCATGGCGCCGGCAATGACAAGCCGGCAGTTCGACGCCGCTCAAAGCCCGCTCGTCCGCCCGCGCACGGCAGCCGGGCGTCCGAGGGTCTTGCCCGTGCAACCTGAAAGGCGCATTTTGGAATGAATGTAATCCGGAAAACTTAAAAGCCGGAATCAGGGAGGCGCACCATGAAAGACGAAGGTTTAGGCCGGCGCGACTTTCTCAAGGGCGCCGTCGTCGGAGGCGCCGCAGCCGCCACCGTCACTTTGCCCCAGGGCGCGGAGGCGCAGCAGGGCGCTTCGCCCGCGGCGGCTGCGGATGCCGGCAGTCCCGGTTACTCGTTCTTGAATCTCGAAGAAGCGGCCTTCGTCGAGGCGCTGGTCGACCACATGGTGCCTGCCGACGACCTCACCCCGAAGGGCACCGACATCGGCATCAACATCTACATCGACCGCGCGCTCGCGGGCGGCTGGGGCAAGGGCGAGCGCCTCTACATGCAAGGGCCGTGGAAGCTCGGCGCTGCCGAGCCAGGGCTACCAGTTGCCGCTCACGCCCGCGCAGCTCTATCGCGCCGGCATCGAGGCGACCAATGCCCATTGCCGCAAGACCTACGGCAAAGCGTTCGACCGGATCGATGACAAGCAGCGCGAGGAGGTGCTCGTGGCGCTTTCCTCCGGCAAGCTGAGCTTCGACAACGGGCTGCCCGCGCGCGTGTTCTGGACCACGCTCTATCAGACCGTGATGGAGGGCATGTTCTCCGACCCGATCTACGGCGGCAACCGCAACAAGGCGGGCTGGCGGCTGATCGGCTTTCCCGGCGCGATCGCGGTGCATCGGGAGAACGTCGAGAAGTATCGCGACAAGAAATTTCCTGCCGATCCCGTCAGCATCGCGGACATGAGCTGAGGAGGACGACATGGCGACCAAATTGAAGGAAGTCGATGCCGTCATCGTCGGGCTGGGCTGGACCGGCGGCATCCTCGCGAAGGAACTGGCCGAGGCCGGGCTGAAGGTGGTCGCGCTCGAGCGCGGCGCGATGCGCAGCACCGACAAGGACTATGCGGTGCCCAATATCCGCGACGAGCTGCGCTACGTGGTGCGCCACGACCTCATGCAGAACACCGCGCGCGACACGCTCACGGTGCGCAACAATCCGTCGCAGGAAGCGCTGCCGATGCGGCGGCTCGGCTCGTTCCTGCCGGGCGAGGTCGTCGGCGGCTCGGCCGTGCACTGGAGCGGCCACACCTGGCGCTGGACCGACATGGAGTTCAAGGTGCGCTCGCCTCTACGAGGAGCGCTACGGCAAGAACTTCATTCCCGCCGACATGACCATCCAGGATTGGGGCATCACCTACGCCGAGCTCGAGCCGTATTACGACAAGTTCGAATACACCGCGGCGGTGTCTGGCAAGGCGGGCAACATCAAGGGCCAGATCCAGCCCGGCGGCAACCCGTTCGAGGCGCCGCGCGCGCGCGACTATCCGCTGCCGCCGCTCACGCCGATCCTGGCGAGCGAGATGTTCACCAAGGCGGCGAAGAACAACGGCTACCATCCGTTCCCGCGGCCGTCGGCAAATGCCTCGCGCGCCTACACCAATCCCGACGGATCGAAATTCGGCGCCGTGCCAGTATTGCGGCTATTGCCAGCGCTTCGGCTGCGAGGCCAACGCGAAGGGCAGCCCGCACATCACCGTGATCCCGATCGCGATGCGCAACCCGAATTTCGAGCTGCGCACGCATTCGTGGGTGACGAAGGTGCTCAAGGACTCCGACGGCAAGCGCGTCACCGGCGTGACCTACACCAACGTGCTCAACGGCGAGGAATTCGAGCAGCCGGCCGGCATGGTGCTGCTGTGCGCCTATGCCATCAACAACGTGCACCTGATGCTGCTCTCCGGCATCGGCCAGCCCTACGATCCGGTCGCGCAGACCGGCGTCATCGGCAAGAACTACTGCTACCAGACCGGCGCGGGCGCGACGCTGTTCTTCGAGGGCCGGCACTTCAATCCGTTCATGAACGCCGGCGGATCGAACGCCACCATCGACGACTTCAACATCAACTGGGACTTCGATCGCGGCGCCGCACGGCTTCGTCGGCGGCTACAACATCGGCGGGCGGCTTCAACACCGTGCTGCCGATCGGCTACCGGCCGGTGCCGCGCGGCACGCCGCAATGGGGCAAGGCATGGAAGGCCGCCACGGCGAAATGGTACCAGACCGCGATGAACATCGGCGCCGAGCGGCAGCGTCATGGCGAACCGCTACAACTACTATGACCTCGATCCGACCTATCGCAACGCGTTCGGCCAGCCGCTGATGCGCATGACGTTCGACTACAAGGAGAACGAGCACAAGATGGGCCGGCACGCCGCGGCAGGTCATCAACGACATCGCCAAGTCGATGAACCCGACCCGGCTGAACGCGGCCACCGCCCGCACCGACCCGTGGACGGTCGTGCCGTACCAGAGCACGCACAATACCGGCGGCACGATCATGGGCACCAACCCGCGCGACAGCGCCGTGAACAAGTACCTGCAGAGCTGGGATTGCCACAACCTGTTCGTGGTCGGCGCCAACGTGTTCCTGCACAACGCGTCGTACAATCCGACCGGGCCGGTGGGCGCGCTCGCCTACTGGATGGCGGACGCGATCAAGACCCGCTACGTCAAGAATCCCGGTCCGCTGGTGCCGGCATGAGGAGCGGCTTGCGACCCACCGTCCCGCTGCTGTGGCTGGCGGCACTGATCGCCGCCACCGACCGCCGCGCGGGCCGACGGCGACGCCGCGCGCGGCGAGCAGCGCTTCGCGGACTGCGTCGCCTGCCATTCGACCGAGCGCGACGTGCACAATGTGGGGCCGAGCCTCCACGGCGTGTTCGAGCGCAAGGCCGGCGAGCTGCCGGATTTCCGCTATTCCCCGGCGATCAAGCGCAGCGGCATCAGTTGGACGCCGCAGACCCTCGACGCCTTCATCGCCGACCCGCAGAAGATGGTGCCCGCCAATCGCATGCCCTATGCCGGGATGCCGGACGCCGACGCCCGCGCCGACCTGATCGCACTATCTGCTGAAAGCGTCGAAATAGTCCGCGCCGTGGCCGCTCGCGTGATCCGGACGCTGCTGGCATGGTTGCTGCCACTTGTGCTGGCCGGCGGCCTGGCAGCTCCCGCGACATCCCTCGCTGAGGCGCCGACCTATCCCGACCGGCCGGTCAGGCTTCTGGTCCCGCTTGCGGCGGCCAGCGCCGTCGATGTCGTCGCGCGTCTCGTGAGCGAGAAGATGAGCGACAGTCTCGGCCAGCGCTTCTATGTGGAGAACCAGCCGGGCGCCGCAGGTCTCCTCGGGATGCGCGCGGGCGCCCGCGCGCGGCTCCGGACGGCTACACCGTCGTGGTCGCAAACGACAGCGTCATCACGATGCTCCCCAACATGAAGGCCGATGCCGGTTACGATCCGCTCAAGGACTTCCTGCCGGTCACGCAGCTGGTCGGAATTCCGCTGGGGCTGATCGCGCACCCGACGCTTCCCGCCGCCACCGTCAGCGAGCTGATCGCGCTAGCGCGCCAGAAGCCGGGCGGCATCAACTATGCGTCCGGCGGCATCGGCAGTCCGCAGCACGTCGCCATGGAGTTGTTCGTCCGCGCCGCCGGTGTCGAGATGACCCATGTGCCCTACCGCGGCGCGACGGCCGCGGTGAACGAGATCGTCGCCGGACATGTGCCGGTCGGATTCACCGGAATGTCCTCGGTGGTCCCGCTGCTCTCCGACAAGCGCGTACGCCTGCTGGCCACCAGCACCGTCGCGCACGAGCCAGCTGCCCGACGTTCCGACCGTGGCGGAAACCGTGCCGGGCTTCAGCTTCGTGCCCTGGTGCGCGCTGCTGGTGCCGCGCACACGCCGCCGGAGATCGTCGCCAGGCTCAACGCCGCCGCCGTCAGCGCCTTGAAGGATCCGGCCGTGCGGGCACGGCTTGCCGAGCTCGGCTTCGAGGTCGTCGGCGGCACGCCGGAGCAGTTGGCCGTGGTCATGCGCGCAGAATTCGCGCGCATGGGCGACCTGATCCGCGCTGCCAATATCCGAGAGTAGCTACCGGGTTGCTGTGTGTCGCGTTTCCGCGGCGGTCCGGTCTCCCCATCCCTCATGACTCGAAAGCCATCCGGTCCGATGAAGATTGTCATTCCCGACGACTACCAGGACATGGTCGATCAGCTCGCGTGTTTCTCGCTGATCCACCATCACGACGTCACCCGCTATCGGGAGCCGGCATCGCGATCTGACTGCGCTGGTCGAACGCCTGCGCGATGCCGACGTGGTCGTGTCGATCAGGGAGCGGGTGGAGTTTTCGCGCGCGCTGCTCGAGCAACTGCCGAAGCTCAAATTGATCGCGCTGGTCGGCCGCAATTCGCAGGCGATCGACTTTGCCGCCTGTACCGCGCTCGGCATTCCGGTGACGGCCGGCAAGAGCAATTCGCCCGATGCGCCGGCCGAACTGGCGCTGGCCTTGATCGTCGCCTCCCGCCGTAACGTGGCGCTCGAAGCCGAGCGCATGAAGCGGGGCGAGTGGCCGTGCACGCTGTCGCATCGACTGCGCGGATCGACGCTCGGCATTTTCGGGCTCGGCGCCATCGGACAGTTGGTGGCCGAGGGCGGACGCGGATTGGGCATGGATATCCTGGTCTGGGGTCAGGAGAACTCGCTCAAGCAGGCCGCCGCCAAGGGATATGCGAGCGCCGCCAGCAAGAATGAATTGTTCGAACGCTCGGACGTGCTGTCCCTGCATGTGCGGCTCACACGCGGAGACCCGCGGGATCGTAGCGGCGGACGACCTCGCCCGCATGAAGCCCACCGCGCTGATCGTGAACACCGCCCGCGCAGAGATCATCGCGCCGGAGGCGCTCGTTGGCGGCGCTGCGCAGCGGCCGGCCCGGCTACGCCGCCGTCGACGTCTACGAGCAGGAGCCGATCGTGAACGGCAACCATCCGTTCCTGTCGATGCCCAACGTCCTGTGCACGCCGCACCTCGGATGGGCGGAATGGGACAATTTCGAGCTCTATTTTCGCGAGGCGTTCGAGCAGATCGTGGCCTATGAGCAAGGCCTGCCACTGCGGTTGCGAAATCCGGACGTCCGCATGCGGGCCTCGTCTTGCGCATGAGCGCATAAGCGTGACCCTGCCGGCATGGTGTCTCCGGCCGGATCGCGGCTAGAGCTGTCGACCTGGGCCGCGGGGGTGGAGACCGGGAGACTTCCATGACACCCACTCGCCTGCTTAGCGCCCTCCTCTTCCTCACCGCACTCGTCGCAAGCGTGCCCCATTCGGCGAAGGCCGAAATCTATCGGCCCTGGTGCGCGCAGTACTACGGCTTCGGCGGCGGCGGCACCAATTGCGGCTTCATCTCGTATGAGCAGTGCATGATGACGGCGCGCGGCGCCGGGGCCTGGTGCGTGCAGAATCCCTGGTATCTGGCGTACGGCGACGGCAGCCAGCAGGCTGCCGCCACGGCGCGGCGCGCGCGCGTCCGGCGCTGATCGCCAGCCCCCAGCCGGCGCTCGGGCTGAACAGGCGCCGCAAAAGCCGCCTTGACATCGCTTTTCCGCCAAAATCGCGGGGCACTATACCTCCCTGAGTCGCGTGCAGGGGTAGCACGCTGGGGGGCGAATTTTCGCCGGGGCTCGGGGGAACAGCTTTGACACGATATCGGTCAGCACTTGTTGCTGCGCTCGCTTGCGCGAGCCTGCTTGCGATCACCCAATATGCAGAGGCCAAGGCCCGTCACGGCGGGGCCAAGAGTTCGTCCTCCGCGACGGCAAAAGCGAGCAAGGCAAAGTCCGCCGCAAAAAAGCCGACTGCCGGAAAGTCCAAGCACGCCAAGAAGGACGGCAAGTCGACATCGAGCAAGGCGGCGGCGGTCCCGACGCCGCCCGCCCGCCCCGACTCGTCGAGCGCTTCCACGACCGTCAAGGTCTGGGCCACCGGCACCCGCGAGACCGGCACTGGCGAGGCCCAGCCTCCGTCATCGCCGCTGGCACAGGCGCCGGCGCTGCAGACGTCCGAGGCGGATGTCGCGCTGGTCAAGAACGCGATCGACGCGCTCCGCAAGGGCGGCGCCAGCAAGGCGACCGGCGTCGCGGCCGGCATCTCCGACCCGGTGGCGCGCAAGCTGGTCGAATGGATCATCCTGCGCAGCGACCACAACGGCGCCGACAGCGCGCGCTACACCGCCTTCATCGACCGCCAATCCGAGCTGGCCCAGCCTCGGCGCGTTCCGCCGCCGGGCCGAGGCGATGCTCTGGGTCGAGAACGCCAAGCCGGCGCGGGCGCATGAGCTTCTTCGAGGGCTCGCCGCCGCAATCGGCGATGGGCCGGCTGGTCCTCGCGCGCGCGATGTCTGCGCAGGGCGACACCGAAGGCGCCAAGGCGCTGGTGCGGGATACATGGCGCAACGATCCGATTCCGCCGATGTCGAGAAGCAGGTGCTCGAGCGCTACCCCGACCTCTTGAGTCGGGCCGATCACAAGGCTCGCATGGAGAAGCGGCTTGTCGCCGCCGACAAAGACTCCGCGATGCGTGCGGCGAAACGGCTGGGGGGCGCCGATCTCGCGATCGCCCAGGTGCGTCTCGCGCTCGCCAGCAAGGGCGGCGGCAACGCCAAGAAGCTGCTCGGCTCCGTGCCGGCGGAGGCACGCCGGGATCCCGGTTATCTCCTCGCACGCGCGTACCTCTTGCGCCACGACGAGAAGATCGCCGAAGCCGCGCAGGTGATGCTGTCGGCTCCCACGCGATCTCGCACAGGTCCACGACGGCGAGGATTGGTGGGTCGAGCGACGGATCATGGCGCGCAAGCTGCTGGATATCGGGGATGCCCGCTCGGCCTATCAGCGCCGTGGCGGAAGCCGCCGAGCCGACCAAGGAAAACTCCCGGGTCGAGCGCCTCTTCATGGCTGGGCTGGATCGCGCTGCGGTTTCTCGATGACCCGGCGGCGGCGGCGACGCATTTCACCCGCATCCAGGACGTGAGCTCGCATCCGACGTCGCAGGCGCGCTCCCATTACTGGCTCGGACGCACGGCGGAAGCTGCTCAATCGGCGCGATCAGGCGCGCGCCGAGTATCAGGCGGCGGCGAGCTCTTCGGCCGCCTATTACGGGCAGCTGGCGCGCGCGCGCTCGGCCTCGCGGCGCTCGCGCTCGCGCCGCCGCCGGCAACGCCGGACAAGCGCGCCGAGATCGAACGGCTCGAGCTCGTTCGCGCAGCTGGAAATCCTCTACGCGCTCAAGGAGACGCGCGCTGGTCATCCCGCTGATGGCCGACCTCGGCGAGCAAGTTCGACGATGTCGGTGCGCTCTCCGCCCTCGGCGAGCTGGCCGAGCAGCAGCAGGATGCGCGCGGGATGCTGCACCTGGGCAAGGCCGCGCTGGCGCGCGGCCTGCCGCTCGACTACTACGCGTTTCCGGCCGTCGGCGTGCCGCGCTACTCGCCGATCGGTCCCGGCATCGACAACGCCATGCTGTTCGCCATCATCCGCCAGGAGAGCGCGTTCGATCCGGCCGACTGGTCGGCACGCCCAGGCGATGGGCCTGATGCAGGTGACGCCGATCGCCGCCAAGGATACCTGCAAGCGCTTCAGCTGCAGCTACGACGTCAAGCGCCTCAAGAACGATATGCCCTACAATCTCCAGGTCGGCGCCGCCGAGCTCGGCGGCCTCATGCAGGACTATCGCGGCAACTACATCCTGTCGTACGCAGGCTACAATGCCGGGCGCGGCCGCGTGCAGGAGTGGATCGCGAAGTTCGGCGATCCGCGCGACCCGAAGGTCGATCCGGTCGACTGGGTCGAGCGCATCCCGTTCATGGAAACCCGCAACTACGTGCAGCGCGTGATGGAGAACACGCAGGTCTATCGGACGCGCTTCGGCGCCGCGCCGCTCACGATCGAGACGGACCTGCGCCGGGGCGCCTCCTCCGCGGCAGCGCAGTGAACCGATCGGCGAGCGTGAGCACTGGGGCGATGCCGCATGTAGCTGGGCCGCGCGCAGCGAAACTCCAACTTCGGCGCGCTATTCGGTACGGGGACTTACGATGACGGCGCATTTCGCCGCGCTCCGACCCACGCTTGCGGGCCGGCGCGTCTAGAACAGCTCGAAATATTCGCGCTGCTCCCACTCCGTGACCTCCGGCGTGGTAGCGCGCGATCTCGGCCTCCTTGATGCGCAGATAATAGTCGATGAAATTCTTGCCGAAGCCCGTCGGCGAGGCACGGCGTCGGCGCGCAACGCGCGCGAGCGCCTCCTCGAGGGTCTTCGGCAACAGCGGCGCCGGCGTCTCGTAGGGCGTATCCGCCGACGGGCCGGGATCGAGCTTGCGCTGCATGCCGTCGAGGCCGGTCGACGATCTGCGAGGCCATGTAGAGATACGGATTGGCCGCCGGCTCGCCGACCCGGTTTTCGAGCCGCGTCGCCGGATCGCCGGGGCCGCCGAGCACGCGGATCATCACGCCGCGATTGTCGCGGCCCCAGATCACGCGGTCGGGCGCCAGCGCAGTAGGCTGCGGTAGCGCTTGTAGCCGTTGATCGTCGGCGTGGTGAAGGCCGCCGCCGCGCGCGCATGCGCGAGCAGGCCGGCGAGGAAGTGCCGCCCGTGCGGCGACAGCAGTTCCGTGCTCGCCGGACATGAAGGCATTGGCGTCGGTGCGCCGCTCGCGCAGCGACTGGTGCAGGTGCCAGCCGCTCGACATCACGTTCGCCACCTTCGGCCGGCACATGAAGCTCGCGTGATAGCCCTGCCGCCGGCAGATCTGCTTCACGGCGCTGCGGAACAGCATCATGGTGTCGGCCGGCGCAAGCCCGATCTGCGGATGGAAGGTGAACTCGCATTGGCTCGGCCCGAGCTCGATCTCGACCGAGCGCAGCGGCAGGCCGAGCGCGACCACATCGCGGCGCACCGTCTCGAGGATCGGCTCGATCTGATCGAAGCCGCGTCTCGGTGAGATACTGATAGCCCTGCGAGAGCAGGCTGACCTCGGGCGCCTCGCCCGGCCAGGTCGGCGTCCGCCGGCTTGAGCCGCGCGATCGTCGAGCTTGAACACGTGAAACTCGACTTCGAGCCCGGCCATGTAGTCGAAGCCGGCCTCGGCGAGCTTGTGCAGCACGCGCGCGATAGAGATGGCGGGTCGAGAACGGCACCGGCTTGCCGTCGGCGAAATAGATGTCGCACAGCACCCAGCCGGTCTGCGGCGCCCACGGCAGCACGCGGAACGTGGTCGGGTCGGCGATCATCAGGAAGTCGCCGCCGCCCTCCATCTCCGGCATGCCGAAGCCGCCGCCAGGCGGTGAAGACCGGAAACACGCGTCTTGTGCGCGGTGTCCTTGGCAAGCAGCGTGGTGGTGATGGAGCAGCCGTTGCGCATCGACCGCGCGCGGCCTCGCTCGCCATCACGGTCTTGCCGCGCAGGATGCCGTGCTGGTCGGGAAACGACAGGCGCACGACCTCGAGCCCGTGCTCCTCGATCCACTTGCTCGGCCTTCGACCGCGGCCTCGAACTGCTCGTCGCTCCACAGCCCGTGGCGCTCGACGAAGCTGTGCGCGGTTCGCTCTTGCGATGAGGACACTGGACCCACTCACCCCTGTAAACCGGCGGAGGTTAGTCGATTTATTTTCAGCGTTCGAGCCCCGGCAGCCGTCTCAATGCAGGCTTGCCGCCGTCGCCTGCAGGCTGGCGAGCAGGTCGCTCGAGCCCTGCACCGCCAGGCGCTGGTGATAGAAGCGCAGACCGTAAAGACCGCCCAGCTCCTCGCCCGCGCCGGCGCGGCCGGGACCGCCGTGATTGCATTGCGGCATGACGATGCCGTGGCCCGGTATGGGCGCTCGCGATCGACGGGATCGACCATGAGCAGCCGCCCATGGCTCGGCCCGATCGCGCTCACCATGCGGGCGAGAAATGCCTGGTCCTCGCCGTAGACCGAAGCGACCAGCGAGCCGCCGCCGCGCGCGACCAGCGCGGCAGGCGTCCGCCTCGTCGCGATAGGGCACGATGGTCGCCGCCGGGCCGAAGACCTCGACCTCGTGCACGGCGCCGGCGCGCGCCGGCATCGGCGAGCTTCAGCAAGGTCGGCGCCACGAACGCCGATCTGTCGCTGTCGATGCCGTCGAGCTCGGGCGCGTCGGCGCCGCCGCACACGATCGCGGCCTCGGCGGCCAAGCGCCGGATGCCGTCGAACGCGGCCGCCTGCTGGCCGCGCGTCACCACCGGGCCCATGCGGGTGTCGTCCTGCCGCGGATCGCCCACCTTGGTGGCCTTGAGCTTTGCCGCGAGCGCCTCGGCGACCGCGTCGGCCTGCTCCGCCGGCACGAAGATGCGGCGGATCGCGGTGCATTTCTGCCCGGCCTTCACCGTCATCTCGCGCACGACCTCGCGCACGAAGGCGTCGAAGGCCGCGCTGCCCGGCGCCGAGCCCGGCGCAAGCAACGGCCGCGTTGATGCTGTCGGCCTCGATATTCACCGGCACGCTCCTCGCCACCACGTTGGCATGGCCGCGCACGCGCCGCGCGGTGTCGGCCGAGCCGGTGAACGCGATCACGTCATCGGACGTCGAGGCGCGTCGAGGAGATCGCCGGCGCCGCCGCAGAGCAGGCTCAGCGCGCCGTCCGGCAGCACCTTGGCGGCGATCACGTCGCTTCACCATCGCGTGCGCCAGCAAGCGCGGTCGACGAGGCGGGCTTGGCAAGACACCGGCACGCCCGCGAGCAGCGACACCGCGGCCTTCTCCCACAGTCCCCAGCTCGGAAAATTGAAGGCGTTGATGTGGATGGCGACGCCGCGGCGCGGCATCATCAGGTGAATGGCCTGATAGTTCTCGGCCTTGGCGAGCCGCACCGGCTTTTCATCGAGCAGCATGCGCGCGTCGCCGAGCCCGGCGCCGAGCCGGGCATAATATTTCAGCGTGCCGATGCCGCCGTCGATGTCGATCGCCGCGTCGGTCTTGGTGTTGCCGGAATTGGCGATGGCGATGTCTTCGTAGCGGGCGCGGTTGGCGATGAGCACATCGGCCACCGCGCCGACAAGCTTGCCGCGCTCGGCGTAGCTCATCGCCCGCAGACCGCCCTGCCCTTGCGTGCGGGCGAATTCGAGCGCGCGCCTTGAGATCGACGCCCTTGGCCGAGGCCGTCGCCAGCTCATCGCCCGTTGACCGGGTCGACCAGCCGGGTCTCGACGCCTTCCCCGCGCACCCAACGGCCCGACAGATAGCTCTCGAGATGTTCTGAACTCATAGGTGCCTCCCTCGACGCGCCGCGATCTCGGCTTCATCCGCATTCTACGCTGCGGCCGCCTGCAAAGAAGGAGGCCATCACTGTTCCGGTCCAGGATTCAATCGCGTCGCGATGCAGCCTGCGCCGCCGGGACACGGGCAACCGCCATTTTACCGCTGTCCTTTGTCGCGTAGGATGCCGCCCTTGCGCCCTGTGAGCTCGGAGATGGAACTCGGGTAATGAACGTCGTCTCGATGAAAGCACTATCGTTGGTCTGCCTGACCTGCTGCGCAGCGATCGCGAGTTCGCCCGGCGCGAATTCCGCCGAGCCGATCAAGATCGGCGCGGTGTTGCCGTTCTCCGGCGGCGTCGAGCTGTACGGCCGGCAGGCCAAGCTCGGACTCGACCTTGCCGCCAAGGACATCAACGCGGCCGGCGGGATCCTCGGCCGGCCCGTCGAAGTGCTCTACGCCGACGACAAGACCGATCCGGCGGTCGCAACGGATGCGACGCGCAAGTTGATCGAGCGCGACGGCGTGTTGGCGGTGGTCGGCCCGATCACCTCGAGAAACCTGGATGCGATGGCGCCCGTGGTCGAGAGCCTGAAGACGCCGCTCCTCTACGCCACCAACTACGAGGGCGGCAAATGCAGCCGGTACGTTTTCTCGTTCAGCACGGTTCCCAACCAGGAGCTGGCCCAGCTGCTGCCCTACATGAACGAGACCTTCGGCAACACCTATTTCCTGCTGGGCGCCGACCGGACCTGGCCGCACAAGATGTTCGAGGCTGCGCGAGCCGATCATCGCAAAGCTCGGCGGCAAAGTCGTCGGCAAGGAGTTCACCAAGGGCGACGAGACGGACTTCGCCCCGCTGATCGCGCGGATCGCGGCGACGCAAGGCAAAGGTCCTGCTGTTCGCGCTGAAAGGCGACGGCCTGGATTTCATCCGGCAGGCGGATGACCGCGGGCTGTTGAAGGACACGACCGTCGCGTTTCTCGGACTGTCGGAGGTCGATCTCGGCGTGTTCAAGCGGCAAGGGCCAGAACATGTTCGCCGTGGTGCCGTTCGGTCGCGACCAGCGACGATCCCGCCGTTCAAGGCGTTTGTCGCCAAGGTGCGGGCCGGACGCCGGCGCCGACGCCACGGTGTCGAACTACGTGATGACGCACTACAACGCGCTGATCGCGCTCAAGGCGGCGATCGAGAAGGCCGGCAAGGTCGACAAGGAAGCGATCATCGACTGCGCTCGCGGGGCTTGCGATCAAATCACCCACGGGGCCGGTGACGATCGGCAAGGATCATCACGCCACCATGAACATGTTCATCGCCAGGACGCAGGGACGCGACCTCGTCCCCGTGCGCGCGCTCGGGGAGATCGCGCCGGAACCCGGGTGCAAAGCGGATTCGCGCTGAGGCGCGCCGGCCGAAGGCAAAGCTCTATCCCACCTGTCCAAGAGGGAACGCCATGATCAACCCTACCCGTCGCGCAATCATCGGCGCCGTTGCCGCAAGCTCGCTCGCCCCGCTGTTGCGGCCAGTCGGCGGCGGGCGCGCCGCGCCCGCCACCGGCAAGCAGGCGCCCGGATTCTACCGCTACAAGGTCGGCAGCTTCGAATGCACCTCGCTCAACGATGGCGCTCTCACCTACCCGATCTCCGCCGAATACGTGACCAATGTCAGCAAGGATCAGGTCATCGCCGCCGCCGAGGCCGCGTACTTTCCGAAGGACATGGTCGTCGTGCCCTTACAATCCGCAGGTGATCAACACCGGCTCGAAGCTGTTGCTGATCGATACCGGTTGGGGCCCGGCGTCGACCCGGCGGTGGGCCAGGTGCCTGCGCAACATGGCGGCCGCGGGAATCGATCCGGGAACGGTCGACACCGTGATCGTCTCCCATTTTCATCGCGACCATATCAACGGACTGCGGAAAGCCGACGGCGCGCTCGCCTTTCCGAACGCGGAGATCAAGGTTCCGGCGCCCGAGTGGGCGTTCTGGATGAGCGACGACAACATGTCGAAAGCGTCGGGCAACATGATGCAGGGCAACTTCGCCAACGCTCGCAAGATGTTCGCGGGGCTTGCGGACCGGGTGACGAAGTACGAGTGGGGTCAGGAGGTCGTGCCCGGCGTCACCGCCATTGAGACCCCGGCCATACTCCGGGGCATACGTCGTTCGCCGTGCAGTCCGGCCCTGCGCGCGTTCTCATCCAGTCCGACGTGACCAACATTCCGGCCCTGTTCGTGCGCCATCCGGATTGGCACGTGATGTACGATGTCGAGCCGGATCTGGCGGCGCGCACGCGCCATCGGTTCTTCGACATGGCGTCGGCCGAGAAGGCGCTGATCGTCGGGATTCCATTTCCCGTTCCCGTCGCTGGGACAGATCGAGAAGGACGGCGCCGGCTACCGCCTGGTGCCGGCCGCCTGGAACCCGGTCCTCTAGATCCGATGACGCGGCCTGGGCGGGATCGCCCGCATCGACTTGCGCGGATGCGGGCGCCACGATCATGACTTCTTGTGCTCGTGGGCGTGGTCGGGCTTGGTGAGCATGTGGGCGCAGCCGGCCTTGGTCGCCCAGAACTCCCAGGCGCGCCAGGTCTCCGTGGAATAGGGGCTGTAGCCGCGGTTGCGGGCGTCGATCTCGCCCTGCGAGAGATACTTGATCTCGCCGCCCAGCTGCTTGGCGCGCAGCAGCGCGCGCGCGTTGCGCGGCAGATAGACCGACATCCGCACCACCTCGATCAGCGAGCGCGCCGGCCGAGGCGAAGCCGTGGCCGCGCATCAGCGCGACGTTGTTGCTGGCCGAGGCATTTCGCGAGGTCGCGCCCCTGCTCCATGTTGGTGACGAGCAGATTGGTGTCGCCGAACTTGTCGGCGATGTCCCAGACCGGCACGTTCGCTGCCGATGAAGCTGCCGGAATGGATCACCGGCCGCAGCGGCGTCGCCTGCGCGATGCCGAACGGCAGGATGTCCTCGGCATGCGCATGCACGACCGACATCGACGTCGGGCCGCGCCTCGTAGATGCGCGGCATGGATGAACCGCTCGAGATAGAGCGCGCGCTTCTCGTCGCGCACCGGCTGGCCGTCGAGGCCGAGCTCGACGATATCGTCGCGCTCGACCAGTTCCGGCGCGACCGAGCGCGACGATGAAGAAATGCTTCGGGTTGTCGGGATGGCGGATGCTGACATGGCCGTAGGCGTCGACCACCTCCTCGTCGCGCGAGGATGCGGTTGGCGATGACGAGATCCTTGATGACGGTGTCGAGATTGCTCATGGTTCAATGGCCCGGGCTGAGGTGTTCTTGATGGACGGCGGCGCTGGATCGCATCGGCGTCAGTGGGTCGGAACGAAGAGATCGTCCACCGGAACCGGTGCGGCGATCAGGGACTGATCGGTGAGGTAGGTCACGAAGCGCTTCCAGCGTCGGCCGGTTGGCCTCGACCCCATACGGCCATGGATCGCCGTCGAAGAACTCGTAGATTTCGTCGATGTCGCGCATCAGAAACGGCGTCATGTAGCGCAGCGCGCGCAGATTGAACATTTTCTCCAGCGCGATCTTCTTGGACTCGCAGAAGGCGTTGTAAAGGCTGGTCGCGACGAAGGGATATTTCTCGTAGACCTGCTTGCGGATCGCGACCAGGTGCATGATCGGATAGATCTTGGTGCGCTTGTAGAACTCCTTCTCGAGCTCCACGTAGTTGGGAAACAGCCGCGCGATATCCGGGTTGGTGCGGATCGCCTCCGGCAGGCTCGTGCCCAGCGTGGCATCGACCACGCGCTCCTCGATCAGGTCGCTCATCGATTTGTTCGACGTGTTCTGCTCGATCGGGATGGGATTGAGCAGCGGCAGCACGGTCGGGCTGCCGTGCGCGCCCCGGTGTTCATCGCGCCCTGCACCCAGTGGATCTTTCGAGAGATCGACGCCGTATTCGTGCTGCAGCAGCCCGTTGATGAAGATGGCCGCGGTCATGGTCAGCAACGGCACGCCGACGCGCTTGCCCTCGAGATCCTTCGGCGTCTTGATGCCTGCCTTGCGATGGATGGCGATGAAGCCGTGGCGAAACGCGCGCGACGGAAAGACCGGAATCGCGACGAACGGGCACTGCTTGTTGGCGAAACGCTGGACGAATTCCGAGCTCGAAAACTCGGCGACGTCGAACTCCTCGCCGGCCGCCATCCGGTCGAAGATCGGCCGCGGCTGATCGATGGCGATGAAATTGAGATCGATGCCGTCGACCTGACACTCGCCGGTGTAGAGCGGCTGCATACGGTCATAAAGCCCGCACGCGAACGAAAGCTGCAACTTGGCCATTTGTTGTTTTTCCCCGTCCTCTTGAGCGCATGCGACAGCCTTAGCACGCGCGCTCGGCGCCCGAAAACCCTGTTGGCTGCGTCCCGCTCGGGGCGTATGACACGGCCGGCGGGAAACGATGCGGCGTGCGGGATATGACGGGAAGCGGAGCCTCGCGCATGGACAAACCAGGGGTCGTCGAGCAGCTCGCCGGCTGGGTGCTCGCCGGCTCGCGCCGAGGACCTGGCACCGCCTGGTCGTCCGATCAGGCCAAGCTCCTGCTGCTCGACACCATCGGCTGCGGCTTTGCCGCGCTCCATGAGCCATCCGCGTGTGCCCTGCTCGCGGTGGTGGAAGGGTCGCGGCGGCGCACCTGCAATGCACGGTGATCGGCCGGGCGTTCGCCGCACCAGCGCCTCCAATGCCACCTCGCCAACGGCGCCCTCGTCCGCATCCTCGATTTCAACGACTACGTGAACGCCAGGGCCGGCGACCTCGGCGGACATCCCAGCGATAACATCCCGGTGGCGCTCGCGGCCGGCGAACTCTCCCGCGCGACCGGGCGCGAGGTCATCGCGGCGATCGTGCTGGGCTATGAGATCTTCGGCCGCTGCAAGGAACTGATGGAGCGGGATTCGGCGTGGGACGGCGTCACGGTCATCGGGCCTGGTCGCGCCGGCGATGGCGGGGCGACTGATGGGGCTCGATCGGCACCGCCTGGCGCACGCGATCGCCCTGAGCGGGTCACGCGCCGCGACCTCGACGGCGCGTTCGCTTCGGCGACATTTCCGCCGCCAAGTCCATCGCCAACGCCCTCGTCGCCCAGAACGGCGTGCAGGCCACTCTGTTGGCCGAGCGCGGCATCACCGGACCGCTGGACCTATTCGAGAACCCGCGCGGATCTGCGAAGCTGTTCAGCAAGGGCGACGCCGCGGCGGACCTCACCGCCCCGCTGGCGGCGGAGAGCGCCATCATGGCGGCCAACGTCAAGGCATTTCCCTGCCTGGCGACGGGGCAGAGCGTCGCCGCGGCCGGGATTGAGATGCATCACCGGCTGCGCGGCATGGTGGACGGGCTGCGCGCCTTCCGGCTCATCATTCCCGACACGCCGGGGCTGCGCCGGCAGAAGGTCGATCCCGGTCGCATCAAGCCGCTCTCGCGCGAAGCCGCCGACCACAGCTTCAACTTTCTCGCCGCCGTCTCGCTGATCGATGGCGCGTTCGGGCTGGCCCAATTCGAAGATGAGCGCTGGACCGACCCCATGGTCTGCGCCTTGATGGCACAACTGGAGATCGTCAACGACAGCGCCTGGAACACGCGCGCACCCGACAGCTATCCTTGTTCGCTGGAGGTGCGGACGCAGGACGGACGCGACGAGCTGGTTGAGGTCCCCTACCCGCCCGGCTTTTTCCCGCGGCCGGCTCGACACCGAGACTGTGGTGAAGAAGTTTCACGGGTTGACGGCATCGATCCTCGCGCAAGACGCACGCGATCGCATCATCGAACGCGTGATGGCGTTGGACGAGAGCCCCTCCTGCACCGACCTGATGGAGTCGGTAGCGGCCTCTGTGGCCTGATCGGTGCCGCGTATTAGCGCAAGGCGCACGACGGCACTTGAGCACGCGCGAGATCACGCACGCCTTTGCCCAGCTACGGTCTCAGTTCCACGTGCACCTTCATTGGCGTCCGTCACGAACCTGGTGCCGAACGGGGTGCTGCGCGTGACGATGTCGCTCAGTTCCTCGGCCTCCTTGGCTCATGTCGCAGGGAACGGTCTCGTTGCGGTCGTTGTGGCGCACGAACTGGAAGGTGACCCGCTCGATCCTCGCCCCGCCCGCAGCCACACGCACCAGCGTGCCGACCCAGTCGCCGTGCTTGCGTCCGCCATGGCCGGTGTGGAACGAGAAGTTGCCAAGCCCGTAGAAGACCGGCTTGCCCTTGTACACCTCGATCGGCAGCGAATAGTGCGGTCCGTGGCCGACCACGATGTCGGCGCCGGCATCGATCGCCGCGTGCGCGATGTCGGTCATGTATTGCAGGACGTCCTTGCCCAGTCCCCAGTGACACGACGCCACGAGCACGTCGACGCGCGGGCGCAGCGCGGCGATGTCCTCCTTGAACTATCGCCAGATAGGCCGCATCGGCCCAGGTGATGATGTCAGGCGGAATGCCGGGCCGGTTGGGCGGCGGCACCTCGACCCGCGTCTTGAACATCGGAACGTGGTAGGCGGTATGGCCGCGGATGACGGCGATGCCGGCCGCGTCCTTGCGCGCCTCGTGGTTGGTCGGCCAATAGACCGAGCTGCGCTGCAGGAAGCCGAAGCGAACGCCGTTCCGCTCGAGGATGACCGGCGCGCGCGCGGCGGCAAGGTCGGCGCCCGCGCCCGCGTGCTGAATTCCGAGCTGGTCCAGGCGGGCGATCGACGCTTGATCGTTCGCATCGCCATAGTGCACGTTGTTGGCGATGCCGACGGCATGAATGCCTGCAAGCTTCAGCGCTTCGCCCCCGACCGCTGGGTCCGCGAAGAAACCTTCATTGCTGACCGAATGCCCCGCCGGTGTTGTCAGACCAGACAGCATTCGAGATTGCTGAACACCACGTCGGCTTGGCGCAGCTCATCGATGAGCAGGGCAAACGGCGCTCTGGGATCGGTGACGTTCATCGAGGTTCACGTCACCGGTGAGGATCATCCGCAACGACATCGCACTCCCCTCACGACGCGGACGAGCAGCGGACGCGTCCCGTCACCACGCATGGGCATGCTCACCCATTGACGCACCGAACCGCGGCCCAAGGACACGCATCGCCCACTCGCTCACGGCCAGCGCCTCGATGTCCCTTCCCTGCCGCCGATGATCTGAATGCCCACTGGTAACCCGCTGTTGGCCCCTGCGCCGCAGGGATGGTTATGGCGGGCACGCCGAACAAGGTCCAGATCCGGTTGAAGATGGCGTTGCCGGTGCTTGTCAGTCCTTTTGGCGCCTTCTCCGATCGCGCTGGGCGCTAGCAGCGCATCGCAGCGATCAAAGACGTGGGAGAGCGCCCGGCGACATTCGCCCGCCACCGCGAGCCCATCGTCATAGCGTTCAGGCGCGCATTGGTGCCTTGCGCCAGTCTCCCTTCAGCACTGCGCTGAGTTGATCCGCATGTTCGCGCGCTTCGAACGCCAGCGCGCGCGCCATTTCGAAATGCTCGATGTCGTGATGCGCCGCATCCGCTTGCGCAAAGATGGGAGCGACGCTCACGTCCTCGACCCGCGCTCCGTGTTCCTCGAACTTACGGGATCGCACTCTCCAATGCTGCAATGGTTTCCGGCGCCGCCTGCCCCCACGTCGGGGTTCGCCATACCCCGATCCGTGGCGCTTCCACTTGCGGTGGTCTCGCCCAAGCTTGCCGACCCGTCATCACGGACACGAGCAAAGCGGCATCGGCAACGCTGCGCGCCATGACGCCGACGGTATCGAGAGATCCGGAGAGCGGCTTGACGCCATGGCGATTGATCGCTGCAAAGCTCGGTTTGTAGCCCACCACCCGGCAGAAACTGGCTGGGCGGATGACGGAAACCGCCGGTCTGGGTGCCCAGTGCAAGTGGGACCATGAAATCGGCTACCGCCGCAGCGGAGCCGCTCGACGAGCCACCCGGCGTTCGCGTGAGATCGTGCGGGTTTACTGTTTTGCCGGCATAGCTCGTAGCGAACTCGGTGGTCACCGTCTTGCCGAAGATGATCGCGCCTGCCGCGCGCAACGCCGTGACGCAAGCGGCGTCCCAAGCCGGCCGGTGATGTCGATAGATCGGCGAGCCGTATTCGGTCGGCATGTCCGCGGTCGCAATGATGTCTTTGATCGCGATCGGCACGCCGTGCAACGGTCCGCGTACCGCACCTTGATCAAGCGCCCGCGCCTGGCTCAGGACGTGGTCCGGGTCGAGATGCACCCACGCACCGACCGACGGCTCGCGCTCGGCAATGCGCTCGAGATTCCTGCGCCACCCGCTCGGCCGACAGCGCGCGCTTGGCCACGACGGCCGCAAGCTCGACCGCAGTCAGACGAGCAAGCGATTCTCGGCACCTTCATCTCTTCGCAGTTCCAAAGGCTCGCTCGATGCTACCGTGACGCCACGACCGCCTGCCGATCAGCAAGGTCGCGCCGCTCGCCGCAAGATAGTGCCGGACGATCTCCTCGCCGGTGGCGAACCAGACGCGATCATGCGAGCGAATATATTGCAAGGCGCGGTCGAGCGAGTCGATCTCGCGTGGGACGCCGATCATGAACGGGTGCAGGCAGATGGCCATCACCCGGCCAGATTGCGCGCCTTCGCGGTAGAGAACGTCGAACTGCCGCTTGATCATACTTTCGAACTCGTCCGGACTACCGAAGCGATAATAGACGTGCGGGGAAAGTCGTTGATCTCTGTATGAATAAGGGATCGAGACGAGTGCGGCGCCCATTGACGTCCATCAGATAGGGCTGATCGTCGTTAACCCAGTCAGCGACGTAGAGACAACCCTCGTCGATCAGATGATCGAGCGTGTTCCAGCTCTCGGCCAGGGCCGAGCCAAGCCAGCCGACCGGCGCGTTTCCGCTCGCCTGCTGCAGGCGATCGAGCGCATTGTGAATGCGAGCTCGCGCTCCTGTTCGGGGGATCGCGTTCAGGCGCTGGCTATTGGTCTTGTTGTGGCCAACGAGTTCCCAGCCGCTTGACCGCCTCCGCGATGATCTCCGGATGAAATTCGCAAAATGTCGCTGTTGACGGTCGGAGATGCACGAATGCCGTGCTTCGTCAGCACATCCATGATGCGCCAGATGCCGACGCGATTGCCGTAGTCGCGCTGGGCCCAGGCGCGCACTGACGGGACCGGCCCTTTTCCTTCGAACGGATGGCCGGACAGCGCGTCCTTCAGTGAAAAGAACTCGATGTTCGGAATCACCCAGACGGCAAGTTGAGCCTCACCCGGCCAGACGATCTTCGGGCGACGCGTGATCGGAACGTATCGAAAAGGTCCGTAATCCGTCGGTTCCACGCTCAGTTCACCTTGATGTCCGCGGCCGTTACGACGGCGCGCCACTTGGCCATTTCCGACCGGATATATGCGCCGAACTCGTCGGGCGTGCCGGTCACAGGCTCGATCCCCAACGACGCGAACTTTTCCTTCATGGCCGGGTTCTGCACGATCTTGATCAATTCACGATTGAGCTTCGCAACGATGTCAGGCGGCAGACCGGCGGGCCCGAGAAATCCGTACCACGAGGTCGCCTCGTAACCCGGCACGCCGGCCTCCGCGAGCGTCGGCAGATCCGGAAGATCGGAAAAGCGCTGTGCGCTGGTCACCCCAAGCGCACGCAATTGGCCCGATTGCACAAACGGGAGCAGACCGGCCATGTCGGAGAAGATGATATGGATGCGTCCGGTGACGAGATCGGCCAAGTGCCGGTCCGAGGCCCTCTGTAGGGCACGTGCACGATGTCGATGTTCGCCATCGACTTGAACAGCTCGGCCGTGAGCTGAAGGGACGAGCCAACTCCGGAAGAGCCGAAATTGATCTGCGCCGGGCTTGTTCTTGGCGAGCGCGATCAACTCTTTGACCGTCCGGACAGGCAGGGACGCGGGAACCGCGAGCACGAAAGGTCCGCTGGCGACCTGCGTGATCGGCGTCAAATCCTTGGGCGGGTCCAAGTTCATCTTGGTGTAGAGGCTGGGATTGGCGGCCATTGTACTGGTCGCGCCGATCATCAGCGTGTAGCCGTCGGGCGCGGATTTCACGACCGAGTCGGTCCCGATCACGCCCCCGGCGCCGGCCCGATTGTCCACGACCACCGTCTGACCCAGGGCGTCAGTCATCTTCTCCGCGATCAGCCTTGCGACGATGCCGCTGCTGCCGCCGGGCGCAAACGGAACCACCAGCCGGATGATCCTGTTTGGGTAACCCTGAGCGGATACTCCATTCGGCCAAAGCGCCACGCCGAGGGCCGCGACAAAGGCGCAAGCGAAACCGCGTCGATGCATGATCCTCGTCTCTCCGTTCACTCAGGAACTCTAGGCTGACGGTGAAATGTTTGTCCACGCATCGGTACGCGCGTCGACCTACTTCAGTAGCATTCGCATGCCGCTGCGCAGCGGCTCCTCACCTGCGGCGTGCGCGTGCGGCCGCCCGGGCACCGCTCCGTGTGCATTGGCCCGAATAGGCAAGCCGCCTATAGTGGTCGCGAACGGCCCGCCACGAAAAGAGTGGCCGACGACGGAGGAAACCCGATGCGGACATTCATTCGGGTGATCGGCGCGCTCGCGGTGCTGAGCGGCGGAGTTTGCCACGCCCAGAACGCACCCGCGGCGCGAGAGCCCTACCCTGTTCGGCCGGTGCGCATCGTCGTACCATTCTGCGGCCGGCGGTCCCGGCGACCTGATCTCGCGGCTGATTGCGCAAAAACTCTCCGAAGGCCTGGGCAAGCAGTTCTACGTGGAGAACCAGGGTGGCGCGGGCGGCAATATCGGCATGGGGATGGTCGCTCGTGCGCCGGCGGACGGCTACACGATCATGATCGCGAGCTCGACGTTCATGATCAATCCGAGCCTCTACGGCAAGGTCCCCTACGATCCGATCAAGGACTTCGACCTCCGTGACGATCGCGGCGACGACGCCGAACCTGCTGGTCGCGCATACATCGGTGCCGGCGACCAGCGTGAACGAGCTCATCGCGCTCATCCGCGCCGGCAAGTACAGGAACTTTGCGACGCCGGGCGCGGGCACGCCGTCGCACCTCTCGGGCGAACTGTTCAGGTCCGCGTTGAAGCTTGACCTGACCGCGGTCCCGTTCCACGGCGGCGGCCCGATGATTCAATCCGTGCTCGGCGGCCACACACCGATCGCCTTCTCATCGCTGCCGCCCGCGGCGCCCATGATCCGCGACGGCGCGGTCCGTGCGCTCGCCGTGACAACGGCCAGAGCGGGTCAGCCTGCTGCCCGAGGTGCCTACGCTGGAGGAGGTCGGCTATCCCGGACAGGAAGGTGACACGCCGCAATGCGTTCTCGTTCCTGCCGGCACCCCAAGGGCGATCGTCGATCTTCTTGCACCGCGAGATCGTGCGGATCATTGCGCTCCCCGACGTCAAGGAGAAGTTCGCGGCGATCGGCTTCGAGCCGATCGGCACCACACCGGAGGAATTTGCCGCGCGCATCAAGGTGGATGTTCCGCGATGGGCGAAGATCATCCGCGAGGCCAATATCAAGGTGGATTGACGCCTTTACTTGGCGGTGCGTGCGCGCTGGCGCGGGAGAGATTTGCGAGTTTGGGGGCCCGCTCCGTTGAGCTAGCCGCGAGAGTTCGCGCGTCGATGGGATGCGCCGGCGCGACGTGAGCGATGCCATTTCGTCGGCGGCCAGGTTCTCGATGAACGCAAGCAGGGTCCGGCGTGTCGCGGCGATGTCCGCACTCTCAACGTCCCGCAACGCGACCTCGTTCACCTCCTCGGCGAGAGGAACGAGCTTGTTCTTCAATGCCCGCCCTCTGCGCGTCAGGATAGACGTGGACCTCCTTGCGGCTCGTCGGGCTGGGCTTGCGCACGACGTAGCCCAATCGTTCCATGGCATTGAGCGCCGAAAACGTGGTCGGCTCCATCACCCCCGGCCTGGCCGCTGAGCTGCCGCTGCGTGAGGCCTTCGCTCTCCCACAGGATACGCAGGAAGCTCCAATGACCGTACGACACCGAATGCACGGCGAGCCGCATCTGCAGGGCGCGGGCGAAGCTTCGGGCCGCGTGCTTGACGAGGTGGGCCAGCCGGTCGTTGGGGACCGCCTCCTGCCAATGGCGCAGGATTTCGCGGGTCGCCGGCTCGCTCGCAGCGCGCAACGCTTTCACTGCCATTGTCCCTGATCGGCGCATCCCGCAACTCGACAGGGCGCGGCAAAATTGCTAAACGATATGCTTAGAGGGCTAAGTATGGCACGCCTGCCGGGCGACTGTCGAGGTGACCTATGAACAAGCCGATGACCGACATGCAGCATCCCAAGATGCTGCTCGACCCCTATGCCACCTGGGCGGCGAACGAAGGCGTGCCGATCACCGAGGATTTCGGCATCGACCTGCTCGCGGTCCCGACCGCGCCGTGGCCGCGCTTCGGCGTCGATGGCGGCATCGCGCACCTCAAGGGCCGCGGCGACTTCGTCTCGATCTTCGTGCTCGATCTCGCGCCGGGCGCGAAGACCGTCGCCGCAGAAGCACCTGTTCGAGGAGGTCGTCTACGTGCTCTCCGGTCACGGCAGCACCACGGTCGAGACCAGCGACGGCCGCAAGCACAGCTTCGAATGGGGACCCAAGAGCCTGTTCGCGCTGCCGCTCAACGCCCGCTACCAGCACTTCAACTCGAGCGGCCGCGAGCGCGCGCGGCTCGCCTCCACCAACAATCTCTGCCTGCATGCTCAACCTGTTTCACAACGAGGCCTTCGTCTTCGACAACGGCTACGAGTTTCCCGAGCGGCAGGGCGCGGCCAGAATATTTCAGCGGCGAAGGCGAGTTCATCCCGGTGCGGCCGGGCCGCAACATGTGGGAGACCAATTTCATCCCCGATCTCGCGGCGCTTCGAGCTCAAGGCTTGGGACCGAGCGCGGCGCCGGCGGCTCCAACATGATGTTCATCCTCGCCGACGGCACCATGCACGCCCACACCTCGCAGATGCCGGTCGGCACCTACAAGAAGGCGCACCGCCACGGCGCCGACTTCCACGTCTTCGCGGTCACCGGCCACGGCTATTCGCTGCTCTGGTACGACAGTCGCCAAGGATTTGGTGCGCGTCGACTGGCAGCACGGCGTGCGTGTTCGCGCCGCCCGACCAGATGTTCCACCAGCACTTCAACACGGCGCGCCGATCCGGCGCGCTATCTCGCGGTGGCGTTCGGCAGCCTGCGCTATCCGTTCACCACCGACAAGCGCCACGTGTTCATGGGCATGGACGTGAGCGTGAAGGACGGCGGCTGCCAGATCGAATACGAGCACCAGGACCGCGCATCCACCGGATCTATCTCGAGGAGCTCGCCAAGCACGGCGTCGACGTCCGGCATGGCCAAGTTCATCGACGAACGCGCCTACGCCAAGACGCCGGCCTGACGCCGGCAGCGCCGCGATGCACGACCTCGAATTCGAGCACCTTCACGTCAGCGCCGACGACGAGCGATCAACGAGGTCGCCTGGGCCGCCGACAATGTCGAGCTGACCACGGTCGGCATCGACATCGGCTCGTCGACCTCGCACCTGATGTTCGCGCGCGTGCACCTGCAGCGGCTCGGCGACCGCGCTGTCGAGCCGCTTCGTCGTGGTCGGGCCGCAGGATCCTCTGGCAGTCGCCGATCCTGCTGACGCCCTATCTGCCCGACTACACCATCGACGTCGACGAGCTCGCGCGGCTTCATCGGCGGCTGCTACGCCTATGCCGGCATCGAGCCCGACGAGGTCGACAGCGGCGCCGTCATCCTCACCGGCGAGGCGCTCAAGCGCCGCAACGCGCGCGCCATCGCCGACCTGTTTTCCGAGGAAGCCGGCAAGTTCGTCTGCGCCTCGGCCGGGCACCACATGGAATGCCAGATGGCGGCGCACGGCTCCGGCGCGATTGCGCTCTCGCGCGGCCACAACGCGACCGCTGCTCAATGTCGATATCGGCGGCGGCACGACCAAGTTCGCGCTGATCGAGAACGGGCCGCATCCTCGCCACCTGCGCCATCGCGGTCGGCGGCCGGCTGCTGGTCGAAGACGGCGAGAACGGCCTCACCCGCATCGAGCCGCCGGTCGAAGAGGTCGCCAAGGCGCTCGGCATCGGGCTCGCGCTCGGCAAGCCGCTGGCGCCCGAGGATCGCCGCCGCATCGCCGCCCGCATGGCGCGCATCGTCATGGGCATGATCGATCTGCGCCAGCCGGACGAGCTGGCGCGCTCGCTGCTCGTGACCGAGACCTGGCCGGCCGAGCTCGCCAACAAGGGCATCGACGCCATGACCTTTTCCGGCGGCGTCGCGGAGTATCTCTACAAGCGCGAGACGCGAGGCTTCGGCGATCTCGGCTCCGACCTCGCCGAGGAGCTGCGCCATGCGCTGGCGCACCGCCGCGACCTGCCGCCGGTCTGGGATCCGGGCCAGGGCATCCGCGCGACCGTCATCGGCGCCGCGCAATTCTCGGTGCAGATCAGCGGCAACACCATCCTGATCAGCCGACCCGACAAGCTGCCGCTGCAGAACCTGCCGGTGCTGTCATGCAGTTTCGCACTTGGACGATGTGATCGCGCCCGATGCCGTCGCCGCCGCCGTGCGCGGCGCGCTCGCCCGCGCCGACTTCGAGGAAGGCGAGAGCCCGGTCGCGCTGTCGTTCCCGTGGCGCGGCGATCCTTCCCATGCGCGCTTGCACGCGGTCGCTGCCGGCATCTGCGCCGCGCTGCCCCGCACCCTGCCGGAAGCGATGCCGCTGGTGCTGCTGATCGACGGCGATGTCGGCAAGAGCCTCGGCCGCGTCATCCGCCACGAGATCGCGCCTGATGCCGACGTGATCGCGATCGACGGCGTGCAGCTCAAGGCAATTCGACTACGTTGACATCGGCAGCGTCATCGCGGCTTACCAACGTGGTGCCGATCATCATCAAGTCATTGCTGTTCAAGTAGCCGAGCCCCCTGAGAGCGACAGCGCTGACGAATGATGGAATTCATGCTGCATCGGCGAAGGGACTGCTGCGTTTGGGTTTGCAAGCCTTAGCCGGTCGCGTCAAATCATCACCGGGCGTACCGTTAGCGTTCAGCCTCCCCAGACATCGCCATGAGGAAACCCATGCCCGCCAAAAAGCTCGCTAAAAAGCCGGTCAGGAAGCCCGCCAAGAAGGCGGCCGCCAAGATGCCAACCCCCGCGTCGACGTTCTCGCGGAAGACAAGCTCACAGCGGTCCAGCGCACGCTCCTCGATCTCGATCCGTTCGGCCCGCGCGGCGGCAGCATCAGCATCCGCGGGCCATTCGCGGTCTTTCTGCATGCGCCGGAATTCGGCGAACTCGCGCAGAAGCTAGGGGGCTTTCTCCGCTATCAGACGGCGGTGCCACCGCGGCTCTCGGAGTTCGCGATCCTGGTCACGGCAAAGCTGTGGCGCGCCCAGTACGAGTGGTTCGCGCATGTGCCGCAGGCGGAGCGCGCCGGAGTCACAAAAGAGACGATCAGCGACCTGCACAAGGGACGCGCGCCGAAGTCGCTCCCCAAGGACGAGCGCGCGATCTACGACTTCATTCAGGAACTCTACAAGACGCGGCGCGTGAGCGACAAAACCTACAAACTTGTCGTTGATGTTCTCGGCGAGCCGGCGACCGTGGAATTCGTGGGCATCCTCGGCTACTACGTGTTGATCTCGATGATCCTTAACGTCTTCCGCATGTCTCCGCCGGAAGGTCAGCCGCTTCCGTTCGCGGACTAGGCAAGACCTCGCTCCTTGCGCGGCGGATGCGTTCGCATTCGCCGACTGTCGTGGTATCAATATACCTGCATCGCCCCCGTCGCATAAACTTTGCCCATATTCCCGATTGCGGAAAAATAATCATCTCCCGTGCAACCGACGATGGCATGTGGTTTGCTGCAGGTCCCCCACTACCGGGATGCACCCCTACACGTGGAGGTTACAAATGCGAGGTCGCAAATTCAGCGGGCTTTCTCCGTCGACGCAGGCGGAAAAGAAGAAAGAGGGAGCCGTCATCGAGCGCCGGAATGTCCTCGCCGCCGGGCTTGCATTGGCTGCGGGCAGCACCCTCGCAGCGCCAGCCATCGCGCAGACGCAGCCTTCGATCCCGCTGGCGCCTGACCTCCAGCTTCCCGAAGAGCCTTGAAACGATCTACGGCGGCGGCGAGTTCTTCGCCGAACGGGTGAACAAGCTCACCGACGGCAAGTTCAACATCCGCGTCTTCGCCGCCGGCGACCTCGTGCCCGCTTTTCAGGCACTCGATGCCGTCCAACAAGGCACGGTCGAGCTCTGCCACACGGCGACCTACTATTACGTCGGCAAAGACTTCACCGATGGGCTTCGGCACGGCGCTGCCGTTCGGCCTCACCACGCGCCAGCAGAACGCGTGGATGTATCACGGCGGCGGCATCGACACGCTCAATGCCTTCTTCAAGGACTACGGCGTCATCGGCTTCCCGGCCGGCAACACCGGCGCGCAGATGGGCGGCTGGTTCCGCAACCGAGTGAACACGCTTGCCGACTTCAAGGGGCCTGAAGATGCGCATCCCCGGCCTCGGCGGCCAGGTCATGGCGCGGATCGGCGCGGTGCCGCAGGCGCTGCCCGGCGGCGACATCTATCCGGCGCTGGAGCGCGGCGCGATCGACGCCACCGAATGGGTCGGACCCTACGACGACGAGAAGCTCGGCTTCTACAAGATCGCCAAGCACTACTACTATCCGGGCTGGTGGGAGCCCTGCTCGATGTACCACGTCATGATCAACCTGCAGAAATGGGAGTCGCTGCCGAAGCCCTACCAGGAGGCGATCATCAGCGCGGCGCGCGAGGCCAACCTCGACATGGTGGCGGAGTACGACGCCAAGAACCGCCTGGCCTTGATGCGGCTCAAGGCCAACGGCGTTCAGCTGCACAAATTTTCCGACGACATCATGGAACGGCTCCTACAAGGCCGCGACCTCACTCTACGACGAAGAGGCCGCCAAGAACGCCAAGTTCAAGACGATCTATGAACGGTGGAAGAAATTCCGCGCCGAGGAAGCTCAGTGGTTCGCGCTGAGCGGAGTTGTCCATGGATCAGTTCTTCGCGGCCAAGCCGTCTAGCGCAGCCGCATCGCGAGCATACCGCTACGTCCATGCGTCCATCTCCTGAAGTTCGCGGACGCGGTCGATCGGCTCGACGAGCAGGTCGGACAGACGCTCAAATGGCTCGTGCTGTTCGCGAGCCTCGATCAGCGCGGGCAACGCGCTGATGCGCTACACCATCCACTACAGCTCGAACGCCTGGCTCGAAATCCAATGGTACATGTTCGGCGCCATGTTCCTGCTGGCGGCCGGCTACGCGCTCAAGCATGAGCGAGCACGTCCGCGTCGACGTCTTCTTCAGCAAGATGTCGCCGCGAACGCAGGCCTGGGTCGATGTCGTCGGCGACCGTCCTGTTCCTGATGCCGATGGCCGTCATCATCGCCTGGCTGTCGATCCCGATGGTCGTGAACTCGTATCCGCATCCAGGAGCATTCGTCGGACGCCGGCGGGCTGCTGCGCTGGCCGATCAAGATCATGATCCCGCTCGGCTTCGCGCTGCTCGCCCTGCAGGGCGTTGCCGAGATCATCAAGAAGACGGCCGTCGCCGGCGGCATCCGCGAGGCCGGGCAAAGCCTACGAGCGGCCGGTGCAATGACGCTCGTCATTCGAGTTGATGGCGCCGCTGATGTTCGCGGGGCTGATCGTCGTCCTGCTCATCGGCTATCCGGTCGCGTTCTCGCTCTCGGCGGTGGGCCTGGGCTTCGGCTTCCTTGCCATCCAGCTCGGCTATTTCGACTTCGTGCTGCTGCAGGCGCTGCCCGAGCGCATCTTCGGCATCGCCTCGCAACCAGCTGCTGCTGTCGATCCCGTTCTTCACCTTCATGGGCGCGATCCTCGAGCGCTGCGGGCTGGCCGAGGATCTGCTCGACACGATGGGGCAATTGTTCGGCCCGATGCGCGGCGGGCTCGCCTATTCGGTCATCCTCGTCGGCGCGCTGCTCGGCGCGATCACCGGCACGGTGGCGGCCTCGGTCATCGCCATGGGGCTGATCTCGCTGCCGGTGATGACGCGCTACGGCTACGACCCGACAGTGGCCGACCGGCGTCATCGCCGCGTCCGGCACCATCACCCAGATCATTCCGCCGTCGCTGGTGCTGGTGGTGCTGGCCGACGCCATGGGCAAGTCGGTCGGCGACATGTATGCCGGCGCCTTCATCCCGAGCTTCATTCTGGTCGGCCTGTTCTGCCTCTGGATCTTCATCGTCGGCATCGTCTGGCCGGAAAAGGTGCCGGCCGCTGCCGAAGGAGGTGCGCACCGCCAGCCTCGGCGTGCTGTTCGTCCGCTGCATGGTGTCGATGGTGCCGTCGCTGGTGCTGATCTTCATGGTGCTCGGCACCATCCTGGTCGGGCCTCGCCACGCCGACCGAGGGCGGCGCGATGGGCGCGGTCGGCGCGCTGGCGCTCGCGATCCTGCACCGCCGCCTCACCTGGAAGCTGCTCAAGGAGGGCATGGACACCACGCTCAAGCTCACGACCATGGTGATGTTCATCCTGGTCGGCTCGACGGTGTTCAGCCTCACCTTCCGCGGCGTCGACGGCGACCTCTGGATCGAGGGCATGCTGTCGAACCTGCCGGGCGGCGTCGTCGGCTTCCTGGTGTTCGTCAACGTGTTCGTGTTCTTCCTGGCGTTCTTCCTCGACTATTTCGAGATCGCCTTCATCATCATTCCGCTGCTCGCGCCGGTGGCGCAGAAGATGGGCATCGACCTGATCTGGTTCGGCGTGCTGATCGGCGTGAACATGCAGACATCGTTCATGCACCCGCCGTTCGGCTTTGCGCTGTTCTATCTGCGCTCGGTCGCGCCGCCCTCGATCAAGAGCGAGGACATCCTCTGGGGCTCGATCCCCTGGGTCATCATCATGCTGATCATGGTGGCGCTGGTGATCCTGTTCCCAGGAATGGTGGCGCTCAGCATCCAGATCTTCGGCAGATTCGTAGGGACACTCCAGTTAGCGGTCCGTGGCGCCGTCGTCATCGCGGGCGCTCAGGCGCTCCGGCGCCGCCGCCTCGACCGCGTACTCGACGTCGACCTTGCCGGCCTTCTCGAATTGCAGCGTGGCTTTGACCTTCTGGCCCTTTTCGAGCGGCTGCTTCAGTCCCGTGAGCATCACGTGAAACGATCCAGGCTTGAGCTCGACGGTCTCGCCGGGCTTGATCTCGAGCCCGCCAGTCCACCGGCCGCATCTTTGCGACGCCCTGCTCCATCACCATGCTGTGGACCTCGAAGCGCGCTGGCGGCCGCGGTCGAGCCGCCCACCAGGCGGTCCGGAGCCGTGCCCTTGTTGGTGATGGTCATGTAGGCGCCGGCGACCTTTGCGCCCTTGGGCGTCGCGCGGCTCCACGGCTTGCCGACCTGGATCGATGCCGATGCTGTAGTTCTGGGCCACGGCGGCGCTCGCGCAGAGTCGAGAGCGCGACGCCAAAAGCAAGAGCGATACGTGTCATTGATTCCTCGTAGAGGAGCTGCGCGCACGACAATGCGGTGGCAGAGCCGGCAGGACATGTGCGTCAATGGCGGATCGAAGCTGGCGCGTCCACCGTCCGCCGCCCAGCCTGCAAGCGCGATGCTCAGGCGCGAGGCCGGAGTGCGACGGCTCGGCTGGTTCTCGCGAATTAATGATTTGACCACGATCGGCGCACGCCGACCGGCTTGAAGCCACGGGCGCGGTTCTCGTCGCCGATCAGGAACATGATGTCGTTGCTGGTCCACCGCACGGCGGTAGACTTCGGCCAGCGGCAACGCCAGATCTCGCAGCGGCCGGCGGCACCGTCGATACCGCTGATCTCGATGATGGTGAAACTTTTCTCCACGCATGAGTTCGCCGAGGGAGGCGAAGCGCAGGGCGAAGCGGCCATAATGAAATTCGCGCATGCTGCGCGCGACGGCGTCGAGCCGCGCTTCCAGCTCGGGCGTGTATGTGCTGGCGCGCGCGTCGCGGTCGACCCGTCTGATACGCAAACGTCAAGCGAGAGAATGCGCGCCCGCTCGGCGCTCCCGGCAGTCGCGCATAGAGCGCCGAGGCCTTCACCGGGATGGACACCAGGCGTTGCAGGATCAGTTTCTCACCGGCGCGGGACATGACGCGAGATATTCGCGCAACGCCGAAACGTCGTCGATCCGCTGTGCACACCGCCGTCCGCTATCGGGCTTGGCGATCAGCGGAAACGTCAGTCCGGCGGCGGACAGGGATTGCCGAACCTGCTCGAGGTCGGCGGTAGAGGCGTGCGCGAGCCCCGTGCTGCGCCGTCACCACCACGCAATCGGCGATCCAGCTCGACTCGCTGCGCGGCGACATCGAGCAGATAGGTGCTTTCGGAGTCGCCCCACATGCCGCCCGTCGGCGGGTACGGATTTGCCACGGCTGCGGCAAGGTCAGTGACCGGTGTTGTGCAAGCGCGAAGCCGATCCAGCTGACGATCAAGCGGCAAGACGGAACAGAGCGCGCGGAACGCGCTCAGTCAGTGCGCATCCTACGCCCGCAACCCGGCGTCCGCGTCCGATGCCAGGTCGAGCCGCGAGGCAGCCCGCCGGCAGTCGGCGGCGAGGCGTCCGGCTGCGAGCGTCCTGGAACGCGAAGACCCGTCGCCGCACGAAATCCGATCGGCCACCAGCACGCAAAGCAGGAACGGCCACGTCCACAATCCGGCACGATTGTCGAGCGCGTCGCCGAAGAAGCACCACGATGCAGAGCATGAGCGGCGAGGTAGAGGGCGGAGACCAGCAAGGCTTCGCCAGCGGTGAAGCGGCCCAAGCGGCACGCGCGTCCATCCGCACGCGATGAACGGCGATGAACACGACGCCGGGCACAGACGCGGCAGAGCGCGACGAGAGCAAACAGGTTTCGCTTGAGCGCATCGGCGAAACCGCGGACCCGGTCGTCGACCGCGAGGCGCGTGAGCCACGGCACGTGTCGCGCGCCCGCGCCGATCCCGTACAAAGCGAAGTCGCTCGCCACCATGCCGCCGTAGATGCACAGCGCCACCAGCCCGACCGGCATGATGTCGTTCACAACGATGTAGGCACCGAAGATGATGGCGATGTCTTCGTGGGCGAACGGCAGGAACACCAGCGAAAAAATTGCGCGAGCCACGACGAGTCGGGTCGAAAAATGCAGCAAGGCTGACAGCGCGTCGCTCACGGCCATTCCACGCTCGGACGCATTCTCCCGACCGGCGCGACCGCGCCGGCATCAGTGAGTGGCGGATCAGCCACCCGGACCGCACTTTGGCGGCATTTTTTATTGAAGCGAGTTCATTTCCTCTGGCAGGCGCAGACGCCCATTGCCCGTCTTTATCGTGTAAATTTTCTGTAAAGTAGCGCCAAGTGATGCCGGTTTCGACAAGGAACTTTCAGCGTTCGGAACCTTATTTTTCGTAAGGCTGGCCGCGCCTGGCCCGCACACCCTTCCGGCCCGTTCCTAAGAGTGCGCGAACCGCCCTGCACCTGGAGTCACGGGTTTTGCTTGAAATCGGACCCGCGCGCGCCGATAGAGGCCATACACCGGAGACGTCAGGATTCATACGCTGCCGCCCGACCGCTCCAAGAGCACTGACGACGACCACCGGGTGGTGCCGTTCCGGCCTCGCGGCGCGTTCCACGGGTCGAGACGAGTGGCGCTGGCAGCGCACACGCCTCAGCCACCCGACCCGCCGGTTCCGGACCTCGCCAAGTACGAAGGCGGCGGCGAATATGATGACAACTACCGTCACCGCATGATGGTCAACATCGCGGCCTTGGGCTTCACCGCTGTGCTGGCAGGTCGCCGCGCGTCTGGCTGGTGATGCAGCTCGCCGACCTGCGCAAGAATCAGGACTGCGTCCTGTCAGGCCGGCGCAACTGCGCGCCCATCGACGTCAAGGCGACTGGAGCGCTGAGGGCTCGATTCCAGGAGACAGCTCGAGCTTCGTCGCGTCGCGTGCTCACTCGCTCCACTTGTCGATTGACGTGACCTGAGCAAGTCCGGAAGAGCCGAGAACCCGTGCCGCCGCCGGCGTAACATCGATCGAGCGCGGCCGCGCACGAACGGACCGCGATCGTTGATGGTCACGACGACTGAACGTCCATTGTGCTTATTGGTTACCTTCACCTTGGTGCCGAACGGCAATGCTCCGATGGGCGGCGGTAAGAGCTCTGAGGATTCAATTTTTGTCCGCTGGCGGTCCCGCTGCCGCTCTCGGTGGAATAAACCGAAGCAACACCACCGCGGTCATCGGCGGCAGCATCGTGGGTCGGAGACATTTGATAGGCTAAGCCCGCGACAGCAAACGAGCACCATTTTACCTTTCACTACGGCCTCCTTTCATTGCGGCGCGACGCCGTCTAGGCTCGGCCGGCCTGAGGCGGCCGACGCGTTCAGCTGCTGAAATGCGGGCGGCAAATGGGCAGCGTAGCCGCTGCCTAATCCCCGCGATCCTGCGTCGCAATAATCGGCAGGACCCCGATTCGGTTCCTGACGTGAGTTTTAAAGTTCCATGCCGCTGCCCGCGCGCGGACGACGCCGCGTAATCGTCTCGCCGTAGAAAATCAAAGCGCGGGGCGAACCTGCCTCGGGAGGAGCAAATGATCGATTGCGTCGCGCCGGTTTGCGTGGGCAAGCTTCGCTGCAATCGGCGCGTGGATGGTCGCAAGCGGCGCGACCGCGATGGCGCAGGAATGCAAGAATCGCGGGCCAGCTCGACACGCTCTATTGCGACGAGAACAACGATCTCGTCGCCGACGTGCCGACCGATCCGAAGCAAGCTGGAAGGATCCGTCGACGCTGGTATTCGCCTACACGCCCGGTCGAGGACCCGGCGGTCTATCAGAACGTGTTCAAGCCGTTCACCGACTTATCTGGCGCAGTGCACCGGCAAGCGCGTGGTCTATTACCCGGTGCAGTCGAACTCGGCCGAGATCGAGGCGATGCGCTCGGGCCGCCTGCACGTCGCGGGCTTCTCGACCGGGCCGACCGGATTCGCGGTCAATCTCGCGGGCGCGGTGCCGTTCGCCGCCAAGGGCACCGAGAAGGGACCGCACGGGCTACCATCTCCTGTTCGATCGTCAAGAAGGACAGCCCCTACCAGAAGCTCTCCGATCTCAAGGGCAAGCGCGTCGCGCACACATCGCCGTCGTCGAATTCCGGCCATCTCGCGCCGCTCGTGCTTTATCCGCCGGAGGGCCTCAAGCCGAACGAGGACTACAAGCCGCTGATGTCGGGCGGGCACGACAAGTCCGCGCTCGGCGTCGCTGTCCGGCGACTACGACATGGCCGGCGTCGCCTCCGACGTGTTCGAGCGCATGGTCGACGCGCGGAACGCGTGAAGGCGCGACGACTTCCGCATCATCTTCACGAGCCCGCTGTTCCCGACCTCGTCCTTCGCCTACGCGCACGATCTCAAGCCCGATCTCGCCAAGAAGATCACGCGCCTGCTTCTTCGCCTTCCGACTTCCCGCCGTCGATGCGCAAGGAGTTCAACGGCGACGACCGCTTCTTCCCGATCACCTACAAGGACGACCTGGAAGGTGGTGCGCGAGATCGCGGAAGGGTCCGGCACGCCCTACAACAAGGCGGCCTACGAGGCGGAAGCGCAAGCGCGAGGCCGAGGCGCTGGCCAAGAAGCAGCAAGAGCAGGCGGCGCCGAAGCAGTAGAGCCTGCGATCAGGCATGCGGCGCCATGGACGCCGACACCGCGTCAAGCCGGTGGCCGGATCGACGTGCGACCGCGTCGCTCGTCATCCGCAATCTGCGCAAGGAATACCGCGCCGGCGAGCCGGTGCTGCAAGCGACGTCTCGCTCACGGTCGAGGGCCGCGGCATGACCGCGATCATCGGCCCGTCCGGGACCGGCAAGTCGACGCTCGTCCGCTGCATCAACCGGCTGGTCGATCCCACCGCGGGCGAGATCCTCTTCCGCGGCCAGGACATGGTCCGGCTCGGCGGCCGCGAGTTGCGCGCCAGCGCGCCGCCGCATCGGCATGGTGTTCCAGGAATACAATCTGGTCGAGCGGCTCTCGGTGATCGAGAACGTGCTGTGCGGCCGGCTCGGCTACGTGCCGGTGTGGCGGGCGTGGCTGCGCAAGTTTCCCGCCGCCGACGTCGATCGCGCCTTTCAGCTGCTCGACGCCGTCGGCCTCGGCGACTTCGCCACCCAGCGCGCCGACCAGCTCTCCGGCGGCCAGCGCCAGCGCGTCGGCATTGCGCGCGCGCTGATGCAGGAGCCGGATCTCGTGCTCGCCGACGAGCCGACCTCCTCGCTCGATCCCAAGACCTCGGTCGAGATCATGGAGCTGATCGCGCGGCGCGCCGGCGAGCGCGGCATCCCGGCGATCGTCAACATCCACAACGTCGAGCTCGCCCGGCGCTTCGCCGACCGCATCATCGGCATGTCGAAGGGCGAGATCGTGTTCGACGGTCCGCCGCAGGCGCTGCGAGGACTCGCATCTGCTGCAGATCTACGGCGGCGAAGGCTGGCTCGAATGAGCGACGCCTCGCTCTGCCCGCGCGCCCGCGGCGCGTCGCCTTCCCGCCGAACTGGCCGGCGCGGATCGCGCTGGCTCGCGCTGGCGCTCTACGTCGTCTATGCGTGCATCGATCCTCGACATCACCTGGGCGCGCTTCGTCGCCGGGCTCGAGCACGGCGCGCGCTTCATCTCGCGGATGTTTCCGCCCAACTTCGCGCACGACAAGCTCGCGCTGCTCTACAGCGGCATGCTCGAGAGCCTGCAGATCGCGATCATCGCGACCGTGGTCGGCGTGCTGCTGTCGCTCCCGCTCGGGCTCGCGGCCGCGCGCAACCTCGTCGCCGCTGCCGCTGGCCTGGGCCGCGCGCGCGCTGATCGCGCTGTTCCGCACCTTCCACCCGGTGATCATCGCGATCCTGTTCGTCAAGGCGGTCGGCTTCGGCGCGCTCGCCGGCATGCTGGCGCTGATCGTCGCCTCGCTCGGCTTCCTGTCCAAGCTCGTCGCCGAGGCGGTCGAGGAAATGTCGATGCAGCAGGTCGAGGCGGTGCGGGCGACCGGCGCGCCCTTCCTGTCGCTCGTGATCATGGGCGTGCTGCCGCAGGTGATGCCGCGCTTCATCGGCTTTTCCGCCTATCAGCTCGATTCCAACCTGCGCAACTCGGCGCTGGTCGGGCTGGTCGGCGGCGGCGGCATCGGCGCGACGCTGTTCACCGCGTTTCAGCGCTTCGACTACGATTTCGTGCTGACCATCGTGCTCGCCATCATCGCCATCGTCATGGTCGGCGAGATCGTGTCCGGCTGGATGCGCAGGCTGTTCCAATGACGCGCCCCGATCGCGCCGGACCGCTGGCGCATCCCGCGCCGTTGGCAGCGCTTCACGCTCGCCGAGCGCGTGATGCGCTCCGCCTTCTATGTCGTGGTGCTGATCGCCATCGTGTGGTCGCTGCGCAGCATCGAGATCATCCCGGAGTTCCTCTACGACGCGCCGCAACAGACCGTCGACCTGTTCGCCCGCATGTGGCCGATCGACTGGGCGTGGTACCCGAAGGTGGTGCATGCGGCGCTGCTGGAGACGCTGCACACCGCGACGCTCGGCACCATTCTCGCGGTCGCGATGGCAAGCCTCGTCGCGCTCATGGTTGCGCGCAACATCACGCGCTCGATCGTTCTCAACACCATCGGCCGGTTCATCCTGGTTGCGACCCGCTCGGTCCATGCGATGATCTGGGCGCTGTTCTTCGTCGCGGTGTTCGGCCCCGGCGCGCTCGCCGGCACGCTGGCGATCGCCGTGCATTCGATCGGCTTCACCGGCAAGTTCCTCTCGGAAGCGATCGAGGAGGCCAAGCCCGGCCCGATCGAGGCGCTGGTCGCGACCGGCGCGTCGCCGCTCGCCATCCTGCTCAAGGGCTATTGGCCGCAGGTGAAGCCGGCGTTCCTCTCGATCGCGATGTTCCGCTGGGACATCAACGTGCGCGAATCCGCCGTGCTCGGCCTGGTCGGCGGCGGCGGCCTCGGCATGGCGCTCGATACCGCCCTCTCCAACCTTTATTGGGACCAGGCCGGGCTGGTGCTGTTCGTGATCTTCGCGGTGGTCATCGTCGCCGAGGTCGTGACCGCGTGGCTCCGGTCGCGGATGATCTGAGCGAGGCGCGACGCCGCACCCGCCCGCGCGCCGGAGGTCCGGCGCGAGCGTCGCGAGGCTTCGGCCTCGCTCATTTCAATTGGTCGGCGACCTTGGCCAGGCCGGCCATGGCGCATTTCTCGTCGCCTTCCGAGCTCGATCCGCTCACGCCCACCGCGCCGATCGTCTCGTTACCGACCTTGATCGGAACCCCGCCGCGCAGCGCGATGACATCGGCGAGCTCGCGCTGGGCAGCGAGTTCGGGCATTTCGGTCGGTTCGCTTTGCCCACTCGGCGCTGGTGCGGCCAAAGGTCCGCGCCGTGTAAGCCTTGCGCCGGGCGAGCTCGAGATTGTGCGGGTTGGCCTGGTCGGACTGCAGGAACACCCGCAGCCGGCCGGCGCGATCGACCACGGCAACCGACACGCTGTTGCCGTCCTTCTCGCACTGGTCGAGGGCGCCAACGGCGATCGCCAATCCCATGCGCACCCCGACGTCCCGTTGGGTGATAACCTGCGCCTGCGACGGGACGGCAGCGCGCAGGTTGCGATAAGGCCAGCGGCCAGAGCAAATCGAGATCGTCATGAACGAACCTCCCTTTAGTCGTTGGCAGCGAGCCCGATCGCCCCTGCCCGCCGTTTTGGCGTTCTCCGATCTGCCGATTATCTCACGCGCGCGGCCGTTGATCACCCCGGGAGACGCCTAATGTCGTTCAACCGTCGAGGCTTTCGCTCTTGAGCGCTGCCATTGAACTTGCGCTATGTCTTCGCTATACGGGCACCCGACCTCTCGCGGGGAGATGGGCCGCTCCGGGGCGATCCGACCCGCCATCGCAAACACGTCAGCGCGGTTGCCGAAACGCGTGGCCGATCAGGGATTTACTGATGCCTTCGACTTTTGACACCGTGGCCAATATCATCTCCGAGACCTGCGACATTCCGCGCGAGACGATCAAGCCGGAAAGCCACGCCATCAACGATCTCGGCATCGACAGCCTCGATTTCCTCGACATCGCGTTTGCGATCGACAAGGCGTTCGGCATCAAGATGCCGCTCGAGCAGTGGACGCAAGAGGTCAACGACGGCAAGGCGACGACTGAGCAGTATTTTCAGTTGAACAACCTGTGCGCCCGCATCGACGAGCTCGTCGCTGCCAAGGGTGCCTGACGCGCCCGCATGCGTCTCGAGTACTTTCAGCTCATCGACCGCATCGCCGAGCTTGATCTTGCGCAGCAGACCATCCGCGCCGAGGCGCGCGTCCCGACCACATCGACCATCTTCGAGGGACACTTTCCCGGCTATCCGCTGATGCCGGGCGTGCTGCTGATCGAGGCCATGGCGCAGACCTCCGGCTGGCTCGTCATCGCGGTCACCAACTTCACGCGCATGCCGTTCTTCGCCGCGCTGAAGGAGGCGAAGCTGCGCTCGTTCATCACGCCGGGTCAGAATCTTTCGCTCTCGGCCAAGCTGCTGCACGAAGGCTCCGGCTACGCCGTCACCAAGGCCGACATCCGCTGCGACGGCAAGCTCGCCTGCAATGCCGAGATCACGTTCCGGCTGGTCGAGTTTCCCAACCCCGAATTCCGCGCGAGCATGGAGAAGATGGCCGCGATCCTCGAGTTTCCGAGGGGAGCGCCCGCCCATGGCTGAGGCGCCGCGCGAAGCCTGGATCACCGGCATCGGCATCGTGTCCTGCCTCGGCGAAGGCGCCGAGGCGCATTGGCAGGCCCTCACCGGCGCGACGCCGGCAACGTGGATGCCGAGACCTTCGCTCCCCATCTCGTCCATCCGCTCGCGCCGATCAATCTCGACCTGCAAATCCCGAAGAAGGGCGATCAACGCCAGATGGAAGCCTGGCAGCGGATCGGCACCTACGCGGCCGGGCTTGCGCTCGCGGATGCCGGCGTGAAGGGCAATGCCGATTTGCTCGCGCACATGGACATGATGGTTGCCGCCGGCGGCGGCGAGCGCGACATCGCGGTCGACGGCACCATCCTCACCAACAAGTCCAAGGCCGCCAATCCCGGAAGCTTTTCTCAACGAACGGCTGATGAGCGATCTGCGGCCGACATTGTTCCTGGCGCAGCTCTCCAATCTGCTCGCCGGCAATATTTCGATCGTGCACGGCGTCACCGGCTCCTCGCGCACGTTCATGGGCGAGGAGTCGGCCGGCGTGGACGCGGTGCGCATCGCGCTCGCGCGCATCGCCGGCGGACAGAGCGAACTCGCGCTGGTGGGCGGCTCGCACAACGGCGAGCGCGAGGACCTGCTGCTGCTCTACGATGCCGGCGGACATATGTTGCGCGGCGCGTTCCAGCCGGTTTGGGAACGCAAGAACGGCATGGTGCTCGGCTCGCTCGGCGCATTCCTGGTGCTGGAGGCGCGCAGCCACGCCGAGGCGCGCGGCGCCAAGCCATTGGCGCGGCTGTCGACCGTCATGTCGGAGCGCTCGAGCCGGCCCGCCGGCTCGGTCACCGCGGCGCTGGCGCGGATGTGGCAACGGCTCGCGCCGCCGCCCAAGGCCGGGCGCATCGCAGTGATCTCGGGCGCCAGCGGCGCGGAGCCGGCGACCGACGAAGAGCGCGCCTGGCTCGAGACGATGCCCGACGTGCCGGTGCGGGCGACGGGCAGCAGTCTCGGCCATGGTTTCGAGCCGCAATTCGCCATGAACATTGCGCTTGCCACGCTCGCGCTCGGTCGCGAAAAGTTGTTCCCGCCCTTCGATCCGTCTGGGATCGAACAGGCGTATGAAGGTCCGCTCGATCAGGTCGCCGTCACCGCCGTCGGTCATTGGCGCGGCGAAGGCATGGCGCTGGTCGAGGCCGTGAGGTGAAGGAGGGCTGACATGGCATCTTCGCACGACAAGAACGGGCGCCCGATCGTGGTGGTCACCGGCATGGGCGTCATCACCTCGCTGGGCGCGGGCAAGGCCGACAACTGGGCAAGGCTCACGGCCGGCGAATCCGGCATCCACCGCATCACCCGCTTCGCCAACGACGGCCTCAAGACCACGATCGCGGGCTCCGTCGACTTCATCCCGGTCGAGCCGTTCTGCTCGACCGACCTCGGCGAGCGCATGGCGGCGATGGTCGCCGAGGAGGCGATCGCAGAGTCGGGCATCGGCCGCAAAGGCGATTTCCCGGGCCCGCTGTTCCTGGCGGTCGCGCCGGTGGAGATCGAGTGGCCGCATCGCGACGTGCTGGCCGCCGCGTCCGGCGCCAACGACACGGTCGGATACGACGACCTCCTGCGCGCGAGCGCCTCGGGCCGCTTCCACGCCATCCACGAGCGCTGCCTGTTCGGCTCGGTCGCCGAGCATCTCGCCGACCAATTCGGCACCAAGGGCTCGCCCATTTCGGTGTCGACCGCCTGCGCGTCGGGCGCGAGCGCGATCCAGCTCGGCGTCGAGGCGATCCGCCGCGGCGAGGCCGATGCCGCGCTCTGCATCGGCACCGACGGCTCGGTCAATCCGGAGGCCTTGATCCGCTTCTCGCTGTTGTCCGCGCTCTCGACCGCGAACAATCCGCCGGAATCGGCGGCCAAGCCGTTCGCCAAGAACCGCGACGGCTTCGTCATGGCGGAGGGCGCCGCCGCGCTCGTGCTCGAGAGCTACGAATCCGCCGTCGCGCGCGGCGCCAACATCCTGGGCGTGCTCGCCGGCTGCGGCGAGATGGCGGACTCGTTCCACCGCACCCGCTCGAGCCCCGACGGCAAGCCGATCATCGGCTGCATCCGCGCGCGCGGTCGAGGACGCCGGGCTCTCGCCCGACGACATCGACTACATCAACCCGCACGGCACCGGCACGCCCGAGAACGACAAGATGGAATATCTCGGCGTGGCGACGGTGTTCGGCGAGCGGGCCAAATCGATTCCGGTCTCGTCGAACAAGTCGATGATCGGGCACACGCTGTCGGCGGCCGGCGCGGTCGAGACCGTGTTCACGCTGCTGACGCTGGAGCATCAGCGCCTGCCGCCGACCATCAACTACCAGGTGCCGGATCCGGCCATCCCGCTCGACGTCGTTCCGAACACCGCCCGCGATGCCAAGGTGCGCCACGCGCTGTCGAACTCGTTCGGTTTCGGCGGGCAGAACGTCTCGCTGGTGATGAGCCGGGAGCCCGCGTGACGCATGCGGGCGCTCACCCTCCTTGCCGATCGCAAGCTCGAGCTGACCGACATCCCCCCGCCTGCCGCGCCGGCCGCGGGCGAGGTGCAGATCCGGGTCAAGGCGGTGGCGCTCAATCATCTCGATCTCTGGGGCTATCGCGGCATGGCCTTCGCCAAGCGCAAGATGCCGGTCGTGGTCGGCGTCGAGGCGGCGGGCGAGATCGCCGCGGTCGGCCCCGGCACGGCCGGGTTCAAGCCCGGCGACGCGCGTGGTCATGTATGGAGCGCTTGACCTGCGGCACCTGCAAGGCCTGCCGCGAGGGCCGCGACAATCTGTGCGAAAACGTCGGCGGCATCATGGGCTTCCACATCGATGGCTTCGCCCGCGATCTCGTCAACATGCCGGCGCGGCTGGTGATCCCGGTTCCCGACGGGGTGTCGCTGCGCGATGCCGCCTGCGCGCCGATCGCCTTCGCGACGGTGCAGCACATGCTGTTCGACAATGCCAGGCTCGAGCCCGGCGAAACCGTGCTGGTGCATGCCGGCGGCTCCGGCATCGGCTCGGTCGCGATCAAGATGGCGAAGGCGATCGGCTGCACCGTCATCACCACCGTCGGCGACGACGCCAAGGCCGAGAAGGCCAAGGCGCTCGGCGCCGATCACGTCATCAACTACCGCACCGACCGCTTCGAAGGCGCCGTGCGCAAGATCACCGCCAAGAAGGGCGTCGACGTCGTGTTCGAGCATGTCGGCGCCGAGACCTTCAACGGCTCGCTGCCTGTGCCTCAAGCGCGGCGGCCGGCTGGTCACCTGCGGCTCGACCTCGGGGCCGTACGACGACCATCAACCTGATGCAGCTTTTCCAGCAGCAATACCGCATCATCGGCTCGTTCGGCGCCTCGATGCGCAATATCCGCGAGAGCCTGGCCAAGATGGCGGACGGCCTGCCGCCGGTGATCGACACCGAGGTTCCGCTCGCCGAGTTCGAGCGCGGGCTGGCGCGGCTCGAAAGCCGGCAGGTGTTCGGCAAGATCGTCGTCTCGTTTTGACGAGCCGCCGCGAGCGCCACCCATGACCGCGTCGAGAGCTCATCGCGCCGGGCAACAGGTCAAGGCCGCCGCCGACGCGACGCTCGGGCGCCTGGCCGTCGGGCATGCTGCGAGCGATCCGCGCGACCAGCCGCACGCGCATGGCCGACTTCGCCGGCGGCTTCATGCGCAGGCTCGGTCCGCGGCTCAAGGAGCACGGGATCGGCCGCGCCAACCTCGCCGGCGGCATTTCCGGAAAAATCCGCAGCCGAGATCGAGGACATCCTGCAGGCGGTCTGGGACAATCTCGGCCGCGTCGCCGCCGAATTCGCGCATATCGATCGCCTGCAGATGTTCGAACCCGATCCGCACGACCAGGGCGACATGCTCTACACGCAAGAGGTCTACGAGCGGTTCAAGCGATCTGCGCGACGACGGCAAGCCGGCGCTGATCTTCGCCGCCCACCTCGCCAACTGGGAACTGCCGGCGCTGGTCGCGAGCAAGTACCGGCTCGACACCACCGTGCTCTACCGGCGGCCCAATATCGGCGCGGTGAGCGATGCCATCATCCAGATCCGCAAGGACAGCATGGGCACGCTGGTTCCGACCGGTCTCGACGCGCCGCTCAAGCTGCTGCGCGTGCTCGAGGCCGGCGGCCACGTCGCCATGCTGGTCGACCAGCACTACGTGAACGGCGTCGACGTGACCTTCTTCGGCCGTACGCTGCAAGGCCAATCCCTTCATCGCCCGGCTCGCGCGCCACATCGACTGCCCCATTCACGGCACGCGGGTCGTGCGCCTGCCCGACAAGCGCCGCTTTCGCGTCGACCTCACCGAGGCGATCGAGCCGCGGCGCGACGCCGACGGCAAGGTCGACATCGCCGGCACCATGCAGGCGATCACGTCGGTGGTCGAAGGCTGGGTGCGCGAGCACCCGGAGCAATGGCTGTGGGTGCACCGGCGCTGGCGGTGACGAGCCGCTACTTTCCGGTCTTGATCCTGGTCCACAGCCGGTTCATCAGCCGCTGCGTCTTCGGATCGTGCGCAGCGATGGTGTAGAACCGCTTCATCGTCGTCGCGTCGTCCGGATAGATGGTCTTGTCGTCGAGGACCGCCTTGTCGATGAATTTCTGGCTCGCCAGATTGCCGTTGGCATAGGAGATGAAGTTCGAGTTCTTCGCCGCGACCTCGGGCTTCTGCAGATAATCGATGAAGCGCGTGCGCTTCGGCGGCGTTCTTGGCGTCGCGTCGGGATGGCGAGGTTGTCGAACCACAGCTGCGCGCCTTCGCTTCGGGATCGCGTAGGCGATCTCGACGCCGTTCTTGGCTTCCGCGGCGCGCTTCTGCGCCTGCTTGATGTCGCCGGAACAGCCCACCACGAGGCAGATCTCGCCGGTAGCCAGCGCGATTGACATATTCCGAGGAGTGAAACTTGCGCACCGAACGGCCTGATCTTGGTCATGAGATCGGCGGCCTTCTGCAGATCGGCCTCCTTCGCGTGATGTTCGGATCGAGCCCGAGATAGTGCAGCGCGGCGGCCAGCATGTCGTCGGACGGAGTCGAGCATGTGCACGCCGCAGTCCTTGAACTTGGCCAGCTCTCCGGCTTGAAGACGATGTCCCAGCTGTCGATCTTGCCGTCGCCGCCCAAGCACCTCGCGCGCCTTCTTGACGTTGTAGCCGATGCCGGTCGTGCCCCACATGTAGTTGACGGCGTACTGGTTGCCGGGATCGTAGCTCGCCAGGCGCTGCGCGATCTCCGGCCACGACGTTGACGAGGTTCGGCAGCTTGGCCTTGTCGAGCTTCTGGAACACGCCGGCCTTGATCTGGCGCTCGAGGAAATAGGCCGTCGGCACCACCACGTCGTAGCCGGACTTGCCGGCGAGCAGCTTGGTCTCCAGCGTGTCGTTGGAATCGAAGGTGTCGTAGCGGACCTTGATCCCGGTCTCCTTGGTGAAATCCTCCGAGCATCGTTCGGGGCGATATAGTCCGACCAGTTGTAGACGTTGACGATCCGCTCCGTTTGGTCTGCGGCAGCAGCAGGCGTGATGACGGCCAGGCGGCGGCCGCGAAGAGGGCGAGACAGATCGGTCGGCGCATGGATGGTACCCTCTCAAGGGAAGATGATCGTCAGCGGTTGCGGATATGGATTGCAGGCACGCCACCGCACGGCGCCCCGGATTGACAGCCAATCGAAGCAAGCGTCAGCGGCACGCCTTAGCTCTCGGTCGGCAGACCGAGCTCCTTCCAGGCCTTCATGCCGCCGGCGAGATGGCTGATCGTAGGGCAGGCCCGCGCCCTGCGCCATCAGCGAGGCGGTGACCGAGCGGTTGCCCGAGCGGCAGGCGAAGACGACCTGCCGGCCCTGCGGATCGGGGATCGCGGCCGGATCGAACTCCGACATCGGCAGATAGAAGGCCTCCGGATAGCGCTCGACCTCGGTCTCGTTCGGCTCGCGGACATCGACCAGCAGGATTTTGCCCTCGGCCAGAGCCGCGCGCGCACCTCTTCCGGGCGCCAGATCGGTGCACGTTCTCGCGGCCGAGCTGAGCGGACATCGGACTACTCCTCGTTCCGGCGCGGCAGTCGCCGCCGCCGGACAGCAAGTCGCGCGTCACGGCGCCAGAATCAGGAGAGCTATCCCACCGATTTTCCTGCCGGTGAGGACTCACACCGTGACCTGGGTGCCGACCTCGACCACCCGCCCGGTCGGGATCTGGAAGAAGTCGGTGGCGTCGCTCGCGCGACTTGGCCAGCCCGATGAACAGCCGGTCCTGCCAGCGCGGCATGCCGGAATGCGCCGCCGGCTTGAGCGCGCGGCGCGACAGGAAGAACGACGTCGACATGATGTCGAACTGCCAGCCGTGCTTGCGGGCGATGGCCAGCGCCTTCGGCACGTTCGGCGATCTCCATGTAGCCGAACTTGAGCGCCACCCGGCTGAAGCGCGGCGACACCGGCGTCGATCGTCACGCGCTCCTCGTCGCGTCGACGCGCGGCGTATCGGTCGGTGACGATGGTGAGGATGACGTTGTGCTCGTGCAGCACCTTGTTGTGCTTGAGATTGTGCAGCAGCGCGGTCGGCGCGAAGTCCGGCTCGCTGGTGAGGAACACCGCGGTGCCCGGCACGATGTGCGGCGGCTTCTTCTCGAGGCTCGCGCAGCAGCGTATCGAGCGGCACTTCGCTGCGCCGCGTCTTCTGAGCGAGGATGCTGGTGCCGCGCCGCCAGGTCAGGATCAGCAGCACCATCGAGGCGCCGAACAGCAGCGGCGCCCAGGCGCCTTCGAGCAGCTTGAGCAGGTTGGCGGAGAAGAACGTGACGTCGACGACGACCAGCGGCGCGACCACCAGCGCCGCCCGCCACAGCGGCCAACTGCCACAGCTTCCAGATCACGATGAAGGCCAGCACGCCGTCGACCACCATGGTGGTGGTGACCGCGATGCCGTAGGCGGAGGCGAGCGCGCTCGACGTGCGGAACATCACCGACCAGCAGCAGCACGCCGACGCAGCAGGCACGCGGTCGACGCGCGGAATGTAGATCTGGCCGGACTGCGCCGCCGAGGTGTGCAGGATCGCGAGCCGCGGCAGCAGGCCGAGCTGGATCGCCTGATGCACCAGCGAATAGGCGCCGGTGATCACGGCCTGGCTCGCGATCACGGTGGCGGCGGTCGCCAGCACGACCATCGGCAGCAGCAGCGCGTCGGGCACCGAGCCGATAGAACGGGTTCTCGATCGCCGCCGGGTCGGCGAGCACCTAGCGCGCCCTGGCCGAAATAGTTGAGCAGCAGCGCCGGCAGCACCAGACCGAACCAGGCGCGTCTGGATCGGCTTGCGCCCGAAATGGCCGAGGTCGGCATAGAGCGCCTCGCCGCCGGTGACCGACCAGGAACACGGCGCCGAGCGTCACCAGGCCGATATGGCCGTGGCTGAACAGAAACGTCGACCGCGTAGATCGGATTGATGGCAGCGAGCACGCCCGGGATCGTCGCGGATGTGCAGCAGGCCGGCGATCGCGATCGCGACGAACCAGACCACCATGACCGGGCCGAAGAAGCTCGCGACCCGCGCGGTGCCGCGGCGCTGCACCGCGAACAGCGCGATCAGGATCACGATGGTGAGCGGCACGACGTAGTGCTCGAAGGCGGGCGTCGACCAGCTTGAGACCTTCGACCGCCGACAGCACCGAGATCGCCGGCGTGATCACGGAGTCGCCGAGGAACATCGCGGCGCCGATGACGCCGAGCAGGAAGACCAGCGCGGTGCGCCGGCCGAGCGCGCGCGTCGCCAGCGCGGTCGAGCGACAGCGTGCCGCCCTCGCCGTTGTTGTCGGCGCGCAGCAGGATCAGCACGTATTTGATGCGTGACCACGACGATCAGCGCCCACAGGATCAGCGACAGCACGCCGAGCACGATCTCGCGCGTCACCGGGCCGGATTCGGCCGCCGCCACCACCGCCTCGCGGAACGCGTAGAGCGGGCTCGTGCCGATGTCGCCGTAGACGACGCCGACGCTGCCGAGCGCCATCGCCCACAGGCTCGTGCTTGTCATGCGACACGCCATGGCTCGCCGCATGGGCCGCGGCCGGACGCGGACTTTTCGTTCGCTACATGAGCCATGGGGGCAGGATCGGTCTCGGCGCGCCGCAAAACGAGGGCGCCTTATATCACCCGCTCACCACGCAAGCAACATGCTGCCTGCACAACAAGTTCCAGCGCGCAGCGCCGGCAGGGTCCGGAGAGCAGCGCGCTCACACGCACCGATCTGGAGCCGTCAGGCGGCAGATATTCCCAGTATTCTTCACCTTGAGCAGCCGAGCCGGGCATACATGTCGCGGTCGGAGACCTGGAACAGCCGGGCGGTGCCGCCGACGCTCTTGTGGACGATCCGGTTGCCTTGCGGGAGCGTGAAGATGTCCCGCTTCTTCCATCGGATCGTCGTCGTTGCCGATCTGGCTCTCGCCGGCGCCCTCCACCACGCAGCACACCGAGTTCGGCGCTGGTGCGGAACGGAAGCGTGGTCGCGCCGGCATCGAGCTGCACCAGGAAGCAGTCCATCAGCGCCATGCCCGGTGCCGCCGGTGAGCGGATTGACGTAGCGCACGCGCCGCGAGCCAGTCGCGCGCGGGCGGCGCGGCGGCGACCGCCGGCCGCCGCGCTCGCATAGGGATAGCGGAACACCGGCGAATAGTCCCTGGTCGTGTAGCTGGTGTCGGGCACGACATTGGCGACCGCAAAGGCGGCGTCGGCGCACGGTCTCCGGCATCTCGGCGACCGGCCCGGCTGGAACGCGCCCGTGCCCATATATTGGTGGAGCGGCACGTCGAGGGCATCGAGCCACACGATCGGGGCGCTGCCCTGATGGACATGCTCGTGCCAGGTCAGGCCGGCGTGAGGATCAGGTCGCCCTCCTCCATCGGACAGGGCTTGCCGTCGACGATCCGTGGATCGCGCCCGAGCCTTCGAGCACGAAGCGCACAGCGCATTCATGGTGTGGCGGTGCGGCCGCGCCTTCTCGCCCGGCAGCAGGATCTGGATGTTGGCGGCGAGCGGTCTTCGAGGTCTGCTGCGCGTCCTGCCTCGATGCGATCGGCGGCACGAGCTGCAGCACCGCCGCTCGATCGCCTCCGGCGAGGCGACCGTGATGGCGCGCGGCGATCAGCGGGCGGATCTTGCTCCCACGACCACAGATAGCCGGCATCCGGCGGCGGCGGCGGCCGATGCGCAACTTGCGTTCTCCCACAGCGGCGCCAGATTGGCCTCCTTCCATGCCTTGCGGAGCGTCGCTCGATATCGTCGCGGCGATGCGGCGGCGGACATGGCGGCGGCGAACCTTTGCGTCATCTCGGCGAACGATCGTATGGCATCGAGGTCTAGATCACGTCCACATGCTGTCAATCGCGGCCGCGCACGCGGTGGCCGTCGAGCGTTCGATTGACTGGCACGTGCGCAGCCCTATAGTGCTCGCTATTCCCATCATCGCGCAGGCCAGAAGATCCTACGCGAGCGGAACGAGGAGCACGGCGCCACATGCAGTTCGGTGTGCAGTTTTTCCCGCCGTCGACCATACCGACAAGAGCGCCGCCGACTACTATGCGGAATCGCTCGCGATCGCGGAGGAAGCCGAGACAGTTGGGCTTCACGCACGCGCGCACCGTCGAGCACTACTTCACCCGCTATGGCGGCTACAGCCCCGAACCCGATCGTCTTTCTCACCGCCGTGTCGCAGCGCACGAAGACGATGCGCCTCGTCACCGGCGCGGTGCTGCCGGTGTTCAACCATCCGTTCAAGCTCGCGGGCGAGATCGCGATGCTCGACGGCATTTCCGGCGGGCGGCTCGACGTCGGCTTCGCGCGCGCGTTCCTGCCGCACGAGTTCCGCCGCTTCGGCATCTCGCCCGATGAATCGCAGGCGCGCTTCCGCGAAGGCCTCGAGCAGATCGAGCTGCTGCTGACGCAGGAGAATGCCACCCATCGCGGCCAGTTCTCATTCGTTCGAGGACGTGCACCTCGCTGCCGCGGCCGACGCAGAAGCCGCGGCCCAAATTCTACATCGCGGCGACGCAGACGCCGGAGATCGTTCGAGTTCGCCGGCCGCAAGGGCTATTGCGCTGATGGCGATCCCGATCGGGCCGATCGCGCCGCTGCGTCGAGCTCTACCGCAAGTCCTGGCGCGACGCCGGCCATCCCGGCGACGGCGAGGTGATGGTCGCGTTCCACATGTTCTGCCACGAGGACGCGCGGCTCGCGCGCGAGATCGCGCGCCCGCCGTTCGAGGAATATTTCCGCGCGCTCAACGAGGCGGTCGGCGACTGGTCGCGCGGCACGACCTCAAGGACTATCGCGACTACGACACGTCGATGCGCAGGCTGCGCTCGTTCACCCTCGACGGCCAGATCGAATCCGGCGGCGCCTGGGTCGGCACGCCCGACGAGATCAGGGCCATCATCGCGCCGCGTGATCGGCGCGATCGGCAAGTTCGAGCACGCCTCGCTGCAGATCAATTTCGGCACGCTCGACGTGCGCGAGGCGCAGAAATCCATGCGGCTGTTCGCCGGCCGAGGTGATGCCGGCAGTTCGCCGACGCCGTCCGCGGCGCGGCAGCCCGGTACCGCGTGCGCAGGCGCGATGATGCCTCGGGCACGGGACCATCTAGGATTCGTTGCGCAACATCGCTAAAGGCGCGGCCGAGGAATCGCGCCTGAGTCCGGGGCCCGATTGATGTCGTTCGACGTTTCACCCATCGCCTTGGCGCCGCCAAAAATTGCGGGTGTTCACGACGGAAGCAGAGGTCGGAGAGTCCGTCCGGCCGCGATCATCGCAAGGCTGCTGGTGCACTGCACCATGGCGCCGCTGCGCGCCAGTTTCTGGTTGGCGCGCCGCAGACCCAGGCCCCACACCGCGTAATGACCGATCGTGCGTGCGACAGCGCCGGCGCTGGCGGCAAGTCCTCCCGCCCGCGGTCGTGCTCTCCGGTCAGCCAGCCCTCACCACCGTAGGGAAAGCGGCGCGCGCACCTCGCGATCAGGGGAATTCGGGTGTCTGGGCCAGGTGCGCCGGGCTGATCGCCGGGAAACCTTCACCAGGCAGGCGTTGCGATCCCCTGCGGGTGCGGGCACGGAAAAGCCCTGTCGATCCCGAGGTGGCGCCGCGACCTGATCGCGCACCAGGTCGTGAAATGCCGATGCCCCGGCCTTCTCGGCGACCGGATCCGAGCACGACATGCTCAGCCGAAATTCCGGAATAGCGCTCGTGCGTCCGCTGGGGTTGAAACCGCAGCGGCTCGCCGACCGCCGAAAGCGCGCGATAGTCCCCAGCAGCTCGAGCGGCCCGACCCGAAGGCCAAGCCTGCGGGCGATACGCCGCATCGAGAAAACCGGATCGAAGTTCGCCGCGCGCGAATTCACCACCCCCTGTGATTGATCAATTGCTGGACGGTGATGGTCGCGAGGCGCGGATCGACGGTCTGGCCTGGAAGGGCGGCCCGGTCGAGACCGAGACCGGGAAATACCGGCTGGCTCAATTCAAGCTTCTTTGCGCGAGCAGCTGGTAGATCACCGCCGCGGTGAACGCCTTGCTCACGCTCGCGACGCGAAACGGACTATCCGCTTGCGTGACGGGGTAGTCAGGCTCGGCCTAGGTGTAGGCGCGCGCGAACAAGAGCTTGCCTTGGCAGGCAACGGCAAGCGAGCCCGCGCGCACCGCTGCCGGCAATCGTTGCATCGCCGCGTCAAGGCTGTCAATTCCTCGACCCGCCTGCCGGTGATCGATCCACCAGCGGCGGCGCGGCGGCGAGAACCGAACGCGCGCAGCAGCAGGTACAGCAGTCGCGAGCATGCGCAGGAGTGCGGTGGCGGGTGGCGAGATGAAGTTTGGACATTGACGAAGCCGATTTCAGGGCGACCAGGTGGGCGATACCGCTCAGGGGCGCGCGGACGAAAGACGACCGCCGCGCTGGAGAAGGCCGCCGAGATTGCCATCGGCAGAGCATCTTTCAACGCGGCGGTCGCATTCCGGTGTTGCGCGATCATGTACCGTGCGGCGCAAGGTGCCGCGACAATCCGTCGGCATTGATTTTGCATCGGTCGATCGGTCCGAGACGAGGAGTGATGACATGAGAACCGCATTGAGCATCGCAGGCGTTGCCATTTTTGTTCTGACGGCGGCGGGCACGGCCTGGCGCAAGGCAGCGGCGCGGAAGCGCGGCTGAAGCAATTGAACATCACGTTGCCGGCGGACCCGGCGCCGGCGGCCAACTTCGTCAACGCCGGTGCAGACCGGGAAGCTGCTGTTTCTCTCCGGCAATACGCCGGGCGGGCAATGGCCGCTCAAGGGCAAGGTCGGCAAGGACCTCACCGTCGAGCAGGGCTACCAGTCGGCGCGGCAGACCGGCCTCATCATGCTCAGCAAGGTAAGGACCGCGCTCGGCTCGGCTCGATCGCGTCAAGCGCATCGTCAAGGTGCTCGGCATGGTCAATTCCGCCGACGGCTTCCGGCGACCAGCCCAAGGTGGTGAACGGATTTTCCGATCTGATGGTCGAGGTCTTCGGCGAGGCGATCGGCAAGCACGCCCGCTCCGCCGTCGGCATGGCGGGACTTCCCGGCAACGCGCCGAGTCGAGGTCGAGATGATCGTGGAGGTCGAATAGTCCCCTCGGCGTGACCGACGGCAGAAGCGCGAGGTCGAGATGAGCGGCACCCGTCGGGAATTTCTGCGCAGGGTCGCGCAGGCCGGCGGCTATCGCGCCACCTACCTCACCATGCAGGCGATGGGCCTCTTGAGCACGGCGGCCGTCGCCGAGCCGCTGGCGCTCGAGAGAGGCAGCGCGCCACGGCACCAAGGTCGTCATTCTCGGCGCCGGGATGGCCGGCCTGTCGGCGGCCTACGAGCTCGGCAAGGCCGGCTACGACTGCACCGTGCTCGAGGCCCGCGATCGCGTCGGCGGCCGCAACTGGACCATCCGGCGCGGCGCCGACGCTCGACATGACCGACGGCACCGCGCCAGGTCTGCGAATTCGATCGAGGACCTGTACTGGAATGCGGCGCCGGCGCGGCTTCCCAGCCATCATCAGGCCGTGCTCGGCTATTGCCGCGAGCTCGGCGTCGCGCTCGAGGTCGAGGTCAATACCAGCCGCGGCGCATTGCTGCACAATCCGGCGGCCAATGACGGCAAGCCGATCGAGCTGCGCCAGGCCGATCAACGATGCGCGCGGCGAAATCTCAGAGCTGCTCGGCAAGGCGATCAACCGCGGCGCGCTCGATCGAGGAACTGACCGCGCACGACAAGGAGCGGATGCTCGCGTTCCTGCGGCACTACGGCGACCTGTCGCCCGACCTCGTCTACGAGGGCTCGACGCGCGCGGGCTACAAGATCTTGCCGGGGCCGCGCGCGACCAGGCCGGCGTGCGGCGCGATCCGGTCCCGCTGAGCGTGCTGCTCGACGCCGACATGTGGAGCGGCATGCTGTTCGAGGAGAGCTTCACCCAGCAGGCCACCATGTTCCAGCCGGTCGGCGGCATGGACCGCATTGCGGCCGCGTTCGCGCAAGAAGCTCGGCCCGGTCGTGCGCCTGCGCGAGCGAGGTCACCGCCATCCGGCGCACACGACAGCGGCGCCAGCATCGCGTATCGTCGACAAGCGGACGGGCAAGCGCGATGCGATCGACGCCGCCTACTGCATCGTCACCATCCCGCTCAAGGTCCTGCAGCGGATCGAATGCGATTTTCGCCCGCCTACCGCGCGGCGATGACCGACGTCGACTACGGCAACGCCGTCAAGATCGCGTGGCAGTCGCGCCGGTTCTGGGAGATCGACGACGCACATCTACGGCGGGATTTCCTGGACGGCAGGCCCGACCGACGCTGGTGTGGTATCCGAGCGACCGCTTGTTCTCGCCAAAGGGAATCCTGCTCGGCGCCTATGCGAGTCGCGTGCGGATGCCGACGATGCTGGCGGCAGGCCGCTGCGCGAGCAGTTCGAGCTGACGCCGCGCGGCGATCGAAGGCCTGCATCCCGGCCGCGGCCGCGAGCTCGAAAGCCGATGGCGATCGCCTGGAGCAAGGTGCCGTACAGCCTCGGCATCGCCGCGCGCTAGCAGCCCGGCCAGGAGAACGCGACTACGCGCTGCTCAACGAGCCGGACGGCCCGTTCTATTTCGCCGGCGAACATCTCAGCCAGCTCGGCGCCTGGCAGGGAGGGCGCGGTTCTGTCGGCGCGGCGGGCGATCGAACATGATCGACCAGCATAGACGAACGAAGCGAGGGTGACGGCGGCCGCCGACACGAGCGAACATCCCTCGGTTGCGGCAATGAGGCTTCTACGACAGGCGCGAGATGAACGCCGTAAGCTCCGCCGAGCCTGCCGGCGTTGACATGTCCCGCTCCCCGTATATGACCATTTAGTTATATAACTGATTGGATATTTACGGTGGCAACAGACTCCTCACCGCAATCCTCTCGCGCTCGCCGATCCCACCCGTCGCGCGATCGTCGCCCGGCTGGCGCTGGGCGAGGCATCAGTCACGGAACTCTGTGAACCGTTCGATCTGAGCCAGCCAGCGATCTCGAAGCACCTCAAGGTGCTGGAGAAGGCCGGCGTCATTTCGCGCGGGCGTTCGGCGCAATTCCGGCCCTGCCGGCTCGCAGGAACCGCGCGGCTGAAGGGGGTCGCGATCTGGATCGACGAATTCAGCCGGCTTTGGGAGGAGCGCTTCGACCGTCTGGATGCCCATCTCCAAACCGTCAAAAGCTCGGCAGAAAGGAAAACGCCATGGCCACAAGTGATGCAAGCACCGCGGATCGAGAGATCGTGATCGAGCGCACGGTCAACGCGCCGCGCGAACTCGTTTGGCAGGCGTGGATCGGGAGCCCCAGATCAGATCGGGCAATGGTGGGGACCGAACGGCTTCACCACGACCATTCATGCGATGGATGTGCGCGTGGGCGGGGTCTGGCGATTCATCATGCACTGGACCTGACGGCACCGACTACCCGAACAGGATCAGGTCTACCGGGAGATCGTGAAGCCGGAGCGCCTGGTCTACGACCACGATGACGACAATGACCCGCCCTCACACAGCTTCCGTTCCACGGTGACATTCGTCGCGCAGGGGTGCAAGACCAAGGTGACGTTGCAGGCGGTGTTCGCCAGTGCCGAGGCACGCGAAGCCAGCGTGAAGTTCGGCGCGGTCGAGGGTGGCGAGCAGACGCTGGCCCGGCTCGACCAATGCTCGGCGGCGACACCGGTGAAGGGCTCCGCCGCCGAGATAACAGCCACCTCATGCCGATCCACCCGACTACGCTCGGCGGACACGGTCCCGCATAAGGGGCGACGGCCGCGTTACCCCGGCAGATCGTCACCCGCTCGGTCTTGTCCTCGGGACTGAGCGAATACGACCGCAAACTGTAATTGCCGGCGGCGTTGATGTAGTTGCACAGCGGCAGCACGGTCGTTGGTGCGGTCGACGAGCCAGTCGCCGCCGGCCTGGTAGGGCGCGCCCGTCCACGACGTTGACGATCTCGTGCGACGGGCACCGTCGACCAGCCCGGGCTTCGCCGAGCGCATCGCAGCTATGATCTGCGCGCGCGGACGGCGAGAACATCGTCGACGGCCGGCTGCCGCAAGCAGTCACGCAGATCAGCCGATGCCTTGCACATCCCCACCCCTGCACGCGCCGGCAACGCCTTGATTCGCAATTCCGGAAGGCGGAGACTAAGTGTGGCGGATTTGACGTTCCTATCAGCATTGCCGCAGAGTCACTCGTAGGAACGTCAAATCCAAAGCCACACTACAATGATATAGCTGCTAGTGTCCCTTTGGTTCCGACGTTCGTACGAGCGCGAGCTGCCAAAGGGATACGAACGTCGGAACCGGGACACTAGTGCCATCGTCATCAAGCAATATAGCCAAAATCGGCATTCGGGAGGTGAAGGGGATGAGCAAGCCAACACGCGCGTCCGGCAAGGCTGAGGTCAACCGGCGCAACTTCCTCGCGCGCGGCGCCGCCGCCGGCGTCGGGCGCGGTCGCGATCGCCGGAACGGGAACGCAGGAGGCCGGCGCGCAGACCGGCAACGGCATCAAGTGGGACTACGCTGCCGACGTGGTCGTGATCGGCGCGGGCGTGGCGGGCCTGCCGGCGGCGATCACCGCGCGCGACAACGGCGCGTCGGTCATCGTCGTGGACGAGAATTTCGACATCGGCGGGCGCGGGATTCTGAGCGGCGGCCGCGTGCAGGTCGGCGGCGGCCACGCCTTGCAGCAGAAGCTCGGCATCAAGGACACGCCCGACATGCTGTTCGACGACTGGGTGCGCTTCGACCACTCCGAGAGCCGCTACAGCGACCGCGACCTGATCCGCGTTTTCGCCGACGAGAACGTGCCGACCTACGACTTTCTGATCGAGAACGGCGTCGAGTTCATCGAGAAACCGATCCGCTCTCCGGACGCGTCGACCGTGGACCGCATCTTCGTCACCAAGGAGTGGCACATCCCGAGCCAGGTCTACGCGCCGCGGCGCAGCCGCAACGGCTCGGGCCTGGTGCGGCGCATGGAGGAGAGCGCGCGCAAGAAGGGCGTGCAGATCTTCCTCAAGCACAAGATGACCTCGATCGTGCGCGAGAAGCACAATGCGGGTCGCGTGCTCGGCATCACCACCATCGCGGGCAGCAACGCGGTGAACATCCAGGCCGCGCAAGGGCGTGATCATCGCCACCGGCGGCCACACCGGCAACGTCAACTTCCGCCGCATCTTCGATCCGCGGCTGACCGAGGAATACCAGCAGGCATGCTCGCCCTACGTCCACCAGGGCGCCGACGGCGAGCTGGCCGCGATGGACATCGGCGCCTCGCTCTGGTCGACCGCCAACCAGACCGTTGACGAGGCGGCGCAGATCACCAAGACGCGCCACATCGGCTGCCGCTGGGGCTACTCGTCGCTGGTGTACGAGCCCGACAGCCCGATGTTCCAGCAGGCGCGCGCCACCGGTCTGACCGTGACGCGACTGGCAGAACATGATCTTCGTCAATCAGAACGGCAAGCGGTTCTGGGACGAGACCGACGGCTCGCACGGGTTCTTCAACGCCGCGATGGCGTATAACGGCGACAAGACCGAAGCTCAACGGCGGCGGCCCGATCTGGGCGATCTTCGACGCCGATGCGCGTCACGCGCGAGAAATGGAAGCCGGAGCCGCCGCATGTCGATCCGTGACGGCTATTTCTTCAGCGCCGACACGATCCCGGAGCTCGCCGCCAACATCAAGAACCCGTACCAGAAGGCGCCGATCTCGGGCGCGACGCTGCAGGAGACGGTCGAACCGCTACAACGGGTTCGTCGCGGCCGGCGCGGACGCCGACTTCAAGAAGCCGACGCCGCTCTACAAGATCGAGAAGCCGCCGTTCTATGCGGCATGGACCACGCCGATCCTGCACGACACGCTGACCGGCATCCGCACCAACACCAGACTCGCAGGTGATCGATATCCGCGGCGAGGTCATCCCCGGCCTCTATTGCGCCGGCGAGATCGCAGGGCGGCTTCGCCCAGCACGGGCTGACACGCTGTATCGCGTTCGGGCGCATCGCCGGTCGGCACGCGGCGCGCCGTCAGGTCGCCGAGACGTCGGGCACGCGCTGATGGCGGACGAGACCGGCGGCGCGCTCGTTCATCTGACGGTGAGCGAGCCGCTGCCGCTCGAAGCACCGGCGGGTAATAGCGTGGCGGTGATGGCGCGGGCATCGTGCCCGGACGGGCGCGACCGCACCGGCATGGCGATCGCGGTCACTGCGCCCGATGGCCAGGCGGCCATGCACGCGTTTGCCATGCACGCCGACGGCGTGAGCGAGACGGCCGCGATCGCGCTCGCGGCGCCGCCTCGCCTCGGCGTGCATCTGTTCCGGTTCACGTTGCCCGCGCACGAGATCGCGGGCACGCGCTATGCGCAAGCCGTGCTCGACGTGCCGGTGCGGGTGACGCCGCAGGCGACCAGCCTGGCGGTTTGGGATGTGCCCTCCCGGTCGTCGCCGGTGCACGCTTCGTCATCAAGGCCGGCGCGAAATCGGCGGCGAATGCGACACTCGCGGGCCGCGCGATCGAGGTCTGCGACGACGCAGGTGACGTCGCCGGGCGCGGCGTTCTCAGCGACGCGCCGCTCCCGGCACCGGAGCGCTCTATTGGACCGACATCCACCTGCAAGCACCGCGGATTGAAGGGGTGGCGACATGGTCGGCGCGGTTCGAGGCGTCCGAGCTGGACCTTCCGCACGACGGCGCCAAGACCTCGTTCAGCGTCGCGGTCGTCCGCCCACCCGAGCATGTGCTCAGCGTGAAGGTGATCGAGCAGGCGACCGCGGCGCCGATTCCGGACGTTGAGCTGCGGCTCGGCGCCTACCGCGGGCACTACCGGCGCATCCGGACTCGCGGAAATCGCGCTGCCGAAGGGCCGCTACGAGCTGCGCCGTCTGGAAGGTCGGCTTTGAGGCGCCGCCGCGACCGGTGGAGGTCGGCGCAGACGCGTTCGTCGAGATCGAGGCGCTGGCCGTTCCCAGGAAGACCCCGACGCGCGCTGGCGCATGTAGATTTTTCTCCCTCCCTGCGGATATTGAGTTCAACGACCGAGCGGACGATGAGCCTGCCCGCCGCCAATCTCGGAAACGGTTAGCGCCGCCTCGCGCGAACACATCGTCTTGAGTGGAGACACATGAATGGCTGAACCGTCTAGTCCCGCCCGGCTGTGGTATCAGAGCTTCGTGCATCCGGTCGAGCAGGCACTCTATATTAAGCGCTTACAAGCGCTGCTCGACGCCTCCGCATCGCCCGGCGTCAAATTCGAGGTACACGGGCTCGACCCACCCGACCACCTTTTCCATCCGCTCACGGAATTCCGCTGCGCCGCGCAGGCGATCCGCAACGCACTCGAAGCCGAGCGCGCGGGCTATGACGGCTTCGTCGTCGGACACTTCCAGGAACCCGGCCTCTTGGAAATCCGCGGCACCCTCGACATCCCCGTGGTCGGACTGGGCGAAGCCAACCTGCTGGCGGCGCTGAGCATGGGGCGGCGGTTCGGACTGGTGACCATCGATCCGGTGTTCATTGACTGGCACGAGCGCCAGGTCCACGCGCACGGGCTCGATCAGCGCTTCGCGGGCGTGCGCGCGATCCACATGGACCTGCCCGGCTTCATGCGCGCCTTCACCGACGAGGCGAGCTACACGCGGGTCCGCGCCGATTTCATCGAGCAGGTTCGTCCGCTGGTGGCGCAGGGCGCGGAGGTCATCATCCCGGCCGGGGGTTGCCAATGCTGCTGTTCGCGCGCGAATGCCCGTTCGTGATCGACGGCGCGCTGGTGCTCAACGGCATCGCCGTGGCGGCGAAGGCGGCCGAGATGGCGCTCGCGCTGCGCCGCCTCACTGGCGCCGTGGTCAGCCGCCGCGGCACCTATGCCAAGGCGTCGCCGGCCTGCGTGGAAGAGTATCTGGGCGGACGGTGGTGAAGGCGGCGGCGAATTATCTCGAGCCGGTAGGCGTGAGCGAGTTCCACAGCGGCATCACCTGGGGCACGACGCCGAATACGACTTCTTGCAACTCGCGTGATTGATTCGACCGCCTCGGAGAAGAGCTTCGAACACACCGAGATTGTGAACGAAAATCGCCATGACGCCGGCGAAGGGACCCATACCGACCGCAACGACGAACATCAGTGCGCTCCGCAACGACGCTCGGCATCGTGGGCGCGGGAGGAATCGGTCAGACGCTTTACGAAAGCATCCGCAGCTTCCAATACGCCGAGACGGCCGCGCAGGTCATCATTGTCGTTGTAACGGTTGTCGCGATCGACATGCTCAGCGCTCGTATCAGGAAGCATCTCGTCTAGTGATGCGAAGCGTTGCCGCTAGAACGGCGACTTCGGCTGGTCGGCCTTGCAGTGCCCGTCAAAAACCAGATGCAGCGCCTTTTCCGTTCGATCGATATTCCCCGGCAGCGAAATGTGCGCAGACTTGAACCCGAAATTCACCGTCGCCTTATCGGCTTTAAGAAATTCGAGAATCACATCGTCGCCTTCGACCTCCAGTTCGTAAAGAACCTGCCGGCCGGCATATTTTTGCTGATGCGGGATACATCCATCTTGAAGCGGTTCAAATAATACCTGGCATATCTGTTGAGATCAGGCTCGGGGACCACGACGATGCAGGCCTTCGGGTCCACGATTTCGGGGCCGTCCTTCGGATCGATGCGCCCGGTGAAGATGTAGTTGATCGCTTGTTGGAACACGTCATCTTCGCTCAGCGCGCTGGTTTGCAGCGGAACCAGCCACAGCATCGATGCGATGGCGGCGACGGCCAGGACAGCCCGATCCTGCGACCGCTTTGTTTCCCACGCACCAAGCCCGTCATCGCCGCACTCCCGTGGTCACCCCAGGGCTCTGACCGTTTTATCCCGAATGCAGGACGGATGAGACGGCCAAATTATTGCGGAAAGCAGCCGTCCGCTACAGGGCATCAGGGGCGCGCGTCGCACGGCCGCGGGAACGGGGCGGCGGCTCAATCCTCTTTCATGCGTTCCCGCGCGGCCAGGCAACCGGACGCCACCAGCTTGAGCAGCCGGGGATCGAAGAGCGTCGCCATCACCGGCGCACAGCACCAGACCAGGACGATCCATGGGATCACCCGATAGGCGCCGGGCTGGGGCGGGTAGACGTTCACCCAGAACGTGTAGGCGATCGCCACAGCCGCAAGCGCGGGAATGAGCAGAAGCCATCGCAGGCCCCGCCCCGACGGACGTATGAGCGCGCCGGCCGCACTGAGCACGACAAGCAGATAGGCGACGAGGAGCGCGAGCGCGCCGAGCGTGGAGCCCCAGAAGAACGCATCCGATCCCGAGGCATGAAAGACGAGGCGTAGCGCGCCGTATCCGAGGATCGCCGCGACCAGGATACAGACGGCGGCGTTGCGGGGCGTCCCGCTCGCCGGGAAATCCGCGCCACCGGGCTCGACGGAACGAGGTCCCTGCCCAGCGCGAACAAAATGCGCGAGGCCGCCACGATCGACGCCAATGCGCCTCCCAGGGCGGAACAGATGGCGAGGGCGTCGAACAGGTCTCCGGACCAGCCGCCGAAATAGCGCGCCGACAGGTCGGCCAGCAGCGAGGTGGAGGTGGTGAAGCGGGCGACGCCGGCGCGATCGGTGCCGAACCCGAGCGTCTCGGCCGCGGTCACCAGCGTGAACACGATCCCGGCGCCGAGCACGGTCCCGATCAGGACCCGGGGGATGGTGAACCTCGACTTCTTCACTTCCTCGCCCAGGGTCGCAACCTGCTCGAAGCCCGCGAAGGACAGCAGACCGAACGACAGCCCCAGCGCGATGGCGGAGGCTCCCACGCCTGCCGTCGGGATAAAGAGATCCAGCAGCGGCGGGTCGCCCTGCGGTCCATGCCCCTGCGCGACCAACAGCAGCACCGCGCAGGCCATCAGCACCATGGCAACGACGGCAACGCCTTCGAGAATGATCAGCACCAGGCCGGCGCGCTGGGCGGGAACGATGCTCAGCGGCGCCACCACCACGGCGGCCAGCATCGTCAGGCCGAGGCTCGACGCATCGCGCCAGAGATCGAGGCGCTGCAGCAGGTTGGCGCCGAACAGACCGACGCCGGCGAGACCGACGATGACAAAGCAGAGATAAGTCCCGAGCAGCGTCCACCCGGCAACCAGCCCGGCACGCGGACCCAGGATCGCCGCCACGAAGCCGTAGGCGGAGCCGGCGTTGGGATGCTCGTGGGACAGGCGCGCGAAGCACCATGCCACCAGCAGCACGACCAAGGTGGACAACAAGAAGACGAGAGGAACCACCCGGCCGACATGCTCGGCCGGCTCCTGCGGATTCAAGTTCATCGCCATCGTGGGCGCCATGCCCGCGACGGCGACAGCGATCGCACCCCAGGTGCCGACGCCCTTGAACAGGATGGCGGCAGGATCGACCGCGGGACGGTTGTTCATTCGGGTGAAACTGGCACGGGCCCGGTGTCAGGTCTACCCGGCGAGCCGCTGCAGCGCAGGCCAATCGATCAATGATAGCCCGCGCGTGCGCGTGACGCCGGCACCGGCATGGCGCGCGCATTGCGGATCATCGACAGCAACATAAGCGTCGTTCGCGAGGCTTCCCGCGCGATGCAAGCTGCGCTATCTGATACCAACGGTCGGTGGCACTATCCGTCACGGTCGGGCTTGGCCCGCCTATCCATCCGTTTCGAAAGAGTTTGCTTTTTCGATGGATGCCCGGCCAAGCCCATGGCATGACGAGTCGGGGCAACGACCACGACAAAAACGGCTCGCCAACGCGAGCGCGGATCCGACGGAGGCACCCATGCGCGAGATCGGCCATTTCATCGGCGGCAAGACAGTGGCGGGCAGCTCCGGCCGCAGCGGCGACGTGTTCGACCCCAATACCGGCGAGGTGCAGGCCAAGGTCGCCTTCGCCAGCAAAGCCGGAGATGGAGCATGCGATCGCCAACGCCGAGGCGGCGCAGCCGGCCTGGGCTGCGACCAATCCGCAGCGGCGCGCGCGCGTGATGTTCAAGTTTCTCGAGCTGGTGCAGAAGGAGTTCGACAGCCTCGCCAAGCTGCTCTCCTCCGAGCACGGCAAGACCTTCGCCGACTCCAAGGGCGACATCCAGCGCGGGCTCGAAGTGGTCGAGTTCGCCTGCGGCATCCCGCACCTGCTGAAGGGCGAGTTCAGCGACAGCGCCGGCCCCGGCATCGATCTGTTCTCGCTGCGCCAGCCGCTCGGGGTCGTCGCCGGCATCACGCCGTTCAACTTCCCGGCCATGATCCCGATGTGGAAGTTCGCGCCCGCGCTGGCCTGCGGCAACGCCTTCATCCTCAAGCCGTCCGAGCGCGATCCTTCGGTGCCGATGCGACTTGCCGAGCTGCTGGTGGAGGCCGGGCTGCCGGCGGGCGTGCTCAACGTCGTCAACGGCGACAAGGAGGCGGTCGATGCCCTGCTCACCGATCCGCGCATCCGCGCCATCGGGTTCGTGGGCTCGTCCGCGATCGCCGAATACATCTACACCACCGGCTGCGCACATGGAAAACGCGTGCAATGCTTCGGCGGCGCCAAGAACCACATGGTGGTGATGCCGGACGCCGACATCGACCAGGCGGTCGATGCGCTGATCGGCGCGGGCTACGGCTCGGCCGGCGAACGCTGCATGGCGATCTCGGTGGCGGTGCCGGTCGGCCAGAAGACCGCGGACCTGCTGGTGGAGAAGCTCATCCCGCGCGTCGAGAGCCTGAAGGTCGGGCCCTCGAGCGATCCGCAGGCCGACTATGGCCCGATGGTCACCAAGGCGCAGGTCGACAAGGTGAAGAGCTACGTCGATCTCGGCCTCAAGGAGGGCGCCAAGCTCAGGGTCGACGGCCGCGGCTTCAAGCTGCAGGGCTACGAGAAGGGCTTCTTCATGGGCGGCTGCCTGTTCGACGAGGTGACGCCCGACATGCGTATCTACAAGGAGGAGATTTTCGGGCCGGTGCTGTCGGTGGTGCGCGCCAAGAACTACGAGGACGCGCTGAAACTGCCCTCCGAGCACGACTACGGCAACGGCGTCGCCATCTTCACCCGCGACGGCGACACCGCCCGCGACTTCACCAACCGTGTCAATGTCGGCATGGTGGGCGTGAACTTCGCGATTCCGGTTCCGCTCTCCTATTACACGTTCGGCGGCTGGAAGCGCTCCGGCTTCGGCGACCTCAACCAGCACGGGCCCGACGCGGTGCGCTTCTACACCAAGACCAAGACCGTGACGTCGCGCTGGCCGTCAGGCACCAAGGAAGGCGCCGAGTTCGTCATTCCGACGATGAAGTGAGCGCACGGCCGCGTTAAAAACGCTCACTCTTCACCGCACGCCAGGGACCTGCAATGGCCGAATACCAGCTCTACTGCTTTGCCCAATCCGGGAACGCTTATCGCTGTGCCCTCATGCTTAACCTGATCGGCGCGGATTGGAAGCCGATCTGGGTCGACTTCTTCGCCAAGGGCGAGCAGCGCACGCCGGAGTACCGGACCAACATCAACGAAATGGGCGAGGCGCCGGTGCTGGTGCACGGCGACAAGAAGCTCAGCCAGTCGGGCGTGATCCTGACCTATCTCGCCGACCGGTCAGGCAAGTTCCGGCCCGACGGCGAAGACGAGCGGCTCGAAGCACTGCGCTGGATCATTTTCGACAACCAGAAGGTCAACGGCTTTCTCGGCCCCTACCGCTTTCTGCGTTTCCTCGCCAAGCCGGCGGGCGATCCCGCGGTGCTCGCGTTTCTCAAGGGACGCATCGACAACAACCTCGCCATCATCGACAAGCGACTTTCGACGCGCCCATTCGTACTGGGCACACGGCCCACCATCGCCGATCTCTCGCTGGTGGCTTATCTCTACTACCCGGCGGAGGAATTCGGCTTCGATATCCCGGCGCAGCACAAGCACATCGCGGTGTGGCTCGATCGCATCAAGGCGCTGCCGGGCTGGAAACATCCCTACGATCTGATGCCGGGACATCCGCTGCCCGGGCGGTGAAACGCCATCGCCGCGCGGTCGATATCTGCTTTTCTGCGTGGGACGGTGTCTGTGACCCTGGGTCCCGGACGAGCGACGGCGAAGCCGGAGCGGAGATCCGGGACCCAGGAGTCCCACGTCCGAGCTTCATGACATCGTTTGACGGCAACCGGAGCGGAGACACAGTTCGCATCCGCGCGCCGCCGCTTCATCGCGCGGTGAGGCCGCCGTCGATGGTGAATTCCGAGCCGGTAACGAAGCGCGATTCATCGGACAACAGATAGACGCAGAGGTCGGCAACCTCGGACGGCGTGCCGAGCCGTCCGAGCGGGATATCGCGCGCGAGCTGGCCGCGCGCGATCTCGGGCCGGCCGGTCTGCGCCAGAATGTCGTCCACCATCGGACCATCGAGAAACGCGGGATGCACCGAGTTGCAGCGCACCGGCGGCTTGAGGCGCGCGCCATGGAGCGCCACCGATTTGGTCAGCAGCCGCACGCCGCCCTTGGAGGCGTTGTAGGCCGCTAGATTGTGACCGCCGACGATGCCGGAGATCGAGGACAGGTTCACGATCGAGCCGCCACGGAGTTTCAGCAATCGGAGCGCGTGCTTGCAGCCGAGAAACGTGCCGTCGAGATTGACCGCCAGCACCCGCCGCCAGGACGCATAGTCGGTGTCCTCGATGCTGGCGAGGAGCGCGATGCCGGCGGCGTTGACCAGGCCGTCGAGCCGTCCATGCGCGCGCTCGACCTCGGCCAGCACGTTGTGCCAGTCGCTCTCGGCGGTGACGTCGAGCCCGTGATCGATGCCGGCCCGGCCCCGAGATCGGTCGCGATCGCGACGCCGCCTTCGCGTTGCACCGCGGCCGCAACAGCCTGACCGATGGCGCCGGCGGCGCCGGCGATCAGCACGATCTTGTCCTCGAGACGGGCCACGCAGTTCCCCGATAGCAAGCGTCTATAGATCAGGCCGTTGGAACACCGATTTGCCCTGACCCGCAAGGGGCGAAGCAGGTCGTTGAACCGATGCGATCCCCAGCGAACAAAGTCTGTGTGGGTGCGCGATCCGACCTCCCCGGGGCCCCACCGGGGTAACAAGACACCGCGGCTGGACCTCGATGCAACGGTTAAGGTATGGTTTTGGGGCAGCGCTGGGAACAACGGCTCTCATGCACCACGGTGCTTCGGACATTGTTGTCATCACCTCATCGCCCGCGCGGACCAAGCCACGATGAGCAGCAATATCCCACGGCGCGCTGCGCTCGATCGTCGAGGTTCTCAGGCATCGCGCGCATCACCAGGGTGAGCAATTAGCCTACACCTTCCTGCGCGACGGCGAGGCGCCTCGAAGAGCACATGAGCTACGGGTCGCTCGATCAGCGCGCCCGCACCCTCGCCGCGTTTCTGCTGGATCGGGCGCGACCGGGCGAGTCCGTCCTGATCGTGCTCCAGCCAGGGCTCGGCTACATCGTTGCGCTGTTCGCCTGCTTTTACGCCCGACTGGTTGCGGTGCCGAGCTTCCCGCCGCGTGCGCGGCGTCTGGCCGGGACGCTCTCGGCCATAGGCCGGGACTGCAACGCGGCGTTGATCCTCACCGATGCGAGCTCGGAGCCCGGCGTCGCCGCGCAGCTCAACTGACGCGAGGCTGGATCAGGTGCCGCGACTCGTCGTCGGCGCCGATACCTGGACCTCGCAGGCTGCGGTGGGACGGCGCCTCGCCCGATCCCGCGGATCTCGCGCTGCTGCAATATACATCGGGTTCGACCGGAAACCCCAAAGGCGTCATGGTGAGCCATGGCAACCTCATCGACAACCTCGAAGCGGCGGTGCGCCGGTTCGGCATCGGGGCGCAGCTCGCGCGGCGTCACCTGGTTGCCGCCGTATCACGACATGGGCCTGGTCGCCGGAACGCTGCAGCCGGTTTATTCCGCGTGCGTGACCACGGTGCTGTCGCCGATGCACGCCATGCAGCGGCCGGTTCGATGGCTGAAGGCGATCCAGCGCACGCGCGCCACCATCAGCGGAGGTCCGCCGTTCGGCTACGATCATTGTGTTGCGGCCATCGATGAACCGCTTCGGCACGAACTCGATCTAACAAGCTGGGACTGCGCGTTCGTCGGCGCCGAGCCCGTCAGGTTCGACATGCTCGAGCGCTTCGCCCGCGCATTCTCGCCCTGCGGATTCCAGCGTCGTTCGTTCGTGCCCTGCTATGGATTGGCCGAGGCGACCCTGATGGTGACCGGGCGGACGAAAGGCGGCGGCGCGCTCCGCGATCTGACGTCGGGGCATGAAGAGCTGGGCCGCACGACCTGCGGACATGTCATTGACGGGCACGATGTGGTGATCGTCGATCCGGACCAGCGCGTTCCGTGCCCCGATGGCAAGGAGGAGAGATCTGGGTCCAGGGCCCGAGCGTCGCCATGGGTTACTGGAACCGGCCGGCGGAGACGGCGGCCGCCTTCGACGCCCGCCTCGCCGACGGGCGCGGGCCCTATCTGCGGACCGGCGACCTCGGCGTCATGACCGAGGGCGAGCTCACGGTGACCGGACGCGTCAAGGACCTGGTGATCGTCGCCGGCCGCAAGCTCCATGCCGAGGACATCGAGGCGACCATTCACGAGATCGCGGACGACCGCCTGCGGCACGGCTCGAACGCGGTGTTCGCAGCCGAGATCGGCGGCAAGGAGCGCATCATCGTGGCGGTCGAGCTGTGCCGGTCCCCGGACGCATGTCCGGCGATCTCGCGCCGATCCGCGCGGCCATCGGCGCGGCGGTCGCGCGCACCCACGATGTGACCGTCCACGACGTCGCGTTCCTCGCCCCGGCGAAATTCCGCGCACGTCGAGCGGCAAAGTTCGCCGCCACCTCTGCCGCACCCAGTATCTTGTCCGACAGGAGAAGGGAGCATGAGCGCCCTCAACACGGCCTTGCCGCGCGCCAGTCGCCTGGCCGTGCATCGGCGCGTCGCGCTGGCCATGGTCGTGGTGCCGGCGATCGGGACGCTCGCCGCCCTCGTCCTGGTCTGGCACGCTCGGCTGGCCCGGGGCGGTCGCGCTGTGGCTGTTCGCCGGCTTTTATCTCGTCAGCGCGATCGGCGTCGAGATCGGCTTTCATCGCTATTTCACGCACCGGGCGTTCAAGTGCGGACCGGCGCTGCGGCTGCTCCTCGCCGCTTTCGGCTCGACCGCCGGGCGAGGGACCGGTTCTGTTCTGGGCGGCGACCCATCGCCGCCACCACTCTCACTCCGACACCGAACAGGATCCGCACGGACCGAACCGGCCGGGATCCGCCGGGTTCTGGCGCGCGCATGTCGGCTGGCTGTTCGAGCCGCAACCGCAGGACACCGGGCGCTACGTACCCGATCTCATTCGCGACCGGACGACCTCGCTGGCGAACCGGCTTTATCCTCTGTGGTTCGCGTTGGGCCTGGCGCTGCCGGCCGCGATCGGCTTCGCGTTCGAGGGCGGGCGGGGCGCGCTCGAGGGGCTGCTGTGGGGCGGGATGGTCCGCATCTTCGTCGCGCACCAGGCGACCTGGAGCATCAATTCGATGTGCCACCTGTTCGGCGCGCGGCCGTACGCCACCCACGACGACAGCCGCAATTTCTGGCCGCTCGCGCTGCCGACGCTGGGCGGGGCATGGCACAACAACCACCACGCCTTCCCGCGATCGGCATTCAACGACTTCACCTGGTGGCAGGTGGATCCGTCGGCTTGGCTCATTCGATTGGCGGCCGCGCTCGGACTGGTATGGGACGTACGGCAGCCGCAGGCCAGATCCATGCAGGGAGACCAAGTGGCATGAGCGTGCCCGACACGACCACCACGGGTGGCTTCGAGACCATCACCGCCGCGGCGCTCGAGGCCTGGATCGCCAACTGGCTGGTGCGCAACGCCGACGTTCCCGCCGCGGACATCAAGCGCGACCTGGAGTTCTTCGACTACGGCCTCGACTCGCTGCATGCGGTCGATCTCTCGGGTCACCTCGAAGAGTTGCTCGGCAGGCCGCTCTCGCCCTCGCTGGCATGGGAATTCCCGACCATCTCCGGACTCGCCGCGCACCTCGCCGCGGGCGGAAGCGGAACGCAGGAAGATTTGGACGCGAGCTGAATGGCGATGTTGCCGGTGCACGGCACATCTCGGGTTTCATAAGTGATGACTCTGCTGCACGCCGGCGATGCCAGACACTCCCGACGGCCCGCCGCGTTTCTCGATCGAGACGGCGTGATCAACTACGATGACCAATACATCGGAACGCCCGAGCGGATCCGTTGGATGCCCGGCGTCGCGGCCGCAATTTGCCTGCTCAACAAGCGGGGATATTTCGTCTTCATCGTCACCAATCAGGCCGGCATCGCGCATGGTCACTACACGGAGCGCGAGGTCATGGATCTGCATAGCTGGATGCGACGAGAGCTGGCTGACAAGGGGGCGCGGATCGACGATCTGCGGTATTGTCCTTACCATCCAGACGCAGTCATCGCCGACTATCGGAAAGTCTCCGATTGGAGGAAGCCTGCTCCCGGCATGATCCTGGACCTGATGCGCCACTGGCCGGTCGAGACCAGGGGAGTTTTCTCGTGGGCGACCGACCATCCGATATGGAAGCCGCGCGCGCCGCCGGAATCACCGGCCATCTTTTCAAGGGCGGCGACCTGGCGGCATTCGTGGAGAAATGCCTCCCGGCGGCGGCCGGACGCGGATGAACTGGTAGACGTCGACAATGAGACGCGCCGCGGTGGCTCGCGATTCCGCGGAGAATCGATCGGGCGCTGCCGGTAAATGCCTGAATGGGGCGGGCAACAGCCCTGAAGGCGTTCGGCGCCGCGCGCCGGCGCCTCAGTTCAGCCGGGCGGGCCGGTGGGGAGGCTGGTCGGGCTGATCGGGCGAGAGCGATGGCGCCCCGCCCTGCGGCCGCAGGCGCGCGCCCGGGTCCGGGCTCGCCAGCGCCGCGCTCGCGGTCGCCGCGTCCTTGCGCTCATGCCTGCGGTAGGAGAGCCAGCCCACCGGCAGGCTGGCGAGATAGAGCACGGTGCCGATGGTCAGCACGATCCACGGATAGGACACCAGCAGCGCGAAAAACAGCACCACCGCCACGAACACCGGCAGCACCATCTCGGGCGCCACGCGCTTGCCGACCCGCTTGCCGGAGAATACCGGCAGCCGCGACACCATCAGGAAGGCGATGGCGAGCGTGTAGACCAGGGTCACCGGCGCCACGAACGCCAGCCGCGGCATGCCGAGGAAATAGACGTAGATCGGCAGCAGCACGGTGATGGCGCCGGCCGGCGCCGGCACGCCGACGAAGAAGTTTCCCGCCCACGCCGGCTTGTTCGGATCGTCGATCATCACGTTGAAGCGCGCGAGCCGAAGCCCGGTGCAGATCGCAAACACCATGGCCGCGATCCAGCCGGCATTGCCGAGCTCGTGCAGCCCCAGAAGTACAGGATCAGCGCGGGCGCGACGCCGAAATTGACGAAGTCGGCGAGGCTGTCGAGCTCGGCGCCGAACCGCGACGTGCCCTTGAGCATGCGCGCGACCCGCCCGTCGATGCCGTCGAGCAGCGCGGCGAAGACGATCGCGGCGACCGCCCATTCGAGCTTGTCCTCGACCGAGAGCCGGATCGCGGTCAGTCCGGCGCACAGCGCCAGCAACGTGATCAGGTTCGGCACCAGCGTGCGCACCGGGATGAGCCGGAAACGCCGGCGCCTGGCATCGACGCGGTCGGGATCGAACGGCGAGTATGGCATGTCGTGCAGTATAGCGGACGGCGCGCGGCGGCACCAGCCGCGGCTTTGCGCTCCTTATCCTAGCAAGTAACGAGGTTAACCCACGCGGAAGGTGCGCTGGGGATCGCCGGCGCGCAGATCGGCGATGATGGTCTCGCCGGCGATGGCGGTCTGTCCCTCGGCCACCAGCGGCCGTACGCCGTCAGGCAGATAGACGTCGAGGCGCGAGCCGAAGCGGATCATGCCGATGCGCTCGCCGACGCCGACGGTGGCGCCCGCGCGCACGAAGCAGAGAATCCGGCGGGCGACCAGCCCGGCGATCTGCACGACGCCGATCCGGCCCTTATCGGTCGCGATGACGAGGGAGTTGCGCTCGTTGTTCTCGCTCGCCTTGTCGAGGTCGGCGCTGAGAAAGGCGCCATGGTGATAGGCGATGCGCTCGATCTTGCCGGTCACCGGGCTGCGGTTCACGTGACAGTCGAACACGCTCATGAAGATCGACACCCGCGGCAGCGGCCGCTCGCCGAGCTCGAGGTCCTTCGGCGGTACCGCGTTGGTGATGCGGCTCACGCGGCCATCGGCGGGCGATACCACGATGCCCTCGCGCACCGGCGTCACCCGCTCGGGATCGCGAAAGAAATAGATGCACCAGAGTGTCGCCATGGTGCCGAGCCAGCCCAGCGGCGACCACAGCCAGAACAGGAACAGGCTGATGAGAGCGAAGACGCCGATGAACGGCAGGCCCTCACGATGGACCGGCGCCAGCTGGGAGCGGATGGAGGCGAGAACCGACATGATCACTCCGCTGCGTCGGCACGGTCGATCGGCGGCTCGGGCCGGGGCTCGTCATCCGGCGGCTCGGCCAGAACCTCGGCGACCGTCGGCGGATTGCGGTTGGGGGCAGCCGGCTCGTCGTCGACCAGCGCCAGTTTCTCGCGCGCCTGCGCAGCCTCGCGCTGCCGGTTCCACATGCTGGCGTAGAGCCCGGCCTGGGCGAGGAGCTGGTGGTGGGTCCCGCGCTCGACGATGACGCCGCGGTCGAGCACGATGATCTCGTCGGCGCCGATGATGGTGGAGAGGCGATGGGCGATCACCAGCGTGGTGCGATTCTCGGACACCCGTTCGAGCGCGTCCTGGATATCCCGTTCGGTGTGGCTGTCGAGCGCGGAGGTCGCCTCGTCGAGCAGCAGGATCGGCGGCGCCTTCAGGATCGTGCGGGCGATGGCGACGCGCTGCTTCTCGCCGCCCGAGAGCTTCAGGCCGCGCTCGCCCACCTCGGTGTCGTAGCCCTTGGGCGAGAGCCGGATGAAATCGTCGATCTGGGCGAGCCGCGCCGCCTCCTCGACCTCGGTATCGGTCGCCTCCCAGCGGCCGTAACGGATGTTGTAGCGGATGGTGTCGTTGAACAGGACGGTGTCCTGCGGCACCATTCCGATCGCCGACCGCAGCGATTTCTGCGTGACGTCGCGGATGTCCTGGCCGTCGATCGAGATGCGCCCGCCGCTGACCTCATAGAAGCGGAACAGCAGGCGCGAGATGGTCGACTTGCCGGCGCCGGAGGGACCGACCACCGCCACCCGATGCCCGGCGGGAACCTCGAAGCTGATGCCCTTGAGGATTTCCCGCTCGGGGTCGTAGGAAAACGAAACATTCTCGAAGCGGATCGCACCTCGCTTGATGGCGAGCGGCTTGGCCCCGGGCTTGTCCTTGATCTCCGGCTCGCGCGCAAGAATGGCGAACATCTTCTCGATATCGATCACCGCCTGCTTGATCTCGCGGTAGACCATGCCCATGAAATTGAGCGGCTGGTAGAGCTGGATCATCATGGCGTTGATCATGACGAAATCGCCGACGGTGTTGGTGCCTTGCTTGATGCCGTAGGCGCACATCACCATGACGGCGGCGAGGCCGATGGTGAAGATGGTGGCCTGCCCGGCGTTGAGCACGGCGAGCGAGACGTAGGCCTGGACGCTCGCCTCCTCGTAACGCGCCATCGAACGGTCGTAGCGGCTGGCCTCGCGCTCCTCGGCGACGAAATATTTCACCGTCTCGTAGTTGAGCAGCGAGTCGACCGCCTTGACGTTGGCGTCGGTGTCGCTGTCGTTCATCCGGCGGCGAATATTGATGCGCCACTCGGTCGCCTTGTAGGTGTACGCCATGTAGAGCGCGACGACGCCGAGAATGACGACGACGTAGCGCCAGTCGAACTGATAGAGCAGCACGACCACGATCAGCGCGAGTTCGATGATGGTCGGCACGAGCTGCATGATCACCATGCGCACGATGGTCTCGATGGCATTGCGGCCGCGCTCGAGCACCCGCGTCAGGCCGCCGGTCTTGCGCTCGAGATGGAAGCGCAGCGAGAGCTGGTGCATGTGCTCGAACGTGCGGAAGGCGAGCCGCCGCACGGCGTTCATCGCCACCTGGGCGAAGATGCCGTCGCGCGCCTGGGTGAGGAGCGCCATCAGAATGCGCATCCCGCCATAGGCGATGGTCATCGCCACCGGCGCCGCGAACACCCACAGCAGCCAGGACGACGGCGCCACCGGCGCGGTTCCCTCGCCGGTGAGCGCGTCGGTCGCCCATTTGAAGGTGAAGGGCACCGCGATGGTCGCGAGCTTGGCCGCGAGCAGGAGCAGCATCGAGAATCCGACCCGCCACTGCAGGTCCGGACGGTCGGCCGGCCAGATGAACGGCCACAGGCCGCGCATGATCGCGACGAGCGAGCCGCCGTCCTCGACGGACACCTCTCGCTTCAACGCTTCGCTCGATCGCGGCTGGGAATCCATTCTCGCTGGCCCGGAGTGACGGGCCGCAGGGGCGAACCGTCGAACCTTCCTCATATAGAGATTTTCCAGACTGCAATCACCCCACAGGAGAAAATCCAGCCATCAAATGGTGATTGACCGCCATGGTTATGCCACCCGGCGGCTTGACGGGCCGCTCCGGTGAGGCCACATCCATCGCCTATGAGCACAATCAAATCGATCTGCGTCTACTGCGCCTCCGGTCCCGGCAATAACCCAGCCTTCATGGAAGCGGCCACGCGCTTCGGACGGATCCTGGCCGAGAACGGCATCCGGCTCGTCTACGGCGGCGGGGCGGTCGGCCTGATGGGCGCGCTGGCCGAATCGGTCCTCGACCACGGCGGCCTGGTGACGGGGGTGATCCCGGATTTTCTGGTCAACCGCGAGCACATGCTGGCGCGCGTGCAGGAGCGAATCATCACGCCGCGACATGCACGAGCGCAAGCGGGTGATGTTCGAGCGCGCGGACGCCTTCGTCGCGCTGCCCGGCGGCGTCGGCACGCTCGAGGAACTGGTCGAGCAGCTGACCTGGGCGCAGCTCGGCCGGCACAAGAAGCCGATTCTGATTCTCAACGTCGCCCGGTTCTGGGACCCGCTGTGCGTGCTGCTCGACCAAATGGAGAAGCTCGCATTCATCCGCCCTGGCCTCTCGGTCAACTACCTGGTGACCGACCGGGTCGAGGCGATCCTGCCGCAACTCCTCGAGGCGGCGCGCGCGGTGTCGGAGGCCGACAAAGAGATGACCCCGGTCGCGGCCGAGCGGATGTAGCGCGCGCCGACGACAGCCCGGCGCGAGCGCGCTCTATCTTTCATCAGCGGCAGCCGGGCTTGCCATCGTCATGGACGAGCCGGAACGGCCCGAGCTCGGCGGCAACCTCGCCCACCCAGCCGGCAGGCGCGATCCTGCCGATCGGCACCCGGTCGGCGACAAGCCTCTCCTTGAAAAACGTGTCTTGGATATCGCTGACGCTCGCTTCGAAAATCCGCCCGTGCACGTCGGTTGCGCCCCATTCGATCTGGTTGATCAGCGCGGGATCCTTGACGTCGGAATACTGCGCCAGAATGCGCGTGATCTCATCCCGGTTCGGACCGCGGTGGTAGGCGTTGCAATAGTCGCGCACCCCCGCAACGTCGCCCGCACGAACTTCCGCGCCGCGTCCTCGTTCTGGCGCGTCCAGTCCGTGTTCATCTGCCACACCGACACCAGGACCGGCTGCGCATTGATCTTGCTGTCGGCATTGATCCATTTCACCCCGATCCCCTTGGCCTCGACCTGATCCTGCAGCGGAGAGATCATCAGCGCGGCGTCGACCGCGCGGGTCGTGAGCGCGGTCGCCATCTGGCCGAAGGGAATGTATTTCAATTCGATATCTCCGAGCGAAAGGCCGCCGGCTTCCAGGATCTTGACGAGCTCATAGACGAGGATCGCGCCGCGGGCGGCCACCGCCACGGTGCGGCCCTTGAGGTCGGCCGGCTCCCGGAGCTTCGCTTTCAGATCGGGACGAATCATCAGGTAATGGAAGTAGGGGCTGGTCGCCCGCGCCATGAGCAGGCCGATCGGGAGACCCTTGCTGAGCGAATTGAAGAAGCCGGCCGAGAGCGCGCCGCCGATGACCTGCAGCCGGTTCGTTGCAAGCAGCACGGCCATGTCGCTCGACGTCCCGCTCATCTCCATTTGCACGTCGAGGCCGGCCTCGCGGTAATATCCCTTCTCCAACGCCACATAGAGCGGCGCGCCGGACAGCGACGGGTTGTCGCCGACCACGATCTTTGGCGCGCCCTGACCGGAGGCGGCGGTGGACAGAGCGGCCGCGAGCATCAGCGCCAAGGTCAGGACATGCACCAGCATCGATGTTCTTCCGTTACAGGTCACGCATCGGCCTTCAGAAACGTCACAGCTTCGACGCGGTTGCCGTCCGGATCGCGGATGAAGCCGGCGTAATAACCGTCACCGTGTTGCGGTCGCAAGCCCGGCGCGCCATCGGAGGTGCCGCCGGCGGCGAGCGCGGCCGCATGGAAGGCGTCGACCAGTTCCGCGGTGCGCACGCGCAGCCCCACATGCGAGCCGCAATCGTTGGCAATCTCACCCATGCTCGTGCGCAGATTGATCCAAAACTCGGGGTAGGCTTTGCCGAAGCCCACGGTGGCCGGGCGGACTTCCAGCTTCCCGTAGCCGATCGCACCCAGCACCGTCTCATAGAAGCGGGCCGCCCGGTCGAGGTCGCGGACGGCGATGGAAACGTGGTCGATCATCGAAGGCTCACGCCGGTGCCCCCGAGCGCACCAGCTTGTAGATGATCGAATCCATCAGCGCCTGGAACGAGGCATCGATGATGTTGGGGAAACGCCGACCGTGGTCCAGCGCTCGCCGCTCTCGTCCTGGCTCTCGATCAGGACGCGGGTCACCGCCTCGGTGCCGCCGTTGAGGATACGCACGCGATAGTCGGTCAGCTCGAGCCCGTTGATATAGCTCTGATACTTGCCGAGGTCCTTGCGCAGCGCCAGGTCGAGCGCATTGACCGGGCCGTTGCCTTCCGCGGCCGAGATCAGCGTCTCGCCGTCGACCTTGACCTTGACCACCGCCAACGAAACCGTGACGCGCTGGCCGACGGCGTTGTCGCGCTGCTCGACATTGACGTCGAACTTTTCGACATCGAAGTAGTTCGGCACCTTGCCGAGCACGCGCCGCGCCAGCAGCTCGAACGAGGCATCGGCCGCCTCGTAGGCATAGCCGATCGCCTCGCGCTCCTTCACCACCTCGAGCAGCCGCGCGATGCGCGGCGTCGTCCTTGTCGACCTCGAGGCCGATGCGCTCGAGCTCCGCCAGCACGTTGGATCTTCCCGCCTGATCCGACACCAGAAGCTGGCGCCGGTTGCCGACGCGATCGGGCGATACATGCTCGTAGGTCGCGGGCTCCTTCATGATGGCGGAGGCGTGGATGCCGGCCTTGGTCGCGAAGGCGCTCTCGCCGACATAGGGCGCGTGGCGATTGGGCGCGCGGTTGAGCATCTCGTCGAGCGTGTGGGACGCATGCGCAAGGCTCTGAGCTGCGCATCCGACACGCCGATCTCGAAGCGATCGGCGAATTCGGGCTTGAGCTTCAGCGTCGGGATGATGGACACGAGATTGGCGTTGCCGCAGCGCTCGCCGAGGCCGTTGAGCGTGCCCTGGATCTGGCGCGCGCCGGCGCGCACGGCCGCGAGCGAGTTGGCCACCGCCTGCTCGGTGTCGTTGTGGGCGTGAATGCCGACATGATCGCCGGGGATCAGCCTTGACCACCTCGCCGACGATCGTCTCGACCTCGTGCGGCAGCGCGCCGCCGTTGGTGTCGCAGAGCACGACCCAGCGCGCGCCCTGGTCATAGGCGGCCTTGGCGCAGGCCAGCGCGAATTGCGGATTGGCCTTGTAGCCGTCGAAGAAATGCTCGCAGTCGAGCAGCACCTCGCGTCCCTTGGCGACCGCGGCAGCCACGCTGTCGCGGATCGACGCCAGGTTTTCCTCCGGCGTGGTCTCGAGCGCGACGCGCACGTGGTAGTCCCAGGACTTCGCGACGAAGCAGATGGCGTCGGCCTTGGCCTCGAGCAGCGCTGCGAGGCCGGGATCGTTCGAGGTCGAGCGGCCGGGCCGCCGCGTCATGCCGAATGCGGTGAAGGTGGCGCCGAGCTTGCGGTCCTCGGCGAACAGCTGCGTGTCGGTCGGATTGGCGCCGGGATAGCCGCCCTCGACATAGTCGATGCCGAGATCGTCCAGCATTTTCGGCGATCGTCGAGCTTGTCGCCGAGCGTGAAATCGACGCCGTTGGTCTGCGCGCCGTCGCGCAGCGTGGTGTCGAAGAGATAGAGGCGTTCGGGCGCCATGGCGTCACCAGAGGTAATAGTTCAGCGCCAGCGCGACGGCCACGACGATGGCCACGATCGAGAGAATGATGTGGTGCCGCTGGAATCGCGGGGCCGGCATTTCGGATTTGTGTTTCATGGCGTGCGCTCCTTGGCGGCAAGCTTCTTTTCCATCGTGGTGTTCGCGAGCCACTCGTCGCCGAGCGGAACGCGTGTTGCGCTGCTGCGGCACGAAACCGCGGCGCTTGAAGAAATCCTCGCGCGCTGTCGCTGACATCGGCGGTGAGCCGCGCTGCGCCGCGCGAGGCCGCGAGCTTCTCCAGCGCATCGATCAGCATACTACCGACGCCGTGTCCCGCCGCCGCCGGATGCACATAGAGCATGCCCACGCGCTCGGGGCCTTCGAGCGAAGCGAAGCCGACCGGCGAGCCGTCCATCGTGCCGAGCAAAGTCAGGGCTTTCGCGAGGCGCGCGCCGAAGCCGGCCTCGTCCTCCGCCATGGCCGCCCAGGCCTCGCGCTGGCTCTCGCTATAGTCGTCCGCGGTGAGTTCGTCGATGCTGGCGCGAAAGATTTCAGCCAGCATCGGCACGTCCGCCGGCAGGAACGGCCGCAGCGCCAGCTTCGGGATGCGCGCGCGCCATCATGGCTTCACCTTCCAGGTGGTGGTGCCGTCCTTGTGGTCCTCGAGCTCGATGCCCATCGCGTTGAGCTCGTCGCGGATGCGGTCGGCCTCCTTGAAGTTCTTCGCCTTGCGAGCGGCGTTACGCTCATCGATGAGCCCCTCGATCTTTGAAGCATCGATGCCGTGCGTCGAGTGTTTGCGCGCATCCAGTCGGATAATGTTTCATGCAAGAATCCGAGAAACGTTAGCGAAGTCGACAAATGAATCGAGCGCAGTCACGCCGCCGCCATGCACGATTGCGTTACGAAGCTGATGAAGCTCAGTGATTGCCTTTGGAGTATTTAGATCATCACACAAGGCATCGAGAACCGGCGGGTGGAGTTTCCGGTTCTCTCCTCCATCCGGAATAATCCTCTTCCTGCTCGTGACGGCGGAGAGTGCATACCACTCGTCCAGTATTTTCGAATTTTCTTGCAGGCCTCTTATCGTCCAATCCAGCGGTTGCCGATAGTGCGTGCGCAGCATGTTGAGACGCAGCACCTCGCCCGGCCAATCCGCGAGCAGCTCCCGGATGGTGAAGAAATTGCCCGCGCTCTTGGCCATCTTCTCGCCTTCGACCTGCAGGAAGCCGTTGTGCATCCAGTAGTTCGCCATGACCGGCGTGTGGAACGCGCAGCGCGATTGCGCGATCTCGTTCTCGTGGTGCGGAAACACGAGATCGATGCCGCCGCCGTGGATGTCGAAGGTCTCGCCGAGGTGCTTCCACGCCATCGCCGAGCATTCGATGTGCCAGCCGGGCCGGCCCGGCGTCGCGATGCCCGCCGGCGACGGCCACGCCGGCTCGCCCGGCTTCGACGGCTTCCACAGCACGAAGTCCATGGGGTCGCGCTTGTAGGGCGCGACCTCGACGCGCGCGCCCGCGATCATCTCGTCGAGCGAACGCTTCGAGAGCCGCCCGTAGTCCGGCATCGACGGCACGCTGAACAGCACGTGGTCCTCGGCGACATAGGCGTTGCCGGCGGCGACGAGGCGCTCGATCAGCGTCTTCATCGCCGCGATGTGCTCGGTCGCGCGCGGCTCGATCGTCGGACGGCAGGCAGCCGAGCGCGGCGACGTCCTCGTGGAATTGCCGTTCGGTCTGTTCCGTGACCCTGCGGATCGCTTCGTTCAGCGGCAGGTCGGGATAGTCCTGCGCCGCGCGCGCGTTGATCTTGTCGTCGACGTCGGTGATGTTGCGCACATAGGTGACGTGCTCGGCGCCGTAGAGGTGGCGCAGCAGCCGGAACAGCACGTCGAACACGATGACCGGCCGCGCATTGCCGATATGGGCGAAGTCATAGACCGTCGGCCCGCACACATACATGCGCACATGCGCAGGATCGAGCGGCGTGAACGCCCGCTTCGCGCGCGTCAGCGTGTCGTAAAGCGTCAGTTCCATCGCTCGACGTCTCACCCGATCGTGGTGTTTCGCTTTCGACCGCTGAGGGGCCGAAGCGGAACAGGTGCCTCCCGGCCTCGCTGGCCGGGCGTCCCAAATCTCGATCAGGAGAACAGACGGCCGCAGCCAGCGCAGTGTCGCTAGCGAATAATCTCGCGGCAAATGCCGCAGATATGGTCAAGGCCGCACATTGCGGCGGAGAATGGGCAAGCGCAGAGGGCACGTCAAGAGGCGCGGCGGCGCCGGGCCCAGTCCGGGCGGTTCTCGCCCAGTCGCCGGCGCCCGCAAGATAGGCCGGCAGTGTGGCTTTCAGTGTCCTAGTCACAGACCGGCAAATCCGGGTAACACACAGCTTGGCTCGCGTCGGGAAGGGGTGGTTCGGTTAGGGGCGCCTTAAGCCTTTCCCACGCAAGATCGGCGTTGCGTTTCGATCTCCCGGAAAACCGGGAATGGAGTCAACGATGCGGTATCTGTTCGCCGCGCTCGTCGGTTGCGGGCGCTGTCTTCACCACGGCTGCGCAGGCCGAGACGCGCATTTTCATCATCAGCAACAATGCCGACGGCTATGGCGTCGACCGCTGCCTGGCGACCGGCGCGACCTGCGGGATGATGATTGCGACCGCCTATTGCCAATCGCACGACTATCTCCAGGTCGCCTCGTTCCGCAAGATCGAGCGCGAGGAAATCGCGGGTGCGGTGCCCACGACCAATGGCACCAGCGCCCGCGACGAATTCGTCGCCATCGAGTGCCTGCGATAAGGGCTTGGACCATCGAGTCGACCGACCTCCGCCCTCGCCCGCCGTTGCGCGGCCACTGATCTTCGGTCAATGTTTCGCCCGGCATTGCGAAAGATTGGCGGTCGGGCCCGAACCGAACCGCTCCACGCTTAGGGGCGCGGTCGATGATGAACTCCGGTCCAGTCCGTGACAGCGCGCCCGCCGGCCGGCACCGCGCCATCCGAGGCGCCTCTGCTGCGGCTCGACGAATTTCCTGCCCCACCGGCTCAACGTGCTGTCCAGCCTGGTGTCGCAGGCGCTCACGCGGGTCTATGGCCGTTACGGTATCGGAATACCGGAGTGGCGCGTGCTGGTCACGCTCGGCGAGAACGGCGTGATGACCGGCAAGGCGGTGGGCGCGCAGACCCACATGCACAAGACCAAAGTCTCGCGCGCGGTGGCCCAGCTCGAGGAGCGCAAATTCCTCGCCCGGCGGCGCCAACCGCGCCGACCTGCGCGAATCGTTCCTGTCGCTGACGCCGGCCGGGCGCGCCGTCTACGAGGAGCTTGCCCCGAGCGCGCTTGCATTCATGGATCGGCTCGCCGAGGTGGTCGCGGCCGTGGACCGGCCCGCCTTCGACCGGGCCATGAAGCAGTTGACCAAGCGCTCGGCCGAGCTCGTCGCCGAGGCGGAAGACGGCAAGATCTGAGACCGGCGCCGGTCCCGCTGCCGCCCTCGACGGCCATCCTGCAAGGAGAAGACGTGCAGCTCTACACCTACTTTCGCTCCTCCGCGGCCTATCGGGTTCGCATCGCGCTCAACCTCAAGGGCCTCACCACAGACATGATCCCGATCCACCTGCAGAAGCAGGGCGGCATGAACAAGAAGCCGGAATACCGCGCGGTCAATCCGCAGATGCGGGTGCCGGCGCTGAGGCTCGATTCTGGCGACGTGCTGATTCAGTCGCTCGCGATCATCGAATATCTCGACGAGGTGCATCCGCAGCCGCCGCTGCTGCCGCGCGATCCGCTCGAGCGGGCAAAGGTGCGGGCGCTGGCGCAGGTGATCGCCTGCGACATCCATCCGCTCAACAATGTGGCACCGCTGCGCCATCTCAAGAACGAACTCGGCCAGGACCAGGCCAAGATCGACGCCTGGTACCACCATTGGGTCGCCGAGGGCTTCGACGCGCTGGAGGCGCTGATCGAGCCCGCGCCCTACGCCTTCGGCAACACGGTCACGCTCGCCGACCTCTGCCTCGTGCCGCAGGTCTACCAATGCGCGCCGTCTCGAAGGTGCCGCTCGACCGGTTTCCCAAGATCGTCGCCGTGGATGCCGCATGCGCGAAGCTCGCGGCCTTCGAGCAGGCGCGGCCGGAGAACCAGCCGGACGCGGAGTGACGCGATGCCCTCGTCCATCGCCCTCCCCTCGCGGTCGGCTCCTGAGCGGCAACGGCCCGGAAGCGAAATCCACGTGCCCGCCAGACATCTCGTTCGCGTCGTCCTCTGGATGACCGGGGCGCTTGCTGTCGTTCTGCGCCATGGCCGTCTCCGTTCGTGTCCTCGCCGGGACGCTTGAGCGTGATGGAGATCCTGCGCGCTGCGCCGGCCTCGGTTTAGCGGTCATGGCCACGCTGGCGGCCACGCGCGCCGACCTGCGCGCGACCATCAACAGCCAGCACCTGCCGCTGCACCTCTTTCGCAACGCCGTTCACGTGGGATCGTCCTATCTCTGGGCGATGAGCCTCCTGCTCATCCCGCTGGCGATGACCTTCGCGCTCGAGTTCACCACGCCCGCGTGGACGCTGCTGATCGCCGCGCCGGTCCTGGGCGAGCGGTTCACGGCGAGCCGGGTCGGGGCCGTGGTGCTCGGCCTGCTCGGCGTGCTGGTGATCCTGCGGCCCGGCCTGGCAGCGCTTCAGCCCGGCGCGCTGCTGGCATTGATGGCCGCGTTCGGGTTTGCCATCACGCTGGTGGCGACCAAGAAGCTCACGCGCACGGACAGCCCGTTCGCGATCATCTTCTGGATGATGCTCATCCAGTTGCCGCTCGCCTTGATCGCCTCCGATCCGCTGTTCGTGACCAGGCTCAATCAGGCGCAGATCCCCGCCGTCATCGCCATCGGCGTCGTCGGGTCTGGCGTCGCACTACTGCCTCACCAAGGCGTTTCGGGTCGGCGACGCCGGCGTGGTGGTGCCGCTCGATTTCATGCGCATTCCGCTGATCGCGGTGATCGGCTGGTGGCTCTACGGCGAGCCGCTCGATGTGTTCGTGTTCGTCGGCGCCGGACTCATCGTCACCGGCATCCTGTGGAATCTGCGCAGCGAAGCCAGGCAGGCGGTCGAACCGGCAAAACCGATGTTGGGGAAGACGGGTTAGCAGCCCTGACCAGTCCTCGTGCTCCGGAATGACGAGGAGAGCTTGGCGCCAATCGAGGTTCTCTAGTCCTTCGACCCGATGAGGTCGATCTCGACCAGCGTGTCCTTCACCAGCAACGCGGTGCAGCCGATGGTGGTGCGCGGAGGCGGCTGCTTGAAGTAGCGCTTCCACACCGAATCGAAACCGTGGAAGTTGTCGAGGTCGGTGAGAAACACCTGCGCCTTGACCACCTGATCGAGCGAGGAGCCGGCGGCCTCGAAGGTCTTTTTCAGGTTCTCGAGAACGTACGTGGTCTGCAGTTCGATGTCCGAGCCGTAGAACGGAAAGCCGTCCTGCTTGCGCGCCTCCGGCGGAACGCCCGTCCGGTAGTCGCTGGCGATCTGTCCGGCCGCGAACACGCGGCTGCCGACGGTGAAGCGCCTCGTTGTAGTGCGCGAGCGGTCGGGGAACCGCCGACTTGACGACCGCGTGCTTGAGCCCGCGTGCTGGCACGTAGCCGATGAGGTCGATTTCCACCAGCGTGTCTTTGACCAGCAATCCCGTGCAGCCGATCGTGGTGCGCGGCGGCGGCACCTTGAAGTAGCGCTTCCAGACCGAGTCGAAGCCATGGAAGTCGTCGAGGTCGGTGAGGAATACCTGCGCCTTGGCCACGTGATCGAGCGACGAGCCGGCGGCCTCGAAGGTCTTTTTCAGATTGTCGAGAATGTACGCCGTCTGCAGCTCGATATCCGAGCCGTAGAACGGAAAGCCGTCCTTCTTGCGCGCCTCCGGAGGAACGCCGGTCTTGAAGTCGCTGGCGAGCTGCCCGGCGGTGAAGATGCAGATCGCCGACGACGAAAGCCTCGTTGTAGTTGGCGAGCGGGCGCGGGATGGAAGAGGTGATCACCTCGTGCTTGAGGCTCTTTGCTTGGCACGTAGCCGATGAGATCGATCTCGACCAGGGTGTCTTTGACCAGCAGGCCCGGTGCAGCCGATGGTGGTGCGCGGCGGCGGCGACCTTGAAATAACGCTTCCACACGGAGTCGAAGCCATGGAAGTTGTTGAGGTCGGTCAGGAAGACTTGCGCCTTGACCACGTGATCGAGCGACGAGCCGGCGGCCTCGAAGGTCTTTTTCAGATTTTCGAGGACGTACGGTGGTCTGCAGCTCGATATCCGAGCCGTAGAACGGAAAGCCGTCTTTCTTGCGCGCTCCGGCGGAACGCCAGTCTTGAAATCGCTCGCGAGCTGGCCGGCGGCGAACACCAGATCGTCGACGACGAAGGCCTCGTTATAGTTGGCGAGCGGGCGCGGAATGCCCGATTTGACTACTGCAATCGCCACGTTTTCCCCCTCTGCCACAACCCGACCAGCCCCGACGGCAAAACCAGCAGGATCGCGATCAGCAGGATCATCCCGATGGCGTCCTTGTAGGGCCGACGACAAGAATACCGTGCTGAACGTCCGCGATTCAGTCCGACCAGCAGGTCGACGGATCCGAACACCGAGATGCGCCCATCGCGTGCACCTGATCTGGGAGGCTCGCCTGATCAATTCATAGGTCAGTGGAGGCGGAAAGGTTAGTGTTCTCGATTTCGCGCAGATGGGTCGAGTGCGGCCGGCGGTTGTGTCGCGTCTCGACGTGCGGCCGTCGTCGCCGGCAGGCAGCGCGCCGAGGGATGGGGACAGAGTCCCTTCGTCGGGGCGCGAAATCCGCCCACGGGCAGCCGGGAGCGGCCAAGGTTTCCACACTTTGGTCACCATTCCGCCGCTTCCATCCCCGACTGTATGCTCTGGGCTGGGCTCCTTTTTCATGACTGTGACAGGCATCGCGGGATTGTTGCGCGGACTGGGCATTGGGCTGCCCATCCTCACCCTGTGCGTTGCGCCCGCTTCGGCCCAGTATCCCGGTCAGAATCCGGCGGCCGCAGCCAGACCTGCCTGCGGCTCGAAAGCCAACTCGCCACCATCGATCGCGGCGTCGCCGTGGACCCGCCAGGGCGGACCAGATCAAGCGCTACGAGGACTCATCGGCGAAGCAGCAGGCCGAACTCGATCGTCTCGGCCAGCAGTCGCAGCGCCTGGGTTGCCAAGGCGGCGGCTTTTTCGCGCTGTTCAGCGGCCAGTCGCCGCAATGCGGCCCGCTTAACAACCAGATCCAGCAGATGCGGGCGAACCTCGACCGCTACCTGACCGAGATCCAACGGCTGCAGGGCAACAGCGGCGAGCGCGAGGGGCAGCGCCGCGGAATCCTGGTGGCCCTCGGCCAGAACGATTGCGGCCCGCAATATCGTCAGTACGCCAACAGCGGGCCCGGCGGCTTCTTCGAGAACCTGTTCGGCGGCGGCGGTCCCGCGCAGGCGCCGGATGCGCCGCTCGCGGGCACCTACAGAACGTTGTGCGTGCGAACCTGCGACGGCTATTACTTCCCGATCTCCTATTCCACCGTCCCGGGCAAGTTCGCCGAAGATGAACAGCTTTGCCGGCGCCTGTGCCCCGCCGCCGAAGTGACGCTCTACAGCCACCGCAATCCCGGCGAGGACGTCGCGCGCGCGGTGTCTACCAGCGGCAGGTCCTACTCCGAGCTGCCCAACGCCTTCAGCTATCGCAAGCAATACAACGCCGCCTGCCAGTGCCGGGCGCCCGGCCAATCGTGGGCCGATGCGCTGCGCCAAGGCCAGGGCGCAGACCAAACCGTGGAACGTGGCGATATCGTCGTCACCGAGGAGCGGGCGAGGCAGATGGCACAGCCGCGCTTCGACGCGCAGGGCAAACCGGTCAAGCCCGACCCCGGCCGCCCGGCACCTAACACTGTCGCGGGCTCCGCTGCCCAGTCTCCAGCCGCGGCCGAAAAACCGGCCGCCCCCGCCGCGGAGGAGAAGGCCGACGAGGAGCCGGGCAAGCGCAAGGTGCGGGCGGTCGGACCGACCTTCTACCCGGTGCGCTGACGGCGCGATCGCCTCCGTCTTTGCTTGCGCGGTAGCATCGCCAGCATTGCTGCGATACCAACCGACCCTGCCTGCACCGTTTATCCTCCCGCTGCCGAGATGAGCCGAACGCGCCGCCCGCGTTTGCGGCATCATGCGCGCGCGACAACTCAGGACAAAGCAGGTTACGCTCCCGGCAAAACAAACAAGACATAACGGGAGAGAACGTCGTGGGCAAGCTCACCCGCCGCGCCGCGTTCGTTGGCATCGCCGCATGCGCCGCGGCGCCAGCTCGGGCGCAGAGCGTCTGGCCCGGATCGCGCCATCACACTCGTGCATGGCCTCGCGCCGGGCGGGCCGAGCGACATCATCGCGCGCATCATCGCCGACGGGCTGACGCGCCGTCTGGGTCAGCAGGTCGTCGTCGATGCGCGGCCGGGCGCCGGCGGCAGGGTCGCGGCCGGGCAGGTCGCCCGCATGGCGGCCGACGGCTATACGCTGATGGGCATTCCCTCCGGTCACGCCGTCGCCGCGGCGCTTTGCAAGTCGCTGCCCTACCGCACCATCGACGACTTCGCGATGATCAGCCTGCTCACCGAGTATCCATTCGTGCTGGTGACCTATGCCGATCATCCCATCCGCACACTCCCCGACCTCATCGACATGGCGCGCTCGCGGCCGGCGCCGCTGCTGTTCGGCAGCGCCGGCAACGGATCGCTGCAGCATCTTGCCGGCGAACTCCTCGCCAAGACCGTGAGCGCCACGTTCCAGCACGTGCCCTATCGCGGCAGCGCCCAGGCGATCACCGACCTGATTGCCAGGCGCATCGACTTCATCGTGGACTCGCCGACCGCGGAGCTCGAATTCATCCGCGCCGGCCAACTGCGCGCGCTCGCGGTCACGAGCGCAGCGCGCTTCTTCGGCCTGCCTGAGGTCGCGACCACAGCGGAGGCCGGCGTTCCCGGCTACGCCTTCACCTCGTGGCAGGGACTGGTGGCGCCCGCGGGCTTACCGCGTGCAGGTGATCAATCGGTTGAACGCCGAGGTTGCCGCCATCCTGGCGGAGCCGGCGACCATCGAGCGGATCAGGCTGGTGGGCAACGATCCGAGTCCTTCCAGTCCCGAAGCATTCAAGGCCCGCATCGCCGCCGACATCGACAAATGGACCAGGGTGGTCGACGCCGCCAGGATCGAGCGGATTTGAGCGGATGTTCGAACGTGATCTTATTTGGCTCGGACGCTGCGTCGTCTTAAGTCTTCGTCGTTGTGAGGGTGTAGCGCTGCTCGGCGGCCAGGCATTCCGCTTCCGGCAGTCCCAGCTCCTTGCGCACGATGTTGGTGCCCAGCACCATCGCGACCATCTTGTAGGTGGCGTGGCGGCGGCCCATGCCTTCGCGGCCCATGCCGCAATCGGACGAAATGATCAGCCGCTCGGGCGGGATATGTTTGAGCGCCTCGCGGATCGAGCGCGGCGATCTCGTCCGGCCGCTCGACCTGCAAGGTGTGGTGGTCGATCACGCCGATGACGACCTTCTTGTCCTGATCACGATCTCGCCGATCGCCTTCGAGATCGCCGGTACCGGAGGAGCAGGTCTCGAAGGTCAGCGCGTCGGCATCGACCTGGTTGAGCGCCTCCAGCGTCGGCTGGTAGCTCTGCACGTCGCGGAAGATGCGCTGCTGCGACGGGTTGCCCCAGCAGGTGTGGCACCACACCTCGGTCTTGCCGCGCAGCCCCTTCACGGTGTTGTTGAAGATCTTCACCAGGTCGTCGACGTCGAGCTTGCCGAACGGTCTTGCCGCGCGCCGGCACCATGTGGATCTGCGGCTCCTCCATCTGCAGCACCGGGACAGCCGGCATCGGCGAGCTCGTTGAGCTCCGCGTTGAGCGCATCGCTGATCGCCCAGGTGCGCTCGACCGGATCCTTGTAGTAGTCGTCCTCGACCGAGGCCGCGATCAGCTCGGGCAGGATGGTGCCGAACTTGATCGGCTTTCGCGTCATGCGCTGCGCCGTCTTCCACATCGCGGCGTATTGCAGCCTGCCGCGGCCTACCGGCCCGACGATCCGCGGGAACACGCGCGCTTCGAGGAAGTCGTGCAGGATATGCCCGCGCGGATACGCGACGGCGCCGATCTTGTAGAGCCATCGCCTCAGCCTCGTCCGCAAACCCGTCCATGTGGGTGAGCGGATAGCTCTGCCAGCTCATACCCGCCGACCTCTTCGTCGTAGTGCGCGTCACCGTCGGTGCAGATGTCGAGCCCGGCGATCTCCTGCGCCCGCAGGAAGCACGAGACCGCGTCCTCGTACTGCTCGCGGTAGCGGGAGTTGACCATGGCTTCGAGGAAGCTGCGCGAGCCCAGCACCGCGGTGTACCAGTTCGGCCGCGGCAGCGAGCCGATGATCGAGGTTGGCAGAGCGATACGCCGGCGGATGCTTTGTACATCGTTTCCTCTCCTTGTGCTGCGCCCTTCCCTTCCCTCGTCGCGGCAGCGGCGAGGAAAGGCGGGGATCATTGTGGGATGCGCCGCTCAGAAATCGTACGCCTCACTCTTCGGTGCGACGTCCCTCAGCAGCGAGCGATCGGGCGCCGGCAGCGGCTCGCCGGGATCGCGGAAGCGGTTCACGATCGGATAGCGCCGGTCGCGGCCGAAATTCTTCAGCGTCACCTTCGACGCCGGGCGCCGCCTGCCGGCGCTTGTATTCGGCGAGGTTGAGCATGCGCTCGACCTTCGTCACGGTCTCGCGGTCGAAGCCGTCCGCGACGATCTTGGCGATCGGCTCCTCGCGCTCGACCAGGCGCTCGAGGATGCGGTCGAGCACGTCGTAGGGCGGCAGCGTGATCCTGGTCGGTCTGGTTCTCGCGCAGCTCGGCGGTCGGCGCGCGCGTGAGGATGTTGTCGGGGATCACCGGCCCGTCGGGCCCAAGCGCGCCTTCGGGCTTCCAGCCGTTGCGCAGCCGCGCCAGCCGATAGACCTCGGTCTTGTAGAGGTCCTTGATCGGGTTGAAGCCGCCGTTCATGTCGCCGTAGAGCGTGGCATAGCCGACCGACATTTCCGACTTGTTGCCGGTCGTCACCACCATCAGGCCGAACTTGTTGGAGATCGCCATCAGGATGGTGCCGCGCGCACGCGCCTGCAGATTCTCCTCGGTGACGTCGCGCGGCTTGCCCGCGAAGATCGGCGCGAGCGATTTTCCAGCCCGAGCACCGCGCGTTCGATCGGCACCACGTCGTATCGCACGCGCGAGCGCCTTGGCGACGCGCGCCGCGTCGTCGAGCGATTCCTGCGACGTGAAGCGATACGGCAGCATCACGCAACGCACGCGGTCGGCGCCGAGCGCATCGACCGCCAGCGCCGCCACCAGGGCGGAGTCGACGCCGCCGGAGAGTCCGAGCACCACGCCCTTGAAGCCGTTCTTGTCCACGTAGTCGCGCAGCCCCAGCATGCAGGCGAGATAATCCGCCTTGTCGTCCTCTTCGATCGCCACGACGGGACCATCGACGCAGCGCCAGCCATTGCCGGCTGCGCTCCCATACCAGCGTCGTGACTGTCTCCTCGGAAGGCCGGAAGCTGGAACGCGAGCGAGCGATCGGCATGCAGCCCGAACGAGGCGCCGTCGAACACCAGTTCGTCCTGGCCGCCGATCTGGTTGACATAGATGAGCGGCAGCTCGCTTTCGGTGACGCGCGCGACCGCGATGTTGAGCCGAACCTCGTCCTTGTCGCGCGAGTAGGGCGAGCCGTTGGGCACGATCGATCAGCTCGGCGCCGGTCTCGGCCAGGCACTCGACCACGTCCTCGTAGTCGCCCCATTCGGTCCAGATGTCTTCGCAGATGGGGACGCCGATGCGCACGCCGCGGAAGTTGACCGGACCCGGCGGCGGACCCGGCGCAAACAGGCGTCGCTCGTCGAACACGCCGTAGTTGGGCAGGTTCACCTTCATGCGCACGGCCGCGATGGCGCCGCGGTCGAGCAGGCAACAGGCGTTGTAGAGCTTGCCGTCCTCCAGCCAGGGCGTGCCGATCAGCAGCGCCGGGCCGCCGTCGGCGGTCTCGCGCGCAAGCTCCTCGATCTTGGCGCGGCAGGCTGCCTGCAGCGCCGGCTTGAGCACGAGGTCCTCAGGCGGATAGCCGGACAGGAAGAGTTCCGGCAAGACCACCAGATCGGCGCCGTCGCGCGCGGCCTGCGCGCGCGCGCGGCGAGCCTTGTCGGCATTGCCGGCGATGTCGCCGACGATCGGATTGAGTTGCGCAACCGCGATCGCGAGGCGGTCGGTCGGACGGGCGTTCATGGAGCTAGGTCTAGCGCGTCGGCCCGGCGCACGGCAATCGCTTCGGCGGTCGCGGTCAAATCAGGCCGAAGCGCTCGGCCAGCGCGAGCAACCAGGTGATCCCGGCGATGAGCAGCGCAAGGCCGACCGCGGCGGAGCCCATGTCCTTGACCCGGCCGATCTGGGGATCGATCGCGAGGTTGACGCGATCGGCGAGTTTTTCGATGGCCGTATTCAACAGTTCGACGACGAGGACGAACACCACCACGCCGATCGAGCGCAAGCCGCTTCCAGGCCTCCTCGGCCAGGAGGAACGCGAGCGGGACCGCCAGAACGAGGGCGACCAGTTCCTGGCGAAAGGCCTCCTCGCTGCGCGCGGCGGCGAGCAGGCCGTGCCAGGTATTGATGGTGGCGCGCAGCAGTCGTTCCATGGAGACATTCGAAAGCGGAAACCCGGGAATGATCCTATCGGCTCGCAATCTATCGCCCTGTCCCGCCAAATCCAGCATGGCCCCGGCGCGCGCCGGGCACGAACTGAACGAGGGTTAATGGACGTCGCACACCGCCGGGGATGAAACCCCGCGCGGCACGGGCATGTGCACCCTTTCCGCTCAGAGCCCGGCAGCGGCCGGCAGCGGCCGCGCCTTGGCGGTGCGCTCGGCCTTGAGCAGGTCCGCCAGCAGGAACGCCAGATCGATCGACTGCTCGGCGTTGAGCCGCGGATCGCAGACCGTGTGGTAGCGGTCCTTGAAGTCCGCGTCGGTGATCATGCGAGCGCCGCCGGTGCATTCGGCGACGTTCTGGCCGGTCATCTCCAGATGCACGCCGCCGCCATGGGTGCCTTCGGCGCGGTGCACCGCGAAGAAGGTCTTCACCTCCGACAGGATGCGCTCGAACGGCCGCGTCTTGTAGCCGGTTTCCGAGGTGATGGTGTTGCCGTGCATGGGGTCGCACGACCACAGCACGATCTTGCCCTCGCGCTGGACCGCGCGGATCATGGCCGGAAGCTGCTCGCCGACCTTGTCCGAGCCGAGCCGCACGATCAGCGTCAGCCGGCCCGGCTCGTTTTCCGGGTTGAGGATGTCGATCAGCCGCAGCATCTCGTCAACCTTGCTCGACGGACCGCATTTGAGGCCGAGCGGATTCATGATGCCGCGGCAGAACTCGACATGGGCGTGATCGGGCTGGCGGGTGCGGTCGCCGATCCACAACATGTGGGCGGAGGTGCAGCAGAAGCTGCCGGGATGCGTCGAGTCCTCGCGCGTCATCGCCTGCTCGTAACCGAGCAGCAGCGCCTCGTGGCTGGTGTAGAACTCGGTGCTCTTGAGTTCGGGATGGCTCTCGAGATCGAGCCCGCAGGCCTGCATGAAGCCGAGCGCCTCGGAGATGCGATCGGCGAGCTCCTCGTAGTGGTGCGACTGGGGCGAGTCCTTGACGAAGCCGAGCGTCCATTGCCGCACATTGGCGAGATTGGCGTAGCCGCCCTGCACGAACGCGCGCAGCAGGTTCAGCGTCGCGGCGGAGTGGCGGAAGGCCTCGATCTGCCGCGCCGGATCAGGGCGGCGAGCCTCGTCGGTGAATTCGACGCCGTTGATGACGTCGCCGCGATAGCTCGGCAGCTCCTTGCCGTCCTTCTTCTCCATCGGCGAGGTGCGCGGCTTCGCGAACTGGCCGGCGATGCGGCCGACCTTCACCACCGGCAGCGCGGCGGCATAGGTGAGCACCACCGCCATCTGCAGGAAGACGCGCAGGAAGTCGCGGATGTTGTTGGCGCTGACATTGTTGGCGCTGGGCTCGGAGAAGCTCTCGGCGCAGTCGCCGCCTTGCAGCAGGAAACCCTCGCCCATGGCGACGCGGCCGAGCGCCTTCTTGAGGTTGCGCGCCTCACCGGCAAAGACCAGCGGCGGGAAGCCCGCGAGCTGCCGCTCGACCGCTTCAAGCGCCGCCTGGTCGGGGTATTCGGGAACCTGGAGAACCGGCTTCTTGCGCCAACTGTCGCGCGTCCAACGCTCGGGCATGACGCCCCTCCACTACGCTTAAGCCCCGGTACGGGCGAGATTTTCCAAGTTTACGGGCTTATACACGACGGCGGGCGGCGCAAGCCAGGAATTCCGTCCCCGGATCCCCGCCAGGCGCGGCAGTGCCAGGGTTGAGTCTAACTCTTTGTTCCATCGGCACTTTGACGTCCGACGGCTGGCGTGCCGCCAGATTCGTGTAACCAAGCGAAGCAAAAAGAGCTGGCTGGCTCTTTTCTCAGCGTCGGGACAGCCGGATCGAGCTACTCCGCCGCCTCGCGGCGATGGGTCAGCGGCCTTCGTCCGCAGGGTCACGAGCTCTTCCGCGGCGGTCGGATGCACCGCCATGACCGCATCGAAATCGGCCTTGGTCGCGTTCATCTTGACCGCGACGCCGACGAGCTGGATCATCTCGGCGGCATCCGGTCCGACGATATGGCAGCCGACCACGCGGTCGGTTTCGCCGTCGACGACGAGCTTGAAGAACGCGCGCGTATCGCGGCCGGCGAGCGACATCTTCATCGGGCGGAACGTGGTCTTGTAGATGTCCACCTGCGCGAGCCGCGCGCAAGCCTCCGCCTCGGTCAGTGCCGATCGCGCCGACCTCGGGCTCGGAAAAGACCGCCGTCGGCACGTTGGCGTGGTCGACCGCGATCCGCTTGCCGCCGAATACGGTGTCGGCAAAGGCATGCCCCTCGCGGATCGCCACCGGAGTGAGGTTGATCCGGTTGGTGACGTCGCCGATCGCGTAGATGTGCGGCACGCAGGTCTGCGAGAATTCATCGACTGCGATGCCGCCGTTCCTCGCGAGCGCAACGCCGGCCGCCGCGAGCCCGATGCCCTCGACGTTCGGTCGCCGTCCGGTGGCGAACATCACGCGGTCGACCGTGAAGGTCTCGTGATCGGCCAATTCGACGCAGTAGCCGTGCTCGACCTTCGCGACGAGGTCGACCGTCTGCCTGGTGATGATCTTGATGCCGCGGCGTTCCATCTCCGAGCGCAGATGCTCGCGGACGTCGTCGTCGAACCCGCGCAGGATGTTGTCGCCGCGATAAACCAGCGTCACCTCGGAGCCGAGCCCGTTGAAGATGGCGGCAAACTCCAGGGCGATGTAGCCGCCGCCCTGGATGAGAATGCGCCGGGGCAACTCCGGGAGATGAAACGCCTCGTTCGAGGAGATCACGTGCTCGATGCCCGCGATCCGGGCGCCAGCATAGGGCGCGCTGCCGGTGGCGATCAGGATGGTCTTTGCTCGCAGCCGCTCGCCGGTCGCGATCAGACGTACCGTATGGGCGTCCTCCAGCACCGCACGGCTCGCGACGATTTTGACGTTCGCGCGCTCGAGCGCCGACGTATAGGCGAGCTCGAGCCGCGCTATCTCGCGATCCTTGTTGGCGATGAGCTTCGACCAGTCGAACGTCGGTTCGTCGAGGGTCCAGCCGTAACCCGCGGCGTCCTCGAAGTCGTCGGCAAAACGTGCCGCGTAGACCAGCAATTTCTTGGGAACGCAGCCGCGGATCACGCAGGTGCCGCCGACGCGAAACTCCTCCGCCACCATGACGCTCGCGCCATAGCCGGCAGCGATCCGCGCCGCGCGCACACCGCCCGACCCGGCCCCGATGACGAAGAGATCGACCTCCTTGTCGGCCATGTCGTGCTCAGCAATCAGCCACGGAGTCGGTCATCGGAGGAAATCGCTGCTGGAATTCCAGTCGTCAGAAGGAACATCGCAAGCTCAGACTTCGCGCTCGCTGACCGTCTAACTAGATCTCGTGCCCGCGTCGTTTCATTTCGGTGCGGATCTTGCCGATCACCTCTTGCGACAGCCGGTCGGCCCAACTCTGCGCGTTTCTCATGCTCTGGTCGAGGATCGAGGGCTCCTCGATCGAGCAGTTTGCGGCCGAGCGGCGACTTATAGAAGGCGAGCGTGTCCTTGAGTTCCTGCTCGGTGAACCGGGAGGCGTAGAGCTTGGCGACGTCGTTCACGACCTCTGCGCTGCGAGGGGCGTACTCGGCCCGCAATTTCACTGCGACTTCGTTCAGTTCCTTGATCAGGGTCGGATTGGCCTGGATGAATACGCTCTTGGCCTGCTCGATGACGCCAGGAACGAGGGGCTCCCAGAGCGCCGTCGCGCCCTTGACCGTGATCAGCTTCCTTGGCGGTGGCAATCGCGGTCGGCGAGGGTTGTTGCGCATCGGCGCCGCCGACGCGCAGGGCGAAGGCTAGTCCAAGCGCAAGTATGATGGCGCAGGACGACCTCGCGATTGGGCTTAGCAAACATGAACAGCCTCCTTTTGCGGTGATATCAACTCAACGCCGCTCGATGACGCGGACGCCATCCGAGCCGGCGATCACGACCGCGTGCGCGAGCCCGACGAACAGGCCGTGCTCGACCACGCCTGCAATACCATCGAGACGATCCGCGAGCGACCTCGGATCGGCGATCCGCCCCAGCGCGGCGTCGAGAATCCAGTGCCCGCCGTCCGTGACGAAAGCGTGACCATCCTTGGCGGTGCGCTGCACCAACGGGACCGGCGCAACCGGCGGCGGCAATGCCCGCCTGCGAGCGCCCGTCGTGTGGCGCCCAGTCCAAACGGCACCACCTCGACCGGCAGCGGGAAGCGGCCAAGCGCGGACACCCATTTGGTTTCATCGACGATGACGATCATTCCGGCGGAGGCCGAGGCGACGATCTTCTCTCGCAGCAGCGCGCCCCCACCGCCCTTGATCAGGCTGAGATCCGGCGCGACCTCGTCGGCGCCGTCGACGGTGAGATCGAGCTCCGGCGTCTCGTCGAGGTTGGTGAGCGGCACGCCCAGCCGCTCGGCGTCGCGGCGAGTCGCTTCGGATGTGGGCACGCCGATCACGTCGAGGCCGGCGCGGACCCGTTCGGCCAGGAGCTCGACGAAATGCTTGGCTGTCGAGCCGCTGCCAAGGCCAAGTCGCATGCCGGGACGCACGAACTCGAGCGCGCGGGCGGCGGCTGCACGTTTCTGGCCTTCGACATCCATTGCGATCGAGACGGTCCGCTCGCAGATCAGGAGCAACGATGGGTCTATCTAGCGCGTCGGATCTGCGGTTTCTACTATGCTGGCCGCGAGCTCGCGTTCAGGAACTTCACATCCAAAGACCGCACTAGAATCATGAACTTGCTGGGGGCCTGCTGATTCCGAAGCTCGCATCAGAGGTTGCCGCGCGGGTTTGCGAACTTCGGAATCGGGACACTAGCGCCGTTCAACCGGGGAGCATAGTCTATTTGCCGTGGAATAGGGGCGGGCCGCGCCTTGCCATCCCGTCCCTCAGCGGATAGCGATCGCGAATGATGGTTACTCCCACCGTCGTTTTCGATCTTGATGGCACACTGGTCGATAGCGCGCCCGATCTCGTCGCCACCCTCAACATCATTTTCGCCCGCACCGGTCTGCCGCCTGTTGCCTATGATGCTGCCCGCAACATGGTTGGCGGCGGCGCGCGGGCCATGATTGTGCGCGGGCTGAAAGCGGAGGGCCGCACGCTCGACGTGGTTGAGGTCGACCGGCTGGTGAGCGACTTCATCGACCACTACGCCGCTCACATTGCGGATCGGTCGCGACCATTCCCGGGCCTGGAGTCGGCGCTGGACGCGCTCGCGGCGCGCGGCTGCCGCTTGGCGGTCTGCACCAACAAGCTCGAATGGCTGGCGGTGCGACTCCTCGATGCACTGGCGCTCTCGAAGCGCTTCGCCGCCATCTGCGGCGGGGACACGTTTGGGTTGCAGAAGCCCGACCCGGAACTATTGCGGCGCACGATTGCCCGCGCCGGCGGTGACGCGGCCTCGGCGGTCATGGTGGGGATTCCGTCACCGACATCGCCGTCGCGCATGCGGCCGGGGTTCCGGTCGTGGCGGTGGACTACGGCTATAGCCAAACGCCGGTCGCCGAACTGGGTGCCGATCGGGTCGTCAGCGCGCTTTCCGCGCTCCCAGACGCTGTTTTCGACCTGCTGCGCGCCCGCCGGCCGGCGCAAGCGGCACAGCAATAATCGGTAATTTCACCTTATCGCCGCCACACTTAGGGGCTTTTTGGGCGGGTAACCATACAAGCGCGGGAGCGCTGTCCCCACGTTGCGCAGGGCATGCCGCGCTTCTATGGTTGCACCTTGGGGATATGGCGGCCGTTGCCGCCCTAGTTGGTGGGATCTCATCATGAGCCGAGTCATTGCCGTCATGGCATGTGGCTTCAGTGTTGCCGCATGTTCTGCATCAATGCCGAGCCTGGACTTTCTCAAGTCGACTCCGCAGACCGAGGCGCTGGCGATCGAAACCGAGCCGCCGGGCGCGGAGGCGAAAGCCTCGACCGGACAGAGCTGTCGTACGCCCTGTCAACTCACCGTTCAGCCGGGCGGCGAGCTGTCGGTGACGCTGGCGCTCAATGGGTACAAGCCGCAGACCGTATCGGTGCGCGAGTCCGAGGGCGCCTCGAAGCTGGCTCCGAACCCGGTCTATGTGGAGCTGCAGCCGGCCGCCGCGCCATCGGCGCGCAAGCCCGTTGCGAAAAAGAAGCCGGTCGGCGGCAGTCGTACGTCAGCCGCCGCCGTCAGCCGACGGCGTCCGCGGCACCTCCGCCCACGCCTGCACCGGCGGCAGTTGCGCCCGCGCCCGCACCGTCCGCAGAACCGGCAGCCTCCGCGACCAACTATCCTTGGCCGTCGCGATAGTCTCGGCTGTCGGCGAATAGCAGGCGACAATCACCGCCGCCCGGCGCATAGTCGGGCGCTGGACGCTCTGGCCGATCTCCGTCAGAATTCCCATATAGAGAGCGGCGGAAAAGGCCGCTCCTGCTGTTTGTCGTCCTCGGCGCTGACCGCATATGATGCGCGGCCCTACGCGACGAGGGTTGAAGGCTGTATCGGACCCGATGTGATGGCGTACGACGCGCAAACTCTCGCATTCGATCGTCTCGGGCGTGCAGCGGCCCCTGCCCTCGTCGATCCGTTCGGGCGCGAGATCACCTATCTGCGCGTCTCGGTGACCGATCGTTGTGATTTTCGCTGCGTCTACTGCATGTCGGAGAACATGGCGTTCCTGCCCAAGGCCGACCTGCTCTCGCTCGAAGAGCTGGACCGCCTGTGCAGCGCTTTCATCACGCGGGGCGTGCGCAAGCTGCGACTCACCGGCGGGGAGCCGCTGGTCCGGCGTGGGATCATGACGCTGTTCGCCTCGCTTTCGCGCCACCTCGCGACCGGCACGCTCGACGAGCTCACGCTTGACCACCAACGGCTCGCAACTGCCGAAATATGCCGCCGAACTGGCCGGCCACGGCGTGCGGCGCATCAACGTCTCGCTCGACACGCTCGATCCCGACAAGTTCCGCGCGATCACGCGCTGGGGAGAGCTCGACAAGGTCCTGGCCGGAATCGACGCCGCGCAGGCGGCGGGCCTCAAGGTCAAGATCAATGCGGTCGCGCTCAAGGGCGTGAACGAGGACGAGTTCCCCGCCCTGCTGGAATGGGCGCATGGCCGCGGCATGGAGCTGACCCTCATCGAGGTGATGCCGCTCGGCGACGTCGGCGAAGGCCGCCTCGATCAATACCTTCCGCTATCGATCGTGCGCGCGCGCCTGGGCGAGCGCTTCACGCTCGACGGACATCGACTATCGCACCGGCGGTCCGGCGCGTTACGTCAATGTCGCCGAGACCGGCGGCCGGCTCGGCTTCATCACGCCGCTGACCCACAACTTTCTGCGAATCCTGCAATCGAGTGCGGGTGACCTGCACCGGAACCCTCTATATGTGCCTCGGCCAGGAAGACGCCGCGGATCTGCGCACGCCGCTGCGCGCTTCGGAGGGCAACGACTTGCTCGATGCCGCGATCGAGGAAGCGATCTCACGCAAGCCCAAGGGCCACGATTTCGTCATCGACCGGCGCCATCAGCGCCCGGCCCTCTCCGGCACATGAGCGTAACCGGGGGTGAGGCGACGGCGAACGGAACCGCCGTTCCTGGCCGCCCGCTATCTGTCGTCGTCCCCTCCATCGTCCGTTTTACCAATTGACGTCCGCACAGGGGTCTAGGAAGGTTGCTCCACTCCGGCAATCTGCCGGGACCTAAGCTCAGGGCGACAACTGGGCGGCGTTGGGACCACCGCACGGGGAACGGTCGTGGAGGGTTTGCTCAAGCTGAGCCGCGCCATCGACGCGGTCAATTTCCGGATCGGCAAGGTGTTGTCCTGGCTGATCCTGATCGTGGTGATCATTTCGGCTGCCAACGCCACGGTGCGCAAAGTCTTCGACATGTCGTCGAATGCCTGGCTGGAACTGCAGTGGGTCCTGTTCGGAGCGATATTCCTGCTGTGCTCGCCGTGGACGCTTCTCTCCAACGAGCACATCCGCATCGACATCGTCAACAATATGCTGCCGAAGCGATGGCGCGACGGCATCGATGTGTTCGGACATGTGTTCTTCCTGCTGCCGTTGACGATCGTCATGATCATCACATCGGTCCCGTTTTTCCTCCGATCATTTCAGCTCAATGAGCAATCGATGAATGCCGGCGGCCTGCCGCAATGGCCGGCGAAATTCCTGATCCTCATTGGGCTTCGTACTGCTGTTCTTCCAGGGCATTTCCGAGCTCATCAAGCGCATTGCGGTGATGCAAGGTCTCATTCCCGATCCTTATGCTGCCGCCGGAACGCACTCCGCTGCCGAGGCGGAGGCCGAACGCATTCTTGCCGTGGCCAAACCCGATGGCCAATAGCGATCAGGGCTAGGCGCCGGAGCGACGACCATGTTGGCGATGCTCATCCACTACATGGCGCCGATCATGTTCGCGTCGCTGGTGATATTTCTTCTGCTCGGCTATCCGGTTGCATTCTCGCTTGCCGCCAACGGCCTCATCTTCGGCCTGATCGGCATCGAGCTCGGATTGTTCCGCCCCGATTTCCTGCAGGCGTTGCCCGAGCGCATCTACGGGATCATGAACAACGACGTTCTGCTCGCCATTCCGTTCTTCACCTTCATGGGGCTGATTCTCGAACGATCCGGCATGGCGGAGGACCTGCTCGACACCATCGGTCAGCTGTTCGGAACGATCCGCGGCGGGCTCGCCTATGCGGTGATCTTCGTCGGCGCGCTGCTGGCCGCAACCACCGGCGTGGTCGCGGCGTCGGTGATCTCGATGGGACTTATCTCGCTGCCGATCATGCTGCGCTACGGCTACGATCGGCGTCTGGCGTCGGGCGTCATCGCCGCTTCCGGCACGCTGGCGCAGATCATTCCGCCGTCGCTGGTGCTGATCGTGATGGCCGACCAGCTCGGCACGCTCGGTCGGCGACATGTACGAGGGCGCCTTCCTCCCCGGCCTGATGCTCGCGGGACTTTATGCCGGCTATGTTGTGCTGGTGACGTTGCTGTTTCCCAAGCCGCGCCCGGCCTGCCGGTAGAGGCGATCGAGTACCGCGAGGACGACGGCAGACGCGGGCTCGTCTCGCTGGCTGCACTGTTCGTCGCCAGCAGCGTCGTAGCGGTGTTCGCGATGCGAGGCTCGAGCGACTCACGGGGCGGACTACGTCGTGATCCTGATGTTCGCCGGCATCGTCTTCGCCTTCTGCGTCGCCGTGGTGAACTGGCTTTGCGACCGGTTGTTCGGGATCCGGTTCCTGTCACGGCTTGCACAGCAAGTAACATTCGTGATGGTGCCGCCGCTGTTCCTGATCTTTCTGGTGCTCGGGACCATCTTCATCGGGCTGGCAACCCCGACCGAAGGGGGAGCCATGGGCGCGACCGGCGCGATGATCCTCGCGCTCATCAAGCGGCGGCTGACCTGGGATTTGACGCGGCAGGCGGCGGAGATCACCGCCAAGCTCTCGGCTTTCGTGGTGTTCATCCTGATCGGCGCGCGCGTGTTCTCGCTCACCTTCTACGGCGTGGATGGTCACCGATGGGTCGAGGAGCTTCTGGTTTCGCTGCCCGGCGGAGTCGTCGGGCTTTCTCATCTTCGTCAATGTCTTCATCTTCTTGCTCGCTTTCTTTCTCGACTTCTTCGAGATCGCCTTCATCGTGATCCCCTGCTCGGGCCGGCGGCGGAGCGGCTCGGCATCGACCTGATCTGGTTCGGGGTGGTGCTCGGGGTGAACATGCAGACGTCGTTCATGCACCCGCCGTTCGGATTTGCGCTGTTCTATTTGCGCTCGGTCGCCCCGCGAGAGCCGTATATCGACCGCGTGTCCGGCACGCGCATGGCGCCGGTGACGACCGGGCAGATCTATTGGGGCGCGGTGCCGTTCGTGGTGATTCAATGCATCGCGGTCGGGCTGGTCATCGCCTTTCCGGCGCTGGTCATGCACTACAAGGGGGCGGGATCGAAGGTCGATCCGTCAAAGATCGAGTTCGAAATCCCGCAGCCCGACATGCTGCCGCTCGATCTCGGTGAGTCGCCGAAGATCGGTGACCCGCCGTGCCGAGGGTCGCACGAGGGCACCGAGCACCCTCCTGCCACGGACCCGCTGCGGTCGCGTCGCCTTACATGCGGGTGCGATTGCGCACGAGATAATTGTCGTAGGTCAACTCCGGCGACCTGCCACCACAGATATTCGTCGTTGCGGAAGGCGAGCATCGCGTCCAGACCTTCTTGAAATCCGCGTTGGTCTTTCCGACCTCGGCATAGAGCTCGAACGCCGCACGCAAGGAGGCGTCCATCACCGGCTGCGAGAACGGCCGCAGCTGCGCGCCCCCGCGACCAGCCGTTTGAGCGCCGCCGGATTTTGCGCGTCGTACTTTGCCTGCATCCACTCGTTCGCCATCGAGGACGCGGTCCGCACCAGCGACTTGTACGCCGGCGGCAGCGCGTTCCACTTATCGATATTGATGAAGTTGTGGATCATGGGCCCGCCTTCCCACCAGCCCGGATAGTAGTAGAACTGCGCCACCTTCTGGAAGCCGAGCTTCTCGTCGTCGTAGGGGCCGACCCACTCGCAGGCATCGAGCGTGCCCTTCTCCAGCGCGGGATAGATATCGCCGCCGGCGATCTGCTGCGGCACGACGCCGAGCTTGGAGATGAACGCGGCCGGCAAATCCGCCGATCCGCATCTTGAGCCCGTTGAGATCGGAGACGCTCCTTGATCTCCTTGCGGAACCAGCCGCCCATCTGGGCGCCGGTGTTGCCGGCCGGAATGCCGTAGATGTTGAACTTCTTGTAGAAGTCGTTCATCAGCTCCATGCCGCCGCCGAAATACATCCAGGCGGTTTGCATGCGGCTGTTGAGCCCGAACGGCACCGCGGTGCCGAAGGCGAATGTCGGATCCTTGCCGAAATAATAGTACGACGCGGTGTGGCACATCTCGACCGTGCCGTTCTGCACGGCGTCGGCCGCCTGCAGGCCCGGCACGATCTCGCCCGCGGCGAAGACCTGGATCTGGAACTTGTTGTCGCTCGCCTCGGCGACCGCCTTGGCGAAGGCTTCCGACGCGCCGTAGATGGTGTCGAGCGATTTCGGGAAGCTCGAGGTCAGCCGCCACTTGAGCTCCGGCATCGATTGCGCGACGGCGGGCATGGCGACTGCGGTCCCAGCGGCGGCGAGGCCAGCAGCCTGCAGGAATTGACGACGCTTCATGGCGAGTACCTTCTTGAGCTTCTGACTCGCGCGCACCGCGATCGCCGCTTATCCGCGCGTCCGACGCCAGCTCAGGCCTGCCCAAACCCGGGCAGGCCGGGATCCGAGGGAGCAGCGGATCGTTCACCGGCGCGCAGGCCTACCGGATCCTCACGTGCGCGTGCGCGTCCGGATCATGAATCCGTCGTAGGTGTATTCCGCGACCTGCCACCACAGATACTGGTCGTTGCGGAACGCCTGCATCGAGTCCAGGACCTTCTTGAAGTCCGGATTGGTGGCCGAGATCTCGGCATTGACCTCGTTCGACGCCTTCAGGCACGCGTCCATCACCGGCTGCGGGAATGCACGCAGCTGCGTACCGGCCCCGATCAGGCGCTTCAAGGCGGCCGGATTGCGGGCGTCGTAACGGGCGGTTTCTTCGACATTGGCACAGCCCGCGGCTGCCGTGACGATCGCCTGATAATTCTTCGGCAACTCGTTCCATTTCGCCTGATTGATCAGGAAGTGTTGCGCGGTGCCGCCTTCCCACCAGCCGGGATAATAATAGTAAGGGGCAACCTTGTTGAAGCCGAGCTTGTCGTCATCGTAAGGCCCGACCCACTCGGCGGCGTCGATCGTCCCCTTCTCCAGCGCCGGATAGATATCGCCGCCGGCGATCTGCTGCGGCACGACGCCGAGCTTCTGCAGCGTCCTGCCGGCCAAGCCGCCGATGCGAAACTTGAGACCCTTGAGATCGTCGACGGTCTTGATCTCCTTGCGGAACCAGCCGCCCATCTGCGCGCCGGTGTTGCCGCCGACGAGCGCGTAGACATTGTACTTCTTGCCGAATTCGTTCATCAGCTTCATGCCGTCGCCATCATAGAACCAGGCATTCTGCTGGCGGGTATTGAGGCCGAACGGAACGGCGCAGAACAGCGCCCAGGTCGGGTCCTTGCCGACGAAGTAATACACCGCGGTGTGGCCGATCTCGACGGTTCCGTTCTGCACGGCGTCGAGCACCTGCAGCCCCGGCACGATCTCGCCGGCGGCAAACGTCTGCACCTGAAACTTGTTGTCGGTTGCCTCGGAAACGTATTTGGAAAAGGTTTCGCAAGCGCCGAACAGCGTGTCGAGCGATTTCGGCCAGCTCGCCGTCAGGCGCCATTCGCACCTCCGGCATGGATTGCGCGATGGCGGGTGCTGCCACCGCTGAAGCTGCCATTCCGGCTCCGGCGACCTTGAGAAATTCGCGGCGTTTCATGGGTACGTTCCTCCTGATCACGGACGCTTGGAAATGCAATTCGGCGCCGTGGGTGATGTTGAGACTTTGGGACCAACAGCCGTCGGTTCGCGGCTAGTGTTCCGGTTCCGACGTTCGTATCCCTTTGCAGTCGCGTTCGTACGAACGTCGAAACCAAAGGATACTAGCAACTATTTGATTCTAGCGTGGCTTTGGATTTGACGTTCCTACGAATGACCTGCAGCAATGCTGGTAGGACGTCAAATCCACCGCACTAGATTGTCTCCCGGACGCGGCGCGCGCAGGGGGCGAACTTGCGACATGGCGGTCATTTACGGCGCAACGTCCACGTAAAGCTCCATCTTCGGATGGATGCCGCAGAAGACGAGGAACGAGCCGGTTGCGGGAAACGCGATCTCGACAGTCTCGCCGGGCTCCTGGGCGCCGGAATCGAAGTCGAGCGCGGGATCGAATATCCGCACATTATGGGTGCGGGTGTCGTTGTTGACGATCCACAACCGCCCTCCGCGTGAAATCGCGACGTGGCCGGGATGGAATGTCTTGTCATCCTGGGAGACCGTGCTGACCTGCTCCGCCGGCGCCGTCGGACCGCTCGCAACCGGCACGATCCTGTCCGGCAGTCCGGGCGCCTTTTCGCTGGTCAGCGTGCCGAGGAACGCGATGAGGTCGGCACGCTCGGCGTCCGACAGCTTGATCCCGCGCGTCAGATCCTTGGACAAAGTCGGCCGATCGACGATGCCGCTCACGTAGTGGCGGAGCACGTCCTCGAGGTTGGCGAGCGAGCCGTCATGCATGTACGGTGCGGAGCGACCGATCTCGCGCAGCCCCGGCGTTTTGAATGCGTGCTCCGCCGCTTCGAGCCGCAGCACCGCGCCACGGCCGCGATCGTCGCCCGGCAATCCGATATCGTGGAACGCATAGTCGGTGAAGGCAAAACCGCTGTGGCATTTCACGCATTGCGCCTTACCGGCAAAGAGCCTGAATCCGGCAATCTCGTTGCGCGTCAACGCCTGCTCGTCGCCGTCGATCCAGCGGTCAAAACGCGTCTCAGGCGACACGAACGTCCGCTCATAGGTCGCGATCGCCTTGGCAAGATTAGAGGCATCCACCTGGGGCGCCTCGGGAAAGGCCTCCGCGAAGGCACGCGCGGTGGCGGGATCGGCGGCAAGCCGGCCGACCAGCGCCGCCACCGGTTGCGCCATCTCGTCCGGCGATTCGATCGGGCCGGCCACCTGCTCCTCGAGGCTGCGGGCGCGCCCGTCCCAAAACACGGGAGAAGACCAGGCGAGATTCCACAAAGTCGGCGTGTGGCGCTTGAGCGGACGCCCGGGCACGCCGCGGCCCTCGACCTTGCCGTCGGCGAAGCCCTTGCCGCGCTCGTGACAGCTTGCGCATGCCAGGCTGCCGTCGACGGACAGGCGCTTGTCGTGAAACAGCGCCTCGCCGAGCGCACGCTTTTGCTCAGAGAATGGATTGTTGGCCGGAAACGGCACCTTCGCCGGGCGGCGGAACGACGCCTTGAGCGGCGATGAGATCGTCCGCGGAATGCTCGGCCGGCGCGGCGTGCAGCGCCGGCGGCCGCATCACGAAGGCGGCGCCCGCGCCGATCGCACCGCCGGCGAGAAATGCCGCGGCGAGCAGGCGCATGGTCACCGGCGCCGGCATGACCTTCACATCAGTTTGCCGGCAGCAAGCTCGATGCGCGACACATCGGCGAGCACGCCGCCGTAGTCCTTGACCGGCGTGCGCGGCGGCATCGGCGACGGGAACGCCTTCTTCAACTCGGCCAGTCCCGCGCGCACCTGGTCGAGGGCTGCGGGATCCTTCCTTTGCAGATCCGGCGCGACGCTCTCGATCATGCGATCCGCCTGCAAGATGAAACCGCGCGCATCCTGATACTCGACCGGCTTGGCGATTTTGCCGCCGACCACCGCCTGCTGGTATTCGCCGGTCGCGGCCTTGAGCGCCTCGACCGCCGCCTCGACCACGAAGCCGGGCCAATCGGATTGCTTTGCCTTCATGCCGGCATCGGCGGCGCCGAGCGCGTCGTGCACGGCTTTGAGCGCCTTGGCGTATTCGGCGCCGCCCTTCTTGGCCTTGACGACGTCGGACAGCGCCTTGAGCGACCCATCGAATGGCGGCACCCGATAGCCGGCGAGCTGATCCCTGATGTCGCCGTAAATCTCCTCGGTCGGGTGCAGAAAGTGCGGGAGCGCCGCGTTCCATTGCTGCTGCCTGACCAGTTCGTCTCCGACCAGGAGATGGCCGCGCAGCAGTGTAACCCTCGCGGCAAAAGCCAGATCGGGGGCAGGTTGGCGAGACCCTGGGATTCACCCCCTCGCCCGCGTCATGGCCGGCATGCTGAGCGATGACCACACCGGGCGATGCCGCCGGCGGCATCGCGGCGTCGGGCGACAGCGCGGACAGCCCGCGCTCACCGGACACGGTTTCGGTGGCGAGCGGAGACACAGCGCCCGTTGCACCGGTCCCCGCGAGCACGAAGGCCCCGACACCAAGCCAAATCTTGGTTTTTGCTTTCATCGAAAATCCCGACGAAGGGTCCGGTCGCCCCGCACCTGATTGCAGCCTGTCCCTGCCACGCCCAGCCACGAAGGCGGGAAAGACACACGTCCGATAAATACGGTCGTGGCCTGAATCCGTCCAGTAACGTCTTAGTTTCACATCATTCCAATCAGAAAACCATTGGCTGCAGCAACCCAGGCCTCGGATGTTCGTTCTGAGAACGGCACGCTGCGGAAGCGGGAGGGTGCCTCGCTGCCGGCGCCGCGTCCTGGTCAATATTGGTACAGACGACGCGGCAAACATTCGGCTAATCCTGCCTCAGATGAGCAGGAAGCCGAATGCTCACGAGTCACCAGTGCCGGGCACGGGCCGAAGAAAAACTGGCGCAAGCGGATCACGACGGCCGAAACCGCAAGCGCCTCATAAGCGCTGCGGAAGGGTGGCTTTTTCTCGCCAGCCAAATGAGACGGCTTGAGGTGGTCTTGGCAGATGAAAAAGACGCCCCCAAAAGATGCCCCAGGGCTCGCGTGAAAACTAACCGCACCTAAATCGAAAGACGATAAAGCCGCGCCTCGGCTGCCTCAGTGTGTGGATCTGCCTATCGTCACATAGGCCAATTGATTTCCCTCTTCATCGGTCACCGAAACTGCAAAGCCCTGTGAACTCCGGCTCCGCCGCAAGCTCGGCGGCAATTTTGGCGGCGTGGGCTCTTGCGGCTTCTAGGCTAGGGAAATTCTCCCCCTCTTCATCCTTGATCGTCCTGCCGTTCGTGAAGTGAAAGAAGAAGAGCGCCATTGGCATCGTCCTTCCGCAGGATCATAGGCCGCCTCAGCTGACGGCCTCGGCGCGCCTCCAAGCATGAGGACATACCGCTGACTCGTCCTTGTCCAACGCGCCGCTTCCCCTCAGTCGTGAAGCCTTGGATCTGTTCGGGCGACCGTTTGAAAAAGTTGCGCACCCCGACCTCCTATTCATATACCTCGAACGGCGGGCGTGCAGCGCTTTCTTCTTTGCCCTGCCCGGCGTCTAGCATGGCCACCACATCGCCCATCGCCCAAAGGCAGTCAGACGCCTGCGGCTGTTGCTGAGCCAACCTTTCGTTTGATGTAAATAGCTTTCGGCCGTCCCACGTGCCCATATGCCGCACGACACAGCGGTTCCCAGACCGAGCGCCCGCCTCCGTTCAGCCTGACCTCCTACCCGCTCCAGACAGGACTTGCCGGGCGGCCCGCATTGTGTGTTCGATCCCCGAAGCGGCTCATCGCGGACAGCCAAGGAAACCTGATGCACATCGCGATCGCCAATGTCCTCTCGGCGGAGGAGACCAAGACCGTGCGTGCCGCGCTCGAGCACGCGCGCTTCATCGAGGGGAGGCAACCGCGGGCTTTGCGGCGCGCACCGTCAAGAATAACCGGCAGGCGGCGGGATCCGATCGCTCGCTCGAGACCGTCCGCAAGCTGGTGGCCGAGCGCATTCTGGGCAACGAGCTGTTTTGCCTGGCGGCGAGGCCGAAGGCGCTCTCGCCGCTGCTGTTCTCCCGCTATGACACCGGCATGCAGTACGGCAGCCACGTCGACGACGCGTTGATGGGCGGCATGCGTACCGATATCTCGTTCACCCTGTTCCTGTCCGACGCAACGAGTTACGACGGCGGCGAGCTCATCATTGACAGCGCATCGGGCGAGGAGACATTCAAGCTCGAGGCCGGCGCCCTCGTCGCCTATCCCGCCACCTCGCTCCATCGCGTCGGCGCCGTGACACGCGGCGCAAGGCTCGCCGCGGTCGGCTGGGCGCGGAGCTTCGTGCGCGATCCGGCGCAGCGCGAGCTCCTGTTCGATCTGGACACCGCGCGACGGCAGCTGTTCGCCCGCGAGGGCAAATCGGCCGAATTCGACCTCATCTCGAAAGTCGTTCGCCAATCTGCTGCGCATGTGGGCCGAGGATTGAACACCTTCTCTCCCACCCTACGCCGGCCCGCTACGCCTCGATCACGATCTTCGGCGCGACGCGACCGGCAGCGGCGCCGCCCTTGAGCTGATCGCGCACCCTGGCCGCGATGTCGCGATAGATTTTGGCATGCGGGCCATCGGGCTCGGTCGCGACCACCGGAAGGCCGGCATCCGACTTCTCGCGGATGGTCATGTGCAGCGGCACCTCGCCGAGGAACGGCACGCCGAGGCGCTCGGCCTCGTGCCGCGCGCCGCCATGGCTGAAAATATCGGAGCGCGTGCCGCATTGCGGGCAGAGAAAATAGCTCATGTTCTCGACGATGCCGAGCACCGGCACGTTGACGCGCTTGAACATGGCAATGCCGCGCCGCGCGTCGATCAGCGCGAGGTCCTGCGGCGTCGAGACGATGACCGCGCCCTTGAGCGGCACCTGCTGGGCCATGGTGAGCTGGGCGTCGCCGGTGCCGGGCGGCATGTCCACGACCATGACGTCGAGCGTGCCCCACTCGACCTCGCGCAGCATCTGGGTGAGCGCCGAGATCACCATCGGCCCGCGCCAGATCATCGGCGTCTCCTCGTCGATGAGGAAGCCGATCGACATGACGGTGAGCCCGTAGCGCGTGATCGGCTTGAGCCGCGTGCCGCCGAGCGTCTGCGGCCGCTCCTTGATGGCAAGCAGCTTCGGCAGCGACGGGCCGTAGATATCGGCATCGAAGATGCCGACCTTGAGGCCGAGCGCCGCGAGCCCGAGCGCGAGGTTGACCGCGGTGGTCGATTTGCCGACGCCGCCCTTGCCGGAGGCGACCGCGATGATGGCCTCGACGCCCGGCACGCCCTGGACGGCGTCGCCGCGCGGGAGCGGCACGCGCACCGGCCGGTCGCCGCGCCGTTGCGGCGCGCGCGCGGACGGCGCGCCCGCCTTGCGCTCCGCGGTCAGCGCGACGAGCGCAGATTGCACGCCCGGCAGCGCGCGCACCGCCTCCTCGGCGCGCTTTCTGCACCGCCTCCCAAGCCTTCACCTCGGCGGCGTCGACACGTGATGGAAAAGAACACCTTGCCGTCGCCCGCGACCACGTCCGAAAGGGTTCCGGTCTTGGGCAGCGGGATGCCTGCGGGGCTTTTCACGCCCTCGAGGCACGCCAGCACCTGCTCTTTGTTCAACGCCATGGCACACTCTCCGCCGGGCCGCCGTCCATTCGGGGCGACACCATAAGGGCCGCGCGCGCTCGGTCAACGCGATCACGGTTGACGTCAGGCCCGGGCCGTCGCAATCACGGCACATATAGGTATCGGCGCGGCGCCTGGCAGTGCGCCAGTGTGGCGTATTGACGTTCTATCGGTTTGGCCGCAAGTCCTTCATAGGAACGTCAAATGCAAGCCACTAGGTCATCCAGGCGCGACTCATCGGTGACGACATAGAGGGAGGACAGGATGGCGAAAGTAGCTTTTCTCGGTCTCGGGGTCATGGGGTACCCGATGGCGGGGCCACCTCAAGAACAAGGGCGGCCACGACCTGACCGTCTACAACCGCACCGCCGCCAAGGCCGAGCAATGGGTTGCGCAGCACGGCGGCGCAGCGCGCCGACGCCCAAAGCGGCGGCCGAAGGCCAGGACTTCGTCATGTGCTGCGTCGGCAACGACAACGACCTGCGCGAGGTCACGCTCGGAGCCAACGGCGCCTTCGCACGGCATGGAGAAGGGCGCGGTGTTCGTCGATCACACCACCGCTTCGGCCGAGATCGCCCGCGAGCTTTCACGCCGAGGCGAAGAAGCGCGGCTTCGAGTTCGTCGATGCGCCCGTCTCCGGCGGCCAGGCCGGCGCCGAGAACGGCGTGCTCACCGTGATGTGCGGCGGCGAGGCCGAGCCCTATGGCCGCGCCGAGAAGGTGATCGCCGCCTATGCCCGCATGTGCAAGCTGCTCGGGCCAGCCGGCGCGGGCCAGCTCACCAAGATGGTCAACCAGATCTGCATCGCCGGTCTGGTGCAGGGGCTCTCCGAAGGCATTCACTTCGCCAAGAAGGCCGGGCTCGACGTCGAGGCGGTGATCGAGACCATCTCCAAGGGCGCGGCGCAGTCCTGGCAGATGGAGAACCGCTACAAGACCATGAGCGGCCGGCAAGTTCGATTTCGGCTTCGCGGTCGACTGGATGCGCAAGGATCTGTCGATCTGCCTCGGCGAAGCGCGCAAGAACGGCGCCAGCCTGCCGGTCAGCGCGCTGGTCGACCAGTTCTACGCGGAAGTGCAGAAGATGGGCGGCACGCCGCTGGGACACGTCGAGCCTGATCGCACGGCTGGAGCGGTGAGCGAAAGCATCAAGCTTTCAAAACTCGATCACCGCGCCGTCCTCCGCAACGAGCACGCCGGCAGCCCGGACCTCGTCGAGATGGGCGAGCATGAGCGGATTCATATGGGTCAGCATGATCCGCCGTGCACGCAGATCGGGCAGCCGCGGCTTGAGAACCTCCCAGGTCAGGTGGCCCGGCATGTGACCGGAATAGCCGTAGCACTCGACGATGAAGAGGTCGGCGCCGTCGGCGACCGACAGCAAGGCCTCGACCCATTCGGTGTCGCCAGAATAGGCGAACAGCGTCTTGCCGTCGAATAGGCGCAGCGCGGTCGAGGGCGCGCCGGAATAGTGCACGACCTCGGTGGTCGTCACCGAATGCCCCAGCACATCGGTCTGCCGGCCCACCTCGATCTCCAACACCTTCCACGGAAACCGCCATTTGTTGGTGGTGGACCGGGAAAGAACACTTCGAGCAACGCATCGAGCCGCGCGCGCGTTCCCGGCGGTCCCGCGATCAAGAGCGGACGCTCGCGCTGGCGCAAGGAACTGGGCGTCGAGCAGGAGGAACGGGAGTGCGCCGAAATGGTCGCCGTGCAGATGCGAAAGCACGATGCCGTCGACGCGATTGGGATCGAGGCCGTGCGCCTTGAGCGCGACCAACGACGAGGCTCCGCAATCGACCAGAAGCGTGCCTTTCGCCGACTCGACGAAAAAACACGTGTTGAACCGGCCCCCGGAGCCGAAAGCATCTCCCGATCCTACGATCGTCAAGCGCATGCTCAGGCCGACGCGCTCGGCCGCGCGGAAACATCGGCGTGCCAGCGTTTGAGATTGGTGAGCTCGTCCGGCACCGCGAGCTTGGCCGGCTTCATGAAGTCCACGGCAACGAGGCCGGTAATGTCGGCGACCGAGAAAGCATCGCCCGCAATGAACGGGCGATCCTTCAACTCGGCATCGAGCAAGGCGACGAATTCTTGAATGCGCGGCTTGTTGGCCTCGGCCCAGGCAGGTACCTGCGGCACTTCCATCTCCTTCATCGCCGGATGTGAGTTGCGAAAAACGTGGGACACTGGAAACAGGAGATGCAGCTCGAGGCGCCGGTTCCACATCTCGATGCGCGCCATCTCCAAGGCACCCCGCCCGAACAGCGGCGGATCGGGATGAAGCGCCTCGAAGTAGCGGCAGATGGCGATCGATTCCGTGATCACCGTGCCGTCGTCGAGCACCAGCGCCGGCACCCGCATGAGCGGATTGACCGCCGCGTAAGCCGCGGACTTGTGCTGCATGGCGCCAAGGTCCACCTGCTCGATGGGCAGCTCAATCTCCTTCTCTGCCAGGAAAATCCGCGTGCGCCGCGGATTGGGCGCGCGCCCGCCGTCGTAGAGCTTCATGTGGATCGCCTTGCTTCGCGCCCGCCACATTCGACCATACTTACGTCAGGTTGTAAATTACCCATTCTGCACCAGAACGCGCGCGTCAGGTTGTCCTCACGGTGAGCGATCCGCCGCCCATCAGTCCGGGATTGCCGCAGCGCCGGAAAGCGGCACGACGCACGCGCAAGAGCGAGTGCCACGGCGATTGCCTTCCGCGCCGACGTCCTTATCTTGCCCCACCATATTTCCGTGGCGACTCATGAGCGGCATTGAGAGCCCCTGCAACAAAGTGTGCACGCTTGATCCGATCTCGGCGCTTTGCATCGGGTGCGGGCGCACTCTTGCCGAAATCGCGGCTTGGGTCGAATGAGCGGCGACGATCGTGCGCGCATTATGGCGGAGCTGCCGCGACGCCTTGCGGTGCCCGCTCGCCCTTGCGCCGGTCGCGCGGATCTCGGTTGAAGGGCATCATCCGTGCGCCGCCTCCTCTGGATCCTGCTGGCTGCGCTGACGATTGCCCTGCTCATCCTGGTGCTGCAGCAGAACGAAGTGGCGCTCGACGAACTCGCCCATTTCGAGAGCGCGTCGCTCGAAGCCAAGATCACGGCGGCGGTCCTCATTGGGCTCGTCGCGCTCACGCTGTTTCGCCAGCGTTTTCCCACATCCTCGAGATCGGTGCTCATCTGGACGGCCGTCGTGCTGCTCCTGCTGCTGGGATACACCTATCGTTTCGAGCTGCGCGACGTCGCCGACCGGGTGCTCGCCGAGCTCATGCCGGGCCGCGCGGCGACGCGCGGGCGCACGGTCGAGATCGCGCGCGGCGGCGGCGGCAGTTTCTCGGTCACGACCCAGGTCAACGGCGCGCGCGTCGCGATGGTGCTCGATACCGGCGCGAGCTCGGTCGTGCTCACCCAGGAAGCGGCCAAGGCGGCGGGCCTGCCGCTCGAAGTCCTCAACTATTCGGTTCAAGTCGACACCGCCAACGGCCGCGCCCGCGCCGCGCCGGTCACGCTCGACCGGCTCTCGATCGGCGGCATCACCGAACGATCGCGTCCCGGCGCTGATCGCGCAGCCGGGACAGTTGCGCACCAACCTGCTCGGCATGAGCTTCCTCAACCGGCTGGAAAGCTGGGAGGTGCGCGGCGACAAGCTTCTCATGCGCGGCTATCCGTGAGGATCATCCGACCAGACTCGCGGCAAAGCGCACGCAGACGATCAGCAAGAAGCAGCCGAAAGCGATCTCGAGCCGACGCTTCGAAAGGGCGTGCGCCAGGCGGGCGCCGTACGACGCGGTAAAGCTCGACACCGGCGCCATCAGCGCAAAACCGATCAACGAGACGAAGCCGAGCGAGAGCGGCGGCATCAGCGACTGCTGCGGCAGGCCGGCGAGGATATAGCCGATCGTGCCCGGCGATCGTGATCGGCACGCCGAGCCCGGCGGAGGTCGCGACCGCGCTGTGCATCGATTTGCCGTGGAGCGTCAGGATCATGTTGGAGATCGAGCCGCCGCTGATGCCCATCAACGAGGCGGCAAGCCCGACGAAGAAGCCGTAGGCGGTCATGCCGCCGCGGCCCGGCAGATCGTCGGCGAGCCGCCAGCTCGTCGCGTCCGACCAGGAGCTTGATGGCGATCACGCTTCCGACCAGGACGAACGCGAGCTTGAGCACCGCGGCGGGTGCGAAGGCCGCGATCGCCGAGCCGAGCGCGACGCCGATCACCGCGGGCAGCGCCCATGCCCGCACCACGTCCATCATCACGGCGCCCTGGTCGCGGTGGGTGAGGAACGAGAGCACGTTGGTCGGCACGATGATCGCGATCGACGTGCCGACGCAAAGCTGGAAGCGCACCTCGTCCGGCACGTCGAGCGCGCGGAAGACCTCGTACAGGACCGGCACAATGAGCGCGCCGCCGCCGATGCCGAACAGGCCGGCCAGGATGCCGGTGATCGAGTCCGCCGACGACGATCAAGGCCGCGAGCAGCAGCAGCTCGCTCACGGGCACGCCCAGGATCATGTCTTGCTCCGCAGGGCAACGGCACGGAATGACCGTCGAGAGCGCGCTCGGTTTACGTCGACTCGATCGTGTGCCGAGACAGCGCTCTCGATTCCTTGCGTGGTCGCATTTTCTGCGGAAAACCGGAAGTCCACTTTTCCGGAAAATGCTCCAGGATCAAGCGGCGGCGGTTTGCGCCATTCGCGCGTCCACGTCCACAACGAGAGCGAGCGCATCGCGGAAGGTGCGAGCATCCGCGCCCGGCTTCACCGCCTCGATCGCCAGATGGCGGCGGAAGGCACGCGCGCCCGGGACGCCACGGAACAAGCCGAGCACGTGCCGCGTCGATGGCGTGCAGCCGCGTGCCGCGCGCGAGCTCGCGCTCGAGATACGGGACCAGCGCCTCGGCCGCTGCCCTCGGCGATGCAAAGCGGCGCGGGCTCGCCGAACAGCACCGGATCGACGGCGAGCAGACGCCACGGCTCCTGATAGGCGGCGCGCCCCATCATGACGCCATCGAGGTGCGCGAGATGGCTCGCGGCCTGCTCGAGATCGACGATGCCGCCGTTGAGCACGACCGGGAGATCGCGGATGCGCGGCCTTGAGCCGATAGACGCGCGTCGTAGTCGAGCGGCGGGACGTCGCGGTTCTCGCGCGGCGAGAGACCAGCCGAGCCAGGCCTTGCGCGCATGCACGATGAGCGCGTCGACGCCGGCCTGCTCCACCGCACTGGTCGAGCGCTTCGAGCGCCTCCTCCGGATCCTGCTCGTCGATGCCGATGCGGCATTTGACGGTGACCGGCAGCTTGACGCTGCGCCTTCATGGCGGCGACGCAGTCGCCGACGAGCGCGGGCTCGGCCATCAGGCAGGCGCCGAAGCGGCCTTCCTGCACCCGGTCGGAGGGACAGCCGACATTGAGGTTGATCTCGTCGTAGCCGAAGTCCGCGGCGATGCGCGCGCATTCGCGCAAGCTGCCGCGGATCCGAGCCGCCGAGCTGAAGCGCGACCGGATGCTCGGCCGGATCGAACGCCAGCAGCCGCGCGCGGTCGCCGTGCAGCACCGCGCCGGTGGTGATCATCTCGGTATAGAGCAGCGCCCGGCGCGTGAGCAGGCGATGGAAGAACCGGCAGTGCCGGTCCGTCCATTCCATCATCGGTGCGATCGAGAAACGGCGGTTCATGAGCTCATATCATTGCGAAGCCGGGGCGATGGGAAACTGCCAAGTAGCACAAGATCGCTGGCGAACACACTGCGTTGGACCGAGCGCGGAGGCCCCCGGCATGGTGCCGGGCGGCACCGCACCGGCCTGTGACCTGCGGAATTTCCGCGATCCAGCAACTAATTGCTGTCTCTGCCGGGGTGCCCGCGCTGAAATCGCGGGACTCTGAGGAGCCCGATATTGTCCGATCACTTCGCCAGCGATGACCCGACGACGTTCGACCCGGCCGCAGCACCTGAGACGATCGTGCTCAAGGTCGATCACATGCGTCTGGAACTCGCCTGGCGCGACGGCAAGGCAGCCGAGGTCAGCGCCGAATGCCTGCGCGCGGCCTGCCGGTGCGCGTGGTGCACGCGCGCCCGCATCGACGGAACGTTCGCCGCGTCGTTCGACGCCATCACCATCGACCGGCTGACGCCGGTCGGCGACTACGCGATCAACATCGCCTTTTCCGACGGCCATGCCCGCGGAATCTATCCGTGGGCATACTTGCACAGGATCGCAGAGACACATGATCGCCTCGTGACCAAAATCGCATCGGGCGCGGCCGCGAGCGGCGCAAGTTCAGGGCGGAACGTGCGAATGACGAGCGACTGCCAGAACCGAAGTGATCGAGGCCGATCTTCTCGGTCCTGGGCGGGGGCACCGGCGGCCCGATGGCGGCGATCAAGGCCAAGGAGAAGAATCCCGGCCTGCGCGTCGTTCTGCATGGAGAAGGCGAACGTCAAGCGCAGCGGCGCCATCTCGCATGGGCATGGACGGACTGAACAACGCCGTCATTCCCGGCTACGCCACGCCCGAGCAGTACGTCAAGGAGATCACCGATCGCCAACGACGGCATCGTTCACCAGCAAGGCCGTCATGGCTTATGCCCAGGGCAGCTACCCGATGATCCGGTATCTCGACCAGCTCGGGCGTCAAGTTCGAGAAGGACGGATCCGGCGACTTCAACGTCCGCAAGGTGCACCACATGGGCACCTATGTGCTGCCGATGCCGGAGGGCATCGACGTCAAGAAGATCCTGTACCGGCAGCTGCGGCGCGCTGCAGGTCGCCGTCACCAACCGCTACATGGCGACGCGCCTGTTGACGGCCGCGGACGGACGCATCGCCGGCGCGATCGGCGTCAACACCCGCACCGGCGAATTCCTGGTCGATCGCGCGCCAAGGCGGTGATCCTCGCCTGCGGCGCCGCCGGCCGCCTCGGGCTGCCGGCCTCGGGCTACCTGTTCGGCACCTACGAGAACGCGGCCAATTCCGGCGACGGCTACGCCATGGCCTATCACGCCGGCGCCGAGCTCGCCGAACCTCGAGTGCTTCCAGATCAACCCGCTGATCAAGGACTACAACGGCCCGGCCTGCGCCTACGTGACCGGGCCGTTCGGCGGCTACACCGCCAACAACCAGTGGCCAACGCTTCATCGAGTGCGACTACTGGTCCGGCCAGATGATGCTGGAGTTCTGGCGCGAACTCCAGAGCGGCTCGGGACCGGTCTTCCTCAAGCTCGACCATCTCGCGCCGGAGACCATCGCGCGAGATCGAGACCATCCTGCACTCGAACGAGCGGCCGTCACGCGGCCGTTTCCACGAGCGCCGCGGCACCGAACTATCGGCACCGACATGATCGAGATGCACATCTCGGAGATCGGCTTCTGCTCCGGCCACAGCGCCTCGGGCGTGTGGGTGAACGAGCACGCGCGAGACGACCGTGCCCGGGTCTCTACGCGGCCGGCGACATGGCCAGCGTGCCGCACAACTACATGCTCGGCGCCTTCGTCAACGGCGGCATCGCCGGTCGAGACCGCGGCCGACTATTGCGCCGAGACCGATCTGCCGGCGCATGACGCAGCCGATGTCGCGGCCGAGCAGGAGCGGGTGCTGGCACCGACATGGCGCGAGGACGGTCTCACTCCCTACGAGATGGAATTCAAGACCCGGCGACTGGTCAACGACTACCTGCAGCCGCCGAAGGTTACGCGCGAAGTTCGACATCGGCCAGGAACGGCTCGCCGAGGTGCGCGAGGATCTCGATCAGCTCGTCGCCCGCGATCCGCACGAGCTGATGCGCGCGCTCGAGACCCAGTCGATCCTCGACTGCGCCGATCTGGCGGCCGCAGCCTCACTCTATCGGACCGAGAGCCGCTGGGGCCTTTACCACCTGCGCGTCGATTATCCCGAGACCGACAACGACAACTGGTTCTGCCACAGCATGCACTACAAGGACGCCATGGGCCGCATCGCACACCGCAAGCGTGCCGGTCGACCCCTATATCGTGCCGGTCGCCGCGGACGAGATGTCCGCCTATCACCATCTGCGCATCAAGACGCCGGTCGCGGCGGAGTAGAGGAGCCGACGATGCCGATTGCCAACCATGCGACCAGCGTTCCCGTCGTCGTCGATGACGACAAGTGCATCGCGCACAAGGGCTGCACGGTCTGCGTCGAGGTCTGCCCGCTCGACGTGCTCGCGATCGACGAGACAAGGGCAAGGCCTACATGAAATACGACGAGTGCTGGTACTGCATGCCGTGCGAGGTGGACTGCCCGACCGGCGCGGTCACGGTCAACATTCCCTATCTGCTGCGGTAGCCCAGTCCATGGCTCTGTTCGATACTTTCGATTCCGACCTCGACGACATCGCTGCGCGCTGCGCGGACGAAGACGCCGGCGTGCGGCGCGTGGCCGATGCTCGAACTGGCGGAAGTCACCGACGAACGCGCAGTCCCGCTGCTGGTCAGGGACTGCGCGACGCGGACCCGACCGTGCGCGAGGCCGCGGCCAAGGCGCTCGATGAGCACACCGGGGCGGGATGTGGTCGGTGCGCTGGTCGACGCGCTGGAGGACCCGGTTGCGGCGGTGCGGCTGAGCGCGGCGGAAACGCTGGCCGGAAAAGAAGGACGCTGCGAGCGCGGCGCTCCTCATCGCCCGGGTCGACCATCCCGCGCCGTTCGTGCGTGCCGCGGCGCTACGCGCGGTGCGCGAACTGGTGACGCCGGACGCATTGCCCGCGGCGTTGCGCGCGCTCAGCGACAGATCCCCGGAGGTGCGGCGCGAGGCGGTCAGCGTGCTCGGCTATCTCAAGGCCGATCAGGCGCTGCCGGCGTTGATGGCGGTCGCAGGCGACGCCGATCCTGCCGTCCGGCGCGCGGTGATGTCCGCACTGGTTTTCACGCGGCCGGGCGGACCGGGAGTGGGAGCCTTGCTCGCCGGCCTCGACGACCCGCATTGGCAGGTGCGCGAGCAGGCGGCGGCGTCGATCGGCAAGGTGCGCATCACCGAGGCGATCGGCCCGCTGATCGCCTCCATGAACGACGAGAGCTGGCAGGTGCGCGCCAAGGCCGCGAACGCGCTCGGGCGGATCTGCGCCCTGCCGGCAATACCGGTGCTGGGCCAGGCGCTCTCGCACGACGTCAGCAACCTGCGCAAGGAGGCTGCGGCCGCGCTCGGCGAAATCGCCAGCCCGACCGCGCTGGTCTTTCTCGAGCCGGCCGCCGGCGATCCCGACCCCGACGTGCGCAAGCTCGTGCGCTGGGCCATCGGCCGATGCCAGGCGGCGGTGTAGTTTCGATGGTCATCGATCGCGGCGCCGGAGGACGGCATTCCATGGCGGAGGCGGCCGGCATGATTTCTTGGCGTGCCCGCGACAATGTTCCCTTCCCGGCGATCGCAGCGGGAGGAAATTCGACGATGCATCAATAATTTAGAATTCGGCCTAGAACTGGCACAGCTTATGCTCCTACGGCAGCGACGCCAAATGGGAGCACCCCGATGGAAGACCAGCCCGCGCTTGCCGAGCCCGTTCTTTCGGTCGCGCCGCGGAGTCAGGGTCGTCGCGCGGCAGGAGGGATGCTCGGACTCTCCTTCTGGTCGAGAGCCGGGCGCTGGTCGGCGGACCTTCACCCTTGCTTGCATGGCTGACGCCGCGTGAGCGCGAGCTGGTGCTGAGCCAAGGCCGTCGCCGCGTGCTCAACCGGGGCCAGACTCTTTTCAACCAGGGCGCCCCGCACGAAGGCATCTACCTCGTCGAGTCCGGACGTATCCGCGTCTTCTACATGGCCCCGTCGGGGCGCGAGATCACCCTCGCCTACTGGCATCCCGGCAACTTCGTCGGCGGGCCGGAAATCTTCGGGTCAGGCCCGCATATGTGGTCCGGCGTGGCCGCCGCCAACAGCAGCGTGGTGCAGATTCCCGGGCAAGACATTGCGCGCGCTGGTCATGCGAGATACCCAGCCTTGCCGTCGGCCTGATCGAGGGCCTGACCTTCAAGGGCAAATGCTACTCCGGGCTCGCGCAGATGCTCGGTACCCGCTCGATCACGGAGCGCCTTGCGCACCTGCTGCTCCATCTCGTCGAGACTTACGGCGTCGAGGATCCGGACGGCATCCTGATCGGAGCCGCCTTCACGCATGCCGATCTCGCCCACATGGTCGGCGCCGACGCGGCAATGGGTCACCATCAGCCTCAAGCGGCTGCAGGACCAGAGCGTCGTCACCTGCCAGCAAGTCCCGCATCGTCGTTCGCCGTGCTCGACGCGCTGGAGGAGATGCGAGGGCAGGATGGATGAGTCAGGTGCCCACAGAATCGGCGCGTTTTTCACAGCCGCTGCCGAAAATCTGCGCAACCGCGCATTTTTGGGCAACTAATCGACCGCGCGCGGCGCACTCTCGATTTGCCGGACCATGCGGCCCAGACCAAAGATGACGAAAAAGCGCGATGGAAGCCCCGAGGCGCATCGAACCGCAAGAAAGGTGAGCCATGGGAAACCGTTACGCTCACAGTTCCAGCGTTCATTGCCGCCGTGTTGCTGCTGGCCCGGCGCCGCCAGCGCGCAGACCACCGTCACCATCGGCATCGGCACCCAGGACACCACCACCAACACGGTGACGACCGGCACCATCGTTCGTGAGCTGCAAGCTGTTCGAGAAGCACCTGCCGAAGGACGGCAAGTACGCCAACATCAAGTTCCAGCTCGAGTGGAACAACTTCACGTCCGGCCCGCCCGTCACCAACGGCATGATGGCGAACAAGCTGCAGTTCGGCATGATGGGCGACTATCCGCTTGGTGGTGAACGGCTTCACGTTTCAGAGCAATCCGGAGAGCAAGAGCCGCAGCTGATCGCCGTTGCGGCCTACAACATCTACGGCTCGGGCAACGGCCTCGTCGTCCACAAGGACTCGCCCTACTTCGAGCTCTCGCCGATCTCAAGGGCAAGGTGGTGAGCGTGCCGTTCGGATCGGCCGCCCACGGCATGGTGCTCAAGGCGATGCAGGATCGCGAGCTGGCCGGCCGGACTACTTCCAACTGGTCAGCCAGAGCCCGGAGGTCGGCTCGACCAATCTGCAGGAAAAGAAGATCGACGCCCACGCCGACTTCGTGCCGTTCGCCGAGCTGCTGCCGTTCCGCGGCTTCGCGCGCAAGATCTTCGACGGCGTCGAGACCAATGCTGCCGACCTGGCACGGCGTCGTGGTGCGCACGGACTTCGCCGAGAAATATCCGGAAGTCGTCGTCGCCTACATCAAGGCCGTCCTCGAGGCCAATGCCTGGCTGCGCGCCGATCCCAAGACCGCCGCCGAAAAGATCGCCGAGTGGACCGGCATCGACAAGGAAGTCGTCTACATCTTCCTCGGTCCTGGCGGCATCATGACGACGGACCCGACCATCAAGCCGGAGCTCGATGCAGGACGCGGCCGAGGACGTCAAGGTGCTGCAGAATCTCGGACGCATGAAGGAGTTCGACGTCGCAAAATGGGTGAACGACAGCTACATCCGCAAGGCCTATGCCGAGCTCGGCCTCGACTATGACGACGCAGCTCGCCAGCTTCGAGAACTACGAGATCAAGGGCGAGGACGAGTTCTGCAACAAGCCGATCAGCCGAACCGCGCAAGGCCGGCGAGGTCTGGGTCGACGGCGAAGGCATCGCAGCCCTTCAGCAGCGCGGCCTGCACGCTCGGCGCCTATGCCGACCTCAAGGCCAAGGGCAAGAAGATCAACGTGGCCTATGTCTTCGACACCGCACGCGGCATCAAGCTGTTTGCCGACCAGGCGTTCTTACGCGTCGGGCGGCAAGGCGACGATCGCGCCGTTCCTGCTCAAGAAGGACGCCGAGGCCCACGCCGCCAAGAACGGCGGCAAGGTGCGTCAATTTCGACGATGCGCTGAAGTCGGCGATGAGCGGAGGCTGAGACGTGGAGCGGCTCGCGCTCAAGGAGGCGCACCGAGCCGTTGAAATCAGCCCGCAGATGCCGCGTCGGAGATCGTCGCCGCCGCACGTCACAGTGGCGCCGCCGCAGCTGCGCCGCAACGTTCATCAAAGCTCGCGCGGCGCTGGCTCGCGCTCAACGGCGGCAGGCTGCGGGCGCATCGCTGCTCGGCGCTCTGGCGCTTCTGCGCTTTCCTCGTCGCCTGGCACCTGCTGACCAAATACCGCGTCAACGTCTGCGTCCGATTTCGTCAACGTGCCCGTCGCCGGAGCAGGTGCTCGAGCGGGCTGCGCGGGCGATTCAACGATCCGAAATTCTTCTCGCACGTCGTGCTGAGCTGCCGGCGCATCCTCATCGGCTTCATCGCTCGCGGCCGTCGTCGCCGTCCCGCTCGGCCTGGTGATGGGCCGCTTCCGTCTCGTTCGCGAGCTCATCTTCCCGGTGCCGAGGTGCTTCGCCCGATCCCCGCCATCGCCTGGGTGCCGATGTCGATCATGCTGTGGCCGTCGAACGAGGAGAGCATCGTCTTCATCACCTTCCTCGGCTCGTTCTTCCCGATCCTGCATCAACACGCTGCACGGCATGGCGATGGTCGATCCAGGTGCTGGTGCGCGCGGCGCAGTGTCTAGGCGCGCGCGAGAGCGTCGATCTTCCGCGAGGTCTATTTCCCCGCCGCGCTGCCGCACATCTTTACCGGCCTCACCGTCGGTATGGGCGTCGCCTGGGTGTCGCTGATCGCCGCCGAGATGATCTCCGGCCAGTTCGGCATCGGCTACTTCACCTGGGAGGCCTATTCGCTGGTGCAGTACTGCCGACATCGCGCTCGGCATGATCTGCATCGGCGTGCTCGGGCTGGCTTCGAGCGCCGCGATCCGCGGCCTCGGCCAGGTGGTGATGCCGTGGGCGCAGACGTGACATGCGCCAACCGGCATCGCCGCAAAGGGATCATGTCGACGATCACGGATTTCCGGCTGTCCTACGACACGCTCGCGAGAGCGACCGGTCGAGGCCGTCACCGACGTCGTCGCTCCACGTCGATCCCGGCGAGTTCGTCTCGATCATCGGGCCGTCGGGCTGCGGCAAGTCCACGCTGCTCAACGCGGTCGCGGGCTTTCTCAAGCCGACCGGCGGCGACGATCACGGTCGATGGCGAAGCCGGTCGACGGACCGAGCGCCGACCGCGGCATGGTGTTTCAGCAATATTCGCTGTTTCCCTGGAAGACGGTGCGCGAGCAACGTCGAGTTCGGCCTCAAGATGAAGGGCATAGAGCACAGCACAGCCGCGAAGTCGCGGCGCGCACGCTGCTCGGCCTCGCAGGCCTGCTCTGCAGTTCGAGAATCAGTATCCGGACCGCCTCTCCGGCGGCATGAAGCAGCGCGTAGGCATCGTGCGGGCGCTGGCGACCGGACCCAAGGTGCTGCTGCTCGACGAGCCGTTCGGCTCGCTCGACGCGCAGACGCGCGTCATCATGCAGCAGATCCTCACCAACATGTGGCAGCGCCTGAAGATCTCGGTGCTGTTCGTCACCCACGACATCGACGAGGCGATCTTCCTGTCCGACCGCGTCTACTGCATGACCGCGCGACCGGGCACGATCAAGGCCGAGATCATGGTGCCGCTCGAGCGGCCGCGCCAGCAAGCCATGATGATGTCGTCCGAATTCCTTGCGCCTGCGCCGCGGCCTGATGTCGCTCATCCGCGAGGAAAGCCTGCAAGGCGATGGGCGGCGAGATCAGCGACGGCGCGCTGCAGGGACTGAGCATCGACCTGCACGGCCAGAGCCTGGCTGACATCATTTAGGCTCCGGACACGGGCCGCACCCGCCATTCGGCGCAGGTTACAACGTCGAAGCCGACGCGGCGCGTGCGTCGAGCGCACGCGCTTCGCTTCAGATCGGCTTCTTTGATTTTCTGGCGCGGCGTTTACGCGTCCGCGCTCGCGCCCACGGATAAGCTTGCCTGCTGGGCCGAGCGGGCTAGCACTGGCCCGCAATTCCATCCGTCGGTCGCGACCCGCGACATTCGAAACAGGAGGACCAATGCTCCAGTTGCCCGCCCACAAACGATACGCCTATTCGCCGATCGTCAAACGGCCGGATTATGCGTGGCCGGACGGCAAGCGCCTCGCCTTCTACATCGCGCTCAACATCGAGCATTTCGCGTTCGGCGCCGGCCTCGGGATGGATCCGTCCAATCGCAGCGGCCAGCAGAACTCGCGAAATTTCGCCTGGCGCGACTACGGCAACCGGGTCGGCAACTGGCGCCTGTTCGAAATCCTGGACGAGCTGAAACTGCCAGCGACGCATCCTTCTCAACAGCAGCGTCTGCTATCACTATCCGGAGATCGTCGAAAGATCAAAGCGCGCGGCGATGACGTACTGGGCCACGGCCGCACCAATGCCGAGCTTCTGCGCCCGATGTGGGAGCACGACGAGGCGCGCGCCATCCAGGAATGCACCGAGGTGATCGAGAAGCACGTCGGCGTGAGGCCGACGGGTTGGATGGGTCCGGGCGCGCTCGAGATCCAACGTCACGCCCGATCTCCTGAAGGAGACCGGCTATACCCACCTGCTCGACTGGCCGCTCGATGACCAGCCGATCTGGATGCAGACGCGCGCCGGGCCGCTGCTATCGGTCCCCTACCCGATGGAATTGAACGACGCCGGCTCGCAGGCGCACCGCGATCATACCGGCCGCGAGTTTGCCGACATGATCGTGGATCAGTTCGAGGAGCTGCTGGAACAGTCGGAGCGCCAGCCGCTGGTGTTTGCGCTGGCGTTGCACGGCTTCATCGTCGGGCAGCCGTTCCGGCTGCGACCGCTGCGGCAAGCGATCAAGCACTGCGTCGAACACAAGCACAACGACCGGGTCTGGTACACGCGCGCCGGTGATATCGCCAACTACTGCTTCTCGCTCCCGAAGGGCGTCATTCCCGGCAGCTGAACTCCAGCGCGCTATTCCGGCTGCAACTTGGCGGCCTTGATGGCGTCGTCGAACTGCGGCTGCTCCCGGCTGATCTGGGCCACGAATTCTTCCGGCGTGGTGCCGTTCGCCTCGATACCGAGCGCCGCCAACTGCGCCGCGGTGGCGGGGTCGCTGCGCCGCCGCGATGACGTGCTTGGCAAGCTTGTCGATGATCTCCGGAGGGGTCTTGGCCGGCGCCGAGGAAGCCGTTCCAGCTCTCGAGCGACGTGCGACGGATAGGTCTCGCCGATCGTCGGCACGTTCGGGAGCTGCTTCATCCGCTGCGGCGTGGCGACTCCGAGGAGCGTCACCTTGCCGCTCTCGGCCTGCGGTACGAGATCCGACGCATTGCCGAAGAACATGTCGATCTGCCCGCCGAGCAGAGCCGCCGTCACCTGCCCGCTGCCGCGGAACGGCACGTGGACCGCATCGAGGCCGGCGCGGTTCACGAACAGCGCGCCGGCAAGATGGGCGACCGAGCCGACACCGCTCGATCCGTAGTTGATCTTGCGCGTCTTCGCATAGGCCACGAACTCGGCAATCGTCTTGGCCGGGATCGAGGAATTGATGCCGAGGATGAAGGGCCCGGTTCCGAAGACGCTGACGGGAACGAAATCCTTTCTTGGATCGTAGTTCACCTTCTGCAGCTGCGGCACGATGCGCGATTTGCGGCGCAGCCGCGAAGAACAGCGTGTAGCCGTCCGGCGCGGCTTGCGCCACGTAGGCGGCTGCAAGCGCACCGCCCGCCCCGATCCGATTCTCGACGACAAAACTCTGCTTGAGGTCCTCGGAGAGCTTCTTGCTCGCCATGCGTGCCATCACGTCGGTGTTGCCGCCGGCGGCATAGCCGACAACCACCGTCACCGGCTTGGCAGGCCAATCCGTCGCCCGCGCAGAGCGGCACCCCGGATACCAGCATAGGCGCAACGATGAGCATCGTCCGCCCAGACGACCCGCCGGTTCAAGCCCACTCAGGCGAGGCAAGCGGTCGACGTGCCGTTGACGCCGTCATGGTTGTGGTGGCTGCTCGCATTAGGCACTCCATAACTGTAGCGCGCTCAGATTCTGATCGCTCGATACGAAGCCAGATAGCAAAGGCAGTGCCAGGGGCCTGACTGAATAGACCGACGGCACCTGGGCCCTGTCAATCGCGAGCGCGGCGACCAACCGTGACCGGCGCGAGGCGGAGTGGTCTCGACGCGCCTTGGACTTGTCGCGGCAGACCTATAGCATGTACTGATCTTGGGACCATCGTGCGTGGCTTCGCTTCATGCCGAGCCATTTTGTAGGACGGCAGGCATGGCAGCGCGCAGAATGGACCAGGACCGGCGCAACGAGGACTTTCGCGGCATGCTCGCGCGCATGGAGCGCGAGGGTCACCTGCGGCGGGTGACCAAGACGATCAGTCCGCGCCACATCACCGCCTTGTGCGGCCAAGCTCCAAGCGCGGTGCTCTGCGAGGCGGTCGAAGATTACGACATTCCCGTTGTGGGTGGCCTGTACTGGACCCGCGACCGTCTGGCATCCGCCCTCGACTGGCCGGTAGGCGAGCTCGGCAGCCGCTTTGCCACCGCCGTGGCGCGGCCGCTCTCACCGGTGCTCGTGAACGATGCGCCATGCCAGGAAGTTGTGGCGACGGGCGACGACGTCGACCTCACGGCGCTGCCGATTCCGTTCATGCATGAAAAGGACGGCGCACCCTACATTTCCGGCGGCGTTGCCTTCGCCGATGATCCCGAGCTCGGACCGAATGCCGGATGCTACCGGCTGATGTTCCGCACGCGGCGGGAAATGGCCATTGATCTCTTCACGGCCTCAGACCTGCGCCGTTACTACACCAGAACCTACGAGCGCAAACAGCCTCTGCCGGTGGCGATCGCGATCGGCGTGCATGCGTTCGAGCACATGGCCGCCGCCTACAAAGCCCCGGCCGGGCTGAACGAAATGGAGATCGCGGGAGGCCTGCGCGGCGAGCCCGCGCACCTCGTGCGCGCCAAGACCGTGGACGTCATGGTACCCGCGAATGCCGAGATCGTGCTGGAAGGCGAACTGCTGCCCAACGGCTGGACCGCCGACGAGGGGCCGTTCGGCGAGTTCGCCGGCATGCAGGGCGATCTGAAGCACAATCCGCTGTTTCGCGTGGGCGCGATCACGCACCGCCGCAATCCCATCTTCTACGCGCTGCAAATGCCATGGGAAAACGACTGGCTGAACGGCCCCGCGACCGAGGCTGCGTGCAGACGCGTGCTGGGGCTTGCCGGGATCCAGGTTGCGGGCGTGCGTGCCACCGAAGGTGGATGCTGCGGCTGGTCGGTGGTCGCCGCGATCAAGAAGCGCGCCGGCGAAGGCAGGAATGCCCTCGCGGCTCTGCTGTCGCTCCCGGTCGTGAAGCAGGCGATCGTCACCGACGATGATATCGATATCTACAATTCCGACGAGGTCGAGTGGGCGGTCACATTCCGTTGCCAGGCCGACAAGGACATCATCATCCTGTCGGGCATGAAGGGAAAGCACGTCGACCCCAGCGTGCGGCCCTGGGACCTCAAGCCGGGCGAGCTGCCGACGACCGCGAAATTCGGCATCGACGCGACCATTCCTGAAGGCATTCCGGCATTTCGCTACGAACGGATTGTTCCCGCGTTCCGGAGCGAAGTGCGCCTGGAGGATTACCTGTGACCAGCGGCCGGCAAGCAGATCCCGCGCTCGTCAAGCAGATCGAGGAGTGTCTGCGCGAGCCCGTCTACTTTCGCGACATACTCGATGCCACCCGCGACCAGAAGTACCGGGCGGTCCTCCTGGCCTGGAGCGACATCCGCACGCGCCATGCCCTCGAACGGGACGAGCACGGACGCTACTGGCGTGCCGAGCGGGCCTGATCTTGCGGCGGCCGTTCGCACGTTGACCGCCTGTCAATCGCGGGATGCGCCAGGTACCGTTGTTATTTGCGCGTCCGCAAAGGTACTATCATCTAGACCACAGGCCCACTGTCAGGGGACATCCGTGAGAGGAAACGTCGACTACGATAGCCAGAGCTTGCGTGGCTTTTTGCGGCTGGTCGAAACCGAATATCCGGACGAGCTGCTGCGGATCCGCCAGCCGATCGACCTGCGCTTCGATTCGACCGCACTGGTGTTCGAACTCGATCAAGCGGGGAAAAGTCCTGTTGTGGTGTTCGAGAACGTGCGCGGCAGCGGCATGCAGCTCGTCACCAACGTCGCCGGCAACCGCAAGCTGCTGGCCGCCTGCCTCGGCGTGGCTCCTGGGAACCTGCCCACGGCCTTTCGCGAACGCTGCCAGACGTATATCCCCTGCGAAACCGTTGACCGTGGCGCATGGGACGACGTGGTGATCGAAGGCGACGACGTCGATCTGACGAAGCTGCCGATCCCGCTGCAATTCTCGGTCGACGCGGCGCCCTACATCACCGCCGGCCAGATCGTCGCCCGCGACCCGGTGACCGGCATCGACACGACAGGCTTCCACCGCCTGATGCTGAAGGGCAAGAACCGGCTGGGCGTGTCGCTGCATTCCCGCCGCCGCCTGTACGAATTCCACCGCCGCGCCGAAGAGCGCGGAGAATCGCTGCCCGCGGTCATCACCCTCGGGGTCCACCCGCTGCACTATATGGGCTCGATGGTCTACGCCTATCCGCCGCAGGTGCGGAAATTCGAGATCATCGGCGGCCTGTTCGGCGAACCGTACCGGCTGGCTCGCTGCGGCGTGAACGATCTCGAAGTGCCCGCCGGGGCCGAGATCATCATCGAAGGCGAAATCCTCGCCAACGTGCACGAGCCGGAAGGTCCGTTCGGCGAGTTCACCGGTTATGCCTCATACCGCAGCACGCAGAACGTGTTCGTCGCGCACCGGATCCGCATGCGCCGCGACGCCATGTTGCACAGCGTCACCTCGGGCATGTCGCGGGATCACATCCTGGTTTCCTGCATCACCCGCGAAGGCGAGATCCTCAACGCGCTGCGGCGGAACCTGCCGAACGTGCGCGCGGTGCACGTCCCGCACACGACCTGCGGCGCGTTCATGGCGTTCGTTTCCATGAAGAAGATCGCCGAGGGCGAGCCGCAGATGGCCATCATGGCCACGCTCGGCACCGAGCTCTACACCAAATACGTGATCGTGGTGGACGACGACGTCGACATCTTCAACATCAACGACGTCATGTGGGCGGTTGCGACACGCGTGCGTGCGGAGAAGGACATCATCTTCATCCCCGGCGCAAAGGGCGCGATCCTCGACCCGACGTCGGACCCGCAGACCTTCACCCTGACCAAGATGGGCATCGATGCCACCCGCCCGACCGGACGCGATTTCGCGGAGCGTCTGACCATTTCCGACGATCAGCGGACCCGCGCTCGCTCCATCCTCGAGGCCGCCGGGGTTAAACTTTAAGCGTGTTGGCTCTGGACATTTCGGGTTGGCTCAATCGGCACTGCGTCCCTGCGCCGCCAGCGACCTGACCCGCGGATCCATCATTCTTCGGAGAAGACTTTTGTCACAAGGATGGATTGTCGGATCACGCCCGGACAATCGATGACTGCGGCTATTCGGCCGCTGTCGCGTACTCCTCCGTCGGCGGACAAGAGCAGATCAGATTGCGATCGCCATAGATATTGTCGATCCTGTTCACGGGCGGCCAATACTTGTTATGAGCTGACAGCGCCACGGGAAAACATGCTTGCCGCCTGGAGTACGGCCGGCTCCAGTTGTCCTCCGCCAGATCGAGCGCCGTATGGGGCGCATGCTTGAGCGGATTGTCTTCACGCGGCATCCGCCCTTCCTCGATGGCCCGGACTTCTTCGCGGATGGCGATCATTGCGTCGCAGAACCGGTCGATCTCTCGCCTCGATTCCGATTCGGTCGGCTCGATCATCAAGCGTTCCCGCGACCGGAAAGCTCATCGTCGGCGCGTGAAATCCGTAATCGATGAGGCGCTTGGCGATATCGTCCACGCTCACCCCGGCGCTGTTCTTGAGCGGACGGATGTCGATGATGCACTCGTGCGCGACGCGTCCCAAGCGCCCCTTGTAGAGCAGCGGATAGTGCGCCTGCGAGCCGCGTGGCAATGTAGTTCGCGTTGAGGATCGCGCATCTTGGTGGCCGCGGTCAGGCCCTTGCCGCCCATCAGCAGACAATAAATCCAGGAGATGAGCAGGATCGACGCCGATCCGTACGGCGCCGCAGACACCGGGCCGACTGATCCCGGGCGCACGGGGCTGCTGGGGATCTGCCGGCAGAAACGGCGCGAGATGCGCCTTCACGCCGATCGGACCCATTCCGGGGCCGCCGCCGCCATGGGGTATGCAGAACGTCTTGTGCAAATTGACGTGGCTGACATCGGCGCCATAGTCGCCCGGGCGCGCCAATCCCGACCTGCGCGTTCAGGTTCGCGCCGTCGAGATAGACCTGCCCGCCGTGGCCGTGGACGATGTCGCAGATCGCGCGCACCTCCTGCTCGAACACGCCATGGGTCGAGGGATACGTGATCATGATCGCGGCCAGGCGATCGCCGTGCTGCGTCCGCCTTGGCTCGAAGATCGGACAGGTCGACGTTTCCGCTGCTGTCGCATCCCACCACCACGACTTCCATACCCGCCATGTGCGCGGAGGCAGGGTTGGTGCCGTGCGCGGATGCCGGAATCAGGCACACGGTGCGATGCGCCTGACCGCGACTGCGGTGGTAGGCACGGATGGCGAGCAGACCGGCATATTCGCCCTGCGCGCCGGAGTTGGGCTGGAACGAAATCGCGTCGTAACCCGTGATCATGCGGAGCATCGCGTCGAGCTCCGCGATAACGGCGGCGTAGCCCTCGGCCTGCGATCGCCGGCGCAAACGGATGAAGATTGGCGAACTCGGGCCACGTCAGCGGAATCATTTCGGTCGTGGCGTTGAGCTTCATGGTGCACGATCCGAGCGGGATCATGCTCCGATCGAGCGCAAGATCGCGGTCGGCAAGCCGGCGCATGTAACGCAGCAGTTCGGTCTCCGACCGATACTGCTGGAACACTTGATGGCTCAGAAGGTCGCTGTCGCGGCGCAGCTCGGCCGGAATTTCGATCGCATCGCCTGTGAGCTCGCCGGCCCGCTTCGCCGCCTTGGTGGGGACTCGCCGAACGCGCACCACACCCTTTGGACCACTTCCGTCGTCGTCGTTTCGTCGCAGCTGATGCCGATACACGACGTACCGTGACACGAGGGAATATCGCGCAGATTGATCCCGCTCTCGACGCGCGCGTTCGAGGATGGCCTTCGCGCCGCTCTCCGACTTCGACCGTGATGGTGTCGAAGATAGGCCGATGAGCGAACGCTCCAACCCAGCGTCGTCAGGCCGGCCTCGAGATGGGAGGCCGTCTCGTGCACACGGCGCGCAATCGCTTTCAGGCCCTCGGGACCGTGATAGACCGCGTACATGGACGCAATCACCGCAAGCAGAACCTGGGCCGTGCAAATGTTCGACGTCGCCTTCTCGCGCCGGATGTGCTGCTCGCGGGTCTGCAGCGCCAGCCGGTAGGCCTTGTTGCCACGGCTGTCGACGGAAACGCCGACGAGCCGGCCGGGCAGCGCGCGCTTGTGCGCGTCCTTCGTGGCGATGTAGGCCGCGTGCGGACCGCCGTAGCCCATGGGGACGCCGAATCGTTGCGTCGAACCGATCGCGATGTCGGCGCCGAGCTCGCCGGGCGGCGTGAGCAGCGTCAGCGCAAGCGGATCGGCCGCCAACACGGAGATTGCACCGGCAGCCTTCAGCCTCGCGATCGGCTCGCGAAAATCGCGGACATCGCCGAACGTGCCGGGATACTGGAACAGGGCGCCGAAAATCGCCGCAGGATCGAGGTCTTGCATGCGGGTCGCCGATGACGATCTGCCAGCCCAACGCTTCGGCGCGGGTCTGCAAGCACGGCGAGCGTCTGCGGGTGGCAATCCCGGTCGGCGAAAAAGACCGTTCGCGCCCGACTGCGAAATCCGCTGCGCCATGGCCATCGCCTCGGCCGCCGCCGTGGCTTCGTCGAGGAGAGAAGCATTGGCAATGTCCAGCGCGGTGAGATCCGCGATCATGGTCTGGAAATTCAGCAACGCCTCCAGCCGCCCCTGGCTGATTTCGGGCTGGTACGGCGTGTAAGCCGTGTACCAGGCCGGGTTCTCCAGGATGTTGCGCTGGATCACGCTGCGGCAGGATCGTGCCGTAATATCCTTGGCCGATCAGCGACGTCAGCGACGAGATTGCGTGCGGCAAGCTGGCGTGCCTGCGCGAGCGCCTCCGTTTCCGACAGCGCCGGCCCGAGATCGAGCGGCGCGCGCTGGCGGATGTCGTCAGGAATTGTCTGGGCGATCAGCTCGTCGAGGCTCGACACGCCGATCGTCTCCAGCATCGCGCTCACGTCCTGCGGCGACGGCCCAATATGGCGGCTCTCGAAACCTCCGGGCGACCGATGGATCATTCATCATTGCAGGGTTCTTCCTCAATCAGCCAGTTTCCGTCATGTGGACGCGGCGCTATCGACCAGCGTACGGTAGGCCTGCTCATCCATCAGCGCCTCGACCTGGGAGCGATCTGCGATCTTCATCTTGAACAGCCAGCCCTTTCCCATCGGATCCGAATTCACCAGGCTCGGCTCGTCGACCACCGCTTGATTGATTTCGACGATCTCGCCCGCGATCGGCGCGTAGACGTCCGATGCAGCCTTCACCGATCTGACGACCGCCGCAGCTGCGCCGGCGTCAACCGATCGTCCGGGCTTCGGCAGCTCAACGAAAACGAGGTCGCCCAGCTGCTCCTGCGCATGTTGCGTGATCCCTATGGTCGCGGTGTCACCGTCGACCAGGAGCCACTCGTGATCCTGCGTGAACTTCAACATGCTCGATCTCCTGGCCCGTGCATCAGCGTTTATAGGTGGTGGAAATGAAAGGAAGCGCGGACAGCCGCAGAGGCACACGTGTTCCACGCAAATCCGCGTAGATTCTTCCGCCCGCAGGCTCGTCGGCGTGCGTCACGTAGCCCATCGCAACCGGTGCATTGACGCTGGGGCCGAATCCCCCGAGGTCACGACGCCGATCGCATCTGCCGCGTCCTGATCCGAGAAGAGCTGGGCACCGTGGCGAACCGGCGCCCTCCCTCCGGGCGCAATCCCACGCGCCGGCGCGGCGCGCCGTTCGCAAGCTGATGCAGGATTTTCGCGCGCCGGGAAAGTTGCCCTCGCGGCTCGCCGCCGGTTCGGCGCACCTTCTGAATACTCCATTCGAGGCCTGCCTCGACCGGCGTCGTCGTCGCATCGAGATCGGAGCCGTACAGGCACAGACCGGCCTCGAGGCGCAGGCTGTCCCGCGCACCAAGCCCGATCATCGCAACGTCGCTATCCTCAAGCAGCTCTCGCGCCACCGTCTCGGCGTGCGATGCCGGCAGGCTGATCTCGAAGCCGTCCTCGCCGGTGTAACCGGAGCGTGAAACGGTACAGGCTGCATTCATGACTTCTATCGCGCGCACGTCCATGAAGCGCATCGACCTCTATCTCGGGCATGAGCCGCGCCAGCGCCGCCTCGGCGCCAGGTCCTTGAAGAGCCAGCAGAGCCTGGTCGTCGCGACGCTCGATCGTGCAGGCCTGGGATAGCGATTGCCGCAGATAAGCTTCGTCGGCGTCCTTACAGGCCGCATTGGCAACGATCAGAAAAGCCGTCGCCGAGCCGCGCGATCATCAGATCGTCGCGGACTCCGCCGTCCTCATTGGTGAGCAAGGCATATCGCTGCCGCCCAGCAGCAAGGCCGACGACATCCATGGGCACCACCGACCCAGCGCACGCGCGGCGTCCTCGCTGCCGACCGGTGCGCGAGCGAATTTCGAACTGTCCCATATGTGGACACGTCGAACAATCCGGTCTGCAGCGCGGACGTGAAGATGCTCTTTCAGGATGCCATTCGGATACTGAACCGGCATCTCGTATCCCGCGAACGGAACCATGCGGGCGCCGAGATCGCGATGGAGCTGGTTAGAGGGCGTGCGCTTGAGTTGTGCGGCCGCAACGACGTCGCTCATGGCAGCACCCGCGCAACATGGACGGAAACCCTGGCGCGTGACGCCAAAGACGCGAGCGCGGCAACGATAAACGGATTGGCTCGATAAAGACCGACGACATGCGAGGCACCTTCGATCCGACCCGATGGTCGATCTATATGGTGCCCCCTCTGTGATGGTGCCTGAGAGCGTTATCCCGTCGGCGGACGCCTGAGCGCCTCTCTCCAGAGTGTACGTTACCCTTGCGATTCTTTTGCCTGAGAGTTTCCGGGGCGGTTGCTCCTTCGGCGTCGGTCGGACCGATCTCTCCCGCAAGGGACTGGCGCGCGTAGCCGTTCTAACCTTTCGATACGATGGTACGAAGCAAGTGTAACAAATGGGATGGCGCAAAGCCATTTCCAAGCATCGAACTTACAGAGATTTTAGGATGAAATGATGCCCAACACCGCGAGATCAGCATTCACGCGGGGTTTGCCCTGCATTCAACGGTACCAGCCTTCGGCATCCTGCTGAGCGCGGCCTTAAGCTCCTTCGTGCCCGCGCGGTCCGATGAGTGATCGCGGCCATTCGCGCAGCGATATCGGCGCCGCCGACCTGCAACTGTGAGCCGCCTTGCCTCTGAGCCGACGCCGGCACATCCGAATCGCGCCGGATGAGGCGGTCAACCGGCGAGATACGCGCTGCGCACGTGCGGGTTGTCGATCAGCTCGCGGCCCGGGCCCGACAGCGCCAGGGACCCCGATTCGAGCAGATAGGCATGATCGCACATATCCAACGCCGCCGAAGCATTCTGCTCGACCATGAGCACGGTCGTGCCGGCGTCGCGAATGCCGGTGATGATGTCGAACGTGCGCTCGACGATGTTGGGCGCGAGGCCCAGCGAAGGCTCGTCGAACATGATGAGCTTCGGCCGAGACATCAAAGCGCGGCCGATCGCGAGCATCTGCTGCTCGCCGCCCGACAGCGTTCCCGCCGACTGTTGCCGACGTTCAGCCAGTCGCGGGAACTGATCGAAAATGCGCGCCAAGTCCGTCGCGATCTCGACCCGATCGGTGCGCAGATAGCATCCCATCTCCAGATTTTCGGCCACCGTCATGTGCGGGAAGACATGACGCCCCTCCGGACAATGCGCGAGCCCGAGCGAGAGGATCGTGGCGCGCCGACGCATGGGTGATGTCGCTGCCGTCGAACAGGATCGTGCCGCTCGCCGCGGACAACAATCCGGAGATCGCCTTCAGGATCGTCGTCTTGCCGGCACCGTTGGCGCCGATCAGGGCGACAAGCTGACCGCGGCCGACGGTGAGCGACACGCCTTTCACCGCGGTCACCTTGCCGTAGCAGCAAACACAGTTCGCGCAGCTCAAGCACGCTTTTTCCCTGTCCGAGATAGGCGCGGATGACCTCGGGGTCGTTCTGGATGGCCGCCGGCGGCCCTCGGCGATGATGCGTCCGTAGTTGAGAACGACAATGCGGTCCGACACCTTCATGACCATGGGCATGTCATGCTCCACCAGCAGAATGGTCACGCCGGAGCGCGCGGATCTTCTCGACCAGTTTCATGCACCTGCGCGGTCTCGGACGCATTCATCCCGGATACCGGCTCGTCCAGCAGCAGCATCGACGGCTTCGCCGCCAGCGCCAGCGCTATGCCGAGGAGACGCTGCTCGCCGTAAGGCAGGGTGCCGGCGAGCTCGGACGCCCGCTGCTCCAGACCGACGAGTTGCAGGATCTCGTGCGCGTCATCGCACGAGCTCCTGCTCGGATCGGCTCTCGCGCGGCAGCGCGAGCAGCGTATCCCACAAGGTGGACCGCCCGCGATCGTGCAAGCCGATCAAGCACGTTCTCGAACACGCTGTTGTTCTGGAATACGCTGGTGCGCTGGAACGTTCGCACCAGGCCGAGCCTGGCGATTTCGTGCGGCTTCAATGCCGTCCAGCGACGTGCGTGCGGTAGCGCACGTTCGCCGCTCGTCGGCTTCAGGAAGCCGGTGATGACGTTGAACGCCGTGGTCTTGCCGGCGCCGTTCGGTCCGATCAGGCCGACGATCTCGCCCTCGCGCACCGTCGAAATTCAGATCGAAGATGGCAATGAGCCCGCCGAAATGCACGGCGACGTGCTCGATCGAGAGAACGATGTCCGCCTGCGGCCGTCACTCTTCGCGCACTTTCGGCCGGCCAGACCGACAGCGTCACTGGCTCGCGCGGGACCGCCTCCAGTTCGCGACCCAGCGCTCGACCGCCGGCACGATCCCCTGCGGCAGAACAAAGACGATGGCGATCATCAACGCGCCGTAGAGGATCCATTGGACCGCAGGCGCGGCGAACGACCGCACGATGACCGGCATGAAGCCGAAAATCACCCCGCCGACGATCGGTCCGGCGAGCGTGCCTTTGCCGCCGGTGATCACCATGATGACCATCGTGACGGTGTAGATGAACAGGAAAATGTCGGGATCGATGATCTTCACATAGTGCGCGTACAGGCTTCCCGCCGCGCCCGCCATGGCCGCCGACACGACCGCCGCCAGCACGAGGTAGCGCGTGACGTCGATCCCGACCGAACTGGCGAGCGACTCGTTCTCCTTCAAGCGCAATCATGGCGCGGCCGATGCGAGAGTTCACCAGCCGGCTGATGATCGACGTATGCCAGGAGCGCCGACGACGGCGACGAGGTAGTAGTAGGCGGTCTTGTTCCAGAACGTCGTATTCGCCGAGTCCGGGAATCCAAAGCGTGTAGGGCGGAATGTTGGTGAGCGCGAGCGGGCCCTGCGTCAGCTCCACCCAGTTCAGGGCGACCAGCCGCGTCACCTCGGCAAAGCTGATGGTGACAATGACGAAGTAGGCGCCGCGCACCTTGAACGACAACTTGCCGATCGCGTAGCCGCTCAGGCCGGCGACGATCACGGCCGATGAAAAACCGACAACCGCCGGCCACGGCGTAGTGCACGACGCGCAAAGCCGCCGGGCAACTCGACGTTGAAGCCCAGGGTGGTCAGCGCGCTGGCATAGGCGCCGATGCCGAAGAAGGCGACATGGCCGAGGCTGAGCTGCCCGGTATAGCCGAGCAGCAGATTCAGGCTCATCGCCGCGATGATGAAAATCGCCGGTCGTGATCGTGACGTGCAGGAAGTACTGGTCGCGCAGCCACAACGGGACTGTCGCAATCACCACGCAGCCAAAGCAACGGCGGCAAGCGCGCTTCATCCAATGCGCTCCGCCCGCGCGAACAGGCCCGGTGGGCTTGAACAGCAGCACACGATGATGATCAGGAAGCCCATCGCGTCGCGGTAGCCGGACGAGATGTAGCCCGGCGCCGATCTCCTCGACGAATGCCAGGATAAAGCCGCCCAGGGTCGCACCGGTGATGTTGCCGAGGCCGCCGAGGATGACGATGGCAAACGCCTTCAGCGAGGCGAGATCGCCCATCGGTGGGCGTGACGAGGAACACCGGGACCGAGCAAGGCGCCCGCGGCGGCGGCAAGGCCCGAGCCGATGGCGAAGGTCGCGGTGTAGATGCCCTTGATGTTCACTCCCATGAGCGCCGCGGTGTCGCGATCCTGGAACGTCGCGCGCATGGCCTTGCCGAGCTTGGTGCGGTTGATCAGCGCATAGGTGGCGCCGATCAGGATCAGCGCGACGACGAGCACGAACAGGCGCAGCCAGGAGATCGAAGACCGGTCCGATCTGCAGCGGCTCGTCGGGGAACGGGGTCATGATCGCCTTCGACACCCCGCCCCAGTACAGCAGCTCGGTGTTCTGCATCACGATCCACGCGCCGATCATCACCAGCATCGTGGTATCGATGTCAGCGCTGCAGAAGCGGCCGCAGCAGTACGAATTCGATCAGCGGCGCCGAGCGGCGCAGCCGACGATCACAGCGAGGACGAGGGCGAGGAAGAAATTTACGCCCAGGCGAGACTTCGAGAAAAAACACCGCGTAGGCGCCAAGCGCGTAAAGCTCGCCATGGGTGAAATTCACCACCCGCATGATGCCGAAAATCAGCGTCAGGCCGATTCCCAGCAGCGCGTAGGTGCTCGCCGAGGATCAGCGGCATTGACAAGATGCTGGAGTAATTCGTCCACGCGCGTTCAATTCCCCGCTGACGGGACCGCGAGAGCCGCCGTCTTGACCGTGCACTGACCCATCCGGGCCGGAGGCACCGGCCCCCGGGTTCGGTCCCGGAAGGCTCGTGACATGCAGTCAGCCGCTGCGGAACGACGACCTTGCCGTTCTCGATCTTGATCAGATACATGGCCGGGATGCTCTGACCGCTTTCCTGTTCCGTCCGGCCCGGCCTTCGTGAACTTGATCTTGCCGTTCAGGCCGGTGATGCTCGAGCTGCCACAACGCCGCGCGGATCGCTTCCGGCTCGGCCTTGCCAGCCTTGTGAATCGCCGCCGCGATCGTCCTGATGCCGTCATAGCCGCGGAAGCTTTCGGTCACGCCGGCGAACTGGATAGCCGCGTTTCTTCCACTCCGCGATGAAGGCTCTTGGTCGCTTCCGGATCGGGCGACACCTCGGGCATTCCACGGCGCGAATGTGGTGAGATGCATGGTGCCGTTGACCGCCGTACCGGCCTGATCGATCAGCTGATCGGGATTCTGCGAGCCGCCGGTGGTGATGATCTGCTTCTTCAAGCCCAGCGCCGCCGCCTGCTTGAACATCGAGCGTGAGCTGCTCGACCGCGCGTGGTCACGATCGAGGTATCGGCATCGGAATTCTTGAACTTGGCGAGCTGGGCGCTCATGTCCTGCGCCGGCCTGGTCCATGGTCTCGACCAGGCCGACGGTGATGCCGTGCTCCTTGAACATCTTGCTGAAGTCTTGCGCGGTGCCGCAGGCCCCAATCGTTGTTGATGACCAGGAAGTCCGCCTTCTTGATGTGGAGCTTGTCCACGATCTTGGCGAAGGCGACCGCCTCGACCGCCGACGGCGGCGAAATGCGGAAGATGTACGGATTGCCGGAGGTCGTGATCTTGCCGGACGATGACGTCTCGACCAGCATCGGCACCTTGTATTCCATCAGCTTGGGCATGACGGCGAGCGTCAGGCTGGAGCCCCACGCGCCCATCAAAACCGGAACCTTGTCGCGCACCATGAGCTTCTCGGCCACCGACGGCCGCTTCGGTCGGGATTGCTCTTGTTGTCCTCGATCACCAGTTCGATCTTCTGGCCGAGCACGCCGCCTTTGGCGTTGATCTCGTCGGCGGCGATCTTCGCGCCATTGGTCGACGTAGTTGCCGGACGCCGCGAACGGGCCGGTCAACGGTTCGATCACGCCGATCTTGATCGTCTTGCGCGGACGGCGCTCGTCATAAGGCTTCCGGCCAGTACGGCAGCCGACAGGCTTGCCGCCATTACTGCAAACTTCTTCATGTCGACTCCTCCGATCCGTCGTCGTCAGTGACGACGTGTGCATGCGGTTTGAAAGCCACCCGGCCCGGTCGGACCGACTGGGATGACGAGAACACTCGTGCTTGGCAGTCCAACTGTTTCGGGCGCGAGGGCATCGGCGACGCGAGGCGATCCATTGCGGGCCCGGCCGACATCCGTCGTGACGCGGGCATCGTCCTATTTTTAGGATGATAGTAAGCGTCCAAAAATGAGGCAAGGTGAAAGTTTGGCCAGCGGTTGCACGGCAGATGCCCATCTGGTGTCCGGCAGGGTCACGGCAACCGGTCGTCAGCGTTCGATCACTCGACATCGGCTTCTCCCTGACGGCGCCCTCGGCGACGAGCGGCTCTGCGCCGGTTTGTCGCATCGAACCCATGGGCTCCGATCCCGCGGTTGCCAGTCTTGAAGATATCGAAGTCCAGATCATGGACGCGGCGCGAGACGCCGGCCGCTTAGCGTCTTCAGCCGCGGAATGATCTCGCGCGCGATGATCTCGATCTGCTCCATCTCGTACTTGTAAGGGACGAAGATGAGCTTCTGCGTTCCAACCGCGAGGTGCGCCTTGAGCTGCTCGACGCACTCGTCGACCGTTCCCATGATGGCGCTGTCCTTGGTCGACTCGCTCCAGGCGGCAAAGTCCCATTCCTTGGTCAGCCACTCCATCATCTGACCTTCGACCGCCTGCCGCGACTTGCCGATCATGATCGGCAGCTGCGAGGCGTTGAGGAGCGTGTCCGGGTCCTTGCCGGCCTCCTTGGCGAAATCGCGGATCTTGCCCCAGGACTTTGCGAAGCTTTCCGGCCGGTAGAAGTAGGTGAGCCAGCCGTCGCCGACTGACGGCCGCGCGCTTGAGCACGCGATCGACGTATCCGCCGATCAGGATCGGCGGATGCGGCTTCTGCACCGGCTTGGGAAACATGACGCCGGCCGGGATGTCGTGATGTCGGGAACTTGCCGCTGACCGTGTGCTCGGTCCAGAAGCGCTTCAGGATGTCGAGGTTCTCGTCCATGATCTTGCCGCGCTGCTCGAACGGCACGCCGATGGCGTTGAACTCGCGCCGGTACCAGCCCGACGCCATCCCCATGAGCAGCCGGCCGTCCGACAGCAGGTCCATGCACGCGAGCTGCTTGGCGAGGATGACCGGATTGCGCATCGGCAGCACGAGAATGCCGGTGCCGAGCTTGATCTTCTTGGTGCGCGCGGCGATGGCGGTGAGCAGCGTCAAGGACTCGATGATCGGAAAGTTCGGCTCGACGCCGAGCAGGATGTGATCCCACACCCAAAGCGAGATCGAAGCCCAGTCTGCTCCATCCTGACGCCGTATTCGACCAGCGCCTTGACGTCCGGCATTTGCGGATAGGCGGTGAAATTTTGCACGGCGATGCCGAATGTTCCGCTCAGACCAGTCATCTCAAGCTCCTCCTGCTGTCGAACGTCGGTCCGCGCGTGACGCTACGCGATATAGAGCTGCTCGGGATCGAGCTCGCGCAGCACCGTCAGCTCGTGATCGGTCGGCGGCTCGGTCACGCCCGGTGTCGGCGGTCGAATTCGAGGCGAAATCCGGTGTTGTCCTGCACCTGCTCGCGGCGTCACGCCGGGATTGAGCGCGATCGACCTGCATGCGCCGCGTCTGCTCGTCGAAACCGAAGACCGCCAGATCGGTGACGACGCGGATACATGCCGCCAGTGGGAAGTCCGCTTTGCGCGCCGCGTGTCGCCGCCGCGAAGCCAGCCCGGGCTGGTGACGAAATCGACGTTCTCCACGAACCGCCGCTTCTCGTGCTTCATCGCCACGATCATCTGAGCAAGGCTCGCAATGTCGTTGCCGCCGCCGGTGCCGGGCAGGCGGGTCTTCGGATTGCGTCGGATCGCCGATGAAGGAGCTGTTGAGATTGCCGTACTGATCGATCTGCGCGCCGCCCATGAAGCCGACGTCGACGTAGCCGCGCTGCAGCAGCAGCAGCACCTCGGCGCTGCCGAGCACCATGTTGGCGCGCTGCGTGCAGCGTTGATCGTTGGTCGAGGGCGGCAGCTTGCCGGGCTCGATGAACGCGCCGATCACCCCGCCTTCGAACAGGATCGTCAGGCCGGGGCAGCGCAGCCGCTGCGCCAGCGTGGCGGCCAGGAGCGGGATGCCGACGCCGGCGAATACCACCTGCCCGTCGCTTGAGCTGGCGCGCGCTCAGGATCGGTCAGCAGCTCCGCCGGCGGTGTAGGCTCTGCGCTCTAAGCATCGTAAATCGACTCTCCCGGCGCGCGCCGCTGTCGAGCAACTCGTCGATCCCGATCAGGCTGAGAAACTCGGTCCACGACTTCGGCCCGTAGACGAACCGCTCGAGATATTGCTGCATGCCTTTGACCGGATCCTTGTTCACCAGGCCGACGTAGTACTCCATGTGCCGGATCATCGGCTCGTAGACGCCGTAGCATTCGTGCGGCGCGCAGCCGAACGGCAGCTCGACCACGGCGTCGACCGCGAAGAACGGGATCTTGGTCTGGTCGGGCGCGCGCCGGATCTGGTCGTTGGAGACGATGCGCTCCGTGCGTCAGGATCACCTTGTTGGCGGCCATCGCCAGGTCGATGTCCATGAATTGCAGCCCGTCGATCTGGGCGTTGCCGTAGGCATCGCAGCGCTGCACGTGGATCAGGGCGACGTCCGGATTGAGCGCGGGGACGAGCAGCAGCTTCTCGCCGGTGAACGGGCAATCGATCTCCACCGCGCTCGGGACGCTGCTTGCAGGACGTCCGACCCCAGCATCGATCGGATCGGCATGAACGGCACGCCCATGGCGCCGGCGCGAAATCGCATGCCCATCGCCATGTGGCTCCACTCGTCGTAACGCGCCTTTCCGGTCTCCACGTAATGACGCATCACCTTCGAGACGCCCCACAGGATGCCCTGGCTGAACCAGCTCGTCATCATGTGATCGCAGGCGCCCGAAGCCGAACAGCAGGTCGCCGTCGCTGGAGACGATGCTGCGCGAGCAGGTAAGCTTCTTTCGCCGGCGCGGATGAGCGCCCAGATCATGCCCATCGGGCGTGCGCGACATGGTGCTGCCGCCGATGCCGACCGGATCTCCGTCGCGCACGAACGACGGCGGCTTCTTCGAGCGAGACGACCTTGTCGCGCAGACTCCGGTCGCGGCGCGCCAACTCCTTCGCGCAGCTCTAGATAGCTGGAAGCGCCTTGCCATCGCTTGTCGCTTCATGCCGGTCAGTTGGCGCTGCCAGCGCCGACCTCGGCGTTGAAATCCTCGATCAGGCGGTCCCACGCCGGAATGCTGTCCACCAGTCGACGCCAGAAATCGCTGGTCCTTGCGGCGATCGAAATCATCGACCGCCACGCCCTGCTGCTCCGACCCAGGTGTAGTAGCCGAGATTGAAGATCCGCTTGCGATCGACGTGGGTGAGCTCGAGGACGTGATCGTCGACGATGCCTTCCAGGTGGCGGCTGAAGATCTCGCCGGCATTCACCTCATCAGATCCGTCGCGATAGCGCCGCGCGAGATAAGCTCTGACGTTCGCTGTCGTAGAGCAGGGCGCTGTCGGTCGCCACCGTCATGATCGACGTCGTCGGCGCCGAATTCGAGATGCTTGGCGAGCTTGATCGGCGGCGACGATGTTGGCGAGCCCGGAGATGCCGATATCGTCGAACTGGTCGCACCACATCCGGATCGATCTTGCGCCGCCCGCCGAGATAACTGCGACCGACATTCGCCGCCGAACAGCAGATTGAGCGCATCGCTGGCCAGCATCGGACACGCCGACGACGACGTCGGTGTTCATCACGTTGTGGATCAGCGGGATATGCTTGTCGCCGATACCCTGGATGTTGTGCTCGCCGTATCCGTTGCACAGCATGGTCGGGCATTCGATCGCCTCCACCGCGGCGATCTTGCGTGCCGTGCGCGCGATTTCAGGTGGTCGCCGGCGCGCGAGCGTTCCTGCCGACCCGGTCGCCGACACGAAGGCCGCCAGCCGATAGTCCGGATGCTCGTGCCTTGCAGGTGCCGAGAACACGCGATCGAACGCGCGCCCGGTGCAGTGATAGTGGATGAGGTAGTTGGCGAACTCGGAGAACTGATTGAGGATGACGTTGTTCTCGGTCGCGCGCGAGCTCGGCGCATTTGTCGTAGATTTCCTTGACGTTGCTCTCGGTCCCGGGCGTGCGGATGATGTCGGACGGGATCGGCAACCCACTCCTGCAGCCAGTCGAAGCGCTCGCGGCTCATGCCGGCCGGCAGCACGGCCACGCCGCGGCAGCCGAGGATGCGCGAAATCGCAACGCCGCCGCGGCAGTAGTTGCCGGTGGACGGCCAGACCGCCCGGTCGTGCCGACGGATCGAACTGCCCGGTCACCAGCCGCGGCACCAGGCAGGCATAGGCGGCGAGCACCTTGTGCGCGCCGATCATCGGGAAGCGCCGGCCGAACAGCACGACGATCGGCGCCTTCACGCCGGTCAGTGTCTGCCGGCAGCACCACGTGGCCCGGCACTGCCACCCGTTTTTGCGGCTCGCATCGATTGAACCAGTGCACGCGCCAGAGGTTCGCCGCGTCAGGCGCATCGGGATCTACCCGGACGAGATCCGGTGAGGTCGGCCCGGCGATGTCGGCGGGGTGAGCGAGCTCGCTCCAGGTCGGCAGCGTGACCTTCATCTGCACGCAATCGCGCAATGGCGGCACGCCTGCGCCCGGCGTCAACGATGTCGGGCTCAATGAAGAGGCTCATCGCGCGGGTCTCGTTTCGCTGGTCCGGTCGCGCGCGCGAAAGGCCTCACCGAGCCCGACAGGGGAGAAAGCAGGCATCATAAAATCGTACTATCATTGGAACAATAGGATTTTCGTCGGCACGGCTGACGTGTCCGCGTGCTCCCGTCGCCGAAGCCGACGCGACTTCCGGGACGACCCGCTTGCGACGCCGCGAACGACGCGCGGTAGCGCTCATCCGGCACATCCGAATAGAGCGTGTCGCGCTGGCGCGGAATGCGGCCGATCGAGCGGATGATGGCCTCCATCGCCGCCGGCGTCATCTCCTGACCATGGGCCGCACCAGCCGAGCGCGTGATGGTTTCGTCCATCAGCGTCCCGCCGAGATCGTTGGCACCGGCGCGCAGGCACGTCTTCACGCCATCGGGTCCCATCTTGACCCATGAGGTCTGGATGTTCGTCACGAGGGGATGCAATGCCAGCCGCGCGACCGCGTGCATCAGCACCGCCTCGCGGAAGGTCGGGCCGCGGCGCGCGCGTGCCCTTCAGATAGATCGGCGCTTCCATGTGGACAAACGGCAGCGGCACGAACTCGGTAAATCCTCCGGTCTCGGCTTGCAGCATGCGCAGCCGCAGCAGATGACGCGCCCAATGAACGTAGCCGTCGACATGCCCGTACATGATCGTGGCGGTCGTCCTGCAAACCGATGCGATGGGCCGCACGCATCACCTCGAGCCAACGCGCGGTGCCGATCTTGTCGGGACAGAGCACTGCGCGCACCTCGTCATCGAGGACCTCGGCGGCCGTGCCCGGCAAGGTGCCGAGGCCGGCGTGCTTCAGGCGGCTCAGGAACTCCCCGACCGGCAATCCGAGCGTGGCAGCGCCTTGATGCACCTCGAGCGGTGAAAAGGCGTGGACGTGCATGCCGGGAACGGCGGCGCGTACCGCGCGACATATCTCCACATAGGTGTCGCCGGTGAAGCTCGGATGGATGCCGCCCTGCATGCAGACTTCGGTCGCGCCGCGCTCCCAGGCCTCGCGCGCCCGGCCGGCGATCTCGTCCAGCGACAGATTGTACGGGCGCCCGCGCAGGTTCTCGCTCATCTTGCCTTTGGAGAAGGCGCAGAACTGGCATTTGAACGAGCAGATATTGGTGTAATTGATGTTGCGCGTGACGACGTAGGAAACGACGTCGCCGCTGGCGCTCCCGTCGCAGCGCATCGGACGCCGCGCAGACCGCGGCAAACTCGTCGCCGCGCGCCTGGAACAGACGCACGATGTCGCCTTCGCGTGAGCGTGCGGCCGGCGCGGCACGCGCGATAGATCGGCCGAGATCGCCGGAGGCAACTGCCGGAGCTGCCATGCGCGCCGCGTCCGGCGGCAGCGCGACGGTCGTGCCGGGCGACCACTCGTCCGTGCGCGGCCAGCCGTCCGCATCGATACGATGCAGCAGCGCTGTGCGCAGGCCGGATCGACCCAGGTCTCGGCCGCGCGGGCGTAGCCGGGATAGATCGCCAATCGCTCGATCAAGTTGCTTGCCCGCCGCGCTGGTCGCGCGCTCCAGCACTTGCAGATGCGGCCACGGCGCTTCCGGATTGACGTGGTCGGGCGTGACCGGCGAAACGCCGCCCCAGTCGTTGATGCCCGCTTCGACCAGCCGGCGCAGCGCGCCGGGGCTCAGATTGGGCGGCGCCTGGATGTTCATCGTCCGGCGCGAAGATCAGTCGCGCCACCGCGATGGTCCAAAGATGCTCCTCGACCGTCGGCGCGGGCGACCTCGGCCATGCGGGTTCCGGCTTGGGCCGGAAGTTCTGCACGATGATTTCCTGGATATGTCCATGGGCGTCGTGCGAGCTCGCGCAGCGCCAGCAGCGCCTCGATCCGCTTCGCACCGCGTCTCGCCGATGCCGATGAGGATGCCGGTGGTGAAGGGCACGCGCTGCTCCCCGCCATGCGGATGGTCGCGAGCCGCGCCTGCCGGATCGCTTGTCAGGCGAACCATGATGCGGCCCTCCCGCTCGGCGCAGGCGGCGGACGCCGCTCTCCAGCATCACGCCCTGCGAGATCGAGACTTTCGCGCAGCGCTGCAAGATCGGGCGCATCGAGCAGGCCCGGATTGACGTGCGGCAGCAGGCCGGTCTCCTCGAACACCGCGGCGCGCGGCCTCGCCAGATACGACAGCGTCGTCCGATGTCCGAGGCGATCGAGCTCGTCACGCGCCGCCCGGTAGCGAAGCTCCGGCTTGTCGCCGAGCGTGAACAGCGCTTCCTTGCAGCCGGCCCCGATCCCGGCGCGTGCGATGGCCAGCACGGCGTCGACGCGACAGATAGGCCGACTCACCGCTGCGCGCGGCGCATGGGCAAAGGTGCAGTAGTGGCAGACGTCGCGGCAAAGCTTGGTCAGCGGAATGAAGACCTTGCGCGAATAGGACACCAACGACCTGTGCGCCGTGTCGCGGCGGCGCGCCGCCGCCTGCAACAGCAGGTCGAGATCGTCCACGCCTGCGAGCGCGAGCGCCTCGTCGGCCTGAGCCGCCGCGCAGGCGGCAGATTCTTCAGCAGTTTGCTCATCTCGCGATCATTCACGATCTACGTCCGATGGCCGGATCGACGGACCCGCAGCACTCATCCCGGGATCGGCTCGGCTGAGCTCCGATCGACGCGGCGAGCAGCCGCCATTGAAAGCGTGCACGCGTCATCGGTGTCTCGGGTGCCGGCAAGCCCGTAATGCGAATACCGGCCCCGGGAACCTTGTAGCGCCGGTTTGATGGCAATCAAGACCGAGGTAAGCGCCTCGCGCCGCAACCGAAGTTTGCGAGAGCTTCCCGCCATCGACGCCGCGGGTCGCGACGATCCCCGCAGAGCGCGATGACCTGTTCGCGAACGCTTAGCATCATCGGCGAACACCAGCACGTCGCAATCGACCTTCTCGCCGCCGTGGAGCTTCTTGGCGCCAGCGTTGTGAAACGCCGCGGCGACACGCACCTGCGGGCCGAGGACGCGTTGCGCCACGGCGGCGGGCGAACCTGCCGCCGGAAGTTGAACGACGGACACTTTGGGCGGAACGAGCGGCACGCACGGCATCGACTCAGGATCTTTCCATCCATCGCGCGGCTTGATTTCTTCAAGTGCCGGCGTCGTGAGTCGGAATAGGGCACGCAGAGAACGACACAGCGTCGCCAGCCTGCGCCGCTCCACGGTTGTCTCTCCGCGCACGATGCCCGCAGTCTGCGCCGTCAGTTCCTGAGCATTGCGCCTTTCCTTCGCCCGCGATCCAAGCGATGATCGAAAAACCGGCCGCGGCCCATAGCCGCGCCAGGCCCGACCCCAGATCACCCGTGCCGCCGATGACGGCAATCGTCGGCTTGTTCTGCATGTGCCTTCAAATCAAAGCCGGCACGATCTGGACCATTATGGTACTATGTTTAGGAACACAATACCTGTTGCGTCTAGGCAGATCGGCTCACGCCTCTTGCCCTTCCACGCCGCACCAGTCGCAGATGCTGAGCGCCATCACCTTGATGGACGTGATGATAGTCGTCGATCGGACACGTACTCGTCGTTGGCATGCATGACCGCGGTCGAACCCGGGCCGAAGATCACGGTTGGGGTGTCGGCATAGCAGGTTGAGGAAGCGCGTATCGGCGGCGCCCTGACGGCCGCTGATCTGGGGATCGCGCCCGGTGATCTCCTTGTAGTTCTTGCAGACGGTTTCGACGATCGGCGTGATCTCGCGGGATTTCCGATGCCTGCGCGTCATATCCCACGAACCGCACCTTCGGCGGGTGCAGCTTCATCCAGGGATCCTCGGCTGCCGCGCGCGCCATCTGCTCCACGAGGCTCTGCTTGACCCCTTCGTGGTCCTCGCCGGGAACGGTGCCGATGCTGCCCTTCGAGCAGACAGTTGGCCGGGAATGCGCTCGGATAGTTGCCGGCCGAGAAGCTGCCGATGATGCAAGGAAGCGGTGTCGAGCGCGTTCGGATACAAGGGTGCGTGACCGTCGCAACCCGCTTTGCCTCCAGATCCGCGACCGCCTTCACGATCTTGTTGCCGAGTTCGATGCCGCTGATGCCCTCGTAGCGCTTTTGAATGCCGGCGGGCTTGCCGTGGATCTCGATCTCGAACCAGATCCGGCCGATGCATGCGGGCTGCACCGCGAGGTCGCTGGTCTCGCCGGAAATGCCGGCGTCGGCCTTGTAGCCCGCGGATCACCGTATCCAACGTGCCGTGGCCGCTGACCTCTTCATCGATGACGACGTTGATGTAGACGTCGCCCTTGGGCTTCAGGCCGGCGGCCATCAGGCATTCCACCGCCATGATGTGGCTGGCGACGCCGCTCTTCATGTCGGCGGAGCCTCGCCCGTAGATGCGGCCGTTCTTGATCGTCGGCCGACCAGGGGTTGTCGCTCCATCCTTCTCCGCCGCCGACCGGGATGACGTCGGTATGCCCGTTCAGCGAGCAATGAGCGCCCGCCGCCCGAGCCCTTCAACGTTGCGACGATGTTCGGACGTCCCTTCATAGCCCCGGTCCACGGGCCGGTATCCGGGATGCTTCTTCAGCTCCTCCCAATCCGTTTCCCACATGTCGACGTCGAGGCCGATCTTCGCCATGTAGTCCGACAGAAACGTCCTGGATCTTCGCTTCATCCCCGGTGACGCTGGGGATAGCGACCATGTCTGCTGCAGGAAAGCGACGGCCTTGTCGCGACTCTGCGTCGATCTTTTCGAGAAGCTTCTGACGAGGAGTTGCTCTTCATGTCTGTCCGTCCTTCCACTCTATTCAATGTCTTTCGCCGCTTGTGAACAGGCGCGTCAAGCGGGCGCCGGCCCATTTCATCACAGCCGAGAACAGCAACAGGATCGCCTGAGCTCCGCTGCACGGCCGCAGGGTTCTTCCGGCCCGTCAGCCGCGCTTCCGAGATTCTGCGCGAACAAGGCGATCAGCCGGCCGGCGATATCCTGGACCAGGTCAGACCGGCTGAATTGCGCCAGCGTTCCGGTCAATCGATAGCCGACGTTGAGCTCGAACCTCGCGTTGGACTGCGGATCGACCGGCAGCAATCGATAGCGAATGACGCCCTGCGTCGCCGAACTGCTTACGCCGGTTCGCTGGCCGCTGCCTCGTATCGTCCCGAAGTGATGCCTCGGATCGCGCTCGATCTCGGCCAGACCGTGGAATTCGGCGGCGCGATCGGGCCAGCCTTGATGCGCATCTTGCCGGCGACGGTGCGCGCGTTGACATCAGCGGTTACAGACGCTCCCGGAAGGCAAGCGGCGACCGCGGGCATCGTCCGCGAAGCGCGCACGATCGTCAGGCGGGTGATGGACCACAAAGCTCTGGTTCGACGGCCGCCTGCGGCGTGAAAATTGGCCGGAACCTTCTCGCCTAGCATGTAGCGCGTCACTGCGCCTCCCGCGAGCCGCCACGCCTGGGACCGTGTAGCGGCGGCATCCCGCGTGACGGCACTGTGACCATGGTCGGAACCCGCGGGCCCGAGCCGCCGACCGGCCGGCCCCACGGGATTGCCGTAATGCCCGCGGGCCCTCCGATCCCCAGATGACGCTCTCGGATCGCATCGGATGATGCCGACATAGCCGGTGCAGCGACACAAATTATCCGCTCATGGCGACCCGGATCATCGTGCTCGCTGGGGAGATTGCGCCCGCAGGACAAGATCGCGCGCTGAGATCAGCATGCCGGCGTGCAGTACCCGCACTGCAAGGCATGTTCGCGCGCAAAATGCCGCGCGCAACTCGTGCGCGATCTCATCGTCGTCCAGCCCCTCGATGGTAGGTCACGCTCGCGCCGGCGCAACGAAACTGCGTAGGTGATACATGAACGCACGCGAACGCCGTCGACCAGGATGGTGCACGCGCCACAGACGCCGTGTCTCGCAGCCGAGATGTGTGCCGGTGAGATCTCGCGATCGCGGACGAAATCGGCGAGTGCCGTGCGCGGTTCGACCTCCGCGGTTCACATTCCGGCCGTTGATCTTGAGGGCCAGCATTTTCACGATCCGTCAGCTTTGCCCAATCGCCCGACGCAGGACAGCGAGATGCACCTGTTGGTCGATGGGGTCGGTCCAGAAGCCACGCGCACCCATGGTCTTGCGCACCAATTCCAGATTGATAGCGGCAGCCGCGCGGTGGCATCGGGTGAACAGTCCCTCCGAATCCGTCAGGACGATCGGCCTCGCGCCGGTGGCACCGATCACCGCGCGGCAGACCGATGACGGGGCCGGATCGCGCGTCTGCGAACGCGCCGGATCGCGCTGAGCCGAAGTGTCGCCGGTCATGCGGCACGCCTTGTAGCAGCACCTGACCGCGCAACGCGAGCCACGCGGCGTGATGGCGAGGAACGTGGATCGCCGCGGTGGCGAACCTCGCTGACCTCGGGCTGCTCCTCGAACACGCCAAAAGCATGAACGATCTCGGACTGGGAATTCGCCGAGATCGCCCTGGACGCCGCGGGCGATCGCCGCAAACGCGCCAAGCGCCGCGAGAGCCGAAAGCCAGATCCGCCGAAGCGATCGGCGTGGACCGCGATGCTCCCGCCGATGGTTCCTGTCGAATTGCGCTTTCCGCCGCGGTAGGCGACATGCCTGCGGCGACCGCGGGCGCAGAGCACCGCGCGTGACGCGTCGGGGAACCCGAAGCCGTCCTACGATATCGGCACTGGGTAATGTGCAGCTTCCGACGATCGTGATGCCCAAAAGTCCGGCGCTTCCTCAGATGACAGCTTGAGCTCGGCATTTACAGGTGATGTCGATCCAGCAGGTCGGGCTCGCTGCCAATCGCATGAATTCGCGCCTGGGACCGGCGCGGCTGCCGCGCACCGCCAGAAACTTCACCACGATGTCCTCGCGGGCGCCGAGCGCGAGGCGCGGTGGTTCAATGATCGTCGCACCGGGCGCTCGTCATCGAAGCGATACCGGTTTCAATGTCGATGCTCCTGGCCCGCCTGTGCAACAGCCGATCAAGATACGTCGTGGGTTGATCGGGAATGGAGCGGCTCTGGCGCGTTCATCGGCCGCAGGCATCGACCTCGGCGTTAGCCGATGCGCCGCCGGCGGGGCGATTGCGCCGCCCTCGCCGATGCCACTTTGACGCTCGAACTCCAGCGCCTACGCCCCGGGCAGAGCGTCTCCATATGGCCGAGGCCGCGGCGGCGGCACCTCCGTGGGAAGTACCCGGCTGCGAAGGTAGATCGGCGAATGTCGAGCGCCAGCCGGTTGTCCCGAGTGATCGGGCGCGCATCTCTTCGTGAGAGCGCGGTGCCGATTCTCCAGTACCAAACTCCACCGTAGATTTGACCGAATCCCGTCGATCATCGGTTGACCAGCTTGCCCCCGTACTTCTTCGACGATCACATAGTCGGGGGAATTTCTGACATCGCCGATTTACCTGGCAGGATCTGACCGCGACCAATGCGGCGCGAGCGGCGCGTAGCTGAACGTACCGGTGTCTCGTACCGGCTTGCATCCGATATGGTGGCCTCGAGCCCAGCTGGCTGATCGAACGTCGTTGGGAGAGATCTCTGCGGTTTGCGTACCAAGTCCAGGCGATCTCGCGAAACCCATGGAGCCACGGGGACCAACCACCACCTCCGCGCACCGACACTTTCTGCATTCGCCTGCGGCGTACTGCGCACCGACAGCAATACGTAACCGGAACGAAGTACAA
>ERZ1370068.9831-contig-858_pt1 | contig 193098 bp, 229 predicted proteins | sample MGYA00561227_ERZ1370068 | MGnify/ENA primary metagenome ERZ1370068 (study PRJEB38410, sample SAMEA6850437) | metagenome | study: Metagenomic assessment of the ecological functions of the soil: analysis of the soil microbiota associated with the...
GGTGTGCCCCCGTTCAGTTACGTATTGCTCCCGTTGTATTTGCAGTTGGGGTTCGAGCCACTTGTGAGGGGCGATCCGGAACGTGAGGTGTGGGAGCGAGTGATCAGGCTTCTGAGCGGCGAGGCTGGTGGTGTCGCGTTGCGCCGCCGGCCTGGCTAACTCGGCGCTGCACCCGACGAGCCGACGCCGTCACGACCTGCGCGTCGACTGCGATCATTCGAGGCGTCCTCTCGTGAGTGAGCGCCAGGGTCGTTAGGCATGTTTGATCGAACTCACGCAGCTCATCAGTACCGCGAAAGCACTACCTCGACGCCGCAGACTCGCTGGGCGTGCTGGATGAGCTTTGGCCAAGGACCGTGTCCGCCGATTCGGCAGGCTGGTCAGTGGATAGACAGCCGCGCCCGCTTTCTCCTCTCGACACGTTACTCAGCCCATCTCGCCAGCTCTGCCACGCGATTGGCGACCATCCACTGACAGATCCTGCGTCGGCGGCACAGCGAAGGCCTGGGCTATCGCATACCCGAACGGCGCGGTCCTCACTTGCGACAATCTGGGGTCGGCTACCTCACAAGCCATCGAGATCCTCCTCGCGACAATGTCGTCGCATGCCGAGGACCCATCGACCACAGGCGTGAACAGGTCAAAGTTTCGGAAGGCTGCCCTTAGTCGGCTCACGTTCAAGGAGATGCGGGATCGGCTTCGGCTTCGATATCAGATCTTGCTGACAAGATGCGTGCACCGTGGGAATGCCTAACAAGCCGTTTCACCTGGCGGCCAGGCCTGCTCGCTCCGGTCGCCCGGTCTCTCCCGCAGGTGAATCGACAACGTTCGGCGGCAGGGGGCCGTCACACCAAGGAGGTCCTTTCAATGATGGGTACGTTTACTCCTTCCGATTCTGCGCTCTTGCTGATCGACCATCAGGTGGGCACGATGAAGCTCATCAAGAACATCCCGCTTGAAGTCGTCAAGCGCAACACGCTGGCGCTCGCCAAGACGGCCAAGATTCTTGGCATGCCCGTGGTGTTGACGAGCTCGCAGGAGCAAAACGTCCAAGGTCCGCTGCTGCCTGAGCTCGAAGGAATCCTGCCAGAAGGCTCGCGGCCCGCGTCAAGCGGGCCGGATCGCTAACGCCCGGAACGACGCGAACTTCAAGTGGCGGTCGAGAAGACGCAACGGCAACCTGATCATGGCGGGCGTCACCACGGATAAAGCTTGTCTGGTCTTCCCGTCCATCAGCGCTTGCCGGAAGGGGTATCAAGCCAGCCGTCCTGACAGTGGTGGTCCTGACGGCCACCAACACGCTCATGGCCGAACTGGCGCAGGACTGGAGCCGCCCCGAAGGCGGGCAACTGCTTGGCATCCTTCCAGGAAGTCTTGCCGAAATCGCTTGATGTCAGCCGCCGAACCACGCTGCACCTGGCCGGGCCGCCATCCTGGTTTTGCGCGGCATCACGCCATTGCAGGTGCGGCCCGGCAGGTGAGCTGGGTCGTTCGGCGGACCGAGTGCATCACGTGCCTGGACCTGGGGCTTCGCGAGTGACGGTGCAGGAGGTACGACGGCGAGCGACGGGGAACAGGGCTGGGAAGCTGACTTCCCTGATTCAGGGAAGAGGCTGAGGATCCACGCGGGCCGGACCCGAACCTTCGTGATCAACTGCCACGAGGGCGGCCTCGGTTGGACGGTCCGCGCCCAGGAGGAAGGCCGTCGGGGCGCGGGCTACGAGTTCGCCGCCTACAGCGAGACAAGCCTCCCGGCGCGTCTCGGCCGACTGAGGCAGAAGATGTATCGGGGCGTGGCTACGCGGCATATCATGGCTCACCGGGCGTGTACCACATGCTCACGACAAGCTGAGCGGCCGAATCAATCCGACGGCAACGGTGGCGTGCTACTCGTCGTCGACGGGCTGGCCGTAGGGCCAGAACCTTGCATCGATGCTGCTGACCCATGAAGGCTGGAGTTTTGAACTGCAGATCGTGGACGCACTGAGTGACGCGCTAGGGGCGAGGATCGTGGCCTCCTAACGGGACGCGGACAGTGCCGCTGCCGGGCCGCGCTCGGCTCGAGTTCGGGATCACGGTCGTGCCGAAGCCACGCTCAACGCCGATCCGTTAGGCCACCAGCTCCCATCTCTTGAGGGGCCTGACTGCTTGCGCCAGCGCAGACGTCCGAACCGGACGAACGGGTTGCCGAGGCCGTCGCGCTTGGTAATGGCGAAGAGGCGGCATCAGAACGGGCGATGGCCGCTCCATGACCCCCACCCCGATCCCGTCCGCTTCGACATGGAAGGCGGGGGGCGAAGGCAGGCCCTAGCGCACGCTGGGTGCACACCTCCACGCCCTACGGGTGTTGGACTGAGTATTGGTATTCAGCACAAGCTAGCGCAGATGCCGCTGGAAGGGGCTGGCAACCCGAGACCGGGCCCGTTTAGTGGCATTCCTGTACTACGGTGGACCACCCTCACAGACAGGAACCCAATGCCTACCGAGCTTCTTTTCTCGTACGGAACGCTGCAGCTCGAGGCTGTACAGATGGCGACCTTTGGCCGGCAATTGACCGGTACGCGTGATGTTCTGCCGGGGTTCGAAGCGGCCTTACTGGAAATTGACGACCAAGCGACGATTGCGCTGAGCGGCAAAACGCACCATGCCATTGCGAGGTTCACCGGCCACCCTTCTGATTCGGTCTCCGGAACGGTATTCGCTGTCACGCCTGAGGAAATCCAGAGTGCCGACAAGTACGAAGTTGCCGCGTATAAACGAGTGGCGGTACTCCTTCGATCAGGAGTACGCGCGTGGGCGTACGTCGACGCGCGATATGCGCCGTCGGACTCATGACCGAACGCGGGCGTCTCCATCCGAGGTCCTTGGGCTGGCACAGTCGGAGGTGACGATGCGGCAGCTTTGCGGTGATTCGCACACGCGGCCCGGCCTGGCAGGAATCCCGACCTTTGGAGAGCCAGGCTGACTGGGCACCCCATGCTTCGTTCATGAACGCCCTCGCGAAAGAGGGGTTCGTGATCCTCGGCGGTACCGCTGGAAGGCACCTCCGACGTGCTGCTCGTCGTGAGGGCCACGACTCCCGACGAAGTTCGTTCCCGTCTGGCGGAGGACCCCTGGGCGGCCAAGGATCTACTCCGCGTCACCCGGGTCGCGCCCTGGACGCTGCGGCTGGGATCTCTCGAGTAGAGAGCGACGCCGTCCAACACCAGAAGGCTCAGCGGCCCGATTCACCGAGCCGCAGCTTGCGCCACACGAGCGATGTGGCCCATCAGCGCCGCCAGGACCATGACCGCGGGCAGCCACACGAAGGGCGGATAGAGAACGAAGACGTTGAGGCGGTCGCGGCCGAACCAGGCGAACGCGGGTGTGGACACCACCGCGACGGTGACGATGTTGACGAGCAGGGCGAAGCCCGCCACGTTCCAGACCTGGACCACCCAGCGCGGCACGTGGGAGCGCAGCAGGATCAGCCCGAGCAGGCCGGCGCTGATGCCCGTGAGGATGTCGAAGTTCCGTCCCGAGTAGCTCATCTGCACGGGCATGATGCCTTCGACATAGGCCCGGTGCATGAGCAGCTCCAGCGGAAAGCGGAACACCTGATACCCGACGAGCGCGGCCAGCGGGAGACCGCGGATCAGCCGGGTTCCGAGCGGAGAGAACGGGACCAGGATCCCAGGATGATGATCGCGAGCAGCAGCCCCGCGAAGGGCGGCGGCGTGACGTCGAACTTCCGCAGCACGCCGCTCGCCGCCGCGGCCGCGGTGACCAGGAGCCACAGCAACACGGCGAGCCCCGTGCCGATGGCCCACCGGCGGCGAGTCGTCGGGCTCTCCCGAGGCGCCGGCCCGCCCAGTCGCCCGCCAGGACGAAGCCCGATCCGAGCAGCACGGGCAGCGCCACGAACCCGGCATTCACGAGCACCGATGCGTGGAGGAACACGCGAAGCTCCTAGCGCCTCGGCCCCACTGAGCGTGTCGCCACCAGCTAATCGCGCCGGAGCGCGGGGAGGACGGTCTTCGCAAACAGCTCCATGTTCTTCGTGGCGAGCGCATGCGGCAGGCTGCCGAACTGGAAGAGGCCCATGATCACGCCGGCGCCGAGCTCCTGCATGTGCGCTCGGATCTCGCGGGTCACGTAGTCGGGGTCGCCGACGAACGTGAGCCCCTCCTTCTGCGTCAGGTCGAAGTCGAACTCGTACAGCGGCAGCTCCTCCGCGGACCGGACGATGGGCGGCCGCGCCGGCGGCGAGGCCGAGGAGCTTCATCGAGCCGCGGTGGTAGCTCAGGAGCTTCTGCCAGAAGTAGTCGAGATGCGGCTCCGCCTCCTGCCGCGCCTGCGCGTTCGTCTCGGCCACGTAGACGTGGCGCAGCACGAGGCAGTGCTCGGGCGTCGGCGTCCAGCCGTGGCGTGCCGCGGCCGCGCGATACGTGTCGAAGATGACCTTCGTTCGCGCGAGTGACCGATAGGCGACGCCCGTGGGCACCTGGCGGCGGGCCGCCGTCTCGATGCCCTCGTCGCTGTCGGCGGGCAGCACGATGGGCGGATGGGGCTGCTGGAGCGGGCGCGGCCAGATCGACACGCGGTCATAGCTGAAGTACTTGCCGTGCCAGTCGAAGGGCTCGTGCGTGGTCCACGCCTTGATGACGAGATCCCACGCCTCGCCGAGGCGCTGCCGCGCATCGGCCAGCGGCGTGCTGAGCGCGAGGTATTCCTGGGGCACGCCGCGGACGAAGCCGGAGATGATCCGGCCGCCCGACATGCAGTCGAGCATCGCGATTTCCTCCGCCAGCCGCACCGGGTGGCCGTGCAGCGCGGGCAGATTGCCGAGGATGCCGATCTTGATGCGCTTGGTCCGCTGCGTCAGGGCGGCCGCGATGAGGTTCGGGGACGGCATGAGGCCGTAGGGCTTGGCGTGGTGCTCGTTCATGCAGACGGCGTCGAAGCCGAGCTCCTCGAACATCGCCATCTGGTCGATGTGCTCGGCGTAGACCGCCATGCCGCGCGCGGGATCGAAGAGGGCGTTCGGGTCCGGGTAGTACGACGGCGCGTCGAGATGCGGCCAGGGCAGGAGGTCGAACCCGTAGACCTTCATCGCGCGGCCGCGTCCTCAGTCGAAGCTGATGCGATCGCTCCGGGGACCGACCGTCCGCATCGTCTCGAAGCCGTTCTCGACCATGTCGCAGTACAGCTCGACGCGGTTGCCGTCGGGGTCGGGGAAGTAGATGCTGCGCGTCACGTTGTGCTCGACCGTGGATTCGATCGGCACGCCCATCGCCTGCAGCTCGCGATGGGCGTCGCGCAGCTCCTCGAAGCTGCCGAGCTGCCACGCCATGTGGTGCAGCCCCGGCTGCTCGGCGGCCGGCGTCTCGCCGCTCGCCATCTGGAACACCGCCAGATCGTGGTGCTCCGTGCCGAAGCTGAGAAACACCGCGCCCCGCGTGAGATCCTCGTGCGCCACCTTGAGGCCCAGCGTCTTGCACGTAGAAGTCCCTGGACTTGCCGGCGTCGCGGACCTTCAGCACCACGTGACCGAGCTTGCGTGCCTGGATCATCGATCCCTCCCATTTTGCCGGTTTGAAAGCCGGCGTCTGCTGTTCCGGACGTGCGATTCAGGGCGAGTGCGACCCGCCCACATCCTACATCGGACCGGCCCTGATGTCGCTCGGCCCCCGCGGCAGCACCTCGGTGTGGTCACCGAACCGGCCGCTGAACCCGACAATGCGCAGCTCTTGCCCGGCGCGGTATCGCGTCCCGTCGATGCTCGTCGCCGCGGCGATGAACACCAGCAAGGGCCTGAGCCGTCGTTCACGTACAGCTTCGAGCCCCAGGGCCGATCGTCGACGATGGCGCCGGCCACGCGCCCGCGCACCGCGATCAGCCGCCCTTCCGTCGCCGGACCCACGTCGCCGGTTGCGACCTCGAGCGGCGCGGGAGCGCTCCCTGTCCCGTGATCTGAAGCGCGGTCGGCTCGACCGTGATGCGCTTGTCGGGCGCGGCGAGCGTGCCCCAGACGCGGACCCTGGACCCGAGCTCGATCGCCTCGGTCCAGGGCGCGCGCCACGTAGATGCCGCCGCTGGCATCCTGCAGCGCGAAGCCGTCATCGAACGTCCTCGGCGCGACGGTGACCACGCCGTCGACCATCACCTGCGAGCCTATCGCTTGCGCGCGGGCGGTCGCGATCCGCGGCGCCGTGCGCCGATCACGATCGGCGGCGACGCACCCGACGACAGTGATGGCGACGACCACGCACACCGCGCATCGTGCCTTGGGGGATCGGTACAGACGTGCGGCGAGACCATCAGAGGGAAGGCGGCGCATCGGACGCGATACTGCGCCGCTCCTGACCGCGGTGTCAATGCGCGCTGCGCGCCGCCGCTTTGCCTGGGCGCTTCGTGCCGTAAAATCGCTTCGTGGCGCACTGGCCGGCGGAGCTCCTGGACGACCTGACCGATCTCCTCGACGAGGTCCGCTCCTGGACGGGCGTCATCGAGAAGAAGCCTGGCGTCTTCTACGTGCGCCGTGAGCCGTTTCTCCACTTCCACCTGGTCGAGGGAGGCGCCGCCGCGCGGACGTCAAGGGACGAGCCGGCTGGGTGCAGCTCGACCTTCCGCGACCTGCCTCGGCAGCGCGGCGACAGATCCTGCGGCGTGGTGCTCCGAATCCGATACCGAGAGAAGGGGGCGGCGCTCGGGTCCGGGCGGCAGCGCGAGCCGGGGCGCGCGAGCCCTACCCCACGCGGGTCATGGTCATGATCCAGTTCCTCTCCCAGGTCTTGCCGTCGTCGGGCGAGAACTCCTGCTCCCAGCGCGCCCCGGTCGTCGTGATGCTCGACCACGTGAACCGCGCGAGGATCGGCCGCCCGTCCAGCTGCTGACGGCCTTCGAAGACACCGACCCCGTTCTCGAGTTCCTCCGGCGCAGCGAGCCTGTGCGTCGGGCGGCATCGGCGCGATCGGTTACTGCATGGGCGGACGGCACGTCCTGTGCGTGGCGGGACACTATCCGGAGTCCGTCATCGCGTCGGCGAGTCTGCACGGCACCAGCCTCATCAGCGACGCAGCCGACTCGCCGCATCTTCTGGCCGCGCGGTTTCGCGGCAGAGCTCTGTTGTGGCTTCGCGGAAACCGATCCCTACGCGCCGCTGTCGATGGTGAAGGAGCTCGACGAGCTCTTGCGTCCGTGCCCGGTCACGTATCGCCATGCCATCCACGTGGGCGCGCGGCACGGCTTACCGCGTTACCCAACCGCGATATCTTCCATCCGCGGGGTGCGGCGCGCGTGTGGGAGATGATCTTCGCGATGTTCCATCGCCAGATTCAGCCTACAAGGCGTGAGCCGTCGGCCCCTCGCGGTTCAGGGTCGAGCACGACCGCCTGCGCCCCGAGGCTCGAGGTGGGCGAAGATCAGGCCTCGGCCAGAAGGCGCATCTCGATCTGGCGCCGCCTCGGGCCCTCGAACTCCATCAGCACGATCGTCTGGAACTCGCCGAGAGCGAGCCTGCCATCTCGCACGGGCACATGCACGCTCGGGCCGACCAGCGCGCTCAGGAAATGTGCCGCCACGTGCGCCGCCGAGTCATGCCGGTACGCCATCGTCGGCGTCATGGTCTGGAGGATGTCCATGATGTCCGCGGGGACGCCGGTCTCGGAGGTCACGACCATCAGGCCCGCCGTCGTGTGCCTCAGATAGAGGAGACAGCTACCACCCTTCGCGCCGTCGAGGAGCGCCTCGACGCGCGCCGTGATATCGACGACCTCCTTGGCCGAGCGGGTCTGGAGCTCGATGATGGCGGGTATCGTCGCTGGCATTGTCGTCTCCTTTCGGCAACGTAGTCTCGTAGGAGGCTGCCGGAGCAATACTCGCAGGATGCTCAAAAGGGTCCAGACTGGCGAGGCGGCGCCCGAGGGCTGCACGCGAGGCGTAGTCTCTCTACGTTGAGCGTGCAGCCGAGGGCGCCAACGAATCGCAGATGGGCCTTTTTCAGCATCCTGCTAGAACTCCCGCAGGTGCTCCCTCAGCGTCGTCCCCTTGTATTCGGTGCGCACGGCTCCGCGCTGCTGGAGCAGCGGGATGACCTGCTCCACGAACGGGCCGACGTAGCCCGGCCAGATGCCCTGCCGGATGGCGAAGCCGTCGCCGCCGACCGCGTCGATGGTTCGCGCCAGCTCGTCGGCGACGCGCTCCGGCGTCCCGATGTACGGCTTCGAGTCGATGCTGACCTTGCGGGTCGCGATGTCCCGCAGCGTCGGCGTCCGCCCGGACAGGTAGAACCGGTCGAGCTGGCTGCGGATGCCCTGGATCGCCCGCGTCTGGATCGCGCCGGGCAGCGGCTGATCGAGATCGTAGGTCGAGAGATCGGTCTGCAGCATCGTCGAGAGTGACGCCAGGCCGGCCTCGACCGGCGCATTGGCGTACAGCTCGTCGGCCCGCTGCTGAGCCGCCTCGTCGGTGTCGCCGATGATGGGCTTGGTCAGGAAGAAGACCTTGCACTCGTCCGGATCGCGCCCGTGCTGCTTCACCCGGGCCTTGAACGCGTCGTAGTACTGCTTCATCTCGTCCACCGTCTCCCGGGCGACGATGACGGCCTCGGCGTGGCGGGCGGCGAAGTCCTGCCCGCGGTCCGACGCGCCGGCCTGGATGATGACCGGGCGCCCCTGCGGCGACGGCGTGGCGCTGAGCGGCCCGCGCGAGCGATAGTAGGTGCCCTCGAAGTCGATCGCGTGCACCTTGGCCGCGTCGGCGAAGGTGTCGGTGCTCGGGTCCATGACCACCGCGTCCGGGTCCCAGCTCGACCAGAGCTGGTAGCACAGCTCCATGTACTCGTCGGCCCGGTCGTAGCGCTTGTCGTGGTCGAGCAGCTCCTGGTACCCGAAGTTCAGCGCCTCCTCGACCTTGTAGGACGTCACGACGTTCCAGGCGATGCGCCCGCGGCTCAGGTGATCGAGCGTGGTCATCAGGCGGGCGAGCAGGAACGGCGGATAGAACGTGGTCGACAGCGTGGCCGCCAGGCCGATCCGGCGCGTCACCGCGGCCATGATGGCGACCAGCGGGCTCGGGTCGTGAAAGGGCGCGTGCTCGGCATAGCGGAGATACGCGTCCATGCGACCCTGGTAGGTGCCCGGCACCGCCAGGCTGTCGCCGAGCATGATCAGGTCGAACTTGGCGCGCTCGAGGGCGACCGCCATGTCCTGCCAGAGCTCCGGCCGGGTCCATTCGTAGCCGGTTCCGGTCCGCGGGCCGGCCCAGCCGTCGAGGCCGAACCCGGCGTGGGGGCTGAACGCGCAGAACCACATCAGGTGCATCTTCGTCATTGCCGCGCTCGCCCTCCCGAGAGCGCTTGGCCGGGGCCGCCTCGCTCATGCGCGGCGGAACTTGAAGTTGAACTTGCGGATCTCGAACTGCTGGTTCGGGTTCGGCGTCCACTCGACGTGCTTCTGCAGCCCGTAGTCCTCGTACGGCTGGATGACCGGAAGCCACGGGAGGTTCTCGAGGAAGATCTTGGTGATGTCCCGGTAGGCCTCGCCGCGGAACTTCTCGTCCACGGAAAGCGCGCGGCGCTGCCCAGCTCGTCGAACTTGGCGTCCCGCCAGTAGTCCATCGGCCCGCCGGGGCCGAGGAGCCGCCACATCATGCCGTCGGGGTCGCCGAGGGTCGACGTCGGATCCGACCACCACACGCCCTTGAAGCTCTTCTCGCGGCCCTTCTGGGCGCGCACCGAGTACTCGATCACCTCCACCTTGACGTTCACGCCCACGTCCTTCCACATGGCGGCGACCGCCTCGGCCATCGCCTTGTCCTGCGAGACATAGGCCACGGTGGTCTCGAGGAAGATCTCCTCGCCCTTGTAGCCGGCCTTCTTGAGCCGCTCGCGCGCTTCCTTCGGGTTGTAGGCGAGCGGCGGCAGGCTCGGGTCGAAGTGATTGTCGCCCTTGGCGATGGGCCCGCTGGGAACGATCCCGCGTCCCCGCCACAGCTCCTTCACGATGGCCTCGCGGTCGATGGCGAGCGACAGCGCCTGCTTGACGAGCGGGTTGTCGAGCGGCGGCCGCTTGCTGTTCACCCCGAGGACGTAGAGGCCGGCATAGAGCGCGCCGGTGACGCGCGTGGAGGCGTTCGCGTTCACGCGGTCGGCCTGATCGGGCGGAAGCTGGGTGATGATGTCGACCTCGCCCTTGAGCAACGCCGCCACGCGCGGCGCCGTCTCCGGAATGGGCCGCATGATCCAGCGGTCGACGTCGATCTTGCCGCCCCAGTAGTCGGGGTTGGCGTCGAAGACCACCTTGTCGTCCTTCACCCAGGACACGAACCGGACCGGTCCGGTGCCCACCGGCTTGGCATTGAACGTGTCGTTGCCGGCGGACTCGACGTACTTCTTCGGCACGATCTGCCCGCCATAGAAGGCAAGCCGCGCGGGCAGCAGCGGGTCCGGCTTCTTGGTGTGCACGACCAGCGTATAGGGGTCCGGCGCCTCGATCCGGTCGATGGTGGTCAGCGCCGTGGCCACCATGGTCTTGACGGCGGGATCGTACGTGCGCTCGATGCTCCACTTGGCGTCGGCCGAGGTGAAGGGGTCGCCGTTGTGGAACTTGACGCCCTGGCGGAGCTTGAACGTCCACGTCGTCTGGTTCTGGAGCTTCCACTCGGTGGCGAGCCCGGGATACAGCTTGCCGTCCGGGTGACGGCTGGTCAGGTTGTCGAAGAGGTTGAAGGAGACGCGGATCTCGTTGGAGTTCGTGCTGAAGTGCGGGTCGAACTTCGAGATGTCGCCGCCCTGGGCGGTGACCAGCTCCCGCTTCTGCGTGGTCTGGGCCTGCGCGTCCCGCAGCCCGGGCCGCGGGCACCATCCCGGCGGCGCCGAGTACCGCCGCACCCTTGAGCAACTCGCGTCGCGTGACCTTCATGAGATGCACCTCCGAGGTGGGCTCGAGCACGTATGGCGGTGATACGGCCTTCGCGGAGGCCGTGTCAAGTCCTCTCCACGAGGCGCCCATTCATGGCCGCGGAGCATAGAAATAGTACGTGGCTTTGTAGGGAACCCGAGCCACCTTCCCCGCCTGTTCTTGGCTGCAACCTTGGGCAGGAGCTTTGCCGCCGACCGTGCGCACGCGCTGGATGCTTTGCGTCTGGCCAAAGACACCTTTGCCCGAAGGTGATTTGGCGTTCAGCAGCAACCAGGGAATGGCGTTGGCGTCAGGACCATCATCCCGCGCCTTGACCTCTCCCTGTACTTTGCTCTCGTCATTCGATTCCCAGGTCGGACCGGCATAGTGTTTGCCGATCTTCCTTCCGGCACTGTCGAAGAGATCCGCCTCCGGGGCTTTGAAGACCCATTCGAATCTGGTGGGATCGGTCTTGCTGGCGTTGCACTCATAGATCTGCACACCCGTGGCTTGCGCCTCGAGCGATAGCACTTGCCCTGCGGGAGGCCTGAGATTCTCCGGGACTACCGGGGCCGTACCGACCTGTGAAGCAGCGCAGCTGACGAGAAGCGCCGCGGTCCCCGCAATGGCCGACGTGGTTGCGATTTTCCGGATCATGCCTGACAGCTCCTTTCCGCTCACTGCTTCGCGCAAGGCGGCTCGTGCCAGGATACGAGTTGAATCCAGCGTCGGCAGGGACGAGTCGGCATCGCCTACGAGCAGTGGGATCTCCGTGCACCCGAGCACCGCCGCATCAACCCCGCGGCTCTTGGCCCGGGCGATGACCTGGCTGAAGTACGAGCGCGCCGGTTTCTCGAACCGCCCATACACGAGCTCGTCGAAGATCAGAGCGTTGATGTGGCATGCGCTCGTCGGCGGGCGGTATCTCACACTCGATCGCGCTCGAACGGAGCTTCGTCGGGTACACCGGCCCTTCCATCAGGTATCTCGTGCCGAGGATCAGCAGACGTCGAAAGCCGCGCTCGGCGGCGACGCTCGCCACCTCTTCAGCGATGTGCAGCCATGGCACCGGCGATCGATCGCGGATGAGGTCTATTGCCTGGTGGGCGGTGTTGTCTGGACAAATCAAGAGCTCCGCGCCGGCCTGGCGAAGCTTCTCGGCTGAGGCAAGAAGCATCGAGGCCACGTCCTCCCACCGTCCGGCGTCAATGTGACGCATGTAGGCGGACAGCGGATACGTATGCATCGTGATTTCAGGGTGGGCGTGGGGTCCCAGGATGGAGGCTCCCTCGACGCATACCGTCCGATAGCAGAGCGCAGCGCCTTCCGCGCTAACGGCGACGATTCCTATGTGCTTTGGCACGTCGCGCTCAGGCGTGGGCATACAACGCCGTGCTCAGGTACTTCATCCCTGAATCAACCGCCACCGTGACCACGGTGTGGTCAGGTCCCAGACGATGTCGGGGCAAGCACTCCCCTGACGATGCACCCCAGTTCGCTTGCCAGGCCTGGGAAATGCCGTTGGTCGCGGCCGTCGGACGATCGGTACAGGATCTCGGAGATTTTGATCCTCTTGTACCCAAGCTCACGCAGCCCTTGTCGGAAAGCATCGATGTTGGCAGCGTTGAGTGCGGTGGATCTCGTCTCCAGCATGCCAATGCGATAGACCTTCCCCACCGGCTGCGCGCGGACAGCAGATGGCGTGGTGAGCAGGAGAACGGCGACGATGATCGAGATTCTAACGCGCGTTGAGCTCACAACCATCCTCCATCGAGGGGCCAATAGTCTGCCCAACCGAGCTGAGCTAAGCCGCCCCGGAGGCCGAAGGCCGGAGGGGTCGGCTTCAGCGATTTGTTAGACGCCCTCAAACGGCAACTAGCCACCGCGAGTACGCACCCCTATCAGGTCTGTACCTGTCACATGTGCTCATCGGGAAGTCTGCTGCCCGAGCTCTTGGGCAAGCCCGATGAGAATTCCTTCGGGGCCCCGGATGTAGCAGAGCCGATACGTGTCTTCGTACTGGACCACTTCGCCGACGAGCTCCGCGCCGCGTTTGCCGAGCCGGGCGAGCGTATCGTCGATGTCCTCCACGGTGAACATGACGCGTAGGTAACCGAGAGCGTTCACCGGGGCGCTGCGGTGATCGGCGACCACAGGCGGCGCGAGGAATCGGGACATCTCGAGCCGGCTGTGACCGTCCGGCGTACGCATCATGGCAATCTCGACGCGCATGTCGCGCAATCCAGTGACGCCATCTGCCCAGTCTCCTTCGATTGGGGCGCGCCCCTCGAGCTCGAGGCCAAGTTCGGTGAAGAACTCAATGGCGGCGTCGATGTCTTCTACCACGATGCCGACGTTGTCCATACGCTTGACCGTCATGATGTCTCCTTGGCGTCTAACGGTCACGCCGACTGGCGGCCGCGGTGAGCGAATGCGGGCCAGCGGTCCGGTCGGAACGTGAAGGTTGGGCAGCTTCAACTCTCATATCCACTAAAAGTCGGAAGGATGCTTTCGGACAATCTCTTCTGAGGTTCCGATTGAGAGATGCCAGAGTTCTGGAGATTTGGCTGCCACCTCGGCTCTCAGGCCTCGGATGAGATCGAAGTCCTCCGTCACGAAACAGTCGAGCCTCGGATGAAATCAACGTTCGTTCCGTCGGTCGGAAAGGCGCAGCAGGAAACAGTGGCGGGCGTCGCCTGCGGAAACTCCTTCGATGGAGAGGCTTACGCTCGAAGGCGTCTGCGAGACCGGAACCGGGACCAGCGCAAACGAAACGACATGCCGAGCCGGAGTAGGTGTCACCAAACTTGCTGCAGGGATACGCGAGAGTCCGGGCGCCCATTGCTGTTGCTATCGCTTCCGCTGGTTTGGTCTCGCGCTACCGCTCGGAAGCTCGCCTGGCGTCATGCGTGGCCAGCTTCTTCGAGGCCGTGGAGCATCTCAACGGGCGTGATCTCCGAAAATCCACACATCAACAAAGCGTCGCCGTTCGGGCGGCCGTCCGAATTGCAGCAGAGCGTCGGCGTGAGCACCACTGTAGGTACCGCCCTCAATCCGGCTGGAGGCGAGTCGAGCACGGAATGAGTCAAGAGTCACCGCGAGCTTCGTTTGGCCTCCGGCAACGGTCCCATTGATGAGGCGGCCAACGTCATGGAAAAGTTCGTCTCCTCCTTCACGCCGCGGTCTGCCCAACCTTAGAATTCGACAGACCTGCGTATCCCGCTGCGTAAGACGGCAGACGCTGCGCTCGTCGGCAGCGTATGCAGGTCTGGAGCAGGATCATGGTGCGGGCGTTTTCCTCACTCACGTCATACTTTTACGCTCGACAGGCGGCTGACCTCCAGGTCTGAATAGGCTGCGCGGTGCCGTCCGCGTATCCCGTCTGCCCTAAAATTTGGGGCTGCAAGGAATCGCCAGACCGCAGGCCTTGGGCCGACCCGCGGTCGCGCCTGGCGGCGGGAGGACCGGCGATGGACGGGCCAGATCACGTCCGCCGTCGCCCGAGCGGCCGAGCGGCGTGGCACCGACCGCGGCGCCGGATGGTCCCGATCACTGCCCTGGTTGCTCGTTCGCCGGACCCGGCCGGGGCTTCCCGCCGCCCACTCGACCCAGCAACCGGAGGATGCCGTCCAGGATCGTGAGGGGGTGCGGCGGACAGCCCGGGATGAGCAGATCGATCGGCAGCAGATCGGTGGCCCCGTCGTTCACCTCCGCGTGGCCGACGAACGGGCCGCCTCCGATGGCGCAGGCCCCCACGGCGATGACGATCTTCGGTGCGGGGATCGCATCGTAGGTCTTCTGGAGCGCGAGCTTCATGTTCTGGGAGACCGCGCCGGTGATGAGCAGGCCATCCGCGTGTCGCGGGGACGCCACGAACTGCACCCCGAACCGCCCGAGGTCCCAGCCGACCGTGTTGAGGACATTGGTGTCGAGCTCACACCCGTTGCAGCCGCCCGCCGACACCTGGCGCAGCTTGAGCGACCGCCCGAGCAGGCGACGCAGCTCCGCACCCAGCTCTGCGGCGAGCGGGAGCGCATCCTGATTGCCGCGGACCACGAGGTCCTCGCGCCGGCGGACCGCGAGACGATAGTCATTGGTGAAGGAGATCGCGCCCTCGGGGCAGGCCTCCACGCAGTCGGTGCAGAAGAGGCAGCGGCCGAGGTCGATCTGAACCGACTCCCCGCCCGTGATCGCCTGGGTCGGACAGGCTCTCCGCGCACGCGCTGCAGCCGGACCGGCACAGGCCGGCGTCGATCTCGGGCCGGCCGCGAAACCGCGCGGGCAGCTCCGGCGGAGGCCCGTCCGGAAACGGCATGGTCCGATGACCCTGAAGAACTCGAGCTCGAAGCAGACGAATCACAGGTCGAAGCCCGCGTAGGACAGGTTGAAGCTCTTGTTGCACAACGGAAAGTCCGAGATCTCCTGTCCGCGCAGGGCGAGCGCGAGACCCGACCAGTTGTGGAACGAGGGGTCGACGACCTTGTAGCGGCGGAACTTGCCCGACTCGTCGGTGATCGCCACGTGGCAGATCTCTCCCCGCCAGCCCTCGACGAGCGACACCACGATGCTCTCGGGCATCAAGGCGGGCACGCTCACCTGGAGCGCGCCCTCCGGCAGCTCCTGAAGCTCCTCGCGGATGAAGCGGATCGAGTTCTGGATCTCGAGCCAGCGGACGTACGCCCGCGCAAAGACATCACCCGTGCTCCACGTGCACATCGGCACATGGCTGTAGCGGTAGGCGCCCTTGGGAAAGTCGGTTCGCACGTCGCGTCCCAGGCCACTGGCGCGGGCGGCCGGGCCCACGAGCCCGATCTCCCGCGCGACCTCCTCCGAGATGCTCCCGGCATCCTCGAACCGCGACATCACCGACGACGAATCCCAGAGCAGGTTCACGGCACTCGCGGTGTCCGCTCCGCGGCGTCCAGCCGCGTCAGAAGGCTCTCCTTCACCGCTCCGTCGATGTCGAAGCGCACGCCGCCCACGCGAGTCAGGTCCCGGCCGAACCGATTGCCGCACAGCAGCGCGCTCATGTTGAGATAGTCGCCGCGGATGCGCCCGCAGAACGAGGCCGTGGGCAGATAGCCGACGTCGCCCGCGAGCGCGCCGAGATCGCCGACGTGGTTCGCCAGTCGCTCCGAGCTCGAGCGCGATGCCGCGGATGAACTGCGCCTTCGCCGGGGCGTGGATCCGGGCCAGGGCTTCCACGGCGTGGCAGTAGGCGGTCGCGTGACCGAGCGTCGTGTCGCCGGCGAGCGTCTCCATGTAGTGCACGGTCCTGGGCGTCGGGCCGCCGACGAGGTGCCGCTCGATGCCCCGGTGCTGGTAGCCGAGCGAGATCTCGAGGTGGAACACGTTCTCGCCGTGGCACTGGAAGCGAAAGTGGCCCGGCTCGATGATCCCCGCGTGCACCGGCCCGACCGCCACCTCGTGCACCTCGTCGCCCTCGACGCGGTAGTAGTCCATCACCCCGACCACGGGCACGGTCGCCGTCTCGACGCCCGAGACCGGCCGCCGGTACGGGGCATGGAAGCGCACGGGCTTCAGCCACGGGTGACCCCGCGGCACGCACCCGTATTGCTCGGCGATCTCGCGCTCGAACAGGTGCACCTGCGGGCAGTCCGGCGTCAGCGACTCGAAGACGTCGGCCTCGATCCGCGTCCGGGCGAGGAGCAGGGACGCCGTGTCCTCCTCGGCGAGCACCGCGTAGAGCTCCACGAGATCGCCGCCGCCCTCGCCGTCTCTCGAGTCGGCGAACAGCGCCGACACGCGCCGCTCCCGGCGGCAGGCCTCGATCACGAGCGCTCGGAAGTCACTGATTCGACAGCTCGGGGACGTCGCTCACCAGGACCGCTTCGCCATTCTCGACCGCGAGCCCCGCCCGCAGGCTCATCGCCGGCCTCCGACGTAGTCCGCGGCCTCCCGGACCATCGACTGGATCGCGTCGGGCATGGCCACCCCCATGCCGAACGACATGGCCAGGAGCACGAGCGCCGGCAATGTGTTGAGAACGCCGTCCCGGAATCGCGACGGGCTCGAGCTGGGCCCCGCCTCGCCCTGGACGACGCCGAGCACCGTCACCCCCATCCCCATGAACACGATGAGGAGCAGGCCCAGCATGGCCGCCGCGACGCCCCAGCGATGCTGTTCCATCGCGGCATTGAGAATGGACAGCTCGCTGACGAACGGGCCAAAGGGCGGAGAGCCGGTCACCGCGAAGAACCCGGCCAGGAACAATGCGCCGGACCACGGGACGCGCCGGAGCGCTCCCGACACGTCCTCGACGTACTTGCTGTCGTAGGCGCGGTGGATGTTCCCGGCCGAGAGGAACATCACGCCCTTGATGATCCCGTTGTTCAGCATGTGCAGGAAGGCTCCGAAGATGCCGCTGCCGCCGAGGCCCAGGCCGAACGCCAGAATCCCCATGTGCTCGACGCTGGAATACGCCAGCATGCGCTTCAGGTCTCGCTGACGGACCGTGAACACGCCGGCGACGGCCATCGAGAAGAGCCCGAGCACGACCAGGATACGCCCGGCAAACGCCCCCTCTCCCGCCGCGGTCAGGACATGAAAGACCCGGGCGAGCGCGAGAAAGGCGCAGCTCGTCATGGCCCCGGCCAGCAGGGCGCCCACGATCCCCGGCGCCTCGCCATACGCGTCGGGCTTCCACGTATGCATGGGGGCCAATCCCATCTTCGTTCCATACCCGACCACGAGCAGCACGAAGGCCGCTTGCAGCCACGGCTTCGAGAATCCCGGCGCGTTGCGGACGAGGTCATCGAACAGCAGCGAGGGCTCGCCTCCCGCCTGGACCGCGGCATACCCCAGGAAGAACGAGCCCAGGAGGGCCAGCGCGATGCCGACCGAGCCGACCATCAGGTACTTCCACGTCGCCTCCAGGGATCGGGCGTTGCGATTGAAGTAGAGCAGCGGGCCGCTGGACAGAGTAGTGGCCTCGAGGGCGACCCACATGAGGCCGAGATGGTGGGCCCACACGATGAAGGTCATCATCCCCAGGAAGAGCATCAGACAGGCGCAGAAGATGCGGTTTGGCCGCTCGGACCGCTCTCGGAGATAGCCGACACCATAGACGGAGACCACGGCAAAGAGCGTGCTCACGAGGAGCAGCACGAGCCGCCCGGGCGGATCGAGCATCAGCCACCGCCCCGCGCTCGGCTGGGGGTAGGCCACGACAGCGCAGATCGTCACGGCCAGATGGACCGCCGCCACGACGGGCAGCCAGAGCGGCCGGCTTCGCTCGGAGCGCCACGCGAAGGCGACGAGGGCGCCGGCCACCGGGACGAGAATACCGAGCAGCGCGAGGGTCATGGCTCAGTCCTTGAGGGTGGCGAGCCGTTCGGTGTTGATCGACGTGAACTCGCGGCTGATGTGGTTGATGATGATGCCCATCACGAAGATCGCCACGAACAGATCCAGCAGAACCCCCACCTCGACCAGGAACGTCGTGGCCTTCAGCAACAGGAGCCCGAAGATGTAGATGCCGTTCTCCAGCACCAGGTAGCCGAGCACCTGGGTCAACGCCTTCACGCGGGTGGTCAGCAGGAGAACGCCGGTGAGCATGGTGGCGAAGGACGTCGCCACCACCATGCGCTCCGGGCCGCCGCCGAGCGGAGCCAGGGGCAGGATCGTCGCCAGGTAGACGGACCCCGAGGTCGCGATCGCTCCGAGCACCAGACAGGTCTTGAAGCCCACGAGCGGCTCGACCTCCCGGCGGATGGGAAGGTCGGCCAGGGCGCGGATCAACATCCGCGGGATGGCGACGCCCTTGAGGATCAGCACCACCGCGCCGGCGAAAACCTCCTGGACACCCAGCCCGCCGTGCAGGAGCGGTGGAAGGGTGCTCAGCACGACGCCCTGTGCGGCCACCACGTAGATGATCGTGCGCAGGCGGCTCGCCCCGAGGAGAAACAGGTTCTGAAGCAGGACCAATACCAGGACTGCCGCGCCGGCTGCCGCCATTTCTACCCCACCAGGAGAAGAAGCAGTCCAAAGCCGGTGATGACGCCAGCGCCCACGAGGAGATTCGAGACGTAGAGCAATCGGAGCCGCGCCATGCACGACTCGACGACGCCGACCACGATGGCGAAGGCGAGCATCGCCGCGAGAAACACGCCCCAGTCCAGCAGCACCGACCCGAGCGCGACCGGAACGACGAGCTGAACCAGGATGGCGCCCATGGCGAAGAGCTTGATCGATGCTCCGTAGAGCACCGCCGCCAGGGCCGGCCCGCTGTGGTCGAGCACCATGACCTCGTGGATCATGGTGAGCTCCAGGTGCGTGCTCGGGTCGTCGACCGGGATGCGCGCGTTCTCGGCCAGCACGATCACGAACAATCCCGCCACGATCATGACCATCGTGGGAGCGGCCCGCCCCCAGGCCATGCCGATGCCTGGCGCGAGCATGCCGGACAGCTCCAGCGAGCCGCTGAGCTTCACGAGCGCCAGGAGCCCCAGGAACATCGCGGGCTCGGCCAGGCACGCGAAGGTCACCTCGCGCGCGGCGCCCATCCCCTCGAAGGCTGAGCCCGTGTCGAGGGCGGCGGCGGCCGTGAAGAAGCGGCCCAGCGCGAGCAGGTACGCAAACAGGACGAGGTCGCCCGCGAAGTGCACGGGAGCGCTCATGCCGCCGAACGGCAGGAGAAGCGCCGCGCTCACCGTCGCCGTCAAGGTCACCGCGGGCCCGGCGAGGAAGACCCAGCTCGTGGTCCGGCTGATGACCATCTCCTTGCGCATGAGCTTCGCGAGATCGAAGTACGGCTGGAGCACCGGAGCGCCGACGCGGCCGCCGAACCGGGCCTTGGTCTTGACGATCACCCCTTGCAGCAGCGGCGGCACCGCGAGCAGCACCAGGACGTGCAAGACAGCGTCGACGATGCTCCCCAGGACCAGCGAGCGGATCACTCGAACACCGCCGCGCGAAGGAGCTCACGCACGTCGATCAGGAAGAGCAGCAGCCCGACGGTGGCCGCGACGACGTAGACGATGTACATCTGGATCCGGAGGGCCTGCCTCGTCCGGAGCTGGCTACACCGATCGGCGAAGCGCTCGATCACCGGGAGGACCCAGCGCTCGAACACGACATCGCCCACGTGCAGTCGAAAGGCGCTCCGTTCCGGGAAGGCGCCGGCCAGCACGGGATCGTGCCGATGAGGGCGCAGGATGGGGCGCAGCAGGTCCACGAGCGTGCGCCCGAACGAGGAGCCCGTGTACTGCATGCGCGACGAGATTCGCGCGTACCCGCAGTCCCACGTGCCGACGATCTGTGCGCCCCGCGCGGCGCGCGTCAAGACCCACCACAGTCCGGCGGCGACCGCCGCGACCACCGCGACGGCGATGCCGACGGCGGGAAAGGGCAAGAGCTCGCGGAGATGCGGCAGCTCGCCGGCTCCGGTCTGGCCCATCCAGGATGCGACCGCGACATCCAGCACGGCGAATGCGATGACCGGCACCACCCCGAGCACCACGCACAGCGACGCCAGGATCACCATCGGCGCCCGCATGGACCAGCCGGCCTCGTGGCCCGGTCGGAACGGTGTGATCGCGGGGCATGCCGAGGAACACGCTGCCGACGACCTTCACGAAGCAGGCGCAAGCCAGCGCCCCGATGACCGCCAGCACCGGCGCGACGAGCGCGCCGAGCCGGACCGCCTGAAGCTTCAGGCTCTCGAACGCGCCCAGATAGAGGATCAGCTCGCTCACGAAGCCATTCAGAGGTGGGAGGCCGCAGATGGCCACGGCGCCCAGCGTGAAGAGGGCCGAGGACCATGGGAGGGCGCGCCCGAGCCCCCCATCCGGTCGATGTCGCGCGTGCCCGTCGCGTGGACGACCACGCCGGCGGACAGGAAGAGCAATGCCTTGAAGATGGCGTGGTTCCAGACGTGGAGCACCGCCGCCCCGAGTCCGAGGACCACGAGAAGCGGCGCGTGGGTCGCGCGGCCGACGACGGCCAGACCGATGCCCATCACGATGATGCCGATGTTCTCGATGCTGTGGTACGCGAGGAGTCGCTTGATGTCGTGCTGCGCAATGGCGAACGCGACTCCGCCGATGCCGCTCGCCGCCCCGAGCAGGAGCAGCAGGACTCCCCAGGCGACCGGCGGCTCCGGCAGCATCTCGAGAACGCGGACGATCCCGTAGATGCCGATCTTGATGAGGACACCCGACATCAGGGCGGAGACGTGGCTCGGAGCGCTCGCATGGGCGGGCGGAAGCCAGACGTGGAACGGCATCACGCCGGCCTTGATGCCAAAGGCGACGAGGGCCAGAAGGAACAGCACGCTCCTCGCCCCGAGACCCATGCTCGAAGGCGCGACGGCCGTCAGGTCGAAGGACCCGGTGAGAGCGTGCAGCGCGGCAAACATCGCGAGCAGCGTCAGGAAGCTCGTGTGGGATGCGGCCAGGTACACCCATCCCGCCTCGCGCACCTCGGATCTGCCGTCTTCGGTCGTCACGAGAAAGAATGCGGACAGCGTCATCACTTCGAACGCCATCAGGAACAGCACGGCGTCTCGCGCGATGAGGAGCGTGGTCATCGCGCCGGCCAGGAGTCCGAGAAAGACCCGAACGCGTGCCGCGCTCTCGGGATGCGCCTGCTGGGACCAGTAGCCGACCCCGTAGATCCCGGCGAGCGCGGGGACCAGGAGAGTGGGGAACAGGAAGGCCGCGCTGATCCCGTCGACTGCGACCACGAGGCGGCCCCACGGAAGCGCCCAGGGCCACGCGAGACCGTGCGCGGCCGGGCTCGCGACGGCGGCCATCGCCCCGCCGAGGCCCACCGCGGCGCCGAGACCGAGCAGGCCGGCCGCCACTCGATCGGCGACCATCGGCCGGCTCCGAAAGAGGCCGGCGATCATCCCGCTCACCGCCATGAGAGCGGCGGACGCGAGGATCAGGCCCGCGGGGCCGCCATCGCCCGGCGCGCTAGTCAGCCCCCGACCCTCCCGTTGAGCGTGCCTTCGGCGGTCTCGATCGCCCCGATGATGCTCGAAGCGCCGGCCCGGTCTTTGATGGCGGCACGGACGGTTCTCATCCAGCAGGACGGTGCCGATGCGCGAAAGAATGAGCAGGTGCCCCCGGATCGTCGGGGTCACGATCAGGAACAGCGCGTGTACGGGGCGCCGGCCACGCCCATCGAAGTCGATCGGATGCTCGAGCAAGAAGAGGGTGACCTGCGGCTCCGCCACGCGCAGCACGATCGGATCCCGTACGTGCGGGATCGCGAACCCCTCCGCGACCCCGACCGTGCCCAGCTTCGCGCGAGCCAGCAGCATCTGAAGGATCACGCTTCGATCCGCGTGAGGGGGAGCGGCAGTCTCTCCATCGCGGCGGCCATGACCGCGCGCCTGTCGTCTCCGCGCAGCCCGGCCACGATGCCTCCGGCGCGGATCGCTCGGGTCAAGGGAGCGGTGGTCGAGGCTCCCGACGGTGTCCCCGAAGAGGTTGCCCGCGACGGGCAACCCGAGCTCCGTCGCCCATTCGTAGACCGCCTCCGGATGGAAGCGGAACTGGCCGTCCACCTGGGTGGCCGGCAGCCCGTCTCGCTCCACCCATCGAAAGACCGTGTTCTCCGAGACGCCCATGTGGGTCGCCACTTCCCGCACCCCGAGCTTCATCGGCCACGCCCTTCCCGGCGGAGGGCCTTCAGCATCGACTGACTGCCGATGAGCTGGTTGTTGAACAGCCGACGGGCGACCTCGAGGAGCTCACGGATGGCGGGATCGCGGAGATCGTAGTTCACGACCGTGCCTTGCTTGCGGGTGACCACGACGTTCTTCGTCCGCAAGACGGCGAGCTGCTGGGACACGATCGGCTGATCCGCCGACAACGCCTCCTGAGCTCTTGCACGCTCCGCGGGCCGGTCGCCAGGCACTCCAGGATTCGGATGCGAAGGGGGTGGGCGAGCGCCTTGAAAAACTCCGCCTTGAAGGCCTGGAGCTCCCCGAAGTCCGCCATGCCGGGGATTATATATACGAATATATCGATATTCAAACCACGTCTGGTGGCCCGCCGACGCTCTGGACGAGAACGACTGGGGTCCCGGTCAGCGGAGCCGGCCGCATCACGTCACATCGTGGCAGATGGACCGGATGACGTGCCGCCGCACGCGCCGATCAGAGCGGCCTTCAAAGGCCGCCCGATGTGTTGGTCGCCACGGACTTGACTACTCACGCTGTCGAGACTCGCTATCCGGGCGTTTCCGAAAGCGTGACCCACGAGGAGTGGGTCGAGGCCAGTCGCCATAGCCAACCGGGTGCTCCGCTGGGCCCAGGCCGTCATCAGGCCTCCCGGCAATTGACTCTCCCCGCCCGCCCAGCCACCCTTGACCGAGTCAGGGACTCGGTTTCCTGGGAAGCGTGCGCGTGCAGGGTCCGCTTGCTCTGCACTTTGCACGCTACAATCTGGCGAGGATTCATAGTAGCCTCCGGGTGACACTGGCCATGGCGGCAGGGTCACGGATCGGGTGTGGGACCCAGAGGAGCTGGTCGGATGATCGAGCCGGTGTTCGCGAACCGCTACGGCGTGCTCCACCACGGCGATTGCATGGACGTCTTCGCGTCCATGCGTGATCGCTCGGTGGCGTGCGTCTTCGCCGATCCCCGTTCAACCTTGGGAAGGTTTACGGCAAGGGCGAAGTCAGCGATAGCCTCGCCACGCGCGACTACCTCAAATGGGCCTTCGCATGGCTCGACGAGAGTGTCCGCGTGTTGCGTCCTGGCGGTGCCCTCTTCGTCTACATCTTGCCGCTCTGGGGCTATCGCTTCGCCGGTCACCTCGAAGAGCAAGGGATGCTCTTCCGCCATTGGATCGCCCTCTCCATGAAGGGCACGTTCCCCGTGGTCGGAAGCTGTATCCGGCTCATTACGCCCTGCTCTACTTCACCAAGGGCGAGCCCGCCGTCTTTAACCGGGTGCGGCTGCCGATTCCGGTCTGCCGCCACTGCGGGAAGGACGTGAAGGACTATGGCGGGCACCGAAAGTATCTGAACCCCCTCGGCCTGAACCTCACGGACTTCTGGGAAGATACCGCGCCCGCCCGTCATCGGAAGTTCAAGACACGCTGGCACGTGAACGAGCTAAAGCCGATGATCGCCTCGCGCTGCTTTGCGCTGGCGACGAACCCCGGGGATATTGTGATGGACCCATTCGGCGGCGGGGGCTCGAGCTTCGAGGCGGCGCAGGCTCTCAAGCGTTACTGGATCGGGAGTGAGATTACCGGTTGCGGTCCGATCGCCAAGCGGCTGATCGACAAGTTCCCTGGAAGCGAGAAGATCGCCCCGCCTAAGAAGCTGCTCGCGGCTTTTCGCTAATCGGATGCCGACGATCACCGACGAGCTATCGTTCGGTGGTGCCATTGAGAAGATCCGACGCCTCGGCCTCGGCCCGCTCTATCAGGAGCTACGTGGGATCATTACGGGCTTCACGTTGAACGTCCTTGAAGAGAAGACCAGGAAGGGGGCGAACAGCGCGGCGGAGGTCCGAGTCATGTTCGATGGTGCGTTCACGCGAGCTGGCGATTGGCGCGGCATCAAGTCCGGCGGTATCGACTGGTCGAAGTGCCTAACCGATCAACGGAACTAGCGTCTGCCTCGGCGTCGAGGTTCAGCTCTCCGGCCGTTCGGATAGCGGCATCATCATGGATCTACACCATCTCAGGGAAGCCATCACCACCGGGTTGATAGACGTTGGGGTGCTGATTGTTGCCAACGCGACGCTAGCCAGGTTCCTGACTGACCGGGCGCCTCAGTTGAAGGACGCGGAGCGTCATATCAAGCACGGCTTCGAGCTGTTTCCTCTGCTCGTCCTTGGCGTCCAGCACGATGGCGCGGGCCCCGCGCTCCCCAAGCGCATTACCCGCCCAACTTCAAATTAGGACAGCATTAGCCGCCGGCCAGGATTGACAAGGGGCGCCATCGGCGCATAATCGGCACCACTTCGGGTCCGCTCGTTCTCTCTCTCGGTTTCGCTCCGGACGATCCACTCGGCGACGCAGAGGAGGACACGACATGACCGGACGGGCGCTGTTCCAGCCGACCTCCCTTTCCGCGATCACGCTGGTCGTGACCCTGATACTGAGCGTGCTCGCCCCGCATCGGCGGTAGCCGCACCGGAGGGCCAGTTGACGTGGGCCGTTCACGTCTCGCTCGCCCCCACCTGGTTCGACCCCGCCGAGACCGTGGGGATCGTCACGCCGTTCATGTTCCTCTACGCCCTGCACGACGCCCTCGTGAAGCCGATGCCGGGCAACCCGCTGGCGCCGAGCCTGGCCGAGTCGTGGAGCGTCGTCGCCCGACGGGCTCACCTACGAGTTCGTCCTGCGCAAGGGCGTGCGGTTTCCACAACGGCGACCCGCTGACGGCCGAGGACGTCAAGTTCTCCTTCGAGCGGTATCGCGGGGCTTCGTCAGGAGCCTTCAAGGCGCGCGTCGCCGCCGTCGAGGTCGTCGATCCGCAGCGGGTTCGCTTTCGCCTGAAGCAGCCGTGGCCCGACTTCATGACCTTCTACGGCACGCCGGCCACCGGCGCCGGCTGGATCGTGCCCAAGAAGTACGTCGAGAAGGTCGGCGATGACGGGTTCAAGAAGGCGCCGGTGGGTGCCGGCCCGTACAAGTTCGTCTCGTTCACGCCGGGCGTGGAGCTGGTGCTCGAGGCCAACGAGCAGTACTGGCGCAAGGTCCCGAGCGTGAAGCGCCTGGTGTTCAAGTCGGTGCCCGACGAGTCGACCCGGCTGGCGATGCTCAAGCGCGGCGAGGCCGACATCGCCTACTCGATCCGGGGCGCGCTGGCCGAGGAGCTCCAGCGGACCCCGGGGCTCACGCTCAAGCCGAACTATCCACCGGGGACGTTCTGGCTCGTCTTCGCCGAGCAATGGGACCCGAAGTCGCCGTGGGCGGACCGGCGCGTGCGGCTCGCCGCGAATCTCGCCATCGATCGGCAGGCCATCAACCAGGCCGAGACCCTGGGCTTCTCGAAGATCACCGGGAGCATGATCCCGCACACCTTCGAGGCCTTCTGGCCGCCGCCCCCGCCGTCGTACGACCCGCAGAAGGCCAAGCAGCTCCTCACCGAGGCCGGGTACCCGAACGGGCTCGATGCCGGCGACTACTACTGCGACGCCTCCTACGCCAACCTGGCCGAGGCCGTGGTCAACTACTTGAGGGCGGCGGGCATCCGGGCTCAGCTCCGCCCGCTCGAGCGGGCGGCGTTCATCGCGCAGAACAGCCAGAAGAAGCTCAAGAACATCATCCAGACGGCCAGCGGCGCGTTCGGGAGCGCCGCCACGCGGCTCGACGCCTTCGTGGCCGCCGGCGGCGCCTTCACCTACGGGAGCTACCCCGACATCGAAGGCCTGCTCAGCGAGCAGGCGGGCGAGCGGGACGCCAAGAAGCGGGAAGCGACCCTGCACCGGATCCAGCAGATGATCCACGACAAGGCGATGGTCGCGCCGATCTGGGAGCTGGCGTTCCTGAACGGGCACGGGCCGCGCGTGGCGGAGTCGGGCCTGACGCTCATCACCAGCCATCCCTACTCGAGCCCATACGAGGACTTGAAGCTCAAGGCCAAGTGAGCCGCAGTCACCTTGCTTTGGCTCGGGCACTCACGATGGCTTTGTCCATGGGGTAACATCGTGAGGAACGATCGCGATGACTCTCAACCTCAAGCTCTCGAGCCTGGTCTTCGCCAGCGCGCCTCATCGTCCTCGCCGCTCCGTGGATGTCGTGGCAGGTCCTCGCTCAGGAGAGGGCGGTCCTGCCCACTGCGGAGCCGCTATCGCTCCACTCCACGGGCGCGGTGTCCGCGCTCCCGGCGCCGGCCGGGAATGAGTCACGGCCGAAGAGGAGACCTCGCCTCAGGCCCGACCCGGAGGCGCTGGCGCAGTGGAAGGCAGAGCTCCACGATCTTCGGCGGGCCGTGCCCATGGCGCCGAACTCGCTGGATGACACCGCCTCTCGCGACAGCCTGAAGTCCGCCGCGGCGTCCGTGGTGTCCTCATTCGAGGGCGTGACCAATGCCGACAACCAGCCGCTGACGGGATTCACAGCCATTCCTCCTGATACCAACCTGGGCGCTGGGCCGAATCACCTCTTTCAGATGGTCAATTCCATCGGCCTGATCACCACCAAGTCCGGCGGAGCCGTCTCGACCTTCAGCTTGCGCGGCTTCTTCCAGCTCGATCCCGGCACGGACGAGACCGACCCGCGGGTGATCTACGACGCGCAGAGCGGCCGCTGGTTCGCGACCTACGCTCAGTCCACCGTCTCGCCGGCCCCCAGCGCCGCCTCGTCGATCGTCCTGGCGGTCTCGGCCACGAGTGACCCGACGGGCATCTTCTGCCGGTACCGGCTGGGGAACCCGACCTCCGAGAGCTTCTTCCAGGACTTTCCGCAGCTCGGGGTCAGCGCCGACAAGGTCGTCGTGTCCTACAACGCCTTCACCTTCGCGGATGTCTTCGTGGGGGCGGGATACTACGTCGTCAACAAGGCCGACCTCCTGGCGTGCAACGCCTCGGTCAATGCCGTCCGCTCAGCGCCCAACGCCGCTCGCTTCACCCCGTTCCCTGCGCAGACCCTCGACGGCAGCAGCACGCTCTTCATGGCCATGCACTTCGACGATTCTTCGCCGCTCGTGATCCTGGCCATCAACGGCGTACCGGGCTCGAGCTCCCGTCACCGAGGCCGCCACTACCCTGGCGATCCGCGACTGGACCTCCCCACCCAGTGCCGAGCAGCAAGGTTCCCAAATCCTTCTCGACACCGGAGATGCGGGCGTGCTCAGTGTCGCCGCCCAGAACAGCTCGCTCTGGGTCACCGGGAACGAGGCGTGCCAACCCGGCGGAGACACGAAGCCCCGAAGCTGCCTGCGCCTGATCGAGGTGCGGACGAACTCCACGCCAACGGTCAACCAGGACATGACCTTCGGGGTTTCGGGCCAGTACTACTACTATCCTGCCGTTGCTCCGGACGGTGGGGGTAATCTCCACATGGTGTTCAACGCGTCCTCGGCGAGCGACTTTGCCGGCTTGCGGTACACCGGGCGGCTCAGCGGCGACCTGCTGAACACGCTTCAGGCATCGACCGAGCTGCGGGCGGGGGCGGGGGCTCAGACCAGCTCATCCGGCCGGATGGGCGACTACTCCGGGGCCGCGGTGGATCCGGTGGATCCCCGCAAGGTGTGGGTCACCGGGGAATATATCCGCTCCACGGCCCCGAGCAACTGGGGCACCTTCGTGGCCCAGCTCACGTTCCCTTCTCCCCGCCGACGCTGGCGTTCGGGCTCAGCAAGCGGAGCGCGGTCTCGAGCGTGGGCCCCTCGTTCAGGACGGGCGACACGCTTCAAGTGGACCTGACGGTGTCGAACCCCGGTCCCGCGCTCGTGGTGGATGCCTTCTTCGGCCTGGTGCTGCCGCCTGCCTCGGGGCCTGCCCTCGGCTGTCCCAACGGCGATGCCGTCGCGTTCTTCGTGAACAACCTGACGGCGTTTTCCCTGACCTGCCTCTCGGCGCCGCCGCAGAGCTTCGCGCCACTGGCTCAGAGCGTCACGTTCCCGGCAAACGTGGCGCCCGTGACCATCCTGAATTTCTTCAGCCTTACCTGGCCCGCGGTCGCGCCGGCCGGGACCTACACGCTCTTCTTGTTCTTGACCCCGCCGGCGGCCTTCGCTGACGGTTTCGGACCCGACGATCTCACCGCGTTGACCACCGCCAGCGTGGACTTCGCGCCCTGACGCCTCATTCACCTTCCGACGCTCCGAGTTGACAGATCCGAAACGGCCGAGCGGGTAGGCAGGCGTGAGCGGCGGCGGCGCAACCATGAAATGCGATCGCCGACGCCAGGAAGTAGATCGCCGGCAGCCGGTGGTTACTACGGGAGCAGATCAGCGACGGTGATCTCCGCTGCCGGGGCCGCCAGCGGGGAGATGCGTTCGTCGGGGCCGAGGGTGACCGAGCGTCCGTAGCGCCAGCCGAAGGATGCCGCGCCGTCCGGCACGGGCTCGCGGTAGATCTCAACGCGCCGATCCGCGAGATTGACAATCCAGTAGTCGGTGATGCCTGCCCGGGCATAGAGGCTGCCCTTGTGCTCCCGGTCGAAACCGAGGCGCGACAGCGACACCTCGACGATCAGCACCGGGCTCTCGGGGTGTGCATCGCGGTAATCCCGCGGATCGCCCCGCACCACACAGACATCAGGCTCCGGCTCCGAATCCTCGGCAAGGGCAATGGGAAGCTGGGGCCGCATCGCTCCAGCCCGGGCCGAATGCCCGTTCAAGAGTACGCTGGACGAGCTGGATCGCCGTGGCGTGAGGGCTGTACTGCGGCTCCTTGACGATCATCTGGCCGCCGAGCAGCTCGATCCGGTCCTCCGGCCCGAGAATCTCGGCCTCCACCAGTCGGTCGTACTCCAGGCGTGTCCACTTCCGCGTGCCGATCGCCGGTTCACCCATGCGCCGCCATCTCCACTGCTGCTGAGGGTATCGGCAGCCTGCGCCCGGGTCAATGCGTCCGTTCGGATACATCGCCACCGCACCCTCCGTGCTGGCTGGCGGTCACGACGGGCGGGCGTTCGATATCGGTGCGCGCGTCCGCATCCCCCGCTCGAGCCGCGGGTCGAGCAGGTCGCGGAGCCAGTCGCCCACCAGGTTGATGCCGAGCACCACCGCGAGAATCGCGAGGCCGGGGAACAGGGCGAGCCACCAGCCCGTGGTGAGGTAGTTGCGCCCCTCGTCGAGCATCGCGCCCCAGCTTGGCGCCGGGGGCGGGATGCCGAGGCCGAGGAACGACAGTGAGGCCTCGGCGATGATCACGCGGGCCACGGAGAACGTCGCGACGACGATGATCGGCGGCCAGACGTTCACGAGGATGTGCCGGCGGATCACGTGGCCGTCGCGGGCGCCGAGGCGCGCGGGCCGCCGCGACGAACTCGCGCTCGGCGAGCGACAGCGTTTCCCGCGCACGATCCGCGCGTAGGTCACCCAGCCGCTCAGGGCGAGCACGGCGATGAGGTTGCCGAGGCTCGCGCCCAGCACGGACAGCAGCGCGACGCCGAGGAGCAGCACGGGGAAGGCGAGCTGGATGTCGCCGACGCGCATCAGGACGTCGTCGAGCCAGCCGCGGTAGTAGCCGGCGATGAGCCCGAGCACCACACCCGCCGCCCCGGCGAGGACCACGGCGGTGAGTCCGATCACGAGCGACACGCGGGCCCCGTACAGCAGCCGACTCAGCACGTCGCGGCCGAGCGTATCGGTGCCGAGCGGATGCGCTCGGTCGCCGCCCGTCACCCACATCGGCGGGGTCAGGCGCGCGAGGAGGTCGTTCTTCACCGGGTCGGTGGGCGCGAGCGCCGGCGCCGCCACCGCGGCGACGGTGCTCAGGATGATGACGGCGAGCCCGAGCAAGGCCGGCCAGTCACGCCCCAGGCGCCGGGCCGCGGTGGCCGCGCCCGTCACGACAGGCGCACCTGCGGATCCACCACGGCGTAGAGCAGGTCGACGGCCAGGTTGACGAGGACGAAGATCACCCCGAAGAGGAAGACCCCGGCCTGGATCACCGGGAAATCGCGGGCGGAGGCGGCCTGGACCAGGAGGCGCCCGAGGCCCGGCCACGAGAACACGGTCTCGATGATGATGGCCCCGCTCAGCATGAAGCCGAGGGAGAGGCCGGCGACGGTCACGAACGGCAGGGCCGCGTTCTTGAGCGCATGGCGGTAGAGGCACGAGGCGCTCCGGCGCCCCCTTGGCGCGGGCGGTGCGGATGTAGTCCTGCTGGAGCACCTCGAGCATCCCGGCGCGGATGAGGCGCACGTTCTGGGCGAGGGGGCGGCGGCGAGCGCGACGGCGGGCAGGATCAGATGGCGCAGGCTCCCTGACCCGTAGGCGGGCAGCAATCCCTTGAGCTCCACCGCGAAGACCAGGATCAGCATCAGCCCGAGCCAGAAGCCCGGCATGGATTGGAGAAATAGCGACGCGATGCGGCTCGCGTGGTCGGCGGCGCGGTCCTTGCGCGTGGCCGAGACGATGCCGAGCGGGATGGCGAGCACGGTCGAGAAGCACGATGGCGGCGGCGGCCAGCTCCACGGTGGCCGGCCAGAAGTGCTGGAAGACCATGAGCATGGCGGGGCGGCGCTCGCGGATGGACGTGCCGAAGTCGCCGCGGGGCACCGCGGCCAGGAAGTCGAGATACTGGACGAGCCACGGCCGGTCGAGCCCGAGCTGCCGCTGCACCGCGGCCACCTCCTCGCGCGTGGCGGCCTGGTCGACGAGGAACGCGGCGGGATCGCCGGTCAGGCGGACGAGGAAGAAGACGACGGTCACGACGCCCCACACCACGATGACGGCGTGGACGAGGCGCCGCAGGAGGAACTGCCGCATCGCCTCCGCTACTTCCGCAAGCCGACGGGGCGGAAGTCCATGTGCAGCTCGGACAGCGCCTGGAAGCCCACGACGCGAGGGCTCAGCGCGTAGATCTTGATCTCCTGGTAGAGGGGAATGACCGGCGCCCAGTCGCGGACCTTCTTCTGGAGGTCGGCGAGGAGCGCGAGCCGCTTCTTGGGGTCGAGCTCGCGGCGGGTCGCCTTGTAGAGCTCGGCCAGCTCCGGCGGGAACGGCGCCCAGTTGATCAGGGTGACCGAGGCCCAGTCGCGCACGTAGTCGTCGGCATCGAGGTTATTGCTGGTGCGGCACGCGGTGAACCCGCCATTCCACGGCAGCGTGCCCTTGGTCACCGTCTGGAGCAGGGTGGCGAAGTCCACCGGCTTGATGTCGACCTTGACGCCGATCGCCTTGAGCATCTCGGCCACCGCCGGCGTGGTCTCGTCGAAGCCCTGGCCATAGTGCTTGGCGGGAAACAGGAGCTGGAGCGCGAGCATCTCGCCGCCCTTGTCGAGGATGCCGTCGCCGTTCGTGTCCTTCCAGCCCGCCTCGGCGAGCAGCGCCTGCGCGCGCTTCGGGTCGTAGGGGTAGGCCTCCTGGGCCGCGTAGCCGATGGACACCGTGGAGACCGGCGAGGCGTTCGGCTGGGCGTAGCCGTGGAAGAGCTTCTTGACGATCGCGTCCTGGTTGACGGCGAGGGCGAGCGCCTGGCGGACACGCACGTCGGCGAACAGGCCGTCCTTGCCGCCCGAGTCGAAGGCCTCCTTGGGGCGGCCGTTCAGGTAGAGCCGGCAGATGAGCTTCTGCGGGCTGGAGGCGACCTTGATGGCGCCATCGCGCGCCAGCACGCTGGCGTCGAGCGGGGGCACCGAGTCGACCACCGCAACCTGCCCGGCCCGGAGGGCGGCGAGGCGCGCGGCGGCCTCGGGGATCACCTGAAAGCGAAGACGCCGCGCCTGGGTCTTCGCTCCCCAGTAGCCGTCCCAGCGCTCGAGGCGCATCGAGTCCTTGCGCTTCCACTCGACGAGCCGCCACGGCCCCGTGCCCACCGGGCGCTCGTTCAGGCCGTCGATGCCGTTCTTGATCGTGTAGTCCTTGGGCACCAGAGGCTCGCGGCCGATGAAGTCCCAGAGCGTCGGCGCGGGCTCGGTGGTGTGGATGCGCACGGTCAGGTCGTTGACCTTTTCCCAGCGCGAGACGAACGGATAGGTCTTGTCGAAGCCCGCGGTGGGCACGTCCTTGATGTTCCACTTGTCGAGGTTCTTCTTGAACATCCGGTCGAGGTTGAAGAGCACGGTGTCCGCGTTGAACGCCTCGCCATTGTGGAATCGAACGCCGGGGCGCAGGGCCCACTCCCACGTGGTGTCGCCCACCGGCTTCCACGACACGGCCAGGCCAGGCACCGGGCGCCCCTGGGGATCCGTGTCGACGAGGCTCTCGAACACCTGCCGGATATAGGTCGATCGGACGGAGCCCATGCCGAGCCGCGGGTCCATGTTCTGCGTGTCGTCGGGCATGGCCACGACCAGCTCGGCCTCGGGGTCGATCGCCTCGGGCCGGGGCTGCGCTCCGAGGAAGCCCGCGGCGAGCAGGCAGCCGAGGAGGGCAAGAGTCGTCGCGCTCACGATTCGTCGCGTCATGGCATCGTCCTTTCGGCGCAGAGCGTGTTCGCGGATGCGCCTGTGCGCGTTCGCATCGAATCGTCCGGATTGCGCCCCCACTAGACACCACGCGCTCGACGCCGTGTCAACGCACGGTCATCTCGGTAGAGTCTCAGCGTGGGTCGACGCGATTGACGTGTATGCCGATCATCCGTACCATGTATGCCTACGCGCCCGACAGGGCTCGAGCGGAGGTACACATGGCCCAAACCGCCGGCCTCAAGAGGAAGTCCTTCTTCGTCGAAGAGCGCACGCTCAAGCGCGCCAAGAAGGCGCTAGGTGTGCCCACGGATGCCGAGGTGGTCCGTCTGTCGCTCGAGCGTGCGGCCGAGATGGAAGAGTTCTGGCGCTTCATGCAGCAGAGCCGCGCGCATTCTCAAGCCCGGAAGCATCAAGAGCCCATAGAGTGCCCTGGGCCATCATCGACAGCAGCGTCTACATCGGCCACTGGGAGCGCGGGGCCCACCATGCGAGCGCTGGACAGACGTCCGCAGAGCCATTCATTGTCCGGCACTCCGCGGTCGTCCTGTCCGAGCTCCGGCGGGGCGCCCGGACGCGAGAGGCCGGACGGCTCGTGGATGCGCTGTTCCGGCTCGCACCGCGTGCAATGGGAGCCGACGGCGGCCGACTGGTGGCAAGCCGGACAGCTCATACGTGTGATCGGAGACGCTCAGCGGATGGGATCGCGGCAAGCGGCGGGACTTCCAGAACGATGCGTTGATCGGCTTGACCGGCGGTGCGCCACGGGGCGACGGTGGTCACGGCGAACCACACCGATTTCGAGCTACTGACTCGCGAGATCCCCCTGTCGCTGTTCCTGGTGTAGCGTGCCAGCCACGGGTGCATCGCCGGTTGCCCTTGCCCGGGCCGCCTGGTCCGCCATATCCTAGCGGAGCTTCCTCTCACCCCGGGGCGGGAGAGGGAGCGTGAGTCCACCACCCCAAGGAGAGACACGATGGCCTATTCTCGGGACTCGAAGTCGGCGAAGGTGCGGACGCAGCTCACTCACCCGGTGATCGACGGGGACGGGCACTGGCTGGAGCCGATCCCGATCTTCCTCGACTATCTCCGCCAGGTCGCCGGGCCCAAGATGACGGGCGCGGTCGAGAAGTTCATGAAGAAGGCGTCCGACACCACCTGGTACGACATCTCGCCGGCCGACCGGCTCGACCGGCGCCTCATGCGGCCGACGTGGTGGGGTGAGCCCGCCCGCACGCTCGACCGGGCCACCGCCATGATCCCGCGCCTGTTCTACGAGCGGCTCGACGACTTCGGCATCGACTTCGCCCTGGTCTACACCTCGCTCGGGCTCTTCTACGTGTCGAATCCCGACGAGGAGCTGCGGCGCGCGGTGGCCCGCGCGGTGAACCGCATGAACGCGGAGATGTTCGCCCCGTTCAAGGACCGGATGACGCCGGCGGCGGTGGTGCCGATGCACACGCCCGAGGAGGCGATCGAGGAGGCGACCTACGCCGTCCGCGAGCTCGGGCTCAAGGTGGTGATGATCGCCAATCACGTGCGGCGCCCGGTCCCGGCGGCGGCCGCGCTCGTGGCCGATCCCTTGACCCACGGGCGCATGTACATCGACTCGCTCGGCTTCGAGAGCGCCTACGACTACGATCCGTTCTGGCGCACGTGTCTCGATCTGAAGGTGGCGGTCACCGCGCACTCCGGCAGCATGGGCTGGCACGGCCGCGAGTCGGTCGACAGCTTCACGTTCAACCACATCGGGCACTTCGCCAATGCCAGCCACGCCTTCGCGCGTGCCCTCATTCTCGGCGGCGTGACCCACCGCTTCCCGATCTGCGCTTCGCCTTCCTCGAGGGCGGCGTGGGCTGGGCGTGCAACCTCGTCAGCGACCTCGTCGGGCACTGGGAGCGGCGGCGCCGCGAGGCGATGGACGCGCAGACGCGCCCCACCAATATCGATCGCCAGGAGCTGGCCCGGCTCTTTCGCCAGTTCGGCGGGCGCGTGTACGAGGAGAAGACCGAGGAGATCTTCCGCTGCATCGCCCTCGCCGAGCCCTTCAAGACGGCTGAGGAGCTGACCGACCGGGCCTACCGGCAGCCCGCCTTCGACGACTTCGGGCGGGTGCCGGTGAAGTCCGCCGACGAGCTGCGGCAGCACTTCGCCGAGCGCTTCTACTTCGGCTGCGAGGCCGACGACCCGATGACGGCCTGGGCCTTCGACCCCCATGGGAACCACCGGCTGCGCCCGATCTTCAGCTCCGACGTCGGGCACTTCGACGTCGTCGACATGACCGAGGTGCTCGAGGAGGCCTACGAGCTCGTCGAGCACGGGATGATCACCGAGGACGACCTCCGCGAGTTCCTCTTCACGAACCCGGCCCGCCTGCACACCGCGGCCAACCCCGACTTCTACAAGGGGACGGTGGTGGAGGACGCGGTGGCCAAGGAGCTCGCTCTGCTGCTAGCGCGATGATAAAGGCCCATGCAGCGTTGGCGCCCTCGACAGCCGGCTCAACGTACAGCAGTACGCCTCGCCGGCTGCCTCGGGCGCCGCCTCGCAGATGGACCCTTCTCATCGCTCTAGCTCCTGTTTTCTCCGACAGGCTCCTAGAGCTACGAAGAGGGCATCCTGAGCGCGGCGTCGATGGGATGACGCCCGGCGAGCAGTCAGGACGGCCCTTCCAAGCTCGTCCACGACGAGGAGAGACCATGGTCACGCTCGAATTCCATGACCCGTCCGGCCGGCTCGAGGCGAGGCAGCCGCACGCGCCGCGACTCGCATCGCTCGAGGGCAAGCGCATCGGCTTCGTCAGCAATGAGCAGTGGCAGGCCTATCGCATGCTCCCGCTCCTCAAGACGCTGCTCGAGCGCGGATTTCGCCGGGATCGAGGTGCTGCCGATCGACGCCTTCCCGCAGGGCAACGCCCTGATCGGCACCGAGGAGACCGCGGCGCAGGTGAAGCAGAGCGGCGTCGACGCCGTCATCATCGGCAACGCTGCCTGAGGGTCTTGCGCAACCGCGTGCGGCCGGGCGGCCGCCAGGCTGGAAGCACAAGGGATTCCGACGGTGACGCTGACGCGCGCGGATTTCGTGGGCGTCATGAAGAATGCCATCTCCGGCCTCGGGCTCGAGCCCGACGCCGCCATGGTGACCTTCCCGATCGAGCTGTTCCTGCCCGGCAGCGACATCGCGCCGGTCGAGGCGCGCAAGCGCGAGTTCTACGACGGGCTGACGCGCTGGACGTCGGACCTGGCCGGCGACGCGGGCGGGAGATCCCCATGGTCTCCGTCCGCGGGGCGACGTTCGAGGACGCCCTGGTCAGGGCGAACAATCTGATGATCGCGAACCTGTGGGGCGACGGCCTGCCCCTGTGGCCGGCAACGCGCGAGCGCGTGGAGTGGATCCTGCGGGGCAGCACGCTGCCGCGCGCGCACGTGCTCGGCACGTTTCGCCGCGCGGCGGGGTCGCCACCGTCGAGATCTGCGCCATCGCGCTCGCGATGGCGGGCGGGCGGCCCGAGTACCTGCCGGTGCTGGTGGCCGCGGTGGACGCCTTCCTCGATCCCGACTCCGGCAGCGAGCAGCTCCAGGCGGCATCGGGCAGCGCCTTCCCGGTGGTCATCGTCAATGGGCCGATCGGCCCGCAGATCCGGCTCAACTCCGGCTTCGGCTGCCTCGGTCCCGACCCACAGCGCCCCGCCGGCGCGAGCATCGGGCGCGCCCTCCGGCTCATGCAGCAGAATGTCGGCGGCGCGCGGCCGGGCGTCGGCACCATGGCCAACTACGGCGGCCTGCGCTACACGAACGTCGTCTTCGCCGAGGACGAGGACAACCTGCCCGCGGGCTGGCCGGCCCACGGGACGGACCGGCACGGCTTCGCGCCAGGGCGCAGCTCGATCTCGCTCGCCTTCGCGAACGGCGCCACCAATATCCGGCGGCGCGGCGCCAAGAAGGAAACGCCCGAGGAGGACGCGCTCCAGGGCATGCACCGCATGGCGGACTTCATGCGTGTGCCCAATCTGGCGGGGCTCGCCGGCTACGAGCGCGGCACGCCCGGCATCCTGATGATTCCCGGCGTGGTGGCCCAGACCATGGCCGGCCTCGGCTGGACCAAGCGCTCGATGCGCGAGTTCCTCTGGGAGCACTCGCGGATCCCGGCCGAGCACCTGCGCCGCGCCGGTGGCCACGCGTGGATCGAGATCGACGCGAGTGCCGTGACACGGCAGAGCCTGGCACTCGACCCGTGGCCGATCACGGCCTCGCCCGACAACATCGTCCTGATCGTGGCCGGCGGCGGCCATCCGACCAATAGCTACTGGCTACAGGGGTATAGCCCGGGCGTCGTCGGCCGCGAGATCCACGTGCCGGAAGACTTCGGGCACCTGCTCGACGAGGCGAATCGCGATCTGCGCATGCTTGACACTCCTGCCATTGCCCCGTAAAGTCGCGCCGACTTCTGCCCGCCTGACTCCTCAGGGGCAGGGAGGCCCCTGGTTCGGGTCCTTCAACTGGCCACGAGCACTCCGCGTGAGTGCCGTCGGCGCGCTCTTCTCCACCGGGACCGCCTTTCGACGCAGGATCCCCTGCCCGAAGGAGGACTCCATGGCCAAGCGTCCACGTTCGACCGTCAGCCGTCGCGATCTCCTGAAACTCGGTGGCGCCGCCGCGGCTACCGGCGCTCTGGCCACCGCGCTCGATCTGGCGCGCCCGGGCCCGGCCGTCGCCCAGACGCCGAAGCGCGGCGGCACCTTCCGCATCGCAACCCTGCTGGACCCCGTGGGCTGGGACCCTCACCAGACGATCTCCTTCGCGACCATGACGCTCCTGTCGTTCGCCCATAGCCGGCTCATGAAGGTGAAGGCGGGACCGTCGGTCACGCCGGGCTCCTATCCCATCGAGCCGGATCTGGCGGAATCGTGGACCCAGCCCACCGAGACCACCTACGTCTTCAAGCTCAAGAAGGGGGTCCGCTGGCACAACAAGCCCCCGGTCAACGGCCGGGAGCTGACCGCCGATGACGTGAAGTACACCTACGAGCGCTTTCTCACCATCAAGGGCAACGGCAACAAGCCGGTGCTCGAGATGGTCGACAAGATCGAGGCCCTCGACAAATACACGGTCAGGTTCACGCTCTCGGAGCCGTTCGCCTGGTTCCTCGACGCCCTCGCCGCGACGTCCACCTGGATCGTCGCGCGGGAGGCGGTGGAGAAGTTCGGTGACCTGAGGAAGCCGGAGGCGGTGATCGGCACCGGGCCGTGGATGCTCGAGCGCTATGACCCCAACGTCAAGGCCGTAGTTCGTGAGACACCCCGGTTACTTCGTGCCGGGGCTGCCGTACGCGGAGGCGGTGGAGGTGAGCATCGACCGCGATCCCGCGTCGCGCTTCGCGGGCTGGCTGTCCGGCAAGTACGACTTCGGGCCCGAGTACCAGCAAGTCGTGCGGCGGCTCGACCTCGAGACGGCCCGGCAGCGCAAGCCGGGCATCCAGACCGCCGAGTACGTCTGGTTCACCGGCGGCTACAGCTCATTCAAGCTGGACCAGGAGCCGTTCAAGGACGTCCGGGTGCGACGCGCCATGCACCGCTGCCTCAACTGGCGTGAAACGCTGGAGACGAACGCCTTCTCGCAGGGCCACGGCGTGCCGAATGCGGCGGTGCCGGCCGCGGCCGTCGAGTGGGCCATCCCCATCGATCAGCTCCCGCCCGAGGGCCGGGAGCTCTACGAGTACGACATCGCCGCGGCGCGCGAAGCTGCTCGCCCAGGCGGGCATCCCGGCGGGTTTCAAGGTGCCGGTGGAGACCACCGGCGGCTATGGGCCGGACTACCTCGACGCCGTGCAGATCGACCTGAAGGGCTGGAAGGACGCGGGCATCATCGCCGACCTCAAGCTCAAGGAGTACGGGGCCTTCATCTCGACCACGATCTACGGCAAGTTCGACAAGATGATGCGCGGCCTGCGGGGCGCATGGATCGACCCCGACGCCTATCTGTACCGAGCCTACATGCCGGGCCAGCCGCTGAACTCATCGGGGTGGACGACCCCAGGCTCACCGAGATGATCAAGCTCCAGCGGCGCACGTTCGACGTGGCCAAGCGCCGCGAGATCATCTCACGACATCCAGCGCCATGCCTCGCAGCACGTGTACTACCTCTACAACCCGTCAGTGAAGGTCGTCTCGGCCTGGGAGCCCCACGTCAAGAACTGGGCGCCCAACAATGGGTTCGACTATGGCGGGCGGATGATGGCGGCCTGGCTCGACCGCTGACGCTTGCGCATCCCGCCCGCGCCCCGCCAGCGGACAATTCTCAAGAAGTCGGAATGCGGAACTGAAACTTGTTTTGACAAGCCGCGGGGAAGCGAGTAATGCTCGACCGCGACCCTCCGAGCATGAAGTCGATCCTCATCGCGGACGGCAACGCAATCTGTGGCGGAGATGTTCGCCTACGTCTTCGCCCGCCACGACTGGACGGCGAACAGGTACAGCGACGGCAAGCGGCGCGGGCGAAGAGCTCTGCCGGCAGAGCCCACTACGACGCGGCGCTCGTGAGCTATCGATTCGATGGCATGAACGGCGTGGAGCTGATCCAGGCTGATTCGCGCGCTGCACCACCGCAAAGACATGCCGATAGTGATGGCGACGGGAACCGTAGACCTGGACGTAGTGGCCGCCGCACTGGCCGCCGGCGCGGATGACGTTCTGTACAAGCCCCTCGACGTCGCCGTTCTCGTGGCCACGGTGAGCAAGTGCCTCGAAAGGGCAGACAATAGAACGCCCGAGACTGTGCTGCCGAGTCGCCGGACTCACGTGCAACCCTCGACAGGAAGTCAGTCCACCATCAGCACGGCGGTGCCCTGCACCCGGTCTCCCGCCACGTCGGCGAGCGCGCGGTTCGCGTCGGCGAGCGCGTAGCGCCGCACGTGCGGGCGGATCGGGATGACGGCCGCCTCGCGGAGCAGCGCTTCGCCGTCCTCCCTGGTATTCGCCGTCACGCTCTGAAGCGTCTTCTCCCAGAAGAGATGCGGCTCGTAGCTCATGACCGGCACGTCGGTCATGTGGATGCCGGCGAGCGCCACCGTGCCCCCTTGTCGACGGCCTGAAGCGCCCGCGGCACCAGCTCGCCGGCGGGGGCGAACACGATCGCCGAGTCCACCGCGACGGGCAGCTCGGAATCGGCGCCGCCCGCCCACTCGGCGCCCAGCTCGAGGGCGAGCCGCCGGTGGGCCGCATCGCGCGTCACGACGTAGACCGTGCATCCCCAGTGACGCGCCACCTGAAGCGTGATGTGGGCCGATGAGCCAAACCCGTAGATCGCCAGGCGCGCGCCGCGCGCGGCCTGGCTGCGCCTGAGCGCGCGGTAGCCGATGATGCCCGCGCACAGGAGCGGCGTCGCGCCGGCATCGTCGAAGGACGCGGGGATCGCGTAGGCGAACGCTTCCGGCACGCAGCAGTACTGGGCGTAGCCGCCGTCGTGGGTCCAGCCCGTGTAGGTCGAGTCCGCGCAGAGGTTCTCGCGCCCGGTCGCGCAGAACCGGCAGCGGCCGCACGTGGACCGGAGCCAGGCGATGCCGACGCGGTCACCCGGTCTGAACCGCGTCGCGCCGGAGCCGGCCGCGTCCACCACGCCCACGACCTGGTGGCCGGGAACGATGGGCAGCCGGCGGGGCGGCAGGTCACCCTCGATGACGTGGAGGTCGGTGCGGCACGTGGCACAGGCGCGCACACGGACCCGCACCTCGCCGGGACCCGGGTCCGGCACCACCAGCTCGGTGGCCTCGAGCGGAGCGTCCGCTATCGGCCGCTGGATGCTGACGACCATCGCGCGCATCGTGCGCTGGTCGGAGCCGGCCGGCAGGTGGGAGCCACACGGCGGATTGCGCCACACGGCCGAGCTGTAACGCCCAGCCTCGCTCGTTCCACCTCCCCAGGAGGACGGACGCACCGTCCCGTCCGATCCCCAAGCGATCCGCCAGCTCTGTCCACGTAGCGGCGGCCGTCGACGGTCGACACCTGCAGGGCGGCGCGATACGCGCCGGCGTCCACGGTGTGCGTGCGCGTGTCGGCCGCGACCTGCTCGGCGTCGGGCCCGCCCGCGAGCGCCTCGACCAGGACGCGGCCGTCCATCCCCTGGCCCTCGTCGATGCCGAGCACGGCGAGGACGGTCGGCGCCACATCCACGTTGCCGGCCGGCGCCGTCACCGTCGCGCCCTTCTTGAAGTCGACGCCCCAGGCCACGAGCGTATTGCGCACGTTCCACGGGCTCATGCCGCCGTGATCGCTGGCGAAGAGGGTCGCGCCGCCGCTGACGCAGGCGAGATCGGTCCCCGGCACGCCGAACGCGTTCGCCTCCGAGGTCCACGGAAACGTCACCAGCAGGTCGGGCCCGCGCGTCGGCGTTCGCCACGTGGATCACGTCCAGCGAGAACGTGCCGTCGACGGCGCCGCGCGGGTCGCCCGCCTCCCGGCCGGCGGTGAAGAGCACGCCTCCCCAGTCGCGCGACTGGACGAAGCGCGCGATGCGCGCGATCCGTTCGCGGTTCGCGCCCCGCCACGTGCAGCGCGACCGCCTGCCCGCTGCTCGCCAGGACCACGTCGGCGGAGTCCGGCGCTGGCCTTGAGCCCCGCGTCGATCAGCTCGCGCGCGACGTCGACGCCGGCCGTATTGGTGGTGAAGCCGTGGTCCGACGCGACGAAGACGTCGGTCGACCCGGCCAGGCCGAGGCCGTCGAGGGCAGCCAGCACCTGCGCGATCTCGCGGTCGGCGTGCCGGAGCGCCTCGCGCGCGGCCGGCGACCCGACGCCCAGGCCGTGCTGCGTGTGGTCGGGCTCGGTGATCCAGTTGATCACGACGGCCGGGGCCAGCTCCGGCAGCACGTACTCGCGCAGCACCCGCTGGGTCCACGTCACCGCCGCGTCGTAGCGCTCCGCCCCGCGGCCCTTCGGCGGCGCGGCCCCGAACTTGGCGAGGATCGCCGCGCTCACGTCGTCCGGCCACGCCACGCGCTGGCCCGGATCGAGGTAGCCGTTGACGAGCACCCCGACCCCCGCCGGCGCCCTGGGGTTCGTCAGCAAGGCGCTGCCCGTCGAGCCCGAGCTGACCGCGGCCAGACGGAGCCCGCGCGCCTCGAGCCGCTCCGCCAGCGTGCGAGTGAGGACGAGGCGCCCGCCCGTGGCGCGGTCGACCTCGAGCAGGCGGCGGTAGGCGGCCGTATCGAGCGCGCGCGCCGGATCGACATCCGGGACGAAGATCTGGTTTCCGACGATCCCGTGCGTCCCCGGCTGGGTCCCGGTGGCGAGCGTGGCCGCGTTCACGCGGGTGACGGTGGGGAACACGGCATGGCTGTTCGCGAAGTCCACGCCCTCGGCGCGCAGCCGGTGCAGGGTCGGGGTGTCCCCGGCGGTGATCGCATCGGGCCTCAGCCCATCGACCACGAAGACGATGACGAGACGCGCGCTCACCGGGATCTGCCCTGCACCGGTCTGCCCGCTTGCCCGCCCGGTGGCTGCGCTAAGTTGGCGCGTGAGGACACTCCCATAGAGCATCTCGATCTCGCACCGATCGCACACCTGTCCGGCACGGTTCGCCTTCCGGGCTCGAAGAGCATCTCGAACCGAGTGCTCCTCCTCGCGGCGCTCGCGCACGGGGACACGCTGGTGCGCCATCTGCTCGACTCCGACGACACCGGCCACATGCTCGCGGCGCTGGCGAAGCTGGGCGTATCCTGCGCGCCCGTGCAGGGCCGAGACTACCGCGTGGCCGGCGTCGGCGGGACGTTCCCGGTGAAATCCGCGGAGCTGTTCATCGGCAATGCGGGCACCGCGGTGCGGCCGCTCACCGCCGCGCTGGCGTTCTCCGGCGGCCGCTATCGCCTCTCCGGCGTGCCGCGCATGCACGAGCGGCCGATCCGCGACCTCGTCGACGCCCTGCGAGGCCTCGGGGCCGACATCGCGTACCTCGGCAAGGACGGGTTCCCGCCGCTCGAGATCCGTCCCGGCGCGATCAGGAGCCCCGTCGCGGCGCGCGTGCGCGGCGACGTGTCGAGCCAGTACGTCACCGCGCTGCTCATGGCGCTGCCGCTGGTCGGCGGCGGCACGATCGCGATCGACGGCGATCTGGTGTCCAAGCCCTACGTCGAGATGACGCTCAACCTGATGGCGCGCTTCGGCGTGCCCGCCACGCGCACGGGCTGGTCGAGCTTCGCGGTCCCCGCCGCGTCGTACCGCTCGCCGCGCGAGATTCACGTCGAGGGGGACGCCTCGTCGGCCTCGTACTTTCGCCGCCGGCGCGATCAGCGGGACCCAGAACGGGCGGTGCGGTCCGCGTGGAGGGGGTCGGCCGCTCCAGCATCCAGGGCGACGTGCGGTTCACGGAGGTGCTCGAGCGCATGGGCGCCACGGTGCGCCTCGGCGAGAGCTGGATCGAGGTGGGCGCGCGGGCGGGCTCGACATTGACCGCGCTCGACGCGGACCTCAATCACATTCCCGATGCCGCCATGACGGCCGCGATGCTCGCGCTCTTCGCCGATGGCACGAGCGTGCTGCGGAATATCGGCAACTGGCGCGTGAAGGAGACGGATCGCCTCGCCGCCATGGCCACGGAGCTCAGCAAGCTCGGCGCGACCGTCGAGGAGGGGACGGATCATCTCCGGGTGACGCCGCCCACCGCCTTCCGGGCGGCCACCATCGACACCTACGACGACCACCGCATGGCCATGTGCTTCTCGCTCGCCGCGCTCGGCGGCGTCTCCGTGCGCATCAACGACCCCGCCTGCGTGCGCAAGACCTTTCCCGAGTACTTCAGCGAGTTCCTTCGGATGGCGGTGGGCGAGCGCTGAGCGCCGGGCCGCCGCGCCGACCGAACCCGCCGCGCGGCGGCCCGCCTACCTCACCCGAGGTCGATGTAGACCTCGCCGCGCTCTTCCTTCAGGCGATAGGTCGTCACCCCGCAGGTGGCATCTCCCATCGGGGCCCCGGTGCGGAGGTCGAACTGCCACATGTGCTCGAGGCAGGTCAGCGTCGCCCCGTCGTGGACACCCTCTTCGAGCGGTATCGCCTCGTGGGCGCAGAGCGCCTGGCACGCGAACACCTCGTTCCCGGCGCGGGCGACGACCACGCTGGTGCCGTCGACGGTGAACTGCTTCAGGCCGCCGTCGGACACCTCGTCGAGTGCGGCACACGCGCTTCCAGGCCGCCCGGCGGCGGCGCGGCCGCAGCAGGGACGGCCGCGGCGGGCGCCTTGTCGACCTCGATCTTGTTCGCCCCGGGCTTGCCCGGCTCATAGCGGAGCCGCTCCACGGGCCGCCCGCCGAGGATGTGCGAGGTGAGGATCTCGTCCAGGTCGGACGCCTGCACCCCGGCATACCAGACGTTGTCGGGATAGATCACCAGCATCGGGCCGTGGCCGCACTGGGAGAAGCAGCCGGCCTTGTTGACGCGCACGTCGACCTGCTTGCCGGCCTTCTGAACGCCCGCCCGCAGGGTCTTCACATACCCTCGACGTCGCCCTGCTCCGGGCAGGTATCACCGCTCGTGCACACGAAGACGTGACACTCGTACTGGCCCATGGTCGCTCCTCTCTCGGTCGATCTCGATTAGCTGAACTTGTCGTAGCGGATATCGTCGGGCTTCAGGCGCGCCTCGCGCAGCAAGCAGCCGCAGGCTCGCGTCCACCATCGGCGGCGGGCCGGCGACGTAGGCGCGAACGTCGGTGAAGCGTCCCTTCATGCGCTCGCCCGCCGCCGCGTGGACGAAGCCCCGGGCGAAGCCGAAGCTCGGGTACGCGGCGGTGAGCGACGGCGGCACGTCCTCGTCGGACAGCGCCACCGTGACGGACAGCCGCGCGGGATGCCGGGCGCGGAGCGCCTCGAGCTCGTCCAGGAAAAAGCAGTCCCGCTCGGTGCGCACGCCGAAGAAGACGTGCCCGTCCCACGCCGAGAAGTGCTCCTCCTGGCCGGCGCGCGAGAGGATCGACATCATGCCCGCGATGCCGCTGCCACCGGCGATGCAGAGGAGGTGCTTGGCGAGGCCGGGGCGGAACGTGGCGTGGCCCAGCGGCCCGAAGACCCCGAGGCGCGTGCCCGCGACGCCGTCCCGGAAGAGCCACTCGCTCACCGCCCCGTCCGGCTTCTTCTTCACCACGAACGACAGGCGCTCCGCGCGCCGGTCGAAGTTGACCATGGAATAGGCGCGGGCCCCCGCGATGCCGGGCACGGTGAGCAGCGCGAACTGCCCCGCCTCGAAGTCGAGCGGCTCGTCGAGGCGGACGTCGAAGGCCACCACGTCGTGGGTCAGCCGCCGGTACGCCTCGATCACGCCGCCGAGCGCCCGGGGCGCGGCCGTCTCCGCCTCGCCCGGCTTCAAGACCCCCACCTCGAGCCGGCAGTCCTCGTGCGCCACGCTCTGGCACGTGAGGATCTCGGCGGCGCTCTTCAGGTGCCGGTGGCCGGGCGCGTCGGGCCAGTGGCTCTCGTGGCGCCCGCTCACGAGCGTGGCCTTGCAGGTGCCGCACGTGCCGGTGGCGCACTCGTAGGGCAGCTCGACGCCACTCCGGAGCGCGGCGTGCAGGATCTTCTCCCCGGCGTCGCACTCGAAGTCCCACGAGCCATTGCGGGCGCTGACCGCGATCTTCATCCGTACAGTTATATACCAGCTTCGCAGGGACGCAGGCGGCGGTGAGGCCCGGGCGGCGCTCGGCGGCGGCGAAATCCGTGCACGACCGGGGGCCCCCGGGGTATAGATACGTCACCGGCAAGGAGGAGCCATCCGATGAACATCTTCAAGAGCCATGGCGGTGAAGGATCTCGAGGAAGCGACGCGGGCCATCCCGGTGATCGACTTCGGCCCGGCGTTCCGCGGCGACCCCGGCGGGCTCGAGGCCGTGGCCGCGACAGGTGCGGCGCGCGAGCGAGCAGGTCGGCTTCTTCTACCTCGCCGGCCACGGCGTGCCGCAGGACGATCGTCGACGCGGCCTTCGCAGGCCTCGCGCGAGTTCCACGCCATGCCGCTGGACGAAAAGCTGGCGCCTCCCGATCAACGAGAACAATATCGGCTACCTCGCCGGTGAACGAGAGCATCCAGGGCGCGTCCACCGTGCACAAGGCCACCCGCCCGAATCTCAACGAGAGCTTCTTCATCAGCCACGACCGCGGCGCCGACCATCCCGACGTCGTCGCGGGCACGCCGCTGCGCGGCCGCAACCAGTGGCCGGACGGGCACGACCGGATGCGCGCGCGCCATGATGCGGTACTTCACGACGCTCGAGGCGCGTCGGCGAGCGGATGCTGCCCGTGCTGGCCCGCGCGCTCGACATGCCCGCGGATGCCTTCGCGCCCGTTCTTCGCCGACGAGGCGCACGTCAACCTGCGCTTCCTCCACTATCCGCCGCAGGAGACCGACGACGACGAGCAGTTCGGCCAGGGCCCGCACACCGACAACTCGTTCATCACCATCCTGGCGCGCGAGGACGTGCCGGGCTCGCCGTCCGGCTGCCGAGCGGCGAGTGGCTGGCGCCGCCGGTCATCCCGGGGACCTTCCTCGTCAACCTCGGCAACATGATGAAGCGGTGGTCGAACGACCGCTTCCTCTCGACCCCGCACGGCGTGCTGAACGACTCGGGCACGGACCGCTACTCGATCGCCTTCTTCTACAGCCCCAATGTCGACAGCGTCATCGAGTGCCTGCCGAGCTGCGTCGGCCCGGACAATCCGCCGCGCTACGAGCCGGCCGTCTACCGCGACCTCGTCCTGGCGTTCTACAACGCCAACTACTTCCACCGGTCGGGGTACGGGAAGACCGCGGTTCCCTGACCTCGCGCGCCGTCAACCCAGGCGCAGTCGATTCGATCCGGCTATTGCAGCGTCAACACTCACGCCGGCCGTTGAACACTTTGACGATGGACGAGGTCGATAGGCGGGAGGCCAAAGCCGCCGGATGAATCTGGTCCACCGCGCGCTAATCGTCGTCCTTGCACTCGCGGCCGCGCCGCCACCGGCGGCATCGGCCCAGATCTTTCTTGCCTCGAAGCCGCATCCCGACTTCGCGGTCGGGCCCCTCTTCGTGATCGCCAACGTGCGGCCCGACCTCAGCGTCGTCGTCAACCTCTCCTTCAGCCTCACCGTCCAGCCGAGAGCCGCCCGAGCGGCCACGCAGCAGGACCTGTTCCTGCTGTGGCCGGCCGAAGTCTCGGAGTCCACGCGCGCCGGGGCCGGTCGATCCGACCCTCGCGCGCGACATCGCCGACAGCTCTCGTTGTGCTGAGCAGCGGGCGGCTCGAGCTGCGGAGCCGCGATCGCACGCTGGTCGGTACCGGGCAGCTCGGCGAGTGCTGGCGGAGGTCGCCTCGTACGTGACGGTGACGCGGCGCGAGCCGCTGGCCAACCAGGTCAGCCCCGGTCACGTACATCAAGATCCCGTGGACGCCGAAGCTGGCTGATCCGCTCACCCTGACGACGCTCGTCATACCGCTCCGCGGACTCGTGACGCCGAAGCCGGCCAGCTGGGTCGCGCGAGACGTTCTGGGGACGGCGCTGGATCCTGACCGTCGGGTTCGGCGACCTCGGCTCGCCGGTGATGCCGCTCTACTCGATCTACTTCGACGCACCGAGACCGCGTCGTGCGCCTCGCGCACGAGTTCTCGCAGGTCATCGCGACCTTCAGCGACTCCGACCATCTCCTGATCGACGACGATCGAGCCGGCCGCGGCCACGCGTCGCCCGAGCCTGATCCGGGCCGGCAGCGAGGTCGTCTGCCCTCACCCTCACGCCGGTGGACGGCATCGCGCCGCAGAACCTGAAGGTGCAGTTCAGCTACTTCGCCGGGCGCGATCGCGTGGCGTCCCATCCTCGTGTCGATCGCCCTCCTGCTGCTCGGCCAACATCGCGGGCGCCCTCATGTTCGGACGCGAGATGTTCGGCGTCATCCGCGCGCGACGCCGCGCGCGCATGGCGGCGGAGCGCTTCGCGCGCGGAGTGGCTCACGGGCGACGCGCAGGCGGCGACGCTGCGTCGGCGCCGCGACTTACGAGGACATCGTCGCGCGCTGGGGTGCGCCCGACGAGCACCGTGAACGCCTGTCGACGCCTGGCCGGCGCACGATGATCTACAGGGCGCAGAACAACGGCCGGGCACACGAGGTAGAGATCGAGATAGCTGACGGCCGAGTCACCGGAGATCGAGCGCCGAGTGCACCGGCTCACGCCCTGACGGACCACTCCCGCTGCCGCGCGGGCCCGCTCTGGATTGTAGCGGTGTGGACCGGCGGTGACGGGGCGCCCGCGCGGGCCGAGCGCTTCCCGGGCGGCGCGACTATACTACTGGCGGCTCCGCATCCAACCTTCAGGAGGAGATCGTGACCAAGATCCTCACGCCCGCCCAGCCCGCGCCCGTCATGGAAATCGCACGTGATCTGCTCCCCTCCGGCATGGAGCTGGTCGTCGTCGATCCGAGCAAGCCGGAGTTCTACGATGCAGCCGCGCGACGCCGAGTACTACCTGGGCTCGCCGCGCCTGGGCATCGGCAACGAGTTCTTCCGCGCCGCGCCCAAGCTGAAGCTCGTGCAGCTGACCAGCGCGGGCTACGATCGCGTCGACATCGAGGCCGCGCGCAAGGCTGGGGTGCCCGTCGCCAACAACGGCGGATGCCAACTCCGTCGCCGTCGCCGAGCACGCCGTCATGCTCATGCTCGCCGTGCTCAAGAGGCTCGTGTCGCTCCACAACAACATCGTGGCCGGCAAGTGGCGCAGCGCCGAGCTTCGCCGCCACCCGCCTCTACGAGGTCGAGGGCAAGCGGCTCGGCATCGTCGGTCTCGGCAACATCGGCAAGAAGGTCGCGCGCCGCGTCCGGGGCTTCGACATGGACGTTCGCTACTACGACATCCTCCGGCTCAGCGAGGACCAGGAGGACGCGCTCGGCGTCCGCTTCGCCCTCCTCCCCGAGCTCCTCCGCACCTCCGACGTCGTGACCTTGCACGTGCCGCTGACCGACGTCACCCGCAAGATGATGTCCACGCGCGCAGTTTGCGATGATGAAGCGCACCGCGGTGCTCATCAACACCTGCCGCGGCCCGGTCGTCGACGAGGACGCGCTGCATCAGGCGCTCACGTCGGGCACGATCGCCGCCGCCGGCCTCGACGTGATGGTGGAGGAGCCGCCGGCCCAGAACCACCCGCTCTTCTCGCTGCCGAACGTCGACCCTCACGCCGCACAGCGCCGGGCCGACGTGGGACAACTGGACGAAGGCGTACCGCAACGGCTTCGACAACATCCAGCGCGTGGAGGCCGGGCGGCCGCCGCTCTGGGTGGTCCCTGAGCTGCGCAGCCCGGCCGGATAGATGGAGCATCCGGCTCGATGACATGAGGGACAACACGCACTGGGTCGGCACCTGGACTGCGGCCCCTGCGCCCGCCGAAGGCGCCGCCTTCAGCAACCATACGCTGCGGATGATCCCGCGGGTCAGTATCGGAGGCAGCAGGCTGCGCGTGCGCATCTCGAATGCCTATGGCACGCGCCCGCTGGCGGTCGGCGCGGCTTGCGTCGGCCTCCGCAGCACCGGGCCGGCGCTCGTGCCGGGCTCCAACCGACGGCTCACCTTCGGCGGCGAACCCGGGCGACGATCGCCGCCGGCGCCCTTGTCGTCAGCGATCCCGTCGAGCTGGGGTTCGCGCCGTTGTCGGACCTTGCGGTCAGCGTGCACCTGCCGGACGATCTGCCGGCGAGCTTCGGGATCACCGGGCGCTATGCGCGGCAGACCAACTACATATCGCCGCCGGGAGATTTCGCGGCCGAAGAGCTCATGCCGGTCGGCCGCCTCACCGACGACTGGTACTTCGTCTGCGGCATCGATGTCGTCGCGCCGCGAGAGACGGGCGCCATCGTCGCGGTCGGCGACTCGCTGACCGACGCCAACATCTCGACCCATGACGGCCACCACAGCTGGCCCTCGCAGCTCGCGCGCCGGCTCGTGGCGCGGCAGAGCGGGCGGCCGATGGCGGTGATGAACCAGGGACTCGGCGGGAACCGCATTCTGCACGATATCCGGGGCGATAGCGGCCTGCGCCGCTTCGACCGCGACGTGCTGGCGCAGCCCGGCGTCACCCATACCGTCATCATGCTGGGCACCAACGATCTGCGGAACCGTCCCGGCAAGCCCGAAGAAGAGGTCACCGCCGCGCAGATGATCGCCGGGCTGAAGCAATTCGCCGTACGCGGCCAGGCTCGCGGCATCACGGTCATCGGCGGCACGCTGACCCCCTTCGAGAACGAGACCTTCCTCCCCGGCGCCTGGAACCCGAAGCGCGAGGCGGTACGCCAGGCGGTCAACGACTGGCTGCGCCAGACCGACGCCTTCGACGCGATCGTCGATTTCGACCGGGCGTTGCGCGATCCCGACCATCCGACCCAAATGCTGCCGATCTACGATTGCGGCGACCACCTTCACCCGAGCGACCTGGGCTATCGCACGATGGGAGACGCGATCGACCTGTCGCTGTTCGACAAGTAACCCTGCGGAGGGCCCCGACCATGACCAACGATGCGCTGCGCACGATCTTGCCGATCGCCGGCTGGGGCGAAGAGCGCGCCCGCGCGGTCGGACATCACCGGTGGCACCGATCCGATCTTGCCGACGCCGTTCCGCATCGGCGAGACCAGTGCCGCCGCGCTCGCCGCGGTCGGCCTCGCCGTCTCCGATCTGTGGGCGTTGCGCACCGGGCGTCGCCAGGAGGTCGCGGTCGATACGCGCCAGGCGACCGCCTCGCTCCGCAGCGGGCACTACATGCAGATGGACGGCGCGCCCGTGTCGACCGAGCGCAACACGGTGATGGGCGTCTATCCGGCCAAGCACGGGCGCTGGAGCTATCTCCACTGCAACTTCCCGAACCATCGTGCCGCCGCCCTCAGCGTGCTCGGCGTGCCGGAAGATCGCGAGGCGGTGCGCCAAGCGGTGGCGCAGTGGGACGCGCTCGAGCTCGAGGAGGCGATCATCGCCGCGAAGGGCGCCGGGGGCATGGTGCGCACCATGGACGAATGGGCCCAGCACCCGCAGGCCGCCGCGATCGCCTCGCTGCCGCTGATGGAGATCGTCAAGATCGGCGACAGCCCGCCGGAACAGCTTCCCGACGGCGACCGGCCGTTGTCGGGCGTCCGCGTGCTGGACCTGACACGGGTCCTCGCCGGGCCGACCTGCGCCCGCACCCTGGCCGAGCACGGCGCCGACGTCTTGAAGATCACTGCGGCGCACCTGCCGAATCTCGGCTACCAGGAATACGATACCGGTCACGGCAAGCTCTCCGCCCATCTTGATCTGCGCGAGCCGAAGGATGTCGAGACTCTGCGCGGACTGGTCCGCGAGGCCGATGTGTTCTCGCAGGGCTACCGGCCGGGCACCCTGGGCAATCGCGGGTTCTCGCCCGAGGCGCTGGCGAAATTGCGGCCGGGCATCGTCGTCGTCTCGCTGTGCGCCTTCAGCCATGTCGGGCCGTGGGCGTCGCGCCGCGGCTTCGACACGGTGGTGCAGACGGTCAGCGGCATCACGAGCCGCCAGGGTGAGCTGTTCCCCGGCGCGGCGCCGGGCCCGCAATTCTATCCGGTGTCGGCGATCGACTATCTGACCGGCTACCTGATGGCGTTCGGCGCGATGGTGGCCCTCGCTCGCCGCGCGCGCGAGGGCGGCAGCTGGCTCGTGCGCATCTCGCTGGCGCAGACCGGGCGCTGGCTCGTCGGACGCGGCCAGGTGGCGGAGGCCGAGCTCGAAGGACGTGCCGAAGGAATTCACCTCCGAGGAGCTGGAGCGCTGGTCGATGACGAGCGCCACGCCGGTGGGCCGGCTGCACCATCTCGGGCCGGTGGTGCGCCTCTCCGAGACGCCGCCGCGCTGGGCCCGGCCCTCGGTGCCGCTCGGCTACAACGAGCCGGTGTGGCCGGCGCGGGTCGCGTAGCTGCGAGCACACACCACCTGGGTCAGCGAGGCAGGGCGCGCGCGGCGGTGAGGATCTCCTCCTCGGACGGGAACTTCCCGAGTCCGGCAACGCCCTCGGCACACTCGATGTTCGCCCAGCGGACGATTCCGTCGCGATCGATCAGGAACTGGCCCTTGAGCTGGGGCCACTGCCGCTGCATGTCCGCGTGGTCGGTCTGGTTCTCGGTGTAGCCGTCGAGCTTCGCGACGGCCATGGCCGCTTCCTGGATCGGCAGAGGCTCGGGGAGCTCGCCGGTGGGATTGATCCGTGTCGACTCCATCGCCTTCAGGAACTCCGGGGTCGGCACCTGGCTTCGGCAGGCCGTAGGCGCGATGCGTGCTCAGCTCCGGGTCGGCGGCCAGGACGCAGCCTGGTCGGGCGGTACTTGAAGTAGAGTCGGGCGTTCTCGGGCGGGGTGGCCACGATGCCGAGCGACTCCACCCCGAGCGCCTTCAGCTTGCCCTCGTTCGCTCCCATCTGGGCGATCTGCCGGCGGCAGAAGGGGCACCACAGCCCCATGAGAAGCGCGAGGAACACCGGGCTCCGGCCCCGGAAGCTTGCCAGGGACACCATGTCCTTTCCGTCGACGGCGGGGAGAGTGAAGTCGGGCGCGGGCTCGCCCGGTGACACCGGTGGGCGCGATTCAGCAATTGTCATGTCGGGCTCCTTCGTGTGGGGCTCAGCAGAGGAACGGTAGCACCCTGAGCGCGTTGGGCTCGATCCCGGCTCCGCTCGCAGACGTCCTGCGCCTTCGCCAGGTAGCCCTACCTTAGCACTTCGGGAGGGCGTTTCAGGCTTCGTGCGGCGCAGCACGTCATCGGCGCTCTCCACCATCGTGAGGATGGCCTCGAGGCAACCTTCAGACCTGGCCGAGGTAGACCAGGTACTCGGCCTTGAGCACGCGCTCGAGCAGGAGCAGCAGGACCGCGCCGGGCACCATCAGGACCAGTGCGGTGACCGAGGCGATCTGCATCTCGTAGCCCACGCTCGCCGTGTACATGTAGACGGGCAGGGTCGTCACGAACGGGGCGCCGACCAGGAGCGTGCCGGTGAACTCGTCGAGGGAGTAGAGAAAGACCAGGACGGCGCTCGCGATCATGCCGGGGACGGCGAGCGGGAGCGAGACGGTCACAAACGTCCGCGTGACCGAGGCGCCGAGGTTGTGGGCGGCCTCCTCCAGCTCGGGGGCGATGGCGCGGAAGACGGCGGTCATGGTCCACACCGCGAAGACGAGCCCGCCCACGAGGTGAACGAGGACCACACCCGAGACCGTGCCGGCCAGCCCGAACCGATAGAACTCGCGCGTGGCGCTGGCGAAGACGGGAAGCTGCGGGAACGCCTGGGGCAGCAGGAACGCGAGCAGGATCGCGGTGCGGCCGGGGAACGACAGGCGCGCCAGCGCATAGCCGAGCGGAACGGCGCAGAGCAGGGCGAGCGCGGTCACGATCAGCGCGATCGTCAAGCCGGTCCGGAGGGGTTCGAGAAAGTCGCCCGTGAGCATGCGCTCCCAGTATCGAAACCCCCAGCGCTGCGGCCACGGGCTCGGATAGGTCCACCGCTCGGCGAGGGACCAGACGGCGAGGCTCGCGAGCGGCCCCAGGATCAGAAACGCCGCGACCGCCAGACCAGCCAGCCGCGCGGCCAGGGTCAGGCGACTCCGCGCTCGCGCGGCTCATCCGCACGTCGATTCGGCCGGGCCGCTTCGCGCATGCGCTCATCGCGTCAGCCGGCGGATGTAGACCAGCGCCGCCCCGGACGCCAGGAGGTAGGCCACGACGCCGAGCGCCGAGGCCGTGGCGAAGTCACCGTGCTGCCCGAAGCGGTAGTAGACGTCGATCATCAGCATCTGCGGGCCCCCGCCCCGGCCCATCATCAGCGGGATCGAAAACGACGCCAGCATCGACGAGAAGATGAGGATGGCGGTCACCGCGAGGGCGGGTCCCGCCATCGGCACCAGCACGTCCTTCGTCACGCGCAGGGAGCCCGCGCCGAACTGGCGCGCCGCCTCGAGGTAGCTCTCGTCGGTTGAGCGAAACGCGCCGAGCAGCAGCAGCGCCGCCAGCCCGAGGTGCTTCCAGGCCAGCGCCATGGCGATGCCCGCCCAGGACGATGAAAAGCCCGGCAGATACGGGCTCCAGAAGACGCGCAGCGCATGCCCCACGACCACGAAGGGCACGAAGAGCGGAACCTTCAGCAGGAGCTCGACCGGGCCCCAGGCGCGCATCCGGAGCCACCCGCAGACGGGAATGGTCACGCCGAAGGTCATGGCCGTCCCCGCCGCGGCGACGCCGACGGTGTAGAGCACGTCGCCCGCGTAGAGCCGCCGCACGGTGTCGTAGTTGGCGAGAGTCCACTGGCCCTCGCGTGAAAAGCTGGCGATGACCGAGGCGCCGAGCGGCCACAGGAACACCGCACCGAGCACGGCGAGGGCGGGGCGCAGAGCGCGCCCCACAGCCACCGCTCGGCCAGGCTCAGCGCACGATCTCCTCGTAGGCGAGCGCGATGAGGTCGTGGTACTCCTTGAGCGGCATCTGCCGCGAGTAGCGCGCCAGGTCCTGGGCGCTCACGCCCTTGAACAGGAGATCCCGACTCTTCGGCGTGATCAGCGCGAGCACCTTCTCCGGGTCCACCCCGGATACCAGCCGAAGCGCTCGACGATCGCCTTGGCCTGGACCTCGGGCGTGGCGATGTAGTCGACGTAGCGGGCGGCCGTCTCTTTCTGCGCGGCTTCCCGCGGCACGACGAGATAGAGCGGATAGATCGGCAGGCCGGGCGCGGGCAGCGCGGGCGTGACGGCGGGATCCATCCGGCCCTCGTTCTTCCAGGCGACGAGCTGGTCGATCCACACGACGCCCATCCAGATCTCGCCGCGGTTCAGCGCGTCCAGCGTGCCCGCGTTGCCATTGGTGATGACCGCCTGCTTGTTGAAGTCGCGGAGCGCGGTGATGGCGTCGCGGATGGCCGGCTCCTTGCCCTTGTCGAATGGCCCCTGAGTCAGCTCCTTGTAGAGCCCGGTCTTCCAGTACACCCAGCCGATGGTGAACCCGACACCGCTCACGCCGCCCTTGATGCCGTTGTAGCCGAAGCGCCCCGGGTTGGCCTTGACCCACGCGGCAAGCTCGTCGAACGACTTGGGCGGAGCGGGCACCTTCGACGGGTGATAGGCGATGGCGATCTGGTTGTGGAACATCGGGACCACGTAGCCGTCGACGGTGACGCCGAAGGCCTCCTTCACCTCGGCGCCCTTGACCAGCGCGGCGTTCTTCATCTGCGGGACGTAGCGGAGGAGCAGTCCCTCCTTCACCATCTGGGACGCGACGGCCATGCTCACGAGCGCCACGTCGATGTCCCACGGCGTGCGGCCGGCGTCGGCCTGCGCCTTGATCTTGGTGTAGATGGCGCGGCTTGCCGGCTCGCCGGTGCCCGTGCCGACCACGTTCAGCTCGACGTCGGGCGCCGTTGCGCGGAAGCCCGGGCCGAGCAGGGTCTTGTGCACCTCGACCACGTTCACGTCGGCGCCGATGGCGACGTTGAGCCGGGTGGCCGCGGACGCGGGCACGACGAGGGCGAGGATGAGGGCAAGGATGCGGACGAAGACGCGCAGCAGCATGGTGGCTTCTCCCTTCTGGATCACGCCGCCGGAAACACGCGGGTGCGCTCCGGCGGGACGGAGATCGTGACGGGTCCGGGCGCGGCGGGCACCGGGCCGTCCACCATCAGGACGGCGTCCCCCACCCGGACATAGTGGCGATAGTAGGCGCCGAGGAAGAGGCTCTCCTCGAGCATGCCGGACAGCGTGGCGCCCGCCGGCGCGCCCGGCGCCAGGGCGAGATCGGACGAGCGGAGGACGACCACGGCCCGCCCGCGCACCGGACCCGCGTACGCGAGGCGCTGGCCGGCGAGCTGGAGCTCGCCGGCCTCCGCGCGTGCCTCGAGGCTATTGCCCACACCGAGGAAGTCCGCGGCGAACTCGCTCGCCGGGTCGAGGTAGACCTCCTCCGGCGTCCCCGACTGGATGACGCACCCCGCGTTCATCAGCACCACGCGGTCGGCGATCGCGAGCGCTTCCTCCTGGTCGTGGGTGACGTAGATGGCGGTGATGCCGACGCGCTTCTGCAATCGCCGCACCTCGACGCGCAGGCGCTGGCGCACCTTGGCGTCGAGATTGCTGAGCGGCTCGTCGAGCAGGAGCACGCGCGGCTCGACGACGAGCGCTCGGGCCAGCGCCACGCGCTGCTGCTGGCCGCCGGAGAGCGCCCCGGGCTTGCGGCGCGCCACGTCGTCCACCGCGCCGATCGCCACGAGCTCGAGCGCGGCCCGCACGCGAGCCCGCACGGCCTCGGCGGGCACACGCTTCAGGCGCAGGCCGTAGGCGACATTGTCGAAGACGGTCATGTGCGGCCAGAGCGCATAGCTCTGGAACACCATTGCGGTGCCACGCTGCTGGGGCGGAAGGCTGGTGACGGCGTCACCGTCGAAGCGGACGGCGCCCCCGTCCACGGTGACGAAGCCGGCGATGGCGCGCAGGAGCGTGGTCTTGCCGCAGCCGGAGGGCCCGAGGATGGCCGTGAGCTTGCCCGCGGCGAAGTCGAGCGAGACGTCCCGCAGCGCTTCCACGTGACCGTAGCGCTTGCTGACGGCCTCCACGCTGACGCGCACCACGCCGGGAGGCTAGCACGGCCGCTCGCGGCCGGTCAACGACGGCACTGGGTCAATTTGCTTCGCCATACTTCGTTGCGAGCGCCCTGGCAGCCCTCAACGTATACCCACATACGCCTCGGGCTGCCAGAGCGCTCGCGCCTCGTCTGGCTCGCAACTTGCCCCAGTGCCAGGCGCCGATGCGCTATCCTGCATCCGCGATGCCCGCGTCCTACCTCTCCCCAAGACCGCGATCCGGCCGAGCTCCATCGAAGGGCGGGGCCTGTTCGCGCGCCGGGCCATTCGCAAGGGCGAGATCGTCGCGATCAAGGGCGGCCATATCCTCGATCGCCGGGCGCTGGCGCGGGTCGAGGGCAAGATCGCGCAGTCCTTCATCCAGATCGCCGACGGCTTCTTCATCGGCGCCGCGACCGCCGCCGAGGTGAAGCGGAACAAGCTCTTCATCAACCACTCGTGCGCGCCCAATGTCGGCATCCTCGGCCAGATCATCTTCGTCGCCATGCGCGACGTCCGCGCGGGCGAGGAGCTGACCTATGACTGGGCGATGGAGGAAAACATCCCGGCGAGGACCGAGTGCCGCTGCGGCGCCGCCACGTGCCGGAAGATCCTCACGGGTCGAGACTGGACCAAGCCCGCGCTCCGGCGGAAGTACCGGCGATACCTCTCGGCGTATCTCGGGGAGAAGGCGCGGCGGGCGGCCAAAACCTGACCTCGCACGGACCTAGCCGGATCTCACTCCCGACGCCGGCATCCGGATCGCCGCGTGGCTTCACGCGCTTCCACCCGAATCCGCCCCCGACGCGTATACCGCTTCGAGATGCGCACGATGTCCTCGTCCACCAGATCCCCGGCGCGGCTGCCCGCCGCATTCAACCGCCTGGCGTGGTCCAACCTGGCCGCGCAATCCGCCGAGCAGATCGGCCTCGCCGCCGCGCCCATCGTCGCCGTGCTCGCGCTCGGGGCGGGAGCGGGCGAGACGGGGCTCCTGCAGACCGCACAGACGCTGCCGTTCCTGCTGCTGTCGATCCCCGCCGGCGTCCTCGCCGATCGCGTCTCGCGGCGCGGCCTCATGGCCTCGGCCGAGGGGCTGCGGGTCGCCTCGCTCGTCGCCATCCTCGCCCTCGCCCAGTTCCACCTGTTGACGCTGCCGCTCCTGGCGCTCCTGGGAGCGATCGGGGCGGCCGGCACCGTCGCGCTATAGCGTGACCGCGCCGGCTCTCGTGCCCGCGCTCGTCCCGCGCGAGGCGCTGGCCGCGGCGAACGGGCGCATGGAGCTGGCGCGCAGCGCCGCCTTCGCGGCGGGGCCGGCGCTCGGCGGCGCCCTCGTCGGCTGGACCGGACCCGTGGTCGCGTTCGGCGTCGCGGCTGCGCTGTCGGCCTGGGCCGTCGTGACGCTCCGCGGTCTCCGCGAGCCGGCTCGGTCGGGGCCGCCGCCGCGCCACCTCCTGCACGACCTGAGAGAAGGGGCGGTGCTGGTCTTCGGGCACCCCCTGCTCCGGCCCGTTCTGTTGACGGCCGTTTTCTTCAACACGTCGTTCTTCGTCTTGCAGGCGGTCTACGTGCCGTACGCGATCCATCACCTCGGCCTCTCCGCGTCCGGCGTCGGCTTCACGCTGGCCGCCTACGGCTTCGGCATGCTCGCCGCCGCCCTCGCGGCCATGCCGATCGCGCGCGCGCTGGCGTTCGGCACCGTCATCGCCCTCGGCCCGGTGACAGGCCTCGCGGCGGCGCTCGTCATGGTCCTCACGATCTGGATCCCGTCGCCCTGGCTCGCCGCGCTCTGCTTCTTCCTGATCGGCGCCGGACCGATGCTCTGGGTTATCAGCACCACGACGCTGCGCCAGGCCGTCACGCCGAGCCATGCGCTCGGCCGCGTCTCGGCGATCATGGTGACCGCGACCTCCGGATCTCGGCCGGTCGGCGCAGCCATCGGCGCGCTGGTGGGCGCCACCTACGGCGCCGAGACCTGCCTCGTCGTGGCGGCAATCGGCTTCCTCGTCCAGGCTGCCCTGATCCTGACCTCGCCCATCCCACATCTCGCGCGCCAGCCCGAGGTGGTCGGCTGACCCGGGGCGCGGCGTCGCCACGTCTGGCACTGGGGCAAGTTGCGAGCCAGACGAGGCGCGAGCGCCCGGGCAGCCAGAGGCGTATGTGAGGGTGGGCGAGCCGCAGCCGTAGGCGAGGCGAGCGGATATGGATACCCGGGCGAGCGTGAGCGAGCCTGGCGAGCCGCAGCCGTAGGCGAGGCGAGCGGATATGGAGACCGGGCGAGCGCGAGCGAGCAACGTTGAGGGCTGCCAGGGCGCTCGCAACGTGGCAGTTCGAGCTGAGCAGCTCGGCTGCGAGGCGAGGGCTGAGTAGATCTGGCGAAGCAAATTGCCCCAGTGCCGACCTTGCCAAGGTGCGCGAGCCGATGGTTGAATACGCGCCATGGCCACGGCCGATCTCGTGCTCACCGGCGGCAAGATCCTCACGCTCGATCGACACGCGCGCATCGTGCAGGCGCTCGCCGTCCGCGGCGGGCGCATCGCCGCCCTCGGCCGGGAATCCGACGTCGCGAGCCTCATCGGTCCCGATACGCGCCGCCTGGACCTCCGCGGCCGCCTCGCCGTGCCCGGGCTCATCGATGGCCATGCCCACATGGACCGCGAGGGCCTCAAGCTCCGCTGGCCATCACTCGCCGCCGCGCGATCCATCGGCGACATTCTGCAAATCGTCGAGGCCGAGGTGCGTCGCACGCCGCATGGTGAGTGGATCGTGACCATGCCCATCGGCGAGCCTCCGATGTACGAGGGCGTGCCGGGAAACCTCGCGGAGAATCGGTGGCCGACGCGCCATGACCTGGACCGGGTCGCGCCCGACCATCCCGTCTACATCCGCGCCATCTGGGGGCACTGGCGCAATACCCTACCCCTGCGTCTCCATCGCCAATACGAAGGCGCTCGAGCGCGCGGGCATCGGGCGCGACACGCGGCCGCCCGCGCCGTCCATCGAGATCGAGCGCGACGCTCACGGCGACCCGACCGGCGTCCTCGTCGAGCAGACGTACAAGCCGCTGGTCGAGCACACGCTGATGGCGGTGGCGCCGCGCTTCACCCTCGATGACCGGGTGGCCGGCCTCGCCGAGTCCATGCGCATCTACAATCGCTGCGGCACCACCAGCGTCTTCGAGGGCCACGGCATCTCGAACGAGGTCCTCGCGGCGTACCAGGCCCTGCGCGAGCGGGGCCGGCCGAGCGTGCGGGCGCATCTCTTGTGGAGCCCGGCCTGGCCGTCCGCCGATGCGGCGGTCGTGCTCGACCTCGTGCGGAGCTGGGGCGCCTGGCTGAGCCGCCGCGGGCTCGGCGACGAGTACCTGCGCGTGGGCGGGCTCTACACGGAATCCGGACTACTCGGAGGAGAACCGCCTGCGCGCGGCCACCTCGCCCCAGACGGGCTGGGCCGGCTTCTCCTACCAGGCGGCCCTGCCCGAGGACGTCATGGTCGAGATGATGATCGAGGCCGCGAGGAACCACATCCGCGTCGGCAGCTTCACGCCGAACATCCTCGACCTCTACGAGCGCGTGAACCGCGCCGTGCCCATCGCCGACCGGCGGTGGGTCATCGAACATATCGGCGTCTACGGCCCAGATGAGATCCGCCGCATCCGCGACCTCGGCCTCGTCCTGACCGCGTATACCGGCCGGTACATCTGGAAGGACGGCGCCATGCTCGCGCGCCAGCTCGGGCCCACGGGCGCCTCGCGCATCGCCCCCTGCGCGCGCTGCTCGAGGCCGGCGTCCACGTCGCGCTGTCGACGGACAATGTGCCGCCTTCACTCTTCGACGCGATCCACCACGCCGTGACACGCAAGCCGCGCGGCTCCGGCGAACCCGTCGGGCCCGACCAGTGCCTGTCGCGCGAGGAAGCGCTCGCCTGCGCCTCGCGCGAGGGGGCCTATCTCACCTTCGAAGAAGACGACAAGGGCACTCTCGAGCTAGGCAAGCTCGCCGACATCGCCGTCCTCGACCAGGACGCGCTCACGGCGCCCGAGGACGCGCTGCCCGACATCCGCGCCAACCTGGTGATCGTCGGCGGCGAGGTCGTCCTCGCTACCGTCTCCTCGAACCGCCTGTAGTCTGCACTACCTCCCGGATTGTTCAGGGCCTTGATGGCCTTCATGTACTGCAAGGCACGTAGCCAAGCTCTGGACGACAGCGACCGCATCAGGTTCTGCGCAGTTACCTGAGCGCAGCTGCAGCGCGCGACGTCTGAGGGCGTACCGGTTCAGCGCGTCGTTCTACCGGGAGCTCGCTTCGCGGAACTCGGTGCCGTGACCGGCGCGCGCCGATGGGCCCTTATCATCGCTCTAGGAGCCTGTCGGAGAAAACCGGCTAGAGCGATGAGAAGGGTCCAGCTGCGAGGCGGCGCCCGATGACCGCACGCGAGGCGTACTCTCTGTACGTTGAGCGTGCGGTCGAGGGCGCCAACGAAGCAGATGGGCCCTTATCATCGCTCTAGTCCAGCCAGTCCTCCTCCTTGAGCTTCCGGGGCAGGTACGTCTTGGTCAGGTAGCGGAAGTCCTTGTTGGCGAGCGCGTCGAGCTCGTACTTGAGGCCGCTCGCCGAGCATCCGCTTGATCTCGTCCTGCCAGGGCTTCTTCTGGAACCAGCGGTACTCGAGCAGCTCCTTGGCCCGGCCGACGTCCTTGTCGTTGAGCTTGATGCCGACGTTGCGCGGCAGGCCGTAGCGGTCCGGGATCGGCGCTGGAGAGCCCGATGAACTTGGCCTTGGGAATGGCCATCCGCTCGCTCTCGAACGCGAGGTTGATCGAGCCCTGCTTGACGACCGAGTAGATGTAGTAGCCCCACGGGTCGTTGTCGACGAGGACGTAGACGGGAATCTTGTATTCCTCGTGCAGGCGGCGTGCCAGGCGCCGCACGCCGCGCGGCGGCTGGCCGTTGCCGGTCAGGAGGACGCAGTTGTACCGGCGCCAGAACTTGTCCTCCGACAGGCGGTTCCACTGGGTGCCCTTCTCGACGAGCAGGACGAAGTCCGCCGTGCAGCGCCGGATCTCGATGTACTCGGGCTCGACGATGGAGGGCACCGAGTAGCCGCCCTTGCCCAGGCGCGCGCAGTTCACCTGGTCGCCGTCGTCGACGAGCACGACGCGGCCCCACCACGCTGCCCGCGTTCTCGGCGCGCACGTGCAGCTCCTCGCGCAGCGCCGCCAGCGTGACCTCGAGGTCCTCGATCAGCGGGTCGGACTCGTTCTGGCCGTCGAAGGTGTTCTCGTGCGAGTCCTTCATGGTGTGCTTGGTGCGGTAGTAGATCTCCCGCAGCGAGGTCGTGAGGTTCGCCCGCTGCAGCTCGGCCAGGGCGTCGGCCACCAGCACCGTCTGCATGAACTTCTTGGCCATCCCCACGTTGAAGAACGTGCGCGCCTGCTTGCGCTTGCCCATCTCGATGATGCCGCGCTTCTCGTTGAAGTTGATGTTGGCGAGGCTGCGCACGGGGATCGCCAGCGTGGGATCCCTGCTCCGGTCGGCGGCGGTGATCGACGGCATCGGCCACGCTGATGAGCTTCTTCTCGACCGCTCCGGGTGCTACCGGCTTTGCTTGCGCCATGGCTCTCTCTATCTCTTCTTGCGCTTCGCCGCCGTGGTCGTACGCTTGGTCTCGGTTGCCGGCCGGGCCGCGACGTCCACGCGCCGGGGCGTCTTCGCCAAGCTCGCCGCGGACCTTTGGCCCCTGGTTCCCTTCATCGACCGCGCCGCGGGAGCCTTGCCCTTCCGCCGCGCCGCCGGAGGCGCGTCCATCCCGGGCTGCGCCTCGTCATTCGGCGCACCGGCACTCCGGTCGCTGTCCAGAGACGCCGGCGCCTCTCCTTCCGGGCCTTCGGGGGTGACGACGATCGAGTGGGGCAAGCCTTCCGGGCCGCCGCCGTCGTGGCCCAGGATCTCGCCGGTCCTGGCGCCACCGGTCCGCTTCGCGGCGATCTTCTGGAGCTGGGTCCTGAGCTTGTCCTTGGACAGCTTGGCGCCCTTCAGCCGGGCGCAGGCCTCGACGACCTCCTCGATGTACAGCTCGAAGATGTTGCGCCGGCGGAACTCGCTCTTGGCACGCTCGCGCCGGCGCAGGAACACGCCGAGCCGGCGCCCGCACTCCTGCAGCGCGAGCTTGATCTCCTTCCGGATCTCGTCGTAGTCGGCGATCGCTTCCTTGGACTCGCTCGTGAACGGCACCCAGACCGAGGCCATGTGGACGAAGATCACCATGGGCCCGGCGGGGAGAGCGCCCCGGGACTGGGCCACGCCGTAGTTCCGCCAGGCGGTCTCGAGCGACGGCCTTGAACGTCGCGCAGGCGGACTGCTGGTAGAGCAGCGGCACGCGGTTGGCGTAGCGAATGACGCGCGCGAGCTCGCCGTCGTCCTGACGGTCCTCGCCCTCGGCAAGCGGGACCGCGGGCGCGTCCGGCTTCGGCCGTCGTCTGGTCCAGCCCTTTCCGTAGGCCAATCCCGCCTCGATGATGAACGGATTGCCACGGTAGACCGAAGGCGGGCGTGTCACCGCCGTGTAGAATTCGCCCTTGATCTGCTTGTACAGACCGTGGAGGATCGCCTTCTCGCCGATGGGCGAGATGCAGTTCGACGGCGGCGCCATGATCTTGGTCGTCTGGATGGCCTTGTAGAGGGCCTCGGCGTCCTCGCCGTGAACGTTCCGCGGCCGCGCATCCGGCGAGAGCTTCGCCGTCCGGCAGATCTCCTGGGCGACCGCGGTGGAGACTCGGCTGAAATCGCCGGCGAGAAACCCCGCGAGCGAGTGGCTCCTCGTGTCGTGGAGCATGCGGAGGAGCACGCCGAACTCGATGCCGTAGGGATGCGGCTTGATCTCGCGCGGCTGGGGCGGCAGCTCGTCGATCGTCCGCGGATACTCCCGGGTCTCTCCTCGGGAGCGTGATAGACGAGCTTGACATGCGGATTGGCGATGGCCGCCTGCTCGAGATACTCGTCGACCGACGCGCGGCCCTTCTGATAGCGCCCCTCGATCTCGAGCGTCACCTGGGTGCCCCGCGGATGCTCCCAGTCGACCTTCTTGTTCTCGAAGATCCTCGGCTCGTTCTTCTTGGTGTCGATCTGGACCTCGAAGTAGTGCGGCGGCCGCCCGCGCGCCGGTGCGCGAGGTGATCTGCACCGGCTTGCCGGTCGTGAGCTGGGCGTACATCCCGGCCGCGGAGATGCCGATCCCCTGCTGGCCACGGCTCATGCGCAGCCGGTGGAACTTCGAGCCGTAGAGGAGCTTGGCGAAGATCGGCGGAATCTGCTGGCGGACGATGCCGGGCCGTTGTCGCGTGATCGTGACGCGGAAGCGGGTCGCCTGGCTGGCCGGCGGCGCCGTCGCCGTTGGTCGATACGACGTCCAGCGTGACGACGACGTCGGGCAGGATGCCGGCTTCCTCGGACGCGTCGAGCGCGTTGTCGACCGCTTCCTTCACGCAGGTCAGGAGTGCCTTCCGCGGATTGTCGAAGCCGAGCAGGTGGCGGTTCTTGGTGAAGAACTCGGAGACCGAGATCTCCCGCTGGCGGGCGCCCATCTCGACGGCGGACACGACGGTAGCCATCGCCTACTGTGATACCAGACCCGTGATCGGAAGGCGTGCTGTTATCGCAGTGACGGGCCAGTGCCCGCCAACCGGCGATGTCGGCGAGCTTGCCGAGCTCGAGGCGTGCGTGACAAGACGCAATACGGGCAGGATTCCGTTGACAGGTTCTCCGAGGACGCCGCACCATACGGGCGATCCTTTACGGATCGATCGCGGCTCGCCTGAAGGGGCGACGACGTGGCGCTTGCTCTCGTCCTGCATGTGGGTGATCCGCCGCAGCGCCTGCTGTTGACTACCTCGTGAACTGGTTCGGCGCGCGCCTCTGCCGCCAAGAGATCCGCACCGAAGCGCAAGCGAACGTGACGCCGACCGCACGGCCAAGGGCAGGACAGCCGCATGAACGACACCGACGCGCAGGTCATGCTCACGCTCGCCGGCCTCACGTACCGCGGATTCTCGGACATCCGGTCGGGTGGAGCCCCAGCGCCGACATCCTCGCCCAGGGCGTCCTCGACGGGCTGGGCACGCTTGGACCCGTGAAGGACAATTGGGACCTCGTCTGGGGGCCTGTGACGAGCCGCGGTCCGCGCGCCGTGTTCGACTCGAGCGCGATGTACGTGGTGCGCGAGCGCCGGCCTCCGCATCGGTATGTGGTGGCGATTCGCGGGACGAATCCGTGGTTTCGGCGTCGGATTGACTTCTCGGCGACCTCGTGGGTGACGACGACGGTGCCGTGGCCGTATGCCCCGCCCGACGGCGCGGCGCTCTCCGGCGAGCACAGCCGTCGGTCTCGCCACGCTGCAGGCGATGCGCGCGCCTGCCGTGGCGTCGACGCTTGCGCGTGTGGCCACGCTGCCGCCTGCCACGAGGATGGCGGAGCGTTCGATGACACAGTTCCTCGAGCACTGGACACAGTTCGCCGCCGGCATCCTCGAAACGATCCGGTCACGCCTTCAGCCGGCCGATGCAGCCAAGGGCATTCCCACTCTCAACCTGCGGCCTGCACTCTCCGCATCCGCCTCGGCGTCCGGCAATCCGGACCTTTTGACGTTTCTCAAGACCGAGTCGGACGCCGCTCCCGACGCGCTGAACATTGTCGTCGCGGGCCATAGCAAGGGCGGAGCGCTCGCACCGGCCCTCGCGCTGTGGCTCGAGGAAGCCCGCGCCTCCGGTGCAGCGGCTGAGCGGTGGGACACGAAGGGCAGTGCGCAGGTGTCGTGTTACGCCTTTGCGGGGACCCACGCCGGGCAACGAGGCCTTCGCCGCCCGCGTCGGACGCATGCTGGGCGTGCGCTATCAGCATCTTCGGAACGCGAAAGACATCGTCACGCACGCCTGGCAGGACGACGAGCTGCGCGCGATCCCGGGCTCTATGGCGCGCGCTCCAAGGTCTTGGATCCTCTGATCGGCGTTGATTGCCTCACAGGTCACAGCAGTTCGGCTACGCTCAGACACCGGCCATCGTGCGGAGCTTCGTCGGCAAGCTCGGCGGCCTGGGCCGGCCCTTCGGCGTTCAGTTCATCCACCAGCACATGGAGGCCTATCTCGAGGAGATCGGGCTCGCCGCGGGCGGTATCCACGCACCTGACTTCTTCTTCTAGCCGCGTGGGTGCGCGCCGCGACGCCGCCCGAGGGCTGCCGCCAGCTCGCGACGCCGCCGCGCCGTTGATCCGTCGGCGGCGAGATCCTGCTCGCTACCTGATCACCCCGCCCAGCGTGGCAGGAACAGCGTGATCCCGGGGAAGACGATGAGCAGGAGCAGTCCCGCGAGCAGCGCGAGCAGATAGGGCCAGTAGGCTTTGAAGTGCTGGCCGACCGAGATATTGGCGAAGCGCAGCGCCATGAGGAGGCCGACGCCGATCGGCGGCAGGAAGAGCCCGATCCCTACCGCCGCGGTCAGGACGATATTGAAGTGCACCGGGTGAATGCCCACCTCCTTGGCGATGGGAAACACCACGGGCACGAGCACCACGGCGGCGGGGAGCCCTTCCAGCACCATGCCGAAGCAGGATCACGATGAGGCTCACGGCGACCAGGAAGAGCCACGGCGTGGCCGCCAGCGGCCCGAGCAGCTCGCCCAGCATCCGTGGCACGCCGAGCATCCCCATGAGGAACTGGTAGACGCTGGCGACGGCGAGGAGGAAGATGACCGCCGCCGTGAGGAGCGCGCTCTCGTAGATGAGCTTCAGCATCTCGCGCCACGTCACGTTCTTGTAGTAGAAGAACGCCGCGGCCATGGCATAGGCGGCCACCAGGGCGCCCGCCTCGGTGGCGGTGAACACGCCGAAGAAGAACCCCAGCACGATGATGACGGGGACGACCAAGGGCACGAGCGATGCCCTTCCTGCTTCGATGAAGCGCGGCCAGGTCGGAGGCTCGTCCTTGGGCCAATGGAGGCGATGCGCCTGCAGGAGGATCACCGCCATCAGGCAGAGGGCGCTGACCGCCGCGGGGATGAAGCCGCCGAGGAAGATCCCGACCACGGAGGTGTCGGTGATCTGGCCGAGCACGATCATGAAGATGGCGGGCGGCACCAGGATGCCCATGGCGGAGGCCGAGGCCACCAGCGAGACGGCGTGCTCCGGCTTGTAGCCGGCGCGCAGCATGGGCGGCGTCAGCATGGAGCCGATGGCCGACACGTCCGCGATGGTCGAGCCCGAGATGCCCGAGAAGAAGTACTCGGCCAGCACCACCGACATGCCGAGCCCGCCCCGCACCCAGCCCACGAGCACGCGGGCCAGGTTGACGAGCGCATACGACATTCCGCAGCGCTCCATGAGATTGCCGGCGAACACGAAGGTCGGGATGGCCAGGAGCACCCAGTGCTGGGTCCCCGCCACCAGGCTCGACGGCAGCTTCTCCAGCGAGAAGTTGCCGATCAGGAGCCCGACGAATCCCGAGAGGCCAAGGGCGAAGACGATGGGCATCGACAGTGCGGCGAGGACGACGAACGACAACCCGACCGCGCCGAACAGCACGGCTCAGTGCCCCTCGGGACCCTGCAACGCGGGCCAGCGCCCGCGCCAGCCGTCCGCGATCGACGCGAGGCTGTAGATCACGATGAGCACCCCGCCCACCACCGACGACAGATAGAGCCAGCGCAGGTTCAAGTCGAGCGCGGGGGACCACGACTGGCTGTTCAGCTCCGCCACCCGCCAGCCGAACACGGCGACGAGGGCGCCGAACGCGGCGATGAGCAGGTAGTGGATCGGTGAAGACGGCCAGGCGCACGCGAGCGGGCAGACGATCCGTGATCATCTGGACGGAGAAGTGAATGCCCCTGCGGATGCCGATGGCCGCGCCGATGAACGACATCCATGCCAGGCACAGCTCGCCGATCTCCTCCACCCAGAAGAAGCGGATGGTCGGCAGGTCGAAGACCGCGGATACCTTGGTCATGACGTAGCGCAGGAACACGCCGGTGAGCATGTCGGCGATGGCCACGAGCATCAGGACCGTAACGACCACGTGGGGCGTGGCGGCGATGACCCGCGCGAGCCGTCTCATGGCCCGCGGATCGTAGACCGCCTCGCGATCGGAAGTCAAGCGCGCGGCGCCCGGGCTCGGTAGGCTTGACTTTGCCTGGCGGATCATCGCCTATAGAGACGCCCGGGCCGGGGGCGCCTCCGGCCGCTGCCACACGATGACGCGTCGCAAGGGAGGTTCTATGCGCGGATTGCTTCGGGGTTTCGCCGCCGTCACGCTCATTGCCGCCGTGGCCGTCGCCGGCAGTGTCTCGTCCGTCTCGAGCCAGGCCAAGCCGGCGGCGAAGAAGCTCGACATCGCCTATCTCCTCGCCCCGCCCGAGTCGGGGGCCACCGGCCTCAAGTTCATGGCCGAGGAGGTGACCAAGCGCTCCAACGGGGCGATCAACATGGCCTTTCACGGCGGGACGCTCCTCAACAAGGAGCTCGAGATCATGGATGCGGTGAAATCCGGAAACGTCGCCATCGGCTGCCCCAGCGGCGCCGCCTCGACGGTGTTCCCGGAGATGGGCGTCTTCCTGACGCCGTACCTCGTGCGCGACTACCAGCACGCCTACGCGATGTTCAATGGCCAGATCGGCAGGGACCTCGACGAGACGTTCCAGAAGAAGTACAAGGTCAAGGTGCTGTTCTTCTTCGACTACGGCTTCCGCCACTTCTGGAACAGCAAGCGACCCATCAATAGCCCCGCCGATCTCAAGGGCCTCAAGATGCGGGTGCAGCAGGGCCGGGTCTTCGCCGACACCGTGAACGGCCTCGGCGCCAGCGCCGTGCCGATGCCCTTCGGCGAGGTCATCCCCGCCGCCCAGCAGGGCGTCATCGACGGCGCCGACCTGCCCATCGTCAATATCAACGCGCTCAAGATCTACGAGGTCTCGAAGTTCACCTCGATGACCTATCACAACTACGGACCCAGCGTCGTCGTGATGAACCTCGACATCTGGAAGGGTCTCCCCGCCGACCAGCAAAAGCTCATCCAGGACGTGTCGATGGAGGCCCAGAAGAAGATTCGCGAGGCCACCGAGAGCGTGGACAACTTCGCCAAGGCCAAGGAGATCCTCGAGGCCAAGGGCATGAAGGTGAACCAGGCCGACGTCCCCTCGTTCCGCAAGCTGGCCGAGGAGAAGATCTGGCCGCAGTACAAGCAGCAGTACGCCGAGATGTGGGACAAGATCGTCAACACCAAGTAGGAGGCGACCCATGGCGCTCAAGCGCTCCCAGATCACCCTGAGCGACGACGAGATGCAGGCGTTCTTCGACGAGGAGCGCGTGGTGACGATCGCGACGATCGGGCCCAATGGGCGCCCGCACCTCATGCCGCTCTGGTACATCGTCGACAAGGGGCTGATCGCGGGGTGGACCTTCGGCAAATCGCAGAAGGTCCGGAACCTCGAGCGGGTGCCGCAGGCGACGCTCCAGATCGAGGCCGGGCGCGACCGCTATCAGCAGCTGCGCGGAGTCATGCTCGAGTGCAACGTCGAGATCCTCCGCGACCAGGCCGACGTGGAAGCCATCGGCCTCGCGCTCGCGCGCCGCTATGCCGGGCTGACCGGCGGGCGCCGACGTCTCCGCCGAGGCGCGGGCGGGGTGCTCAAGCAGGCGCCCAAGCGCGTGGGGCTGCGCTTCACCCCGACCCGCGTGGTGAGCTGGGACCACCGAAAGCTCGGCGGGGGCTACTGACCGCGGCGCGCCGGCGGCGACGTCGGTCGGCTCAGTTGCCGAGCATGTCCTTGATGGCGTCGAGCACCGGATTGGGCGACGATGGCCTGGTCGCCGTCGCGGGCCGGCCCGGCTTGCGGACGTACTTCGCGACACAGTCGTACTGATCCCACCCTTTCAGGGGAAGTTCAGGTCGACGGCCTTCCATTTCGGATGGCCGTTCTTCCTGAGCCACTCGAGGCCGTCGGACATCGCCTGCGCGAACCGTCCGATCACGTCGCAGTCCTTTGCCGGAAGTCGAAAGAGACGAGGACGGCCTTGACCGCCACCGTGGGTACCGGCGTCGCCTGCCACGTGTAGGTGCCCGCGGGAATCTCGACACTGGGATAGAACTCCGCGATGCTCTTGTTGGTGATCGGGATGAGGGCGAGGCCATCGTCGGCCGTTACCTTCTCGGTCAAGAGCTTGACGGGATAGCCGGCCACGTAGAACATGGCGTCGATGCGCCCGGCCTTCAGCTCCGCGAGCGCCTCGTCGGTATCGATCGGCACCATGTCTTTGGGCACGACCTCCGACGTCTTGAAGAGGAGCCGGCTGGTGAGGTAGGTGCCGCTGCCGTCGCGCCCGATGGCGACGCGTCTGTCCGCCAGGTCGTCGAAGCTGGCGATATCGCGACGGCCGAGGAGGTGGATCTCCTCGTTGTAGAGCGGGAAGACCAGCTTCGTCTTGCCCGCGATTCGCTTCAAGACCGGATCCGTCTGAATCCGGCTGACGAAGGCCAGGACGTCGGCCTGGACGATCCCCATCTGAACGCCGGGCCGCTGAAACACCGCGTAGATGTTCTCCACCGACCCTCGGGACGGATACACGGTCAGGTCGATGCCCTGTGGCTTGACCAGCGCCTGCAGGTTCAAGCCGAACTGATAGTAGGTCCCCTTGTCACTCCCCGTGATGAGGCCTAGACTCTCCGCGGCCAAGGCCACCTGTCCGGCCATCGCGAATAGGGCGATGCCGACCCCCAACCCCACCAGCCCTCTCCTCATGGCACGTTCCTCCTTCTCCACTGGTCCGCCGTTGTCTGGACGGTATCCGGCAGCCAGTGATGGCAGGACCAATCGGGCGCTGGGTCGCACGGTAAGCCCAAGGCGGGCCTCGGTCAATTGGACCTTTGTCCAATTCCGACCCGCGGGCCTGCATCATGACCCGAGCCCGCTGCGCGACGGGAGGCATGCGGCCTATTGACAAACGCCGAATGCGCGGCGCGCGCTTGTCTCGCGCGCGAGCGTCATGCTACAACTGCCGGGTGACGCCGCCGGCATCCGTCATCATGCTGAGCATCGACGGGCTCAGCGCCGCCGCGCTCCCCTATTCGACGGCCGCCCTGCGTTCGATTCGCAGCCTGATCTCGGAGGCGCCCGCGCGCACCGGCTTTCGCCGGGCGGCGCCGTGGACATCCCCACCATCGACGAAGCGTATACGAAGCTCAAGAGCGAGGCGGACGCGCCAGCGCTCCTGCGCCAGCGCCACCCCGCTGGAGGTGACCTGCCATGCCCCATGCGTCGGTTGACGGCATCAAGCTCTACTACGAGGAAGCGGGGACGGGCGCGCCGCTCGTCTTCGTCCACGAGTTCGCGGGCGACGCCCGGAGCTGGCACCTGCAGATGCGCTTCTTCGCCCGGCGCTACCGGTGCATCGCCTTCAATGCCCGCGGCTATCCGCCCTCGGACGTGCCCGACGATCCCGGTGCCTACTCCCAGCAGCGCGCCGTCGACGACATCAAGGGCGTGCTCGACCACCTGGGCATCGCCAAGGCGCACGTGTGTGGGCTGTCGATGGGCGGGTACGCCACGCTGCTCTTCGGCCTCAAGTATCCTGAGCGCGCGCTGTCGCTCGTCGTCGCGGGCTGCGGCTACGGCAGCGTCATCACCGACCGCGAGGCGTTCAAGAAGGACTCCGAGCTCGTCGCCCGGCGCTTCGAGGCCGACGGCATGGCGAAGGTGGCGGAGTTCTACAGCCGGGGCCCGACGCGCGTGCAGTTCATCGACAAGGACCCGCAGGGCTGGCAGGAGTTCCACGACCAGTTCGCCGCCGGCTCCGCCCGCGGCCATGCCTTGACCCTGCGCGGGGTGCAGATGACGCGCCCGTCCGTCTTCGAGCTCGGCGAGCAGATGGAGCGCCTCGAGACACCGACGCTGGTGATGACCGGCGACGAGGACGAGCCCTGCCTCGAAGCCGAACGTCTTCATGAAGCGCAAGATCCCCGCGGCCGGACTCGTCGTCCTCCCCAAGGCGGGCCACACCATCAACCTCGAGGAGCCCGAGGCCTTCAACCGCGCCGTCCTCGACTTCCTCACCGCCGTGGACGCCGGCCGCTGGCCGCGCCGCAATCCCGCCTCGCTCGCCAAGTCGGCGATCCTGCCGGCTTCCGAGCGGCGGTAGCGCGCGTCATCCGCGAACGTCACCCACCCGCGCGGGAGGCGGGCGGGAGGTGAGGCTAGGAGCGCTCGGCGCGCACGAGGCGCGCGCCCGGCGGTGAGCGCTTGGAGCTTGCCGAACGCCGTCGCGCGCGGGAGATATTTCATCCCGCAATCGGGCGCCAGGATGAGCCGCTCCGGTGGCACCCTCGTGAGCCCGGCGCGGATCCGCGCCGCCACCTGGTCCGGCGTTTCGACGGCGGGGTCGGCGAGGTCGATCACGCCGAGGATGATCGTCTTGCCGGAGAGATCGGCGAGGATGCCCAGGTCCAGCCTGGGCTGCGCGGCCTCGATGGAGATCTGCGCGGCGGTGGTCGCCGCGAGCTCGGGCAGGAACGAGTAGCCGCTGGGCTTCTGGTGCCGGATCACCGCCGCGTACCCGAAGCAGAGGTGCAGCGCGGTCGGGACGGTGATCCCCGCGAGCGCCCGGTTGATCGCGGGCACGGCAAAGCGCTTGGCGGCCTCGGGGTCGTTGCGGAGCCAGGGCTCGTCGAGCTGGATGACGTCCGCGCCCGCCGCCTGGAGGTCATGCGCCTCGGCGTTCACCGCCGCGGCGAAGTCCATGGCCATCTCCTCCACGTCGCGGTAGAACTCGTTCCTGGCCTGCTGGGCCATCGTGAACGGGCCGGGCAGCGTGATCTTGGCGGGGCGATCCGTGTTGCGGCGGAGGAACTGCATGTCGCGCAGCTCGACCGGGTGATGCCGAACGATCCGGCCGACCACCCGCGGCACCGCGGTCTCGTCGCCGGTGCGATTGCGGATCACGCCGGGGTTGTCGACGTCCACGCCGTCGAGCGCGGTGGCGAACCGGTTCGAATAGCTCTCGCGCCGGATCTCGCCGTCGCTCACGATGTCGATGCCGGCTCGCTCCATGTCGCGGATGGCGACCACGGTGGCATCGTCCTGCGCTTGCTCCAGATAGGGCTCGGGCACCCGCCACATCGCCTGCAGGCGGACGCGCGGAACGCCCTTCGACAGCATCGCCCGGTCGACGAGCCAGTCGGGCTGCGGATAGCTGCCGACCACCGTGGTCGTGAGCACCGGCGATGCACGCCGATCCGTGTCGTCGGGCGCTGGGCGGATCAGCTCACGCGGCGCGGATGACGCGGCCGGCGCCCGAGACCGCGGCCGGTTCGGGCAGGCGCCCGTCGGAGATGATCGGCCGGCCGTTCACGAACGACCACTGAATCCCGCTGGCGCGCGCGATGTAGCGCGGGCCCCCGTCCGGCATGTCGTGGACGATCTCTTCCTCGTGGCAGGCGATCGTCTTCGGATCGAAGACCGTGATGTCCGCGGCGAGCCCGGGAGCGAGCCGGCCGCGATCGGGGATGCCGAAGATCTCGGCGGGCGCGCCGGTGATGAGGCGCACCGCGGCCTCGAGCGACAGGGCCTGGCGCTCGCGGACCCAGGTCCCGAGGAGCTCGCTCGTCTGGCCGGCCTCCGAGAACATCGTGATGTGGGCGCCCGCGTCCGACAGCCCCAGCACGGCGCGCGGGTGCGTGAAGATCTCGGCCACCGACCCGGCATCGGTGTTCATGGTGGCCGTCTGGAACTCGGTCCGGAAATCGTCCTCCAGGGCCAGGTCGAAGAAGGCGTCGATCACGTCCTTGCCCATGCCCCGGGCCACCTCGACGATGGTGCGGCCGTTGAGGACCTGCAGCTCGGGCTTGACCGCGCGCTTGACCCGCAACGGGGCGACGTCGCCGTTGAACAGCGCCGTGCGGCTGACGTTCTGCCGGAACTCCGCGCGGAAGACCGGGTCGGCGAAGATGGCGCGCCACTCGGAGGGCTTGGCCTCGAGCACGCGCCGCCAGGCCTTGTAGCGCCCGAACACGAAGCCGTTCATCAGGGTGAAGGTCGAGGTCAGCGGCGAGCACGTGCCCTGCGGGTGCAGGTGCAGGCCCTCGCGCCAGGCCGCGTCCACCTTGGCGAGGATCTGGCGGTGCTCGTCGGGCCGGACGGGATTGTGGCGCACCGAGACCATCGTGACCGGCCGCCGGGCGGCGCGGGCAAGCTCCATGTAGCGATCGACCTCGGCCACGCGGTCGGCGCGGCTGCCGCCGATGGTGAGCTCGACGATGCCGCGACCGGTCGAGCCCATCACGCCGGCCAGGTATTCGAGCTCGTGATCCGTGCCGAGCCGGCTGGGCACGGGCCGCCCGCGGTCACCCACGTGGTTCATGTTGGTCGTCGACGAGAAGCCGATGGCCCCGTCACCCATCGCCCGCCGCACCTCGGCCCCCATCCGCGTCAGCTCGTCATCTGTCGCTTCGCGCTCCCACGCCGCGTCGCCCATGACGAACTGGCGGACCGCGGAGTGGCCGATGAACGGGGCCACGTTGACCCAGAGGGGCAGGCGGTCGATCGCGTCCAGGTACTCGCGGAAGGTCTCGAACTCCCACTGGATGCCCTTCTGCATCGCCTCGAGCGACATGCCCTCGACGTACTCGAGCATCTTCATCAGGGTCAGGCGATCCTGGGGCCGGCAGGGCGCCATGGTGAAGCCGCAGTTGCCGGTGACGATGGTCGTGACCCCGTGCCACGAGGTGCACGAGGCGCTCGGGTCCCAGGTGAGCTGGGCGTCGTAGTGCGTGTGCGGGTCGATGAACCCGGGCGCCACGACGAGCTCGCGCGCGTCGACCTCGCGCGTGCCCCGGCCGGTCACCGTGCCGACCTCGGCGATGCGGCCGCCGGAGACGGCGAGGTCGCCGCGTGTGTCCGGGGGCACCGGTGCCGTCGACGATGAAGCCACCGCGGATCACGAGGTCGTGCGCCATGAGAACGCCTCCTTTGGTCCCCTGCTATCGCGAGAGATAGGGCTCACCTGAGCCACGAGGCAGTATAATCCCCGCCCATATGGAAGACATCTACTGCTTTGCCGGCAATCCGCTCGACCGGGTCAGCGCCCGCCGGAATGACGACAAGTGGATCGCCACGCTGCTGGCGGACCCCGGGACGCGGCTCCTCGCCCTGCGCGACCTGAAGCCGCTCGTGCGCGGCCCGGCAAAAGCCGGCGCTCGATTGGCAGCCGGCGGCCTCGTGGCGCGGGCAGATCGAGGCGGGCGCCATCCTGATCCTGCTCGGCATCGACGACGACGGGCGCGCGCACTTCGCGATCGACGCGAGCGGCGCCAGCACCGCGCCGGACATCGACACCGAGCTGATCGACGTGCGCACCCTCGCCCCGACGATCCCGACCGGCGAGGCGGCGATCCTCGCCGAGGCCCGCTCGCTGATCGACTGGCACACGCGGCATCGCTTCTGCGCCCAGTGCGGATCGCCGACGCGAGTGGCGTCGGCCGGCTGGGTGCGGCGCTGCCCCGATTGCCGCGCGTCGCACTTCCCGCGCACCGATCCGGTCGTCATCATGCTCGCGGTCCGCGGTGACCGCGCCCTGCTCGGCCGCAACCGCCAGCGCCCGGGCGGCCGCTTCTCCTGCCTCGCCGGGCTTCGTGGAGCCGGGCGAGACGCTGGAAGAGGCCGTGCGCCGCGAGGTCCACGAGGAGGCCGGCATCCGCTGCGGGCGGGTGCGGTACCTGGCCGCGCAGCCCTGGCCGTTCCCGTCGAGCCTCATGATGGGGTTCCTCGCCGAGGCGCTGACCGAGGAGATCACCGTCGACCCCGAGGAGATCGCCGAGGCGCGCTGGTTCCACAAGGACGAGATGCGCGAGATGGTGGCACCGCGCCGCGACGGGCCCCGACGATCCGACGAAGGTGTCGCTGCCGGCGCCGATCGCCATCGCCCACCACATCTGCCGCCGCTGGGCCACCGGGCTCGACGACATCTGATTTCCGGCCGTCGCGGCAGCGGACCTGCTACGACACGGGCGTGCTGGTGGTGTCAGTCGTCGGCCAGGGTGCAGATCCGCTGATCGGCTCGATTGAACCGCCCAGGGCGGCCGCTGTCACGGCGTGATCGGCTCCTGGGGCTCGCGCCTGCCCACCGGCCGCGACAAGCGATGCCGACCGAGAACGAGCGCCGCCAGGAGGATCACGAGCAGGCCGGCGGCGGTGGTGATCGCAAGGCCTATCTTCACACTGAGCGGGTCGTACTCCAGCAACACCTCGTTCGCCCCGGGGCCCACGTGCATGGCCGTGAACGCCACGTTGGCGCGGGCCAATGTGGCCGGTCGGCCGTTCACGGTCGCTTTCCAACCTGGATAGAACGACTGCAGCGCCACCAGCCAACCAGCCGTGTCCCTGTCGACCTGCAGCCGGACGAACCCGGGCATCTCTTCTTGCACGCGGACGCCTGCAGGTTCACCCATGCAACCGTCGGCGGCCTGCGTGGTGGCGCGATCGAGCACAACCGTCGTGTGGAGATCGAGGCTCGAAGCTGGCGCCAGCGAATCCCAACGCTTCCTTGTCACCAGCGACCGTCTTGACGCAGGAGACGGTGTAGTAGCGCGGGAGGCTATTCGAGATGCGAAAGAAGGTTCATGCCGTACCCGGCCCAAACCTTGGAAGCCGCCGTGGGTGAGCGCCGGCCGCGCTCGTGCTCAACGGGGAATCACTCGCCGTCAGCACGTATTGAATCCCCATGACCTGTAAGGCCCGTGCGCTTGCCGGGGCGGCAATGAGGCCAAGGTCTTCGTGGCCAGCATGTCGTTCTTGAGCGCTTCGTAGGTGCCAACCTGGATCCCGTCATACAACTCCGCATTGCGGAGCCCGTACCACATGTTCACGTTCGGAGGATCCATGAGCTGGCCAGTGTCAATATCCTCTCCTTGTCAACGTGCGCTCAGATTTCCTTCAATGCGGGTGTGAGCGGGTAGAAATGACGCGGGTCGATGCTCGGGTTGAAGTCCCTTAGCAGCCATCCCGTCTGCCCGAAGATAAGGATGACGAGCGCGAGCTGAGGCAGGAGGAGCCGATGCCCGGACTCGCTTGTCGAGGCCGTCTGCGCGAGCCACAGAACGCATGCCAAGGCGAGCACGAGGAGGGTGGTCAACCACACGATCTCTGTGGCCAGGATACGCTGGACCGTCGAATTGGCCGCGACGTCGGGTGCGTTCGTAGCCATGCGGCGCCAGAGGAACCACGCGCCCCAGGACCGTCGCCCTCAAGAAGGGCCATCGTCCAGGCCGCCGCTCCCACGCGACCGCGGCAAACCGCCGGGAGCCGACGCGGGAAGGAGTGCATCGACGCCGACGGCCGCGAGGACGCTCAGCGCGAACACCACCACCTGGCAGCTGCGTGTCGGAAGCAAGAGCCCGACGAGGGGCAGATGGGTCAAAGCGGACCACAGGCCCAAGAGGTCGTGATAGACCGCCACCCACGCGACGACGACCCCGACGAAGAACCAGCCGAGAAGGGATCGGCGAGCAATGGAGGCGAAGGCTCCCAGGCCGGCGAGGAAAATGACGATCAGGCCGACATAGACTCCATTGGTCTCGATGTAGTTGGACTGCGACGAGGCGCGGCAATTCGTAAAGGGTAGCGCCGGGCTTCCCAGGAGATCGGGGAAAGCCTGCAGTGCCGAGAGAGTCGTGAATCCGCTCCAGATTCCCGTCCAGGGGACTTTCACAGGCGTATGGAGGCGGGCGCTGTACGACAAGTATTCGAGGAAGGGAGCAGCTGTATGGCCGTTAACGCGACCCCGAGCACGCTGGCGATCACGAGCTCCGTGAATCTTCGACCTCGGCTCCTCCAGTCCTCTTTCAGGCGCCACAACCGAAACAAAGATGTAGGCGGCAACCACGCAGGCTGCCGAAAAGGAACGTCTCCGGGTGGCCGGCCAGGATGCTAACGGCGACGATCAACGTGAGCCCTAGCAAGACCATGGCGCGCCTCGCGTGTTGCGACGGCCGTGTCTGCAAGGCAAGCTCTGCCGCATCCACAGACCGGCCGGCATCACCAATCCCGAGGAGGGAGCGAGAAGTTCAGCCAAAGAACGTTGTATCCCGCGAACGTGAAGGCGACGGCGCCGAGCAGACCGGGGCCGTGACCGAGGGATACGCTGCGCAGAAACAGGTACGTGAAGAAGCCCAGGGTAAAGAGACGAAGGAAGGCGCTGACGAGCAGGGCGACCCGAAAATCGAGGGCGTAGTACGGCAGACTGAACAGGGAGAACACCGCCAGACTGCATGCTCGCCATGTGCGGCGCCCCGGCCGCATTGTACGGATTCCACAGGGGCAGCCGGCCGGCCTCAAGTTGGTGAGCGGTTCCATTGACAGGTACGGATGGTAAACGAGCACTGTATCCCCCAGCAGCCCGTTCTTCGGATGATAGCCCGGCGAAATGTGGAAGGGGAAAAACACCTGGAGCAGGTCGGTTGCCGCGTAGTAGCCGCCGGTACTCAGGGCCGCCCCGGAAGGCCAGCAAGCATGCTGAGAGGACGACCGCCGCTTGCGCAAGTTGCCGCCACGAGACCGGCGGGGATCGAAGCGGGAGAGACGGGGCAGAGCGAGAATCACGCGAGATTCTAGCATCGGTCGGGACCACCGTCTACCACAGTGCCGGCGCCGGCCGCACCTCAACACGCTGCCGCTCTCTCGACACCCACGTGGCGGCGGACATCGCGGGCGCGGCTACCACGCGGGCGGATGCCGGTGGTGCCAGTCGGTGAGGCGACTGGTAGGCGCGGGCCGCGGCGAGGATGGTGTTCTCCTCCCAGGCGCGCCCCATCAACTGCAGGCTCGTGGGCAGGCCGCGGTCGCCGAAGCCATTGGGCACGATCACCGCGGGGAGGCCGGCGCCATTGCCGACGGCGCCCATGACGTCAGGGGCCGATCCGCCGAGCGCGCTCCTGAAGTCGCGGTCGAGCGGCGGCGCGACGGTGGACCGCCCGGGCGCCACCAGCGCGTCGAAGCGCCTGAGCAGGGCATCGGCCTCGCGCGCCATCACCCGGCGCAGCCGCAGCGCCTTCATGTAGTCCTTCGCGAGGATGGCGTCGCGCGCGTACGCCGTGTAGTGATCCTCCGGCGCCGTCAGCCCCGCGATCGCGCCGCTCTCGATCAGCTCCTCGAAGGCGCTCGCCGCCTCGACGTGCAGGATGGTGCGCGTGATGAACTCCCAGGGCAGGTCCGGCAGATGGACCTCCTCGACCGTGCCGATCCGGCGAAGCACCTCGAGCGAGGCCTCGAAGTTGGCGCGCACCGCCTCGTCGCACCCCGCCGTCACGTTCTCGAGCACGCCGAAGCGAAAGCGCTGGCGGCGCGGCGTCCCCGCCCGCATAGTGAAACGGCTGCGCCGTCGTGGTGGAATCGGCCGCGTCGGGTCCCGCGATGGCGTCGAGCACGAGGCCGCAATCATCCGCGGTGAGGGCGATCGGGCCCAGCTTGTCGAGCGTCCAGCACAGCGCCATGGCGCCGTGGCGGCTGACGCGGCCGTAGCTCGGCCGGAGACCGGCGATGCCGCAATAGCCCGCGGGCCCGAGAATCGACCCCCACGTCTCCGAGCCGATGGCGAACGGCACGAGCCCCGCCGAGACGGCCGAGCCCGAGCCACTCGACGAGCCCCCGCTCCAGGCGTCGAGATTCCACGGATTGATGCCGGGTCCGGTGAACGAGGCATGAGGCTGGCGATAGCCCATGCCGCCCGCCAGCTCCACCATGGCCAGCTTGGCGCAGAGGACGGCGCCCGCCGCCTCGAGCTTCCTGATGACGGTGGCGTCCTCGTCGAAGCGCTGGTCCTTCAGCGGCGCCGCGCCCCAGGAGGTCGGGATGCCGCCGGACGTCGCGAGCAGATCCTTGGCGCCATACGGAATGCCGTGGAGCGGGCCGAAGTCGCGGCCGGCCGCGAGCTCCCGCTCGGCGCGCCGCGCCTGGTCCATCGCGCGCTCGCGCGTGAGCGTGACGACGGCATTGTAGCGGGGGCCGAGCGTCTCGAGCCGATGGAGGAACGTCTCGGCGAGCTGGACCGGCGACACCGCGCCCGCGCGGATCATTCCGCCGAGCTGGCGAAGCGGGACGAAGACCGGCTCGTCGCTCACGAGTCGGCCCGGAACGGGACGAAGGGCTGCATCGGCTCGTCGGAATTCGCGAGCTTCACCGCGCGCAGCGCGCGGGCGCTGGTCACGACGGCCTCGATGCCCTGTGCGCACGTCCTCGAGCTGCGCGGCAGTGAGCCGAGCGCCGTAGCGCTCGGCGATCATGGCGAAGAGGCGATCGACTTCGTTCGATCCGAGACCGGATTCTTCCATGCCCGGAGTGACCTCGCCTGGACGCGCGCCTAGCAGGATGCTGAAAAGACCGCAGGATGCTCAAAAAGGTCCAGATGCGAGGCGGCGCCCGACGGCCGCACGCGAGGCGTAGTCTCGTAAGGGGAGTGCGGGGCCATGTCTGGGCCCCGCAGACGAGAGTTCGTCGGTCCGACAATCTCGCGCGTTACGTGGCACGGCGGCCGAGGGCGCCGTACGCCTCCGCAGGTGAGGCCTTTTTCAGCATCCTGCGCGCCTCAGCCGAGGTCGACAAGCACCTTCATCACGGGACCGCCCGCGAGAGCTTCCTCCATGCCCTTCTGGAGATCCTCGAGCGGGATGCGGCGGCTCACGAGGGGACCGACGGGGACGGCGCCCGTCAACGCCAGGCGGATGGCCTCCTCCCAGTCGGATCGCGCGTAGAGGCGGCTGCCGTGCATGGTGAGCTCACGGGCGAACATGGGATAGAGGTTCACGAGAGGTGATCTCGCCGCTAGCAGCATACCTCGGGATGGGAATCCAGGAGGTGGCGCAACATGTCGCTGCCGGTCCGCGCCGCACACAAAATGATGAACTTCCGTGCCGACGTCAGCCCCCGACCAGATCATGGTCCCTTCGTCCAATCTGCGCTGATAGCGATAGAGTGCGCGCAGCCGCCGAACCAAACGCATCACGGCAGCCCGCTCGATAGGTAGGGCTCTTGCTCCCCATCCTCACCCATCACCAACGCCTCATAAGATCGCACGACCTCCTTCGACGGACCCAGCGCCGCCATGCGACCGTTGACGATCAGGGCCGCGCGATCGCATCGGTTCTCGATGAACTGGAGGTTGTGGGAGGCGATCAGGTAGGTGCACCCCGTCCTCCGCCCTCGCTTGAGCCGTTTCAGGCACTTCCGCCTGAAATGCTCGTCCCCCGCGGCCAGCACCTCGTCGATCAGGAAGACGTCGGGCGTGACTTCGAGAGCGATGGAGAATCCCAGCCGGACCTGCATGCCCGACGAGTAGTTCTTGACCGGCACGTCGATGAACTGGCCGAGCTCGGCGAATTCGATGATGCTCGACTCGAGCGCGCGGATCTCGCGCGTCGTGAAACCGAAGAGCGCGGCGCCCAGGTAGATGTTCTCGCGGCCGGTCAACTCCTGGTGGAATCCAACCCCTAACCCGAGCAGGGCGAGCCACGCGCCCTCGGACGCGAATGGTCCCGGCCGTCGGCTGGAATATGCCCGCGACGATCCGGAGGAGGGTCGACTTGCCCGCGCCGTTGGCTCCGATGAGCCCGAACATCTCACCGGCCTCCACGGCGAAGCTGATGTCGTGCAGCGCCCAGAACTGCTCCCGGCCCTCGCGCAGGTGAGGGCGGAGCAGCCCGAGCGCTCGTTCCTTCAGGAGGTATTGGCGGTTCGTGCGCAGGATGAAGGCTTTGCTGACACCGGCGCACTCGATCACCGGAGTCATCAGAGCTCCTCGGCGAAGCGCGGCTGATAGCGGATGAACACCAGCAGGCTCGAGCCCAACGCGATGGACACCCAGAGCGCCATCAGCCCGAGCTGGGCTGCCGACGGCGCCTGGCCGTCGAGGACGGCCGTCCGCACGACGCCGATGAACGGGGTCAACGGATTCGCCCAGATGACGGCCTGCAGGAACGGTGGGGCCATCTGCGGCGAGTAGAAGACGGGCGTCGCCCAGAAGAGGATCGGGAGGGCGACGTCCAGGATGTCGCGCGTATCCCTGAAGAAGACCCCCGCCGTGGCGATCCAGAACGTCGTGGCCAGCGTGAACACGGTGAAGGCCACGATCACGCCCGCCATCCAGAAGAGGTGCCACGAGATCTTCGCTCCCCACAAGGCGATCAACAGCGGCAGGGCGATGCCCACTGCGATGAGATGGTTGAACAGGTGGTAGAGCACCTTGGTGAGCGGCAAGATCTCCAGAGGAAACAAGGCCCGCTTCACCATGGAATCGTTCTCGATGATGCACGTGGCCGCCGAGGTGATCGAGCGAGAGAAGAACGTCCACATCAGGAACCCGAGCAGGAAAAAGCCGAGAAAGTCCGGGATCGCCACGCGGAAGATATGCCGGAAGATGACGAAGTACACGACGATGGTGAACAGGGGTTCATCAGCGTCCACCCGACCCCCAGGTACGTGCCCCGCGATTTGGTCTTGATCTCCCGGAGCACCAGGTACTTGAGGAGCGTGCGATAGGCGAACACCCACCGCAACCGGGCCGCGGGCGACGTGGCGGTCACGAGCGCGGTCCTCGGACCCGGGCCGCGGGCGACGTGGCGATCGGCGCGAAGAAGCGCTCACTCGGGAGCCTCGGTCCGCGCCGCGGCCGCTCCCCGCCTCGGGCTCCGCTCCCCGAGCCGGCCTCTCGCAAAGTCGACCACGCCGCTGGCGAGGGCCCGGAGGAACTCGGGCCGGCCCCGCAGGCACGCGAGCACGGTAAAGAAACCCACCCAGCGCACGAGGAAGTTCGGCACGATCCCGATCCAGTGATACCAGGTCCCGTGCCGGCGCATGACCTCGAGCAGGTTCCGGGTGCTGTAGTAGATGCTCTGGGACAGACGGTCGCTGTCGGCCGCTGCATGGTGCACCCGGGCCCGCGGCACGACCAGAACGCTGAAGCCGGCATTCCGGGCCCGGAGCGAAAAGTCGAGATCCTCGCAGTAGGCGAAGAGGCGGGCGTCGAAGGAGCCGACGCTCCTGACCACCGCCGGTCTGATGAGCATCGCACAGCCCGTGGCGTAGTCCACCTCCCGCGGTGAGCCGGGGCCTGCGATGTCCGATCTCCTTCGCGCCTGAACCGGAATCCCCGACCACAGCGAGAACGACCCGCCCACGTACCAGGGCCGGGGCGGCTTGGTCATGGAGACGATATGAGGAGAGAGCAGCCCGGTTTCGGGCGAGTCGGCGGCGGCCTTGACCAGAAGATCGAGACACGACGATTCCACGACGGCGTCGTTGTTCAAGAGCAGGATGAAATCTGCACCGCAGGCCGCGGCCAGGGACATGCCGCGGGCGCACCCCTCGGCAAACCCGAGGTTCCGAGCGGGCCGGTCAATCTCGATGTCCAGCGAGGGAGCCGCGCGGCCAGCGATCGACCCAGCGATTGAGCGTTGTCGATCAGGAAGACGGTCCTCTTGCCCGAGAAGGAGTCCCGGGACAGAGACTCCAGACACCGCATCGTCAACTCTTCAGGTCCCCAGTGCAAGACGATCACCGCGACGTGCGGGATTGGGTTCGAGCCCCCTGCACCGCCGGGCCCGGGAGGGAGGCGGGACGAGAGCGTGCTCACGACCGGCCCGTCACGATGGCTCGACAGGCCGACTGCTCACGCAGGGGTCTTGCATCGAGAAGAGCGTTCGCAAAGCAAAATAGGCATTACAAAAACAGTAGCAACTGATCCCCGGAACGTTTCTGGCAGGCCGATGATCTCATCGATTTACGCCTCGCGCCAGCTTTTCCACCGATGCGTGCTCGGCGCCATTCGTCATCCTCACCCGCCGCGAATGACGACGTCCAGGCCACCGAGCGTCGCGGTTGCGGGCGAGCGGATCGCAGCCTATCATCGCCGTGCGCGCTCGCAGCGCGCGATCCGGCGCCGCCGGCGCCACCTCTCAGCGACGGAGGACCCATGACCTACGGCGACGTCCTGTACGAGAAGAAGGGCGGCATCGCGTGGATCACCATCAACCGGCCCGAGGTGCGGAATGCGTTCCGGACGCGCACCGTCGCCGAGCTCACCGATGCCTTCATCGACGCCCGCTGGGATCCGTCGATCGGCGTCGTCGTGCTGACGGGTGCGGGCGACAAGGCGTTCTGCTCGGGCGGTGACCAGAAGGAGCGCGGCCAGGGCGGCTACGCCAAGGACGGCGCCGGGGGACCGCGGCCGAGCGGCCGATGGACGTGGAAGCGCTCCACAACGCGATCCGCCACATCCCGAAGCCCGTCATCGCCATGGTCAATGGGTTCGCGATCGGCGGCGGACACGTGCTCCACGTGCTCTGCGATCTCTCGATCGCCTCGGACACCGCCATCTTCGGCCAGACGGGCCCGCGCGTGGGCAGCGTCGACGCGGGCCATGGCACGGGGTTTCTCGCGCGCGTCGTGGGCGAGAAGAAGGCGCGCGAGATCTGGTACATGTGCCGGCAGTACGGGGCGCAGGAGGCGCTCGCGATGGGGCTCGTGAACAAGGTGGTGCCCCACAAGGACCTGCGTGCCGAAGTGGAGAGGTGGTGCGCCGAGCTGCTCGAGAAGAGCCCGACGGCACTCGCCCTCGCCAAGCAGTCGTTCAACGTCGATTCCGAGCAGCGGGCGGGTGTGGCCCAGTTCGCGGGCACCGCGCTCAACCTCTACTACCAGACCGAAGAGGCCATGGAGGGGCGCAACGCCTTCGTGGAGAAGCGGCCGGTGAACTTCGGAAAATTCAGGACGTAGGGATTGGCGAATCCGTTCTGGCGCAACGAGAGCCTCGAGACCTATCTCGATCGCTGGGCGACCGAGCGGCCCGACAAGACCGCCATCGTCGACGGGCGCGGCCGGTACACCTATGCGCAGGTCGCGCGGGACGTCGAGCGGATCGCCCACGGTCTCCGCGCGCACGGCGTCACGCCCGGCAGCGCCATCTCGTGCCAGCTTCCCAACTGGAACGAGCTGATCCTCCTGTTCCTCGCGGCAAGCCGGCTCGGCGCCGTGATCAACCCGATCCCCCAACGTACCGGGCGAGCGAGCTGCGCTTCATGGTGAACCTGCTCGAATCGCGGGTCATGGTGATCCCCGAGGTCTTCCGCGGCTTCCGCTACACGGACATGCTCGCGGCCCTTCGCCATGATCTGCCGACCGTCGAGCACGTGTTCGTGGCGCGAGGCGCACCGGGCGCGGGCATGCTGCCCTGGGGCGTGCTCGCCGATGCGGCCTGGGAGGCGCGGGCGGGCAGGCAGACGCTTCCGGGCAGCGACCCGAGCCGTGTGCACGAGGTGGTCTTCACCTCCGGGACGACGGGCGAGCCGAAGGGCGTGATGCACACGCCGAATACCACACTGGCGACCATCTACTCCCTGATCGAGCGGCTCGGCTTCTCCGAGCGCGACGTCATCCTGATGTCCTCCACGCTCGCACATCAGACCGGGTATCTCTACGGGTACTGCCTCACGTTCCTGCTCGGGGCGACGGCGGTGTTTCTCGACATCTGGAATGTCGAGGAGGCGGCGCGGCTGATCGAGGCCGAGCGCGTCACCTTCACCATGGGCGCCACCCCGTTCCTCCAGGACCTGACCTATGCGTCGACGACGCGCGACCTGTCGTCCCTCCGGCTCTTCATCTCGGCGGGGGCGTCGATCCCGCGCCCGCTCGTGAAGGACGCGCGGGCACGGCTCGGCTGCGTGATCTCCGCGGGCTGGGGCATGACGGAGAACGGGCTCGCGACGTGCAACGGCCTCACCGACCCGGAGGAGAAGGTCATCGGCACCGACGGCCTCCCGCTCCCCGGCATGGCCCTGCGCGTCGTCGACGACGCCGAACGCGACGTCCCCACGGGCAGCGAGGGTGATCTCCTCGTCAAGGGACCCGCGCAGTTCGTCGGGTACTGGAAGCGCCCTGAGTTCACCCGCGAGGGCCATACCGCCGACGGCTGGTTCAAGACGGGGATCGCGCGACGCTCGATCGCGACGGGTACGTCTCCATCACCGGGCGGTCCAAGGACGTGATCATCCGCGGCGGGGAGAATATCCCGGTGGCCGAGGTCGAGAACGCGCTCTTCACCCATCCCAAGATCGCGGGCGTCGCCGTCGTCGCCATGCCCGATCCGCGGTTGCAGGAGCGCGCCTGCGCCTTCGTGATCCCGAAGGATGGCGAGACGGTGACTCTCGCCGACCTGGTGGCGCACCTCGACGCCAAACAGCTCGCGAAGATGAAGTTCCCGGAGCGCCTCGAGATCGTCTCGGAGTTTCCGATGACGCCGAGCGGGAAGGTCCAGAAGTACCGCCTCCGTCAGATCGTGAAAGAAAAGATCGAGACGGAGGCGCGGCAACCCCGCTGAGATGGCGGAGACGCTGCCGCTCGCGGGGCGGGTCGCCCTGGTCACGGGGGCGAGCCGCGGCATCGGCCGCGCCGTCGCCTTGGCGCTCGGCGCCGCGGGCGCCGCGGTGGCATGCTGCGCGCGCTCCGCGGAGCAGGTCGAGGCGACGGCGGCGGAGGTCAGCGGACATGGCGGCCGCGCGCGCGGCTTCCGGCTCGACGTCACCCGCCGGAACGAGATCGACACCGTCGTGGCGGACATCGGCGCCGCGCTCGGTCCGATCGACATCCTCGTCAACAATGCGGGCATCACGCTCGACAAGCGGTCCGTCGAGGTCACCGACGAGGAGTGGGACGACGTCCTCGCGACCAACCTCACCTCGACGTTCACGCTGGCGCGCGCCGTCGCGCCGGGCATGATGGAGCAGCGCGCGGGGCAAGATCATCAATATCGGCTCGATGTACGGCAAGATCGGCGTCCCGCGCTACGCCGCCTACTGCGCGAGCAAGGCCGCGGTGGAGGCCCTCACGCGGAGCCTCGCCGTCGAGTGGGCGCGTCACGGCATCCAGGTCAATTGCCTCGCCCCCGGGTACGTCAACACGGACATCCCGCGGGAGGCCATGGCCGACGAGAAGCTCCGGACGCTCTTTCTGTCCAGGGTCCCGGCCCGCCGGATCGGCGAGCCGGAGGAGGTCGCCACGCTCGCCGTCTATCTGGCCTCGGCGGCCTCGGACTTCATGACCGGGCAAACCGTCTATCTCGACGGGGGCCAGACCATCGCGTGGTAATCGCAGCATGAGGAGACCTCAATGGAGCTAAATCTGAGCAACAAGAGCGTCATCGTCACGGGCGGCGGATCCAATATCGGCCGGGCCATCAGCCTGGCATTCGCCCGCGAGCGCGTGCACCTGAGCGTCGCCGAGATCGACGAGGGCCAGGGGAGAAGACCGCCGCCGAGGCTCTGCGTCTGGGCGCCGCCTCCGCCCAGGTGGTCAAGACGGACGTGACGAACTGGGAGAGCGTCCGCGCCATGGTGAAAGCCGTGGAGGCCCGGCACGGCAAGGTGGACGTGCTCGTCAACAATGTCGGCTGGACCTATGACCGGCTCTTCATGGAGAAGACCCGAGAGGAGTGGGACAAGGAGGTGCAGCTCAACCTCTGGGGCATGATCAATTGCACGCGCGCCGTCCTCGACGGCATGATCGAGAAGAAGGCGGGCGCCATCGTCAGCATGGGCTCGGACGCCGGGCGCATGGGAGAGTTCCGCGAAGCGGTGTACGGAGCGTGCAAGGCCGGCATCATCGCGCTCAGCAAGAGCCTCGCTCGCGAGGTGGGGCGCCACGGCATCCGGCTCAACGTGGTCTGCCCCGGGATGACCATTCCCGAGTCCGACGACGACATCGGCGGGCTGAGCATGTGGGCCCAGGACGCCAACCGCGCGTTCTCCACGCCGGAGATGAAGGCGCGGATCGCGAAGGCGTATCCGCTCCGCCGCGTCGGGACACCGGAGGACGTGGCGCCGGCCGTCCTCTTCCTCGCCTCGGACGCGGCGAGCTTCGTCACGGGCCAGACGCTCAGCGTGAGCGGCGGCTACACCATGATGTGAGCGGCCAGACAGGAGATCATCCGATGGACCTCGCCACCGTCAAATTCGGCGTCGACGGCGGGATCGCCCGCGTCGTCCTGAACCGCCCTGCGCAGCTCAATGCCATCAGCCCTTCGCTGCTCCAAGACCTCGACCGGGTGTGCGACGAGGTGGAGCGGAGCTCCGCCGTGCGCGCGATGACGCTCACCGCCGCGGGCGCGCCTTCTGCGCGGGCGCCGACCTCAAGGCCGTGCGCGAGCTGTCGCCGGATCCCGTGAAGTGGAACGAGTTCATGCGCCTTTGGCACCGCGTGTTCAATCGCCTGGAAGCATTGCCCGTCCCCGTCGTTGCCGGGGTCCACGGCTTCGCCCTCGCCGGGGGCCTCGAGCTGGCGCTCGTCGTCGATCTGGTCGTGGCCGATGAGTCTGCTCGGCTCGGCGATCAGCACGCCAATTTCGGCCTCGTCGCGGGCGGGGGCGGCAGCCAGCGTCTGCCTCGTCTGATCGGAGCGCGACGGGCCAAGGAGCTGATGCTGCTCGGCGGCTGGCTCAGCGCCGCCCAGTCGCTCGAGTGGGGGCTCGTGAACCGCGTGGCGCCGGCGGGCCGCCTCGAGGCGGAGGTGGACGAGCTGGCGACCTCGCTCGCCGACAAGAGCCCCTCCGGCAACCGCACGGTCAAGGCGCTCGTCGACCGCGGGCTCGACATGGACCTGGGCAAGGGTCTCGCGCTCGAGCTCGATCTCGTCGCCGAGCACATGCGCTCCGCCGATGCCGCGGAGGGACTCCGCGCCTTCGCCGAGAAGCGCGCGCCCGTCTTCCGCTCGACGTAGGGCACCATTGGGAGAAGAGCCATGGACTTCACGCTGACATCCGAGCAGGACGAGCTGGTCCGCACGCTTCGAGGCTTCGCGAAGAAGGAGCTTGCCCCGCGCTCCTCCGAGTGGGACCGGAGCGGCGAGTTCCCGTGGGATGCGTGGAAGAAAATGGGGAGCTGGGGCTCCTCGGGCTCCGGACCCCTGCGGCCTACGGGGGTCAAGAAGCCGATCTCCTCACCATGGGCATCGCCAGCGAGGAGATCGCGCGCGGGGACTTCAGCTGCACCTACGGCATCCAGCTCGCCGGCCTCGCCGGAGAGATCCTGGGAAAGAGCGGCAGCGACGAGATGAAGGCGCGCTGGTTGCCCTCCACCGCGCGTGGGGAGACCATTGTCGCCCTCGCCCTGACCGAGCCCGGCGTCGGCTCCGACGCCGCCAGCCTGTCCTGTCGCGCCGTGCGCGACGGCGACGCGTACCTGATCACGGGCGAGAAGTCCGGGATCAGCCTCGGAATGGTGGCGCAGGCGGCCATCGTGTTCGCTCGCACCGACGCCGATGCCAAGGCGCGGGGCGTGACCGCGTTCCTGGTCCCGCTCGACCTGCCGGGCATCTCGCGAAGCCCCCTCCGGGATCTGGGAACCCGCGCGATAGCGCGCGCCGTGCTTATCCTTCGATCACGTCCGGGTCCCGGCGTCCCACCGGCTCGGGGCGGAGGGCACCGGCTTCTATCAGGTCATGCAGGGCTTCGACTACAACCGAGTCCTCATCGCGCTCTCCTGCCTCGGCGTGGCGCAGATCTCCCTCGAGGAAACCATGGCCTACGTGAAGGAGCGCCGGACGTTCGGGCGAGCACTTGCCACCTACGAAGGCGTGTCGTTTCCCATCGCGGAGGCGGCGACGCACGTCGACGCGTGCCGGCTGCTCTCGTACCGCGCGCTCTGGCTCGCCGACCGCAGCGAGCCATACACGAAGGAGTCGGCGATGGTGAAGTGGTGGGGGCCGAAGCTCTCGGTGGAGACCATCCATCAGTGCCTGCTGCTCCACGGCCACTACGGCTATACCGACGAGCTGCCGTTCGAACAGCGCCTGCGGGACGTGATCGGGCTCGAGATCGGGGACGGAACCGCCGAGATCATGAAGGTCGTCGTGGCTCGCGAGCTGATGGGGCGCGCGAGCCTGCCCTACTAGTCCGCCCGCACCGGCCTCCAGCCCGGCGGAAGAGAAGGGCTCCAGGGGTTACCCCTGGAGCCCTGCTATTGCTGACAGCGGTACTTACTTCTTCAGCAGGGACATCGCGGCCTTGGCCTTCTCGGAGGCCACGTCCGCCTTGCCGGCCTTGCAAGCGGCCTCAGCCTCGGTCACGAGCGCCGTGGCCTTCTTCGTGTCGGCGCCGCGAGTAGCGGCAGCAGCCTGAGTCTTGCCATCCTGACTCCGGGGAGACTGGATGTCCTGGCTCCGGGGAGACTGGATGTCCTGGCTCCGCGGCGACTGGATGTCCTGGCTCCGCGGCGACTGGATGTCCTGGCTCCGCGGCGACTGGATGTCCTGGCTCCGCGGCGACTGGATGTCCTGGCTCCGGGGCGACTGGATGTCCTGGCTCCGGGGCGACTGGATGTCCTGGCTCCGCGGCGACTGGACGTCCTGGCTGCGCGGCGACTGGATGTCCTGGCTCCGGGGCGACTGGATGTCCTGGCTCCGCGGCGACTGGATGTCCTGGCTCCGGGGCGACTGGATGTCCTGGCTCCGCGGCGACTGGATGTCCTGGCTCCGCGGCGACTGGATGTCCTGGCTCCGCGGCGCCTGCACGTCCTGGCTCCGGGGCGACTGGATGTCCTGACTCCGCGGCGCCTGCACGTCCTGGCTCCGGGGCGACTGGATGTCCTGACTCCGCGGCGACTGCACGTCCTGGCTCGCGGCGACTGGATGTCCTGGCTGCGCGGCGACTGGATGTCCTGGCTCCGCGGCGCCTGCACGTCCTGGCTGCGCGGCGACTGGATGTCCTGGCTCCGCGGCGCCTGCACGTCCTGGCTGCGCGGCGACTGGATGTCCTGGCTGCGCGGCGCCTGCACGTCCTGACTACGCGCACCCGCTAGCGAGCGGGGAGCCTGGATCTCCTGCGAGCGAGGGGACTGCACATCCTGGCTGCGCGGCGCCTGAATGTTCTGGCTCCGAGGCGACTGGATGTCCTGGCTCCGAGGGGACTGCACGTCCTGCCGCGCTCCCGCCAGGGACCGCGGGGCCTGGACCTCATCCGTCCGCGCCGTCGTCTGCTTCAGCATCGCCTTGGCCGCGTCGACATCCGGGCACGAGGCGGTCTGAGCCGAGCCAACGGTCGGGGAAAATGAGACGAGGAACGCGAGACTCAACACTGCGGAAATTGCCTTCTTCATGTGCGATTCGTCCTTTCTGTGTGGGGCCTGTTTCAGGTTTGTCGCCGAGCCTCCCACCAGACTCGACCCCGTTCAACCATTCTAACCCCGCCAACCCGGGCTCGCCTGCCGCCCATCGCCGTTCCTTCCAACGCCAGCCAGGAGTGCAGGAGCGATGCCACTCCCGTCCAATACCAGAACTTCATATCTTTCGATGGTTTTGGCTTCTAGACCCAGCCTGGCTGGCCATTCCCAGTGGCGTTCTGCGCGCTTTGGGCCGACCAACCTCACCGGCAAACTGCAAGGGTTGGGTCGTCGCGGCCGGAACCTACTTCGGCGGCCTTCGCCTCATAGCGGAACTTCGACATCTCGGCGAGTTGATCGAGCGTCATCACTCCCTCCCGGGTCTGGCCATTGATGACCCAGGTAGGAAACGCCTTCACCCCCGCTTGCCGGCAGAGGTCGGGCCGGGGATTGACGCCCTTCGGGTCGCACTCCACATACGGGATTTCCTTCGTCGCGGGCCCGAACCGGGCCTTTTGCTCTTGGCACGCCGGTCACCAGAACGCGCCGTACATCACCGCTTTCGTGTCGGCGAGGTGACGCGCGAGCGCGGATTGATAGCCCGGCGGAGCGGAGAAGGGAGCGGCAAACACGAAGGCGGCGGCGACGACGGCGCCCACGGCGGCGAGCCCTCCGTTCGTGGCGAGCCGGGCCGCGCTCATCGCCGGCTTCCGGTTCCGCGCCGCGGGCCGACGCATCACGAGGACCGCGAGTATCGCGATCAAAATGACGGCTGACGTGAGACACCAGACACAGGTCGCGCCGAGATCGAACACGGACAGCCACGTGAGGTAGGCTGAAAACCCGACACCACCTGCGGCCAACGCGAACGCGATCGGCCAATTGCGCGGCGTGAGCCCCATCCAGGCAAGGACGCCGATCGCCACGTAGGCGGCGAGGCCCCAGAGTGCCGTCGGCACCCACAGGAAGGTCGCGTACCGACTCGCCTGCACGAGATCGCATCCGCTGCCCGCGACGCAGAGCGCCGCTCCGGAACCGCTCAACTTGAGCCAGGTAAGATAGGCCGCGACGAGCATGCCGGCCGCGGCGAGCCCGCTCAGCAGCCAGTCCGGGCGCTCGACGGGTGACGCTGCGGGCTCGGTCTTGCGCTTGACCTCGACCTTGCGGCGGTTGCGATCGACGTGAGCCATGCCTTCCTCCCAGGCAATTATCGCACGGCCCGGGGTGGATGCCTCCTGAGCCGGGCGCCGGAACCTGCTATCCTCATCTGCGCGATGCTTGAAAACCGGTGGGCCATGCTCGCCGTCATCTTCATCACCCGGACGGCGATGGGCCTGATGTTCCAGTCCCTGGCCGCGGTCGGGCCGTTCCTGATCGACGACCTCCGGCTCACATATTTTCACTACAGCCTCCTGCTCGGTCTATTCCTGCTCCCCGGTGGCGTCATGGCGCTGCCCGGGGAATGCTCGGTCAGCGCTTCGGGAGCCGGCACATCGCGAGCGCGGGCCTCGCGCTGATGATGGTGGGCGGATTCGTCACCGCCCAGAGCCCGGGCTTCGCCCTGGCCGCGGTGGGGCGCGTCGTCATGGGAGTCGGCGGTGTCCTCTTGAACGTCGCACTCACCAAGATGGTCGCCGACTGGTTCACCGGACGCGAGATCTCGACGGGGATGGGCGTCATGCTCACCAGCTTCCCCGTCGGCATGGCGCTCGCGATGGCGCTTCTGCCACGCCTCGCCGCCGCGCACTCGTGGCGCACCGCTGTCCACGTCTGCGTGGCTGCCACCGCGGTGGGCCTCATCGTTCTGTTGTCGCTGTACCGTGACCCTCCCGTTCGCGCAGATGCCCCGGCCCGGCCCGCCGGCTTCGGAGCGCGGCTGACCGGACGCGATGTGACGCTCAGCGGGAGCATCGGGCTTGCCTGGGGACTCTTCAATGCCGGGTTCTTCGTCCTCGGCGGCTTTGCGCCCGCCTACCTCGCCGCACAGGGCGCCTCGGTGGCCGACGCCGCGTTCACCCTGAGCATCGGGATCATGGCCAGCCTCGTGTCCGTGCCGCTCGGCGGCTACCTGGCTGATCGCCTCGGACGGCCGAACCTCGTCATCGTGGGCGGGTGCCTGGCGACCGCGCTCTTCATCGCGCTGCTGCCGCTCCTCCCCGGCCCGACCCTGTGGGTCGTCCTCATGGGGATCATGTTCGGCCTCCCCGCGGGCGCCATGATGTCCCTGCTGCCCCAGGCGCTCCCCGCGAACCGTCTCTCGACGGGCCTCGGGATCTACTACACGGTGTTCTACCTGTCGATCGTCGGCTGCCTGCTCCTGGCGGGGAGGCGCGCGACCTCTCCGGGGACCAGTGGCGCCCGTCTTCTTCGCCGCCCTGGTCACGGCGGCAAGCGTGCCCTGCGTCGCCCTCTTCCGCTTCCTCGAGCGGAGTGGGGCCAAAGTCCGCGGCGGGTGTAGATTGAGATCGAGAGTCCAGTCATGAACGTCGTAGATATCCCCGCTACACTCAGCGCCTTCGGCGCGCCTCCCGCGCACGCGACCGCGACGGTGCAGAATCAAAGCCCCGCGGAGCGCTCTCCGGCGAACCGCCGCCGGCGTCGGCCTGTGCGCGGGTCTGGCCCTGGTCAGCCTGTTCATCCCCGTCGCGCACTTCATCCTGGTGCCCACGTTCGTCGGGGCGGGCATTGCGGTGGCCGTCGTTCGTGCCCGCGAGGACACGAGGCTTCTCCGGGTGCATGGCGTCTGCCCGCGCTGCGCAACGACGCAGGAGTTCGAGTGTGGCGGCCGGTTCACCTCGACGCGAAGCCTCGACTGCCCGGCGTGCCACACCAACCTGACCCTGACCGCGAGCCTGGAGCAGCCCGCGCAGGGCTGAGGCACGATCCGTGAGGGCGCCAGGCGAGATCCTGCTCATCGCCGGCTATGAGCTCGGCCATCAGCCGCTCGCGGTCGCATGGCCGGCGGCCTTCCTCGAGCGGCTCGGCTATCAACCGGCCGTGATGGACGTGTCGGTGGAGGCCTTCGACGCCCGGCGCGCCAGGCAGGCGAAGCTCGTGGCCGTGTCGGTGCCCATGCACACCGCCCTTCGCATCGGCGTCACGGTCATCGACCGTGTGCGCGCGGTGAACCCCGACTGCCACCTGTGCGTCTACGGCCTGTACGCGAGCCTCAATGCCGAGTATCTCCTCGGCCATGGCGCCGACAGCGTGATCGGCGGCGAGGTTGAAGGCCCGCTCGGCGAGCTGGCAACCGCGCTCGAGACCGGCGCGGCCACGCCGAGCTCGGTGAGGACAAAGGCGCAAGCGGCCGGGCCCTATCTCAGACGCCTCGACTTTCCCGTCCCGAGCCGCGCGCAGCTCCCTGCCCTTCAGACGTACGTGAAGATCGAGCGCGGCGGCCGGCAAGATCCGGCCGGGTATGTCGAGGCGAGCCGCGGCTGCCGGCATCTCTGCCGGCACTGCCCGATCCCGCCGGTCTATGGTGGCCGGTTCTTCGCGGTGCCGCGCGACGTCGTCCTCGCGGACATCCGGCAACAGGTGGCGACCGGTGCGACTCACATCACCTTCGGCGACCCCGACTTTCTGAACGGGCCCACGCATGCGCTCCGGCTGGCGCGCGAGCTCCACGCGGAGATGCCGGCGCTCACCTTCGACTTCACCGCGAAGATCGAGCACCTGATCGCCCATCGGGAGCTCCTGAAGGACCTCGCGGCCTGCGGAGGCATCTTCGTCGTCTCCGCCGCGGAGTCGCTGAGCGAGGCGGTCCTCGAGCACCTCGACAAGGGCCATACGCGGGCCGATATCGTCCTGGCGATCCAGGCGGCGCGCGGGGCGGGCATCGCCTTCCGGCCGACGTGGGTCGCGTTCACGCCTTGGACCACCCTGACCGACTACCGGGAGATGCTCGATTTCATCGAGGCCGAGGAGCTGATCGACCACGTCGAGCCCGTCCAGTACGCGCTCCGGCTCCTCGTCCCGCCCGGCTCGCTGCTCGTCGACAGCGCCGCGATGCGCCCGTACCTGGGCGCGCTCGAGGAGGGGACGTTCTCCTATCGCTGGGAGCACCCCGATCCCCGGATGGACGCGCTGCAAGAGGCCGTGATGGCGCACGTGACCCGGGCGGCGGAAATCCGGGAAGATCCGGCCGTGACCTTCGACCAGGTGAGGGCGCTTGCGAATGAGGCGGCGGGAGCCGCGGTGGCGCGGGCCGCGGCGGCCCAGCTCGCCGCCGACCGGCCGCGCCCGCCCCGGCTCACCGAGCCGTGGTTCTGCTGAGCGGAGCCGACACAGGGCCAGTTGGCCCTGAGCGGGAAATCGAGTACAGTGGTGATCTGATCCACCCCAGAGAGGTGACGCCATGAGCACAGATCTCACGACCCGAGTGCAAGAGCTGATCGATTCCACCATCAATCCGGCGGTAGCTGGGCATGGTGGCTTCGTCCAGCTCATCGACGTGAAGGAAAACAAGGTGTATCTGCAGATGGGCGGCGGATGCCAGGGCTGTGGCGCCGCTGACGTCACGCTGAAGTCCGGCATCGAGCGCCTGATCAAGGAAGAGATCCCCGAGATCGAGGAAGTGCTGGATACGACGGACCACGAGTCCGGGTCGAATCCGTACTACACGCCTCAAAAGTAGCGCTCCCGGCCCCCAGGTCTCAGGGGGCCCGAGGTCAGCCGGCGCGCCCGCTCGACGGAACAGCGGGCGCGCCAGCCCTGAAGCGCGCCGCGCGGCGGCGCACCCACTCCCAGCCGCGAACCGCCAGCAATACCGCCAGGATCCCCGCGTAGTAGTACGGGTCGGGATTGGCCTTCTTCGCCAGCCAGAGGTAGTGCAGGACGGCGCAGACACCGATCGCGTACGCCAGCCGGTGCAGACGCTGCCAGTTTCGGCCGCCGAGGCGCTTGATCGCGGCAGTGGTCGAGGTGGCGGCGAGCGGCAGCATGAGGATGAGCGCGGAGATCCCCACCGTGATGTACGGGCGCTTCACGATATCGGCCCCCATCTCCGCCCAGTCGAAGTAGTGATCGAGCGCGAGCCACACCCCGAAGTGAAGTGACGCGTAGAACAGCGCGAAGAGACCGAGCAAGCGGCGCAGGCCGAGGGGCCACGACAGGCCGAAGACGATGCGCAGCGGCGTGACGGCAAGGCTCGCGAGCGAGGATCCGCAGGGTCCAGTCCCCCAGCCAGTTCGTGACGAAGCTGATGGGGTTCGCGCCGAGGTCCCCGGCGACGGCGCGCTGAACGAGGAACCCCAAGGGCAATAGGCAAGCCGCCCAGGCCCCGACCTTGAGGGCGATCCGCCCGCGCCGCGTCATGCGTCTAGTAGAGCTTCTTGAGGTCCATCCCCGCGTAAAGCGAGCCCACCTGGTCGGCGTAGCCGTTGAACATCAGCGTCTTCCGCCGGCGGAACTCGCCGATGCGGCGCTCGGTGGCCTGGCTCCAGCGCGGATGGTCCACCGTGGGTTCACGTTGGAATAGAAGCCGTACTCCTGGGGCGCGCTCTTGTTCCACGCCGTCTTCGGCTCGGTGTCGGTGAGGCGGATTCGCACGATGGACTTGGCACTCTTGAACCCGTACTTCCACGGGATCACGACCCGGAGAGGCGCCCCGTTCTGGTTCGGCAAGACCTGGCCGTAGAGCCCCACCGTGAGCAGCGTCAGCGGATGGAGCGCCTCGTCCAGCCTGAGCCCTTCGGTGTACGGCCAGTCGAGCGAGGCGATATTGAACAGCCCCTTCTTCTGGCCGGGGAACTGCTCCGGGTCCAGGAGCGTCGTGAACTCCACGTACTTCGCCTGCCCGGTGGGCTCGACGCGCTTGAGCAGCGTGGCCAAGCGGGAAGCCGATCCATGGAATCACCATGGACCACGCCTCGACGCAGCGCAGCGAGTACACACGCTCCTCGAGCGGAGCCATCTTGAGGATGTCATCGATGTCGAACGTCTGCGGCTTGAGGGCCAGGCCGTCGACTCGGACCGACCAGGGGCGAGGCTTGAGGGTCTGGGCGAGCCGCGCCGGGTCTTCCTTGTTCACGCCGAACTCGTAGAAGTTGTTGTAGGTCGTGACGTCCTTCACCGGGGTCGGCGGATCCTCGACCTTGTAGGCGGGGTTGGGGGTGGCCTTGAGCGGCTGGCCGGCGGGTGGCGCAGCGTTCGCGCCGCCAGGCCGAGCGCGAAGGCCGCGGCCGCTCCGAAGATGAACGCGCGCCGATTCAGGTACATGTCGTACGGTGTGATCTCGCCGCTCTTGAATCCCCCGCCCTTCTTCACCAGCATCGCCAGTCCCTCCCGCTCGCCGTCTTCGCTACGCAGTTCAGTCTAGCAAGAGCCCCGCGTCACGGTGTCACACCGTTGTGAAGTTGGACACCACGATTCGACACCCCGATCCGTGTCCGATCGTCCAGCTGAACAACCCGCCGGCGGCTCAAAAGGTCCAGATGCGAGGCGGCGCCCGAGGCAGCACGCGAGGCGTAGTCGCTCTACGTTGAGCGTGCAGCCGAGGGCGCCGTACCTCCGCAGATGGGCCTTTTTCAGCCGCCGGCGGCGCGGACGACCCGGGTCCCGGCTAGCCAGTCAGCGAGCCCTCGCCGCTCGCGCGTGACGAGCATGCCGAGGCCGGCGAGTCCGAGCGTCACGATCGAGACGCAACCACCGAGGCACCGCGCAAGCGCGCGGCCATAGCCGGGCGCCCCGCCGTCGCGTCGCACCACCGCGATCCCCAGCGCCATCCGCCCCGGGGTCTGCCCGCAGCCGCCGACGAATGCGACGTGATAGACGACGTGCAGGACGATGCCGAGTGCCAGGATAGCGGCGAGCAGGAGCGCCGCGTCCGCGAGCTCGAGGGGCGAGGTACGGAAGCCCCATACGCCGACCACGATGCACATCGCGCTCCAGAGCCACACGAGCGCACCGATCGCCCCGTCGAGTGCGGCGGCGGCCCCACGGCGCCAGAAGCCCGCCGTCGTGAGGTCGGTCACGGTTTGGCGGCAGTGGGGACCAGCGCCGGCGGCGGCTCCGCCGAGGACGCGGCGCCGTAGAGACGCCGGTACTCGTCCCACGACAGCATCACCCGCTTGACGAACGCGCGCGTCTCGTTGAACGGGATCTGCTCGACCCAGACTTCGAGATCGTCGGAGCGGCGGCCGCCCCACCACTCGCGCACGCGGGCGGGACCGGCATTGTACGCGGCGGCGGCGAGCCGCGCGTCGCCGAACTCCCGGAGGAGACCCGACAGGTATCCCGAGCCCATGTCGAGATTGGCGGCCGGGTCGTCGAGCAGATCGCCGTTGTTGAACGGCAGCCGGCGCGCCTGCGCCATTGGCCGCGCGGTGTCCGGCATGAGCTGCATGAGCCCGCGCGCGCCGACACGCGAGCGCGCCTGCGGGTAGAACGAGGACTCCTCCCGGACCACCGCCGCCACCAGCAAAGGGTCGATGATGGCGCGCCCTGCCGCCTCGGTGAGCTCGGCTCGCCATCCGAGCGGGTAGTACATCTCCCAGAACGCGCGCGGCAGGCTCGCGAGACCGCTCCGTGCGTACGGCTGGAAATGCCGGCGGAGGATGCGCAGCGCCAGATGGTGGCGCGATTCCTGTGCGTAGACCGACGAGAGCGCGTAGAGCCGCTTGGGCTCGCCGAGCGAGCGGCGGGTCAGCTCGTCCATCTCCTCGTCCGCGAAGACCGCAAGCCCCACGGCGCGGAGAGCCTCGGCGCGGGCGAAGCGCGGATCCGCCCTCGAGGAGGCTCCGTCCATCGGTGGGGAACGTCAGAGCGACTCCTGCGGCCGCGGCGGCGGCGCCGCCGCGCGGCGGGAGGCGAGGATGCCGTAGTAGGTCCGCGGCCCATCGGCCTGCACCTGCGCGAACTGACGCGCGGCCGCATCGCCGTCGCCGCGCTGCTCGTGAGCACGCCCGATCCAGTACGCCGCGGCCTCGCGGTGCGCCTGTCCGCCGCGCACGGCAGCCAGCCGCCCCCACCGAGCCGCGGCCTCGGCGTGGGCGCCGCGGAACCAGGACAACCAGCCCAGCCGCCACAGGGCGCTGCCCCCTCTTCCTGATCCGGGTAGTCGGCGGCGAGCTTCTGGTAGACGGCCTCGGCGTCCGGAATGCGCCCCGCGCTCTCGAGGGTACGGGCCTTGAGGCCGAGCCCCTCCGCCGCCTCCGGGCTCTTCGGATACTCGCGCACGAGCTTGTCGAGCGTGGCGAGCGCCAGGTCAGTGCTCTTCCTCTGCTGAAGCCGCGCGAGATCGAGGAGCCACGGCGCGCGGCGATCGGCGGGCAGCTCACCCAGGGCCCGGTTCACGGTCGCCGTGGCGGCATCGACCCGGCCCGCGCGCCGCGCGGCATCGGCGACGATCTTGAGCGCCCGGGCGGCGAGATCGGCCGGGAGCTTCGCGTCGAGGAGCGCCTCGGCCTCGCTCCGTGCCGACTCCCCGGCCCCCGCGCCGAGCAGGCGCTCCGCGCGCTCGATGCGCTCCTTCGGCGTGGGCGCGGGCTGCCGAGGCCGGCCTCGCCGATCACCCTGAGCTGACGCGCGGCATCTGCGGCGAGCGGCGACGACGGCGACAGGAGCCACAGCTCGCCGAACACACGGGAGGCCTCTTGCAGGCGACCTGCGCCGAGCAGGCTGAGTCCGAGGGCATACCGAGCGCGCGCTGCGTCCGTATGGTCGGGATACCGCTCGAGAAACCGCTGGTAGAGTCCCGCCGCCGTCGCATCATCGCCCGCGCTCGACAGGACGGCGGCCGCCTGCAGCAGCACGGACGGCATCGGCCGGCCCTCGGGCGCGCCGTCCACGGCCCGCACCGCCGCCCCTCGCGCGCCGGCGATATCCCCGTCTTCAGCAGGCTCTGCGCCAGGAACAGCGACGCATACTCCTGAATCGGCGTCGTCCCCACACCGGATCCGCCGAACTCCCGTCCCGCCTTCCCCGCCTCCCCGATTTCAATAGCGCGAGCCCCGCGGTGAACCGGTCGCGCAGCTCCGGCGAAAGCCGCACGACCGGAGTCGCCGCAACACTCGACGACGTCGCGGCAGTGGCCGGTGCCGCCGATACTGGCCCGCCCGCCACCGCCGCCCCACAGTGCGCCAGCACGAGCCCGCCGGCGAGAAGTCCCCACCACCCTACGCATAGGAGTCAGTCTAACAAACCCACGCGGCGCGCCTCGGCGGACGGCGCCGGCCAGATCCATCGCAGAACGCGCAACCGTCCCACCAGCCGTCCAGATCAGTGGCCCGCGGTGCTCCAGCCCCGCTGGTGCGTTGGAACACAGCCGGTGGCTCAAAAAGGTCCATATGCGAGGCGGCGCCGGAAGGCAGCCGGCGAGGCGTACTTTCCGTACGTTGAGCCGGCTGTCGAGGGCGCCAACGAAGCAGATGGGCCTTTTTCAGCCACCGGCTCGGCGGACGTGGAGGATTCGCTGGACGGCGGTGACGTTGGTCAGCACGGCCAGCGCGATCATCGTCGGCGTGAGCAGATTGAACAGGCCGCCGCCGATGAGGACGATCATCCGCTCGGGGCGCTCCATGAGCCCGATGTCACAGGACACGCCGACCGATTGGGCGCGCGCCTTCGTGTAGCTCACCATGACCGTGCCCACGAGCGCGATCATCGTGAAGAAGACGCCGACGGTGTCGTCGCCGCGCTCGTAGAACAGCACGATGCCCAGCAGCACCAGGAGGTCGGAGTAGCGGTCGACCACCGAGTCGAGGAAGGCCCCGAAGGCGCTCGCGCGCCCGGCGAGCCGCGCGAGGGCGCCGTCGAAGAAATCGAAGAGGCCGGCCACGACGAGCAGCAGCGCGCCCGCGCGACACCGCCCCTGGAAGAACGCGTGCGCCGCGGCGACGCTCACGCCGAGCCCGAGGATCGTGAGCTGGTTCGGCCGCACCCGCGCGCGCAAGCAGCAGTCGGGCGACGGGATCGGCGACGGTGTGGAGCGAGGCTCGGTAGTGGCTCAGCATCTCAAAGCGGCTTCATGAGCGCGTCTTCCAGCGCTTCCTTGAGCCGCGTGCTGGCCGCCGAGTCCTCGACACGCCCTCCTGCCGGTCGGTCACGTAGAAGGTGTCGTACGCCTGGTCGATCTCGGTGGCGATCCGGGCGCTGCCGATGTCGAGCCCTTGCTCGGACAGCGTGCGCGTGATGGCGTAGAGCAACCCGACCCGGTCCGGACACTTCACCTCGACGACGGTGTGCGTGTCCGACAGGCGGTTGTCGACCGACACCTTGGGCGGACCCGGCACCGTCTCGGGCCCGGGCCGTCCACCCTTGCGCCGCGCGAGGAGGGCGTCCACGGTCTCCTCGTCGCGCATCACGCGGCGGAGCGCGTCGAGCGTCCGCCGCCACCGCGCCTCCTCGGTGACCGGCTCGCCATGCGGGTCATTGACCTGGAACGTGTCGATGGCGATGCCGTCGGCGCGCGTATTGATCTGCGCGGAGAGGATGTTGATGCCGTGGGCGGCCAGCGTGCCCGCGATCAGCGAGAAGAGCCCCGGCACGTCGCGGGTGGCGATGACGAGCTCGGAGGAGTCCAGATCGGGATGGTGGAACAGCTCCGTGGCGATGACGTCCTCTTCGAGCCGCTCCACGAGGCGGAGATGCGCGCGCGATGCGCTGGGGCGACGTCGTCGCGAGATAGCGGTCCGACAACATCGCGAGGTGCTCGCTCACCGTGCGCCGCGCCCCTCCCGGTGCATGGCCTCCCACACACGCACGGCGACGGCGTGGCGCGTCGGCGGCTCGGCGATCCCGCCGGTGAGCCGGGCGAGCGACCGCCGGAACAGCTCGCCCAGGATCTGCGCCTGCCATCCCGTCATCACGCCCGGGCCCGACCGCGCGCATGTCGGCGAAGGTGAGGAGGTAGAGCATGCGGAGCCGCTCCGGCGTCCGGCACGACGTCGGCCAGCGCCGCCACCGTCTTGGGATCGTCGATGTCGCGGCGCTGGGCGGTGTGGGACATGCGTGACGTGGCTTGCCACCAGGAACACGACCTTGTCGGCGTCGTCGGGGACAGCCCGATGCGCTGAGTCAATTCCTCGATGAGCGGGATGCCCTTGGCGACGTGGCCGTGGCCCCGCCCTTTGCCGATGTCGTGCAGCAGCATGCCGAGCATCAGCAGATCCGGCCGCTCGACGTCGTTCAGCACATGCGCCGCTTCGGACTCCGCCGACTGCCCGGGCGCCAGCGCCTCGAGATTCTCCACGGCGAGCAGCGAGTGCTGGTCGACGGTGAACTTGTGATAGACGTCGTACTGGACGAGGCAGGTCAAGGCGTCCCACTCGGGCAGGTACCGCCCGAGGAATCCGAGCTCGTGCATCTCGCGGAACGTCTGCGTCACCCGCCCCCAGCTTCGGCAGATGGAGAGGAAGAGGTCCCGCACGTCGGCCGAGCGCCGGAACTCGTCGTCGACCAGGTGCAGCGATTCCTCGACGGCGCGCTCGACGTCCACGCCGAGCTCGAAGCCGAGACGGTGGCAGTGCCAGAAGACCTTCATGAGTCGCGTGGGATCCTCGCGGAACGCCCGGCCGTCGGGATGGGCGAGGTGAATCTGCGCGTCGATCACGATGAGCCCGTCGGCGAGCGCGTCCTGGCGGAGCCGCCGCTGGACGGCCCCCGGCGGGCCAGCGTCTCGCGGCAGCGGGCGATGAGGCGGCGCGAGATGCGGTGGATCACCCGCGCGTGCAGGTAGTAGTCGCGCATGAACTTCTCGACGCCGAGCGAGACCTCGTCGCTCGTATAGCCGAAGTTCTTGGCGATCTGGGGCTGGATGTCCCGCGACAGCACGTCGTTCTTGTGCCCGGACAGGAAGTGCAGCTCGTTGCGCACGCGCCACAGGAAGGTCAGCGCCTCGTCGGTGGTCTTCTGCTCCCGCTCCGTGATGAGCCGCTTGTCGAACAGCTCGCGCAGCGTGCGCGTGCCGAACTTGGTCGAGGCGAGCCACATCGCGGTGTGGATATCGCGCAGGCCGCCCGCCGACTCTTTGACATTGGGCTCGCCCATGTACGGCGAGCCGCCGAACTTGCGATAGCGCTGATCGCGCTCGGCGAGCGTCGTCTCGAGGAACTGGGCGAAGTCCTTCTGGTAGACGTTCTCGGCGAGCACCTTGCGGAAGCGATTGAAGAGCCGCCGGTCCCCCACGAGGAACCGCGCCTGCTGCATCGACGTGCGGCTCGGAAAGTCCGTCCGCGCCATGGCGAGACAGTCCGGCAGGCTCCGGACCGCGTGGCCGACCTGAAGCCCCAGGTCCCAGAGCGCGTAGAGCAAGCCCCTGGGTGACGCGCTGAGCATACGGGCTCATGTCGCCGTCGTAGATGACCATGAGGTCGAGATCGGACAGCGGATGGAGCTCGCCGCGCCCGTATCCGCCGAGCGCCACGAGCACGAGCGGGACCGGCGTCGCGCCCTCGCGCTTGGCGTCCTCCGCGGCCAGGCGGTACAGCGTCGCGAGGAACCCGTCCATGAACGCGGCATACGCCTGGACGGACTGCTGACCCGAGGCTCCGCCCAGGTGGGCGGCGCGGAGAAATCCCACGTTCGAGTTGAGGTGTTGACGGAGCAGATCGAGCCGGAGCCGGCGGCGCCTGTCCGCCCGCTCGGCGGGCGTGCCATACGAGCCCTTCTCCGAGCGGGTCTCGGCGCGGCGGATCTGGCGGTAGAGTTCCGCCGACATGGCGAAACGTTACAACCCCGCGCCGATATCTGTCAAACACGGCGCGAACTTGCCGCGAATCTCCCGCGTGCCGAGACGCGCCTGCTACAATGGCCGCCTATGCGAGGGCTCTGGCGTGCGGTACTGGACGAGGTCGCGCCCTACGACGCGGGAAAGTCGCTCGAGGCCATTGCGAAGGATCTGGGCATCGAGGATCTGATCCGGCTGTCCGCCAACGAGAGCCCTCTCGGCCCATCCCCGCGGGCGATCGAGGCGCTCCGCCGCGAAGCGCCCCGCGCGCATCTCTACCCGGACGGTGGCTCGACTCAGCTGCGGGCCATGCTCGGCGAGCGGCTCGGTGTGCCCGCGAGCTGGCTCATGGCGGGCAATGGAGCGGACGAATTGCTCGCGCTGATCGCCCGCGCCGCCTATGACCCGGGCGACGAGATTCTCGTCCCTCACCCGGCCTTCGAGCCGTATGGCACGGAGGCGATACTTTCCGGCGCGACGGTCGTCTCGAGCCCGCTCCAGGGCTACGAGACGGACCTCGAGGACATGCAGCGCCGGGTGACCCCGCGGACCAAGGCCGTCATCATCTGCACGCCCCATAACCCCGCCTCGACCATCGTGCTCCGACCGAGGCTCGAGCGATTGATCGGCTCGCTGGGCGGCGATCCGCCGCTCGTGATCCTGGACGAGGCGTACCGCGACTTCTGCGACGATCCCGAGACCGCCGACGGCGTCGACTTCGTCCGGCGCCATCCCACCGTGATCGCGCTCCGGACCTTCTCGAAGATCGCCGGGCTCGCCGGCCTTCGCATCGGCTACGCCATCGCCAGGCCCGAGGCCATCGAGCGCCTCAACCGGGTGCGCGCCCCCTACAATGTCAACCGCCTCGCCCAGGTCGCCGCCGCGGCCGCCCTGGAGGACAAGGAGCATCTCGAGCGCACGCGCGCCGTGATCCTCGCCGAGCGCCCCCGCTTGCGCAATGCGCTGGAGGCCCGCGGCGCTCCGTCCCCACCCTCCCAGGCCAATTTCCTCCTGGTCAGGGTCGGTGACCGCGCCTCAGCGATCCGCCAGGGCCTCCTCGAAGCGGGCATCCTGGTGCGCGACGGCGCAGGCGTCGGCTTCCCCGGCCACCTCCGCATCGCGATCGGCACGCCCGCCCAAAACAACCGCCTCCTAGCCGCCTGGGACCAAGCCACGAAGCAGCAGTCCCTGCGGTAGCCGCACGCCCGCCGGAGCGGGACGAGCTACTGACGCGGCGAGGATTCTTCGGCCGGACGACGGCGGCGGGCGCCTGAACAGGCGGCGCCTCGCGGAGCTGCCGCTCGAGCTGCGTCACGCGCTGCTGAGCCCGCGCCGCCTGGGTCCGGAGCGCCTCCGTCTCCGCGTACACCTGCTTGATCTCCGCCTGAAGGCGCTCCGCTTGGACACGGCTCTCTTCCCACTTCACCCAGAGCACGGCGGACAGCACGGCCAGGAGCAGGGCGGCGACGATGAGCAGCCACGGACGGCGCGGCCGGGACGACATGAGCCCGCGCCGCGTGATGGGACTCGGCGAATCGATCGAGTCCGATCTCATGGCCTTAGAGACTAGCATCGGCGCCGGCCGTGCCGCCGCCAAAGTTTGCTAGACTAGCCGCCGTGGCGTCGGGATTGCTCCCCAGCTTCTTCGACCGGGTCATCAAACAAGCGTTCAGCGACCTCGTCCTCGACGATACGCCGGCGGCGCGGTATCTCACCGAGCTGCTCACGCGCTTCGCGCGCGCCGAGGCCCTGCGCGCGGTGCAGGCGGTGGCGGAGCGCCGTCTCGACACCGTGGTCGACTCGCTGCTCGCGATCCAGGGCGCCTGGGACCTGGGCTCGTCCGGAGTTCAACCCGAGCCAGGAGGACGCGTTGCGCCGCCACATCGGGGACTACACGCTGTTCATGACCGGGATCTTTCGCGACCACGTGGAGCGCCTGGCCGTCACGAGCTACTACGAGCACGAGGGCCGCCGCGCGTACCGCTTCGTGTCGGAGACGGCCCGCACGGCAGGCCGCCCCGATGCCGCTCTCTTCCGCCGCCTCTCCGACCGCTTCGAGCAATATGCGGGCGCGCTCACCTACGCACGCAAGGTCTACTTCCGGGCGGACGCCGCGAGTCCAGGCGCCTGGCCCGGCGATCCCTTCCGCCACGTGTTCGCGGCCGAATGATGGCGACGCCGGCATCAGGCGCCGAAGCCGCGTGCCTCGACGCGCTCGAGCGCGCGCTCGGGGCGAGACGCCGCCCGACCTCGGCCCCTGCCCCGCGACCGTGCTCGACGGCGCGCTGCGCGAGCTGGTGAGGCGCCGCGGCGCCGATGCCGCGCCGCTCCTTCGCACGCTCGCCGACCAGGGACCGTCCAAGGAGCTCAGGAAGGTGGCCAAGCTCGCCATCTACCGGCTGGGGCAGGCCGGCATCTCGGTGCCGCCCGCGCCGGCGTCCGCGCGGCCCGTGATCGCCCGGCCGCCGGAGCGCGCGGTGCGCGCCTGGCTGTCCGGCATCGACGGCAGCGGCTCGCGCGCCGTGTGGATTCTCTTCGAGGGCGGGCTCGGCGGAGGGCTGTCGCTGTGCTCGCTGATCCTGAACGACGAGTCGGGCATCCTCGAGGTGGCGGGCGGCCCGATCACGCGCAAGCGCCTCGAGCGAGAGCTCGACTCCCTGCGCGAGCACCAGAAGCTCCCCTGGGTGGACAGCGATCCCGCCCGCGCGGGCCGGCTCGTCGCGGAGGCGCTGGATCTGCACGCGCGGCTCGGCACCGAGCCGCCCTCGGACTTCTCCCGCTGGCGCCGAGTCTTCTCGGCGACCGCCGCTGCGACGCTCCCCGATCCTCCGTCGCCGGCGCCCGCCGAGATCGACGGCGCCCTGCTGGATCGCTCGGCCGAGCTCGCCGACCTCCCGGAGCTCGGCGGATGGTTCGTCGAGCCCGCGCTCGTCCAGGAGGACGCCCTCGCCCTCCTCCAGGCGCGCGAGAGCCGCCTCATCGTGTCCGACCAGATCAAGGCGGAGCGTGAGGCGGCGATCATCGAGGGCGTCATCGATCGGCTCTTCACGGCCGATGCGCGACGGCGGTGGGCCAATCGCCTGGGCGAGATGACGCTGATCTTCGGGGCGACCGGGCGCGACGAGCCCGCCGCGATGGCGGCGGCCGTCGCGGCGGCGCTCGGCGACGAGGATCGGCCGGCGCGCGCGATCCCGCTCGTGCGCGCCCTCGTGCTCCGCGGGCTCGAGATGGCCGGCGAGGTCGCACTGGGCCGCGCGAAGCTCTCCGACGTGACCCGCGCGGCGGTGCGGCCCGAGCGTTCGTGATTCCCGGCCTCCGGGTCGGTCACGCCACCGATCCCGTCGGGCTCACCGGCGTGACGGTGCTCTTGCCCGACCGTCCGGCGGTCGGCGGCGTCGACATCCGCGGCTGGGCCGTCGGCATTCACGGCCTCGAGTTCCTCGACCCGCGCCATCTCGTGCCCACGCTCGACGGCATCGTCCTGGCGGGCGGCAGTGCCTTCGGACTCGAGGCGATCTGGGGAGTCATGCAGTGGCTCGAGGAGCGCGGCACCGGATTCGCGACGAGCCAGACCGTGATCCCCACGTCGCCGGCGCCATCCTGTACGACCTCGGCGTGGGCGACCACCGGGCGCGGCCCGATCGCGCCATGGGACATGCCGCCGCGGCGGCCGCGCGCCCGGGGCCCGTGGCCGAGGGCAATGTCGGCGCGGGCACGGGCGCCACCGTCGGCAAGCTCCGGGGTGCGGCGTGCGCGATGAAGGGCGGGCTCGGCTGCGCGACGGCCGCGCTCGGCGACGTCGCCGTGGGCGCGCTCGTCGCCGTGAACGCGGTGGGGGACGTGCGCGATCCCGAGACGGGCCGGCTCATCGCGGGGACGCGGAATGGGGCGGATGGCCGCCTGCTCATCGACACCGCGGCGGCGCTCGCCGCGGGCGCGCCGGCGCCGCGCTTCCGGCCCGTCAATACGACGATCGGCGTGGTCGCCACGACGGCGGCGCTCGGCAAGGAGGAAGCCACCCGTCTCGCCCAGCTCGGCATGGACGGATTCGCCCGCGCGCTGTCCCCGCCTCATCTCCCGTCGGACGGCGACGCGCTGTTCGCGCTCTCTATCGGCGACGCCCGCGCCGACCTGCCCGCCCTCGGCGCCGTCGCGGCCCGCGTCGTCTCCCACGCCATCGTCCGCGCGGTCACGACGGCGCTGTCGTTGCCGGGCCTCCCTCCGCCCGCGACCTGCCGACAGGCCGCTAGAGCGATGAGAAGGGCCCATCTGCGGAGGTACGGCGCCCTCGACCGCCGTGCCACGTAACGCGCGAGACAATCGGGCCGACGAACTTTCGTCTGCGGGGCCCAGACATGGCCCCGCACTCCCCTACGCGAGTACGCCTCGCGTTGCCTGCCATCGGGCGCCGCCTCGCAGCTGGACCCTTCTCATCGCTCTAGCCGGGTTCCCCGACGGGCTCCTAGCCTGGGCGCCCGGCCGCGCGCGACCCGGTCAGGCGCGGGGCGGAGCGAGCTCCTCGCGCCACAGGCCGAGCGCGGCGAGCGCGGGCTCGTCGGTGAGGTGAAAGAGGCAGGCGGGCGCGGCAGCCGCGTGGTTCCGATGCTCGATCCAGTGCCAGGGCGGCGCGACGAAGCAATCGCCTTCCTCCCAGGTGACGAGCGTTTCGCCGATGAGGCTCTCGCCGCGGCCCTCGACCACGTGAAAGACGCCGCTCCCCGTTGAGCGCGCGGCGTGCGTCCGCTCGCCGGGCCTCAGCCACTGGGCCTGGGACCCCATCGTCCGGAGCGGCCACTCGCCGGTGCGCGGGTTGACGTGGCGGAGGACGACGGGCGTCGCCGCCGGCGCCGTCTCCGCCATGGTCGCGAGCGCCTTCCTGGCGGTGCGCCACGGCCAGCGCACCTGCGGATAGCCGGTGTCTTCGTAGCGCGACCGGCGAGGCACGAGCCCCGCCGCCGTCAGCTCGTCCTCCGACGAGTCGGTGGTCGTGGTGGGCGGCGCCGCGGGCCGCATGCGCGAGGCCCAGCTCGCGTCCAGGCTGCGCACGAGCGGGATGTCGAGGCCGTCGAGCCAGACCACGGGCTCCGTCCCCTCGTGGCCGTGATCGTGCCAGCGCATCGGCGGCGTGATGATGAGATCGCCCGGCTCCATCGCGCACTTCATCCCGTCCACCGTCGTGAAGGCGCCTCGGCCCTCGACCACGAGCCGGAGCGCGGCCGGGGTATGGTGATGGCTCGGCGCGCTCTCGCCCGGGAGAATGATCTGAAGCCCGGCGTAGAGCGTGGCCGTCGCGGCATAGGCGCCGGCGAGGCCGGGATTCATGAGCACGAGCACGCGCCGCTCCGCCTGCTCGATGCCGACCAGCCTCGCCGCCTCGAGAAGCGGCGCCCGCAGATCGGCCCAGCGCCAGTGATGCGGCACGACCTGGGTCGTCCGCTCATGGGGCAGCAGCACGTGGAGCGCCGCCCAGAGCGGCGCGAGCGACAGCTTCTCGAGCGTGTCCGAGTAGGCGTCGGGCAGGTTTCTGTCCCGGGTCGGAAGCGTCGTCATGGTCCCTCCTTGATTGGGCAGGCCTCGTCGACCTCGTCACGAGAGCGCTATTGTAGCTCGGCCGCCGGCGCGCGTCCCAACCGCGAGTCGGGGTGGTCAAACGCGTGTGTTAGCATGAGGGCCATGTCGCGCCGAGCCAAGGTCATCCTGTTCCCGCGGTCGCCCGCGCCGCCGTCACCCGCACCCACCTTCACCGAGGTGCGCCGCTGCCGCGACCAGGGCGAGGCGCTGGTCGTGCGCGGCCTCCTCGAGAGCCGGGGCATCGGCGCCGTGCTGCGGAGCAATATCGCCCAGTCGGTCCACCCGTTCAGCGTGGGCGATCAGGGTGAGGTGATCGTCCTCGTGGCCGACCGCGACGCGCATCGCGCGCGCCGGCTCCTCGCGCGCCCGTAACGCGCCCGGCGGCCGGGCCGCCGTCAGCCGGGGCTGACCTCGACCATCGCGTCGAAGGTGGCCTGACCGCCCGAGAAGCCGAAGGCGTCCACGATCTCGTCGGCGATCGCCGGGCGCCCCGACGTCAGTTGATTGAGCCCCTCCCACCCGTCGCGCATCCACACCGTGCCCGCCGAGATTCGATCGGTCACGTGGGCGCGGGCGCGAAGCTCTCCGCGCTCGTTGTGGATGCGGATCGCGCCGCCGTCGGCGACCTCGCGCGCGGCCGCATCCGCGGGCGAGATCCAGAGCCGCGGCTCCGGATCGATGCGGGCGAGCGTCGGCAAGGCGCGGCCATGATCGTAGAAGCCGTGAAAGTGCGTGAGCGTCCGCCCCTGCTGAAGCGCCAGCGGATAGACGGACGCCGACGCGCGCCTCGTAGACCGGCAATGCGGGGAGCCCGAGGGCGGCGGCCCGCTCGGAGAACAGCTCGACCTTGCCGGACGGCGTGTCGAAGCGCCGGTCGGGATAGGCCACGTGGGAGATCCGGAGCGGCCGGATCCCGCCCTCGGCGCGAAGCGCGGCCACGGTGGCGTGGCCCGTCGACGGGTGGTCGAGGATGGCGTCGAGCGGCCCGTCGTCGCTCGGCCACGGGAACAGCTCCGGCGAGACCCGAGCCGCGCGGCGAGTCCCTTCAAGATGGGATGAGCGGGCGCGTCTCACCCGGAGGCTCGAGCGCCTGGTCCATCAGGTAGAGATGCGTGTTGGTGCTCTTGCAGCCGACCTCCTCGAGCCACGACGTGCTCGGCAGCACCACGTCCGCGAAGCGGCGCGCCGTGTCGTTCATGAAGAGGTCGTGGCAGACGACCAGGTCCGCCGCGCGAGGCCCGCCGCGACCTGGCCGGCGTCGGCGAAGGACGAGAGCATGTCCGTGCCGAAGAGCAGCAGCACGCGCACCTGTCCATCGACGAGGGCCTCGGTGACCCGCGACATCTGGTTCGGGATGTAGCGCCCCGGCGGGCGGCGCTCGGGCGCCGTGATGTCCGTCAGATCCTGGCCGTGCGCGCGGGAGCCGTGGCGCGGGCCGAAGCCGCCCCCGGGAATGCCGAGGTTCCCGGTCAGCGCGGGCAGGCACGCGATCGCGCGCGCGGCCTGCCAGCCATTGGCGCCCTTGTGCATCGAGCTGCCGCCGAGCACGATCATGGCGGGCCTCGTCGCCGCGTAGCGCCGGGCCAGGGCGGCGATGCGCTCCGCGGGAACGCCGGTGACGGCCTCGCCCCACGCCGGCGAGTGCGCGCGGACGTGGGCGGCGAGCGCGTCGAACCCGAGCGCGTGATCCGCGACGAACGCGGCGTCGTGACGCCCTTCGGCGACGATCACGTGCATCATCGCCAGCGCGAGCGCCGCATCCGTGCCCGGCCGGATCCGGATCACCTCGTCGGCCTGCGCGGCGGCCTCGGTCTCGCGGACGTCGATGGCCACGATGTGGGCGCCGCGGCGGCGCGCCGCGACGAGATGGCGGCCGGTGTTGGGCTGGCTCGCGAGATTGGCGCCCCAGAGCAGGATGAGATCCGCGTGCTCGCCCATGTCCTCCTTCGTATTGGTCTCGAGCACGCCCGTGAGCCCGAGCCCGAAGGCGCCGAGCCCCCAGCAGATCATCGTGGGGTTCCACCACTGGCAGCCCCAGACATTGGCGAAGCGCCGGAGCAGATGCGAGCCCACGCGCGTGCCGTAGTTGTTGGCGAAGAGGCCGTGGCCCGCCCAGAGGCCGACGGCCTCGCGCCCCGCGGCCTGCATGCGGGAGGCGATCAGGTCGAGCGCCTCGTCCCACGAGGCCGCGGCGCCAGGCGTCGTCCGCCCGCCGCTCCCGGATCAGCGGGGTCAGCAGGCGCTTCGGGTTGTCGATGATCTCGCGCGCCGCGTGGCCGCGCACGCAGAGAAAGCCGCGGCTGTCGGGATTGTCCGGGTCGCCCCGCACGTCGACGAGCCGACCATCCTCGACGTCGACCAGCATGCCGCAGAGCGTCGGGTGACAGTTCATCGGACACATCGTGCGGATGGTGCGGCGCGCGTGCATGGGCCCTAGTCTAGTCGATGGCGACGCGGAAGAGGCGAGCGGCATTGGCGGTCATCGCCGCCGCGAGGGCATCGGGATCGGCGCCGCGCAGCTCGGCGACGCGGGTGGCGGTCAGGCTCACGTGCGCCGGCTCATTGCGGCGGCCGCGGTGCGGCTCGGGCGGCAGGTACGGGCAATCCGTCTCCACGACGAGCCAATCCTCCGGCACGAAGCGCGCCACGTCGGGCAGGGCGCGCGCGTTCTTGTACGTCACCGGACCCGCGAGCGAGATGAAGAGGCCGAGGTCGAGACAGCGCCGGGCCACGGCGACGTCGGCCGAGAAGCAGTGCATCACACCGCCGACGTCGCCCACGCGCTCCTCGGCGAGGATGGCGAGCGCCTCCTCGTGCGCGTCCCGCACGTGCAGGACCACGGGCTTGCCGAGGCGCCGGGCCAGTCGGAGCTGGCGGCGAAGCGCCGACACCTGAACGTCGGGCGGGGACAGGTTGCGGAAGAAGTCGAGCCCCATCTCGCCGAGCGCCACGACCTTGGGCGAGTCGCGGGCGAGCTCCTCCATCGCGGCGTAGTCGGCGTCGGTGGCCTCCCGGCGTCGTGGGGATGGATGCCGACCGACGCGAAGACGCCGGGGAGCCGCTCGGCGAGCGCGACCGCGGCGGGATTCGTCTCGCGGTCGGTGCCCACCGTCACCATGGCGGCGACGCCGGCGGCCCGGGCGCGATCGAGCACCGCGTCCAGATCGGCGAGCAGCTCGGGGAAATGCAGGTGCGCGTGGGTGTCGAAGAGCCGCATCAGCTTTGCTCGGGTTCCGCCTCGAGAATCATAACAGTAGCGCCGCGATTCCTCAGGGTGTGACGGTGAAGCGGAGCCGGCCGATGAGCTGGTCGGACGCCGTGACGACGTCCACGCGATAGCGCCCGGCGAGCGGAGGCCTCAAATCCGTCCGGCGCGACCAGGTGCGGAAGCCCTCGGCCCGCCCGCCCCGGACGGGGAGAGCGGGATGCGCGCGACCACGCCGCCGTTCCGGGTCCACACGTGCGCGATCCCCTGCCGGAGTCCGCCCGGCGCGTACACCGCGGTATAGGCGGCGAGCTCCCCCACTCGGCGACCGTCGCCGCGGGAATCGACCCGTCGATCGCGTCCACCGGCTCGAGCATGTCGACGGTGCGGGCCGCCACCGCCCGCGTGATGAAGAGCGGCGCCGGAGGGACGAGGCCGCGCCCGAACCAGGCGAGGACCGCGGCGAGACCGGCGAAGATCAGCGCCCGTCCGAAGGCGCGCGTCCAGCCGACGGTGCCGTGGCGACGAAAGGCGGGCAGGAGCGCGACCACGGCGAGGACCGCGCTCATCTCGAGGGCCAGGATGGGCCGCAGGCCGACCAGGGGCAGGGCCACGTTGAGCGCGGCGAAGATCGAGAACGCGAGCAGCGCGTGGCCGAGCCACGGCCGCGGGCCGACCAGGCGCCGGTACCACGGATCGACCGCTGTCAAGAGCGCGCCCGCCGCCACGGCGACGAGGAAGAAGACGTTGCGCGAGCCGAGCGTGGTCGCGGCGTAGTACGCCGGGAGCACGAAGAGCAGCACGCCGTGATAGAGGCTCTGGATCGCGTACGCGCCCGCCCCGACCACGCGGTCACGGCCCTGCTCGCGGAGTGTGGCCTCGAGCTCGGAGAGCGCCGCGAAGAGAAGCCAGACGAGGAGCAGGTATCCGGCCACCCAGCCGACATGAGGCAATCCGCGGCGGAACACGAAGAGCGTCAGGAGACCCAGGACGAGGGAGCCGAATGAGATGCCCCAGGTCTCGAGCCAGGCGAGGCCGGGCCAGCGTACGAGGAGCCTGCGCCAGAGCGCGCCCACCGTCATCACGCCGGGATCAGGACGGCGCGCCCGCCCCACGGCCGGCGGCGGGCCTTCGGACCCGCGCCCCCGCCAGTAGAAGAGAAAGAGCGCGATCGTGAACAGCGACTGGCTCACCGCGACGAGGCAGTCGAGGAGGACGCGGACCACGAAGTGGTTCAGCTCGGGCACGGCGCGCACGAGCTGCGCCGTGAACATGGCGAAGGACAGCACGACGACGAACAGCAGGAGCAGCGTCCCAGAACATGGCCCAGCGCCGGCCCGCCGTGAGCGCCGCCGCGCGCCGCCAGACAGTGATCGCATTGGCGCCCTCGAGCACGACCACCGAGTCGGCGACGGCAAACCGCACGAGGAGGATCGCCGTGACCACGGCGAGACCGATCAAGAGCGTCCCCATCGCGACCGCGGGAAGCCGCGGGCGGGCGCGGCGAACAGTGCGCCGAGCGCGGGCAGGGCCACGGCGAAATTGATGACGAACCGGACGACGAGCAGGCGGCCCCAGGCGGCGAGCCCCTGGGTCATCGCGACCGCGTACCCGACGGGCAGGCCCGACTTGATCCGGCCGAGGGCGACGAGCGTGCCGGCCACGACGAGCGGGTCGAACACCACCTGGATGGCGAGCATCGCCCGCAGCGACTGGCCGACTCCGTCCTCGGGCTCGAAGAACTCGAAGTAGTTCCGGAGCACGTGGCCGGGCAGCCAGACGGTGAGCGAGATCAGCGTGAAGAGATTGAGGTGAGCGGCGAGGAGGCGGAAGGTCTCCCCGAGCAGAGCCCGCACGCTACTTGACCCTGGATCCCGAGGGCACGTCCTTGTCGAGCGTGAGGAGCGACACCGTCCCTCGTGGGAGGCGGCCAGCACCATGCCGTTGGACTCGATGCCCATCAAGGTGGCGGGCATCAGGTTGGCGACGATCACCACCTTCCGCCCGACGAGATCGGCGGGGTCGTAGTGCTCGGCCACGCCCGCCACGAGGGTCCGCGTCTCCTCGCCGACCTTGATGGTCAGCTTGAGGAGCTTCTTCGACTTGGCGACCTTCTCGGCGGCGAGCACCTCGGCGACGCGCAGCTCCACCTTCGCGAACTCGTCGATGGGAATCTTCGCCAGCCCGGCTTCGGCCTTCGGGCGGCGACCGTCGGCCGGACACCGGCCGGACCCGATGTCGCGCCGACGTCGATACGCGGAAAGAGCCCCGACAGCTTCGTGACGGGGTGCCGGGGCAAGGCGGCCCCAGCCGAGATCGGCGTGCGAGGGCGCCGGCGCCGACGGCGCCGCGGATCTTCGCCGCGGCGTCGGGCAGGAAGGGGTCGAGCAAGATGCCGAGCCCGCGGAGCGCCTCGCCGATCGTGTAGAGCACCGTCGCGAGGCGCTCGCGCTTGTCCGGATCCTTCGCCAGCGCCCACGGGGCCATGGCGTCGACGTATCGGTTCACGGTGCCGATCAGCTCCCAGATGGCGGCGAGCGCGCGCTGGAAGGCGAACGCCTCCATCGCCTGGCTCACGCCGGCGACCGCGCGCTCGAGGCCCTCGCGCACCGCCGTGTCCTCGGGCGCCGCCGGCCCCGGAGCGGGCACCGCACCGCCCCGAAGTTCACGATCATGGTCGTGGCGCGGCTCGCGAGATTGCCCAGGTCATTGGCGAGGTCGGCGTTGAGCCTCGCCACGAAGGCCTCCTCGCTGAAGCTCGCGTCGAGGCCGAAATTCATCTCCCGGAGCAGGAAGTACCGGAAGGCGTCGTGGCCGTACTTGTCGGTGAGCGAGAACGCCTCGACGACGTTGCCCACGGACTTCGACATCTTCCCGCCGCCGAGCGTCCAGTAAGCCGTGCACGTTGAGGCGATGGTAGAGCGGGATCCCCGCGGCCTTCAGCATGGTCGGCCAGTAGACGGCGTGCGGCTTGAGGATATCCTTGCCGATCAGGTGCTCCGCGTGATCGGCCGCCCACAGGTCTCGATAGAGCGGGCCGTCCGGATATCCGACCGCGGAGACGTAGTTGATGAGGGCGTCGAACCAGACATAGGTCACGTACTGGTCGTCGAAGGGCAGCGGGATGCCCCATTGAAGCCGCGTCTTGGGGCGGCTGATCGACAGGTCTTGCAAGGGCTCGCGCAGGAACCCCAGCACCTCGTTCCGGTACCGCTCCGGCTGGATGAAGTCCGGATGCTCCTCGAGGTGCTTGATCAGCCAGTCCTGGTACTTCGACATCCGAAAGAAGTAGTTCTGCTCCTTGATGAAGGTGAGCGGGGTCTGGTGGTCGGGGCAGTTGCCGTCGACGATCTCCTTGTCGGTGTAGAACCGCTCGCAGCCGAAACAGTAGTTGCCCCCGTACTCGCCGAAGTAGATCTCGCCCGCGTCGTGGAGCTTCTGGAGGATCGCCTGCACCACCACCGCGTGGCGCGGCTCGGTGGTGCGGATGAAGTCGTCGTTGGTGATGCCGAGGCGCCGCCACGTATCGCGGAAGGCCGCGGCAATCTCGTCGGCATAGGCCTGCGGGCGACACGCCGGCCTTCGCCGCCTCCTGGGCGATCCTGTCGCCGTGCTCGTCGGTGCCGGTCAGGAGGTAGACCCGGTCCCGCGCAGCCGGCGGTACCGGCACATGGCATCGGCCATGATCGTGGTCGAGGCGTGACCCAGATGCGGCCGCGCATTGACGTAGTAGATGGGCGTGGTGAGGTAGAAGCGTTCGCGGGGTCATGGGATCGGCCACCGTCAGGCCGGCTTGATGTGGTCGCGGCCTTCCCACGTGAGCTGGTCGAGCGGCACTTCGGCCTCGGTCCCGTCCGGAAAGCCCACCACCACGCTCTGCTTGAGCACGCGGAGGGAGCGGACCTTGCCCGTCATGCACCCGCTGCCGCCGCACGTGGCCGAGCACGGCGTGTTGACGCGCGGCAGGCGTGAGCGCAGCTCCTCGTAGGTCGAGAACTCGTAGAGGAGGCAGCACTTGAGGCGCCCGCAATTGCCGAGCAGCCGGCTGTCGGTGAGCGGCATGTCCTGCGCCTTGGCCATCTTCACCGAGATCGGGTCGAACTTGGTCAGGTGCGAGGCGCAGCAGAGCTCGCGGCCGCACGGCCCGATGCCATCCATCAGCTTGGTCGTGTCGCGGGCGCCGATCTGACGCATCTCGATCCGGGCGTGGAGCTCATGCGCGAGATCGCGAACGAGGTCCCGGAAATCGACGCGCTCCTCGGCATTGAAGAACACCGTGACCCGGCGGCGCGCCGGCTCCATCTCGACGTCCACGACCTTCATCACCAGCCCCCGAGCCCGGGCGAGCCTCCAGCAGGTCTCGATCGCTTCCACCTCCCGCACGCGCCGCTGACGCCACTCCGCCGCTTCTTCGGGCGTGGCGAGGCGAACGACCTTGCGGTAGAGCCGCCCCGCTTGAACTCGGGGAGCGGCCGCTTCGGCCGCCGCACCTCTGCGACGGCCGTCCCCGGTCGCCTCGACGACCGCGAGGTCGCCGACGTGAAGCTCGGTCTCGGTCGTCAAGTAGTCTTCGGCGAATAGCGGCTCGCGCAGCCGCAGCCCGACGAGGTAGAGCGGCGTCACCTGCGCGTCCTCATGCGCGGGCATGGGAGCCTCCCTCACGAGATCCCACCGCCAGCCGGCCCAGGAGCACCTCGACGGTCAAGCGCGGGGACACATTGCCCTGGAGCGCCTGCCACGCCTCCCGGCAGGCCCCGAGTCCGCGGAGCAGCTCGTCGAGCCCGCGCGTGATCAGTGCGGGCGGCGTCTCGAAGACGGCCAATCGCGAGTCGCCGCCGCCTTCGCGACAGAGCAGGTCGCGGTAGTGGAGCCAGCACGCCTCCACCAGCGTCTCCGCCGCCGCGCGGTCTCGGCCGAGGGCTTCTCCCACGCGGAGGATGGCGTCCGCCCCGCCCGCCCGGCTTTCCGCGAGCGCCGACAGCGCGGCGGCATAGAGCTCGCTCCGGCCGTCGGGCAAGAGCGCCCGCGCGCCCTCGACCGGCCGCGGCCGGAACCGAAGGATCTGGCAGCGGGAGAGCACGGTCGCGGGCAGCGCGCCCAGTCGCGAAAGGACGAGGACGATCACGGTGTGGGCGGGCGGCTCCTCCAGCGTCTTCAAGATCGCCTGTGGCGCCGGCCCCGTCATCCGATCCGCGTCGTCCACGATGAAGACCTTCCACGCCGCCTCGGCCGGGCGGAGCGCGGCCAGACGCTCGAGCTCGCGAACGTCCTCGATGCGCAGGGCGAGCGGGCCCTTGGGATTCTTCTCGGGCGGTGTCGGCGCGATCAGCCGGACATCCGGACATGTGCCGCGGTCGATGCGCCCGGCCCGACCGGCATCGCCCGGCGCCACCAGGGCCTTGGCGAAGGCGAGCGCCGTGGCCTTGCGCCCGGATCCGGATGGCCCGATGAACGCATACGCATGGGCGACCCGGCCCCCGCGACTGCGCGCCTCAGCACCTCGACCGCCTCGTCCTGACCACGGATCTGCGCGAGGGCATCAGTCACCATGAGCGCTCCCCGCCGCGCGAGCAGCTCCTCGACGGCCGCGGACACGGCCGTGTGCAGCGCGGCGACGTCCTGGCCGGCATCGAGGACCACGACCCGGCGCTTTTCGGCGCGGGCGATCTCGAGGTACCCGTCGCGGACCCGCTCGTGGAAGGCGAGCCCCATGCGCTCGAAGGCATCGAGCCGGCGGCTGCCGATTCGGGCCATGCCCGCCGCGGGGTCGAGATCGAGCAGGAGCGTCAGATCCGGCATCACCCCTCCGGTCGCGAGGGCATTGAGGTCGCGGATGGTCTCGAGATCCACCCCTGTCCGAAGCCCTGATACGCCATCGTCGCGTCCACGTAGCGGTCGGAAAGCACCACGGCGCCCCGGGTGAGCGCCGGCCGGATGACCTGAGTCACGTGCTGCTGGCGCGCGGCCATGAAGAGGAAGGTCTGGGTGAGCGCGGTCGGGGCTGGCCCCTCCGCCTCGAACAGCGTCCGGATGGCCGTGCCGAGTGCAGTGCCATCCGGCTCGCTGGTCGACACCAGGTCGTGCCCGCGGGCTGTGAGGAGCTCGGCGAGCAGCCGGCACTGCGTGGACTTCCCCGAGCCCTCCACCCCTTCGAGCGCAATGAGCACGCCGCGCATGAACGTCAATTTAACACAGTGAAAACACGCCCCGACGCCGATTTGGAAGGGGCGCGCGCAGCCGCTTCCGATCAGACCGCGCTCGTGCAGAACTTCCAGGGGGTGGCCGGCCTGAGCAAGTCGTTGACGACAGAGGTGACGACCTTGCTGATGGCGCCCCCGATGATGACGGCCACCGCCAGGGCCAGGGCATTGGTCTTGCGCAGGAACTGGATGAACTCACCGAACACGGGTGCCTCCGCTTCGCGATCTGTTGGAGGGACCGGATGCCGACGCGTGAGCTTGCCCGTGACGGACTCGTGGGAGGGGGTCCCGACCGGACCCCTCCCACGAGGACAGCTTACCGGGGCTTGGTCAAGAACCGGTCGAACCGGTTCTTGGCCCAGCAGGCCTCGGTCTTCTCGGTGCAGACCGGTCGCTCCTTGCCGTACGAGATGAGCGTGAACCGGCTCGCGTCGATGCCCTGTGCGACGAGATAGTTCATGGCCGACTTCGCGCGGCGCTCGCCGAGAGCCAGGTTGTACTCGATGGTCCCCGCTCGTCACAGTGCCCTTCGATGAGCACGAGCTGATCGGGGTTCGACTTGAGATACGAGGCGCTCGCGTCGAGAATCTTCGCGTCGCCCGGCCGGACATTCGACTTGTCGAAGTCGAAGTAGATCTCCTTGAGCGCCGCGTTCGGCATGTACTCCTTCGGAGCCGGCGGCGGCGCGGAGCCGGAGCGGGTGGCGGAGCCACTGCGACCGGAGGACGGCGCGCGGCTCGGGGGCCGGGGCCGCCGGGGCGGGCGGCGGCGGCGGGGGCGGAGGCGGCGGAGCCGGGGCCGGAGCCGGTGCGGCAGGCGCCGGCGCGGACGCGACGGTCGCCACGGGGCGCTTTGGGCAACCGGTGAGGAACAGCGCCAAAGCTAGGCACGAGAAGAGGAGCACCGCTGGTCTGAATCGAGTCTGCATGAGTGTCGTTCCCTCCGTGTCGGGCTGAGCCCCGGGCTTAGTTTTGGAAGATTTGGCTGGGGCTGACGGTGATGGCGTAAAGGCCCCACCAGTTCTCTTGCCGGGACGCCTCGATGTCGGATCGGTACACCTTCGGATTCGATCCGTCCTTGTTGTTCCGCATCGAGAAGAACCCGTGCTCGCCCGACGCGAAGTGCGTGCTGTGCGAGCGCCACATGGCCCAGTCGTCCTTGCTGGCGCATGCTCCTGTCAACAAGAGCACGCCGAGCCCAAGTGAAACCTGCATGATCCGTGAACGCATAGACCCCCTCCTGTGCTATTGCAGTGCGCTGCCGGTCTGAACCCGCCTCGCGTCCCGTCGGGCGCGCGCGCCGTCCCCACCCTCTACTGCTCGAAGAACGAGAACTGCTCTTGCTTGTCCTCCGACAATCTAATACGACAACCCCGACAAGCGGCGGTCATTTTTACCGGCAGCATCTACCGAGCAGCGCCGAGGCGGGCACCACATCGAGCAGCACCAGCGACAATCGCATGGTCCCGATCGTTGCGGAATACATGTGTGATGCGCCCAATCTCGCTCAGCATCGTCGCCATCTCGCAACCGTCGTGCCAAGGCGGGATCCGCCGGAGCTCAACCCGTCACCGCATCGTCTTTCCAGCGCTTTGGGGTCGCGGGACGTCCGGGAGCGAGGATCTCATGCTTATTCGCCGGGAATGGACGACGGGAAGGAGTTACCGAGTGATCGTGTAATCCTTACATTCGCGACCCCCGGAGGCTCGACACTCGGGGCACTCACGGCGAGGCGGTCCCTCAGATCCCGTGTAGCGGGAAGATCTTCTCCTGGATGGTCTCGACCTGGCGGCGCGCGTACTCCGCGGCCCACCGGCGCGTGTCCTCGGGCAGCTCGACGGGCGGGTCCGAGAGCGTCATCGCCTGAAGGCCGAGGTGGCGCATCTGGGTGTGGCACTCCCGCGGCAACGTTTCCGGCAGGCTCACGTCGTTCATCGCCGCCCAGGCCGCCGTCCACGCGCGGGCCACGTTCGGCAGATCATAGCCGCCGCCGCCGAGCGCCACCACGCGCGGGGCGAGCGGGAGGAGCCGTCTCACGGCGGCGGTGAAGCCCTGGACGGTCAGGGCCAGGTGCGTCAGTGGATCGGTGCGGTGGGAGTCGATGCCGAGCTGAAGCACGAGCGCGTCGGGCTTGAAGGCGCCGAGGATCGGCGGCACCACGGCCTCGAAGGCCTCCGCGAACACGGCGTCGTCGGTGAACGGCTGCAGCGGCAGGTTGACCGAGAACCCGCGGCCTTCACCTTCTCCCATCTCCGCGACGAAGCCCGTGCCGGGAAAGAGGCGATCGCCTCGCTCGTGGGTGGAGATGGTGAGCACGTTCGGATCGCCGTAGAAGGCGAACTGGACGCCGTCGCCGTGGTGGGCGTCGATGTCCACGTAGGCGACCCGCCAGCCGCGCTCGCGCAGCCGCATGATGGCGAGCACGGCGTCGTTCACGTAGCAAAAGCCGGAGGCCCGGTCCGGCATGGCGTGATGCAGCCCGCCCGCGAAGTGGAAGGCGCGCGTGGCCTCGCCATCGGCGACGACCTGGGCGGCCAGGAGCGAGCCTCCAGCCACCAGCTCCGCCGCGTCCCAGAGCCCCGGGAAGATCGGGTTGTCGCCCGGCCCCAGGCCATAGCGCGCGGCATGCGGCAGCCAGTCCCCCGCGCTCACCCCCTCAGGACCTCGACGTACTCGCGGGTGTGGAAGCGGCGGATCGCCTCGACCGAGGCCGGGCCGGGCGTCAGCACCTTGGCCCGGGGCAGCGACGGTGAGGCCGTACCCCTCCATCAGCCGCCAGGTGAGTCCGAGCCGCTCCATGCGAAGCGGGTGCTCGGGGCCATAGTCGAAGCGGCGCCACTCGTCCGAATAGACCAGCGCCGTCTTCACTTCGCGACCCGCCTCGGCAGGGTGTGGGCACCGCGGCGCCAGGGCCCGGACTTGCCGCCCGACTTCTCGATGAGGCAGAGGTCGGTGAGCACCACGCCCCTGTCCACCGCCTTGACCATGTCGTAGATGGTGAGGCCGGCCACCGCGGCCGCCGTGAGCGCCTCCATCTCGACCCCCGTCTTGTCGACGGTGCGCACGCGCGCCTCCACCGTGATCGTCGATCGCCGCGTGTCGTCGGTGAAGCTGACGTCGACCCCGGTGATGCGCAGGGGATGGCAGAGCGGAATCAGGTCGGGCGTCCGCTTGGCGGCGAGGATGCCGGCGGTGCGCGCGACGCCGTACACGTCACCCTTGGCGAGCTGGCCGGCGCGCGCGGCGGCGAGCGTGGCCGGCTTCATCGCGACGGTGACGCGCGCCACCGCCTCGCGGACCGTCTCGGCCTTGGCGGAGACGTCCACCATCCGGGCGTCGCCGGCGGGGCTCAGGTGGGAGAGGCCACGGAATCCGGGCATCCCCTGGGCAGGGTCATGAGACGAGCGCGCCGATGCTCCTCAGACGTGCTGGCCGGCGCGCGCGTGACGGATCATGGCTTCCATCTGGTCTTTCGCGATGAGCTTCAGCTTCTTGAGCTCGCTCACGCGCCATTGCTGATCCGGGGAGAGGAAGCCTCGATCGCTGAGGGCGGTCAACTCTTCGTCGTACTTCTTGTGGTCGTCGTGGAGCTTGCGGAACTCGTGGCTTTCGGCGGTGAGCCGCTCTATCACGATATCGGTGTCAGGCATGGGAACCTCCCGGCGGGGTCAGAAGATGAAGCGAGCCGGCTGCGTGCATCCGGCCGGCTCTCGATTGGACCGCGTGCGTCCCTGCCAATGCGTGCTGCCATGGGGCCTCCCTCGACTCCAATCCTGCCGGCTTCAGGGCTGCCTTGGTATTTCCGCTTATACCCCCGCCGTCGCTCGGCTGTCAAGGCTTGTCGTGTCGCATGAGGTGGGGCGCCGTCGACTTGAAGTGCGCGGTGACCGGCGCGCCGTCACGGAGCTCCATCTCCTCGATGGACCGCCGCGTCATGAGGGCGACCAGCGGAACCCGCAGTCGACGGTGACGCGCATGTAGGCGCCGGTGGGCACCATCCGCAGCACGCGCCCGGCGAGGCGATTGAACGCGGACGAGGCCGCGGGCTTCGGCGCTCCCGGAAAGAGCGTCACGTCCTCCGCTCGCAGGCATAGGCGCACCCATTCGCCCGGCGCGCCGGCCTGCGCCACCTCGATCCGTTGCCCTCCGGCGTCGAGCACCGACAGATCCCAAGCGCCCTCCACCACCCGGCAATCGAGGATGGTCTCGACGCCGACGAAGCGGGCGATCTCCTCCGTGGCGGGCGCGCGGAACACCTGCGCCGCACCGTCCACCTGGAGCAGCCGGCCGTCCATCAGGACCCCGACGCGGTCGCCGAGCGCCATGGCCTCACCGCGATCGTGGGTGACGAGCACCGCCGTGGTCCGCTCCTCGCGCAGGATGCGCCCGAGATCGTCGATCAGGGCCTCCCGCGTCGGGGGATCGAGCGAGGAGAACGGCTCGTCGAGCAGCAGGACCTCCGGCTCCATCACGAGGGCCCGCGCCAGCGCCGCGCGCTGCGCCTCACCGCCTGAGAGCGTGCGCGCCCGGCGCTCGGCGAGGTGCGCGATGCCGAAGCGCCCGAGCCACTCTCCCACCCTGCTCGCCGCGCCCAGGCCGCGCTCGCCGCGAAAGCGCAGGCCCAGGGCCACGTTCTCCCGGACCGTCGTGTCGGCGAGGAGCGCTTCCTGAAAGACGCTCGCCATGCGCCGCCGGACTGCCAGCGCGGCGCGCGGAGCGACGGCGGTGCCGCGGAAGCGCACCTCGCCCGCCACGGGGGATTCGAGCAGACCGAGGACACGCAGGAGCGTCGACTTGCCCGCGCCGTTCGGGCCGATGAGGGCGAGGACCTCGCCCGGCGGCACCGCGAGCGCGGGCACGTCGAGCACGGTCCGCCCGCCGTGCGCCACGCGGACCCCCAGGACCTCGAGCACGGGCGACGTCACGACGGGAGCACGTGGATCGACCCTCGATGCACGGAGAGCTCCCAGTGGCGCTCGCGCGGGATGTCGAGGATCTCGTACACCATGCGCGGCACCTCGATCTCCAGATCGAAGTCGCCCTGAGCCGTGGGGCCGGGCTCGTCGAGGCGGAAATAGAGCGTCCACGTCACGCCGCAGTCCTCCTCCCGCGCCACGCGCCCCGCCATCGTGTTCATGTGATGGCTGGCATCGCCGGGGCTGCGGTCCTTCCTGATGAGCCGCACGTATTCGGGCCGGATGAAGAACGCCAGCTCCGCCCCGGGCTCGGGCAGATAGGAATGACTCGGCGAGTTCACCGCCTCGAGCACGTGGCCGCGCCAGTCGAGCTGGATCCGATCCGGCGCGGCCTTGAGCACGCGACCGCGCAGGATGTTGCGCACGCCCATGAGCCGCGCCACCTGCTCGGAGGCCGGCGCCGACAGGAGCTCCGCTTTCGGCGACGCGTGCACGACCCGCCCCTTGTCGTAAACCACGACGCGATCGGCGAGCTGAAACGCCTCCGCCAGATCGTGGGTGACGAGCACGGTGGCCTTGCGCCACTCGCGCAGGATGGCCGCGAGCTCCCGGCGGAGCTGCCGGCGGAGCGGGGTGTCCAGGAGCGGAGAGCGGCTCGTCGAGGAGCAAGAGCCCGGGGTCCACCGCGAGCGCGCGGCCGAGGGCCACGCGCTGTTGCTGGCCCCCGACAATTCGCGCGGGCGCCGCGCGCCGAGGCCGCCCAGCCCGAGCCGCTCGAGCACCTCGCCCGCGCGGCGGCGGCGCTCCTCGCGGGGCCGGCCGCGCAATCCGTATCCCACATTGTCCTCGACGGACAGATGCGGGAAGAGGGCGTAGCCCTGGAAGACATAGCCCAGTCGGCGCCGCTGGGTCGGCACGTCGATCCCGGCATCGCTGTCGAAGAACACCTCGCCGCCGACGACGATGCGCCCGCGGTCCGGCCGGACGAGCCCGGCGAGGCACTGAAGGGTCAGGGTCTTGCCGGCCCCGGAGGGGACCGAAGAGCGCCACGACCTCGTCGCCCCTTGCCAGTCGACCTCGAGGGAGAACGCGGGCAGTCGCTTGACCACCTGCACCTGGAGATTGCCGGCGGACGGACCCGCGCTCATTGCGCGCGCGCCCCCAGTCGTCCGGCCGCGACCAGCACCAGGCAGGACAGCGCCGTCAGGAGGCCGACGAGGACCAGCGCCTGGTCGCTCTCGCCCGTCTGCACCGCCGTGTGGTCAGTTGAACAGCGCCTTGAACCGGCCGTACCCTTCCGCTTCCAGCTTGTCGACAGGGATGAAGCGAAGCGCCGCCGAGTTGATGCAGTAGCGCAATCCCGTCGGGCCGGGGCCGTCGGGAAAGACGTGCCCCAGGTGCGAGTTGCCGTGGGCGGAGCGCGCCTCGACACGGCGCATCCCGTGGGACGAATCCGTGTGCTCCGTGACGTTCTCGGCCTCGATGGGCTGGACGAAGCTCGGCCAGCCGGTGCCCGACTCGAACTTGTCGGTGGAGGAGAAGAGCGGCTCTCCCGACACCACGTCCACATAGATCCCGGGCTCGTGATGGTCCCAGAACTCGTTGCGGAACGGCGGCTCGGTGGCGCTGCACTGCGTGACCTCGTACTGCGCGGGGTGAGCGTTCGCTTGAGCTCCGAGTCGGTCGGCTTCTTGTCGATCATGGCATCCTCTCCAATCTTTCTTCGGGCCTGGGCCATCTCGTCGCCGGGTGCCCAGTATAACCAATGGCGCGTCCCGGGTCCCGCCCGCCGGGCCGCGGGCGGTGGATCACACCCGCCGGCGCTGCTGGATCGAGGTCAGCGCCCAGTTCACGAGGAACGTGATCAGCAGCAGGATCAGCGAGAGCGCGATCGCGACGTCGAAGTTGCCCTTCCCCGTCTCGAGCACGGTGGCGGTCGTCAAGACCCGCGTCGATCCCCGGATATTGCCGCCCACCATCATCGAGGCGCCGACCTCGGAGATCACGCCGCCGAAGCCCGCCATGACCGCGGCGAGCATCGGCAGGCGGGCCTCGCGCAGCAGCACGGCGACCATCTGGATTCGCGACGCGCCGAGCCCGAGCATCTGGAGGCGGAACCTCTCGGGCACCTGCTGGATGGCGGCCAGCGTGAGTCCCGTGACGATGGGCATCGCGATGACGAACTGGGCGAGCACCATGGCGGCGGGTGTGTAGAGCAGCTCGAGCGCGCCGAACGCGCCGTTGCGCCAGAGCAGGATCGTGACGAAGAGGCCCACCACCACGGGCGGCAATCCCATGCCCGTGTTCACGAGACTGATGATGAAGCCGCGGCCGGGAAACCGGGCGAGGGCGAGCGCCGTGCCGCACGGCACGCCGACGACCAGCGAGAGCAGCGTCGCCCCGCCCGAGATCTGGAGCGACAGGAGCGTGATCCGCCAGACCTCCGGATCACCCGCGAGGAGCAGCCGGAAGGCCTGGAGCGTCCCGTCCCAGACGAGGCCCATGTCGCCCGGCGATCGGCGCGGCTAAAGGTCGTCCTCTCTCTTGCCCGCGACGGGAACGAAGAGCGGCTGGCCGTACTTGTCGACGCCGAAGGTCTTGATGACGGCCTGGGTCTCGGGCGAGAGCATGAAGTCGGCGAAGGCCTTGCCGCCCGCGGCGTTCACGCGGGGCCCGTTCGCCGGATTGACCTCCATCACCGAGTAGACGTTCAGCAGCGGGCGATCCCTCTCCACCAGGATGGGCAGGCTGATTCGCTTCTGGAACGCGAGCCACGTGCCGCGGTCGGCGAGCGTATAGGCCCGGCGGTCATTGGCGATGCCGAGCGTCGCCCCATTCCCTGGCCCGATTCGATGTACCACGGCGCCTTGGGCTCGACACCCGCCTGCTTCCACAGCGCCTGCTCGAGCACGTGCGTGCCCGATTTGTCGCCGCGGGAGACGAAGCGCGCCTGGCTCTCCGCGATGCGCTTCAGGGCGTCGGCGGCGCGGAGCCCCTTGATCTTCGCGGGATCGTCCGCCGGCCCGATGATGACGAAGTCGTTGTACATGACGAGGCGGCGGTTGCGCATCTTCCCCTCGTCGACGTACTTCTTCTCGACGCTCGGCGCGTGCGCCAGCGTCACGTCGGCCTCGCCGCGCGCGGCCAGCGCCAGCGCCTGCCCCGTGCCGACGGAGATCGTCTTCACCGTCAGCCCGGACTTCTTCTCGAACATCGGCACGATGACGTCGAGGAGCCCGGAGTCCTGCGTGCTCGTGGTCGTCGACAGGATGACGACATTGGACTGGGAGAGCGCCAGCCCGGGCCGGCGAGGGTCAGGATGGCGGCAATCAACAATCGGATCAGCATCGCGCTCCTCCGCTCATGATGATAGGGACTGGCCACGCGGGCGCCGCGCCTTGACTGTGCTTTTCAGGCATATATTATCCGACACGCCGATCTGGAGTATAGTCGTCAGCGAATCCTCATCATCCTCGGTCGGGGAGACTACGCGTGCGACGATTCGAGCTTGCTGTGCCCGGCAGTGTCGACGAGTGCCTTCAGATTCTTGCCAAGCGGGGGCCTGACACCAAGGTCGTGGCCGGGGGACGGATCTCTTGCCCCAGCTCAAGAACGGGGTCCTCAAGCCCGGCTGGGTGGTGGACCTCTCCGGCGGTGGCCGAGCTGCGCACCATCTCGGACGCGCCGGACGGCGGCCTTCGCATCGGCGCCTCGGTGACCGCGCGGGAGCTCGAGCTGGACGCGCGCGTCCGGTCGCGCTTCCCGGCGCTGGCGGAGAGCGCGGCGATGGTCGGCTCCGTTCAGGTGCGCAATCTCGCCACGCTGGGCGGCAACCTGTGCAATGCCGCGCCCTCGGCCGACATGGCGCCGCCGCTCCTGGCGCTCGACGCCGAAGCCGTCATCGCCGGCCCGAGCGGTCAGCGCCGGGTTCCGATGGCCTCGTTCTTCCTGGGCGTCCGTCGCACCGTGCTCGCGCCGGGCGAGCTGCTCCTCGAGATCGTCGTCCCCGCGCAGGGGGCCCACAGCGGCGGCAACTACCTGCGGCACACGCCGCGGCGCGAGCTGGACATCGCGGTGGTGGGCGTCGCATCGCAGGTCACGCTGGCCGGCGGCAAGTGCACGACGGCCCGGATCGCGCTCGCCGCCGTCGCGCCCGTGCCGCTCCGCGCCACCGATGCCGAGCAAGCGCTGGTGGGCCAGCCATTGACCCCGCAGCAGATCGAGCGGGCGGCCGAGCTCGCATCCGGCGCCGCGCGCCCCATCGACGATCACCGCGGCTCGATCGAGTTCCGCAATCACCTGGTGCGCGTCCTGACGCGCCGCACGCTCACCACGGCGCTCCAGCGGGCGAGCCGCTGACACGCGAGGAGGAAACAGGCACGTGGCCAAGCAAGTCCTGAGCTGTACGGTCAATGACGAGGCGGTCGAGGTGCTCGTCCAGCCCTACAAGACGCTGCTCGATGCGCTGCGCGAGGACCTGAACCTGACCGGACCCAAGGAAGGCTGCGGCACCGGCGACTGCGGAGCCTGCACCATCCACGTCGACGGCAAGCCCGTGGCGAGCTGCCTCATGCTGGCCATGCAGGCGCGCGGCCGCTCGGTCCGCACCATCGAGGGGCTCGGCCAGATGGGCGTGCTCACCGCGCTCCAAGACGCGTTCGTGCAACAGGGCGTGCCGCAGTGCGGGTTCTGCATCCCGGGCGTGCTCATGGCGGCCTCGGCGCTCCTCGCCGAGAACCCGCACCCGACCGAAGAAGAGATCCGCTACGGCATTGCCGGCAACCTCTGCCGCTGCACCGGGTACACGACCATGGTGGCCGCGATCGCCGAGACCGCGGCCGCCGCACCCGCTCGAAAGGGATGACGCCATGGCGATCATGAAGACGACGCGCGAGGTCAAGGAGTCGGTCTCTCCATCCCCGTGCCGACGGAGCGGACAAGGTCACGGGCCACGTCCAGTACGTCGCCGACATCAAGCCGCGCGGCATGCTGGAGGCGAAGCTCCTCCGGAGCCCGCATGCCCACGCCAAGATCATCCGCATCGACACGAGCAAGGCCAAAGCCCTGCCGGGCGTGCGCGCCGTGCTCACCGCCGCCGACATCCCGCATCTCAAGAAGAAAGCCCCGACGCGCGCCCATGCGGTGCTCGCCATCGATCGGGTGGTCTTCGTCGGCCAGCCGGTGGCCGCGGTGGCCGCGGACGAGCTGGCCATCGCCGAGGAGGCGCTCGACCTCATCGAGGTCGAGTACCAGGTGCTGCCCGCGTCGATCGACCCGCTCAAGTCGATGCTGGTCGGGGCGCCACCGGTGGCGGATGCGGGGACCGAGGCCGACACCAGCGAAGCGCTCGCGCATTCGGGGGTGGCCGCGATCAAGAGCGATGCCCCACCGCCGAAGGCGGTCAATATCGCCCAGCAGGCGCGGCTGCAGCGCGGTGACGTGGCCAAGGGCTTCGCCGAGTCCGACCTGGTCCTCGAGAAGACCTACCGCGTGCCGATGGTGCACCAGGGCTATCTCGAGCCGCACGCCGTGGTGGCCGAATGGGACAGCACGGGCATCCTGACGCTCTACTCGAGCACACAGGGCTCCTTCAACACGCGCTCGGAAGTGGCCGACGTCCTCGGACTGCCGGAAAACAGCATCCGGGTCATCCCGATGGAGTGCGGCGGCGGCTTCGGCGGCAAGATCCGCGCGCTCTGCGAGCCCATCACGGCGGCGCTCGCCCGCGCGGCCAACCGGCCGGTGCGCTACGTCATGACCCGGCGCGAGGAATTGCAGGCGGGCATGCCCGCGCCCCAGGTCATCATCCGCCTCAAGACCGGCGTGAAGCGCGACGGCACGCTCATGGCGATCGAGGCCGAGACGATCCTCGAGTCCGGCTCGTTCTCCGGCGCGGTGCTGACGATGGGCGCGGTGTTCATCGCCAGCGTCTACCAGTGGCCGAGCTTCGACGTCAAGGGCTTCGAGGTGCTGACGCACAAGGCGAGCATCGCCGCCTATCGGGCGCCCACCGCGCCCCAGACCTTCTTTGCCGTCGACTCGCACATGGAGCAGATCGCCCTCGAGCTTGGGCTCGACCCCGTCGAGTTCCGCCTGCGCCACCTCATGAAGGAAGGCGATCCGATGGCGACCGGCCAGCCCTGGCAGAGCAATGGGGCCAAGCAGGTGCTGGCGCGGCTCGCCGAGCATCCGTTCTGGAAGAACCGGGCGGAGTGGGCGAAGAGCGGCAACAAGGACGGCCATGGCCGGCGCGGCACCGGTCTCGCGGTGGGCGGGTGGATCCCGGGCTCCAGCCGACGGGCGCGACCGTCCGGCCTCAATCCCGACGGCTCGGTCAGCGTGCTCACCGGCCAGGTGGACATCGCGGGGACGAACATCGCCCTGGCTCAGATCGCCGCCTCGGCCTACGGCATCGACGTCGACAAGGTGCGCATCACCACCGGCGACACCGACACGGCCCCCATGACCGGGCTCAGCGCGGGAGCAAGACCATCTACACGGTGGGCACCGCGGTGCTCGAGGCGGCGAAGGACGCCAAGCGCCAGACGCTCGAGATTGCCGCCGCCGAGATGGAAGCGTCCGTCCACGACCTCGAGATCGAGGACGGGCGCGTCGTGGTCCGCGGCATGCCGGATCGGTCGATCACGCTCGCCCAGATCGGCAAGAAGGGCAACCTCTACATGTCCAAGGTGCCGCCGGTGCTCGGCGTGAGCCATCCGGCCTTCGCGGTGCAGGCTCCGGCGTTCGCCGCCCAGCTCGCGCGGATCGAGGTGGACCCCGACACCGGGGAAGTGACGGTCCACGACTTCGTGGTCGTCCAGGACGCCGGCCGCGCCATCAACCCGATCGGCGTCGAGGGCCAGATGCAGGGCGGCGCGGTGCAGAGCCTCGGGCATCGCCCTCACCGAGCAGCTCATGTTCGACGACGATGGCCGGCTCACGAACCCGAGCCTGCTCGACTACCGGAAGCTCACGGCCGCCGATCTGCCGAGCATCGAGACGATCATCGTCGAGGTGCCCGCACCCGCCGGTCCCTTCGGCGCGCGCGGTGTGGGCGAGCCGCCGATCATCCCCGCCCCGCGGCGATCGCCAACGCCGTCCAGGACGCCATGGGCGTGCGGATCACCCAGCTTCCGCTGACGCCCGAGCGGATCGTGCTCGAGTGCCTGGCGAGCCGGACGGCCGCGCCCGCGCGCTGACGCTTCTGCCCCTGAAGGCGCGCTCGAAGTGGCGCGCTGCGGCCCGTTCCAGACCGCGCTGGAACTTGCCGTAGCGCGCCAGAAACTCGCTCCCGCGCGCGGTCAACCGCATGCCGCTGCGCGGATTGCCGCCGGGCGCGCGCTCCACGAACTTGAAGCCGGCCGCCTTCTCGAGCTCGCGCAGATAGCCCCACGCATTTCGATAGGACATGCGCAGCTCCGCCGCGGCCTGGCGGAGCGACCCCCGCTCGTCGATCAGCTCGAGGAGGCGCGCTCGTCCGTCGCCGAACTTGAGGCTGTTTTCCGAAGATGACCCAGACCCTCAGCTTCGGCTTCATCGCGCCGGCGCCGGCGGACGCCGCGCCAGGCAGCGATTGCCGGGCGCGGCGTCTCGATTGGTACTACTGGGCCGGGGCGTCCACGATCTTCACCGACTTCATCTTGTCGCCGACCCGGACCTTGTCGACCACGTCCATGCCGGAGGTGACGATGCCGAAGACCGTGTACTTGCCGTCGAGGAAGTTGGCGGGTGCGAGCACGATGTAGAACTGGCTCCCCGCGGAATCGGGGTCATTGCTCCGCGCCATGGCCACCGCGCCGCGGACGTGCTTCTGCTTGTTGAACTCCGCCTTGATCTTGTAGCCGGGCCCGCCCATGCCATTGCCCTGGGGATCGCCCCCTGGACGACGAAGCCGGGCTCCACGCGGTGGAAGGTGAGCCCGTCGTAGAAGCCCTTCCTGGCGAGGGTCACGAAGTTCTCGACGGTCTTGGGCGCATCCTCCGGGAAGAAGTCGAACTTGATCTCCCCGCCCTTCTCCATGGTGATGACCGCGCTCTCTTTCACCTTCTTGGCTCCTTGGGACGGCGGGGTGGGCTGTTGGGCGCCGGCCGGCCGACGGCGCCGAGGGATGGAAGGCCCAGCACGGCGAGCAGGGCGATCGCACCGATGACGACGGCAATGAGTCTCGACCTCACGGTCTTCCCTCCTTGGTGAGGAATTGCCTACAACCGGGTCATTATGCCCGTCGACCTGGAGCGGGGCAAGGCGTCGCGCGCCGCGTCATCGCGGACTCCGTGGGACCTCCGTGCTACAGTGAGGACATGCAAGAGCGCCCGGACATCCGAAACGTCGCCATCATCGCCCACGTCGACCACGGCAAGACCACGCTGGTCGACGCGATGCTCTGGCAATCCGGCATCTTCCGCGCCAACGAGCACGTGGTCGAGCGGGTCATGGACTCGATCGACCTCGAGCGGGAGAAGGGCATCACGATCATGGCGAAGAACACGTCCGTGCACTACAAGGACGTGAAGATCAACATCGTGGACACCCCGGGCCACGCCGACTTCGGCGGCGAGGTCGAGCGCACCCTGACCCTGGTGGACGGCGTGCTGCTGCTGGTCGACGCGGCCGAGGGCCCCCTGCCCCAGACGCGCTTCGTGTTGAAGAAGGCGCTCGAGGCCTCCCTGATCCCGATGGTCGTCATCAACAAGATCGACCGGCAGGACGCGCGCCCGGCCGAGGTGCTCGACGAGGTCTACGACCTGTTCATCGACCTCGATGCCACGGAGGACCAGCTCGATTTCCCGTCCTCTACACCGATGCCCGCAAGGGCATCGCCAAGCGCGCGCTCACCGACGACTCCCGCACGCTCGCCCCGCTCTTCGACGCCCTGATCGCCGCCATCCCGCCGCCGCGCTTCGATCCCGCCATGGGCCTGCAGCTCCGGGCGGCCTCGCTCGACTGGGACGACTATGTCGGCCGGCTCATCATCGGGCGCATCGTCAGCGGCCGCGTCCGCCAGTACGACCGGGTCTCCGTGGTGCACCGCGACGGCGACATCGAGCACGCGAAGGTCACCGTGCTCTACGGCTACGAGGGCTTGAAGCGCGTGGAGATCTCCGAGGCCAGCGCGGGCGATATCGTCGCCGTGGCGGGCATCGAGAGCATGGAGATCGGCGAGACCATCGCCGACGCCGATCAGCCGCAGGCCCTGCCCGTCATGCACATCGACGAGCCGACCGTCGCCATGCTCTTCTACTCGAGCATCTCGCCGTTCGCGGGCCGCGAGGGCAAGTTCGTCACCTCGACCCAGCTCCGCGAGCGCCTGTGGAAGGAGCGCAGGAGCAATGTCGGCATCCGGGTCGACGAGACGGAATCGCCCGACACCTACCGGGTCTCCGGGCGGGGCGAGCTCCAGCTCGCCATCCTGATCGAGATGATGCGGCGCGAGGGCTTCGAGCTCGAGGTCGGCAAGCCCCAGATCATCACGAAAGACGAGGGCGGCGTGACCCTCGAGCCCATGGAGCACCTGATCGTGGACGTGCCCGAGGACTTCATCGGCGCTGTCACCCAGAAGCTCGGGCCCCGCAAGGGCCAGATGATGAAGATGGTGAACCACGGCACCGGGCGCGTGCGCCTCGAGTACCGGCTGCCCTCGCGTGGCCTCATCGGCTACCGCTCGGAATTCCTCACCGACACGCGCGGCACGGGCCTCCTCAACCACCTCTTCGACGGCTATGCGGAGTGGCAGGGCGAGATCCCCCACCGGGCCAATGGCGCGCTGGTCAGCGACCGGTCCGGCAAGACGACGGCCTATGCCATCGACCACCTGCAGCCCCGCGGCGTCCTCTTCCTGGGGCCGGGCGAGTCGGTGTACGAGGGGCAGATCGTCGGCGAGCATTCCCGCGAGAACGACCTCGACGTCAATATCACCAAGGAAAAGAAGCTGACCAATGTCCGCTCCTCGACCTCGGACGAGGCGGTGCGGCTCACCCCGCCGCGCATCCTGAACCTCGAGCAGTCGATCGAATGGATCCGCGAGGACGAGCTGCTCGAGATCACGCCGAAGTCGATCCGCCTCCGCAAGAAGTCGCTCGCCGGCCGCCGCCGGTTCTGATCGCCCGCCGCCGTGGCTCCCTCACCAAGTCCGTCGCACTCCCTTGCGGGCAAGGTCGCGGTCATCACCGGCGCCGCCACGGGTATCGGCCGCGCCGCCGCCCTGCTGTTCGCGCGCGCAGGCGCGCGCCTCGCCCTCGCCGATCTTCGAGCGGCTGAGCTCGAGACGACCGCCGCCGAGGTGATCGCCGCGGGCGGATCCGCCGTCACGGTCGTCGCCGATCTGGCGAAGCATGATGACTGCGCGGCCGTGGTGGAGGCGGCGGTGCGCGCGCACGGCCGGATCGACGTGCTGTTCAACAATGCCGGCGTCGGCACCATGGTCGTGGGCGGGACGGTCGAGACGATCGACCTCGAGCACTGGGACCTCGCCCAGGACGTGAACGTCCGCGCGATGTATCTCACGAGCCGCGCCGCCCTGCCCCATCTGCGCGCCGCGGGCGGGGGCGCCATCATCAATACCGCGTCCGTGGCGGCCTTCGTGGGCCGGGCGGAGCGACCGACGCACGCGTATGCCGCGTCCAAGGGCGCGGTGCTCTCCCTCACCCGGGCGATGGCCGTGTCGTTCGGGCGGGACAAGATCCGCGTCAATGCGATCTGCCCCGGCCTCATCCGCACCCGGCTGACGCGCGACATCGTGGACGCCGCTTCGCGGAAGGCCGCCGAGCATCAGGGCATTCCCATCGGCCGCGTCGGCGAGCCCGAGGACATCGCCCGCTGCGCCCTCTTCCTCGCCTCCGACGACGCCTCCTTCATCACCGGGACGCACGTCGTCGTCGACGGCGGCGCCCTGGCGCAGGCCAGCTGATCGCTCGGCCCGCGGTGGACGACGCTCGCGCGGCCAACGACTACTGGGGACGCGGCGGACTCGACCGCGCGATCGTCGACGCGCTCACCGCCGCCGGCAAGGATCTCTCCGCACTGACCATCGACGACCTGGCTCCCGCCGATCAGTTCCACGGCGGCGGCAAGCCCGCGACGGAGCGGCTCGCGCGGCTGGCGGGCTTGCTCCCGGGCTTGCGCGTCCTCGACGTGGGCGGCGGCCTCGGGGGCGCTGCCCGCACGCTCGCCGCCCAGTTCGGCTGCTCCGTGACCCTCGTCGACCTCACGGAGTCCTACGTGAGCGCGGGGCGGGCCCTCACCGACCCTCGTGGATCTCGAGGACAAGGTGACGCACCGGCTCGGCAATGCGCTCGCCCTGCCTGATGACGGCAGCCCCTACGACGTCGTGTGGACCCAGAACAGCGGCATGAACATCGAGGACAAGGCGCGGCTCTATTCGGGCTTTTCGCGAATGCTGCGCTCCGGTGGGATCTTGGCATTTCAGGAGCCCATGGCCGGTCCCGGCGGCCCGCCCGTCTTCCCGCTCATGTGGGCGCGGGATGCCGCGGCGAGCTTTCTCCTGCCTCCCGACGAGATGCGCGCGGTGATCGAGAGGGCGGGATTCCGCCTCCGCGCCTGGGACGACGTGACCGTGGAGACGGGCAAAGCCGGCGGGGCGATCCCGCCCCACAGCATCCAGCGCATCGTCATGGGGGAGGCGCTCGACGCGATCACGCGCGCGGGCCAGCGCAATCGGGACGAAGGCCGCATCGTGGTGATCAGCCGATTCGAGCGCGGTGAGTTACGAGGGCCATCTCATCGCTCAGCCGGTCTCGACAGCGTAGCCAGCCTCGATGGTGACGCTCGTGAGCTTCGACATCGACGGGACGCTCGAGGTGGGGATCCGCCCGGGTTCATCACGATCGCGATGGTGGCGAGCGCGAAGGACCGCGGATGGGTGATCGGGACCTGCTCCGACCGCCCCTTGTCGTTCCAGCGGGTGATGTGGGAGCGGCTGGCCATCGTCCCGGACTTCACGGTGCTGAAGCATCGGCTCGACGACGTGCGTCACCGGTTTCCCGCGCACGCGTACTACCACATCGGCGATACCGACGTCGACGAGCACTACGCCATCCGCGCGGGCTTTCAGTTCCTCCGGATCGAGACCGCCGCGCACCACACCTGGGTCCCGCGCTTCTTCGGCGCAGGAGGCTGAAAAGGCCCATCTGCTTCGTTGGCGCCCTCGGCGCGGACACGCTGCAACGTACAGATCCGAGTACGCCTCGCGTGCGGCCTTCGGGCGCCGCCTCGCATCTGGACCTTCTCAGCCTCCTGCGTCGTGGGCTAGGCGCCGCCCCGTTCAGGCCTGCTTGGCCCGCGCGGGAAGCCGGCCCGGGCGAGGGCGGACGCCGTGTTCCGGGCGCGGAGGGCGCCCTCCTCCGCGAACTGACGGCAGAGGCCGGTGTACCGCGCCGGGTCGAGGAGCTCGGTCACCTGATCCGGCGTGAGCTTGGCGCGAACCTGCGCGTCCTCGACGAGGAGCTCGCGGAAAGGACGGCCTCCCGTGAACGCCGCCTGGGCCGCGTCGTACACCACGTCGTGCGCGCGCTGGCGTCCGATCTGCGTGCCCAGCTCGAGCATGAGCGCCTCCGACATGATCAATCCGCCGGAGATGTCGAGGTTCTTCCGCATGTGCTCGGGGAAGAGGGTGAGCCCCGAGAAGAGCGCGATGAGGCGCTCGAGGATATCGCCGGTCAGGGCGCACGCCTCGGTGATGGCCCGGTCGAGCATCACGCTGGTGGTCCGATCCGCCTCGTGCTCGGTCTGCATGGCCTCGAGCGCCAGCGGGACCAGCGCCCGCACCTGGGCGGCCGCGGCGACGACGTCCTGGGAGAGCTTGGGATTCCGCTTCTGGGGCATGGTGCTGCTGCCGACCGTGCCCGGCGGCACGGGCTCCTCGACCTCGCCGAACTCCTGCTTCATCAGCGTGTAGATCTCGCGGCCCATCTTGCTGCACGTCGCCGCGAGGAGCCCGAGCAGGCAGACGTACTCGGCCTGGTGATCGCCGATCGAGCGCGCGGGCACGGGCATCGGCGTCATGCCCAGGCGCTCGGCCATCTTGTCCTGGACCACCATGCCGATCGGCCCGAGGGAGGCCATCGTGCCCGCGCCGCCGCCGAGCATGGCGACGAAGACCCGGCTCTCGCACCCGCGGAGGCGATCGACGTGACGGCACAGCTCGTCGATCCACACCGCCACCTTGAAGCCGAACGTCGCGGGCAGCGCGTGCTGGCCGTGCGTGCGTCCGGGCAGGAGCATGTCCTTGGCGCGCTCGGCCAGTGGCCCCAGGACCTCGAGCAGCGTGGCCAGTTGCCGGAGGAAGATCGCGTGCGCCCGGCGCGCGAGGAGTAGCTGTCCGGTCTGGGTGACGTTCTGGGTCGTGGCGCCCCAGTGCACGTATCCTCCGGCGTCGCCGTCACAGACCCGGTCCAGCTCCCAGATCAGCGGCACGAGCGAGTGGCCGGTGCGCTCGAGCCCCGCCCGGATGGCCGCCCTGTCCAGGAGCGCGAGCCGCGCCTTCCGGGTGATCTCCTCGGCGGCGTGCGGGGGATGATCCCGAGCTCGGCCTGCGCCTGCGCCAGCGCCGCTTCCACGTCGAGCCAGGCCTGGTAACGGGAATCCTCGGCGAAGAGCGCCCGGACGCCGGGATCTGGGAGGCGATATGCGGTCGGCTCCTCGTGCATGCTGATCTCCGTTGGCTATACTGGGCCCTTGAGCCCGACACCACTCGCCGCCGGCCGCCCCGCCCTCCGGGCCACCGGCTGGATGATCGCCTCCATCGCCTCGTTCGTCCTGATGACGGTGGCGGCGCGCCAGCTCACCGGGCACATGGGCACGTTCGAGATCCTCTTCCTGAGGAGCCTCGTTGCGCTGGCCATCCTGCTCGCGCTCCGCCCGCGCCTCGGAACCGGCGCCTTCGGGACGCGCCGGCTCGGACTGCACGTCGCGCGCAACCTCGTCCACTTCTGCGGTCAGTACGCCTGGGTCTGGGGCATCGCCATCACCCCGCTGGCTGTGGTGACCGCGATCGAGTTCACGACGCCGGTCTGGGCCGCGCTTCTCGCTGCCCTGCTCCTGGGCGAGCGCATCTCACCGCCTCGATGGACGGCGATCGCGGGCGGCGTCACCGGAATCCTCGTGATCGCGCATCCGGGGACGACCGCCTTCGGCCGAGGCGCCCTGATCGTCCTCGGCGGGGCGTTCTGCTTCGCCGCCGCGGTCCTCATGGTGAAGATGCTCCTGCGCACCGACCGCGTCACGGCCGTCGTCTTCTATATGAGCCTCATCCAGCTCCCGCTGGGTCTCGCGGGAGCGCTATTCGCCTGGGCATGGCCGGCGCCGAGCGACCTACCCTGGATCTTCGCCATGGGCGTGACGTCGCTGACCGCGCACTACTCGATGGGGCGCGCCCTGTCACTCGGCGACGCCAGCTTCGTGCTGCCCATCGACTTCCTGCGCCTGCCGTTCATCGCCCTCGTCGCGCTACTGCTGTACGGCGAGCGCGTCGACGGGCTGGACGATGCTCGGCGCCGTGTTCATCTTCGCCGGCAATTACTGGAGCGTCCGCGCGGAGACGCGGGCGGCCGCGCCCCCGCTCCTCGGCGTGACGAGCTCGACCCGACGCTGACGGGGGCTACACCTTCTCGTAGCGCAGGCGGCGGACGTGATCCATGTTCCGGCCCTCGACACGGATCAACCGGGTCGGGCCGTCGCGACGCGGAGAATGGAGATCGCCCTCGTTGTAGACGTGCGCCATCCCGGGCTCGAGCGTATAGCTCCGGACGTGGCGGACCTTGCCGGGCTTGTCCTCGCTCGCCGCCTCGACCATGGCCCAGTCGCTCATCACCGTCTTCCCCTGCGCCTGGCCGTAGATCGCCCAGGACGGCCCGTGATCGTGGGGCTGGCTCTCCTTCGCGCCCTGGTGGACGTGGGCGAGGATGCAGAAGCCGAGCTCGGGATCCTCGTACAGGATCTTCCGCTCCGGCCCGCCATCGACGAGGTACGTCTCCGTGAACGCCGTGTCGAGCAGGACGTCCCGGATCACGGCGCAGACCTGCTTGCGGCCCTCGGGGCCGCGGTCCGCCGTCAAGATGTCACGACAGGTCGACGCGAGCTGCTCGAGCGTGTATCCCATGCGATGAGCCTCCTGGACGATGATCTGGACGCCGTTGCCGCAAAGGGTAGCACCAATCCACGGATCCCGCGCCGAGCCCGCTTCGCAGTTTCGCTAGGAGCCGGTCGGAGAGACCCGGCTAGAGCGATGAGAAGGGTCCAGCTGCGAGGCGGCGCCCGAAGGCAGCCGGCGAGGCGTACTTTCTGTACGTTGAGCCGGCTGTCGAGGGCGCCAACGAAGCAGATGGGCCCTTATCGTCGCTCTAGCCAGCGGGCTCACGTACTCGTAGTTGGTCTCCATCGGCGTATAGGCCAGCGTTTGCCAGCCGCCGACCTTCTTCGACACCGCCCACGTCGTCGACTTCACGCCGAGCATGACGCCGTGATAGCCGTCGTAGAGCTTCTGCCCGACGTCGTGCGTCAGCTTCGCGCGCTTGTCGGGGTCGAACTCGCGCGCGGTCGCGTCGATCTCCTCGTCGTAGGCGCCGTCGACCAGGAGATTGAACGCGCCCTTGGAGTGAAAGGCCCGCTGCCACCCGATCACCGGCTCGTCCCAGGGCGGCGAGCCGTACACCATGAAGGTCCGGGCGGTCTTCCGCGCGCGCGTCTTCGGCAGGAAGCTCGTGATCGCCTCCGGCACGCGCTTGACCTTGATGCCGACCTTCTCCCAGTCGAGCGCCACCGCCTCCATGACGTCCGGGCCGTCGAGGGCATAGACCATGACCATCGGGTTCACGCGGATCTCGAACCCGCCGGCGTGACCGGCCTCCGCGAGGAGCTTCTTGGCCCGCTCCGGGTCATAGGGCGGGATCTTCCAGTCCGTGCTGTAGCCCTTGTGGAAGGGATAGTAGTAGTACGAAAAGGGCGTCTCCGAGCCCGTGCCGCGCCAGAGCGCGTTGATGATCGCCTTCTTGTTGACGGCGAGGTTCATGGCGAGCCGCACCTTCGCGCGCGTTCTCGCGGCTCTTCGGGTCCTTCAGATCACCGACCCACGGACAGGTCGGGCAGTAGTCCTCTCGGTCCGGCGTCGTCTGCCCCATGAGGATCACCCAGTAGGCGGCGGCGTTCGGCGCCTCGTGGATCCGCAGGCCCGCCTTCTTGGCCTGGTCGAGATAGTCGCCGAACACCTGCCCGATGTCGATCTCGCCCGCGCGGAGGCCCGCCGTCCGCGTGGCGGGATCCGGAAGCCGGCGGATCACGAGCTCCTTGAAATCGGGCGTCTTGCGCCAGTGGTTCGGCACGGCCTCGAAGCGATGGAAGTCGCCTTGCTTGCCCTCGACGTGGCGGTAGGGCCCGGTGCCGATCGGATGGGCAGAGGCCTTCTCCTCGCCCACCGACTCGAGGTACTTCTTCGAGGTGATGTTCTGGTAGCCCACGAACTGGCTGAACTGCGACGGCACGTCCCACAGGCGCGTCTTGAAATGCATCACGACCGTGAGCTTGTCGGGCATCTCGATCCGGTCGAGATTGGCGCGCAAGTAGGGCGCCGTGCCTCCCTGCGCGTCCGGCTTCAAGTTCTGCTCGACGGTGAACTTCACGTCCTCGGCCGTCATCTCGCCCCACCCCTCGTGGAAGGGCACGCCCGAGCGCAGCTTGAACGTCCACGTCCGCATCTCGTTCGAGGGCTTCCACTCGGTGGCGAGCCCCGGACGGTACGTGAAGGTCTTGGGATCGCGCGTGATCAGCGAATCGTACGTCTGGTCCCAGAGGCACTTCTCGGACTGGCTGGTGCGCCAGGCAAACGGGGTTTCGATGCCCCATTGCCCGACGGCTACGACCAGGCGCTCGCCGGCCGCGGCCGCGCGCGACGACGCGAGGAGCGGGGCGCCCATGATGCCGAGGACCGCGGCCCCGCTGCGCTTGAGGAACGTCCGTCGATCGACGAATCGAGCCATGACAATGTCCTCCGTCGGTGGAGGGAGTGGCGATCTCGTGGTCAGCAAGGTTTCGCTCGGGACTCTACGGCCCTGGCCTCCCCAAGTCAAGCACGCAGAGCCGAGCAGAGCCGGTCGGCGTCAGGCCCCCATCTCGGCGGCGCGGATCGACTCCACGCGGATCTCCTCGGTCAGCCGGGCCTTGTAGGTGGAGAACTCGGGCGTCGTCTTCATCGTGTAGTGCCGCGGGTGCGGCAAATCCACGAGGATGTCGCTCTTGATCCGGCCCGGCCGGGCCGTCATCACGGCGACGCGATTGGCCATGAAGATGGCCTCGTCGATGTCGTGGGTCACGAAGAGCACCGTCTTCTTGTCGGCCTCCCAGATGCCGAGCAGGAGCTCCTGCATGAGCGCGCGCGTCTGGTTGTCGAGGGCGCCGAACGGCTCGTCGAGCAGCAGGACCTTCGGATCGTTGGCGAGCGCGCGCGCCAGCGCCGTCCGCTGCTGCATGCCGCCGGACAGCATCTTCGGATAGTGCCGCTCGAAGCCGCGCAGGCCGACCCGCTCGACGTAGTGCGCGGCGATGCGCCCGCGCTCAGCGGGCCCGAGTCCCTTCTCGCGCAGGCCGAAGCCGATATTGTCCTCGACGGTGAGCCACGGGAAGAGCGTGTAGGACTGAAAGACCATGCCGCGGTCGGGGCCGGGGCCCACCACGGGCTCGCCGTCGAGCAATACCCGTCCCGTGGTGGGCCGGTCGAGCCCGGCGACGATGCGCAAGAGCGTCGACTTGCCGCAGCCCGAGGGCCCGAGGATGCAGATGAACTCGGCATCCGAGACCCGGAGCGACGTGGGCTCGATCGCCCGCGTCGGCGGCCCGCCCCGGACACCGGGAAGGTCCGGCTCACCTCCTCGATCGCGAGGGTGGGCACGCGGCTCTCAGGCGAGGCTCCAGGGGAACAGGCGCTGGTTCACGAGCTTGAAGAGATAGTCGGACACGAGGCCGATGACGCCGATCACCACGATGCCGAAGATGATCTGGCCGGTGTCGAGCAGCGCCTGGCTGTCGGTGATCATGTGGCCGATGCCGCTCGAGGCGCCGATCAGCTCGGCGACGATGACGTAGGTCCAGGCCCAGCCGAGGACGAGCCGCAGGCACTCCGCCACGCCCGGCGCGCTCGACGGCAGGAGCACGCGCCGAACGATGCCGCCCGCGCTCGCCCCCAGCGTATAGGCCGCCTCCACGAGGTCGCGCCGGGTCGATCCGACGATGAGCGCCACCATCAGCACGATCTGGAAGAACGAGCCGATGAAGATGACGAGGAGCTTCTGCTTCTCGCCGATCCCCGCCCACAGGATCAGGAGCGGCACGAAGCCCGAGGCCGGCAAGTACCGCGCGAAGGAGATGAACGGCTCGAAGAACGCCTCGATCGCCTTGTAGGCGCCCATGAAGATCCCGAGCGGCACCCCGATGAGCGCGGCAATCGCGAAGCCGCCCATCACCCGCCAGATCGTGACGCCGATGTCCTCGTAGAACCCGTGCACCGTGAGCAGCCGCCACCCCGAGAGGAGCATCGTGACGGGATCGGCGAGGAACGTCCTGTTCACGAAGCCGCCGAGCGTGGCCGCCGCCCAGAGCAGGAGGAACAGCGCGAAGAACGCGATGCCGAGCGCGACCTTGACGGCGCGCGAGACGGGGACGAGCGGCGTCAGCATCGCCGCGCCGCCCCCGGCCACATCAGGCCCGCACGCGTCCTCTGCCTCACTTGATGAACTGGGTATCGACGATCGACGCGATGTCCGGCGCGTTCTTGATGATGCCGAGCTCGAGCAGAAGGCCCGCCGCCTCCTTGCTGAACGCCTGGTGCTCGCCCGCGAAGAACTTCTTGTTCGCCTCGCGGTCCTGCCACCGGAGATACGACTGCGACTTCTCGAACTGCTCCCCGTCTGCTTGACCACCGCGCCCATGATCTCGAAGCTCTTCTTCGGGTCCTGCTTGATCATCTGGAGGGCCTCGAAATAGCTGTCGACCATGGCCTGCACCAGCTTGGGGTGCTCCTGGATGAACTTCGGGGTGCAGCCGAACGTATCCATCACCATGGGGTAGTCGAGGGTCGTGGCGATGATCTTTCCCGCGTCGGGCTTCTCCCGCACGCTCGAGAGATACGGCTCATAGGTCATCGCCGCGTCGCCCTGGCCGGCGATGAAGGCCTGGGCGGCGGGGCCCGGCTCGAGGGTCACGACCTTGACGTCCTTCACGGTAAGGCCGTTCTTCTTGAGCATCCATGCCAGCGTGAAGTAGGGCGCCGTCCCCGGTGCCGAGGCCGCCACCGTCTTGCCCTTCAGGTCGGCGATCTTCGCGACGTCCTTGCGCACGACCATGCCGTCGGCGCCGTACGACTTGTCGAGCTGGACCACCTGCACCGTCGCCACGCCATTGGCGTTCCAGACGATCCAGGTCTCGACCGTCGTCGCCGCGCACTGCACGTCCCCGAGGCGATCGCCAGGTGCCGGTCCTTCTGGGGAATGAACTTGATGGTGACGTCGACGCCGTTCTTCTTGAAGATGCCCGCCTTCTCGGCGAGCGACAGAGGGCGAAGCCGGTCCACCCGCTCATGCCCACCGTGACCTTCGGTAGATCCTGGGCGACGGCGGCGGGGGCCCACAATAGTGTGACGGCGGCGAGGAGAGAGCTGGCGACGCGCATGGACATCCTCCTGAACGGTTTGTGAGCACACGGCCGCGCAGTCGCGCCCGCGGCGTCCCAACGATACTACGCGATCCTGCTAATATGGCTCTCCATCGCACTCCAAGGAGGAATGACATGGCTGACCGCGGCATCGAGGTCGTTCACGCCCATCTGGCAAAGCTCCCCCGGCGGACTCACTGACCGTCGCCGAGCGCCGCGCCCAGTACGAGCGCGCGGAGAAGGTCTTCCCAGTCTCACCCGATGTCAAAGTCGAGCGCGTGACCGCGGGTGCGGCGCCTGCGGAATGGCTGCGCCCGCCGTCGGCGAGAGCGGGGCATGTCGTGCTCTACCTGCACGGCGGCGGCTACGTGATCGGGTCGCCGCGCTCCCATCGCCATCTCGCGGCCGCCATCGCGGGCGCGGCGGCCACCGACGCGCTCCTGCTCGACTACCGCCTGGCGCCCGAGCATCCCTTTCCGGCGGCCCTCGACGACGCCGTGGCCGCCTATCGCTGGCTTCTCGACCAGGGCATTCTCGCCGAGCACATCGCGGTCGCGGGCGACTCGGCGGGCGGCGGCCTCACCGTGGCCACGCTGCTCGCGCTTCGGGATGCCCACCTGCCTCGGCCGGCCGCCGGCGTGTGCATCTCGCCGTGGGTCGATCTGACCTGCAGCGGAGGGAGTTATCAGTCGAAGGCCGGTGTCGATCCGATTGTGCGGCAAGCGGGCGTCGCGGAAATGGCGCGCGCGTACCTCGGCACAACGGATCCGCGATCGCCGCTCGCCTCGCCCCTCTTCGCCGATCTCCGCGGCCTGCCCCCGCTCTTGATCCACGTCGGGAGCGACGAGGTGCTGCTGGACGACGCCATCGGGCTCGCCGAGCGGGCGAAGGCGGCCGGCGTGGACGCGACGCTCGAGCAGTGGGACCGCATGATTCACGTCTGGCACTGGTTCCTGCCCATGCTGGACGAGGCCCAGGCCGCCGTCGAGTCCATCGGCGCTTTCGTCCGCGCCCGCACGGCGTAGATCATCGAAGGGGGCCTCGACGGCCCCCTCCGAGCCTCCCCAACCCGGATTGCGCCGGCCAAGCCGGCGCTCGGACGGCGGGGCGGCGGTTATCCTGGTGCGCTCCTACGTGGAAAGAGTCTCCAGGTGGATCGCGACGTCGAACGGATGCGGCCGGTCGCCGTAACCGAGCAGCTCAGTGGGCGAGGCACCCGGCACGGGGAGCGCGGCGGGATCGAAGAGGGCGCGATAGAGGCCGGGAGGGGAGATCAGGGCGGCGTTCTCCGAGTCGGCGGGCAGCGCCAGGAGCAAGCTCTCGCCGTCGGTCGCGCCCGTCAGCACGAGGCCGCGGTCGGCCACCCACGAGAAGGTGTCGTCGCCCGCGCCGCCGCTCACGTGCTCGCGGAGCAGCTGGACCTGGCGCACGTCGGCCAGCCGCTCGGTGAGCGAGCCGCCGTCATAGCTCCAGCCGGGCTGATCCGGCGGCCGAGCGAGACCGGTGCGGCGATCGGCCGACATCGCGTACACCGCGCCTCGGCGCGAGACCTCGAAGAACGAGCCGAGGTTCTCCGGGCGATAGCTCGCGAGGGGCTCGAGTCGCAGCCGGCAGAGCTCGCCGCCGAAGGCGGGCACCACGAGGGATGAGACGCGAACGGCGCGGCCATCGGCCGAGACGATGACGAAGCTCGACGAGTAGATCCCGGGCTCGATCGGGGACGTGAAGCCCGGCCCGGGCACGTAGAGGAGATCGCGCCAAGTCCCGCGGAGAAGGCGCGGCGCGACGGCGCTCCGGCTCAGGAAGAGACAGGTCGAAGGTGCGGGTCAATGCCCCCGGCCGGAGCGCGACCGGGGGCCACCCGATCGGCCACCGGGCGAGCCGGCTCGGCCGCGGCCGCTGTCCCCGGGCTTGCCGCCGCTGCGCCCAGGCCCGCCGCGGCTGGCCATCCGCTGGCGCTTTTCATCCGCGTAGCGGCGCCGCTCCTCGCTCGTCGGCTTGATCTCGGCCAGATAGAGGTCGTCGCCCGCCCACTCCACGAGGATCTTCTGGCCGATGAACTTCTCGATGGGCTCGACGGCGAGCGCGCTCGTCTCGTCGGCCAGGCTGATGGCCTTGCCCGCCGCGCCCGCGCGCGCGGTGCGGCCGATCCGGTGCACGTAGTCCTCGGCGTCCTGCGGCATGTCCCAGTTGATGACGTGCGTCACCCCCTCGATGTGGAGCCCGCGCGAGGCCACATCGGTCGCGACGAGGACGGGCAGCTCGCCGTCCTTGAAGTCGTTCAGGAGCTTCAGCCGCTTCTTCTGGTCCACATCGCCCGTGAGCGCGCGCGCCTGCCAGCCATTGCGGCCGAGGCGGTCCTCGAGGCGGCGCGCCTCCTCCCGCGTATTGGAGAAGATGAGGATGCGGCTGCCGCCCTCGCGCTTGAGCAGGCCGAGGAGCAGGTTGAACTTCTCCTCGCGCCCCACGTGGTAGAGCACCTGCTCGGCCTTTTCCACCGTCTTCTGATTGGGCGTGATCGTGATCTGGACGGGGTTGTTCATGAACTCCCACGTCAGCTCCATCACCCGGAAGGACAGCGTCGCCGAGAACAGGAACGACTGCCGCCGCTCCGGCTTGGGCAGCTTGCGCAAGATGAAGCGGAGATCGGCGATGAAGCCCATGTCGAACATCCGGTCGGCCTCGTCGATGACGAGCACCTCGACCTTGCTCGGCGACCAGACGTGCTGCTTCAGATAGTCGATGAGGCGGCCCGGGGTGCCGACGAGGACGTCCGCGCCGTCCCGCAGCGCCTCGCGCTGCTTGTTGTAGTCGATGCCCCCGTAGACGGAAATGATGCGGAGGCCGGTGTGGGCGCCGAGCAGGTGCGCATCGGCCTCGATCTGCACCACCAGCTCACGCGTGGGGGCAATGATGAGGACGCGGGGGCGGTGACGCCGGTCTTGGCCGGAGAGGGCGTGCGCAGGCAGCGGGTGAAGGCGGCGATCAGGAAGGCCGCCGTCTTGCCCGTGCCCGTCTGGGACTGACCCGCGACGTCCTTGCCCTTGAGGGCGAGCGGCAGCGCCGCCTCCTGGATCGCGGTGGCCGTCACGAAGCCCGCGTCCCGGATGCCGCGCACCAGGGGCTCGGGAAGATCGAGCGAGCCGAACTCGATGGCGCTCAGGAGGCTCCTCCACTGTCGGCGGGCGGCCCCGCCACCCTGCCGTCTCCGGCGCCACCACCGGCTTCCGGCCCGCCGGCCGAAGAGGCGCGCCGAGATGATCCCGAGCTCGTACAGGATGCACAGCGGGCCGGCCATGAGCGATTGATTGATGATGTCGGGCGTCGGGGTCAGGACTGCCGCGAGGATGAAGTTGATGAGGATGGCGTACTTCCTGTTCTTCGACAGGAACTGCGGCGTCACCACCCCGATCATGGAGAGGAGCGTGATGACCACCGGCATCTCGAAGACGAGCCCGAACGCCAGGGTGAACTTGAGGACGAAGTCCGTGTAGCTCGCCACCGAGATCATGGCCTGGAGCCCCTGGTCCTGGCCGAAGGTCACGAGGAACGTCGAGGCGTAGGGCACGATCACGAGCAGCGCGAACGCGCCCCCGAGGAGGAAGAGGAGCGAGCCGATGATCACGAACGGGCGCCGCGTACTTGCGCTCGTGCTTGTGGAGCCCCGGCGCCACGAAGGCCCAGACGTTCCAGAGCACCACCGGCATGGCGATGAAGAGCCCGGCGATCATCGCCACCTTCATGTACGTCCAGAAGGCCTCGGTGGGCGACGTGAACACGAGCCTCGTGTTCATCTTGAGTATCGGCCGCTGGATGAACTTCATCATGGGCGTCGTGAAGTACAGCGCGATGCCGAGGCCGACCGCGGAGGGGATGAGGCTCCAGATGATGCGGGTGCGGAGCTCCGTCAGGTGATCGAAGAACGACATCTTGCCGTCGTCGATCTCGCTCATCACCACTCCGCGATGAAGTGCCGGAGCTGCCCCACGCCGCGCCCGGCGGCAAAGCCCTCGCGGATCGCCCGCGTGACGTAGGCCTTGGCGTCCCGGATCGCGTCGCCGATCGCCTGCCCCGCGCGAGGCCGGCGGCGATCGCCGCCGAGAGGTGCAGCCCGTGCCATGCGTGTTCCCCGAATCGATCCGGGGGCGCGAAACGCCGTGAACGCCTTGCCATTCCAGAGCAGGTCGATCGCGTCGCCCTTGAGATGCCCGCCCTTGACGAGCACGTAGCGGGGCCCGAGCCGGTGGATGCGGCGCGCGGCCTCTTCCATGTCCGGTCGCGACGCCACCGGGATGCCCGCGAGCGACTCCGCCTCGGGGAGGTTCGGCGTCACCACGAGGGCGAGCGGCAGGACGCGCTCGATCAGGGCCTGGCGCGCGTCCGGCTGCAGGCAGCGCGTCGCCGGACTTCGCCACCATCACGGGGTCCACGACGAGCTTCTCGATGGGATCATCGGCCAGCGTCGCCGCCACCGCCTCGATGATGGGCGCCGTCGACAGCATCCCGCACTTGGCCGCACCGGCGCCGAAGTCCGAGAGGACGGAGCGGAGCTGGAGCGCGACGAAGGCCGGAGGGAGATTCTCCACTCCCTGGACGCCGAGGGAGTTCTGCGCGGTCACCGCGGTGATGACGGACATGCCGAACACCCGGAAGGCGCTGAAGGTCTTGAGATCCGCCTGGATACCCGCCCCACCCCCGGAGTCCGACCCCGCGATGGTGAGTGCCTTCGGAATCAGCATGGCCTCCTAGTATACGGGAGGGTCGGAAGGCGCGCCAGATCAGGAGTTTTCGGCCCGCTCCGCGTGGCCGCCAAGTTGACTTTGCCCCCGCGTCCGGCGACCCTGAAGGGAAAGGAGCGCCTGCCATGGAGATCTGCCCGTCGTGTGGTGAATCGCTGAACCTCGTGGAGGATGTCGGTCTGCGCCCCGCCGACGAGACGGAAGCCGTCCCGGGCGGTGAGAAGCCCGTCCGACCCGCCGCCCGGATGGTCTGCAGCATCTGCTCCTGGCCGGTGGACGAGACCCGCCCCTGACCGTCACTCCTCCGGTCCGGCGCCGCCGGAATCACGACGGTAAACTCGCCCCTCACCGGCGCGGAGGCGAAGCGCTCGCGAAGCCCGGCCGCCGTCCCCGCACGATCTCCTCGAACTGCTTGGTCATCTCGCGCGCCACCACGATCTCCGTCTCCCCGAACACCTGACCGATGGCCTCGAGCGAGGCGAGGATGCGGTGAGGCGACTCGTAGCAGACGACGGTCGTCTCGAGGGCGCGGAGCGCCTCCAGCCGGTGGACGCGCCGGCCCGGCTTCACCGGCAGGAAGCCGTCGAAGACGAAGCGGTCGGCGGGCACGCCGGCAGCGGACAGCGCGGTGACGACGGCCGATGGGCCCGGCACGGGCACGACGCCGACGCCCGCCTCGCGCGCGGCGCGCACGAGCAGAAAGCCTGGGTCCGAGATCCCCGGCGTCCCCGCGTCGGTCACGAGGCCCACCGATTTCCCTTCGAGGAGCACGCGCAGGATCGCGTCGCCCTTGCTCAGCATATTGTGCTCGAAGTAGCTCGTGACGGGCACGTGGACGTCGAAGTGGCTCAAGAGGCCCCGCGTCCGCCGCGTGTCCTCGCAGGCGACCAGATCGACCTCCTTGAGGATGCGGAGCGCGCGCAGGGTCAGATCCTCGAGGTTCCCGATCGGTGTCGCGATCACGTAGAGCGTGCCCGGCGTCACCGGCGCTTCTTTCCCGGAAGGGGTTGCTTACGCCGACTGCTCCTTCTGCTCGGAGATGAGGATGGGACGTTCCTTGTTCAGGATGACCTCGCGCGTGATGATGCACTCCTTCAACCCCGGCATCGACGGCAGCTCGTACATCATCTCGAGCATCACCTCTTCCGAGCACCGCGCGGAGCCCGCGCGCGCCGGTGCCGCGCTTCATCGCCTCGCGGGCGACGGCGGCCACCGCGTCGTCGGTGAACTTGAGCCGAACCTTCTCGAGGTCGAAGTACTTCTGGTACTGCTTCACGATGGCGTTCTTCGGCTCCTTGAGGATCCGCACGAGGGCGGGCTCGTCCAGGTCGTGGAGCGTCGCGACCACCGGGCAGGCGGCCGACGAACTCGGGGATGAGCCCGTACTTCAGGAGGTCTTCGGGCTGGGCCATGGCGAGCAGGTCGCCGATGCGCCGGTCCTCGCGGCTCTTGATCTCGGCGCCGAAGCCCATCGCGGTCCTTCCCACGCGCCCTCGACGATGCGATCGAGCCCCACGAAGGCGCCCCCGCAGAGGAACAGCACGTTGGTGGTGTCGACCTGGATGAACTCCTGGTGGGGATGCTTGCGGCCGCCCTGGGGCGGGACGTTGGCGACGGTGCCCTCGAGGATCTTGAGCAGCGCCTGCTGAACGCCCTCGCCGGAGACGTCGCGCGTGATCGAGGGATTCTCGGACTTGCGCGCGATCTTGTCGATCTCGTCGATGTAGACGATGCCCCGCTGCGCCCGCTCGACGTCGTAGTCCGCCGCCTGCAGGAGCCGGAGGATGATGTTCTCGACGTCCTCGCCGACGTAGCCGGCCTCGGTGAGCGTGGTGGCGTCGGCGATCGTGAACGGCACGTGGAGCATCTTGGCGAGGGTCTGCGCAAGGAGCGTCTTGCCGGAGCCGGTGGGCCCGATGAGCAGGATATTGGCCTTCTGCAGCTCGACGTCGCCGGCCTCTCCGCCCGCCTCGACACGCTTGTAGTGATTGTGGACGGCCACCGCCAGGATCTTCTTGGCCCGGTCCTGGCCGATCACGTACTGGTCGAGGACGTTCTTGATCTCGGCGGGCTTGGGAGGCTCCGCAGCTCGCGGCTCTTTTCCTCCTCCCACTCCTCCGCGATGATGTCATTGCAGAGCTCGATGCACTCGTCGCAGATGTACACGGTGGGACCCGCGATCAGCTTCCGGACGTCGTTCTGGCTCTTGCCGCAGAACGAGCACTTGAGCGAGCCGCTCCCTTCGCGGGTCCGCGCCATCGCCCGACCTACGACACCGGCGCCGCGGTCACGACCACCTCGGGCACGGGCCGGGTGGTCGGCTTGGAGGAGATGACCTCGTCCACGATCCGGTATTCCTTGGCCTGCTCCGCCGTCATGAAGAAGTCGCGGTCGGTGTCGCGCTGGATCTTCTCCATCGACTGGCCCGTGTGGTACATCAGGATGCGGTTCAGCTCTTCCCGCATGCGGAGAATCTCCCGGGCCTGGATGTCGATGTCGGTGGCCTGCCCCTGCACGCCGCCCAGGGGCTGGTGGATCATGATGCGCGCGTGCGGCAGGGCGAATCGCTTGCCCCTGGCGCCCGCGGTGAGGAGCAGCGCGCCCATGCTCGCGGCCTGCCCCATGCAGATGGTGGAGATGGCCGGCTTCACGTATTGCATCGTGTCATAGATCGCCATGCCCGCGGTCACGGAGCCCCCGGGCGAGTTGATGTAGAGGTGGATGTCCTTGTCGGGGTCCTCCGCCTCCAGGAACAACATCTGCGCGATGACGAGGTTGGCGATCTCGTCCTCGATATACGTCGGGAGGAAGATGATGCGCTCCTTGAGGAGCCGGGAAAAGATGTCGAACGCCCGCTCGCCGCGGGGCGTCTGCTCGACCACCATCGGGACCAAACCCATCGAACGCCTCCTTCGCTGTGCTCGGAGGGGGCTCCGCCTCCGTCTATCGCTCGATCCGGTTGCATGGCGCTCTCAGTGTACCTCAGGCGCTGACCGCGGCCCGTTCAATAAGGAAGTCGAGCGTGCGCTTCTCCCCGAGAGAGAGGCGGAGGCGATCCAGGTCACCGTTTTGCTCGAGCAGCGCGCGCACGGCGGCCGCCGGTCGCTGGCTCGTCTCCGCGATGCGCTCGACCTCGGCATCGACGTCGGCGTCGCTCGGCACCAGCCCTTCCTTCTCGGCGATGGCCTCGATCAGGAGCGCGCGCTTCACGGACTTCTCGGCGCCCGGCCGCATCTCCTCGAGCATCTTCTGGTAATCCCACGGCACCCGCTCCGGATCCATGCCCTGGCGGCGCATCTGCTCGCGGATATGCTCGATCTGGTGCCCGACCTGGCGCAGCACCATCGATTCCGGGCACCTCGAAGGTGTGCGCGGCCAGCGCCGCTTCGAGCACGGCATCCTCGAGAGCGCGCCGGTTCTCCTGCTCCCGACGGCGCTCGAGGCCCTTGCGCATCTCCGCGCGCAGCGCGTCGAGCGTCTCGAACTCGCCCATGGTCTTGGCGAAGTCGTCGTCGATCGACGGCAGCACCTTCTCCTTGACCTCGCTGACCTTCACCTCGGCGTCCGCCGCCTTGCCCCGCAGCGCCTCGTTCCGGTGATCGTCGGGGAAGCGCACGCGCGTCTGGCGCGCGCCGCCGGGCCCGAGCCCGATCACCGCCTCGTCGATCTCCTTCAGGACCGCGCCGCTGCCGATGACGAGCCCGTAGCCCGTCTCGGTGCGCGGCTCCATGCCCTCGGGAGTCAGCGTGTAGTCCACGATCACGAGGTCGCCCACGTCGGCGGGCCGCTCCACCGCCCGGTACTCCGCCTGCTGCTCCTGCAGGTGCGCGAGGGCCTCGTCCACCTCGGCCTCGGTGAACGACTTGGGCGCGTGCTGGACGGCGAGCCCGGCGTACTGGCCGAGCGCGATGGTCGGCTTGATCTCGACCACGGCCGAGAACTTGAGCGGCGCGCTCTCCTCGAGCGTGACCTCCTGCAGGTCCGGCTCTTCCACCGGCTTGAGCTGCGTTTCCGGCGAGGGCTTGCCGGTACACCTCCGGAATCAGGTGGCGGGCGACCTCCTGGCGGACATCATTCGAGAAGTGCAGCTTGACCATGCTGCGCGGGACCTTGCCCTTGCGGAAGCCGGGCAGCTTGGCTTCCCTCTGCACGCGGGTGAACGCGCGCGCCCACGCCTCCTGCACGACCTCGGGCGTCTCTTCCACCTGCAGCCGGCGCTTGCACGCGCCGAGCTCCTCGACATCGACTTTCATCGCGGCTCCTGGAATTCTGGTACGAGAGGGGAGTTGAACCCCCACGGGTGTGGACCCTCTGGATCCTAAGTCCAGCGCGTCTGCCAGTTCCGCCACTCTCGCACGTATTGTGCAGTACCGCGCTCCCCGCGCCCGAGCGCAGGACATGCGCCGCGCGGGCTCGGTGCTGGGGAAGCGCTCGGCCATCTCAAGAGAAGCGATCGCTGACACCACGGCGATCACCGGGCTCAAGAGTAACATAGCGAGGCCGCCAAGGGCGGACCTGCGGGCCAGCCTCCCGACATCACCGAGGCCATCAATAGAGGAACGGGACGGGTAGCGGGGACGGCCGAACGGCCGGCCGGCGCGCACCGTCAGGGCCGGCACCAGCTTCGTGGTTCCCGTGCGCCGGTTGTTGCGAGTGTCCACGAACTCGACGGGGCCGTCGATCCGATCCAGGACCGACACGTCGGCGGGCGCCCCGACCATGAGGTGTCCCGAGCCCGGGGACGCGGCCGATGACCTTCGCCGGCTCCACCGTGGCCTTGGCCACCACGTCCTCGAGCGAGAGCCCCATCGCGAGGAACTTGGACATGACCCAGGGCAGGGTCGGATAGCCCGGGCTATTGATGCTCACCGCGTGGATATCGCTCGAGATCGTGTCCGGGCGTGAATCCCTGAGCCATCGCCGGCTCCGCCACCGTGTAGTCGAACGAGCCGCCGCCGTGACCGACGTCGACGACGACCCCGCGCTGCTTGGCGCGGAGCGCCGCGGGCAGGAGCCGTCCGCCCTGGACGGTATTGTTGCCCGCGCCGCTGTACGCGTGCGTGAGGATGTCGCCCGGGCGGAGCAGGTCCAGGAGATCGGAGAGCGAGCCCGGCGCCGCCCCGATATGGCACATCACGCGAAAGGGCTTGCCCGCGATCTCCGCTGCGCGAATCGCCCGGCGGAGCGGCTCGAGCCCGTTCTGACCGACCACCGAATCGGTGATGCGTACCTTGACGCCCAGCACCAGGTCGGCGTTCTCGACAAGCGCCTTGGCGCAGGCATCCACGTTGGCGTAGTCGATATTGAGCATCTCGCCGGGAGCGAGACCGCCGGCCAGCCCGATGGTGGAGATGTGGACGAAGGCGAAGAGGCGCGTGCGCGACTGCGGCACGACGCCGTGACGGAAGTTGCCGAACGTATAGGCCCCGGCATCTCCCGCCGACACCGCCGTGGTCGTGGCCGTGATGCCGACCAGCTCGTCGGCGGGCAGCCCGATGCCGAGGTGCGGGCAGAGGTGCGTGTGCAGGTCGATGAGGCCCGGGATGACGAGCTTGCCGGCGGCGTCGATCCGCTGCACTGACCGATCGGCCGGGATGGCCGGCAGGATCGCGGCGACCTGGCCGTTCTTGATTCCGAGATCCCGCTTGCCGCGGAGGGCCTGGCTCGGATCCAGCACCTCGCCATTGGCGATGACCAGATCGAACTTGAGCCCGGGATCGGCGGGGTCGAAGCCCATCGGCAGCGCCTGCCCTGATTGAGCGAGGAGCACCGGCGCCGACTGCGCGCCGCCGGCCTGAGCCACCGCCGTCGTCGTCACCGCCGCGCTCGTCCCGAGCCTGATGAAATCGCGCCGCGACACGTCCATCGCCACCCCCTCGTCGACACGGGGCCGGCCCCGCGCGGATGCGATCCTGGCACAAGGGGCCCGGTACCGCAATGGGTACCGGGCCGTCTTCAGCAGCGACCGCCAATCGGGGAAGCGCCGGCGAGGCGCGCGACCGCGTCTAGAACCAGCTAAGCGAGGAGCGTATCGGAGTAACCGCCGTTCGAGCGCCGGCTTCGCCGGCGCAACCAGTTCTGGGAAGCTCGAAGGGGGCCGTCGAGGCCCCTTCGATGACCTTACGTGGGGCGGCCGTGGGACTGCGCCGAGCGGCTATGGGATTGCGCGGGGCGGCTGTTCCAGGCCGGGCGCGCTCCGGGACGGGCGCCGTTGTGGGCCCGCCGCTCGGCGTTGGCGCGCGCGGCGCCGCGCTCCTGGGCCTTCTTCGCGCGGATGGCGGCGATCCGCTCGGCCATGGGCACTTCGAGCCGTTCGGCCGCGCGCTTCGTGTAGTCGAACCCGGGCAGCGTCACGCGCTCGATGCGACGGCCGATCGCGCGCTCGATCGCGCGGAGATCCGCCTCTTCGTCGGGAGACACGAAGGTCACCGAATCGCCCTCGGCCTCGGCGCGCGCCGTCCGCCCGGAGCGGTGGATATAGTCCTCGGGGACCGCCGGCACGTCGAAGTTCACCACGTGGCTCAGCGCGCTGATGTCGATGCCGCGGGCCGCGATGTCGGTGGCGACGAGGACGCGGACCTTGCCGTCCTTGAACGCGGCCAGCGCCTGGGTGCGCTGGGCCTGGCTGCGGTTGCCGTGGATGCGGTCGACCGTGACGTCGTGGCGCGCGAGGAAATCGGCCAGCCGGTTGGCGCGGTGCTTCGTGCGCGTGAAGGCGAGCACGCTCCGCACACCGGGCTCGGCCAAGAGCCCGAGCAGCAACCCCGACTTCAGCTCCGACGCGACGGGGTAGACCGCGTGGGTGATGCTGGTGGGCGGCGCCGGCGGCCGCTCCACGTTGATGGCCACGGGCGCGTGCAGCATCTCGCGGGAGAGGGCCACGATCGGGGAGGCAGCGTGGCCGAGAAGAACAGCGTCTGGCGCTTGCGCGGGCAGGTGCTTGAGGACGCGGCGGACGTCGGGGAGAAAGCCCATGTCGAGCATCCGGTCCGCCTCGTCGAGGACGAGGATCTCGATCCCCTGCAGGCGCGCGTACGGGTACTGGAAGTGGTCGAGGAGCCGGCCCGGCGTCGCGACGATGATGTCGACGCCTCGGCGGAACGCGGTCTCCTGCGGCCCCATGCCGACACCGCCATACACGGCGGCGCCGCTCAGCCGCGTGAAGCGGGCGAGATCCCGGCGGTGCTCGTCGATCTGCGCGGCGAGCTCCCGCGTGGGCGTGATGATGAGCGCGCGCGTGACGCCGCGGGGCTTGCCGTGGAGGTGCTGCAGGATCGGGAGCAGGAATGCCGCCGTCTTGCCGCTGCCCGTCATGGCGCAGGCGAGGACGTCCCGGCCGTCCATCGCGGCGGGGATCGCGTCCTTCTGGATCGGGGTCGGCACCGCGAAGGCCATCTGGTCGACGCCGCGCAAGAGGTCGGGGTGAAGGTTGAAGGAGGTGAAGGACATAACGGTCGCTTTCTTCTAGGCGCACCTGGGCCTGTGCAGTCTTCCGTCCATGAACATGACACGCCCAACCACGCGGAAGAGGAGGCCGGGAAACGCGGTCTGAGGAAGATGCAGGCTCACCAGCGAACCGCCAATCGGATCAGACGAAGGACAGTGTACACGACGACGGCACGGATCGCGAAGGTTTTCCCTCGGCGGGGGCCTCGTCGGCCCCGCCGAGGGCCTATTTCGGCGTGATGATGAAGCGGAGCCGCGCCTCGGGACGGTCGTAGCGCGCGAAGCGCATCGCGGACCTCGTCGGCGGTGAAGCCCTCGTATGCGGCCCGCGCGCCGAGGACGTCGTCGATCTTCTGCCCGCGATAGTCGAGCGCGGCAGAGCCGGCTCGACCAGAAGCTGGGATCCTTCAAGATCTCGTCGAGCAGGTTCGCCATCTGCCGCTTGGCCACGGCCAGCTCGTCCGCCGTCGGCCCGGCCTTGGCCAGCTCGGCGTACATGTCCTCGACCGCCGCCGCCAGCGCCGGCGCCTTGCCCGGGTCCGTCGGAGCCACCGCGGCGAACAGGCCGAAGCCCGGGTAGATGACGGCGGGCTCGGACGAGGCGCCGATGCTGTAGACGAGCTGCTTGCCCTCGCGGATGGTCTTCATCATCCGCGTGCTCAGGACGCGCGCCGGCCACGTTGAGCAGCCGCGATGTCGCGCACATTGGCGAGGTCGACGCCGAAGAAGCCGGCAAACACCGCGGCCTGTGGCGTGCGCGCGTCGATCGACTCCTCGACCACGATCGGCCCGCGCGGCCGGGCAATCGTGCGCAGGTCCGACAGCGTCTTGTCGCCGATGCGCGGGCGCGCGGGCAGCGCGCCGAGATAGCGCGTCACCAGGCGCGTCGCCGCCTCGCGGTCGATGTCGCCCACCACCGCCACCTCGATGGGCGCGGTGGCGATCAGGCGCCGGAGCCACGCCTGGGCCGCATCGCGGTCGAGCGCCACGACCTGCTCGGCGGTCAGCGACTTGGGCCGCGTCTCGTCCTTGGGATAGATCGCGTCGGCGCTGGTGGTGGCCAGGACCTGCATCGGCTGACTCTTCCGCGCGGCGATGCGCTGCAGCTCCCCGTCCTTCCACTGCTCGAGCGCGGCCGGCTCGATGACCGGGTCGGTGAGCAGCAGGTACGCGAGCTGGAGCCCCGCTCGAGCTCGGCGGGATCGCCCGACACGCTGAGCGTCAGCGTGTCGCCCGTCATCCCGCCGCGCACCCGCACCTTCGCGCCCGTCATCAGGTCGCGGATCGCCGTGCTCGACAAGGCACTCGTCGCCGGGCGGTCCCAGGCGCGCAGCGCCGCCTCGGTGAGGCCGCGGTCCGCCGCCGTCTCCTGGATCGTCCCGCCGGCGAGCGTGATCGCGATGCTCGCCTCGTTCTTGCGCTCGTCCATGAACCGGTGGTGGGCGCGCACGCCATTGTCGAGCCACATCGACGTCACGCCGCTCGCGGCGTGCGTCCGGCTCTCGACGACGGTGCCGCCCTTGGGCAGCGTGGTCAGGAGCGCCGTCGCTCTCGCGACCTCCGCCACCTTGTCCGGCGTGACCTCGACGGCCGCGCGGCCGAGCGCCAGCAGCTCGGCCTCCGTCGGAACGCCGTCGCTCGCGGGCAGCTCGGCGATGAACATCACCTGGCCCGGGTCGAAGTTGCGGGTGAAGGCCTCCGAGACCTCGGCGGCCGTGACCCCCGGCAGCATCCCGCGCAGGAGCGCCAGGGACTGCGCGGCCGACATGACCGGCTCCTGCCGCGTCACCGCCCCGTTGATCTGGCGCAGCACGTCGCGCGCCGGTCGGGTCGTCTCGCGCTGCACGGCCTCTTCCGCCTGGGCGATCGTGGCCTGGCGGGCATCCTCGACCTCGCGCTCGCTGAACCCGTGCAGGCGCGCCCGTTGAAGCGCCGTGCCGAGGTCGGTCAGCATGGCGCGCCAGGTGCCGGGTCGGCCCGAGGCTTCGACCGAGGTCATGCGCATCGTCCCCGGCCAGTCAGAGACGGAGGCGTCCGCGGCGACGAAGGCCACCTTGCCCGCCGCGATCTCGGCGTTCATCCTTCGGCCGAACGTCCAGGCGCCGATGAGATCGACCATCTCGCGCCGTTTCAGCGCGGCCGTCGTCGCCGGCTCGCGCGGCGGCTCTATCCGCACGATCGAAACCTCGGGGCGGGTCAGCTCGGAATCGGTCACCACGACGGCCCGGGGCCCCGCGGTGCGCTTGACCCCACGTCGCGCGGCGCCGGCCGGGGCACGGTCGGGCCGCCGCCGAAGTCGCGCTTGATCAGGTCGACCACCAGCGCCGGGTCGGCGTCGCCCACGACGATCACGGTCATATTGCTCGGCACGTACCAGCGCGAGTAGTAGTCCACGAAGTCGCCGCGCCCGACCGACTTGATCGTCTCCTCGGTGCCGATGGGCAGGCGGCGGCCGAGCGTCGACTCGGGCGCCAGCCGCTCGTATACCTGGTCCTGGACGCGCTGGCGCGCGCTCGACCGGGAGCGCTTCTCCTCGAGGATGATCTGACGCTCGCCGTCGATCTCGGGCGTGCCGAGGCTCAGCCGCGTGGCGACGTCGGACATGAACACCATCGCCTTGTCGAGCGCGTCCTTGCCGGCTCCCGGCACCGTGAGCTGGTACGTCGTCTGATCGAAGCTCGTGAAGGCGTTCTGGTCGCGCCCGAACGCGAGGCCCAGGGACTGAAAGAACGGCACCACGGAGCCCGGCGGGAAATTGGCCGATCCGTTGAACGCCATGTGCTCGAGGTAGTGCGCGAGGCCGCGCGTGGCGTCGGTCTCGTTGAGCGAGCCCGAGGAGACGTGGAGCCAGATGCTCACGCGGCCTTCGGGATTCTTGTGCGGGCGAACGATATAGCTGAGCCCATTGGGGAGCGTGCCCGTCACGAGCGCGGGATCGGTCGGCAGCCGCTCTTCGGCCGCCGCCGGGATCTGTGCACCCACCATCACCGCCAGCATCAACAGGACCAGGACTCGCCGCATAGAGCCTCCTCGAAATTCAAATGCGCCTCCGTGGAAATGACGCCGGAGAGACTTCGGAGGGGGCCCGTCGAGGCCCCTCCGGTTGCACTACGCCTTGACGATGCTCTTGATGATACGCTTACCGCCCATCTCGACGTAAATCACCTTGACCTGATCGCCCGGCTTGAGCCCGGCCAGCGCCGACAGCGCGCCGTCCTCCACGCCGAAGGTGAGCTGCATCGGGCTCTTGTCCACCATGTGCTTGACCGTCGCGGTCCTGGCCGCCTGGTCGGCCCGCACGAGCTCGCCGGTGAAGCTCTTGGGCGCGGCCTTCGCAGCGTCCTCGGCATGCGCGGGCGGCGTGGCGGGCTTGGGGGCTTGCGCGAACGCCGTCCCGGTGAGGGCGGGCACTGCCGCCGCGGCAACCATGAGGAACTCGAGCGTCTTCATGATGCTACTCCTCGAGGAAAGTGTGGGCCCAAGAGGAGCGTAGACGCCGCGAGTGAGAGACCGGTGAGAGCCGGATGAAGATGCTCTCACGTACGGGCACCGGGCCAGAGGCCAAATTGACCCGCGGCACGGAGCGTCGCGCCGGGCCCGTGATGGTATATTGGGCGGCGTGAGTGGACCTGCGCGGAGGAAGACGGTCTCGGTCGACGTGGGCGGCGTGGCGGTCGGCAATGCCCGCCCCATCGTCGTCCAGTCCATGACCAATACGGACACGGCTGACGTGGACGGCACGGTGGCCCAGGTCCGGGCACTTCACGCGGCAGGCAGCGAGCTGGTGCGCGTCACCGTGAACACCGAGGCGGCCGCCCGCGCGGTGCCGGACATCGTGAGCCAGGTCGACGTGCCGGTGATCGGCGACTTCCACTACAACGGCCACGTGCTCCTCACCAAGTATCCGGCCTGTGCCCGCGCGCTCGCCAAGTACCGCATCAATCCGGGCAATGTCGGCGGCAAGCACCACGACGAGAACTTCAGCGCCATCGTCCAGGTGGCCATCGACAACGGCAAGCCCGTGCGCATCGGCGTCAACTGGGGCAGCCTCGACCAGCAGCTCCTGACGCGAGATGATGGACGCCAATGCGCGGCTCGGCCGCGCCGCTCGACGCGCGCGACGTCACGATGAACGCCATCGTGGAGAGCGCCATCCAGTCGGCCGAGCTGGCGGAGGCCACCGGGCTCGCGCACGACCGCATCATCCTGTCCGCCAAGGTCTCCGGGGTGCAGGACCTGGTCGACGTGTACCGGAAGCTCGCGCCCCGCTCGGACCATCCCCTGCACCTGGGCCTCACCGAGGCGGGCATGGGCACCAAGGGCGTCGTGGCCAGCACCGCGGGCCTCGCCATCCTGCTCCAGGAGGGCATCGGCGACACCATCCGCGTCTCGCTCACGCCGAAGCCGAACGGCGACCGGACGGAGGAGGTGCAGGTCGCCCAGCAGATCTTGCAGTCCATGGGGCTCAGGAGCTTCATCCCTCAGGTGACGGCCTGCCCGGGCTGCGGGCGGACGACCTCGACCTTCTTCCAGGAGATGGCGGAGCAGATCCAGACCTACCTGCGCGACCAGATGCCCGTGTGGAAGGAGCGCTATACGGGCGTCGAGGAGATGAAGGTCGCGGTCATGGGCTGCGTGGTGAACGGGCCGGGCGAGTCCAAGCACGCCGATATCGGCATCTCCCTGCCCGGCACCTTCGAGGAGCCCAAGGCGCCGGTCTTCGTCGACGGCGCGCTCACGCCTCACCCTCAAGGGCGACACCATCGTCGCCGACTTTCTCAAGCTCCTCGACAACTACGTAGACACGCGGTACACGGCGCGCTGAGCGCCGCCGCTCACCCGTGACGATCGTCGTCGGCACCCTGGCGGTGCTGGTCGCCGCATTCGTCAAGGGGGCCATCGCGTTCGGCTTCCCCACCATCGCCACCCCGCTCTTCGCCCTCGTCGTGGACGTGCGGACCGCGGTGGCGGTGCTGATCCTGCCCAACCTGGCCATGGACGTCGTGCAGGCCGTGCGCCGGCCCGGCCTGCTGCCCGTCTTGCGCCGCCACGCGGTCCTCTACGTGACGGGGATCGCCGGCACGTTCCTCGGGACCTACTGGCTCACGCGCTTCTCCGACCGCCAGGCCATGCTCGTGCTGGGTCTCTTCGTGCTCGGCTTCGTCGCGCTCAACGCCTCTCGGTTCTCACTTCGCGTGAAGCCGTCATGGGAGCGCTACCTGGCCGGACCAGCCGGCCTCGTCGCCGGGGTGATGGGCGGGATCACGAATGCGCACGGCACCCCGCTGGTCGTCTACTTCTACGCGCTCGGGCTCGACAAGGGCGAGTTCGTGCGCGCGATCTCCCTCGCCTTCATCGTCTACAAGGCGGCGCAGCTCGTCGCGGTGACCCAGGCGGGAATCATGACGCTCGACCTGTTCTGGCTCTCCGTGCTCGCGACGGCCATCGCCCTCGCCGCCTTCGGGCTGGGCCTGCTCGTGCAGGACCGGATGAACCAGCGCGTCTTCAACCGCGTCATCCTGGGCGTGCTCACCGCGCTCGGCGGCCTGCTCGTGTTCCGGGCCATGCGCTGAGGCACAATTCTCGAAGGAGACTTCAATGCCGCCTGCCGACTCGAGGATTGCCGACTCCGATGCCCACCGCCTCGCCATCCTGCGCGAGCTCGAGCGCAAGGTGTTGTGGCTGTCGACGTGGACCATCCATCAGGCCAATCACCTGCGGCCGAGCCGGGACGGATTGAAAGTCGGCGGCCATCAGGCTTCGAGCGCGTCGGTGTGCACGCTCCTGACCGCGCTGTATCTCGACGTGTTGCGGCCCCAGGACCGCGTGGCGGTGAAGCCGCACGCGAGCCCGGTCTACCACGCCATCCAGTACCTTCTCGGGCGCCAGACGCGCGAGAACCTCGAGCAGTTCCGCTCGCTCGGCGGCGCCCAGTCGTATCCCTCGCGCACGAAGGACGTCGCCGGCGTCGACTTCTCCACCGGGTCGGTGGGCCTCGGGGTGGCGATGACGCTCTTCGCCTCGCTCGTTCAGGACTACGTCCGCCTGAAGGAGCCGAGCGCCGCCACCGCGCCGCCCGGCCGCATGGTCGCGGTGCTGGGGGACGCCGAGCTCGACGAGGGCAATGTATTCGAGGCGATGCTCGAGGGCTGGAAGCACGACGTCCGCAACCTCTGGTGGGTGATCGACTACAACCGCCAGAGCCTCGACGCCGTGGTGAGCGACCGACTCTTCAGTCGAATGGACGACATCTTTCGCACCACCGGCTTCCGCGTCGTCATGCTCAAGTACGGGATGCGGCTCGAGGCGGCGTTCTGCCGGCCCGGCGGCGACGCGCTTCGCCAGTGGATCGACGACTGCCCGAACTCGCGCTACTCCGCGTTGACGTTCAAGGGCGGGGAGGCCTGGCGCCGCGAGCTCGAGCGCGACCTCGGCGCGGTGGACGGGATCCGCGCGCTCCTCGACAGTCTCGATGACGACGCGCTGCATGCGCTCATGACCAACCTGGCCGGCCACGACATGGCCGCGATCCTCGACGCCTTCCACAAGATCGACGATGACCTGCCGACCTGTTTCATCGCCTACACCATCAAGGGCCACGGACTGCCCCTGGCCGGCCACAAGGACAACCACGCGGGGCTGATGAGCCGAGAGCAGATGGCCGGCTTTCAAGCCACCATGAAGGTTCCCGCGGGTCGGGAGTGGGACCCGTTCGCGGGCCTCGACCTGCCCGCCGAGGAGCTCGCCGCCTTCCTCCGCGCCGTGCCGTTCGCGCAGGCCGCAATCCGCGTGCACGACAGCGCGCCCGTGCCGGTGCCCGCTCGTCTCGAGGTGAGCATCGCGCCGACCATGTCGACGCAGGAGGGCTTCGGACGCATCCTGAGCGACCTCGCGCGAACGGACTCTCCGCTCGCCCGGCGATTGGTGACGACCTCGCCCGACGTGACCGTGTCCACCAATCTCGGCGCCTGGGTCAATCGCCGCGGCATCTTCGACCGCCGCGAGCAGCGCGACGTCTTCCGCGACCTCGACGTGCTCTCGACCCAGCGCTGGTCGATGTCGTCCCAGGGCCAGCACTTCGAGCTGGGCATCGCCGAGAACAACCTCTTCCTGATGCTCGCGGCGCTCGGGCTCGCCGGGCCGCTCTTCGGCGTGCGGCTGCTCCCCGTGGGCACCCTGTACGACCCGTTCATCCAGCGCGGGCTCGACGCGCTCAACTACGCCTGCTATCAGGACGCGCGCTTCTTGCTCGTGGCGACCCCCTCCGGCGTGACCCTGGCGCCCGAGGGCGGCGCGCATCAGTCCGTCGCCACGCCGATGATCGGCATGGGCATCGATCGCCTCGTGGCGTTCGAGCCGGCCTGGGTCGACGAGCTCGCGGAGATCATGCGATGGAGCTTCGAGCACATGCAGGCCCCTGACGGCAGCGCGGTCTACCTGCGCCTGTCGACCCGTCCCGTCCCGCAGCCCGACCGCGTGATCGACGAGGATCTGCGCCGCGATCTGCTGGCCGGCGGCTACTGGATCGTCCCCCGAGCGACGCCGCCGAGCTGGCCATCGTGTGCGCGGGGCCGCTCGCGCCCGAGGCCCACGAGGCGCACGCGCAGATCCTCGAGGACAGCCCGGGGGCGGGGCTGCTCGCCGTGACCTCCGCCGATCGCCTCCACGCCGGCTGGACGGCCGCGCAGCGCGCCCGCGCGCAGGGCGCGGCGAGCGCGGCGTCGCACGTCGAGCGATTGCTCGGCGCCCTCGGGCCGGATGCCGCGCTCGTCACCGTCATCGACGGGCATCCCGCGAGCCTGTCGTGGCTCGGCGGCGTGGCCGGCCACCGCGCCTATCCGCTCGGCGTCGACCACTTCGGTCAGTCCGGTGACATTCCGGACCTCTATCGCGTCCATCGCCTGGACGTGGACGCGATCCTCGAGGCCGCGGCAACCGCCTGCATCGAGCGGCGCCGGCGCTCCATCGGGCGAGCCGCGCCGCGCGGGCGGTGACCGCGCTCTCCATTCGCGTGCGAACCGGCGGAGGCCATCGCGCGGTCCGACGGCGCGCGCCATCGGCGCTGTGGCATACTCGCGAGGACAGATCCGCGATCCAGGAGAATTCATGCGCACTCGTCACCTTCGCTCCGGCACTCGTCGCCGCCCTCGTCGACCGCGCTTCTCCCTCCTGACGGCGAACGGTGCGAGCGCCGCCGACGGCACGATGACCTGGGGCGTCCACGTGTCGCTCACGCCCGCCTTCTTCGATCCCGCGGACGCGACGGGGACCGCATTGCCGCTGCATGGTCTACTACGGCGTGCACGACGCGCTCGTGCGCCCGATGCCGGGCACGCCGATGGGCAATGCCCTCGCCCAATCGTGGTCGATGAGCAAGGACGGGCTCGTCTACGAGTTCGTGCTGCGCCGAGGCGTCAAGTTCCACAACGGCGACGTCATGACCGCCGACGACGTGAAGTTCTCGTTCGAGCGCTATCGCGGCGCGAGCGCGGCGCTGCTCAAGCAGAAGGTCGCCGCCGTCGAGATCGCCGGACCCGGCGCGGGTCCGCTTCCGCCTCAAGCAGCCGTGGCCCGACTTCATGACGTTCTACGCGACGCCCGCGACGGGCGCGGCGTGGATCGTGCCGAAGAAGTACGTCGAGAAGGTCGGCGACGAGGGCTTCAAGAAGGCAGCCGGTGGGCGCCGGCCCGTATCGCTTCGTCTCGTTCAAGCCCGGCGTGGAGCTGGTCCTCGAGGCGCATCGAGGGGTACTGGCGCAAGCCGCCGATCATCAAGACGCTGGTCTTCAAGGTCATCCCGGACGATGCGACGAGGCTGGCCGCGCTCAAGCGCGGCGAGGTCGACGTCGCCTATGGCCTGACCGGCCCGCTCGCCGAAGAGGTGCGGCGCACGCGCCGGCTTCACCCTCAAGTCGGCGACGATCCCGGTCGCCCTCTACCTCGTCTTCACCGACCAGTGGGAACGCGAAATCGCCGTGGCACGACCGCCGGGTGCGCCTGGCCGCCAACCTCGCCATCGACCGCGCAGGCCATCAACCAGGCGAGCTACCTCGGCCTGGGCCGGATCTCCGCGAGCTTCATCCCCCAGGCGCTGGAATTCTACTGGAAGCCCCCGCTCTACCCGCACGATCCCAAGCGCGCCCGTCAGCTCCTCGCCGAGGCGGGCTATGCCAATGGCTTCGACGGCGGCGATCTGACGTCCGAGGCGTTCGCGGGCTCGGGCATCGGCGAGCCGGTGGTCAATGACCTGGGCGCCGTCGGCATCCGCCTGAAGCTGCGCCTGCTCGAGCGCGCCGCCTTCCTCAAGCAGCACAGCGAGAAGACCCTCAAGCACGTCGTCCTCGCGGGAAGCGGCGCGCCAGGCAATGCGGCGACGCGGCTCGAGCAGTACGCCGTCACCGGCGGCCTCTACGCCTATGGCAGCTATCCCGAGGTGGACGGGCTCTTCAAGGCGCAGGCCGTCGAGGTCAACCCCCGTGTCCGCCGCCAGATCCTCGAGAAGATGCAGCAGATCATCCACGAGCGCGTGATGTTCGCGCCCATCCTCGAGTATGCGTATTTCGTGAGCATCGGCCCGCAGCGTCGAGTACGACGCGGTCAACGCGATCCCGGCGAATCCCTACACGGCGCCCTACGAAGACCTGCGCCTCGCGAAGCGCTGACAGGAGCCCCTGACAGGAGATCGATCGATGACCAAGCGTGAACGGGTGATGGCAGCCCTCGGCGGCAAGCCGGTCGATCGGGTGCCGCTTGCCTTCTGGCTCCACAACTTCGCCACCGAGAACACCGCCGAGGGGCTCGCGAAGGAGACCCTGCGCCTGGCGAAGACGTTCGACTGGGACTACCTGAAGCCGCAGTCGCGCGCCCAGTGCTTCGCCGAGATGTGGGGCTTCCGCTACCAGCCGTCGGGCGAGCAGGCGGTGCAGTGGACGGTCACCCACTCGCCGATCGCCGACGCCGACGGCCTCCGACACCTCGCCCCCGCCGATCCGCGCACCGGGCGCGCTCGGCGAGCAGCTCGAGGCCCTGCGCGCCATCCGCCGGGCGGTGGGCCCCGACACGCCCATCATCTGGACGATCTTCTCGCCGCTGATGATCCTGCCCATGCTGCTGCGCGGCGGCCGCGACCAGGCGTTCGCGCTGCTCCGCTCGGAGCCCGCCGCCGTGGAGCACGCCTTCGGCGCCATGACCGAGACGCTCTCGGCCTATGCCCGCGACTGCCTCGCGGCCGGCGCCGACGGCCTCTTCTACGCCACCAACATGGCCACCCGCGACCTCACCACCGCCGAGGAATGCCGGCGATTTCAGCGGCCGTACGACCTGCGCATCCTCGCCGCCGTGGAGGCCGCGCCCTTCAACCTGCTCCACGTCTGCGGCACCGGCGTGCTGTTCGACGAGTTCGCCGACTACCCCGCCACCGCGCTGAGCTGGGCGACGGTGCCCGGCAATCCGACGCTCGCCGAGGGGCATCGCCGCACCGGCCGCGCCGTCGTCGGCGGCCTGCCCGCCAAGCCGGGCATCGCGTCCATGACCGCGGAGGCGCTCGCCGAGCGCACGAGAGCGTCGCTGCGCGAGATGGACGGCCGCTTCCTGCTCCTGGGCCCCGACTGCTCGATCAACCCGGACACGCCGGAGGCACTGCTCCACGCCGTCGGCACGGCCGCGCGCGGCTGACGCCCGCCGGCCCACCGGATCGGACCGCGAGGGAGGAGAGATCGATGGGCTTGACGATCAAGGTCGATCCCGGCGAGAAAGTCCGGTTGGCGAAGACGGACACCGACCGCGATGCGGGGCTGTCGAAGAGCGCGGGCAACGACGAGGCTGGACGCGCTCAGCGAGCAGCTCGGCGAGCTTCAGGAGCTGCTCTTCGCCGCGCATCGGCACGCGGTGCTGATCGTCCTGCAGGGGATGGACACGAGCGGCAAGGACGGCACCATCAAGCACGTGATGTCGCACGTCAATCCGCTGGGCTGCCGCGTGGAAGCGTTCAAGGTCCCGACCGAAGAGGAGCTGGCGCACGACTTCCTCTGGCGGGTGCACAAGGTCACGCCGGCGCGCGGCATGATGACGATCTTCAACCGCTCGCACTACGAGGACGTGGTCGTCGTCCGCGTGCACGACCTGGTGCCGAAGTCCGTGTGGGAAGCGCGCTACGATCAGATCGTCGACTTCGAGCGGACGCTCGCGGACAGCGGGACCCTCATCCTGAAGTTCTTTCTCCACATCAGCCGGGAGGAGCAAGAAGAGCGGCTGCTCGCGCGCGAGCAGGACCCGAGCAAGGCCTGGAAGCTGTCGGCGGCGGATTGGCGAGAGCGCGAGCGATGGGACGACTACATGCAGGCGTACGACGACGCGATCATGCGCACCTCGACCAAGCACGCGCCGTGGCACATCGTCCCCGCGGACAAGAAGTGGTTCCGGAATCTCGCCATCGCCGAGGCCACCGTCGACGCCCTCGCGGCCCATCGCGATGAGTGGAACGACGCGCTGCGCGTGCTGGCCGAGACCAAGCTCGCCGAGCTCCGCGCCATGCGGAAGGCGGGCAAGAGCGCCACGTAGGCGGCGGAGGACGGCGATGGAACGGGGCATCGAGTTCACGACGTTCTCGGTGATCGGACGGTGCGAGCGCACCGGCATGCTGGGCGTCGCCATCGCCACGAGCGAGATGGCGGTGGGCTCGCGCTGCATCCACGTGGCGCCGGGGGTGGGCGCCGTCGTCTGTCAGGCCAGCACCAATCCGCGCCTCGGCTTCCTCGGTCTCAACCTGATGCGGGCGGGCTACTCGGCGCCGCGGGCGCTCGAGGAGATCGCGGGCAGCGACACCCACGTGGAGCGGCGGCAGCTCGGCTGCCTCGACGTGAGCGGGCACGCCGCCGGGCGCACGGGCGCGGGCAATCGGCCGTGGGCCGGGCATCGGGCGGCGCGCAATGTGGTCACCGCCGCCAATGCCGTGGTCGGCCCCGGCGTGGCCGACGACATGTTCGACACGTTTCAGGCCGAGCCCGACAGGCCGCTGTGGGAGCGCCTCCTCGCGGCGCTCGAGGCGGGCAAGCGCGCGGGCGGCCAGCCCGACGGCGAGCAGTCCGCGGGTCTCTACGTGGTCGATCGCGAGCCCTTTGCCATCGTGGACCTGCGCGTGGACCTGCACCCGGAGCCCGTGCGCGAGCTGCGGCGCTTCGCCGACCGCTACTTCCCGCTGATCCCCTACTACAGCCTGCGCCCCTTCGACCCGGACCTGCCCCGCGCCGACGACTGGCTGCGCGAGCGCGGCCGCTGACGCCGCTTCACCGCCGGCTTTGTCTCACGAGTCGTGCATTGTTTGAACCAGGATCTTCCAGACGCCGTCGCGCCGGTACAGGTTGTAGGAGAACGTCGTCTTCCACAGCATCTCTTCGCATGCACCCTTGTACGCCCATTGAACGGTCGCGAGAGCACTGTTCGAGCCCGAGTGGTTGGACGTCCATGGTGAGGATGTCGCCGTGCGTAAAGCCTCTGGCCCGGTACGTCGCATCCATCCTCGGCGAAGAGCAGTTCGGTATCGTTGCGCGTCGGGTTCACTCGAACAACGCCCATCCTCGCCGTCACGCAGGGCTCTGAATAGAACTCTGCGATGGCACTCGGGCCATGGCTAAAGGAGTCTCGGTAGGCTTCAATGAACTTCGTCACTTCTTCGCGCATGGCGATTGGCTCCGTTGCGGTCTAACAACCAGTTTCAGCCGCAGCACTCGACCGCGAATCGACACGACGGTCGGGCGGCAGTGACGTCGGCGGGAACGCCTGGCTAGGCCCGCTCGTGACGAATGACGTTGAAATTCTCATCTTCAGCGGGCGCTTGGAAATACGCTGTGATTGCATCGAACTCGGCGTCCGTGGTCCAGGCAGAGCCCGCGGGCAGAGCTTCGCTTCTCTGTCTCAGTTGGCGCTTACAGAGATCATCAGGAGTGTCTATGAAGTGCAGTTCATGCGCGACGTTGGCGCCCTCAAAGAGCTCCCGAAACCATTGACGCTGCGTTCGGGTATTGCCAGGAAAATCGAGGACCACTGAGACTCCTCGCGACAAGAGATCCTGGATGTGAAGCGACAAAGCATCTCTCACTCGAGCGGAGTACTTGACGAAGTCCTGGATGCTTCGGATCTCGCCGGGATACAAAGCACCAGAGAATTCGTCTTGAACGAGGAGGACGGCGTTCTTCGTCCGAGCCAAACCTCTCGCGTAAGTCGACTTCCCAGCGGCCATCTTCCCGCACATGAAGTACAGCTTCGCCCCTCCTCTCATTTTGCGGCCAAGGGCTAACGCGCTGTACGCTGCGGCGAGCGAAGCGAGCCAGCGGTCCGTCGAGCGTGACGTCGGCAATGCTCACGCGATATCTGATTGCGCAGGTCTGTAGCACGGACAGTCGAGCCGCAGATTCCGTCGGCACCCGTGTTCCGTGAACACGCCTTCGTTCTCGCCGTGATACGACGTGAGAGCTCGAGCCATGGCCTCGGCCGCCCCGGCCAGCCTCGATGCATGTCCCGGCTGAAGTCCTTACAGGAAGGTCCGGTCGGCGGGGATGCCGAGCATTGGCTGCTCGGCCAGCCCGGATCACGTCACTGGCGGGCCGCTGAGGTCCTGGAAGGTCAGGCGGCGGGATGACCGACGCATGTGGCCTGGATTCGGGCTGGCTCCGGATCACGTCGGCCGGCGTGCTGCCCGAATCGCATTCCACACGCGCTCGGGCGTCGCGGGCAGCTCGACGTGCTCGACGCCCAGATCGGCCAGCGCGTCCACCACGGCATTGCCCACGCTGGCCAGCGCCGGGGTCATTCCCCCTCGCTGCCACCCCTGAGGCCGAGGGGGTTGGACGTCGACGGCACCTCGCTGATCTCGCTCGTGAACAACGGCAGCATGTCCGCGCGCGGCATCGCGTACTCCATGAACGTCGCGGACTGGAGCTGCCCGGTCTCCCGCTCGTAGACGCAGCGCTCCCACAAGGCCTCCCCACGCCCTGGGCGATGCCGCCGTGGGTCTGGCCGTGGATGAGCAGGGGATTGATGGCGCGGCCGACGTCGTCGACCGACGTGTACCGCGCGATCTCGACCATGCCGGTTTCCGGGTCGATCTCGACCTCGCACACCGCGCAGCCGTAGGCGAAGGACGGCACGCTCATGGTCTCGTCGCCGACGCCCACCAGCGGCCCGCGGAGCGCCGCAGGGGTGTCGGCGCGGAGCGCCGCCGCCGCGACCTCGAAGAGGCCGACCGCGCGATCGGTCCCCTTCACGCCGAAGCGCCGGTGCCTGAACTCGATGTCCGCCTCGGCGGCCTCGAGGAGCCAGGCCGCGACGCGCGCGCCGCGGGCGACGATCTGGTCGGAGGCCTCCGCCATCACCACCGCGCCGAGGCGCATGGAGCGGCCGGAGCTCGATCCCCCACCGACGGCCACGCGGTCGGTGTCCCCGGTGACGAGGCGCACCTGCTCGAGATCGACGCCCAGCCACTCGGCCAGGATCTGGGCGAAGCTCGTCTCATGCCCCTGGCCGGCCGACAGCGTGCCGAGGACGAGCTCGATCCGCCCGTCCGGGTCCACGGTGATCTCCGCGCGCTCGCGCGGCGCCCGCTGTTCAGCTCGATGTAGTGGGCGATGCCGATGCCGCGGTGGCGGGCGCGCCGCGCGCGCCTCCGCCCGGCGCGCCTCGAACCCCGCCCAGTCGGCGAGGACCACGGCGCGGTCGAGCGCCGCCGCGTAGTCGCCGCTGTCGTAGACCAGGCCGAGGGATTGCGATACGGCATGGCCGCCGGCGACACGAGGTTGCGCCGGCGCAGCTCGACCCGGTCGAAGCCGTGACGGCGCGCGGCGAGGTCGATCAATCGCTCCAGGACGAACATCACCTCAGGCCGCCCGGCGCTGCGGTAGGCCGTCGTCGGGGACGTGTGGGTGAGCACGGCGCGGCCGCGGATGGAGGCGGCGGGCACGTGGTACACGCTGGTCGACACCGCGACGCCCTTGCTGAGGGGCACGAAGGAGACCGCGTGTGAGCCGACATTGCTCGTGTTGAGGCCGCGCAGGGCGAGGAACCGCCCGTCGCCGTCGAGCGCCAGCTCCGCCTCGACATCAGGTCGCGGCCGTGGTAGTCGGTCAGGAACGACTCGCGCCGGCCGCACGTCCACTTGACCGGCCGGCCCAGGCGCTTCGCGGCCCACGCCACCAGCACGAACTCGGGATACACGCTATTGCGCGTCCCGAAGTTTCCGCCGACGTCCCCCGAGACGACGCGCACGTCCGTCTCGGGGACCCCGAGGGCGCCCGCGAGGTCGGTCTTCTGGCGCACCACGCCGCCCGAGCCCGCATGGAGGGTGTAGCGCCCCGTCGCCTCGTCGTAGGCGCCGACGGCGGCGCGCGGCTCCATCGGCACGCCGGTCACCCGGGGCACCCACGTATCCAGGCGGACGACGTGGGCCGCGCGCGCGAATGCCGCGTCGGTCGCCGCCGAGTCGCCCGCATGGGAGTCGACGCAGACATTCGTCCCATGCTCAGTCCACACGAGCGGCGCATCCGCGGCCAGCGCATCCCGCGCCTCCCGCCACGGCGGGGAGGGCCGCGTACTCCACCGTCACGCCCTCGGCCGCATCCTCGGCGGCCGCGCGCGTCTCGGCGACGACCAGCGCCACGCCCTCGCCCACGAAGCGCACGGTGTCGGTGGCCAGTGCGGGATGGGGCGCGATGAAGATCTCGGAGCCGTCGCGGCTGCGCAGCGGAACTTCGTGAGGATTCACCGACACGGGACGGTGCGGAATGGGCCGAAGGCCATCGGCCTCGGCGTCCCCGCCGGTGAGAACGGCGATCACCCCCGGCCGCGCCAGCGCGCCGCCGACGTCGATGCGGACGATGCGGGCGTGCGCGTGCGGCGAGCGGACGACGTAGGCGTGGGCCTGCCCGGGAAGGTTGACGTCGTCGGTGAACCGGCCCTCGCCGGCGACCAGCCGAGCGTCCTCGCGGCGGCGGACGGACTTGCCGAAGCCCTGCGGGGCCTCGTGCGTGCGGGCATCGAGGAAGGACATGTCAGGACACCGGTACGGTAACAATCGGCACGGTGCCGATCAAGCCGCTAGAGCGATCGAGTAAGGGCCCATCTAGCTACGGCGCCCTCGGGACAGCCGGCTCAACGCGACGAGAAGGTACGCCTGCGCCGGCTGCGCCCATCGGGCGCCGCCTCGCAGCTGGACCCTTCGTCGATCGCTCCTACGAGCCGGTGGCTCTCCGGCAGGCAGCTCTGTCAGGAGCGGATCAGGAAGGGCGGGTCAGGAGGGAGGGGCGGATCGGGAAGGCTCGAGCATGAAGAGGGGCGACCTGGAGTCGCCCGGAGATCCCGAGCTTGCGGAACACCGCGGTCAGGTGAGCCTTGACCGTGCGCTCGGTCACGGCGAACTTCTGAGCGATCTCCTTATTGCTCGCTCCGGCACCCAGCTCGGCGACGATCGCGCGCTCCCGCGGGTGAGGCCCTCGAGCCGGCGGTCGATCTCGCCAGGGCTCGGCTGCTCCCCCAGCGCCTCGGTGAGGGCGCTCAGCTCATCGAGCAGGTGCGAGGTGAGCTTCCGTCCGACCCAGACCTCCCCGTTGTGGACCGCCTCCAGGGCCTTGCCGAGCAGGGCCGGGCGCGATCCCGCGGTCGCAGTACCCTGCGCCCCGATCTTGAGCGCGACCAGGCCTTCCTTCTCGTCCGGGTTACCCGCGAGGACGACGATCTTGGTCGCGGGCTGGAGCGCCCTGAGCCCGGACACGCCCTCCATTCCGCCCAGGTGCGGCAGATCCAGATCGAGTAGGAGGATCGCAGGAGGTCGGGGCGTCAGGCAGCACAGGAGCTGGCCGTGATCGGCGACCTCGACCGCGGCAAAGGCCTGCGCGCCCTCCCGCCAGGCCTTGCGCACGCTCGAGACAGAACTGGCGATGAGGACGAGGGGCGCCGACTGGGCAGCCCACTCGTACGTGCGCCATGGCGGACTCGGGTCCGCGCCCGCGAGCCCAGCCCGCGGATGCGTATTGGAAAGCGTCGAAGATCTTCTTGTCGTGCAACATGGATGGCCTGCTCACAACAATAGCAATCCCCGCGCCAGGTCAAGATGCGCCACAAATCAGTGATCTACCGACGCCGGCCGATCCGCACGACGGGCAATGAGCCACAATTAGTGGAACGAAGCATCAAATGACGGGGCCTCCCGGCCGCTGTCACGCCCGCGGGTCGGGGATTCGTCCGGTATAGAGGCGGGCCACGACGTCCTCGATGTCGGGCTCGACCACCGAGATGTCGCGCAGCGCGGCGACCTCGGCCAGCCGCCGCACCAGGTCCCCGGCAGTCGCGCCATTGCCGTCCAGCGCATAGGTGACGCGCCGGCCGCCCGCCTCCTCGGCCTCCACCGCCACCCCGGGCAAGGACAGCGGCGCGGCCAGCGGCTCGTCGAGATCCACGACCACCCGCCGGCGCGAGCCGTAGCGCAGGTGCAGGTCGTCGAGCGAGCCGTCGTGCACCACCCGGCCGTGATCGATGACGACCAGGCGCCGGCACAGGCGCTCGATGTCCGCCAGATCGTGCGTGGTGAGGACGAGCGTCGTGTCGCCCGACTGGCCGAGGCCCGCGAGAAAGGCGCGCACCGCCTGCTTGCTCACGACGTCGAGCCCGATCGTCGGCTCGTCGAAGAAGAGCACCTCGGGTCCGTGCAGCAGGGCCGCGGTCATCTCGCCGCGCATGCGCTGGCCGAGCGAGAGCTGCCGCACCGGCGTGTCGAGGAAGGGGTCGAGGTCGAGGAACCGGCGGCAGCGTCCCAGGCGGGCCGCGTGGTCCGCGGCCGGCACGCCGTACACGTGGCGCAGCAGCGCGAACGAGTCGGCGAGCGGCAGATCCCACCAGAGCTGGGAGCGCTGGCCGAACACGACGCCGATCCGGCGCGCCAGGCGGAGGCGCTGGGGCACCGGCTCGAGGCCGCAGACCCGCACGTGGCCGGCGGAGGGTACAGCACGCCGGTGAGCATCTTCAAGGTGGTCGACTTGCCCGCGCCGTTCGGCCCGATATAGCCGAGCGTCTCGCCTCGCTCCACGGACAGGTCGATGTCGTCCACCGCGGCGACGATGCGCGTCCGGCGGCGCAGCCAGCCCGCCTTGACGCGCAGGCTGAACTCCTTGCGAAGGCCGCGCGCCTCGATGACCGTCACGACCCCGTGCTCCGATAGTGCCGGACGCCCGCCCGCCACAGGAGCCCCGCCAGGACGGCGGCGACCGCCGCGATCAGCGGGCAGCCATAGCCGAGCGCGGCGGGCGCCCCGAGCGGGTCGTGCCGGTCGAGCAGCGCCAGCGCCGGGTAGTACGCGCACGAAGGCGAACCCGAGCCCATAGGCGAAGAGCCGGCGGAAGAGCGCCCCGTACACCGTGATCGGATACCCGCTGAAGTCGTGGCCGCCGTACGTCAGCGCATTGCCCAGCTCGCCCGACTCGACCCACCAGAACGTCACGGTGGCGGTCGCCACGAAGAGAGCCGAGAAGATGAGGGCGCCGGCGACCGGGGCCACGACGAGCAGCGCGAGCCGCGCCGGCGTCAGGACCAGATCCGCGTGCGCGGCCGCTGTGCCGAGAAGCGCCAGCCCGATCGCCACGCGCCCGACTCGCCGCGCCGCGACGTCCATGGCCAGGAGCTGCATCAGCGCGCCGAGGGGGCGCACGAGCACGGCGTCGAACAGGCCTGTGCGCACGTAGAACTGCAGGCGCTCGACATTGCCGACGGCGAGATCGGCCAGCGCGAACGCCGTGCTCGCGAGCGCGGTCATCAGGAAGACCTCGGCGAACGTGAAGCCGGCGAGCGTCCGGCTCACGCGGAACAGCGCCACGACCGTGACGACGTCGAGGATGCCGAACGCCACGCTGCCCGCGACGTCGATGGCGAACGACGCCCGGTATTGCGCCTGGCTGCGCATCTGCGCCCGCAGCAGATGCCCGTACGCCGCGAGCCGCGCGCTAGCCACCCTGCACGACCAGCTTGCGCTCGCCGCGCCGCTGGACCCAGCGGCACAGGGCGAGGATGGCCACCGCCCAGACCGCCTGCACGGCCACCCACATGACTTGCTCTCCCGGCGGGCCGCGCTCGACGAGCACGTCGAGGGGAAGCTGGATCAGCGACGGAAAGGGCGTCGCGGCGATGAGGAGCACGACCGCGGCGCGGGGCAGAAACCAGAGCGGGAAGTAGAGCCCGCCGAGCACGCGCTGACAGGAGCGTCCAGGCCACTTGCGGCCCGCGCGCGTCCAGGAGCCAGTACGCCGCGGCATTGACCAGGAAGCGGCAGCCGAAGCAGACGATCGGTGGCCAGCAGCATCGAGCACGCGAACAGGATGTAGGTCGCGAGGCGCCGCGGCGCGTACAGATGGAAGGCGAGCGCCCCGACCACGACGGGGCCGACGAAGCGCGTCAACACGGCAAGCCCGGCCCGGCCGAGGTCGGCGGCGAGGAGCTGCCACACCAGGTCGATGGGGCGCAGCAAGTCGGCGATCACGTCGCCGGTGCGGATGCGGTCGGCCAGCTCGTTCGGCGACCAGAGCAGCACGACGCCGATCAGCCCCTGCCCGGCCCAGACGAAGGTGGCCAGTCGCGGCTCATCGTAGCCCGCGACGGTTCCCGCGCCTGCGAGGGCGAGCAGCACGGAGCACCGCAGGAACCCGAAGATCGAGTTCGTGAAGATCGCGGCGACCATCGCCTGGCGATACGTCGCGTATCGCCAGAACCCCGCCGCGGCAAGCGCCAGGTACGCGGGGCCGCGCGGCACACGCGGAGCCGGCACGTCATGGCCTCGCGTGATCATCGCCGACGGCTGACGTAGTACCACTCGAGCACGCTCCCCACGGTGCCTCGCGAGCACGTTCCGCCGCGCCGCGCTCGATTCGGATGGGCTCATCGCCTCTGGGCTGACCGACGCATCTTACCCGAGCGATGCTGCCCCGTCACCAGTTGACGGGCGCCGGCCCTCACGGCACCATCGGGCGGCATGACTCGATCGCTCCTGCGTCACCCGCCGTTCGCCTTCTTGCTGTCCTCGCGGGTCCTCGCAAGCATGGGATTCCAGATGGTAGGGTCGCGGTAGGCTGGCAGCTTTACACGCTCACAGGCAGCGCGCTCGACCTCGGGCTGGTCGGCCTCGTGCAGTTCCTGCCGATGATCCTGCTGACGCTGGTGGTCGGACAAGTCGCCGACCGCTGCGATCGCCGACTCGTCGTCACCGTGTGCGAGGGCGTCAAGGCGGCGGCCGCCGCGACCTTGGCCATCGGCACGATCGGGGATGGCAGAGCAAGACGAGCCTCCTCGCCGTCGTGGCGATCCTCGGCGCGGCGCAGGCGTTCGAGAACCCCGCCATGACCGCCCTGGTCCCGGACGTGGTAACCCGCCCGCTCATCGCCCCGGCCATGGCGTGGGTGATCTCGGCCGGCCAGACCGCGCAGATCGCCGGGCCCGCCCTCGGGGATTCCTCTACGCGGTCGGTTCCGGCGCCGCCTACTTCACCTCCGCGGCCCTCTTCGTGCTCTCCGGCGCGCTCGCGACCGTGATCCGGAGCGAGCGCACCGCGCGCACGCGCGAGCCGATCACGATCGCCACCGTGTTCTCGGGGGTCGCCTTCATCCAGAGCCGGCGCGTGCTGTTCGGGACGATGTCGCTCGATCTGTTCGCGGTCCTGCTCGGCGGCGCCACCGCGCTCCTGCCCGTCTATGCCCGGGACATCCTGCACACAGGCCCCGGTGGCCTCGGCATCCTGCGCTCAGCGCCAGCGGTGGGGGCCCTCGCCACGTCCGTCTTCCTCGCCCGCCATCCCCTGGAGCGGCGCATCGGCTCGACCTTGTTCCGCTCCGTGATCGTCTTCGGCGCGGCCACCGCGGTGTTCGGCCTCTCCACCAACTTCGCCCTGTCGCTCGTCGCGCTCTGCGTGCTGGGCGCGGCGGACGTCGTGAGCATGGTCATCCGCTCCTCGCTCGCGCAGATCCGGACGCCCGACGCGATGCGCGGCCGCGTGAGCGCGGTGAGCTCGCTCTTCACCGGGACCTCCAACCAGCTCGGGGCCTTCGAGTCGGGGCTGGCGGCAGCGCTGCTCGGCGCCGTTCCCGCCGTGCTGCTGGGCGGGCTCGGGACAATCGCGGTGGCCGCCCTCTGGATGGCGCTCTTCCCGGAGCTGCGCCGCCTGCGCACCCTCGAGGAGTAGTCGCGGAGCCTGTCGGAGAAACCCGGCTAGAGCGATGAGAAGGGTCCAGCTGCGAGGCGGCGCCCGATGGCCGCACGCGAGGCGTACTCTCTGAGCTGACGCGGCGCGTATGTGTTTGACAATCTTCGGGTCCGACGGCAATGTGGACGCGCTCGATGACGACTCTCCGCGAGGAATGAGCCCATGACGAACGGTGACGTGATCGTGATCGGAGCGGGCAGCGTCGGGGCCAATGTCGCCTATCGGCTCGCCGCCCGCGGCGCCCGGGTCACGGTGCTCGAGGCCGGCGCCCCGGGCGGCGGGACGTCCGGGGTGAGCTTCGCGTGGACGAACTCGTTCAACAAGACGCCGCGGGACTATCACGACCTCAATACCGCAGGGATGGCCGAGCACCGGGCGCTCGTGCAGGAGCTCGGGGGCGGCGCCTGGCACCCGCAGGAGGGCGCCATCGCCTGGGAAGAAGCGCCGGCCGCGCGAGCGCACTTGAAGGAGACGGTCGAGCGGCTCGCGAGCTGGGGCTATCCCGTCGAGCTCATCTCCCCGCAGCAGGCGCGCGCCCTCGAGCCGGATCTGCACATCGCGCCGCACGTGGACGAGGTGGTCTACACGAAGAGCGAGGGCTACGTGGAGGTCGTGCCGCTCATCGGCGCGCTGCTGGCCCACGCCACGCGCCTCGGCGACCCGCGTGCTGCCGGGTCAGCGCGTGACCGGCGTGCTTCGCGAGGGCACGCGTGTGCGCGGCGTGACCACGGCGAGCGGGACCCGCTTCGAGGCCGACGCGGTGGTCGACTGCGCGGGACCGGCGACGGACGACGTGGCACGGCTGGCCGGCATCGAGATCCCCTTCGATCGCGTCCCCGGGCGGCTGATCTACACGACGCCGGTGGCGAGCACGCTGCGGCGGCCCATCCACGCGCCGGGCGTCCACTTCCGGCCGGACGGCGCCGGCCGCATCGTCCTCGCCGAGGGCGCGCACGATCACGTGTGGCGCGAAGAGGCGTCCGATTGCCCGGCGTGGCCGGCCGAGCAGTCGCTCCGCGCCGTGTCCGCACACTTCCCCGCGCTGGCCGGCGCCCGCGTGGAGGCGACCCGCGTCGGCGTGCGGCCGATGCCAAGAGACGAGCGGCCGATGGTCGGCGTTATTCCCGGCCTCGACGGGTTCTACGTCGTCACCTCTCACAGCGCGGTGACGCTCGGGCCGCTGTGGGGCCGGATCGTCGCGGCCGAGCTCCTCGACGGCGTCGCCGATCCGCGCCTGGCGCCGTACCGGCCCGCGAGGTTTCTCCGATGAACGGAAAGGACACCGTCATGACCGACCGCCGTGCTCGTCTGGTACTGGTCCTGCTTGCCCTCACCGCGATCCTCGGCGCGTGGCCCGCCGGCCCGGCGCTCGCCCGGGACGCGGATCTGATCATTTCCCAGAAAGCCGACGTCGAGACCTTCGACCCCTCGCAGTCCAACAACACGACGACCCACAACGTCACCATCAACGTGTTCGACACGCTGATCCGGCTGTCCGACGACGGCAAGGACTTCGTGGGCGAGCTGGCGGAGTCGTGGAAGGTGGTGGACCCGACGACGTGGCAGTTCAAGCTGCGCCGCGGCGTCAAGTTCCACAATGGCGAGGAGCTGAACGCGGCGGCGATCAAGTTCACCTTCGACTCCACCATGGACCCCGAGCGCAAGAGCCGCCAGCGGCCGACGTATACCGCCTTCAAGGAAGTCCATATCGACGATCCGTACACCGTGTCGATCACCACCCACAAGCCCTATGCCATCGCCCTCGCCCAGCTCCAGTACCTGATGATCGTGCCACCCGGATACATCAAGCAGGTCGGCTGGGACGAGTTCGGGAAGAAGCCCGTGGGCACCGGCGCCTTCAAGCTCAAGGAGTGGGAGCGCGACGTGCGCGTGGTGCTCGACGCCAATGACGCCTACTGGAAGGGCAAGCCGAAGGTGCGCTCGGTGGCGTTCCGCGCGCATCCCCGAAGACGCCGCGCGCATCGCCGCCGTCCAGCGGGGCGAGGTGGACATCATCGACGCCGTGCCGTACGACCGGATCAAGGAGCTGCAGGCGAGCCCCACCGTCAAGATCAGCCAGCGCCAGGGCGAGCAGATCTACGTCGGCCTCGACGCCCTGCGCGTCGAGCCGTTCAAGAAGCGCGAGGTCCGGCAGGCGCTGAACCACGCGGTGAATGCCGACGCCCTCGTGAAGAGCCTGCTGCTCGGGTACGCGGTGCGCCTGAACGGCCCGATGTTCCCGACCACGCCGGGGTATGACGACAAGCTTCCCGCCTACGCCTATGACCCCGAGCGCGCCAAGCGCATGCTGGCCCAGGCCGGCTACCCCAATGGCTTCGACGTGGAGTTCGCCGTCTCGCCCAGCTTTCAGGGCATCGCCAAGGGCACGGAAGTCGGCGAGGCCATCGCCGGGCAGCTCGCCCGGGTGGGCGTGCGGGCCAAGCTCGCCATCCAGGACTCGGCGGCGATCTTCAGCGCGTACTCGGCCAAGAAGCTGCAGATGTACATGTTCGCCTGGAAGTCCAGCCCGGAGTCCGGCCGGCACCTGGAGACGCTGCTCCACTCGAAGACGCGGGGCTACTACTACCAGAACCCTGACACCGACCGGCTGATCGACGCGTATTTCGCCGAGCTCGACCCGAAGAAGCGCCAGTCGCTCGGGCGCGAGCTGCACGCCTATCTGCGGGAAGACGCGCCGTGGATCTTCCTGTACCAGCAGATGGACCTCTTCGCGGCGCGGAAGAACGTGACGTGGGAGGCGAAGCCCGACTATCTGATGCGGATGCGGGACGTCGCCGTCACGAAGTAGGCGCGGCAGGGGTGCAGCGCTACATCGTCCGCCGGCTGGCCCAGGCTGTCCTGGTCGTGGTGGGAGTGTCGCTCGTCGTGTTCTTCGTGATCCGGCTGAGCGGCGACCCCACGTTTCTCCTGCTCTCCGCCGACGCGACCGAGGCCGACCGGGTTCGCTTCGCCCGCGAGCAGGGGTTCGATCGGCCCGTCTACGTGCAGTACGCGGTGTTCGTCACGCGCGCGGTCCAGGGCGACCTCGGGCGCTCGCTCCGGTATCGCCAGCCCGCCCTGCCCCTCGTCCTCGAACGGCTGCCCGCCACCATGGAGCTGGCCCTGGCGGCGCTGGCCATCTCGCTCGTCGTGGCCATTCCCGCCGGGGTGATCTCCGCGGTGCGCCGCGACACCCCGTACGACAACCTGACCATGCTCGGCGCGCTCTTCGGCCAGTCGATGCCCGTGTTCTGGCTCGGCATCATGCTCATCCTGGTGTTCTCGGTGCGGCTCGAGCTCCTGCCGACGTCGGGGCGCGGCGGGCTCGAGCACCTGATCCTGCCCGCGCTGACGCTCGGGCTCTACTCGACGGCGCGGGTCACGCGCGCTCGTCCGCGCGGGCATGCTCGACGTGATCGGCCAGGACTATATCCGCACCGCCTGGGCCAAGGGCCTGCCCGGCCGCGGGGTGATCTTCAAGCACGCGCTGCGGAACACGCTCATCCCCGTCATCACCATCATCGGGCTCGAGCTGGGCACGCTCCTCGGCGGCGCCGTGATCACCGAGACCATCTTCGCCTGGCCGGGGCTGGGGCGGCTCGCGGTGACGGCCATCTTCCAGCGCGACTACCCGCTGGTGCAGGCCGCCGTGCTCGTCACCGCGCTGGTCTTCGTCGTGTCGAACCTCCTGGTCGATCTCCTCTACGGCTGGCTAGACCCGCGCATCCGGCTTAGAGCGATGATAAGGGCCCATCTGCTTCGTTGGCGCCCTCGACCGCACGCTCAACGTACAGAGAGTACGCCTCGCGCGTGCGGCCTTCGGGCGCCGCCTCGCAGCTGGACCCTTCTCATCGCTCTAGCTCGGGTCTCTCCGACGGGCTCCTGGTGGCGGCGACGCGCGAGGAGGACCAGGCGGACGCGGCGACCGCATCGGGCGCCGCGGTCGCGCGCCGGGGCGTCGCGCGCTTGGCCTCCGCGCTGGCGCGCAAGCGCGCCGGCGCCATCGGCCTCGCCATTCTCGTCCTGAACGTCGTCGTCGCGCTCGCCGCGCCGATCGTCGCACCGCACGATCCACTGGATCAGGACGTCGCGCGGCGCCTCTTGCCGCCGGTCTGGCTTGCCGGGGGCGGGGCGGAGCACCTCCTCGGCACCGACCAGCTCGGCCGTGACATCCTGTCGCGCATCATCTACGGCTCGCGCATCTCGCTGCTCATCGGCCTCTTGTCCGTCGGCCTGTCGCTGCCGATCGGCGTCGGCCTCGGCCTGCTCGCCGGCTACTTCGGCCGCCATCTCGACGACGTCACCATGCGGATCGCCGATGTGCAGCTCGCCTTCCCGTTCATCCTGCTCGCCATCACCATCGCCGGCGTCCTCGGTCCGAGCCCGCGGAACGTCATCCTGATCCTGGCGGTCGGGGGCTGGGTCGTCTATGCGCGGCTCGCGCGCGGCCAGGTGCTGAGCCTGCGGGAAAAGGAGTTCATCGAGGCGGCGCAGAGCCTCGGCGGCGGGCACGTGCGCATCCTCGCGCGCCACGTCCTGCCGAACATCGCCTCGCCGATCATCGTGGTCGGGACATTCTCCGTGGCCCAGATGATCCTGCTCGAGTCGTCGCTGTCCTTCCTTGGCCTGGGCGTCCAGCCGCCCACGCCGAGCTGGGGCGGCATGCTGAACGACGGGCGCGCCTATATCACGGTCGCGTGGTGGCTCACCACCTTCCCCGGCGCCGCCATCATGCCTCACCGTGCTCGGCATCAACTTCCTGGGCGACTGGCTCCGCGATCTCCTCGACCCGCGCCTGCAGACGGTGTAATACTCGCCAGCAGGCGGCGCCGGACCTTCGCGGCTGACGAGCGCCGCGCCGACGAGGGCCATCGATGGACATGTTGCAGGCGATCGGATTGCCGGCTCGTGAGGTTCAAGCGTGGCAATCAGCAAATCTCGCGTTCACGCCGCCTGGCAAGGCCTCGGACGCCTCGCTCACCGGCGACGCCGATGCATTGCGCGCACACGTCGAGCGCGGCGAGGCCCTCGTGAGTCGTCTGCCTGACGCACCCGCCCGGACCGCCGAGGAACGGGCGGCGGCGCGCAGCGTGCGTGAGGCGCTGCGCCTGGCGCGCCTCACGTTCCTGCGCTCGTATGCGGGGATCGTCTATGCGGAGCTCACCGGCGATTTCGAGCGAGGCCTCCGCGTCGACGAGCTGTGCTATGCCGCGGCCGACCGCTATCCCGGCCTGGTGCCCACCAGGGCCGCGGTCCTCGCCGAGCGGCGCCACGCCCAGATGGACAAGGACGCGGGCGTCGAGCTGGATCAGGGCATCTTCCTGTCGAAGGTCTTCGATCACCCGCGCGCCGGCGCCCATCTCATCCATGCGATGCGGCGGCCCACGCCCGGCGGCGGTCGAGCGGCTCGGCGAGTTCCGCGCGCGCGGCGAGGCCGACCTGGGCGTGGCTCACGTCGCCCGGCAGGGGCAAGGCCGGCGTGGTCGAGCTGCGCAACCTGCGCTACCTGAACGCCGAGGACGATGCCGCGGTCGCCGCGCTCGAGACCGCCGTCGACCTGGTGCTGCTCGACCCGGACGTCGAGGTCGGCGTCCTGCGAGGCGGCGTGGTCGACCATCCCAAGCACGCGGGCCGGCGCATCTTCCAGGCTGGCGCCAACCTCACGCACCTGTACTACGGCCAGATCGGCCTGGTCGAGTTCTTCGTCCACGCGCGAGCTCGGCTACATCAACAAGATGTACCGCGGGCTCACCGGCCCGGACTTCATCCCGGACGAGGCGGAGACCTCCGACGAGAAGCCGTGGATCGCCGCGGTCGAGGCCTTCGCCATCGGCGGCGGATGCCAGATCACGCTCGTCTGCGATCGGGTCCTCTGCGAGGAGGATGCCTACTTCAGCCTGCCCGCCCGCAAGGAAGGGTTCGTGCCCGGCGCCGCAAATCTACGATTGGCGGCCATCGCGGGCGAGCGCGTGGCGCGCCAGGCGATCCTGTTCGATCGCGCGTTCGACGCACGGCAGGCCGAGGCGGCAGGCCTCTGCGACGTCGTGGTCCCGCGCGGCGAGATGGACGCGGCGCTCGCCCGCACCGTCAGCGAGACGACGGAGGGTGGCGCCGTCGCGGTAGCGGCCCAGCGGAAGGCGCTCCGCGTCGGCGCCGAATCGATCGACACGTTTCGCCGCTACATGGCGCTCTACGTCCGCGAGCAGGCGCTGTGCATGTACAGCGACGCGCTCATCGCAAATCTCCAGACATACTGGAACGCCCAGAACCGCGTCCTCTGAGACCCCGCGCGTCCGAGCGCGACCCCGTCCTTGACGGCGTCGATCTCGCGGGGGCCGGGCGTTCCGGATCGCGCGGGCCGGCCTCGCCTACGTGCCCGAGGAGCGCGAGATCTTCGCCAACCTGACGGTCGACGAGAACATGCGCATCGGCATGCAGGCCGCGCGGCCCGGCGCGCCCGCGTGGACGCCGGACCAGATGTACGGTTACTTTCCCAGATCAGGGAGCGCCGCAATACCCAGGCCGGCATGCTCTCGGGCGTCATGGGCCATGGCCAGATCGTCTTCGAGGGGACGCCGGCATCGCTCCGCAATGCGCCCGAGGTCCGGCGCAACTGGCTCGAGGTCGCCTGAGGCGCCCACCATCGATTCGCGTGAGCGCGGCGGCGCGTCCAGGTGTAGCCTCTGCCCCATGAGCCTCCTTCGCGGCTCGGGATGGATCGGCCTCGTCGGGGCCCTCGCGGCGGCGCTCCTGTCGGGATGCGCGGCGACGCCGCTGCCGCCCACGTACACGGAAGGCGAGCTCCGCGTCCAGTGCGAACGCGCGCGCGGGTGGTGGCATCCCGACGCGCTCACGGGCGGTTTCTGCGAGCACGATAGCGAGATGTAGCGCGTCGGCGCTGGACCGCCGGCTAGGGCCATAAGAAACTCGAATGGCGCGTCTGCCGCGACCCGAGCGGCCAGTATGCGAGGGCACCCACTACGCCCGGCGACCGAGGCCAACGCGCGAGGCCACCGTATGCGATTTCGAACACTCCGACGAGACTCCGCCATCGCGGGCTCCTGATCCACTTCAGCCACTACGATCCCAACTGGATGCAGCGCAAGACCAAGGAGGAACGTTTCGACCTCCGGACGGGGCTGAAGGTCGTGGACGCCATGGCAGACGTCGGTATGAATCTCCTGGTAATCGACATCGAGGATGGGGTCGTCTTCAAGAACCATCCGGAGCTGCGCCGCCGGTATTCGGTGCCGATCGCTCAATTGGAGACTCTGGCGGAAGCGGCGCGCGAGAGAGGATTGACGTAGTTCCCAAGCTCAACTTCTCCAAGAGCCACCGCCATCTCCATGACGAGTGGCTGAGGCCCCACACTCGCCTGGAGAATTGGCTACGGGGCCGGAAAAGTTACTGGCGCACGGCACGGGACGTCATCGCCGAAGCGGTCCGCGCCTGCAAGCCCCGCCGCTTCTTCCATGTCGGTATGGATGAGGACCATAGTCGCTCGCTGCGTCAGTACGTGGAGGACATCCAGCGGCTTCGCCGTATCCTCCAGACGCACAGGCTGCGTCCCGTGGTGTGGAACGACAGCTGCTTCGAAGGCCGAGACGTCATCGCCGAGGTACACGGAGAGAAATCGAGGGCCGCTGAAGGGCGGCTCCACAAGGACGTCGTGCACGTGCTCTGGGACTACGACAGCGCCCACCCTGCGGCCGTCCGGCGGCTCGTCTCCGAGGGTTTCGAGTGCTGGGTGGCGCCCGGCCGCAGCCGCGCCAAGGTCCAGGCCTGGAAGCGCGCCGCTCTACGCCACGGTGCGACGGGAATGCTCATGACCCGTTGGGTCAAGTGCAGTCGACCGCAATGCCGAGGTCATCCTCAAGGATCTGCACCGCCTGGGAGGCCTCTACCGGTGACGGCCGAGAAGGATCACGCACGCAGTCCGCCTCAGTGGTCGGCGAGCCGCCCGACCGCGAACGGAACCTCGTCGCCGAGCGGCCAGTCGCCGCGCACCATCCACCACCCGGCGTCGGGCATCGGCACGGCGGGCGCGCGGGGCGCGAGCCGATCCGCGCAGAACATCACGCGCGCGGCGCGGTGGGGCGGTGCCAGGCGCAGCAGGTCGTCGAGCCGCGGCAGCTCGCGCGCGAACACGTCGTGAAGCTCGAGCACGCCGTCCGTCACCGACCAGTCGACCACGGCGCCGAGCGCGTCGAGCACCACGAGGTCGGCGAGGGTGCGCCGCAGCAGCGCCAGATCGATGCCGACGAGCCAACCCGGGTCGCGCGATGCGAACCGGTGCGACACGGGGTCGCGGCGGGCGCACAGGTCGAGGAAACCAGTCGCGCTCGGTGTCGGCGCGCAGCGGTCGCCCGCGATCCTCGCCGCCGGCGTGATCCACGGCGAAGTGGTGCAACCCGAGCGGCCGGAACCCGTGCGGGACGTACACGGCCGGGACATTCGTGCCGAGCTTCGCGATCGAGAACCGCTCGTCGATCCACCGCGTCGCGTCCGCGAGACACGCCCGCGCGAGGCCGCGGTGACGCCGGTCCGACCGGGTCGCGACGGCGTGCACCCCGGCGACGACCACGTCCCGACCGTCGAGCTCGACGCGGTGCTCGAGCACGCCGACGTGGCTCACCGCCAGCGCCGCCCTCGAACCGCACGAACGGCTCGGTCACGTCCTCCCACACGAAGCCGTCCGCGGCGGCGGTGGCGATGCGCTCGGACAGGCGCGGGAACGCGTCATCGAGCAGCGCGAACAGCGACGCGCGGGCGCGCGGATCGACGTAGACGGGGTGGGGCCCCTCGGCGCGTTGTCCCTGCACGACAGCTAGAGCGACGGGCGGCACTGCGGCCCAGGGCGCGGCCTGCTCGAACGCCGCGGCGGCCTGCAGCACGAGCGTGTCGGCGTGCCAGCGCCCGACGATCTGGAGCGCCGCGGGCAGTCCATCGGAGGTGAAGCCGCAGGGCACGCTCGCCGCCGGATGGCCCGTCAGATTGAACGGGAACGTGAACGGCAGCCGGTCGAACATGCCGGGCGTGGGCTTGCCGCCGATCGCGCTGGGCGGGCCCTCGATCGGCCACGCGCCCGCGGGCATCTGAGGCGTGAGCAGGAGGTCGTAGCGGTCGAGGAAGCGCTGGACCTGTCCGTGAAAGGCGGTGCGCGCGAGCATCGCGCGGCCGAGCTCCATCGCCGACACGCGCCGGCCCGCCTCGATCATGCCGGCCAGCTCCGGCTCGAACCATCCGGGCTCCGCGGCGTAGCGCTCGCCGAGGCGAGCGGCGAAGGCCACCTGCCAGATGATCGTCGCCGCCTCGCGCGGATCGTCCCAGCCCGGGTCGACGGACTCGACGTGCGCACCGAGCGACGCGAACCGCTCGGCCGCGCTGGTGGTGAGGCGGCGCACCTCGGGATCGAGGGCCGCGTAGCCGAAATCCGCGCTCCACGCGACGCGGAGCCCCGCAGGGCGGGCAGCGGGTCCCGGATGGCCGCCGCGTAGTCCTCCGGCGGCGCGTCGATGCTGAGCGGATCTCGCGCATCCGGGCCGGCGAGCGCGCCGAGCAGGAGCGCCGCGTCGGCCACCGTGCGGGCGATCGGCCCGTTGTGGCCACGCGCCGCCCAGATGTCCGTCGTCGGCCACAACGGCACGCGCCCGAGCGAGGGCTTGAGGCCGAACACGCCGCAGAACGCCGCGGGGATCCGGATCGAGCCCGCGCCGTCCGAGCCGTGGGCGATGGCGCCGAGCCCGGCGGCGACGGCCGAGGCGGCGCCCCGCTCGATCCGCCGGAGGTCCGGTCGAGCCGCCACGGGTTCCGGCACGGCGGGCCGATCAGGTTGTCGGACGTGTCGCGGTACGCCGTAGTGGGAGGTATTCGTCTTGCCGATGACGATGCCACCCGCGGCCTTCACCCGCTCGGGCACGATGCCGTCGATGTCCGCGATGCTGTCCGCGAAGAACTTCGAACCATACGTGCAGCGCAGGCCGGCGACGGGCTCGAGGTCCTTGATCGGCACCGGCAGCCCGTGGAGCGGCGGCAGCGCGCCGCCGCGCATCACCGCGGCCTCGGCGGCCCGCGCCGCCGCCCGCGCGCCGTCCGCGTCGACGGTGAGATAGGCGTTGAGCCGCGGGTTGAGCCGCTCGATCCGCGCCAGCACGGCGTCCACGATCTCGACGGGCGAGAGCGTGCGCGCGCGGATCGCCGCGGCCAGTGCGGTGGCGGGCGTGAAGCAGAGCTCGGTCGCGTCCATGGAAGCGTGTCCTCCCCGGGCGAGAGTAGCCGCGCCGCCGCCCGAGGACAAGAGCGCGGCGCGACGAAGTCCTTGACAGAAGCGGCGCGGGCACCGTATGTCGTTGAGCGACGGGCACGCGCGCGTGCCCGGTGCTGCGCACGACCTCCCCAGAAGAAGGAGCCAACCGATGACCATTCGCCCCCGCCTCGACACTCATGATGTCACCCGCCTGACCCGCCGCGAGCTGCTCAAGGCCGGCGGCCTCGCGCTCGGCGCGCTGTCGGTCGGCACACCCGCGCTCGGCCAGACGCCGAGATCGGGCGGCACCCTCATCTCCGCCCAAACGACGGAGGCGACCGGGCTCGACCCGCAGATCGTCCCGGCGTTCTCGCGCAGCCGGCGCTCGCCACTGATGTACAACCAGCTCGTCCGCTTCGACGCCGACATGAACCCCGTCCCCGAGCTGGCCGAGTCGTGGGACGTGAGCAAGGACGGCCTCACGTGGACCTTCAGGCTGCGCCAGGGCGTCAAGTTCCACGACGGGCAGGAGCTGACGTCGGCGGACGTCAAGTTCACGTTCGACCGGCTCGTCGAGAAGTCGCCGGGCAAGGGCGACTTCGTCACGGTGGACAAGATCGAGCCCACCGGCAAGTACGGGATCAAGTTCGTGACCAAGGAGCCGTTCGCCGGCCTCCTCGCCGCCCTCGGCAGCTTCTGGGGCTTCATCATCAGCGAGGCGGGGATCAAGCAGCACGGCGACCTGAACAAGGCGGCGCTCGGCACCGGCCCCTTCATGCTCGCCGACTGGAAGGTGGAGCAGCAGATGCTCCTGAAGCGCCATCCCGCCTACTTCAAGAAAGGCCAGCCATACGTCGACGAGCTCATCCTGCGCATCATCCCCGACGAGGCGAACATCGTCGCCGCGCTCAGGACGGGGCAGATCCAGCACGCCTTCATCGAGGACAACAAGAACTTCAACCTCCTGAAGGACGAGAAGACCCTGACCGGCTACCGCAGCTCCCGTCTCGGCTACGACTTCGTCAACATCAACGCGAGCCGCGGCCCGCTGAAGGATGTGCGGGTGCGCCAGGCCATTAGCTGGGCGGTGGACCGCGCCCAGGTCATGCGGGTGGCCACCGCGGGCTTCGGCCGCCTCACCGCGCCCGCCACGGCCCCGATGAAGCAGTGGCAGATCCCCGAGGAGCAGTGGATGCGCTTCTACAAGCCGGACCCGGACAAGGCGAAGAAGCTCCTCGCCGACGCGGGGTTCGCCAACGGCTTCACCGTGAAGCTCGGCGTGATCCCGACGTTCCCCACGATGGTGTCGGGCGCGCCCGTGGTGGCGGCCCAGCTCAAGAAGGTGGGCATCACCGCGGAGATCGAGAACGTGGAATACGCCATCTGGATCAAGCGCTGGCTCGCGAAGGACTTCGACCTGACCATGAACACCCTCCCGGCTTTGCCGACCCCGACACCGCGTTCTTCCGCGCGCTCCACTCCACCAAGGGCCTGAACTGGAATAGCTGGAGTGTCCCCGAGCTCGGACACGCTGCTCGAAGAAGGCCGGCGCACGATGGACGTCAAGAAGCGCAAGGAGATCTACGACCGCGTCCAGATCATGATCCTGGAGAACGTGCCCCACCTCTGGCTGTTCTCGGCGGACACGATCGACTTCACCCAGTCGTACGTGAAGGGCTTCAAGCAGCACCCCACGACGCTCCTGTACGGGTTCGAGGGGCCTGGCTCGACAAGGGCTGAGCCCGGGTCACGCGACCGCTCTGAAGGGGCGCTACGCGCCGGGCCGGGCGCTGAGGTTCAGCAGCTCTCCGGTGATGGATGATGCCTTGAGCCCCGAGCCCGTCAGCAGCAGCACCGTGCGCTCGTGCGGCCGGATGCTGCCGTCGGCGATGAGCCGGGTCAGGCCGGCCGCCGCCACCGCGGAGGTGGGCTCGACGTAGAGCCCGCGGTGGGCCAGCCCGCGTAGCGCCTCCACGATCTCCGCTTCCTCCACCGCCACGATGCTGCCGCCGGAGCGGCGCACGGCGCGCAGCACCTCGGCCACGCGCGTGGGCTTGGACGTGGCGATGCCCTCGGCCACGGTGGGGCCGACGTCCGTGGGCACGAGGTGCTCGACCCCCGCCCGGAACGCGGCCTCGTACGGCGCGCAGCGCGCCGCCTGCACGCCGAAGAGCCGCGGCCCCGCGGCGATCTCACCGGTGTGCTCGAGCTCGGCGAAGCCGCGGTCGGCGCCGAGCACATTGCTGCCGTAGCCGAGCGGGACGACGAGGTTGTCGGGCGCCTGGAAGCCCGACTGCTCCCACAGCTCGTAGGCGAGGGTCTTGGTGCCCTCGAGAAAGAACGGCTGCCAGTTGTGGCTCGCGTAGAAGATCTCGGCGCTCTGGCGCAGGGCCGCCTCCGCCACGTCCTGGCGCGAGCCCGCGATCGTCACCACGTCGGCGCCGCACGCCGCGATCTGCGCGATCTTCGGATACGAGGCCGTTTCCGGCACCAGGATGCGACAGGTGAGGCCGGCCGCCGCCGCGTAGGCGGACAGCGACGCCCCGCATTGCCCGAGGAGTCCTCGAGCACGCGGTCCACGCCGCGGCTCTTCAGATAGCTCACCATCACGGTCATGCCGCGGTCCTTGAACGAGCCGGTCGGCATCATGAACTCGAGCTTGAAGCGCACCGGGACGCCGTCCCAGTGACCGTCCACGAGCGGCGTCCAGCCCTCGCCGAGGCTCACCGCGTGCTCGGCGCCGACGAGGAGCGCCCGCGCATAGCGCCACACCGAATGGCGGGACGCGTCGATGTCCTTCCGCCGCAGTCCCTCCGCCGGAGCCAGGTTCAGGTAGTGGCCATTGTCGGCGCGCCAGCGCGCCTCGGTCAGCGGATAGGTGTCACCGGTGGACGGGTCGACGTAGCGCATGCGCCGATTGTCTCAGGTTCTCGAGCGGCCGGCGCCGCGCACACGGCAGGACGCGTGATCGCGTACAATCGACCCGCCGTCACGGGGCGGCGACGGGCGTGGTCAACCGAGGAGCCTCCATGCAGTTCGGCCTGTTCATGATGCCGCTTCACCCGCCCCACCGCGCGTTCGCGGACGGCTACGACCGCGACATCGATCAGATCGTCCTCGCCGATCGGCTCGGCTTTCGCGAAGCCTGGGTGGGCGAGCACCTGACGGAGCGGTGGGAGAACGCGCCCGCCCCCGACCTGCTCATCGCCAAGGCCCTGGCCCTGACGAAGACCGTGCGGCTCGGGACCGGCGTGACGCTCCTCGCCCTGCACGATCCCGTCTACCTCGCGCATCGGCTGGCCATGCTCGACCACATGGCGCGCGGCCGCTTCCAGTGGGGCATCGGCGCGGGCGGCATCGCGACCGATCTCTCGCTCCTGGGTCTCGACCACGCCAATCCCGCCGCCGTGCGCGCCCGGTCGGCCGAGGTGCTGGACGTGGTGCTCAAGCTCTGGGCCTCGGACGGCCCGTTCACGTATCACGGCAAGTTCTTCGACATCGACACCCCGGCATTCGATCCCGTGAAGGACCGCGGGTACTACATGAAGCCCTATCAGACAGCCGCATCCGCCCATCGCGGTGGCGGCGAGCACGCCCAAGTCGGACTCCATGCGGACGGCGGGCGAGCGCGGCTGGATTCCCATGTCGAGCTCGCTGCTGTCCCGGTCGTATCTCGCCGACCACTGGCGCCTGGTCGAGGACGGCGCGGCGAAGGCGGGCCGGCGCGGCCGCGCGGAGCCAGTGGCGCATCGCGCGAGACGTCCTCGTCGCGCCGACCCCGGCGGCGGCGCGCGAGCGCGCGCGCGCCGTGATGGGGCGAAACTACGTGCAGCACCAGCTCCCCAATCGCGTCGGCACGATCCAGATGGCGTCGACCAAGCTCGATCCATCCATGCCCGACGAGGCCGTCACCGTGGACTACTTGATGGAGCACGTCTGGATCGTGGGCGACCCCTCGGAATGCGCGGAGAAGATCCACGAGCTCCACGAGGACAGCGGCGGCTTCGGCACGCTGCTGGCGATCACGACGGACTCGGACGATGCCGGGTGGGATCACGAGAGCCTGCGGCTCTTGATGGAGGACGTAGCCCCCGGGTGGCCCACCTCGGCTAGAGCGATGATAAGGGCCCATCTGCGGAGGTACGGCGCCCTCGACCGCCGTGCCACGTAAGGCGCGAGACAATCGGGCCGACGAACTTTCGTCTGCGGGGCCCAGACATGGCCCCGCACTCCCTACGCGAGTAGCCTCGCGTTGCCTGCCATCGGGCGCCGCCTCGCAGCTGGACCCTTCTCATCGCTCTAGCTCGGTTTCTCCGACAAGCTCCTAGGAACAGGATTGCGCCGTCAAAGCCGGCGCTCGAACAAACCATCTCCGATGGCTTTCTCCGACAGGCTCCGAGCTCGCGAGGCGCGCATCGCGGCCCCCGCTGTGGCGAATCTCGAAGGCCATCCGGCTCCGCGCTCCCGACTCGGCCCGGTCGCCATCCTCCTCACCGCCGTCGTCGGGATGGGTGCCTTGTCCATCGACATGTTCCTCCCCTCCCTGCCCGCCCTCGCCGAGCACTACCGCACCGATTCGGCGACCGCGCAGCTCACCGTCACGCTCTTCCTCGTGGGGCTGGCCGCGGCCCAGCTCGTGTTCGGGCCGCTCTCGGATCGCTTCGGCCGGCGCGTCGTGCTCATCGGCGGTCTCTCCGTCTACACGGTGGCCGGCCTCGCCTGCGCCCTCGCCCCCGGCATTCGCCTGCTCATCGCGGCGCGCGTGCTCCAGGCGTTCGGCGCGGGAAGCGGGCCCGTGGTGGCCCGCGCCATCGTCCGCGACGTCTACGAGCGCGAGCAGGCCGCTCGGGCGCTGGCCCTCATGTCGACCGCGCAGGCGCTGACCCGATCCTCGCGCCCGTGCTCGGCGGCTTCCTCCACGTGGCCTTCGGCTGGCGCTCCGTGTTCTACGTGCTCGCCGGCTTCGGCGCGCTCTTCGTGCTGGGCGCGCTGTCGCTGGTGCGGGAGACCAATGTGCGGCGCGACGCCACTGCGCTTTCGCCCGCGCGCCTGGCCGAGAACCTGCGCGCGCTGCTCGGCAGTCCGGCGTATCTCGGGTACGTCGCGGCGGTCTCCCTCATGTTCTGCGGCCAGTTCGCCTTCATCTCCGGCTCGTCCTTCGTCCTCATCGGCGGCCTCGGCGTGGCCCCGACGTGTACGGGTTCTGCTTCGGCTCGGTGGCGGTGGGGCTCATGGGCGGCAGCTTCGCGACCTCTCGGCTCACTCCGCGCGTCGGGCTCGACCGGATGGTGCTCATCGGCACCGCGCTCGGCGCCTGCGCCGGAATCGTGATGGCCGCCCTCGCCTGGGGCGGCGCGAGATCGGTGGCCGCCGTGATCGCCCCCATGTTCTTCTTCGCCATGGGCCTGGGCCTCGTCGGGCCGAATGCGGTGGCGGGCGCGGTGGGACCGTTTCCGCACATGGCGGGCCTCGCCGCCGCGGTGCTCGGCGTCGCGCAGATGACGGGCTCGGCGGTCTACGGCATCGCGGTGGGACGGCTGGCCGACGGCACCGCGGTGCCGATGGCGAGCGCCATCGCCTCGGCGGGACTTGCCGCGCTGCTGTGCTTCACCTTCGCGCGCACCCGCTCCGGCGCCGCGGGGTGAGGCGCGTCACGCAGTCGGTCACTTCCGTCCCAGTTCCTAGCGCGGCGCGGTCGCGGTCGAGCACGGAAGGCGTCCATCGCGAGGTTCGCGTGCAGCGTGACTGGACAGGCGACGCGGTGGGGGCCGGCGGGGGGATGGGTCCGCTGACCCCTTACCCGCCCCGCGAGACGACGACACAGCGGCTCAGAGTGGGAACGGCTCGACGGGTGACCGGTACGAAGTCGGCGGTGGTCAGCGGACGCATCCCCGGCCCCCGCCGCGTTCCCGTCCGCCGCGAGCGTCGTGCGCTCGCGAATGGGTGCGCCGCGCTAGACGCCTGCCTCCGGGATTGCCTCGGCGATGCGGCGAGAGCCCTCGTAGCAGCGCTGGGGTGACTCGTAGCTATAGGCGAGGCGGATGAAGCGCTCGCCGCCGCCATTGGCGTAGAAGCTCGGGCCCGGCGTGTACTGCAGCCGCTCGCGGATGGCGATCTCGCCGAGGCGCTTGGGGTTGGTGCCCGTGGGCAGCTTGATCCAGATGAAGAAGCCGCCCTCGGGCTTGCTGATCTCGACGTCCGTCTTGCCGAGCACTTCCCAGAGGCCCTTGAGCATGGCGTCGCGCTTGGCGCGGTACGCCTCGACGAGGACGCCGACGTGCTCGGCCATGTGGTCGCGCAGGAAGTAGGTCGCCACGCGCGAGGCGAACGGGTTCACGCCGCCGCCGAACAGGAAGCCCTGGAACACGGGAATCATCGCCTTCGGCGCGCAGAGCCAGCCGAGCCGGAACCCGGCGCCGAGGATCTTCGACACGGTGCCCGCGCGGATCACCCGGCCGTTCGGATCAGAGCGCGTAGAGCGACGGCAGGGGGCTCGCCCTCGAAGCGGATCTCGCCGTAGGCGTCGTCCTCGAGGATCAGCGTGTCGTATTCAGCAATACGTAACTGAACGAAGTACAT